>Ga0209402_10000041_pt1 | contig 141636 bp, 105 predicted proteins | sample ArcticOcean_MG_C_3_FD_187437 | JGI IMG/M metagenome (GOLD analysis project Ga0209402, IMG submission 187437) | Marine microbial communities from western Arctic Ocean - ArcticOcean_MG_CB8_126 (SPAdes) (version 2) | ecosystem: Environmental > Aquatic > Marine > Oceanic | place: Arctic Ocean...
GGAAGGTGACGGACAGTGAGATGCAGAGCGTGCGTCTAAAACGTAATGCTTTTCACGGCGACTGGAATTATGAGATTCACCCACATAAAAACAGGCGAAGCGGGTAAGTTAATTCTGAACGACGCCTAACGGCCTGCCGCTGGTCGTGTTCGAGTTCAAAAGTGCCATCCGCGAAGAAGCGACGATTCACGACGCCTTCAAACAACTCACCATCCGTTACCGACGCGACATTCCCGAGCTGTTCAAATTCAACGCGTTTTGCGTGATCAGCGATGGCGTGAACAACAAAGCCGGTTCGTTCTTCGCACCGTACGAGTTCTTCTACTCGTGGCGAAAGACAGATGGCCGCGACTTAATCGAAGCCGACGGCATTGATTCGCTGTATAGCATGATCCAGGGCATGTTCCAGACGACTCGCCTGCTGGATGTGATTCGTAACTTCATCTACCTGCCCGACACCTCACGCCGCGGAGAAAAAATCCTCTGCCGCTATCCACAGTACTACGCCGCGACCAAGCTGTATCAAAACATTTTGGAACACATGCGGATCGAAGAGAACGGCGAACGAGGCGACGGCAAAGGCGGGACTTACTTTGGTGCCACCGGTTGCGGCAAGAGTTTCACGATGTTGTTTCTCGCTCGACTGCTGATGAAGAGCGTCAAACTCGCCAGCCCAACAATCGTCGTCATCACCGATCGCACTGACCTGGACGATCAACTGTCGGCTCAGTTCACCAATGCCAAGGGCTTCATCGGCGACGAAGCCGTCATCAGTGTCGAAAGCCGTTCGCGACTGCGAGAGTTGCTCAAAGGACGCAGCAGTGGCGGCGTGTTTCTGACCACGATTCACAAATTCACCGAAGACGTCGAACTGCTGACCGATCGCTGCAATGTCATCTGCATTTCCGACGAGGCTCATCGCAGCCAGGTGAACTTAGACCAAAAAGTGACGGTCACCGAACAAGGTGGCGTGAAGAAGACTTACGGGTTCGCCAAATACCTGCATGATTCGCTGCCCAAGGCAACTTATGTCGGCTTCACCGGCACACCGATCGACGCGACTCTGGATGTGTTCGGACCTGTGGTGGATTCGTACACGATGACTGAATCGGTGATCGACGAAATCACGGTTCGCATCGTTTACGAAGGACGAGCCGCCAAGGTGTTGCTGGACAACAGCAAGCTGAAAGAAATCGAAGAGTATTACGCACAGTGTGCTGATGAAGGGGCCAGCAATTACGCGATCGACACTAGCAAGAAAGCCAACCTGCAAATGAACTCGATTCTGGGTGATTTCGATCGCCTGAAATCATTGGCGGCTGATTTTGTCGGGCACTACGAAGCTCGAATCGCGGAAGGCTCGACCGTGGAGGGCAAAGCGATGTTCGTCAGCAGCAATCGCAGCATCGCCTATGCATTCTACCAGGAAGTGATTGCTCTGCGTCCGCAGTGGGCTGAAGTGAAAGTCTGTGCCGACGGGGTGCAGCTTAGCGCGCAGGAGCAGAAAGAAATCATGCCGATGGCATGCCTCAACATGGTGATGACGCGTGGCAAGGATGATGAGAAAGTTCTGTACGACTTGCTGGGAACGAAAGAGTATCGCAAGAAACTTGATGATCAGTTCAAGAGGACCGAATCGAATTTCAAAATCGCGATTGTGGTCGACATGTGGCTGACTGGTTTCGATGTGCCTTTTCTGGATTCGATGTACATCGACAAACCCGTCAAAAATCACAGCTTGATCCAGACCATTTCACGGGTGAACCGCAAGTATCAGCAGAAGCAAAAAGGGTTGGTGGTCGACTACATCGGCATCAAGCGGCAGATGAATCTGGCTCTGGCCCAGTACAGCAAAGGCGACCAGGACAACTTTGAAGACGTGGCGGCGTCGGTTTTGGTGGTGAAGGATCATCTGGATCTGCTGAAGGCAATCTTTCACAGGTTTGATTCGCAGCCGTACTTCTCCGATCAGCCGATACAGCAACTGCACTGCCTGAATATGGCGGCGGAGTTTGTGCAGGTGACCGAAGAGCTGGAACAACGCTTCATGTTCCTCGCGAAACGTATGAAAGCGGCCTACGACATTTGCGTCGGCAGCGATCAATTGAATCAGGACGAACGCGACCATATCCATTTCTATCTGGCCATCCGCAGCATCGTGTTCAAGCTGACTAAGGGTGACGCACCCGATGTGGCTCAGATGAACGCCAAAGTTCAGCAGATGATTGCCGATGCTTTGGAAAGCGACGGCGTGGAAGAAATCTTCAAGATGGGCCAGGGCGATACGACCCAGGTTGATCTCTTCGATCCCGATTACCTGGCGAAAATCGACAAGATCAAACTGCCGAACACAAAGATCAAACTGCTGCAACAGTTACTCGCCAAAGCGATTGATGCTCTTAAGAAAACCAACAAGCTGAAGGGTGTCGACTTTTCCAAACAATTCGCCGCTCTTGTCGAAAAGTACAACGACCGCAGCGAACACGATGTGCTGCAAAGTACAGTGTTGGAAGATTTTACAGACGAAATTATTGATCTGTATCACGCGATCCGAGAAGAACGAGAATCGTTCGCGGAACTGGGGATCGACTTCGAAGAAAAGGCGTTCTACGACATCCTCAAAGCACTCACGATCAAGTACGACTTTGAATACCCGGAAGACAAGCTGCTGGAACTGGCAAAGAAGGTAAAAGTCATCGTCGATGACAAAGCGAAATACACCGATTGGAGCCAGCGTGACGACATTAAAGCTGAACTGAAGGTTGACTTAATCATCCTGCTGGCCGATCACGGCTACCCACCAATCGACCGAGACGAGGTCTATAAGGACATCTTCGAACAGGCCGAGAATTTCAAGAAGCACCAAGGGTGAGGGCTGCGGCCAAAGAATTCCGGAACATGTCCGGCGACTCAGATTGTTTTTCGGATGTCCGAGTAGCGATCCACCTCGGGGGAGGATTAAAGGGGGGGAGGATTAGTGACTGGCTTGCCGTCGCGAACATCTTCTTCGCCAAACACGGCAGTCTGTACGGAGCCCACTCCACGCTTGCCGGCGCGGTCGAGCGTGTAACGCTGGTGGTCGTAGATGATGAAGAGCGTGCCGTCTTCCGACTGAATACCGTCGGGATACGACGACTCTCGTTCATCCAGTAGCAGCCCGCCTTTCCACGTCGCTCCGTCGTCGTCCGACACCAGCGCCGTCATGTGAGAGCGTTTTCCGTCTGGTGAGTTGTTCCGCAACCAGAGGTTGATTGATCTGGACGCTGAAAGCGCTGATCGATGCCGAAAGTGCCGAAGAACGCTCAGAACAAACACGCCTGGCGTGCGCACCATCAGTAACGCTCCGGAGTTCAGCCGACGAATGAAGAATCGTTTGTTGCGGAACATTCGGCCCTGCAGGTAGAGCGTCTCCACGTTCGGCCGCCATCGGTGGAGACACTCTGTGCGATTCCGCCTGTATTTCGCAGCAGCATCCACAGGCTGCCGCCGTGGCGTAAGCTTCCAGCTTGCGAACCTGCATGTTGGCAAGCTGGAAGCTTACCCCACTCACCACGCTCGACGATCATGTGCTCATCGACTCGTGTGCCGGGAATGCGGACCTGGCCGATGCGTTCAAACGACTTGCCCTGATCCGTCGATCGGTACACGTTGGAACCACGCGAGGGCGGACTTTCGGCAAGGCAACGTAAAGCAAACGTCACAGCAGTTCCTTCACCGGTTCGCCGCCTTTGGTGATCGTTAGAGGCCGACCCAGCGGGCTGACGTTTTCCTTGCGCGGGTCGATTTTCAGAGCGTGACAGAAGGTGCAGAATAAATCGGGAACCGTGACCGGGTGTTTGTCGACCAGCGTGCCATCGTCTGTTGTGGCACCGATGACCTGGCCACCTCGAATGCCACCACCGGCCAGCGCGACATTGAACGACAACGGATGATGATCGCGACCGGCGTTGGCATTGATCCGCGGTGTGCGACCGAATTCGCCCATCCAGATCACCATCGTCTTCTCCAGCAGGCCGCGCTCTTTCAGGTCGGCGACCAGCGTGGCGAACGCCGGATCGACGCCGCTCGCCAGCGTCTTCACACGGCTGAAATTGTCCTGGTGGGTGTCCCAGCCGGGCGACTCGACCTCGACGAACGTGACTCCCTGTTCGACCAGCCGTCGAGCCAGCAGGCAGCCCTGGCCGAAATCCGTGCGACCGTAGCGGTCGCGGACGTTGTCTTTTTCCTGCGAGAGATCAAACGCCTTCAGCCGCGGACTGAGGACCATTCGCTTTGCATTGCCGTAAAGAATCTGGTGATTCCGGACACGGGCCTTGCCGCTTGATTCGGCGAAGTCGACTTCCAGATCCTGCAACAGGTTATGTCGACGAGTGAAACGATCGGCTGCGATGCCGGGCGGCAGTTCGATGTTGTTCGGCGTTTTCGTGGGATCGAGAACAGCGAACGGAGCGACCGACGTACCCAGGAAGCCCGACCCGATGATGCCGGCGCGATGACCAATGGTGACGAAGTCGGGCAGGTCAAAACTGTCCGGACCCAGTTCGGCGGCAGCGATGGCACCGAGGCTGGGATGCTTCACCGTCTGCGACTGAACGTAGCCGGTGTGCAACTGGTACACCGCTCGGTCGTGGTTGCCTTCCTTGTTGTTAGTCAACGAGCGAATCAGGGAGATGTCCTGCATCTGCGAAGCGATGTTGTCCCAGCCCTCGGCGATACGAATGCCGCCGACGGCCGTGTCAATCGCCTTCGTCGGGCCGCCGTTGACCGTGCCCGGTTTTGGATCGAACGTCTCAAACTGACTTGGAGCTCCGCGCATGAATAGGAGGACGCACGACATACCACGCTTACGCAGTTCTGCAGCCTGCGAAGCAAAAGCGTCTTTCCAGCTCAGCGTGGCTGAACCAGCGGCTCCGGCAATCAACGTCGATGTAAATGCACGGCGGCTGAGGTTCTTATGAGTATTGGCCCGAACGCTTGGAGGAGTTTGTTGAGGCATTGAATTATCGTTTCGTCTGAAATTCCGTTGAGTTAATCAGCGCCCACAGGATGTCTTCGAAGGCCTCAGCGCGGCTCTCGATCTTGCCGATGTAGGCGCGGCACTTCGACAGTTCGCGATCGGTCGGCCGACGAGCGAGTACCTGCAGGTAAATGCTGGCAATGGCTTCCGCATCATCGGGAGACTCCTTGAGGACACGACTGAGCAGATTCATTCCCACAGCTTGAATGCGTTTATTCAGATCGGCGTTGTTCATCAGAAACAGCGATTGCGGGATGGTCCCCTCGACGTCCTCGTTCTTGAGCGACGGATCGAAATCGAATTCGGCTTTGAACTTGCCCTCCAGAATGCTGATATTGAATCGCTTGCCGCCCTTCGTGTGGTATTGCGAGGCACCCAGCCTTCCGAGCACATGCTCCAGCGAATCCCACAACACGTCGGCACGTAACGGAGCCGGGCAGGAAGCGACCAAGTGTCGACGCTCTCCGAAACCTTCGCCCTGGCGGTACTGTTGCTGATAGGTCTCGCTGTTCGTGATCGCACGGAACAGCTCTTTAATGTCGTAGTCCGTCCCTCGGAAGGCTCCGGTCAGCCTGGTCAGGACTTCCGCAAAGATGACCTCTTTCATGAGCCCCATGTCGTCCACGTTTTTGTAGAACGACTCACCCATGAGTTCGCCCCACACTCGATTAACGAAAGCCGCGGCGAACCAGTAGTTCTGCTTGTCGACGACCACATCAGCCAGCGCCCGCCTTCGTTCGTGATCGCTGAGACTTCGGTCCGGCGAGCGACCGTCGAGAAAGCGGGGATGGATGACGGAGAACGACTCGGGATCTTCCAGGCTCACCATCTTGTGCTCGCGATCGGGCACAGTGACCAACTGAACGCCAACCAGTTTCTTGTCTTCAAACAGTTGCTGATATTTGATGCGCGAGAAGTACGCGGCCAGTTCGTGAAACTGCGCGCGTTTCCACGGTTCGGTGAAATGATCGTGGCACTGGGCGCACTGGATCTGAATGCCGAGGAAGACGCGCGAGGTTTCGGCGGCTCGCTCCTCGGCCTCATCGGTATCGTGGGCGACCAGAAAGAATAGCTTGCCGCCTTCCGAATTCGGGCGAGCCTGCCAGCCGGGCTGCTTCACCAGAGTGCTGTTGGGTGAGACGCTCTGAGAGAACCGCAGCTCACCTTCGGCTGTCAGTATGTCTCGGGTGATTTCTCCCCAACTGCGATCCTCACGAAACTGCTCGTACAGCCATTCTTCAAAGCTGCGAGTCAGTCCCATGCTCCGGCGATTCGTAATTCGACAACTCACGACGTCTCGCCAGTATCTCGCCCAATGCCGAGCGTGACTGTCAGTCTCCAGCAAGTGATCAATCAGTCTCGAACGCTTAGCGGAGTCTGTGCTGGCGACGAACTCGGTGAGGTCCGCAGCTTCAGGCAACTGACCGGTAAGATCGAGTGTGACGCGGCGGATGAATTGCTCGTCCGTGGTCAGCGCCGCCGGTTCAATGCGACGGGCCTGCGGTTCACGGGCAATCAGAGCATCGATTTCCCCTGGCACAATCGGCTTAAAGGATGTACGACGCCAGTCCTCTTCTTTCAACAGAGTCGAACTCGTCGTTGGCGTCGCATCCAGCTTCTTTGGCGCCGGCACTTTGGCGGAGTTTAGATCGGCCAGCCGTACGCGTTCAATTTCTATTGAGCGTTTGCCGCCGGTATGAGCGATATACAGAAAGCCGTCGTGCTCCATGACGTGCGGATAGTCGACGTGTCGCCCGCCGACGAGATAGAACAGTTTATTGAAAACGAGGCCGTCCTCACTGACGGCCAGTGTCAGCGGATCGCGACGTTTGGGATGAGTGTTCGAGACCAGCACGTAGCGCCCGTCGCTCAGACGCAGACCGTGCAATTTCGAGGTGGCATCCGGGAAATCAGTTCTGGCCGGATTGCTCCAGGTGCGACCATCGTCGGTCGAGAACGCGCGGTAGAGATAACCGCCGCGGCCGTTGTCGCGAAAAAGCGACATCAGGTTTCCATCGGGAAGCGTCCACCAGAGCGGTTCTTCGGCCTTCAAGGCGCTGTCTTTGTCTGCCATTACGGGAAAGGACTTCCACTTATTCAGGGCTGCTTTTCCTCCGATCAGAAACTCCACGCCGGACTGTCGATAGTCATACTTCCGCCGCGACATGGCCCACTCGCCAGTGGGCAGTTTCTTCGGCGGGAAATTATTGATCGCGTCCTCCTGAACGACGCCAGCAGAGTCCCAAACCTTCGTGACGGGATTCCATCGAAAGGCGTGCAGCGCGAGACTCGGCCCGAAAAAGCCGGCAGCTTCGTCCAGGGAAGCGAGAGCCAGCAATTGACCGTCGCGGAGCCAGAACCCGCGCGAGATGTAGCGAAACCCCTTCTTATTACGCGTGTTGTAATGCGGCGAGTCCGGTCCCGATTGAGGCGGATAGGGGGTCATCAGACGCGGCGTATCCCACTTCACGCCGTCTGGACTCGTGGAGTATTTCACGACCTGACCCACCCGGTCTTCAATCTCCGGACCATCGCTCCACATGGCCCAGAAACGTCCGTCGTAGTGAATCAGATAGTTGTGTTGATTCACGCCATTCCGGGCGTGAACGTCGCTGACAACGATGTGCTGCACCGGGAGTCGCGGGAGTTTGTCGAAATCAATCTTGTGATGATCCGCCGGTGCCCAGTCGCCGGTCAGCATCAGGCTGGCCCGGGGGTTACTCACAGGGTGGGGATATTCCGGCGTCGCATCAGAAGCGATGGACGCCACCGCGAAACAAGCCATCCAGGCGAGGGCGAGCCCCGGCAGAATCGCTGTTACTTTACGACGTGCTCTTTTCATATTGGTTTCTTTGTTACGGATGCTTCGGTCCAGTGGGACCCGGCTCTATTCGTCTCGTCGTTTTGTGCTCAGCCCTTCCGATTCCGATACTTCGCGCGGGACGAAGACTGTGTTGCGGTGAAAGCTGAACAGCGGCGGAGTGTTGAGCAGCATCACCTGACCGCGGGTCTGCGTTGTGGTTTGCCAGATTGAGCCGTCCGCTCCGTCAGGGACCTTCACCACGATGTACGACTTCCCATCAACCCGATCGGCTGGACTCAGATCGCGGCGGCCCTTACCAGGGATCATTAGACTCAGTCGCGGATTCGCATCGACGATCAGTTCACGAGTTCCTCTGGGAACGTAGAAGTAATGCGGGCCGCTGTAGGAAATCCAAGCTGGACGAACGACCGATGACTCGAACACAAATGGTGTTTCGGGCGGGACACTGATTTCGAAGTCACCAGTGATTTCGACTCGGTATTCAAACGCTCGCGGCAGTTTGACTTCGACGTCGTGGAACTTCGCCGCACCGTCAGTGCCCCCTGCGCGAAACTCTTTCTCGAAGATCACGTCGCTTCGCATGGTGACCGTCATCGTGATTGGCTTCGACGTCGGCGAGATTCCGAACTTCGCCGTTTGCGGACCCGATGCGCCGAGGTAACCCAACAGCCCGCCTCGAAATCGGGAGACCGCGAAACGATTGTCCTGCTGCTTCGCATGAATGTAACTCGGCCCCGCGTCGTCACCCGGCACGGTCACGCGGTCGAAGTACCTTGAGAACGCGACCGTTGGATCACCATCGGCTTTCAGCGCTGCGACGGTCTGGTCGAAGAGGGTGAGGATTTCGGCATCGGTCAGGCCGTTGCCAGACTTCCAGATCGGATCGCGGTCCTTGTTCGCGATGTAGAATTCGAGCCGGTTGTCCTGAACGGGCAGCCCGTTGCAGAGTCTGCGTGCCAATGCGTAGTAGTGAATGACGTCACGATGTCGGATCCGCCACGCGTAATTCATGAGCGGTTTCAGCGCGGCGTAGTAAGCGTCATTTCGATCGCTGTTGCGACCACGGACGAGATCGAATTCCCGGAACATCGCGACGTAAACGAGGTAGGCCTTCAGATCGGTGAGTCGGGCCCGCACGGCCGGATCAGTACTCGTGTTCCACGCGGATTGCAGATCGTCAAACAGTGGAATCAACGTCGCGGGACGTAGTGGCGGAGCGGCTTCCATTTTGTGATAGAACGCGCGCATCGGCTCAGCGGCGTCCGCGAACAACTGCTCGAAGAAATCATCGACTAACCGGTCAACTTTGGCTTTCGGATCCCACAGGAGTTGTGCGGCGACATAAAGGCCCAGAGCTTGCGCTCCCCAGTTTGCGTTGGTCTCGGCGTTAACTCCATTGAGGTTTCTCTGGGCGTAGTACGGAATCCATTTGCGATGGTACTCGACGCGCCCACCGCGCGCCCGGCCTGGAAGGCCCCAGTCCCACGCTTCGACGCCGTAGTATTCCCGCAGCCCGATCGCATGGACTTTCTTCGACCAGCGCTCGACCAGTTCGGGCAACGAGTATTGCGTCCGGTTAAATCCGAGCGCCACCTGAACGTAGACATTCGGCTCGACGTCGATGGTTGGTGGAAGCCGATGACTGGAGTAAGCGTAAAGCCCGACCCACGCTCGCGGATCCTCAGCTCGAAGGCGTTTCGCCGTTTCGTTCGCCAGATGCATGGCGCGGTCGGTGGTCGTGCCGATCGCCTTACAATCGTCGCAATGGCAGGTGCCTTGTCCGTCGGACGGATCGATCGAGACCATAAACGCAGACGGATTCGCTCGACGGCTGGTCTCCAGCAGTTGTGCACGGTCCCTGGCGACCAGTTCGATCAAATCGGGATTGCTGACGCAGAACTTGCGAGCGTTGGAAACACTCGTCTGATCGCGTGTGCCGTCCTCTTTCATCGCGGACAGCTGGGGATTGCTGGCGAAGGCTTCTTTGTTACGTCCCATAATGTTGCCATAACTGTGCCCCGTGCGAGTCAAGCCTCTCAGTGTGAGCCGATTGGCCACCGCCCATCGCTGGTAGTCGAGCATCAGCGGCTTCAGATCGTCGCCACTCATCCCGTAGGCGTACCAGATTCGACGTTCGATCAGTTGCGGCGATTCGGCGAAGTTAAGATCAACCGAGAGGTTTCTCAGAGTCGGGGTCACATGCCATTTCTTCGAAGGAGCGAACCACCGAAAGCCCCACCGTCGGAGCAAATCAGCCACACCAAACCCCGCAGCCTCTTCGCTGTTGCCGAGCACATAAATCCGACGTTCGTCCGGCCGAGTGGCGATGGCGTAGTCGTCGTACTTCTGCGACTTCAGCCCCGCCGCCCGCGCGACGTCCGGCCACTGATCCACCCGCGCGACGACCAACGAAGGTTGATCGCCGAGTTCATTGGCGACGACGAAAGTCGTGCCGCTGGCGCGGTTCAGCGACTCCGCGAGCCAGCCGGCAACATCGCTCAAGACCGCTGTGCCAGCGAGAGTCGCTCCGCGGACATCCGCGACAATCTGAATGCTCGCCTTGCCGTTCTCCAGTAACGGAACTTCGGCCCTCGCAACCGTCGAGAAAAGGACCAGAACGATGATGAATGAAGGTATGTGTTTCATGAAGGTTGAGAATCCTCAGTTCAGTGTGAGGTGTTGATACTACCGTGATCCAGCACCTGTCCTTCGGCTGCGAGCCGCGCGCCGGAGATCTTCGCAACGTAGAGTTTGCAGCTCAGCCGCCGCCAACCGCGCCGGAGATTCGTTGATGATGATTACAGCGTAAGCCTTTCCTTCATCAACGAGAAACTGGTCCTTGGCTTTCACGTGCGCGATGGAAAAACTGAATGCGCAGACGACGGTAGCAATTCGAAGTTGTTTCATGGTGATGTCTCGGAGCATCGGCTTACTCTTCCTTCCTTCAATTCCGCCAACAGGTCAGGAGATGATGTAAAAGAGACCCCTTAGATCCACTCGGGACGGTGCCAGAAGCAGCCATGCACGAAGATGACCTTGCGGTGCCTGAGAAGCCCAAGGTCGGGCGATCCAGTAACTACCGTTGATTCAGCCGAAATCGAAATCCAGGCGATGAATCAACTTTCGGACGGCGATTTCCGGTCTCGTATTGGTTTGCCTCACGGCTACCATCATCCGACTACGGTCTTCTTGCTGACGATGTCTGCAATCTAAACGACTCCAGACTCGATCAACTGTGCGACGATCGCAGCGCTTAGCTGAGGCGGAACAGCGTTGCCAATCATTTCGCGAAGTGCGGTCACGCCCGTCGCGTCCGAGAAATCGAAGAAGTCTGGAAATCCCTGCAACCTGGCCGCTTCATGTGGCGTCAATGTGCGTTGCCGTAATGGATGCACGAACCTTCCCTGGCCCATTGAGCCGAACCCGCTTGTAATTGTCTGGGCCGGTTTGTCCCAGTGCATCCGACCGTACATCGAAATGTAAGAGTGTGGCCGGTCCCGATGGCATTCAGGACGTCGTTCGTTCGGAAGGTCGAATAAGTCACGCTCGAATAGAAACCCGACGCGTTTCAGATTATCCGGTGACATGCGCGACGGCTGGAAATAGGGCTCGTCGCGAATGTCAGGCTCATCCTCAAGGCCTGCGACAAACTGCCCGACCGTGGCCGGTTCGTTGCTCTTTGGAAGCAGCTCAAAATCGAACGCCCCAACTCTGGTCGCGACGAGCACATGCCGTTTCCGCAACTGTGGTACACCCAGCGAAGAAACCTGAACGACGGAATCCGCAGTCGTGTACCCAAGTGTGGATAACCACTCCTTCGATACTCCGACGACGTTCTGGCGGTCGTGAATTACGGTCGGAACGTTCTCGATGACAAGCGCGGCGGGCTTAAAGATCTCCGCTGCCCGGATCACGCGAAGATAGAGTTCATTCCGAGGATCTTTGCGGCGAGTGGAGTTATTAAGGTCCGAATGACCCTGACACGGTGGCCCTGCAACGAGCAGGCTTAGCGGTCCTACTCTTCCCTTCCAGTACCGTTCCGTTGCGGTGGAAGGACTACCGAGTTGGCCATCGAGCAGTTTGCCCACATCAGCATGCCGAACACGCCAGGCATCCGTTCGAATGTTATCGCGGAAGACACGAAGCGGAATCTCCGCGAAGTCGACAGCCATGCGGATATCAAGCCGTCGCCCTGATCGTCGTACAGCGTCCCATGCTCCGAGCGTCAAACCGCCGCAGCCGCAAAACAGATCGACGATCGAGATAGAAGGTGATGAGCCGTTCGGCGCAGGGGGTGGCACGGTGCGTTTGCACCAATCTAGCACAGACTCCGATTCCATAACGTTGTTCATCGCACTACGCCGCGTATTCCGCGTTCTCCACATACTTCTTTATGTTCTTCAAAACGCTTCGCACGAACACCACGCACTCACGCTTAATCCGCTCCAGATCAGATACGGTGAATTGCCGACCGCAGTCGCTGAACGTGACGTTTCCGTGTCCCAGGTGATTACGGTGAAGTTTCACTGTTTCAAGCTCAACTCCCCCTCGTGCACGAAAATGAGTGGCCACATCGATCCCGTGCAGATGGCAGACTCGTCGTATCTCCTTCGCATTCAGATTTCCGGAGATCGGCAACTCGTCCTCGGAAAGGGAGAGGATTGTCCCGTTTATCACTGCTTCTGTCATGTCCTCTGTGAGTTCCCGGTAGTTCCGGCGCGCCGCACTATCAAAGTCCAGAATTCGAAATCCCTGGCCGACCCACAGTTTCCGCAACTCTTCACGGACATCAGCGAAGGCTTTCCCTTCACTCTCAAGGTGCCGGTAGACTTCGCGAAATGCTGACGGAACGGTTGCTTCAACAATGTTGTAAAGAAGCAGGAATACCGTGGCCTTCATGACTTTGAAGCTGTCGTCTCCAAAAACTCTGACTTCACGCTGTGTCGAACGATTCATCAGCGCGACGTCAGGTTTTTCGAGTCGGTCCAACACCTTCAAGTAGGCGTCTAATTCGAGCACGCGTGTCTCGAAATCTTCGATCACATCGTCCATGTCAGTGCTCCAAGCCGATAAGCAATTGGTCACGGACAAACTCGATTCTTCCCTTCATGCGAGGCAGAGAGTTGCTCGCATGCGTAGTTGTGTGTTCCCTGAAGTCGTCCGAATCCAGCCATCCTTCAACTCGGAGTGGGATCAGGTCGGCGTTTGCCCGAAGAGCGAGATTCACGCCCACGGCTATCGACTCGAATCGCACACGTGGAGTCATCGTGGCTTTGCTCGATTTGGCGAAACCATTTGGGAAGTTCTGCTTCACGAACCGGAGCATGCCTTCGAACTCCTGCTTCAATCGCTCCCGGTCGAAACTCTTCTTCTGTCGCTTGACGAATTCCTCAAGGAAGGCGTTCACGTCATGTTTGAATGAATGATAGTCCTCCGAGTACGCAAAGAAGCGTATGACCAATTCTTCTCCTTCGTACCGGTCTATGAGACGTTGGCTCATCGGACACAGCTCAGTGAAGAGGGGCTTCTTAGCGCATTTGGCGACGAATTTCATGAATTCGCCAGCGTGAGCACCGCGCCGAATCTCACTCGGTTTCGCAGGCTCACCGCTCGTGTTGACCCGATCGAAAATCTCCTGTCGCGTCTCGGCTGACGTTTCGTCCTCAAGAACGACAAGCCGAAGTGCCTTACCCTCAAGCTTTCGTTGTCGAGAAGGAGGCAGGTCCGAGTATCTGAAATCGTTGAGTGCTGGTAGGCGTTGCAAACCACTCAAGATGAGGGTGTTGTCCAGAAATGCTTCGAGCGTCTGAATTCGCTGGGCACCATCCACGATCTCCAGCCGCCCATCGTCCTCCATCTCGGCGACGAACATCATCGGGATGGGCATCCCGAGGAGCACGGACTCGATGAACCGGCATCGGTTTCCAAGTCGCCAAATAAACTTTCGCTGATAGTCGGGGATGTAAAACCGGTCTTTTCTGAACTCCTGCACGAGGTAATCGACGGTGAAGTCGCGGAGGTCGTACTTGACCTCGCGCTGCCTGGCCTTGATTTCTTCCTCGACGGCCTTCTTCTGGCTTTCCGTGATCGATTTTCGCGATGCCATCCGCTTCATCTCCCTGACATGAGTACACGGTAATTCTATCGTTGGGCGAGAAGAACTCACGCGTCGGCCCGGCGTAGAAGGGATTAAGCGGTCTCTTTTCTCGGCAACTCCACGGCGCGGCAACTGCGGTTATCAGTTGGATCTCTATTTCCCGGGCGCTCCCGACGTATCGTCCGTCGATCGATACACGTTGGAACCACGGTCGTCGAGGCTCTGTGGGATTGGTTCAGCGTGAAGTATTGATTTCGTCGTGATCCAGCACCTGTCCGTCGGTCGCGAGCTGCCGGCGCAGCGAGTCGATGGCAACCGTTCGAGGCTGGGTCTGGTGAGACAGCGCGAGATGCGCTGCGGTCCCGGCCGCCTGCCCGAGCGCCATCCAGGTGGGTTCCATGCGGATCGACGAGTAGGCGACGTGTGTGGTTGAGGCGGCCACGGGAACGATCAATCCATCGATCGACTTCGGAATCATGATTCGGTACGGAATCCCGTAAGGCCGCGTGATCGAATCGAGCATCCCCAGGTAGCCTTCCAGAACGACCGTGTCGCTGGGTTGGCGTTTGCGGCAGGGGAAGCTGTCGATGGGGAATTCGCCGATGGCAATTGTGTCGGCGTGATCAGACTGCTCGCCGGCACGCGATGTCATGTCGTGCTCGGTTAGCGTGTATTCGCCGATCAGGCGGCGAGCTTCACGGACATAGAGCTGGAACGGGAAGTGGCCGTTGTCGGTGAACTCGTCGCGTGGAAGATGATACTGCTGCGCAATGACGCGGTGCGGTTCAGGAATCTCGTCGTCGTTCTGGAGAAACCAGAGCAGCCCCAGCGTGAGGTTGCGATGCCGCTCGCAAATGCGTTGTCGTGTGGCGTGGTCGCCTTCGACATAACCGACGTTCTCTTCCGGAAACGGGAAACCAAGCGGACGCGGATTGATATTCACGTCTGTCTTGTTGTTCGGGATGTCCGTGACGGACAGGGCGCGGAACATCGTGTCGAAATGCGCCGGGTGATAACCGCGACCGGGTTTCACATGTTTCGGTGCGCTGAGCCGCCCACTGGCGAGATCGTCGAAGTAGCCAGTGTAGGTCTCGCGACGGTAGTCCGATGGTGGCTCGGTCAGAACATGCGAGTTTCCGGGATCGGTCGTCAGACACAGGCGATAGGTGTAGGCGGGCAGACGACCGTCTCGTTCGCCTGTCGTTCCCGGCAGAAACTCGGCGTTCTGGTAATCGAAGGAAACGACTCCCGCGTGTGGTTCGTCGAACTCGTCGCGCGACTCGCGTCCCAGTCGATAGTCCGCGCCCGCCGCTGCAAACAGATCGCCTTCGTACGTTGCGTCAATGAAGACTCCGGCCGAACGCCACTCATTGCCCGCACCATGCTCAGAGCAGTGTGCGATTTCAATTCGCGTCAAAACGCTCTGGGACACCTCCGCTTGAACGAGACGACGCTGAGTCAGGACGGAGACGTTCGGGCACTCCTTCAACATTTGGCTGAAGACAGCTTCAGCCACCGAAGGTTCGAAATAGTAGCCGTCGCGGCATAGCTCGAAGTCGGGTGAATCTTTGCCATAACGATCGAGGTAGTGCTGCCTCACACGGTCGGTGAACTCCCGAAACAAGCCACCAACCAAATGGCGTTTTTCTACATCGCTTTTGCCGAGTCCGCTGGCGGACATGCCTCCGATGTGGCTGTGGGATTCGATCAACAGCACCTTCCGGCCGGCTCGCCCCGCGGACAACGCCGCTGCGATACCGCCCGGTGTGCCACCGACCACAACGACATCGAATTGAGCCTCGACATCGCTCATGCCGTCTCCCTGTCCAGCGTCCAGACAGTCAGGCCGCTCAAGTCCTTCTGGTTTCGACCTCGGAATACTGCGACCACGCCAGCGAGGATCAGGAATGCAAGATTCACCAGAATGCCAGTCCAGTAAGAATGAATCGGAACGGTCAGGGTTTCAGGTAACCAGCCGGCTGCGCTGACGCCGAGGTAGACGTTCAGGCAAATTGCGACCGCCAGCCCGATCGCCGCCGAGCGGTTGTCGATTCGTGTTGTGAAGAAGCCTGCCATGAACAACCCGAGCAGGCAGCCGCCGAAAACCGACGCCACGATCCAACTCAAATCATTCATGCTCTCTTTTTCGATGGAGCTGAACACAATGGCTCCGAGAATCATGAGAACGGACGCCACAACGGCTACGAGCCTGGCCCCGCGCAAATAGAACCGGTCGTCCCGTCCCTTTGCCAGATACGGCTTCATCAAGTCCACCGTCACGATGGTGGAAATGGCGTTGATCGAAGAATCCAGACTCGACATCGCCGCCGCCAGTACTCCGGCGATGATCAGTCCGGTTATGCCAACAGGAACCTGAGTCAGAATGAAATAAGGAAAGACCGCGTCCGCCTTTAACGCGGTCACGGTTTCATCCGGATTCACCGTGTAAAAAACAAACACGGCCGTTCCCAGGAAAAAGAAGAACGCCCAGGTCGGAACGGCAATGATGGAGTAGATCGTCGTTGCCTTGCGCGCCTCCTTCAGACTTTTCGCCGCGAGGTATCGCTGCACCACGTTCTGATCGCTGGAGTACATCGTCAGCCAGCTCACGATTCCCAGCAGCGCCACCGTCCAGAACGTCCGCTCGTGCAAGTTGAAGCCCATCGAGCCGACATCGAACTTCCCGTGCTGCACGCCCACCTCGAAGATTTGCCCGACGCCACCGGGCAGTTGCCAAGCTATCGTCACGAGGCAGATGATCCCGCCGGCCCACAACACAATCGACTGCACGACGTCCGTCCAGATCACCGCTTCAATCCCGCCGGCAATCGTGTAGAGCGAAATGAAGATTCCGACAAGAACGATGACCAGTCGAATATCCAGACCGGTCAGCAGCGTGATGGGGATCGAGACAAGAAACAGGACCTTTGCCAGCCGAATCAACTGCAGCAGGATGAAGCTCAACGCCCCATAAAGCCGCACACCGGGGCCGAACCGATCGCCAAGGTACTCGAACGCTGACGTTGTCTTGCCGCGTCGGAAGAACGGGATGAACACGATGATCGCCAGTACGGCCACCAGAGGGAGCGTGAGGTTCGAAACCAGTTGCCGCCAATCCAGCGTGTACGCGGCAGCGGGAAACGCCAGAAACGTGACGGAGCTGATCGACGTCCCCAGCATGGACAATCCGATCGCCCAGCCCGGAAACGACCTGTCCCCCAGGAAGTATTCCTCCGTGGTTTTGTTGCGTCTGGCAAACCACACTCCCACCCCGACCGTCCCCAGCAGGTAGATCACGATGATGGCGATGTCGAGCGGCCGGGCAGTCACATTCATTACGTCGTTTTAGATGGCGAACGACTGGTTCTCAATGCTGCACTCGCGCGTTCGGCGCGGGTCTCCGACCCCGCCGCTGCCCTGACCGCAGGTCTCCTGCATCGACGAATGGACCGTCGGTCGTTCGGTCGACAGGGGAGACCTTCGGTCGGGTTTCCGGCGGGGTCGGAGACCCGCGCCGAACTGGGGTCGGAGAGGTAACAGACCCGCGCCGAACTGGAGAACTGGGGACGTCGTTACCTGGCAGCATCGGTCAGCGCTTCACGGCCGTGCGCCTTCGGGGATAGACTTCCGCCTGCTCGGGTTTGAGTTGGAATGTTGCGGACGCAGGAGGGAACCGCATGGCGGAATGGGTCAGTCTTTGTGCAATGCACCGATCGCAGTGTCGGCGTTTTGGAACGCGCGTGGCGATGCGATATCCGGCTGATGGTCTGTATCACGATGTTTCGTGGGACTCTTACCGCAGGAGCGCCGATCGGGCTGCGGCCGGATTAATCGGGCTTGGTGTTCAATCCGGCGATCGCATCGCCATGCTGTCAGAGAATCGCGCTGAATGGTTGATGGCCGATCACGCCGTCCTCAGTACGGGAGCGGCCGATGTGCCCATGCACGCGCCGCTGGCTCCGAAGCAGGTCGCTTTTCAGACCGGGCACAGCGAAGCACGCGGCATCATCGTCAGTGGACAGGCTCAGGCGGACAAAGTTTACGAGGTGCTCGACGAGCTGCCGGCACTCGAATTCCTGATCTCGTTCGACCCGATCGTGCCTCGCTCTGATCGCCTGACCACGCTGACATGGCAGGGGCTGATTCACCGTGCGAGTGCTGAGAATCTCGCTGCCGTTGCTTTGCGCGAGGCAGAGCTGAGTGCATCCAGTCTCGCGACGATCATCTATACCAGTGGGACAACGGGGAATCCGAAAGGAGTGATGCTGTCACACGGCAACCTGTTGAGTAATGCGTTGTCGACCGGCCGGATCGCCTTTGTCACGATGAATGACCAGTTACTGAGCTGGCTGCCGTACAGCCACATCTACGCCCGCACGGTCGATCAATATCTGACGTCAACCGCCGGTGTCACCGTCGCGCTGGCCGAGTCTGTTGAGACGCTCCTCGACAACCTCAAACGGGTCCAACCAACCTGGCTGACGTCTGTTCCGCGCGTGTATGAAAAGATCTGGAACAGCCTGGCAACGCTCGCACCGGATGATCGCATTTCCGCTTTGAGATCCATCTTTGGCGAGCAGATCAAGCAGCTGTCGTCTGGTGGGGCGCCGTTGCCAAAGTTCATTGCCGAGGGTTTTTTCGAAGCCGGGTATCCGTTGCTGGAAGGGTACGGTCTGACGGAAACTTCACCGGTGATCGCGTTCAACAGTATCGAGACTTATCGACTCGGCTCAGTCGGCAAGCCATTGGACGAGGTTGAAGTTCGCATTGCCGAGGATGGCGAAATCCTGACACGCGGACCGCACGTCATGCAGGGTTACTGGAAGAATCCGCAGGCAACGTCGGAAACAATCGTCGACGGCTGGCTCTACACCGGTGACGTCGGCCGTCTGGATGAAGACGGGTTCCTGTACATCACTGACCGCAAGAAGGACCTGTTCGTCACATCGGCTGGCAAGAACATTGCTCCGGCGGAACTCGAACGTCTTCTGGGTCGGGACGAATACATTGACCAGGCGGTGGTCTATGGAGATGGTCGCCAATTTGTCACTGCGCTGGTGGTGCCGAATCTTGAACTGCTGGAAGAACTCGCCGACGAACGCGGCTGGTTGATCGAATCGGATGGCGATTTCCTGACCACATCGACATTGCTTGAGTTTCTCGACGAACGCGTTGCCGCCGTGATGGAGCAGGTCAGCCACCCGGAACGAGTCAAGCGGTGCCTGTATCTGGAGCGACCGTTTCAGGTAGAAGACGACGAACTGACCGCCACATTGAAAGTCCGCCGTCGGCATATCATCTCTCGATATGAAGAACAGTTGGCCGCGATTTACGAGTAAGTGAACCCCAATGGATTCCAATCAGGATCAGTCGCAGGCTACCGGGCAAAGTTCGCTGGATCGGCTGCAGCGCTGGATGCAGGAGGTCATCACGCATCCGGAAGGCATCGCGGCGGGTATTGCATCGGGTACGGCGCAGCATGAAATCGCCGTGTCACAGGCAACTATCGAGGATGTGATCGGGCGATCGGAATCGCTTGGCAGCATCGAACGACTGGCCGTTTACGGTAACGCCTATTTCGCCCGGCTGGTGGAGTGCCTGGGTGACGAGTTCCTGGCTTTGAAGCACGCACTTGGTGAAGAGACGTTCGCGGGATTCGCCTTTGGCTATCTGCAGCAGTATCCGTCGCAAAGCTACACACTCGCCGACCTCAGCCGACGTTTTCCCGACTACCTGCGCGAAACGCGTCCGACGGACGTGCCGTCACCTGGCTGGCCGGACTTCCTGATCGATCTGGCGACTTACGAGCGAAGCTGTGGCGAGATTTTCGACGGACCTGGTGTCGAGGGGCAGTCCCTGCTCGACGGCGAAGAGCTGGCCGCCGTCCTCCCGCAGGATATCCCGCGCGTTGTGCTGCATCCGGCTCCGTGTCTGCGGTTGCTCGAACTCAGATTTCCCGTGCATGAATACGTCACCGCGGTTCGGCGCAATCAGGAACCCGAGCAGCCAGAACCGAAAGTGACGTATCTCGTCATGACTCGACGGGATTTCATCGTGCGGCGCGGAGCTGTCAGCCACCCTGAGTTTCTGCTTCTGAAGTCGTTAATCGATGGAGAACCGCTTGGACTGGCGATCGAATCGGCTGTCGAAGCGACCGATGCCAGTATCGACGATTTCGCCGGTCAGCTCGCCGGTTGGTTCCGTCACTGGTCCGCCGCCGGCTGGTTCGTGAGCTTCGAGCTGGCGTGACAGGCGGGACATGGGTGGAGAGGGTTAGACAGTCCCGATCATACAAGCCCGAAGCGCCAGCGAGTGAACGCGAACGGCACGAGGGGTTCACTCGCTGGCGCTTCGGGCTTGTATCGCTGCATCCATCGTTTCACGCATGACCGAGCAATGCGACGCGTTCGCGTCAACCCGGCCCGTGACCGTAGATGTGCTGGATGGGCGTGGCGTGGCCCCACTTGATCTCGTGGATGCCCAATCCGAACACGTCCGCAATCGCTTTCCGGTCCTGCGGACTCGGGGTCCAGCGGCCCAGGATAATCGATTTGATGCGAGACTCGTCCAGACCGCAGCGCTCGACAAGTTTTTCAAGCGAGAGTTCGTGTTGTACACACAGGTCAGACAATGCGTACGTCGTCGTGTTTTCTGTCATGCTCGGCCTCGCTGCGAAACGCCATTGGGGACGCAACTTGATTATGAGTGTCCAGGAATTGAGAGGGCAACTGAGCGGCTCTACCGTAGCCACTCCTGCGTGCTGAGGCCACTTCACCCTCGCATTGACCGGTTTCGAAATCCGCGCGTATAGTCCGCCGCAATTGACATGGCCCAGGGACCGGGCCTGCTTCACCGGGACACCAGACAGGGACGTCGCGATGAGTTCCGCTGCGCTCAAACAGTCGATCCCCTTTGATCAATTTGAACAGCTTCGCGAAGCGCGGGAGATCATTCGTCGGGAAGCGGCGGCGCTGACCGAGATGTCCACGAAGCTCGACACACGCTTCTGCGACGCCGTTGACCTGCTATTCAACTGTGCCGGTCGCGTCGTCGTTACCGGGATGGGCAAGGCCGGGCTGATCGGACAGAAGATCACGGCAACGCTCAGTTCCACTGGCACTCCAGCTCAGTTTCTGCATCCGGCAGAGGCTGTACATGGGGACCTGGGCGGGGTGACAGCCAATGATGTTGTGCTGGCGTTCTCGAACAGCGGCGAGACCGAAGAAATCTCGCGACTTGTTCCGCTGTTCCAGAAAATCGGTTCGCCCCTCATCGCGATTACGCGAAACGCTGAGAACACGCTGGCTCGAGGATCGTCGACGGTCCTCGAAATTGGACGTCTTCCCGAGGCGGACAGTCTGGGGCTCGCTCCGTCCACAACGACAACGGCCATGCTGGCGATGGGTGATGCGCTCGCTCTGGTTGCCAGCCGCCGCAAGGGATTCACCGCGGATCAGTTCGGCTTCTTCCATCCGGGAGGCAGCCTGGGACGACGATTGACCGCGGTCCACGAGATCATGCGGCAAGCAGACGAATTGCGCATTGCCAGAGACGACGAGACGATTCGTCACACACTGCAGCGGCAACGCTCATCCGGTCGACGCACGGGAGCGGTCCTTGTGACGGATGACGAAGGACATCTGGTGGGGTTGTTTACAGACAGTGACCTGACGCGACTGCTTGAACAGCACCGTGACGAACAACTTGACCGACCGTTGTCCGAGGTCATGACGCACCAGCCAACGACGATCACGTCGGACACACGTCTGGAAGATGCCGTCCTGCTGCTGACCGAGAAGAAAATCAGTGAACTTCCAGTGATTGGCGAAGACGGTCAGCCGGTCGGGCTGATCGATATCACCGACGTCATCGGGCTGTTGCCCGCCGCGTCGTAGCGCTGACGGACGAATGACGTAGCGGGGGCACGCGAGACATTCCATTTACGGAAGGCTTCACTTCAACCGTGCCCGGACGATTTCAAAGCACTCTGATCGTTCTGCTAACGCTGTGCGGCGTGTACCTGCCGTACGCCTATGCCGTGCGCGCGCTCGTTGGTTCGCCGGATGTTCTCCCTCCCCCGCCCCCAGGCGAGTATCCCCTGCCCCCAGTGCGGCCGCCAGACGAAAGCAGTCGCGTCGCGCGCGAGCATCTGGCCGATTATCCGTGGGCGGCCGAAGCCAACATGCAGCTGCGCGACCCGAATCGGCTCTATTACTACACCGAAACGTGGACGCAGTCCGAAGACAAGAGGTCGGTGGAGTTCGAACCACTGGCTCTCGTTTCATTCAGCGAGGACTCGGACGAACCGGTGATCATCGTGGCTGACTCGGCCGTTCTGATGTTTGCATCCGGCGTGGAACTCGGCAAGTCCAAGGTTGCCCGGATTATCGGAGGCACCCTTAGAGATGACGTGCTGATTCAGGGGCCGGACAACCTCGAAATTCGCGGCCGAAACTTCACCTTCTCCGAATCGTCCGCTCGTCTGTGGTCCGATCACCCGGCCGAGTTCAAGTGGATGCAGAATTCCGGCCGCGCCGATCGAGTTCAGGTCGACCTTGAAGTCGAAGATTCCGCAGCCGGGAATCAACCTCTGGCAATAACGCACGTGCGGGAGATTCATCTGATCCGCAACGTGGAGATGAATCTGCAGCTAGAGCAGAAGGACGGCACCCTGACCCCACTGGACGTCAGTTGTGCCGGCCGGTTCCGCTGCCAGTTGCTGGGCGGTCCGGAGGATCCCTCAGCGGAGACGATCGGATCCTTCGAGGATGACGTCGTTGTTGTGCGAACGGTTTCGCCGGGCGTCACGGATCGTCTGTCTTGCGAAGCGCTGGATCTGTATCTGCGGAAGGCCAATGAGGCGTCCACTCCCACCATCACGGCTGCATCGGCCAGCGTGAATCGTGAAGGCAGCGTTGGTTCTTTGTTCGGAGCTGAAGAACAGGATTTGCAACTGCGACGGATGGTGGCCAGCGGTGAACTGATTTTGCTCGAATCAGCGAGTGACCGTCTGGTGGCGCGCATCGGTGTGCGCGAGGGTGTACCACCGATTGCCACAAGTATCGATTATCAATTTGACCAGAAGCGTGCGGTTCTCAATAAGTTCAATCCAGAAGTGCTGCAAACAACCCGTCCGGAGAACCTGCCTCGAGTTCTGATCACGCAACCCGATGTCCGCATCGACTGCCTGCAGGTTGATCTGCATCACGACAGTCAGAACGAACTTAAAGAGATCATCTGTCGGGGTGACGGCAAACTGATTTCGTGGCAGCCGCTGGATGGTGAGCGCGCTGGTCGACCCGCCGGACCGCAGGCGATTCCCGTTCCCGCGTTGACGGCTGCGTGGCGGAAACAGTTGCGGCAATACAAAGACCGCGCGACTGGACACGACGTGATCGATCTCACTGGCGACGCCGTCGTCCGCATGCCTCAGGATCGGGCAGGGATTTCCGCGGATTACATCAAGGTGTGGACCGATCCGCTGCAACGACCCGCGCCGAACAGTGGAAAGTCGTCGGGTTCGCCACAACCTCATCGCATTCTGGCATACGACAATGTCACGCTGGTCAGCCCGGAAATGCAGGGACGTATGGCCGAACTGCAGATCTGGTTCGAAGACGCTCCGCCGCTGCCTGAGTCCGCCACCGACAGTCGTATTCTGCGCACGACGTCGCTGAGAATTCCGGCAGATGCCACCAGCAGGTCTCAGGAGAATCCGGCGAGACACGATCAGCAGGGTATCTTCCAGGTTGTCGACGCCGTCGTTCTAGATACGCCAGGCGCACTCATGTTGCCCGCAACGAAGCCCGACGAACCCGCAGGGATTGCGCCTGCACGGTTGCCGGACGATGTCGAGACGCCGCGCGATCCCGTTCTTGTTTCTACCATGCTCGCTCGTATTCGCATGCTGCGGCGCGGACCGGATGTCGACCCGGAAGTCGCTGAGGTCTGGACTGAAGGGAATGTGCACATCACGCAGCGGGACGAACTGGGTCGCACCGCCGTCCTGCAGGGTGATCGGCTCCATCTGGTCAATCGCAGTGGGACGGACCAGATCGTCCATATGTTTGGACAGCCAGCGTCGATCAATAATCCGCAGATGAATCTCTCTGGCGAAGAGATCTTTCTCGATCGGAATCAGAACCTGTTGTGGGTCGATGGTCGTGGCACGATGACCGTTCCGGTGGACAAGGATTTCGAAGGTAAGCCGCTCGACGAACCGACCGAGATGACCATCTCGTGGTTGAAGCAGATGGCCTTTGACGGCTTGGAGGCGAAGTTCCATGGTCGGGTCCACGCGCGGCAGTTGGATAACGTGCTGAGTTGCCAGCGCATGGAAGTCACGCTGGTGGAGCCGATGTCGTTTCAAGAACTCGACGATCGATCTGCTGAGTCCCCGCCGCCCAAAGTCGCGTCCATCGGATGCTGGAACGAAGTGGAAGTCAGTAGTCAGGAAACTGAGAACGGTTCGCTTAAGAGTGTGAGTCGGGCACGTTTCAACGCCTTCGCTCTCAACAACGAAACGGGTCGTGTTCAGGCGACCGGTCCCGGAGTCCTCGCGACGTGGACGCGCGGTCGTGGCAAGCGGGCGGGACTGGCACCACGCGGAAATGCGCGAGCCAACTCGGGAAGCACCGCCGAATCCACGGGCTGGGAATACACGCGGATCGCATTCGTGCAGGACATGATGGGCCAGGTGCAGTCGCGGTCCGCCCTGTTCCGCGGCCAGGTAAACGTAATTTACGGTCCCGTCAGCGAGTCGCTGGAGAAGATCGACATCGAAAAACTGCCCAAAGACGGCGGTGTGATGTCGTGCCAGCAACTGGAGTTCTCTCAGCCCGACAACGCGGTCGACGACAGCGAATCCGAATCGATCATGCTGCTGGCGACTGGCAATGCGCGACTGGAAGGTCAGACATTTCACGCCCTCGCCGACGAGATTTCCTATGACGAATCCAAAGGCCTGTACATGCTGAAGTCCTTCGGCGACCGCGAATCGATGCTGTGGCGGGAACCACAGGCTGGAGGCGAACGCTCAGCCGTCGTCACGCGAACAATCCGCTTTAACCCCTCGCTGAATTCCTTCGGCCTCGACAGTGCCCGCCGGGTTCAGGGCCTGCAATAACGCGAGCCACTGCTTACCGAGTCGGCGTGAACTTACGCAGGGACGGCATCTGGCTGGTGTCGTCTCCGACGAAGCTGGCGGCTGCGACTTTCACCTCGGCCGTGTACACGTTGCCCTGCGAGTCCCGGCAGACGTCATGCGCCGCATAGAAGTCTTCAGGGGATGCGCCGTTGCCACCGCCGCCCCAGCGGGCCTGCAGTTCACCAGCATGATTGAAGATGCTCATCCGTGACCCCGGCTTCGAATCGTCTGCCGCGTTCCACGGAAAAATGCCGGTCCGGAATCCGAGTTCGAACACGAAGACCAGTCCGTCGACATCAACAAATGCCGCTGCCGGGCGCGCCACATCGGTCCAGATGCTCTGCAGTTCCCCATCGGGTGAGAAAACCTGGACGCGACTGTTTTCGCGGTCACACACGTAAAGCAGTTCGCCGTCACTGGCGATTCCGTGTGGGACGTTGAACTGACCCGGCTGATCGCCTGGCTCGCCCCATGAATCGATGAGGTCTCCTGCCGCTGAGAATCGATGCACGCGCGCGTTGCCGTAACCGTCGGTCACGAACAGATCGCCTGACGGTCCGACTGTCAGTTTGGTGGGAAGATTGAATGGCGGACCACCCGGGCGGATCGTGCGATAGTCGAATCCCTCCGCTCCCGTGTCGGATGGTTCTCCTGCCGGTCCGATTGTGCGGATTAGAGTTCCATCGGCCGCGTATTGCCGGACCGCATGGCCCATGTCGTCGACGACAAACACGTTGTCGTCCGCGTCGATCCAGATGCCATGTGGTCGAACGAACTCGCCCTGGCCCCAGCCACGGAGGAACTCACCGTCCGCCGTAAACACCAGTACTGGGATGTCTGCGCGAGCAAACACGTGAATGTGGTCGTGCGAATCTACCGCGACCCCGACGGCTTCAATAAAGCCAGCTTCGTCTGGGATGTTCGGCCAGCCGGGTACGGCTTCGAATGTCAGCGTTCCAGTTCCAACGGTCATGGCGATTGCGCTTTCAATTTCAGTGGGATGATTGAATTCGTGCCGTTCTTTGCCGCACATCATAACTCCCCGGCAAACTGTGACGATTAACGCGCATCCGACGGTTGAATGAATCTCGTGAGACGCGTCTGTTTCCGGCGAGAGTTCGTGTCGATTGGCGTGGAGCAACCCGGTCGTCGTCACCGATCAGATAAGTAAGTGACGATGGGTAATCTGTGGCGGAACAGGATGACCACCGAGCGGTCGCTTTGTCAGCATTGATCCGGGCGCAACTGGCGTCGCAATCAAGCGGCAGTGTGAACTGGCAGACAGACAGGGACGGATCGTGACATTATTCACACCGGATCAACAACCTGACAGACCGCCTGGGAGACCCGCATCCATGATCCTCCGGTTACCGAAATTGTCCGGCTGCCTGCTGGCAGTTCTGATGAGTGCGTCGACGAATCTGTCCACTGTGAACGCTGCCGATGCTGACTCCCGCAACAGCGATGATGCGGCGGGCTCTGTGAACCAGGAGACGGACGAGTTGTTGCAATTGGTGGACAACGCCATTTCCATCACCGCCCGGCGGTATCTCACCGCGGACGTGCATACTCCGTGGCAGATCATGCATGGTCTGCTGGCCTTGCGGGAAGATTTCCTGATCAAGGTCAACGAAGAGAAGATCGGTGCGCTTGAGTGGCTGACCGAGGGACGCACATACAACGGTCTGCCCATCGTCGAGCATTCGCCCTATGGCGGTCGATTCCACACGTTCACCGAACCGTACGCGTTTGAAGGCCACCCCAACCAGTTCCTGGCCATTCTGACGATGTCCGAATTGCCAGCGGACTACACTTTCAAGACAAGTGTTAATGGGCAGGTTTCCATCAAAGAGATGCTGCGCAACGCGCAGATGGAAGTCAACGACCGCGAAGAAATCACCTGGACATTGTGGGCACTGTCCCGCTACCTGCCGGTCGATAGTGAGTGGAACAACAAATTCGGGGACCCGTGGAGTATCGAACGACTGGTCCAGATTCAGACGTACGCCGAACCGAATGACGCGGCCTGCGGCGGAACTCATGGCCTGTTTGCCTTGAGTCTGGCACGCAACGCCTACCTTGCCACAGGGCAACAGCCGCGTGGCATCTGGTTTGAAGCCGATCAGAAGATTCGGCGTTACATCGCCTCGGCCCGTTCGCTGCAGAATTCGGATGGTTCATTATCAACGAAGTACTTTGGTGGTCCTGGATACAGCCCCGAATTCGGTAAGCGACTGGCGACCGGAGGACATGTCCTTGAGTTCCTGATGGTCGGTGCCCGCGACGAAGATCTGCAACAGGCGTGGTTGCGAAAGGCCGTCCGCTCGGTCTCGCAGGACCTGGTGGATCACCGCCGTGACGCGGCCGACTGCGGACCACTCTATCATGCGTTGCACGCGTTGGTTCTGTACCGTCAGCGAGCAGGCATGACCACTGCGGCACCCGAAGAAGAAACCCCGGAGCCCGAATCTTTGGTTGAGGTCACTCCGGAAGCTGCTGCGGATACAACGGGTAAAGTCACTGAGACGACGATCGACGTTGAGGAATCTGCAATCGAAACCGATGGTAACTCTGAACCGGAGCAGGTATTTGTCGCTGTCACCCAGCCCGAGTCCACCGTCGGGACAACGCCCGAAGTCGAGGACGTTGCAGTGACCGATGCCGCGTCCGACCGCGAGGGACCAACGCCTGATCCGGCCGCGGCGATCAGGAAGCCGGATTCGGAGGACACGGATACTCCCCGAGGCTTGTTCGATGCCGCCGTCGTCGAGTCATCCGAAGGTGCTTCGGATGAAGAGGTGTCCGAAGTAGAAGAAGCCCAACCGGCGGACGACCGGGTGTCCGAGTCATCGGATGTAGACGCCGACACTGAAGAAACGCCGCAGGACGTGGAAGAGGACGTGCGCAGTCCGGAAGACAATGCTCCGGAAATTGGCGATGAGCCTCAAATCATGGAAGACGGCTACGAGGTACCCTCGCCACCCACTATGGACTGAAACTCTGGAATGCGAGTCACACTGTAGTCAAAAAGCCCGGCCTCTCCCGCAGGCCGGGCTTTCTGTGTTGACGGCCAGTCGCAGGAATTGCGAGTGGGGTGGACTACGACGGCAGCATGTCGAGCACCTGGTCCGTTGTCAGGACCTTCGAGTAGACGCGTGCCATGGCCGATAGTGCCGCGTAGTGATGCTCTGCAAAAAACGTCGCCGTGGCATCCTCGACGACGATCACATTGTAGCCGCGGTCCGCTGCGTCCCGTGCCGTGGTTTCAACACACATGTCAGTCGCCATTCCCGTGACGACAAGAGTCTCCAGGCCCATGTTGCGTAACAGTTGATCGATGCCCGTTCCGTTAAAGGCACTGCTTGCGTTCTTGTCGATCACGAGTTCATCAGCGTGTGGTGCGAGTTCTGACACGATTTCGTGCTCGAAACTGCCACGTGACCAGAGTGTTGGCTGAGTTGTCAGTGCGACTGAGTCCGTGTCTCGCCGTCGCCGCCGCTCGATCATGTCGCGACCGTCCTTCAACAATGGGCCGTGCCGCGTGTAGACGGCCTCGCGACCCGACTCACGAAACCGATCGAGCAGGCGCCGGGTGTTTGCGATGCTCGTCCGCAACTGCGGGATGTAGTAATCAGCAACGCCGGGATACTGCTCGCACAGCATCTGGGCGACACCACATTCCGGGTTTGACCCGTAATTCTGAAAGTCGATGATCAGCAGGCAGGCTTTCGACCAGTTCACGTCAAACGCCGGCCAGGGCATCATCCAGCCGGGAAACGTTGCCGGTGAATCAACTCGCAAGTCAGACATTGTCACCGTCCTGTTCTGTCGCAGGTCAGTTGCATCTTCACACACTCTCCTATTGCATTAATGCACCATCTATCATTCATGGCGCGATGCGAGCAGTCACAGCCCAACGCTCGGTCGAGTAATTGGTCTCCCAGCTCAGCAGAGTGACGTGTTCGTTGGGCCGCATTTGGATGACGTCTCCGGTTTTCACATGGAAGATTATTGAACCGGGCTTGTCTAAAGCGAACGCGTGTGAAGCACCGAACGTGGACTCCCAGATTCGCGCGCGTAGATCGAAAATCAACGGGACTGCTGGCCGAGGGGCTTGAACAGGCACGGATGTTGCCGGAACACATTCCGTCACAAATGTCACGCCGCTTCCGTCTCGGCGAAAAGCAGTCACGCCTAAACCTCCAGTCGAACACCGTCCAATTTTCGCCTGCGCAACAGTGCCGGATAACCGACCGGTGACCACTTCAAACACAAGTGCTCCGGCTGAGCCCAGTAGCAGCACTGCCAATGTCCCCATTCCCCACCAGATCATCCGTCGGACTTTTTTATGGTCGCGTGCGGAATCGCTCTGCAAGTTCGTGTTGTCTGTCGTCACGTCGGAAACTCCGTTGCCATCCTTCTGACGGTATTCCACGGTCCTCGCACTATTGAGCGGCCCGGAAACAGCGCGGGTGGTACTGTGAAGCGTTGAGCGGCCCGTTCGAGGATGGCATCCTGCAGCCAGTCGAGATCAAACGCACTCCATTCGCCAGCGACATCCCAGCAGTTTGCAATCAGCACCGGGTACAACTCGGTATACATGATGTGATCGAGTTCCGATGCCAAATAGGGTGACGATCGCAAGACGTTTGCAATGCGCTCGTAATCGTCAGGTTGTAACTCAGTGTCGAGGTACAGCTCTGACACCGCATCCCAGACGGGACGACGGTTTTCGAGGTCATCTACCGCATTCTGCATTGGATTCTCACCTGGCAGATAAAGACCTGGCCGACGTCATTGCTCAACAGAAACGGAACGAAGGGCGTGTGACACGCCTTAGTGAGGTCTGACGGAAACGGAACAGCACTTAGCTTCCCTGGCGTCATACTTGGCTGGCCTTGAGCGCCGAATCGCCAGGAGAACAAGAGCGATCACCAGCCTGATCGTATGCGTCTTGCCAGCCACCGCCTTTGCAGGGTCATGACGATTCGTGCCAGGGTGGCGGGTGGGTCGAGTTCCTCGTCTTTCATTGAAGCCGGGAAGAATAATCCACACCCCGAGTCGTGGCGTCGACGCACGATTGCTTCCAGCGTTTCGTGATCGGTATCGAGTTCCAACGTCACTTCCACCTGGGCGCCCACAGGCAATTCGATTCCGGGTGGATCAGGCAATTCCACGAACACGCCCGAGAGGCTGATGCTTTTCGGGGTCGCCTCAATCTCGCATTCACCGTGACGAACCGTCGTGGTCAAGCCGCTGGAATCCCACAGCGACACACGAAACGCCTGCCGTTGATTTGATTCGGACTCATCGTGACCGCACACCAGGTCGATCAGCTTCTCAACACCGTCCTCATCCAGCGTGATAGCGGATTCCGAACGACCGTGAGGAGTGATGGTCAGGACACCTCGTTCGAACGTCACGCGTAAGTCGCCAATGTTGGTTGCTGCCATGCTCACCTCACACTCGATCCCCGTCGTGTGTCGAAGCATCGTACGCCCACATCGATCGCACAAGACGGAACGGCGCGGCAGTGACAGGATCATGAGCTCCCCTGACACCCCGGCCATGACCACGGCAGCATCCGCGCATGTGTTTCAGTTAACCAATCGGTATTCTGCCCGCCTGTGTTCTCTTGATTCACGAGCGTCGGCTGGCTCGTCAATCATCACGTCCCCACCGCTCGAAATGGGATCGACACCAATGGGCTCGAAAATCGTTCACGCTGGACTTGTGTTGGCCATTGTCTCTGTGGGCATCGCCCAGGATCAGGCAAAACCGACGACTGAGGCTGTTAGCCTGGTCACGTTCTATGCCATGGGGGATGTGCCCTATGCACCGGAAGAAGACGTCCTGTTGCCGCAGCAGATTACCGAATTGCCGAAGGACGCGGAGTTTGTGATCCATGTCGGCGACATTAAGTCCGGTGCGCCGCCGTGCGACGAAGCCGTCTATAAAAAAGTGTCGGGCATGCTGAGTCAGGCAGTGGCGCCGGTTTTTATTATTCCCGGAGACAATGAATGGAACGACTGCCTGATTCCTGATCCGGAGCAGGCATGGAAGTATTGGGACAAATACTTCATGCGGTTCGATCGCCGCTGGCAGCACCAACTGCCTGTATTTCGACAGCTGGAACACGAGGAGAATTTCTCGTTTGTAAAAGGCAACGTCCTGTTCGTGGGACTGAACATTGTCGGCGGTCGCGTGCATGACGCAGTGGAATGGAAGCAACGACACGCGGACGGGCTCGACTGGGTCCGTCGCAATCTGCGTCGCTCCGGCGCCAATGTCAGCAGTCTGGTGATCTTCGGGCACGCGAAGCCGGCCGCGAATCACTCTGACTTCTTCGACCCGTTTAATCAGGACGCGGAGGAGTTCAAGAAGCCGATTCTCTACCTCCACGGCGACGGACATCGCTGGATCCACGACCGGCCGTTTGCGGCAAAGAACATTCTGCGCGTCGAAGTCGACCAGGGCGGCATCGCACCGCCGCTGAAAGTGACCGTCACCGATGACCCGACCGACCCGTTCCAGTTTGATCGACGCAAACCGGAACCCGAACCGCGCCCGCCAAAACTCGGGAAGCTCAAAGGATGTCCCGAGGATACTCGTTGAACGATCGCAGGGCTTCGGCGTATCGCACACCACAGGTCGAGCCGCGATAGAGCGCCAGAGTCTCTTTGCCGCGCACGGCTCCGTCCTGGCGGAGCGGGTCGTATTCCACGTTGCGTGCCAGAGCCATCAAACGGCCCAGCCACTCCATCGCTTTGAGCCAGTCGTCACTCACATCAACAAAAGTGTTGGGCTCGAAGCCGATCGTGTGGCGAGGTCCGTTGTCGTACCAGTACGTTTGCCGCGGCGATCGATACGTGACGTTCTCATCGATCAGTCGGTCCGCATGTTTCAGAGCGACGGTCGACAGACGCGATGACACTTCGTGATCGGAATGCCGGTCGTGTGGCCAGAGCATGAAGGCGACATCCGGCTGAATCTTCGCGACAGCTTCGGCCACAACTCGTTTGGCGGCAACGTCGACGTCGAAGTTCATGCCCGCGAAATCGAGGAATCGCATCTCGACGCCAAAGTCCCCGCACAGGCGCGTGGTCCCCTCGACCAGTTCCTTATGTCGCCCTCGAGCGGGTTTCCAGTTCGAGTAGTCTCCGATCAGCGACAGGATCACCACACGGTGATTCTTCCGCACGGCCTGCAGCAGGATTCCGGGAATCCCGAAGACACAGTCGTCGTAATGGCCACCGATTCCGAGGATCGTCTTTGGCATAAGGAACTTTCCTGGTGCGTTCGTGGGGAGAGTTAAATGCGTTGGGTCACGTGACGATTGTCGATAAACGGAAGAGCCGTCGTTGGGACCGGCGAGGCATGGTATCCTCGCGGCTTCGAGTGGTCCCACCGAACCATCATTGCGCATTGATGAGATTCTGCCATGCTGACGATTAACGGGCGTAGCAAACAGGTCTGCTCTGGAACGACACGACGTGATCTGATCCGAGCTGGCGGGCTGGGCATGTTTGGCCTGAGTCTGCCGAAGCTACTGGCGGCCGAGCAGGCGCAGCAGCAGCTTGTACCGACTCACGGATTCACACCAGGCGCTGAGTTCCCGACCGGGCGCGCGAAGTCCGTTTTGTTCATCTATCTGTTCGGCGGGCCGAGCCAGCTGGAAACGCTGGATATGAAGCCCGAAGCGCCCAAACAGATACGCGGTCCGTTTGAGCCGATCAGCTCGCGAACCCCCGGCCTGCGGATCAGCGAGCACCTGCATCGCACCGCCGAGATGTCGGACCGCCTGGCAGTCATCCGGTCGATGACGCATCCGCACAACGACCACAACGCCTGTCACTACATCCAGACCGGCCACAAGTGGACGCGATCTGCCGAGAACGGTTCCGACGTTAACGCGCGGCCATCGGACTGGCCGGCGATGGGATCTGTTGTCGAATACGTCTCGCAGCACTCGGCTGACCAGACGCGCACGTTTCCGGATTACATGTACCTGCCGAACCGACTCGGGCACTTGCAGGGTTATGACCGGACAGGTCAATACGCCGGCTGGCTCGGGAATGCCTACAACGCGATGGCCACGGATATCCGCCGCAAGGGCAAGACCGACAACCCGTTCTTTCGTGAGTGCTCTGAAGAGGAACTCGACTTCCGGATCAAAGGTCTTGTGTCGCGTGATGAAGTATCGCTCGACCGACTCGACCGCCGCCGCAGTCTGATCGAACAGTTCGACGCGTCGCGCCAAATTTCGGATGCGAACCGCTCGTTCAACGGTTACGGATCATTGCAGCAACGGGCACTCGACCTGGTTACGTCCGATCAGATTCGCAGTGCGCTCGACATTCAGCGCGAGTCTGCTGCATTGCGTGACCGCTACGGTCGGCATCTGTTTGGTCAGTCGGCTCTGATGGGCCGCCGCATGATCGAGGCCGGTTGTCGGTTCGTCACCGTCATCTGGGACTGTCCTGATGGCTATTCATGGGACTCGCACCAGCACAGCAATGACGTGCGGGATCACCTGGTCCCCAAGTTCGATCAATCATTCTCGGCGCTGTTAACCGACATGGAAGACCGAGGTCTGCTCGACGAAACACTGGTCGTTGCAGTTGGAGAAATGGGTCGCACTCCGAAAGCAAACGCCGCCTGGGGTCGCGGTCACTGGAGCTTCTGCTTTCCGTGCATCCTCGCCGGGGCCGGCATTCGCGGCGGCATCACTTACGGAAAGTCCGACAAAGACGCGGCCTACCCGACCGAGAATCCCGTCAGTCCGGAAGACCTGGCCGCAACGATTTACGACAGCCTGGGCATCTCGCACGAGATTCAGTTGCCCGACGCCCAGGGACGTCCCGTGACAATCCTCGAAGGCGGAAATCCGCAGCGACAGTTGTTTGGATAGAAGCCATGACAGACTCAATTATAAGTCGCCGCGGATTCATGCAGGTTGGAGCTCTGGGCCTGGGCGGGCTGACGTTGCCTGGGATCTTGGCCGCGCGCGAAGCATCCGGTTCGAGCGATTCCGATACGTCCGTGATCATGCTCTATCAGCACGGAGGCGCTTCGCAGCTTGAGACGTACGATTTGAAACCGGACGTGCCGACGTCGTACCGCAGCGTGTTCAATCCGATTTCGACCAACGTGCCGGGTCTCGACATCTGCGAGCTGTTTCCGCTGCAGGCGAAGATGGCCGATCGATTCTCTATCGTGCGGTCGCTGCATCACGACGTCGGCATTCACAGTGACGGCGGCATCGTGGCGCTGACGGGAAAACGGCCTCTTGTGCTCGACCCGACTTCTGGATCGAAGAGCGATCATCCCGATTTCGGATCGGTCGCTAGTGCCATCAAGGGCATTGGTCAGCGAGCCATGCCGCCATATGTCGCGATTCCCCAGAAGCCCTACATGACACGACCGACGTATCTCGGTCTGCACCGTGCGGCGCTCGAAATTGGCGATCCGAATTCCAAAGGCTACCAGCCGCCACAGGTCAAACTTGCCGCTGGACGCGACGGCGCGTTCCTTGATCAACGACAGTCGTTGCTGCAGAAGTTCGATCGGCTCCGCAGCGACCTGGACACACGCGGCCAGCTCGAAGGCTTCGACAGATTCCGCGATCTGGCGTTCGAATTGATGACCAGTCCGTACGTCGCGAAAGCATTCGCGATCGAGCAGGAGTCGGACACGCTGCGCGAACGCTACGGTCGAAACGTGTGGGGGCAGGCCTGCCTGCTGGCGCGGCGTCTGGCTGAGTCGGGCACGTCGGTCATCAACATCTACTTCAACACGCCGAAGAATGGACCCGAGTTCACCAACTGGGACGATCACATTTCGAATGCCGGTCGACCCGGCCACTTCGCGAAGTACATGCGCGTCCGACTGCCGTACATGGACCAGGCGCTGTCGGCATTGATTGAAGACATCTTCGCGCGCGATCTGGACCGCAAGATTCTGGTGGTTGTCGTCGGTGAATTCGGACGCACACCGCGACTGAGCAACAACAGCACAGGCACAGGGCGTAATCACTGGCCGCAGGCTTATTCCGCTCTGCTGTCCGGTGGTGGACTCCGCATGGGTCAGGTCGTTGGTGCGACGAACAGCAAAGCCGAATACCCCGCCGAGCAACCGCACACGCCGCAGGACCTGCTGGCCACGATTTATCGGCACCTGGGCATCGATCACAGAGCGACCTTGGACGACCATTCGGGCCGCCCTGTGTTCATCCTCGAATCGGGCCAGCCGATCAAGGACCTGGTCTGAGCAGTCATGTCATCGAGGGCGCCGCTAATGACGCGTGAATACGACGTCCTCGTCCGAGCCGGTCGTCTTATCTGTCCTGCATCGGGCGTTGATTCGCCCGCCACCGTGCTGATCGACGCCGGGCGTATTGTCAACATTTCCACGTCGGCCTCGGACGAGCCCAATGCGAAGCAAGAGTTCGACTTTCCCGACGGCATTGTGTTGCCTGGCCTGATCGATCTGCATGCACATCCCGCCAATGCAGGATCTGTGTTCGGCGTCTCACCGGACGCTCACATGCTGCCGCGTGGAGTGACCACCGTGCTCTCTCAGGGAGACGCCGGTGCGGACACTGTTGACGAGTACGTTGAGACGACCATTAACGGGTCGCGGACACGGATCCTGCTGGCCATCAATCTCTCTCGCGTTGGCGAGTCCACAACTCAGGGTTGTCTGGAAAACCTCGACGACGCCGACATCGATGCGTGCGTTGCCGCCACCCAGCGGCACCGGAAACACATTCCAGCGATCGCCGTCAACGTCAGCAATCATTGCTGCGGATCGACGGACCCGCGTGAAGTTCTCAGCCGCGGAATTGAAGTCTCGCGCCAAACCGGCCTGCCATTGCTCTTTGGCATGCGACGCCCCGAGGACTGGCCACTGGCAGAACAACTGGCACTTCTGCGGGCGGGAGACATCGTGACTTACTGCTTCCGTCGAGAGCCGCACTGCATCGTTGAGGGCGACTGCGTGTTGCCCTGCGTGCTCGAGGCGCGCGAACGTGGCGTGTTGTTCGACGTCGGACACGGAAGTGCGTCCTTCAGTCTGAATGTGGCGGAAGCTGCGATCTCGGACGGATTCGTGCCGGACACGATCTCGACCGACCTGCAGATCCGGCACCTGGAACGTCAGCCGCTCGAACATGATCTGCCGCTTGTCATGTCGAAGCTATTCGCGGCCGGAATGCCGGAAGAAGACATCTTCGCGGCTGTCACGTCGCGACCCGCGGGACTGCTCTGTCAGAATCCTGATTACGGCTCGCTTGCAGTTGGGAGTGTGGCGGACCTGACCGTGCTCACCCGCAGCGAACAGCAGACGTTGAGTGACGCACACGGCCTCACGAAAGACGGACCGGTCTGGTCGGCGGTCTTCACGATGAAGGACGGACAACCAGTCGCGCCGAAAGTGTGATAGCATGCCGGTCTTCGAGAGACTGGCGGAAATTGCGGACCTGCGGGAACCGAGGGCTCAAAAATGCTGCATCGCCGCGACGCCATGATCCGGCTGGGACAGGTTGGCCTGGGCGCGATGACATTGCCGGGTCTGCTGCAGAACGAACATGCTGTGGCCGCGCGTCGTCGTGAGCCCGTGCTGCATCGAACGCCTGGCCGGGCAAAGTCCTGCGTGCTGATCTATCTATGGGGTGGACCACCTCAGATGGATATGTGGGATCCAAATCCAGATGCCGCTGAAGGGATTCGCAGCCACTTCGCTCCGATTCAGACCGTCACCCCCGGAATCTCGATCTCCGAAGAGATGCCGCTGTTTGCGAAGTACACAGATAAGACGGCCATCATTCGCAGCGTGTCCCATGGCAGCGACGCGCACGAGCCATCGGTGTATCGAACTCTGACCGGTGACCTGAATCTGTCACTGCGCGTGCCACGGAATCACCGCAATCGAAACGACGCGCCCAACATCGGCTCGGTCGTTTCCGCGTTCTCGGACACGCGTGGTCTGCCGGCGGCCGTCACCATCCCACGTCCGATCGGGCACGAGGGTGTGACCTACTCGGGCACGTATGCGGGGTTCCTGGGAGCACGTCACGATCCGATGGAAATCGCTCCCGCCGGTGAGTCGAAGTCCGGAGCAACGCATTCGATGGAACTGCCCAAGGAACTGAGCCACACACGACTGCTGGCCCGCCGTGGACTGCTTGGTGTCGTCGAGGACCAGGACAAGCGGTTCAACACCGAGGAGTCCGCACTCGGTTATGACGACTTTCGCGAGCAGGCCTTCAGCATGCTTTCGTCACCGGCCGCGAAGGAAGCCTTCGACATCAACAAGGAAGACGACACCACACGCGATCGGTACGGACGCACGGAATGGGGCGAGAGCATTCTGATGGCGCGGCGATTGATTGAAGCCGGTGTTCGGCTCGTCACGATTTCGTGGATGTACATTCAGAAGTCCGGCAACGTAGCCAACATCTGGGATAACCATGGACCATTTGAAGGCCTGACCGGATACGGCATGCTCAAGGCGAAATACGGACTGCCGACACTGGATCGAGGCTTCGCTGCATTGATGGACGATCTGTCGGCCAGTGGTCTGCTGGACGAAACCATGGTCGCGATGTTCGGTGAGTTCGGACGCACACCCAAGATCAACAAGAATCAGGGCCGCGATCACTGGGGAGCATGCCAGTCGGCCGTTCTTGCCGGTGGAGGCATTACCGGCGGGCAGGTGTATGGAACCACGGATCGCGATTCGGCGTACCCCACATCGAAGCCGGTTTCCCCGGAAGACCTGCTTTCGACCATTTACTACGGCATGGGCATCGCACCCGAATCCGAGATTCACGATCCACTCGGACGCCCACATCGTGTGATCAACGGCAACCCGCTGACGTCTCTGTTTGGTGTTTAGCGAAGGGCAGGGAACACTAATCGACGCTGATAAACGCTAATTCTCTTTCACGCGCGCCATTAGTGTTTATCAGTGTCGATTAGCGTTCCTTTTTTTGCGACCGAGCGGCTTCGACTGCGGAGTTTGAAACAACCAGGTCCTTCATGTTTTCACTTTTTCCTGTGACATCGCATCGCTCACGGTTGAACCGTCGCGACGCCATCAAAGCGGCCACATTAGGCTCGGTCTATGCGCCGTTGCCTTTCCTCCAGGCGGCAACTGCGAGCCCTCAACAGACGCATTCCGGCACGGCAAAACACTGTATCTACATCTTTTTGTGCGGAGGGCCATCGCAGCTCGACATGTGGGATTTGAAGCCGGACGCTCCCGATTCCATCCGCGGACCTTTCCATCCAATTTCCACAAACGTGCCGGGACTGCAGATCGGCGATCTGCTGCCGTTGACCGCTCAACGTGCGGACAAGATGGCCATCATCCGCTCGATGATGCACACGTCGACTTCGCATGACGTGGGCATCAAGTACACGCTGCTGGCCGATTCGACGACACCCGGCCCCGCTTATCCACCCAAGCGATCCGATCATCCTGGGATGGGCGCGATCGTTCGCAGCCTGCTGGGTGATAGCGGCCGCCTGCCCGCGTGGGTGACGCTGCCTCGACCGTTCACAACAGGCACGCGTTACTACCGCGGCCAGACCGGCGGATTTCTGGGTTCTGCGTACGATCCTTTTCTTCTGAACGAAGAGAAGAAGGACTCGCTGGCCGACAAGACGTTTCAGATCGACGCGCTCGACACTCCTGAGGCCGTTGACGATACACGCTTCACCGATCGGCGTGACTTACTGAAGTCGATTGATGGTCGTGCCGAAGCTCTGATTGCTTCGGCTCAGTCGGATCAGGTGCGCAATCAATACGAGAAAGCTTTCAACCTGGTCGCATCGCAGGATGTGCGCGGCGCCTTTGATCTTGAACGCGAACCCGACGCACTGCGCGATAAGTACGGCCGCAACGAGTATGGCCAGAGCTTTCTATTGGCACGGCGTCTGGTCGAAGCTGGTACGCAGTATGTCAATGTGTTCTGGACGTATTACGGTCAGGACGGCTGCCAGTTCAATCTGTGGGACAATCATGGCAGCGACAAAGAAGTCTGCGGTGGTCACAACCGCGGAGTCGACATGATCCGCGGCGATTACTGCTGTCCGTCCTTTGACCGGGCGTACTCAGCGCTGCTGGACGACCTGTCGGACCGCGGCCTGCTGGATGACACGCTGGTTGTTGTGACGGGTGAATTCGGACGCACGCCGAAGATCAACAAGAACGCCGGGCGAGATCATTGGTGCGCCTGCTATTCATCAGTGCTGGCCGGTGGCGGAGTTCGCGGCGGCTCAATCTTTGGAGCCAGCGACGCGCACGCTGCCTACGTGAAAGACTCTCCCGTCCGACCGGAAGATCTGGGAGCGACGATACTGCACGCGTTTGGATTCCCGCCCGAAGCCGAGGTCATGCATCCCACCGGACGCCCGGTCCGCAGTTCCAGCGGACATGCCGTAACCGAGCTGTTCGTATGACCGACCGTTGGAGCATGTGTGTCATGAGAAGACATTTCCTGATTGCCCTGGCAGCGTTTGTGGGCTGCGCCGGTGGAAGTCATTCAGCCGGAACTTCAGTCCGGCCACTCGAAACTCGCCAGAAACTGCTCGCTGGCGAACCCGTTCGGGTCGTTTGCTTTGGAGACAGTGTTACTGGTGTGTACTACCACACGGGCAGTCGTCGGGCTTACACGGACATGCTCGGAATCGCACTGCGGAAGACGTCCGCGGATGCCAAAGTCGAGATGATCAATGCAGGGATTAGTGGACATACAACGGTCAACGCCCTGGCTCGCATCGACAAGGATGTACTGAGGCACAAGCCGGATCTCGTCACGGTCATGTTCGGTCTAAATGATATGGCGCGAGTTTCAGTCGACGATTACCGGGCGAACCTGAAGACGATTGTCGGGAAGTGTCGGGACATCGGTGCTGAGGTGGTTCTGGCGACACCCAACAACATCGTCACGACAGCAGGACGCCCAACCGAGAAGCTGATTGTTTACTGCAATGTTGTGCGGGATGTTGGACGCGAACTCGGCGTGCCTGTGTGCGACTGCTACCAGAAAATGGATGTGCTTCGTGCTGCTGACGAGTTCGACTGGCGGCTTCTGATGAGCGATGCCATTCACCCGAACATGGATGGGCACAAGCGAATCGCCGAATACTTAGCAGAATCCATCAGTGGCGTTTCGGTTTCACTTGGAGACACTCCACCGCTTTCTGCGATTACGCGGACGATGAAATTGCTCAAGGCGGGTAAGCCGGTCCGTGTTCTGGCGATGCCTCCAATGGACATGCTGATTACGCCGGCACTCAGGCAGATTGCACCTGACGCGTCGATTGAAATTACCGCGTGGCCGACGAAAGGACTTTCGCTGGCTGAATTCGAGGCCGATGCGGAAACTCGTGTGCGGAAGTTGAAGCCGGACCTCGTGCTGATTGCCGTTCCTCGATCAGCAGCCGCGGGATCGAACGAAGCGTTCGTGAAGTCCTACGCCTGGATCATGAACTGGTCGCTGAACTTCGGCCCGCCCACCTGGGATTGCGTCGTCGTGCATCCGTCCGTGTTCGATCGGAATGGTGTCGACCTGAGCCGTGACAACCTGATCCGTCGGCTCGTTCGTGCTCAGGACCTCACGTTGATCGATCGAGCCAATGACGACGTGAAGGACGTATCGACCATCCTGGCCGATTGGGTCAGACAGCAGCGGGATGGTGATTGCCCTACCCGTTGACGACGTTAACCGGCGTACCGGACAGGAACGCTCGGATGTTTTCGGCAGTCGTTGTCATCATGCGCTGCCGAGCGGCCAGTGTTGACCAGGCCATGTGCGGTGTCAGCAGACAGTTCTTAGCACTCAACATCGGGTTGTCCGACCGGATCGGTTCGGTGGACACAACATCGAGCGCCGCGCCGGCCAGGGAATCCGTATTCAACGCGTCGGCCAGTGCGGCTTCGTCGACCAGTTGCCCGCGCGCGCAATTGATCAGGAAAGCCGTTGGCTTCATACGTCCCAGGAAGTCGCGATCGACCATCCCGCCCGACTCGTCCGTCAGATTGCAGTGCAGTGTCACGACGTCGGATTCCGACGCGACCTCATCAGCCGTCGCCCAGGCAAACGGTTCGTATGTCGGCGCGTTCTGCTGAAACTGGTCACAGGTCAGAATGCGCATGCCCAGTGCGTTTCCGATCTCTCCCACGCGTCGGCCGATGCGTCCGAAACCGATAATGCCCAGTGTTCTGCCAGACAGCTCGACCTGCGGCGTCTTCCAGAATGAGAACGAACCGCACGATTCCCACTCGCCATTACGGACGGCCCGATCGTGCAGGCCAATGCGGTGACTCAGCTCCAGCATCAGAGCAAACGCATACTGTGCGACGGAGTCTGTGCCGTACGTCGGTACGTTGGAAACAGGGATATCCCGCTCGCGAGCGGCATTGATGTCGACACAGTCGAACCCGGTCGCTGTGACCGTAATGAACTGCAATTCGGGGAGTTTGTTGAGCACCTGCGCCGAAAGCCGGACTTTGTTGACGACCGCGATGTCGGCCTTGGCGAGTCGTGATACGACATCACTCGGTTCCGTATCATCAAACAGCAGGACATCCCCGAATTCCTCAAGCGGCGTCCAGGGATTGTCGCCAGGGTTGAGGGTCTTTCCATCGAGCACCACGATGCGTTGGCCCATGACGAATTCCTCTCAATGAGTCTGCAACCGGTCGCTGACTGGCTAACTCTCAACAACGTACAGGTACCGGACATCGTATGTCATCACGTGAGACCGTTCTCGCAAAACTGGAAGCGGCGCGGCGCGAGTTGCTTGACCTGTCTGGTCGCAACCGGCTGTTGAACACTCCGCGCCGACGCACGCGTACTTCCCGGCTTGATGTCGTCGACGAATTGTCGGAAGAGGTCTTTCGGCATCTGGTGACTGAAGGCCGGGCCATGAGTTTTCTGCCGGCAGTTGAACCACCCGAGTCGCTTCCGGAACCAACCGGCGAATCTACAGCGGGCGACCAGTCGGAAGGAGTTGCGACCGAATCACTGATCACTCCGGTGACGCCCACAAAAGAGAGCCGGATCGAACAGGCGCCGATCGAAACGAACGCTGTCACGCTCGAATTCGAATCGTCCGGGGGAGAACCTGACTTTGATGGCGACGACGCTCCTTCGGACGGCCCGGGACTTGCCCAACCGGAAGATGACGACGAGCCTGAGCCTGAGGACGATGGTCCGTCGCCACAACACGTTGATGATCGACTGCAGACCGAACTCTCATCGGAACAACTGCAGAAGCGACTGCTCAAGTTGTATTACGACGCACGAACATTCGAGGAAGAGCAGGGCGTGAATCTGCTGTTTCTCGCGATGGGTTTTCTGAAGTGGATCGATGTGGAACGGGACAACCGGGAGCGCTTCGCGCCGCTGATACTTGTGCCCGTGCAGTTGCAGCGTCGTAGCGCCCGATCGCGCTTTCGTGTCCGGTACAACGAAGACGAAATCGCGACCAACCTGTCGTTGCAGGAGAAACTGAAAGTCGACTGTGGCATTACTCTGCCTGACGTCGGCGATATGGATGACTTCTCTCCAACGGCGTACTTCGACGCGGTGCAGCAGGTCGTCGCGGAACAGGATGGCTGGGAAGTCCGACACAACGAGATGGCGATCTGGTTTTTCTCCTTCTCGAAGTTTCTGATGTACCGGGACCTGCAGCCCGAGAACTGGCCCACCGATGTGCCGCTCGACGAGAACCCGCTTGTTACGACGTTGTTGACCGATGGCTTCCCGACTCAGCGGTCGCTGTGTGGTGATGACGAGTCGATCGACGCTCTGCTCGACCCGCTGCGTACGATTCACGTCGCGGATGCGGACAGCTCGCAGGCCATTGCGATTGAAGAGGTCCGGCGCGGAGCCAACCTGGTGATTCAGGGACCGCCAGGAACCGGTAAGTCACAGACGATTACAAACCTGATCGCGGCTGCCGTCTGCGACGGTAAGCGAGTTCTGTTTGTGGCCGAGAAAATGGCCGCGCTGGATGTCGTGCGTCGGCGATTGGGGACACTCGGAGTGGGCGATGCGTGCCTCGAGTTACACAGTCACAAGTCGAGCAAACGTGTGGTGCTGCGAGACCTCGACGAAACGCTGCGTCTGGGTCAGCCGATCGCCCGAGACATGGAAAAGCACGCTACCGAACTGCGAGAAGTTCGTGATCGTCTGAATGCCCATGCGGATGCGATGTCCACACCATTGGAACCATCGGGTGTCGCACCTTTCGACGCGATCGGTGAGCTGTCGCGCCTGCGGAGCGAGATTTCCAGAGCGCAGGCGAGCGGTGGGCCTCAGCCCGCCGACACGGGCCTCGTGCTTCCCGGTTGCGAATCCTGGACGCCTGACGATCGCCGCGTGCGAGTCGAATTGCTGACAGAACTCGCGGCCCACCTCGAAACGCTCGGCGTACCAGGCGAGCACCCATGGCGCGGTGTCAATCGCGAGACAATTCTGCCAACCGACCTGGACCGTCTGCTGTCCGCGATCCCGCCACTGCTTGATGGCCTGCAACGACTTGGTGTTCAGGCGTCTGAACTGGCCGGTCAACTTGGTACGTCAGCTCCGGTCAACGCAGCGGACGTTGTGTCACTGCTGCAATTGACACGTCGAATCCTGGCCGCCCCGCAACTCGATACCGAGGCACTGGCGTCATCTGTGTGGACAGAACGTCGTCGCGAGATTGCCAACCTGATTGAAGCAGGGTCAACACTCGTCGCGGCACGAGAGCGGCTATCGGGAGTCGTGGCCGATGTGGGGTGGCAAGTTGATGTGGCACAGTCCCGAATCGCAATTGCTGCGCACGGTCGTTCCTGGTTTCGCATTCTGAACGGCAGTTATCGCCAGGCAATGACAACGCTAAAGGGAATCCTTGCCGGGCCGCTTCCCAGGACACTGGAAGAACGACTTGCCATTCTCGACGCACTGATCGATGGCCAGAAGGCACTGAAAGCCATTGTGAATGACGATGGCGGCCCCCGCATTGGCGCAGCAGCTTTCGGCTCGGCGTGGCGGGCGGATGATTCCGACTGGTCTCATCTTTCGGCAATCTGGCAGTGGGATGTCGATGCCGAACAGTCCGGCCTTCCGATCGATCACCGTGCCGTCGTTCCCCGACTTGCTGGCCCTGATGAGCCTGTGAAACTTTGCGATCACTTGGAGTCGACGCTCACGGAAACCACTGGACGGGTCGACGATCTGGTGTCGGCACTGCAACTCGATATTCCCGTGGCGTTTGATGTTGCGTCGGCGACCGAGATTCCATTGGCCAGTCTGGCATCACGGCTTTCCGTGTGGTTGGAGCAGCGTGAAGACCTGAGTCATTGGACGGCCTTCCGACTTCGCTGGCTCAAACTGGAACTGGTCGGTTTGGGTCCGCTGGCCAAATTCGTGTTTGACGGACGCATCAGTTCGGACCTCCTGGTGACGCATTTTCACCTGGCGGTGTACGAAGCACTTACGCGCGAGGCGTTTCGACAGTACCCGGAATTCGCTGAGTTCGACGGGACCGATCACGAACAGCTCATCGGGCGGTTCTCGCGATTGGATATGGATCACATGCTGCTGGCCCGGCGTGAAGTCGCGGTCACTCACTTTGATCAACTGCCCCGTCGAGCCGGAAACATCGGCGAGGTCGGAGTGCTGCGACGTGAGATCCAAAAGAAACGCCAGCATCTGCCACTCCGAAGATTGTTTGCCGAAGCTGGCCGAGCCGTGCAGGCCGTTAAGCCTGTGTTCATGATGAGCCCCACGTCGATCGCTCAGTTTCTGGAACCGGGCGAGGTCGAGTTTGATCTGCTGGTGTTCGACGAAGCGAGCCAGGTTCCGCCGGTCGATGCGCTGGGCGCCATCGCTCGCTCCCACCAGATTGTGGTCGTCGGCGACAGTCGCCAATTGCCGCCGACCCGGTTCTTCCAGCGCGCCGCCGAAGACGACGACACGACAACGGCCGACGAGTTCCAGGCCGGGCACATGGAGAGCATCCTTACGCTGTGTGTCGCGCAAAACGTGCCGCAGCGTATGTTGCGGTGGCATTATCGGAGTCGACATCACTCGCTGATCGATGTCTCGAATCGCGAGTTCTACAACAGTCGGCTGTGCGTTATTCCCAGCCCCGAAACCGAGAGTGAAGAACTGGGACTGCGGTTTCGCTTTGTGGAAGATGGCGAATTCGATCGCGGTGGATCGGCAACGAATCGCAACGAAGCCCGCACGGTCGTCGACGCCGTGATGGAACACGCCGCGAAGTATCCCACCCGATCGCTAGGCGTCGGAACCTTCTCCGTCAGCCAGCGAGACGCGATTCTGGATGAGCTGGAACGACATCGTCGCGACAATCTGGAGTTCGAATCGTTTTTTGCCGGTGATCGATACGAGCCATTCTTTGTTAAGAACCTCGAGAACATTCAGGGTGATGAGCGCGATGTCATCTTTATTTCGGTTGGCTATGCGAAAGACTCCGAAGGCAAGCTGACCATGCACTTTGGTCCGCTGTCGAACGAAGGAGGAGAACGCCGGTTGAACGTGTTGATCACGCGTTCGCGTTCACGATGTGAGGTGTTTTCGTCCATCCGGCCAGACGAGATCGACCTGTCACGGACGCAAGCGATCGGGACGCGGGCATTGAAGACGTTTCTGGAGACGGCCGCAGCGGGAGTTGTGGGCCGACGCGAGATTTCGCACGACGACGAACAAGCGCCGCTGGAAGAACACATCGCCGACATGCTGACCTCGCGGGGCTGGCAGGTGCATCGGCGCATCGGCGTGACCGGGCTGTTTGTCGATCTGGCTCTGGTCGATCCGGATCGACCGGGTCGATACCTGTTGGGCATCGAATGCGACGGTCACGATTACAGCTCGGCACAGACCGCCCGAGATCGTGATCGGCTGCGATTTCAAGTGCTGATCCGGCAGCGCTGGCTGCTGCATCGTGTCTGGACGGTCGACTGGTTCCAGCGTCCGGAAGAACAGCTTGATGCGATCATTCAAGAGGCGATTGCAGCGAAGCAGAATTGGTCAGCCCGCGATGCGGCTGCTGCCGAGAAGAGTGAACTGCCAGAAGCTGAGACAACCGAGCCACCTCCGGCTATTGAACGCCGCGATGACACGCCGATTGGCGGGGAACCATTGAATGAGCCCTATGTCGAGGCTGCCTTCATCGTCACGGACAGTCCTCCTCAGGACCTGCCCGTCGACGAACTGGCGTCCACAGTTCGACAGGTCATCGAGGTCGAGGGGCCGGTCCATCGTGACGAAGTGACGCGTCGGGTCAGTGGTCTGTTTGGACTCGGTCGAGTGGGGACACGTGTCAGTGAATCCGTCGATGCCGCGATTGAGCACTTGTCACGATCCGGTGGCGTCGAGCTGGAGGAAGAATTCCTCTCACTCCCGGATCAGTCTGTCCGCGTGCGCGACCGCAGCAAGGTGGAGTCGTCCAATCTCCGCAAACCGGAGATGCTGCCTCCATCCGAGATCCGAGCAGGCTTAATGAGGATCGTTCAGACGCATTTTGCTGTCACGCGCGACGAGGCGATCGTCGAAACGGGTCGGTTGTTTGGCTCTCGCTCCACCAGTGCCCAGCTCCGCGACCGAATCGACGGGCAGATCACCATCATGCTCGGCTATGGTGCCCTGAAGCAGGTTGGGGAACGAATTCGATGCTGAGTCGCGTCGCGTCGATGTCACAGACCGAGCACGTCATTCATCGTGTAACTGCCGGCTTCTTTTCCGGCGAGGAACTTGGCGGCCGCGAGGGCTCCGTAGGCGTAGCTGTCTCGGGAGTGACCGCGGACGGTCAGGTCGATGGTTTCGCCCATGAGGCCAAACACGATCGTGTGCTCGCCGACGTTGTCGCCGGTGCGGAGGGCGTGGTAGCCGATTTCGTCCTGTGACCGCTCACCCGGTCGACCGGAGCGACCGTGGACGTGTTTTGTCTGGCCCATTTCGGCACCGATGATCTCACCGAAGCGCAGCGCTGTTCCGCTGGGAGCGTCTTCTTTGAAACGATGATGTCGCTCAATGACCTCAACATCGACGCCGTCCGGAATGTCCTTGAGTGACCGCGCCGCCTGCCGGGCGAGCATCATGGTCAGATTGACGGCGACGCTCATGTTGGGAGCCCACAGAAACGGGATCGACTCCGTGGCGGACAGGACGGCTTCACGCTGCTCGTCGGACAGTCCAGTGGTTGCCGCGACCAGAGGAATGCTCCGCTCACCGCAGGCCTGAGCAATCGAAACCATGGCAGCGGGCACAGAGAAATCGATGACAACATCTGGTGGCGTACCCGGTATCTCGCTCGTTATCGGCACACCAATGTGACCGATGCCCGCGAGTTCTCCGGCGTCTTCACCGATGCGCATCGCATCGAGCGCGGCCCAGACAGTCAGGTCGGAATCGGCATGCGTCAGGGCGACAATCCGCTGACCCATACGGCCGGCGGCTCCGTGAACGCCAATCTTCAGTGGTTCAGTCATTAGTGGGTCCGTATGAAAGTCAGCCGCGACGCGGCTCAAAGTGTCGGTTGACTGCGATCCTGAGGCTTGCGCCCAATGGCACCAGAGTTGTGAGCCGTGACGCGTAAGCGGCCGGGCACTTCACCCGTGCCCGAGGCCTTACGGCCAGCGGCTCACTCACGAAAATCGACAACTCTAGGGCCATTGGGCTTGCGCCCCAGGCTATCGCCTGTCGCCGCTTTGCGGCTGAAATCCGGGAATCAAATGATTCCCCGTTACTCACTGAGCGGCCCGTAAGTCATAACAGACGATGCCGTTCCGCATTCGGATAAACATGCGTCCATCCGCGATGGCTGGCGAGGCACAGGCCAGTGGGCCCTGACGGCCGATTTTTGACTGGTACAGCTTCTCGGCCTGACCTTGGTCTTCCTTCTCAAGTTTGTCGATGCCGTGCAGTTTGCGGAGCGCCGCCTCGGTTGCGACGACGCCCTCGTCATCAAACTTCGCGTTGAAGTGTGGCTGAAAGTCTTCTTCGGTTGCTCCGAAGCACAGCAGGCCTTCAAGGGCGTAGTAGACCTTCGAGTCGGCGGCGACCAGCGACGTGTACTGTGGCCGGCCGAGATCAAGGTTGGTCATCCACTCGTCCTCGCCCGACTCAAGATCGACACACGCCAGTCGCTTTTCGCCCTGCACGTACACGTGGCCTGCGACGATGACCGGACTCGATCCCTTGTCCTGGCAGCCGTTGTAGGTCCACAGATGCTCGGCTCCGTCGAGTGACATGCGATAGCAGCGCAGTCCCTTCTTGCGACTGTTTCCGTAAGTGACGACCAGGTCGCCGCTGACGACCGGTGTTGCATTGCCGGATTCAGAATCAACTTGCCACAGCTCGTCGCCCGTCTTTGCGTCGAAGCAGGCCGTCCCGCCCGAGACATTCGCGATGACGAAGTCGCGACCGGCATGCTGCCACAGAACCGGGCTGGTGTGAGAGCCTCGCGTTTTTTCCGGATCACCATGCCAGGCAAGGCTGCCGTCTGCCGTGCTGACGGCAAACAGGTGCCCGCACAGGAAGATGGCCAGGTCGTCGACGATCAGGAACGAGGACTGCCAGAATTCATCGCGATGTTCGACCGGGAGGCGGACTTTCCAGATGTCGTCGCCCGTAACCGCGTCCAGCGATCGCACATGCCCGCCCGCTCCGAGGACATAAAGTCGACCATCCGCAACAGTTGGCGAACCTGACTGCGGGAATCGTGTGTAGAGCGAGTCGTTCTCGTTCTTCCAGAGAGTTTTTCCACTCGCTGCGTCGATGCAGTAGATCGTTTCGCGGAAGGCATAGGCTGCAGCGATCGCTTCATCTTCGTCGCGCCGATCGACTTCGTACTGAACGTATTCGGCATCCGTCATTCCCACACGTTTCTCCGGTGGCAACCACGGGAATCTCTTCTTCGGGACCTCGCGGACTTTGACTCGCCGATGCGTAAACAGGTACACGCGCTGTCCGTCGTCCGAGTCGGCAACGACTGGTGATCCCCAGCCGCCTTCGTTCTTGCCCGAGCCGATCTCCTCGCTGACCCAGACCGGCTTCAACCCCGCCTCGGGTAGTGAGCTGATCAGGGCCGGCGAATCGCCCGCCACACCGTCACGGTTATTGCCACGCCATTGCGTCCAGTCGCCCGCTGTTGCGACCGACGCGGCGATCGTCAGCGCGAAACAGCAGACCATTCGAAGTGTATTCACGATGTCATGTCTCCCCCAGTGACCAATAGCAGACTGCGACCAGCAGAAAGCGGGCGCGAATATAGCAGACGGTCTTCACGCGGGCAGGCAAACTGGTCTGCGCGTGCCGACCAGCTATTCGGGCTTTCTCGCACGGCTATGGACGGCGGCGATCGCGTCCAGATCGAATCCGGCTGAACCGTCCTTGCCGCCAAACCCGCGGACATCGGTGATGCGGATGAATCGGACAACCTTGACGCCGATCTCCTTGAGGTCGAATGGATCTCCGCCGGCCTTCTCAGGATCAGTCGGATCAATCTCGTTTTTCTCGGAATTGGCCAGCACGGGATGGTGCCCGGCGCAGCCCTTGCGCGATGCCGTGTCGAAAGGGAATTCCGTCCAGTTTTCGCCGTCGAGGCTGACTTCAACTTTGGCCAGCTCGAAGAAGCCCTGTTCGGGATCGTTTCCGGGGGCTCGCAGGAACGGGTTCTCGAAGATCAGGAAGTCCGGACCTTTTCCATCGATGACTTCGTTGTCGACAAACTCGACGACGATGATGCCGCCTTCTCCGAGCGAGAGGACATGCTGCCCCGCCTGCAGCTTACCGCCTCCCTGGGGAGGGCCAAGCACGATGTCGGGGAGCTTGTCCTCGCCCTTGCCGCCGCCCGCGCCCGCCTGAAACGTCACCACTGAGTCGATGAACGGAGTCGGGCCTTTGTCAGCCTCGTCATCGGTGTGGCCAGGTGAAACTGCTGCGAGCAGGACACATGAAACAGGCAACCATGTCAGTCGGGTCACAGCGGACGTCTCGGAATTCAGGTTGAAATTGAAGAAGTGGGGTTCACGAAATGCACGAAAGGACACGAAAACAAACTGCTTGTTTTCGTGTCCTTTCGTGTATTTCGTGGACTCTCAACAAGCGAGCCTATTCTGTGGGCGGCGGACCGTCGAGCAGTTTGAGCACAATCTTCTGGGTCTGGTCCTGTTGGATCGGAATCGTCATTCCCCCGGCCACGGTGACCAGGTCTCCGGTCGTGCTGCTCTCGTAGGTTTTCGAGACGAGGCGGCCGGCCTGAGCGTCAAACCAGGCCGTGCTGGACGACGAATCCGTCTCGACTTTGCCGGACACTTCGATAGCGCCGGTCTTGAGGTCGATGTCGGCGGAGACATCCAGTGTGCTCGTGATCTTGTGCAGCTGTTTGCCTTCGCGTGATTCAACACCCGCGTACGTGTGTCGAGCCTTGCCGCTCAACTTTCCGAGCTTTCCCAGTTGCATGTCGTAAGGAATCTCCCAGTTCGCACCGGGTGTCAGAGCCTTCTCGGGAAACCGCAGGAAGTGTTCGCTGTAGGTGAGCTTCTCGCCCTCCTCGGAATTCATACCCGCGGTGAACTGCGCCGCGATGATGTTTTCGCCAATGGCTCCCTGGACCGCTTCCCTCAGACCCTTGACACTGATGACCTCGCCCTGTGGTGAAACGACGATGTCGACGTAAGCACCGCTGATTGCGTCGTAGACGGGTGTCAGCGCATCACCCAATGTGCTGCCGGTCTCATTATCTGTCGATTTTGAGTCGTACTCGTACTTGCCCAACGGCCCGACATTCATTTTGACGGTCATGTGCAGGGCATGGTCACGCAGCACTAAGTTTCCCTTGCTGTCGGGCTCCAGGACCTCTCGCTCGAGAATCTGCATCGATTCGATCGTGGTCGACTGATTCTGTCCGTTGACCTTCTGTGCCAGCTTCATTGACGTGGTCACAGAGTAGTACTGCTTAGTTCCGGTCTGGGCCTTGTGCCGGAGCGCCGGTCCGTCCTGAGCCTGAGCAAACGATGACGCAAGGACGGCAAGTAGAATTGCGAAGCTGGCGACGAATGTTCGCATGATTGAACTCCGGAATAACGTGTGTCTGTAACTGGACAGGTGATCGAACGAGCCAATTCTGCATGCACGTTGGACTGACGCTGTACCCGCCAAACTCGCCTGTGGGTTCATCACTCCGCCCGGAAAACCTCAGGAAATCAGACAGTTTATTCGCGAGCTGCACGTCTATTTCGTGCTGACACAGACATCGAGTCGATTCTCCCGTGACGAATACCAGGCCGGGCTGCCGGTTGGAATGGCCCGGGACCAGGACTACGATGAGTGGTGCTGATTTGCGGGTCCGTAACCTCGTGTTCTGTGTTGATCGCCCATGGCTCTTCGATTCCGTGTTCCTGTCGTCTGTGCCGTCCTGCTGGCTGCGGGATGGACGTCGGTTACAGCTCGGTCGGTTTCGGCCCAGGATGTCGATCCGCCTGGTGACCAGCCGGGAGCGGTTCAACCTGACGCTCCGGAAACTGCCCCGGCCGGTGGCGTGGTTCAGAACAGTGGTCCAGCCCCGAACGTCACGATGCCGACGGCCACCGGTGGGAGTACTGGTGGGAAGTGGCCTCCTTTGCCGGTGACGTTTTACCGCGGCAATCAGCCCCCAAACGTGACGGCCACTGCTCTGCCGATGCAGGGGTTCTATTTCAGCACGTTTCGCGTGGGATTCTTTCTGTTGCTCGTCACGTTCTGGGTCTGGGTATCGGCCTGGGTCAATGAGGACAGCGAGCAGCTTAAAGTCCGCAACGCCTTCTGGAACGGTCTGATGATGAGCGGCGGCGCGGCAGGCCTGCTGCTGGCGATTGGCATGCCCGCGTTCTACATGGCGTTCTTCCTGATCGCCTTCACGACGGGCACGCCGCTCGGGCTTTATGTGCGCGAGCGGAATTCGATGGTCCCGGAGAAAGCCAAAGTCCTGACTCCCGATCACATCCGGCGTGTCGCGATTCGATGGCTGGCACGCATTGGCATCAACATTGGCGGGACCAGTGAAGACGGCGGCTCGATCGGCCCGAACATCAAATTCATCGGCAAAACTTCGACGGGTCGAACCGACGATACCCGCACCCGTCAGGTCGAGAATTCCCGGGGATTTATGGCCGCTAAGGAGTTGGTCTATGACGCGCTGATTCGCCGCGCGACGGATATCCATCTGGAACCCAAAGACGACATCATGTCGGTTCGAATGCGAATCGACGGCGTGATGTATCCCGTCGAGCCGTTCGATCGAACACTGGGTGATGGCGTGCTGAATATCTTCAAAGTGCTCGGTGCGATGGACATCACGGAGAAACGCCGCGCGCTGGACGGCAGCTTTCAGGCCCTTACAGAAGGACGCGAGATTGACTTTCGCGTCGCAACGCAGGGATCTCGCGGCGGCGAGAAGATGAGCCTGCGTATTCTCGACCAGGCAAATTCTGTCTCCAACATTGCACAGCTTGGTTTCCGCAAAGCACTGCAGACACAGATCGATTCCGTGATCGCGTCACCGCATGGCATGCTACTGGTGTGCGGACCGACGGGGGCGGGGAAATCGACGACTCTGTACGCGGCGCTGAGCGGTATCGACGTCTATCAGCACAACGTCATCACGATCGAAGATCCGGTCGAATACAAGATGGAAAACGTGACGCAGATCGAGGTCAACACGAAGTCCGGCAATACGTTTGCACAGTCGTTGCGCAGCGTACTGCGTCAGGACCCGGACGTGATTCTGATCGGCGAAATTCGAGACGGCGAAACGGCACAGATCGCGTGTCAGGCGTCGAACACCGGACACATGGTGTTTTCGACTGTCCACGCGAATGATTCGATCACGGCTTTGTACCGTATGCTGGACCTCGGGATCGAACCGTTTCTGTTCGCAAGTTCGGTGTCTGCGATCCTCGCCCAGCGATTGGCCCGCCGGCTGTGTCCCAAGTGCAAGCAGCCTTACAAGCCGAAAGCCGAGTTCCTGAAACAGGCCAACCTGCCTGTGGATCGCATCGAGAAGTTTTTCCGTCCCCCCAAGAATCCGGAAGAGGAATGCCCGTCGTGCGGAGGGCTCGGTTATCGTGGCCGCGCGGGCGTCTTCGAGTATCTGCATATCAACGACCGGATCCGTGACATGATCCGCGACAAAGCGGGGCTGTCACAGTTGAAAGCCGAGGCTCGGAAGAACGGAATGCTGTACATGCAAGAGGAAGGGCTGCGCCTGGTTGTTAAAGGGGTCACATCGATTGAGGAGTTGTTGCGAGTGGTGAAGTAGAGGGGCCTGTGGTGGCGAGTGAAATGGAATGCGTGACAGGAGCGTCACACTAATGGGACTGTTTGATTTCCTGTCGAGAAAGAAAGAACAGCCGGACGCTGGCTCGTCAGCAAATGAACCTCGATGCGATCATTACTCGTTTACTCATCAGGTACTCAGGCAGGCAGCGTTTGATGACCCGACAAAATGCGTATCGACTCTGGGCTCGACGGAAAGCGACGAGTATCTGGCAATTCTTTGGCAAGCCGTTGAGCAGACGTGTGAGCAATTTGATCGGCCGGTCGAACTGAGCCCGTCCGATATTCTGGTTCATCGATTGAGAGTGGGGGCGTATCCATGTGCTCTTGTGGAATTGCCGACTCCGGCCGCACCGGGAGAGGCGTTTTACGTGGCACTGGTTTTGACTTTTGATCTGGAGGATCGGTCGAAGGGGTTTGCCGAACATCCGCTGCGGTACATCACATTAGAGGAGTCCGGTCGCGCGGGTGGAGCCCTGACGACAATTCTGTGCGAATGGACCAGCGAAGAGTCTCACCTCGATCACGGCACCGGGCCCTGTCCCACGATTGAAGAATTCATGGCCTGTGTGGCAGAACTGGTAATCGAACGGCAGAAACTCTGAAGGTCGCTTGATCAGCAAAAGATCGCTTGAGAAACAACAGTCCCCTCTCCCCCGTGGGGGAGGGCCATCGTCAGTCGATTCCTGATCGAAACAGGCCGGGAAGCTCGAAAGGACAGATTCTTCGATGTTTGACGCCATGTTGCTGATTGTCTGGGGAATTGTGACCTGGTGCGTCGCCAGTGAAGGCGCGCATGGCGCGGCAATTAACGCAGTCGTTGTCGTGCTGTCCGGGCTGCTGGCCATGAATCTGTTTGAGCCGTTCGCCAGCTTCGGTCAGGGTATCTTCGCGAGCTACGTGTGGAGCTACCGGATGGACATCATCGCATTAGTTGGCCTGTTCATCGGATTTGTCGTTGGGCTCAGGATTCTGTTTGAGAAACTTTCGCCCGTTTACGTAGCGACCGAGGGACTGGCCTACGAACTTGGCCGCTGGGGATTCGGGTTGTTGACCGGATACGTCACCATGGCCTTCCTGTTAACAGCGCTGCACACGGCTCCCTTGCCGCGAGAGTTCATGGACTTCAAACCCGAGCGAGCGAACCTGTTCAGCACGATGGCCCCCGACCGTCAGTGGCTGGGGTTTACACAGTGGGTCAGCGAACACACGTTCGTTCGTGGCGGCATTCCCCGAGTATTTGACGGTCCCTATGCGGACTTCATCGACGATCCGAATAACTCAGATGCCCGGAACAAAGTCTGGCCGTCATTTCCGATTCGATACGCTTACCGACGTGAGCAGTATGCCAGCGGCCGTGCAATTGCGGGACCAGTTGCCCAGCCACAACGGGCCGCCCCCGTGCGCAACGCGCCGTCGGGGACCGGGGCCGCCGGCTTCTAAGTGATTCGTCGGCCGTGAAGTGACGGATGTAGCCGAACTCGCCAGAGTTTGGTCTCCCCGAGTCCGGCCAAAGTCTGGCGACTTCGGCTACCTCTCAAAACACGACTGACACAACAGGATGTCGACGTCCGATCGCGAACGGTGGAACGAGAAGTACTCGCATCGTCAGCCGCCTTCGTACATTGAAGCCGACGCCTGGCTGATTGAAGCGATTGAGCTGATCGAACAATCGGCCAGCGTTGTGCAGACGGGTCGACGGGCACTCGACATCGCGTGCGGTCTGGGACACAACGCAATCTGGCTGGCCCAGCGCGGTTGGCAGGTGGACGGCATCGACATTTCGAATGCCGGTCTACAACTTGCCCGGCAGTCGGCGGAAACCGGGAAATCCGAGGTGAACTGGATCGAAGCCGATCTCGATATCTGGGAGCCTTCCGAAGACCTCTGCGACCTTGCAATCGTGTTCCGGTTTCTTGATCGCGTGCATGTGCCGCGCGTTGCCAGTACGGCGCTTCGAGCTGGCGGGTGGTTGATCTATGAGACATTCTCCCGTGCTCAGTTGAAGCGTGCAGATACTCACATCAGAAACCCAGTGTTTACGCTGGCCGCTGGAGAATTGCCGACACTGTTTCCCGACTTCGATGTGGTGATTCACCGTGAAGACGTGCTCGGCGACCGAACTGTTGAACGATTCCTCGCTCGGCGGCGATGATCTCGAACGCAAGCACCCTCAGCTCAAAACACGTTCCCGCAAGATCGGAGCCGCAATGTCAGGTCGCGAATACCCAACCGCCCGAATGGCCTCTGTCGTAGGTTCGTGTCTTGCGGTCATGCTGATGGCCGGTGTCCGCGGCAGTGCCGAAGACCAGCCCGTTTCGATTTTCGCTGCCCGCATCGGCGGGCACATTCATCCCTCGATCTGTCGCACGCAGGATGGGACGCTGGTCGTCGTCTACAAAGGAGCCAACGTGTTGATGTGCTCCCGGTCAACGGATGCTGGCCAGACATGGTCGAAGTCCGAGCCCATCGCCACCTCGGCAAAACGACCCGACGTCATCCGCAAGGTCCAGAAGTTCGAAGTCTACCCCGGTACTGCGGACACACTTCCCGACGATCGAGTGCTGGTTACCTGGAACTACATCGCGGATGACAAGGCCAACGACGGTTACTACGAACGGGCACTGCTCTACAGCATCAGTTCGGATCAGGGCCGTACGTGGACCGATCAGAAGCTGATCGGGCCAGTTGATGGAAAGCACCTGGGTGCCGTTCGACACAATGTCCTTCCCTGGAGTGATGGTCGCTGGCTGTTGCCGTTGCGTGTCGGTCCACCTCGGCTGTTCGATTCGGCGACTGGTGAGCTGTCCGTGTTTCCCCTGGTCGGTCCCGACGGCAAGCAGCATGAGTTCCAGCAGATTTCCCGGACGGCCACGGGGTCATTGGTGGCGATGGGGCTGGTTCTGCTGCACTCCAGTGACAACAGTCTCAGCTGGTCTTCGATCGACGGCTTTCCAGCCGTTCCCGACAAACGGGATAACGCCGAAGGCCGGTACCTGACGACGCTCATCGACGGTCGCGTACTGGTGACCTGGGGTGTGGGCAACGACAACAAGGGGCTGAGATACAACCTGTCGAGCGACGATGGTCAGAACTGGGACGGCGCCCGCACTGTGATCCTGCTGCCGGAAACGAGCATCTCCGCCCGGTATTATTCCGCGCGAACCATCCAGCTCGACGACGAACACGTCGGCACAGTCTTCATGAACCGCGACGGAGTTCACTTTCTGAAAGTCAACCTGAAGCGTCTGAGTCGGTAAGGGTCCTGTAAGTGCAATGAGGACCAGCGCGGGGTTGCACGGCCGACTGGGCAGCCATTGGTGGCGCAGGATTTCCAGATGCGTCGTAATTCCGCAGTCTCATACGTACGCTACTGTTCAGGATCTCCTATTACTCTGAACAGACTCATTAATAGACGGGGGACTGGACATGGCGGGTAAGGAACTGAAGTTCGCGACGTTCAATCTGTACAACCTGCAGTTGCCCGGCCAATCGATGTATCGCGGCAAGAAGTACACGCAGGCCGAGTACGACGCCAAGATCGCATGGACGGCCAGAATTCTGAAAGAGCTGGATGCTGACGTCATCGGGTTTCAGGAATTGTGGCACCCTGACGCTCTCAAAGAAGCGTTTCAGGCGGCCAATCTGTTGTTGGACTATACGCTGGTTGCGAAACGCTTTCCGGGAAAGATTGGAACGGCACTGGCCGTCCGGGCGCCTCACGCGATCGTCGAGAAAGACGGTGTGCCACAGACAGACTGGATCGAGAAGTTTCCCAGCGAACTGGTCCTGCGGAAACGTGAGCCGGGATCGAATAGCTCTGAACCGGACTACGCAATTTCCGTCGAGGTCGACAATTTCTCGCGGGGATTGCTGCGAGCCGTCATCAAGCCGAAGCACGCCAGAAAAAGACCGCCGAACATCGTCGTCTACGTGGCGCATCTGAAGTCGAAGTTGCCGATCCGCCTGGATAAGGTCGATTCTCGTCAGGCCTCAATCCGCAAGCATTCGACGGCAATCGGGTCGGCGCTGTCGACGATTCGACGAGCCGCCGAAGCGGCTGCATTACGCGTGCTGCTGACAAACGAAACCAAAGGGTCGAAAACGCCCGTCGTCATCATGGGGGATCTGAATGATTCGCAGTTGAGCGTGACGACATCCATTGTGTCCGGCGACCCGACCTACCGTCCGTTCTATACCAGTCGAGGTGGACGATCGAGCGACGCCGGGTTCTATGCCGCCGCAACGCTGCAGGAATATCGCAGCCTGCGTGACGTCTACTACACCCACATTTATGCCGGACGCAAAGAGTCGCTCGATCACATCCTGGTTTCCGAGCAGTTCTACGATTACTCGACGAACCGCAAATGGAGTTTCAAGGAGATGCGGCTTCTCAACGATTATCTCGACGACGACGACACGGGTACTTCGGATCACGCCGCCGTATCCGCGACGTTTGTCTACGACCCGGCGTGACCGGGGTCTGCGTTCCGGATCAGTCAGTCGTCGGTTGGTTCGCCGCTCTTGATCCGTGATCCGATCGGAACCAGAAACCAATCGCCCGGGTTTTTGGGCTGAATGTCCATCGGTGGCATGGGTCGCCCCGTTGCCCGATTGTCCGCCCAGGCGATGGTCAGACTGAATCCGTCACGCACGGGGGCCAGCACCATGGGTCGCAACCGGCGGACTGCGGATTCGGACTTCATCCAGCCGAGCGCGATGATCGCGGCGCGCACTACTTCTCCGTCCTCAAAAGGATCATTGATGCGCTGCATCAGAGTCGCGGTCAGAGCCGGGTCTTCCTGGTCTGCATGTAGCTTGCCGAGCGACCAGACGGCGGCGGAACGAGCGTCACCAGGTTTGGGGTCTCGCATCCCGCTGGGTATCCAGAGTCGCAGGTGCGCTTCCGCCGGCTGATATTCCATCTGACCCAGCGTCTCAAGCAGATGTACCAGACCCGCGCCGGACGACAGACTGCTGCCCTTCTGATCCATGATACGTGTGTAGTCATGCTTCACGAACTGGAAGATATCCGGCAGAAGTTCGGGGACTTCCACCATCCGCAATGCCCACGCGGCGGCCGTACAAACTTCCGGTCGCGCATGCTGCTTCACAAGTTGCAGCAGGCGGCGCGCGACTGGCTTGTGTTGCAGTTGACCCAGCAGCACCGAACTCTGCTCCAGCGCCTTCCAGTCGTCGCTTTCGAGTTGTGACTCTCCCGCACCCAGGACATCCTCGATCAGGGCAGCGTCCTTCGAAAAGTCCAGTAGAGTCGTGCGGGCCAGTCGGCGCACCCTCGGATGTGCATCGCCAAGTATCGGTTCCAGCAAACTCACAGTGGCGGGCGTTCGTACATGCGCGAGCGCAGACACAATCAGTTCCCGCAGTCTCGCATCGCGTCGCCGCAAAGACTGCCTGGCAATGGGGACGACGAGTTGCGGATCCAGTTCGACAAGGCGCTCGATGGCCGTTGCTGCAACGCCCGGTTCCTTGTCGATCGCCAGTTGCAGGAGCAGGTCGATCGCCGCTTGTCCGGTGTGAAACCGCAGCAATCGGACGGCAATCATATGCTGCTGCAATCGCCCGTCACTTTCCGCCAGCAACGACGTGACGACCGGCTCAAGGCCCGTCCGCTGAATCATGCCCAGAGACCGGGCCGCTTCCAGTTCCAGCACGACATCACCGGATTTACCGAGCATGCCTGCCAGGGCGTCCTGCGCCTGTGTCTCCCGTGTCTGACCCAGACATCGTATGGCGAGCAGCAGTTCATAACGCCGCATTTCAGCTTGTGAGCGAATCCGTTGCAGCCAGATGTCGCGCATGCCCTCGCCCCACTCCGCCAGGGCCGGCTCGACCACGCGCGCGTACTGCACTCCCAGATTCAGCCGAGCCTGTAACTCCGGCGCGGACTCACGCGCGCCAATGGCGATCAACGCCCGGGCCGTGTCTGTCTGCACCAGTGTGCCAGCATCTTTCTGTCGAACCAGCGTTCGAAGCAACGCTTCCTCGGCGGACGAGCAATCCAGCAGACCCTCACGATGCGCCCGAGCGATGGCCAGTGCGGCCTCTCGCTGGAAGTCTGTTTCCGAACTTGCGAGCGCTTCCAGCCAGAGTGTGAGATACTCGGGCTCAACCTGCGCGGGTCTCGCTTTGATGGGTAGATATGGGTCCGTGTAAAGCAGCCGCGGAGTATCCCCCTGCGGTGGTGGCCAGGTGAGCTGCTCGTCTGCGAACGATGTCGCGACGAGTGCGACCCACAGGGACAAGCTGGCCGACAGGGACAGAACGTACGACATTGGCTGGTCTCGCTCACGAGTGCTGGGCTTACACAGTTCTGGAGTCCCTGAGGACACAGGCCAATACGCGCTTCTGCCCAATGGCACCTGGTTTAGACCAAACGACCGTGAGCCGAACGCGCTGGCGTCGGGCGTTGGGTCAAAACCCCGGTACAACCCGCGGCAAGCCCTGAAACAAGGGCAATCGCCGTCGGCTCACGAAAATCTAAACCAGGTACCATTCGACTACCACCTGCGAAAAAACGCGTTCGTAATGTACCAGAACCTCGCACGGGCCGCGGAGTTCCCCTGGGTGGCACAGGTTGCTTGCAACCTGTGTCGCGAAGCGAGAAGAGGGATCGAGAACGGGTACGAAGGTCTCTTGCTGCTGCGCCGCCCAGGTTGCAAGCAACCAGGGCCACCCGCGTACGAATACCAGGGGGCTGTCGTCATTGATGTGTCGTCAGACGCATTCGATCACGAAGTGAAGCCCGCACATGGCACATATCCGAATTCACCACGTATTGTATGTCGAAATTCCCTTAGTGAATCGCACGGGCCGTCTGTTGATGCGGAGCGACTTCTGTGCGGCCGGGCTGATTGCTGTTTCCAGATTGTGGACCACCAACAGCTCGCGAAAATTCTGCAGTTCTTTGATGGCGTCGTCTGTGAAGCCTGACCCGTAAAGCGACAAGGCTCTGATGGGCAGGACAGACACATGCTTCAGCCCGGCGTCGGTGAAGTGTTTGCTGCCGGCCGGGCCGTCCAATCGCAGATAAAGCAGTTTGCGCAGATCCCACAGGTGTTTCAGTCCGGCGTCTGTCACTGTTGAATCCACCAGATACAGACGCTGAAGTGTGCGCACCCTGCCTATGTGTTCCAGGGATTTGTCAGTGACAGGCGCTTCGACAATATACAGGTCCATCACATTAAACAGGTCTTTGACAACGGCCAGTCCATCGTCACCACCACGCCACGTCTGGGGTATATACACAAAGGTTTTCCACATCGGACCTTCCAGACGCACCTGTAAGCTGCCTCGGTTACGCGTCCAGTCGGAATCAACACTGCCGCCGAATTCCCGAATGGCTTTCACAGCGTGTGCGTGTCGTTCGCGGTACTCGGCCGGAATGAATCCGAATTCCGCATTCATGTTTTTTTCCGCTGGCTGCTCAGCATCAATTGAGACCTGATACAGCACGTCACCCGGATTCCAGGCAATGAAACCGTAGTGAGCGGAGATACCTGTGTGGCGGAACCGCTCGCTCCGCGGGATATTGACCGGTGTGAGTATCTGCGGATCGAGTGTTTCAGGGTCGATTCGTAACCAGCGGGCGCCGGTGCAGTACACATGATTCTGCCAGGTCACAAACGTGTTATTCATCCGGGTCCCAGGCGGATTGACGACGACTCGGGCATTGGACCAGCTTCGGCCGGCCGGATTCCGGAAATAGCGTTCCAGTCCCCAGGACGATGCAGACAAAACGTCTTCTCCGGCGAAATAACCGGGACGCTCGCGTAGCTGCAGCGGGACCTGGCGAACCTCCAGTGTCTTGATATCAATGGCGAGTGGAAACCGGCCGCGCTGGGGGACTGTCGATTTAATCGCTACGAGGTCGTGGAATAGGCTTCCAGCCTGTCAGGTTTCCCTAAGTTGAATCCCCCTGACTGCCTCATTTACGAAAATGACAGGCTGGAAGCCTATCCCACGATTAAATCGACAGTCCCCTGGCCCGGGGGATCGAGACGGCCGATTAATAGAAGGCGACGTCCGTCGAGCGTCATTTCCCGATGCCAGGCCGGCTGGAAGATCAGATGAATGTCTCTGTCTTCTTCCGGTGTGGGGCGACGCGGTGCGAGTCGTGTGGCTGTGTGAAAAACACGGACCTGAAACGGTTCTCTGCGTCCGGCCGTGAAGCTGATCTCGGCGAACCACAGACGACCTTTGGGGCCGTAGCGTCCCCAGGCGATACAGCGTCCCGGCTCAACGGGATAGACGCGGAGCGTGCCCGCGAAATTCGTGCGGCTGAGAAACAATTCCAGTTCACGCCCGGGGATCAAAGGTCGCTGCTGCCCGGCGTTGTACGGCGGGATGCGGGTCGTACTGCCGGTTTCCACTGCGACTCCGTCGTCACCTGGTGTGACGCGTGCGTCTGGCAGAAGCACGCCGAGCGGCTGACCGTCCGGTGCGAGAATGTGGATGCCGGCGGAGGCCGTCACGATCCAGAACTGCTCACCGTCCCAGAGTACATCCGCGATCTGGCTGTCCGGGCGCGTGCGTCGATAGATCGTGCGGAGCTGTCCGGGGGCCGTCATGATCTCGACCTGCAGCGGATTCCAGTAGACGTCGAGCTGATCCGTGCACTTGAGCATGCCGGTCCACATGGATGCGATGTCGCGCCGATGAAATGTGACGCGCTGATTCGGGTCGCGCGGCGGAATCGGATTCATCGGCGCGCGATGCCGTTTGCCGGACAGCGGCGGCGGACGGCCCGGAACATTTGGAATACCCGGTCGGCCGGCCGTTGTGTCATTCACATGACGACGGACCACAATCGCAAGGTGCTCGGGGAATTCGTCGACGTCGCGGCCTTCGTCGTACGTCACCGGCTCAATGTGTCGCAGTGTCTGGTCTCCCAGCGCCTGCGCCCGGCGCCGCATCGCATCGAAGGCTTCTTCCTTCACACCAGCCTGCAGGTCGAGACCCAGCAGCAGCCATGCTCCGTACAGTCCCGCCTTGCCGCCTTGAGCCACAAAACCCTGGGCGGCATCACGAAAGGCCTGCGTGTGTTCCTCAGCGGACAGCATGTTGCTGAAGAACCACGATGTCGGGCGGAACGGACTGCGATCCAGATGGCCGAACCTGTTTATCATCGCGGCGGACATCAGCGGTTGCCGTGCGAGGATGGGCATCAGACGCCGTAAACGCTCCAGCCGCCATGCGGGCCAGGCGAGGCCCTCCGGCGGAGTGACAGCCGGTTGCGCCAGGGCCAGCCAGCCGGCGTGTGCCCAGAACAGTTCGAATTGTGCCTGGTGCGACCACTCGTCAGACGGCTCTGAGTTGCCATGTCCCGGCATGCGCCAGATCAGCGGATGCACACGCCCGTTACGCAATTCGGGATCGAGTTCAATGCAGCGCTCGATCATCCGCCAGAAGTATTCTTTCCAGACGTCATAGCCGTACTGTCCCGTTACGGGGTGCTTTGCCTGTCTGACTTTCGACATGCGCAGATTCATGGGCGCCAGCAGCGTCGCCGCCTCACGCAGATTGATCATCCGGTTGGCAATCAGGTACTCCAGGTGCCCGTACGCGATGTGCATGGATTCAACGACGGTTTCCCATTCTTCAACCGCGGCGTCGACATCTTCTGGCGGTTTGTTGTCCTGCTTCCAGTTGGCGTAGGGACCGGTCGTCCACACCATCGTAAAGTCGTACAGCGTATGGACTCGCTGCGAAAAACTGTCGGGCGTGACCAGAAGAGCCGCCTCACGCAGGGGCAGCGCCATTGCGTATTCGCCAATGCCGCTCAGTCGCGACGCACGGTCGGCGAGCACATCGAACTGAGCCCGGCGGCTGAGCGGCTGCAGACTGTCCGAGTCGGCCACTTCAAGCAGTTCGGACACGAGGCTGCCGGTGAGCAGTTCGACGGCTGCGTCCCGACTCAGCCCGTCGTGTTCAACACGTTTGCGTTCGCCTTCGCCGTCCTGCAGCGACACGAGCAGCGACACCGTGCCGTCGTCACGATCCACGCTGTACTCGCCTACCACGAACAGCGGCAGGTGACGTCGTCGCAGGTCCTTTGCCGTCACATCCAGCTCACGCCGAATGCTGTGCGCTTCGTCGATCTCCAGCACAGCCACGCCCGGCACGCGCATCAGAGCCGACTGCAGCAGCGTCGGATACGCCGACTGCAGCGCATCAAAATCATGCACGAGGTTGTTGGAAGCGAAGGGCAGCACGCCGATGAGCCGGTGAATGCCATTGCGAAAATGATCGCGTGTCTGTTCGAAGATATCCCGACATTCTGTGGCCACACGATCCGGATCACGATTTCCTACCGGCAGGATTTCAGTGCGGAGGCGTGCTCCCACCACGGTCTCGCTGATGGTGCAGCTCAGGAACTGTTCCCGTCCGGATCGAATCAGACGCAGGAGAACGAGCCAGTCGGCCTTCAGAAGTTGTCCGAGTTCCAGACGCCGCGACGATCCTGCCGGCGCCAACGCGGCGGTCAGCATCTGTTCGCGCAGCAGACGTCGGATGTCGCTGCGTTCGACAGTCTGAACGCCCTCGACCTGTGCGAGTTCGAGGGTCAGCAGATCGGGAATCCCGGCATCAATCGATCCACGATCCGCGACCACGGCCACCGTTAGTGCCGGAGCTTCCCCGGAATTCGCACACGCCGCCGAAGTCGGCCAGCCAGCCAGCATCACAACACACAGCAACATCACTCGAACCGCCTGACCGTCACACCACCGCCTGGTACACATCGCGAGCCTCCGGAAGTCTGTGAGAATCTTCCACGTTCACAGGACACGAGGGTCGGTGATCCGGCATGGAGTTCCCTCCACGTCGCCCTGACTGCAGGCGACGTCACGCCCCGCCAACTCGGTATTCCCTCACCGAGTTCGGCCCTTTCAGAAACCGCGAAGCGCCGGCAGCATCAACCACCGGCTGCCCGCATCCTCTGCAAGGTCACCTATTACAATGTCTGTCCCGAGTCCCTCAAGTCAGCGGCACACTCGGAACACTGTGCCACCTCACCGCGACCGGTCGCAGTCGCGTTTCGCTGTGCTTCATTCATCGCGCGGTGGACGGCTCATTAAATCATCCGTGGCGGCTTCCGGGGCTTTGCCCTGAAACAGCACGGCATGCACCTCGCGAGTGATGGGCATATCGAGTCCATGCTTCTCCGCCAGAGCATAGACACTCTTTGTTGTGTGGACGCCCTCGGCCACGGCATTCATACCCGCCAGAACCTCGTCCAGCGAATTGCCCCGTCCCAGTTGTTCGCCGACGTGGCGGTTCCGGCTGAATCCACTGATGCAGGTTGTGATCAGATCACCGATACCTGCCAGTCCAAACAGCGTATTGGGATCGGCTCCGAATGCGGCACCAAAGCGTGACATTTCGACCAGTCCGCGCGTCATCAAAGCCGACTTCGCGTTGTCTCCGTATTTGAGGCCGTCGCAGATTCCGACGGCAATGGCCAGCACATTCTTGAGGGCTCCACCGAGTTCCGTGCCGACCACATCTGAGTTCGTGTAGACGCGGAACCGTTCCGTTGTGAACTGCTCCTGAACCTGTCTGGCGATTTCGGGATCGGTCGCGGCCGCAACCATGCTGCAGGGCTGGCGGCGGGCGAATTCTTCCGCGTGACTTGGCCCGGCCAGCACAGCAACGCGATCGTGGCCCAGCACTTCGGAGATGATCTGACTGGGACGGCAGAAAGTGCCGTTTTCGATTCCCTTAATGACACTGACCACCGTCTGACCGCCGCTCAGTGTTTCGCGGTTCGTCGTCAGAGCACCACGCAGGAAGGCGGTGGGGATTGCGGTGACCAGCATCCCGGCACCGTCAACGGCCTCAGAAATGTTGGAGGTGATACTGACGGAATCGGGGATACGAATGCCGGGAAGCAGACGCCGATTCTCTCTTGTCGATTGGATCTCGGCAGCGAATGTCTCGCTGCGTGCCCAGATCGAGACGGGTCGTCCGGATTGTTCGGAAAGCAGGACGGCACAGGCCGTCCCCATCGCACCGCCGCCCAGGATTGTGATTTTCATCAATGACATTGCCGATGTTGGATTTCAACGGTTGCCAGCCGTGGACGCTGCACGTCCAACCTGAACCACTGGCGTTCGGCAAGGCGTCCTGTTTTGCAGTTTACAACGGCAGAAACGACACACCCGAGTGAATCGCGTCGGATCAATTGGCAGACAGTTTGCCGGACGGCGAAACGCGACCTAGGGTTGGCTGCCTTGTCAGTATTGCAGGGTGGCCTCCGCATTTGCTGCGGAGAAAGCAGCTTGTCGCATCTGTGAAGGAGATCGTAATGCACGCTACCGCCTTGGAACAGCCGGCTGAGCAGGCCATCGGATTCGAGGATCGTCGCAACCAGACTGGAGACGCTCGCCCTCAAGGGCTTCCCGAACGACGTCAGTTTCAGGACGCGCGAACATACGCAAATCCCGAAGCTGCCGAGCTGGCCGAAGCCATCGACAGCTACAAACTCACACATCGCCGCCGCTTTATCACCTACGAAGAGCTGTTCGATGTGATCACGCAGATTGGCTTTCGCAAGGTCGACTGAACGACGCATTGCCTGACGCGGTCGGTTTGTCACTGACGAAGAAAACAAAAAAGCCCGGCTCTCGATCAGAGCCGGGCTTCTTTCATGCGCCTGTGCCGTCGAACGCAACAGCGTCGTTTTCCGGCAACGTCAATCGCGATTGGCCATGTTATTACTGTCGCAGCGTGGGTGTTTCGACCTGATTGAACACCTGAGCCTCAGCGAGTTCTTTGAGACCCAGCCACGGGTCGTCAATGTCGGCTCCCAGCACTTCGCGATAAAGCCATTTCGTCATGGCCGCTGGCGGGATGGGACCGGATGTGCCCAGGAATTCGCTGATCTGGCTGCGGCGGTCTGTGTCGTTGGCGTGCGTCTCTGCAACAAGTGCCTTCCAGACCGTCAGTTCTTTTTTCGACTCGAGTAGTTTCGCCACATCCGCCGGTGGTTCGGGCGCGAAACCCTTTAGTGCAAGAATCAGTGGGAGCTCGATCACGACAGTCTTCGACCTGTCCAGTCTCGCCTTCGCGCCAGGTTTCTTTGCCGGTTTCTTTGCGTGACGCTTCGCCAGCCAGTCAGCAAAACCGGCTGGAGATTTCGGTGCGGCGTATGTGACCACCATCAATTGCTGAAGACGGACCAGGAACACGTCTGGCGAATACAGTCCAGGCAGGACATCGACAACGTGCCCCGATGGAGTGCAAATATATGTTGCAATGTTGCCATGCAGCGTACGTGTCGCTTTGTGACCGCTGCCGAAGTCGATCGTCACCAGCGGCACGGGACGGACAGACTGCCATGCGGGTTCGAATCCCTCATTCACCAGTTGGGCGATGTTTTCGTTGGAGAACAGCACGGTTCTCGCGAGTCGGGCGTTCGTTCAGGTAAACGCCTCGTCAAGGTTACCCATCATCTGGAACAGCAGAATCGGTCGGCCGGATTTGGTGGCTGCTACACGCGCCGCGTCAAAGTCTGGATGCCATTTCACGTCACCGGGACGAACCTTGGGATTCTCGACGTCGGCCGCCGAGACCGCCTCGCTCGACAGCAGGAAACATCCGGTAACCAGAAGCATGGCCGCACTGGCCAATGGCCGCCCGCCTCGCAACCGGGTTGGAGTTTGTGATCGCCGCATGGGGTGTCTCCGTCTTCGGTGAGTGAAAGCCTGTTACACAGAGCTTCGGCACGAAAACGGATTGCATCAAGGCACGATCGGGCCTTTACAAAGCTACTTACAGGACTTTTACAAGACCGGCACAACTCGCTGACAACTACCTCATTTAGACGCCAGTTCGAGGAACTGCTGCACGCGTTGCTCCACGACATCCAGGCTGCGATCCCAGAATTCGCGTGTCTGCAGGTCGAAGCCCAGCGTGGACTGCACTGCGTCCTCAGTATCGCGGCAACCGGTCGCGATCAGGAAGTCCCGGAACTGCTGCGGGAAGTCGGCCGAGTCCTTCGCCAGAGAGTACGCTCCCAAAGAGAGCAGGTATCCGAACGTGTAAGGGAAGTTGTAAAACGGCCAGCCCGAGATATAGAAGTGCAGCTTGGAGATCCAGAAGCCCGGATACCAACCGTCGTCAGACAGTGCCCCTTGATAAGCTTCCCGCTGAGCGGCCACCATCAGTTTGCTTAGTTCTTCGGCGGGCAATTCCCCGTCGGCTCGCCGCACATGGAAGTTGTGGTCGAAGATGAACCGGGCGTGAATGTTCATGAGGAACGCCACCGAGTCGCTCAGCATTTTGTCGAGCAGGTCGAGTTTCTCGTGACGCGATTCACTGGCAGCCAGACGGTTCTCACCCAGCACGGCTTCCGCAAACGTCGATGCGGTTTCTGCCAGGTTCATGGGGTAATCCCTGAGCAGCATCGGCTCATCGCGTAGCACCCAGGTGTGGTACGAGTGCCCGATTTCGTGGGCCAGCGTCGACATGCTGTCCACATTCCCGGTGTAGGTCATGAATATCCGCGAGGCTTTGCGCGTCGGCAGATCGGTACTGAAACCGCCCTGTCGTTTGCCCGGACGATCCTCGACTTCAATCCAACGGTCGACGATGGCCTTGCGGGCAAGCTCACCAAATTCCGGGCTGAACTGCGAAAGAGCGTCAATGGTCAGATCGCACGCTGTGTCATAGGGTAGTTCAGAATCTGGACTTCCGCCGGTTGCTGGCAATGGAGCCTGCAGGTCGTACCAGGCCAGTTTCTTCAGGCCCAGCAGTTCAGCCTTCTTCTCCAGATAATCGACCAGGCAGGATTTGCGATCGGCAATCGTTGCCCACATGGTGTCGAGTGTCTCGCGCTGCAGATGGTTGAGGTTGAGTGGTGCGGCCAGATGGTCGACTCCCAGACGGCGGTACCTCGACAGGCGGCTGCCACCGATGTGATTCAACGCGTCCGCGCAGGTATCCGCGATCACCGACCATGCCTTGCTGCTGGCATGGAAGTTGTTTTCGCGGACGGATCGCAACGGCGAGTCGAACTGCACCTGGCCCGGTGACTTCTCGACAATTTCGCCCCGCTCCATGATCGGGATACGGACCTCACTTGAGAGGCGGTCGTACAGCCGGCCCCAGGCCTGCAGACCATCGACATCCAGGTCGGCTGCCAGTAACTCCTGCTCACGTGGCAGCCGCAAAGCTGCATTCCTGCGAGAAAGTTCCAGGAAGTAACGATTCTGTGCCAGCCGATCATCCGCCGTGATGAATCCCGCGAACGCCTGATCATCCGCGGCCTGGAACGCAAATTCCACGTTCGTTGCTATCTGTGAGCGAAGCGGACTCAGAGCGGACAGTTCTCCTTCGTAACGTTGAAACGTCCGGTTCGCCGCGTCGGCTGCGGCGTGACAACCCACGAAAGCGTCCACAGCAATAAACTCGGCGTTGACACCTTCGAAGCGGCTCAGAAACTCAGCCCACTTCAAAGGCACGTCGTCGCCCGTTTGCACCGGCGGCAGAGAATCCGATTCGCTGGCCAGGTCTGCAAGCTGATTCTTCAGGGTATCGACAACGGATCGGAATTCGTCGGTTTCCGGGTTCGGGTAAAGGGAATCGAGTTCCCATGTCAGCGGATAGCGGTCGGTCATCATGATCCTTCTGGTCGATCTGCGAATGTCCAGTCGACGGGTTGGTATTTGACACCAAGATGCGGCGTCGCGATCCTGGCTCCCTGCCATGCGATGCTGTGCATCGCGCAGTCGAGCACACCTGAAGTCAGCAGTGTTCGTTCCACCGGATAAGCAGGTTCACCGGTATGGATCATGTGTTCGATGGCTTGAACCAGATAAGCGAAGTGGCCATAGGGCTTGTCTTCTTCCAGTTCAAACCAGACAGCAATCGGTTCCGCACGGCCCTTCAGTTTCGCCGCGAATAGAAACTGACTTGCGACACCACTGAGCATCGCGACCGATGCCTTCAGTCCATCGCGATAGTCAATCGCGTAAATCGCGGCCTGCTTTCCGAGACGCTCGATCCAGTCATCCGGTACGTTGCGCGGCTGTTTTGCCAGCGCCGCGTTGAGCAGCTCACGTGAGCAGCGGCCGCTGTTAATCGACTGGACCAGTGCATCACCCTGCATAGTCTGCACAGAGGCAATACCCGACTCGCCGCCACGTCGGCGTTCCACCATGCACTGCAACATTTCGAGCGCGTGGAATCCGTACGCCTCGAGTCCGCCATAACCGACCGCGACGGCTTCCTCGATTTCGCATCCAATCGGCAGGCTGACTGCGGGACGCCGCCATGCAACCGGCAGTGACGACCCGGCCATGAAAGGAAACTTCAACTCACGAGCGGTCTCGTGCATGTGTCGGGCATCAGTCCAGTTCCATGCCAGGTGCTTGTCCGAAAACACGGGAACGACCTGACCACAGCGCCGGAAGGTCTCTGCGATGCCGTCCAGGAAGCGACGTCGCGGAAACATCTTCTGATTCGCGTCCGCCGAGGAGGGATAGTTGCCGTGCTCACCGATGCTCAGCACGCCAGCGACCTGCACTTTGTCCGTTCCCAGCGTGATTGCCTCGTCGATGCTGCTGGCCGTTCGGAATCCATGCTTCTCGGCCAGGCCTCGGCCGAGGTCGTTTGCTCCGACCTGGTCCGTGAACATCGAAACGAGTTCCAGGTTCGGGCCCTCGCCGCCGTCTTGCCTGAAGCCCTCCAGGATTTTTCCGATGATGACGTCCGCGTGGGAATTCCGGTTGTAGACCGTGACGACCGCGGCCACCGGAAGTTTCTCCGGCTTTGCGAAACCGGCGGACGCGAATCGGGCCATCGGCAGTGTCGCCAGTGTTTGAAGGCAGGCGCGTCGTGAAAGCCGTGTCATCTCGACGTTCTCCGTGGATGTTGAAGTTGGATTCATGACGGCGGACCGACACTCGGTCGTTTATACATGAAGCGCGATTCGGGTGGTGAATGATGGTCGACTTCACAGACGACGCCAAACCGGCGTATGCCAGACAGTGACTCCCGGGGCTCGGACGGCTGAACTCAGACAGCAGTGAGGCTACCCTGCGTCGACGACTGTCCTCGCAGGCGGCACGAGACACCCACCACGCAGACCCGCACCAGTATGGATAACACGCTGACTACCGCCAGTCCCAGTGGGACGCCACCACGCACGGCTGCCGTGATCGACATCGGTACTAGCTCGGTGCGCATGGCCATCGGCGAGATCCGCGAAGACGGGTCGATTCGCACGCTTGAGACGCTCACTCAATCTGTTGGTCTGGGCAAAGACACGTTCATACAAGGCACGATCGCTCGTTCGACAATCGAAGATTGCGTGCGAGTACTGACCAGCTACCGCGAAGTGCTGACCTCGTACGGAATCACTGGCAGTGACCTGTTGCGGTGTGTCGCCACCAGCGCTGTGCGCGAGGCAGAGAACCGACTGGCCTTCATTGATCGAGTCTATATCGCGACCGGAATTCAGGTCGAACCTCTCGATGAGGCCGAAGTCAGTCGAGTGACGTTCCTCAGTGTGGAACCGACACTGAAGCTGGATCCGGCTTTGTCAGATGCACGCTCGGTCGTCGTCGAGGTTGGCGGCGGCAGCACCGAGTTGCTCGTTGTCGAACAGGCGCAGGTCATCTTCTCGCACAGTTACAACCTGGGTTCCCTCAGGCTGCGACAAACGCTCGATTCATTGAATGCCCCGATTGCCAACCGACGTCAGATTATGGAAAGCCATATACAGCGATTCGTATCGCAGGCTGGACGACAGATTCGTCAGGGCAACGGTGCGCCTACCGAGGTCATCGCTTTGGGGGGAGACTTCCGGTTCGCGGTGAGTCAACTTCTGCCAGAACGTGTGGAAGATGTGCTGGCGACGATTTCAACCGCAAAGCTGAGCAAGTTTGTCGAGCGGATGTTTCCTCTGTCCGTTGACGAACTTGTGCATGACTACCACCTGACTTACCCGGATGCCGAAACGCTTGGTCCGTCGCTGTTGTCGATGCTGCTGTTTCTGCAGGAGCTGCAAGTCGATCATGTGCGAGTTTCCGATGTCAACCTGCGCGACGGGCTGTTGCACGAAATCGCCAGCCAGGGCGTCTGGAGTGACGACTTCCAGAGTCAGGTCGTCAATTCGACCATCGACCTGGGTCGCAAGTATGCATTCGACGAAAGCCATGCCCGGCATGTTGCCGAGCTGTCTGGCATGCTGTTTGACGCGCTGCAGAGCCAGCATCGGCTCGGCGGTCGTTATCGGGTGATTCTGCACGTTGCGTCGCTGCTTCACGAAATCGGTCTATTCGTGGGGATTACCAGTTACCACAAACACACGATGTATCTGATCCAGAACAGCGAATTATTCGGCCTGAGTCGCCGCGATCTGCAGCTTGTCGCACTGGTTGCCCGCTATCACCGCCGAGCCTCACCCAAGCCGACACACAATTACTTTTCGAATCTCGACCGTGAAGAGCGGGTCATCGTCGCCAAGCTGGCATCGATCCTGCGTGTCGCTGATGCACTGGATCGCTCCTACAGTCAGCGAATCCGAGAGATTGACTGTTCCATTAAGAAACATCGTCTGATCATCTCGATTCCCGGTGTCGACGATGTATCCCTGGAACAGATCACCCTTAAGCAGACAGTACAGTTATTTGAAGAAACGTACGGTCTGTCTGTACTGCTCCGCCGCAGTGCGACCTGACCCCCGTTTGTAGTAACCGCATTCATGCGGTTTTCTGACGCACTGACTCGTTCTCCCGCGAACCACTCGGTAACCACCTCCGATGCCCGACACCGACGCCCGATTTTTCAACCGCGAACTCAGTTGGCTGGAGTTCAACCAGCGCGTACTCGACGAAGCCCGCGACGCTTCGCTTCCACTATTGGAACGTCTCCGCTTTCTGGCCATCACCGCCTCGAATCTCGACGAGTTCTTTATGGTTCGTGTGGGCGGCCTGCAGTCGCTGGTGGATCGAGGCAGCAAGAAGCGAGATCCCGCCGGTCTGACACCCAAGGCGCAGTTGAAAGCCATCGGACGCCGAGTCGCTGAACTCACCCGTGATCAATACGACTGCTACATCAACGAAATCGAGCCGGCATTCGAACAGGCTGCCATCCGAAGGTTGCGTTCAGCCGACCTGTCGAGCCGGCAGGAGCGACTTGTCAGCAGTATTTTCAACGACGAAATCGTCTCTCTGGTGGCCCCGATTGCTGTTTCCTCCAGCGAAGATTTTCCACTGTTGCTTAACTGCAGCATCACCATGTTGGTACGACTGGAGCGTGACTCGCGCGACGGTTCCGACGAAAGAGAATTGCGGCACGCGATCATACCTTTTGGCCGCATTCCGATGAGATTTGTGACATTACCGTCTGAAGGGACGTATTCGTTCGTACTTCTGGAAGAGGTTGTCGAGCAGTTCGTCGAGCAGTTCTTTCCAGAAGAAACCGTTCTGGAGTGCGTCGCGTTTCGCATTACGCGTAACGCCGATATGGCAATCCGTGAGGACCTGGCTTTCGACTTGCTGGGAGAGATGGAACAGCTTCTTGTGGCTCGAACTGAAAGTGACTGCGTGCGGCTGGAGGTCGCTGACCAGGCTTCCGAAGCGGCCGTGAGTTTTCTGCGGGAGTGCCTGCAGGTCGACAAGCGGGACACGTACCGCATTCCTGGCCCGCTCGACATGACGCACTTCTTCCAGATCGCGGATGCCGGCTCTGGTGATGAAAACAGTTTCCCCAAATGTCCACCCAGACACTCACCCGACGTCGATTCTCAGGAGAGCATCTTCGAAGCGATCTCGCGCCGGGACATCCTGCTGTATCACCCCTACGAAAGTTTTGACCCGGTGGTACGACTGGTGGACGAGGCCGCGGACGATCCCGATGTGCTTGCGATTAAACAGACGCTGTACCGCACGAGCCGTAAGAGCCCGATCGTGGCCGCACTGGCGAGAGCGGCTCAAAAGGGAAAACACGTCACGGTGATTGTCGAACTCAAGGCCCGCTTTGATGAAGAGCGAAACATCGAATGGGCCCGGGCACTCGAACAGGCCGGCGTACAGGTTTTCTACGGAGTCAAAGGCCTGAAAACGCACGCGAAAATCTGCATTGTCGTGCGTCGCGAACCGCAGGGGATCCAGCGCTACGTCCATTTCGGAACGGGCAATTACAACGACGCAACCGCGCGTATCTACAGTGACGCCAGTCTAATGACATGCGACGATTCATTCGGCTCCGATGCGATTGCGTTTTTCAATTCCGTAACCGGTTATTCGCTGCCTGGTGCCATGCATCATCTGGCCGCCGCACCGCTGACATTGCGGGATCGCATCATCGAGATGATTGACGCCGAGATCGAATTCAAGCGGCAGGGGCAGGAGGCCTCTATCACCGCCAAGCTCAATTCACTCGCCGACCCGCAGATCATTGAGCACCTTTATCGAGCCGCCCAGGAGGGCGTGCGCATCCGGCTCAACATCCGCGGTATTTGTTGCCTGCGTCCGGGAGTTCCCGGCCTGAGCGACACGATCGAAGTCATCAGCATCGTCGACCGCTTCCTGGAGCATGCGCGAATCGCCTGCTTCCGTCATGGAGGCGATAACCGCGTGCTGATTTCCAGTGCCGACTGGATGCCACGCAATCTGGACCGCCGCGTCGAGCTGCTTGTGCCCGTCGAGGATCCCGCTTCACGTGATCGGCTGATTGACCTTCTGAACGGTGCTTTCCGTGACGCGATCAAGAGCCGGCGACTTGAACCGGATGGCAAGTATCATCACGTCACTGACCGGCCGAAACCGTTGCCGGTGCCAGTGCAGACATGGCTCTACCAGACGACCTGCGAGCGAGTCGATCGGGCGGAACAGTCCCGCCAATCTGTCTTCGAACCGTATCGCGCGCCCAGTAACGAGTGACTTCTGAAGTCCTCGATTTCACTGGCTCGTCTTTCGACTGCGAAGCGGGATGACTGCCTGTGCTGTTCGGTCACCGACTGTGAAATGACCCAGCGGTCGATCGGCATCGTCGTTGATCTGCCACACGGCTCCGGGCCGCGTCTGTTGCCGTTTCCGTTCGCCAGCCGGAATTGCACCATATGGTTTTGGTTTGCCGGATCGATCCATCCAATACAGCTTCACTGTGGCTTTGCTGCGGTTGATGAAGACAACCTGAAACGGATCACCATCTGGCTTCGACGCGGGAGTCGGTTCAGCAGTCGCGAGTTGCCACTTCAGTCGGGTCAGCGATTCATCTTTCGGAGCGATTCTCGCCGCGAACTTCTCTGGAGCGAGAGCTCTCAGTTGTTGCCGTCGGTCTTTGAATTCGGGGAGTGCTGCGAGGTTCGACAGCTCGTAGCGATCATTGCCGCTGTCGTACAGTTCTTCATCGCCGTTGGCGTAATGAATCAACCGCCAGTCTTCCGTGCTGAGTCCGTAGGAGCCCGGTTCACTCAGATGCGTAATCGAAACGTGCGGCCAATCAGCCTCGGGATTCCTGAGCAACGGAACCAGGCTTGGTCCGTCATTGCCCGGCTTTGGCGGCAGACCTGCGAGTTCGATCAGCGTCGGAAACAGACTCAGAAGATTCGTCGGCTTCGAGCAGATACTGTCGGGCTTCGTGCCTTCGCTTAATCCCGGGACGCCAGCAGGAACGCGGACAATTAAGGGAACGCGAGTGCAGACGCGCCACGCGGTGAACTTCTGCCAGTGCTGCTTCTCGCCCAGGTGCCAGCCATGATCACTCCATAAGACCACAATGGTGTTGTCAGCATTTGGACCGTCCTCAAGCGCGTCGATGACTCGCCCAACCATTGCATCCGCAAACGCGATCGAGGCAAGGTAGCCCTGAATGCCCTTCTTCCATTGATCGTGTCCGCGGATATGTGCGAAGTAGCGATTCGGACCGCGCCTCTTTCCGGCCGGCGGCAGGTCTTCCAGATCGTCTTCCCGGTAACCGGGCGGAAGCTGAATATCTTCCAGTGGAAACTGGTCAAAGTACTTCTGCGGGACGAACCACGGCTCGTGCGGTCGATAGATACCACAGGCCAGAAAGAACGGGTTTTCGTGCTTCCTGCTTAGCTGCTCACCGATCCACTTCGAGACCAGCCAGTCGCCGCCGAATTCTTCATCGGTCGCGCTGAGTCCACCCCAGTCTGTTTCTCCGTATTGCCATGGTCCGCCACGCGGCAGGCTGACTGGTCGCTTGTCGGGATAGAGTGTTCGTGGAAACGGGTTCTCCGTTTCTTTGGACGGGAAGTATTCGTCCCAGGACGGTGCATCGATGAAGTAATGCAGAATCTTGCCGGACCCCGCCGACCAGTATCCATTGTCAGAAAAATAGCGTGGCAGCAGCACGTTGTCCGGAAGGATCTGGCGCATCTTCTGGCGGTTGTCGTACATCCCGGACTTGTGGGGCGAGATACCGGTCATGATCGCTGTGCGCGAAGGATTGCACGCCGGAGCAGCGCAATGCGCGTTGTTAAAGAGCACACCGCTGGCGGCCAGTCGGTCGATGTTGGGTGTTCTCGCCTGAGGATGCCCGCCCAGGCAACCGATCCAGTCGTTGAGATCGTCCATCGAGATAAACAGGATGTTCGGTTTCCCGTCAGCAGCTCGCGCACCCGTCGAAATGCATGCTGAGATAAGCAGCAAGACGACAAGTGCGGGAATCCGATTCGTGTAGATAGTCATCCGTCCTTTCCAGTGACTTACCACAATCTGGCAAGTAGATCGGCCATTGCCGGGTCGTGCGTTTCTAATTCGAAGTTCCTGAATGGATGGAATTCGTTGATTCCGAATTAGCGACCCGCGGGTCGTCAGTTGTGATCAGTTCCACTTCGAGCTGCTGTCTTAGTCGAATTCGCGTCTGAGCATACTTCGCATCCAATGCGACGTTGTGAAGCTGGTCCGGGTCACTGCGTAGATCGAACAGTTCTTCGTCTGCATGTCGGCCAAACGAGAGTTCGGCAAACCGCCTGACCTCTAAGTCAGTTCGATGTAGCCGCAGAAACTGCTTTGAGGGTGACGGGTCGATGTTGAAGGAGAAGGCTCCTTTATCGGTCGGCCAGGATGTCTTAGCGAAATCGTATTCGGGATTATGGTCCTCAATTTCACCAGTCGGCCACTTGTCCGGGCCGAAGTTGCGGATGTAGAGGAAGTCGGCAGTCCGTAGCGAGCGAGCCGGGTACGAATAAACGTGTTTCTCCATACCAGACAACGCAAACGTGCGTTGCGGATCGAGCTGTCCTGACTTCTTCGACTTGAGAAGAGGAACGAGACTCTTTCCGGTCATTTGCTTCGATGGGTTCAACCCTGCGGCTTGCAGGAATGTGGGTGCCAGGTCGCACAGGCTGACAAAGTCTGCGACCGTCCGATTTCCTTTGGTGTTTGATCCCCATCGAATCGCCAAAGGCACGCGAGTGCCCTGGTCGTAGAGTGTGGCTTTAGAGCGAGGGAATGGCATGCCGTTGTCGCCGCTGACAACGACGATCGTGTTTTCCAGCTCGTTCATCGCCCGCAACTGGTCGACGATGTCTCCGACTTCGCGGTCGAATCGCTGCACCTCCCAGAGATAGTCGGCAAGGTCGCCGCGCACGGTTTCGTTATCCGGCAGGCAGGCGGGTACTTTGACGCGTGACAACTCGATGCCGCTCTCGACACCAACGCCGTATTCGTAGGGTCGATGTGGATCCTGGCCACCGTGCCAGTAACAGAACGGTTCGCCTGGCTTGCGATCCTTGAGGAACTGGTCGAACGAGCGGAAGCGTTCGCCAAACGAATCACGTTTGCGAAACGTGTGCTTGCTCGGCCACACGCCTTTGCCGAATCGGCCGATGCGGTAACCAGCCTTCTGCAACATCTCGGTGTAAACGTCATATTCTTCCCGTAGCGATCCACCCAGGCTGTCACCTTCCTTCAACCGCCAATGGTGCTGTCCGGTCAGAATGCTCAAACGGCTTGGTGTGCATGACGGTGTCGAAACGAATGCGTTCTCAAACAGCACACCATCGCGAGCGATCTGATCAAAGTGCGGTGTCCTGACGACCGGATCACCGAGTATTCCCGCGTGTGGCCAGGACCAGTCATCGGCCATACAGAACACGATGTTGGGACGCGGAACATCGTTTGCACTGGTCGGATTCTTAACTGCTGCAACATCAAATGTCTGTCGCTGCTTCGTAACTTCAAACGTCTGAGTGAATCCTTCTGGTCCTCGAATACGAAATCGATGACCCAGTGTCGTGTTCTGCAGTATTTGGGTTCGAGGAAGAATGATGCCTTGTTGGCGCTCCTTGTCGTCCGGTGTGATCCAGAACAATGTCAGAGGCACGTCGCCGCGATTTCGGAAGATGGCCTGAGGTCTTTTGGGTTTCGGTGGAACGTATTCCGGCGGTGCAGGCAGCGTGTCCCACATCTGACGACTCAGTTCGGTGAGTCGCTCTTTATTGTCAGCCCTGCCGGCGATGTTTGTATTTTCCAACGGGTCGCTGTCATGGTCGTATAATTCGGTCGCGACAACTTCGCGCGTCCGTCGATTCTGCCATTCGATGTATTGATAACGGTCAGTCCGCATTGCGTAGCCCATCAGTGGGACACGACCGTCCTGACGTCGGAACTGGCTGAAGGCGGCCTGTTTCCACGGCTGATCCAGATTCGACAGCAGTGGAACCATGCTCCGGCCTTCAAGCTGTTCGGACACGGGAAGGCCCGCCAGTTCACACAGCGTGGGATAGACGTCGACCAGTTCCACAAGCGCGTGTGCTTTGCCACCGTTCGCGGCGCATGTGGGAGCACGAATGATCAACGGCACTCGGGCATCAATCTCGTAGTTCGTCTGCTTACACCAACTGTTGTGTTCTCCGAGTTTCCAGCCGTGATCTCCCCACAGTACCACGATGGTGTTGTCAGCAAGGCCCAGCGTTTCGAGTTCCGACAGAAGGCGACCTACCAGACTGTCAATCAAGCTGACAGACGCGTAGTAGCCGTGCTTCAATCGCCGCTGCTGTGCTTGCGTCAACGCTGCTTCATCCGGTCTTGGTGAGCCGTCGAAATCGAAGTAGTCCCGCAGCTCATACATCGTGTTCATAGCGAATGCTGGAGAACCCTTCGGAAGAAAGGGATTCGCTGCCGTGGGGATCGAGTCGGCGTCGTAGAGGTCCCAGTACTTCCGCGGCACAACAAACGGTAGGTGAGGACGGATAAAACCCGCGGCCAGAAAGAAAGGTTGATCGTGTTCTGCCAGCCGCTTCATGGCAGCAAGCGCTTGCTCTGCAATGGCGCCATCGATGTGTTCGTCGTCTGGCGTATCAACGACCTCGGTCGCCTCAGGCCGCATGCGGTTGACCTGCCTTTCGGGTCGACCATCAGCCCGCATCTTCTCTCGATATGCTGCATGCCGTTGTTTTGCTTCGTCGGACCAGAGCGAACTTTGTTTGGGCCAGATATGAGGTTCACTCCATGACTCGTCGTCCGGCCAGGGGTTATGAAAGATCTTGCCGTACGACACCGCGTGGTAGCCGTGCTGCATGAAGTGTTGTGGCAATGTGACGGCATCTGGAATGGTGTGTCGGAATCGTGTCACCAGATCCCAGACTCTGGTCGAATCCGGTCTCAACCCGGTCATGATGCTGACGCGTGACGGATTGCAGACAGCCAGTTGGCAGTAGGCCCGCTCAAAGAGAACGCCTGACGAAGCCAGCTTGTCGATGTTCGGCGACTGGATCGCTCTCTCGCCATAACACCGCAGCTCAGGACGCAGGTCGTCGACTGCGATGAATAGGACATTGGGTCGGGTCGTTGCAGGCGCGTCATCAGCCGCCGTCACGGCCATGCTGACTGATTGCAGAGCCGTCACGACCAGAGACAACGCCGCTGTATTCCGGATTCTCATTCCGCGACCTGCTCACAATCAGAGACTGCTGGGGCGCCACCACCACGACTCGCAAGAGACGACGAACTTGAATGACTGTTCGCCCCGGGAGCCATTAGTGTAAGTCGACGGCGCGACGCTCTACAGCATGCGTGCAAATCGTCAGGAAATTACGATTCGGGCAGATCGAGTTTGATATTCAAATCTCGGAGCTGAGGCGCGTCGACCGGTGACGGCGCTTCCGTCATCAGGTCGGCCGCCTTTTGAGTTTTGGGGAACGCGATCACGTCGCGGATGTTGTCGTCGCCCAGGAACATCATCACCCAGCGGTCCAGACCCAAAGCAATTCCGGCATGCGGCGGAGCACCGTAGCGCAGGGCCTTCAGCAGGAATCCGAAACGCTCTTCGGCTTCGGCCTGATCGATGCCAATGAAGTCGAACACCTTCTGCTGGAGCTCCGGATCGTGGATACGAACGCTGCCGCTGGCGGCCTCGTATCCATTGCAAACCAGGTCGTACGACTGTGCCCGGATCTTTCCCGGATCGGTTTCGAACAGGCCCAGGTCGTCCTTGTGCGGGTAGCAGAAGGGATGGTGCTCGGCGATCCAGCGGTTTTCCTCTTCGCTCCAGCCGAACAGAGGGAATTCGACAACCCACAGCACGTTCAGGTCCAGCGGGTCGTACAGTTCCAGCTCTTTCGCCAGCCGGTTGCGAAGCGCTGCGAGTGCGGCTGACGTAACCGATGACTTGTCGGCTACAAAGAACAGCAGGTCGCCATCCTCACCACCCAGGCGGCGAATGATCTCCTGCTGGTCTTCTTCAGAGAAGAACTTCGCGATCGGTGAATCGAGGGCACCTTCCTTCACGCGGAAGAAGGCCAGGCCGCGGGCTCCGTAGTCGCCGACCCATGCGGTCAGCTCGTCGATCACCTTGCGGCTGTATTTTGAGGCTGCTCCTTTGGCGTTCAGACCACGGACCCGGCCGCCGGACTGAACCGTCTTGCTGAACACACCGAAACCGCACTTCTCTGCCAGATCGCTGATCTCGACCAGTTCCATGCCGAATCGCAGGTCCGGCTTGTCCGACCCGAAGCGTTCCATCGCCTCCTGATACGTCAGACGCGGTAACGGCGTCGGCAGGTCGGTGCCGCGAATTTCCTTTACCAGGTGGGCCATCAGGCCGTCGACCATGTTGAGAATGTCGTCGTGTTCGACGAATGACATCTCGACGTCGATCTGCGTGAATTCCGGCTGGCGATCGGCCCGCAGGTCCTCGTCGCGAAAACAGCGTGCGAGCTGGTAGTAGCGATCCAGACCTCCAACCATCAGCAGTTGTTTGTAGAGCTGCGGCGACTGCGGCAGTGCGAAAAAACTACCGGGATGCACTCGGCTGGGAACCAGATAATCCCGGGCACCTTCCGGAGTGCTCTTGCCGAGCATCGGTGTCTCGATTTCCAGAAACCCGTTCCCGTCAAAGTAGTCTCGGGTCGCCTTACAAACCTGATGACGCAGTGCGATCGCCTTCTGCAGTTGAGGTCGGCGGAGGTCGATATACCGATACGTCAGCCGGAGTTCCTCGTTCGGCAGGTTGTCCCCCGTCGGTTCGAACGGCGGTGTCAGGCTCCTGTTGTGAATGATCAGCTCGCTGGCACGCACCTCGATTTCGCCGCTCTCCAGCTTGGGGTTGATACGGTCGGCAGGTCGCAGGACCAGTGATCCGTTCGCCTGAATCACGTCTTCCCGGCGGAGAGTACGCCCCAGCTCATGAGCTTCAGGACTCTCCGACGGATCGAACACGACCTGAATCAGTCCGTAGCGGTCACGCAGATCGATGAACAGCAGGCCTCCGTGGTCGCGAGTCACGTCGACCCAGCCAGACACGGTCACGGCCGCTCCAACGTCGTCTTTAGTCAGTCCACCGCATGTATGAGTCCGTAACACGATCGATACCTTTGAATAGACATGTGCCACCGTTCTGAGACGCGTGGCGGAAACCGGCAAGTGGTAATCACGAAAGACACCACACGAAAACAAGCGGCGTCCGCAGCTGAGCCGATGTTTCTTTCGTGTAATTCGTGTCTTTCGTGGATGCAATGAAAGTGAGCGAGTCGCTGCGGGGGAGCAATCGCGCGGCTCCCAAGGATGCGGGAAGGTATCGCAGCCGGAATTTCGACGATAGAGGTCCCGAATGTTTTTCGCGTACGGAATGCCGCCAGCGTGGTCTCCCGGGTAGCGGTATTGACCGACTGATCTTGAGGCGAAATTACGAAATCGGGTATTCAGCCGCTCCTCTTCCCCACATCCGCGGCCTCACCTCATCTGACCTTTCGCCTCCTGCATCGCCGGATTTTACGGCGGTGGATCCCTCGGACTTGAATCGATGCGTCACGCTGTCTCATTCGGGGCCCTGTTCGTTTCGTGTTTCTGTGCATCTGCTTTCGGCAATGACCGCAGCTTCCCTTTCGAAGCCGCTGTTGTCGGCAGCCAGGCACAGGTCTACAGCGGACCTCGCACGGACGATTATTACCCCACGCTCAAGCTCCAGCATGGCGATCGCGTGACGATCGTGCGCGAGGACTTCGGCGGCTGGTATCTGATCCAGCCGCTCGCAGACAGCCATAGCTGGATTCCGGTCAAAGACGTCGAGAAGAAACCTGGCGGTCTGGGAGTGGTTATCCGACAGACCAGCGACCACATCGGCAGCAACGTCTACAGCGGCGAGCCGGACGTCATGCATCGACTGTTCCGCGGCGAAGTGGTGCGGATCAAGGGCGAATCAACCATCCGCCTCAACGGAAGCCCCGTTGAAATGTACCGCATCGAACCACCCCGCGGTGAGTACCGATACATCAGTCGGCGCGACGTCGTGCCGGCGGACGAATTCGAGAAACAGCCTGACCTGTTGTCCTCCGCCCGCGCCGACCGGCCGGCTGCGGCAGTCACGCTGGGAGCCCCCGACTTCACCGACATCCAGCCCGGCGCCGGCGCGAATACCATCCAGCCTGTCGCTGAAGAGCAGCCGTCCTCGATTGGACCGGTTTCCCTCCCGCAGCTCGGTCCAACCGTATCGCTCAAGCCGGCAGATCAGGTCGAGCCAGACTCGACGCGTCTGCCCTCCATCGCTGCCGAGGGCGTTCCGACTCCAGCCGTGGGTTTTGGATCGGCTGGACCACTTCCGGATGTCGGCTTGTCCCCGCAACAGCAGGAACTGCTGGATCGAGCGTGGCACGTCATGCGGCAGATCGATGACGAGTTCCGCGCGATGGTCAGCCGACCGATCAGCGAATGGGATCTGCCTGGAATTGAGGAGGCGTATCGCCTGCTGAGCCAGGACTATCGGGCGATGTCGGGAGAAGACGGCAGCCCCACAATCGATTCGAGAATCAGCCAGCGACTGGCCGCCGTGGAACGCCGCCGTGCGTTGTTTGGCGAGTACGCATCGTTCCAGCAGATCATGCGTCGCACCGAGGCGCGTGACTCCGCGATTCGTCAGACGTATCTGTCGCAGTTTTCGGTTTCCACCGCTCGGCCAACGACAACGGTCGTGCGACGACCGTTGCCCAATCCACCGCCACCAACGCCGGCCCCGGTCCAGTCGCGAACGGTGTCGCGTTCACGAGCCGCAGGCGCTGGCTTTGACGGCGCCGGAATCGTCCACCGCTCAGCCATCCAGCGTCCCGGTCTGCCCAGTCACGTACTCCTCGCACCGGACGGTCGAGTGCTGACGTATCTGACTGCCGTGCCGGGCATCCAGCTCGACCGGTTTATTGGCCATGCCGTAGGGATTCGCGGCCCACGCAGCTTTCGTTCGGAACTGAACGCTGACCTGCTCGCCGTGCATCAACTGACACCGGTCACCCTGCGAACACGATAGGCTCATCGGGGTTGGGATGAACCAACACGTTGCCGCCGCACCGATCGCAGAATCGATTGATGATTGGCGATTGATGAGTGTTGATTTTCGAAGTACAGGCCGCCGATGCCCAATGGCACTCACTTTGCGGGTTTCGCCTATGAGCCGAACGCGCTAGCGTCGGGCCTTGGCGGGAAATCCCCGCTAGAACCAAGGCCCGCGGCTAGCGCCTGCGGCTCACAAAATGAGTGCCATTGCGCTGTCGCCTGTGAGCACACCCGATGATGACCAGCCCTGACACTTCGCAGATCACCAATCCTCAATCAAATCGAACTGCTGCAAATTACGAGGACGGATTGTTCTCGCCGGTCACGTCTTCGTAGTCCGCGAAGTCCGCCGCCAGGTACTCCCGCAGTTCCTTGATGATGACGCGCGAACGCTTTTGAAAGACTTCGGCGTCTCGTGCCCAGCCGCGTGGCTCGATGCTGACGCTGATCTCGACCAGCCTGTTCGCACCACGCTGGATCGTCGCGTGGCTGTCGCCGAAGACGAGCGTGATTTTCACCGGCTGCTTGTCGGGAGTACTGCCCCACATCGGAACCAGGCCACGTTGGCCAACATTGATGACAACCTGGTCCTGAGTGACCTCTCCCAGCTTCGCTTTGTGGCCATCGACGAAGGCACGCAACTTGTAAATGATCATGTCCGCCGCGACGCACACTTTCAGACGCGCTTTGTAGATAAGTTCTCCGCCGGTCGACACCGGTGGTTTTACCATCGCGGCGTCGTTGCGACGCAGTTCTTCGGAAGTCAGTCGGCTTGTTCGATTGCGTCCCTCATGCTTCGACATATACAGCGCTTTGTCCGCGCGCTGCACGACTGTCTCGGCGGTATCTTCGGGTTCAAGTTCTGCAACACCGAACGATGCTGTGATTCGAAACTCGTCGGTCTTGATGACCTGTGCCTCTTCCAGAGCCACACGCAATCGCTCGGCCTTCTGAAATCCATCGGACAGAGTTGTTTCGGGACACACAATGACGAACTCTTCGCCGCCGTATCGAGCGACGAGTTCACCGGAATACGTTTCGTGCTGCAGCAGGCGTGAGACGCTGATCAGGACTTCGTCTCCGGCCGCATGACCGTACGTGTCGTTGGCGCGTTTGAAGTGGTCGACGTCCAGAAAGATGATGCAGAAAGGGTTTTCGCAATTTCGAGATTTATACTCGGCAATCTGCCGATCCATCTGCTTACGGAGTTCCCCTCGGTTGGCCACGTGAGTCAGTGCGTCCCGACTGGCCATCAGTCTCAGATCACGGTAGCCGCCTTCCTCCCGCCGACCGGACATGTCGCGAAAGATCTCGGCATAACCTTTCAACTGGCCTGACTGGTCGATCAATGGCATTGTCTGCACTTCAACCGGCAGCCATTCTCCGTCGGCCCGGTGAAGCTGCAGCTCCGTCGTTTGAGCACGGCCGGATTCGGCGGCCAGCAGCACCGGGTTCTGATGATCCGGCAGAGGTTCGCCAAAGCGATCGCGATACTGGATCAGACTGAAGGCATTCGGATGTCGGCGAGCTTCCAGCCAGGAGACGCCCGTCAGTTCTTCACACCCGGAGTTCCAGACCAGCGTGCCTTCTTCCGCTCCCGCGACATAGAAGCCGTGGTACATGCTCTCAACGAGGTACAGGTACGAAAACACATGACTCAGCGAGCCCGCTTCGAGAACCTCGTCCGGCGTGAGCTGATATTGTGATGCCGTCTCGTCAGCCCGTTGTGGCTCGCCGTGGTGTTCGAACCAGCGGGAAAGAGCAGAAATCACGTTGCCGTCAAACTGCGAACCTGAGGCTCGGTACAGCACGTCCATGGCTTTCTCATGCGAGAACGCCTCACGGTAATTCTGTTGTGTTGTGAGCGAGTCGTACGCATCGGTGACCGCCAGAATTCGGGCTCCCTGGTGGACGTCGCTACCGATCACTGAATAGTTCTGACCGGCACCATTGAAGTGAAACTGAGCCTGCGTAGCGATCTGCACGACGTCGTTGCTGGCACGGCAGGCCTGCAGAACATCGCTGGCAATCTGGTACGTCAGCCCCATCAACTCAGACTCATCCGGAGACAGCGGACCTGGCTTCTGCAGAATGATGTCAGGAATACCAACCTTGCCCACATCATGGAGCAAAGACGCAGCTTCCAGCGCGTGAAGATCGTGCGTTTCCCACCCCAGTGACTGACCGACGGACACGGACAGCGACGCAACACGTCGCGAGTGCTGGACGATGGCCGGTTCGCGGTATTGCAGCGCGAGCATCAGGCTGCGCATTGCCGAGCGATGAATCACCGTGCCCCATGCATCCTTGTCGTCGCCCGGTTGACCCAGAGCCAACAGCTCCAGAACCAGACGCGATGAGTTCATCGGGTGCGGTGCCTGAGACGGAACGGACGCTCCTCTCTGCCTGGCAGTGTCATCTCCTGTAGCCATGTCGAGGTTCCTTCGCGTGGAATCGCAATTCAACGCAGGAAACCTAGGTCGACCTCGCGTCCGGTCAAACGCAACTGACGAAATCGCGTCACGGACCAGGTCCGGATAACTGCTGCGTTCGTCTTAATCGTTGCGAGCAGCCTGGTCAGGCTCGGACTGATTTGCCGAGCCGGACGGTCGCGTCGCAAAGATCAGCAATTGCAGAAGCAGGAACAGAACCAGCGGGGCGATCCAGACAATCCGCAGAACGGAAAGCAACGTCTGGACCAGCGGATGCGGCACGTGCGCAAGTTCCACAAACAGGCCGCTCTCCGGACTGCCGCCTTGAACAAACCGCGCGATCACAGTGGCCAGTCGGGATTCATCCACGGACTTTCGCAGTTCAGCGTCCGATTCACTGCCCGTCGGCATGACGAATACGGGCGCCGGGCCTCGGGCCATCTTCCGCGACAGCTCCGCCAGGTGTTTCTGCCCGGACGGATTCAACTGTCCCGTCCCGGAAACGAATTCGTTTTCATGGACAATTCGTCCAGTCGCCTCCGCACTCCGCTGCGACATCGAACGCGAATCCACGACAGCACCGAGCAGCAGAAACGCGAACAGGCCAAACAAAGTCAGCATCAACAGTCCGCACCCGCCGGCTGTCATCTGCGACTTGAAGATTGATCGCTCGGACGTCGTTTCAAAGTGCAGGTCGACAGTCCGGCGACGACGCAGTGAGCCATGAGTCGCCTCGACAGTCTCAAAGCTGCGCGTCAGTTCCGCCCATTCATCGACGATCGGCCCGAGAGGATTTACGCAGCGGCCCAACTGAGCCAGCCCCGTGGCTCGAATTGCATCAGCACCTTCAATCACGCGCGGATCAGCGTCCGATTCAATCTGCAGCCGACCGGACAGCGTGGCCAGGTCAAGATGCAACTGAGCTGTCGCCTGGGAGCCTGTGACTGCCAGGTCCCACTGCAAGTCGCCGGGACCCAGCGACCAGGTGGCTTCGGCCAGATCGGCACCGCTGAGTGCGACGTTCGCCAGCAGGACACCTGCATCCGCGACGCTCGAATTCGAGTTACTCCCGGGCGCTCCCGAGTGAACGGCGGTAATGCGACTGTACTCACCACCCAGATGCCGCAGTAAAGACACATCTTCCAGCAGCGCCGCATCGATCTGCTGGGTCGACAGCGTTGCTCTGCCCGACTTTCCAGGCCCTCGCCGTTCGATCCGCAACAACTGAAGCTGCCCAAGCTGTCCATCGGCAATCAACTCGGTCAACTGTCCGATAAGCGGATGAAACCGCAACAACGGAGCGGCAATCAGCGGAACACCGTTGTCATCGCGAGTCAGTGTCAGCTCATAAACAAACGCCGATCCCTGAGCCGCTTCCGGCACGAGCACAATCGGCGTGCGATCCGCGGCAAGCTGTCGCGCCCCCGCCAGCACGCCGTCCGAATGACCGCAGACAATGACAACATCAACAGTCTCCGTCAGCAGACCTTCCCAGTTGCCGACCGCGCGCACTCCTGGAGTCAGTCCGAGCAACGCAGTCAGGTCTTCGTCAGCAACCTCAGCCACGGCCACGAGCGAATCACCGGGGCTTTGCGAGACCGCGCGAATCAACGCGAGCGCTCCAGGATGCCAGCCAAGCAGTGCGAACTTCATAGAGGGACACTTTCAGTGGCGTAAGCTTCCAGCTTGCGATCAGGCGAGTGAATCAGACGGCAAGTTGGATGCTTACCCCCCTTTTTAGCGGTTGACGACGCACCAGGCGTGGTTCCGTTTCAAAACTCGTACGATGGCCTTTGAGCAGTTTTGAAACAGAGCCCGGTGTGGCGGTGGGTAAGTCCTCATCTGTCTCTCGCTTTTCACCGAAAGCGTTTTACCCTACAGACTGGGGTCGACGTAAAGCGGCGCACCCTTGGTTGTCTCCGATTGCTCAATTGAACGCTGATGGCGTTACACAACCGTAAGATGGCAACCATTTCGACTGTATCGCTGGCAACCGACACTGTAAACACGCGGTCGATCGAGAGATGCGGACGCCCTGGTTCATGACGACGACCCAACTGTGAAGAGCCATACCTATGACGATTTCAGTATCAATCGACACTTTCCCACCACTGCTCTGGGTTATCATTGTGTTGCTGGACGTCGCAGCCGGATTACTGATTCTGGACCGATTGCAAAAAGCACGTGAGTCCTCGACGATCGGGAATTGCATCACCGGCCTTGCCGCCGTCGCACTCTTGTGCTTCCTCATTGCTCCATTCCTTCCTTCACCGAAACGAACTGGGCAACGGGATCTTCGGGATCTTCAGGCGGACATCAACAAACTGACCGCCGGACTTACCGCGTTTAAGACGCAATTCGGCGTCTATCCTCCGAGTCGAATTTTCCTCTATGAACAGCCGGATGGATGGACGGAGGATGCGCGAAGCCGGGGACTCATCAAACGAATGTGGCCGCGATTCAGCTTCGCGCTGGCGCGTGACCTGAATCAAGATGGCGACACTGAGGACAGAATCGAACTGACCGGTGCAGAGTGTCTGGTGTTCTTTCTGGGCGGAAACGCGGATCACAGACAGACAAGCGCTGATACCCCCAACATCCCCGGACCACGTATCGGGTTTTCGAAAGACCCTTCCGACCCGTTCAAAGTCGAATCTGCAACAGTCTCTTCCCGGGATGGCCCATTCTACGCCGGCTTCAACGCCGAGAACCTGGTCGACGTCGACAACGACGAGTTCGCTGAACTCCTGCCAACTCGCCCGCAACACGACGCGCCATATGTCTACCTCAGCAGCTACGGAGGGACGGGATATCTAAAGCGGGACGTAATCGTCTATCCGAAATTCGACAAGCGCAATCTCCGTTCGTGCTACACGACCGACGTCGATGGCAAGCAGGCTCACAACCCGGACTCATTCCAGATCATCTGTGCCGGCGTCGACAATCTGTACGGAGTCGGTGGTCACTATCAGGCCGAAGAGGCTGACGACCTGTTGACCGGCGACCGTGCTCCGGAACGCGACAACATCACGAATTTCCACGGTGGGTTGTTGGGCGATCCGTGACCTTCAGTTCGCTGGACTTTCACGGCAGAACCGGGACGATCCGCCCTCATCGAACCCGAGCCGACGCTCGCGCGTCATCAGTTCCGTCGGGTACCCCCTTCACTGTCGTTTCACTTTGAGGTTGCGTGATGTCGGACAAGGGAAAAATCGTGCTCGCCTACTCGGGCGGGCTGGATACCACGGTCATTCTGCACTGGCTGGCCGAGCAGGGTTACGAAGTCATCTGTTATTTGCTCGACATCGGTCAGCAGGTCGAAGACCTGACCGAAATTGGCGAGCGAGCCAAACGTAACCGCGCGTCGACCTATGAAGCTGTCGACGCCCGCGAAGAATATCTCCGCGACTATTTCGTTCCCTGCCTGCACGCCAACACGGTGTATGAAGGCCGCTATCTGCTGGGCACGTCGATTGCCCGGCCGCTGATCGCCAAGCACCAGGTGCGCATCGCCCACGAAACCGGAGCACGCACGGTTTGCCACGGAGCGACCGGCAAGGGCAACGATCAGGTTCGTTTCGAGCTGGGATATCAGGCCCTCGACGCGGACCTGCAGATTCTGGCTCCGTGGAAGAACGCGGACTTCATCAACCAGTTCTCGTCCGGCCGCAAGACCATGCTCGAGTACGCTCAGAAGCATGGCCTGGAAGTCAAAGCCAGCGCCAAACAGCCGTGGTCCTCCGACGACAATCTGCTGCACATCTCGTACGAAGCCGGAGTCCTGGAAGATCCGTGGGTCACCGCTCCAGCAGAAATCTTCGAACGCATGGTGCATCCGACTCAGGCACCCGATGAAGTCGAGCGATTCATCATCCACTGGGAATCCGGCGTCCCGGTTAAGGTCAGCAGTTGCACATCGCGACCGGACACGTCCGAGGGCATCGACATCGAAATGTGCGATGTCGGCGACACCCTGGCGGAAGGCCTGTTGCCTGTGTTCGAGTACGTGGACACTGCTGCCGCCCGCAACGGAGTCGGATCGCTGGGTATGGTCGAAACACGATACGTCGGCATGAAATCGCGCGGCGAGTATCACGCGCCCGGACACACGGTCCTGCTCGAATCGCACCGCGACCTGGAAGGACTGTGTCTAACCGGCAGCGTGATCGCCGAGAAAGAACGTCGCATGCCCGACTTCGCCGGACTGGTCTACAACGGCTACTGGTTCGATCCGGTTGCCGAAGCTCACCGCGCGTTCTTTGCCGCAACGCAGAAGCACGTAACCGGCGAAACCCGAGTGGCTCTTTACAAAGGTAATGTGATCGTCGAAGGCCGTCGGTCACCGGTGAGCCTGTACGACGCCGATGTGGCAACCATGGACGGCGAAGGCGAAAGCTACCGCCAGGAAGACGCCGCCGGCTTCATCCGCCTGCACGGCCTGCCCCTGCGAGTTAAGAGGCAGGTTCAGGGCCCACCAGAGGGCGGCGACGTGTGAAGTTTGTAGTAACCCGACTTGTCGGGTTCCGCCTGCCGGTCAAACCGCATAAATGCGGTTACTACGAACGGTGCTATCGGAGCCGGCGTACGTAGCTCAGAAACTGCTTTTCAAGAATGGCAAGCTCACCAAAGTCATCCTGAAAGGCAGCCGTTCGATCGTCCGGTTTGTCAAACTGCAGACGCGGTTTTTCGGCGAGCTTCCGTACGTACGCTGCGTACTGTCGCCCGCGCGAGCGAATCAGAAAGTGCGTCAGCGCCCATGACTCGGCGTAGGCATCCACCGCTTTCTCGGGGTCGACCAGTCGTGCGTTGTCCCGGATTAGAGTTTCGAGTGAATCGCCACCACGGCGACTGGTGGCGTAATCGCGGAACTGCCGCAAACGAATCGGACTGACTTTTCCAATTGTTCGCCAACTGCGACCACTGAGGTCTGGCGTTTCGAAGTACATCGCCATGCCTTCGGTCATCCAGAGCGGATTGTCCGCGTATCGCGTGTGGACTCCGCAGTTGAACGCGATCTGATGCGTCGCCTCGTGTACGACAGTCGCAACACTGGCCGGCGACCGAACCAGCCGACGTTGCACGTCGGCGATCGTCTTCGCGTTGGATGCTCCGCCATCAGACGTCAGGTCATACAGGACAATCCGGTTCCCGGTGATCAGGTAATATCCTTGGCCCTTGGCTGAACCGGGTGTCGAGTCGTAGACGGCCAGTTTCCCAAAGTCTTCTTTGCGGGACAGAATCAACACGGGTAGCGGAAACTCTGGCTCGGCGAGTTCCAGATCGCGGGTCTTCCAGAATTTTGTCATCGCCACTTTCAGCCGCTCAAGCAGGCGGCCACACCACTGCGCGTAGACTTCGCTTGTATTCGTTGTAATCACGTAGTGATCGGTCGCGTGGACCGAGAACGGTCCGTTCACTCCCGCCGAGACGGCTTCGTTACTGACGACCTCGCCGAGTTGTGCGGTGGTCAAGGGCTCGAACGCTGTGCTTGTTTTGTTCTCGCTCACAAGGCGTTCGGCGGTCACTGTCCATAACCTGGCGGCCGCGTCTTCAATGAGCAGTCCGCCCTCCGCCCCGCGAAACAGAACTCGACCGTCAACCTGTTGCTCTGCTCCATCGTTGTCTTTGAATCGGACACGCGACAGCACGGAAGCATCGGACGTTTGGCTGGACGACGCCGGTTGTGAGTACGAGGCGCATCCCAATGCACCCAACACTGCACAGCGGTGAATCGCCGCGCGGCGCGACAGGTTTGGAAGTTTGATTGATTCAGAAGTCACATTGGCCTTTGCGGGTCTGCTTGTCGAAGAGTGGCTGCTGGTCCATCGTCGCTCTGTCCACTTCTCAGCGTGTGTGCAATCACTGATCTACGTAAAGGAAGCATTCACGGTCCGCGGGATTTTCCGTCAATCGGTTTGCGGCGGGTCCTCAGCGAGTTCCGCGCGAATTCGCAGTCCGATCGACGGGTCGATCATGGCCGCGGTCGCGATATGGACGCACTCGGCTCCAGCCTTAAGGTAGTCCCGCACGTCGTCCGCTGTCGCGGCACCACCCACCCCAATCAACCGCGTGTTTGTCCCGCGCGACTGAATCAGATTTGAGAACATGGCAGCCTGGTTCGTCGAGGCGCGCCGTGTTGCCGCTCCACAGATACCACGTTTCTGTCCGTCAAACGCGACCGTCCCGTCTTCGTACTTCACCGTCGCCGCGACGCTGTTCGTCATCGCGAGCGCATCAACGTGCCCCTCAATGGCATTCAGCAGCGACTCGGCATGCTCGGGTCGTGAGACATGACCGACCTTCGCAATCAGCGGCTTCGATCCAATGGCCTGTCGCACGGCGGCAGCGACAATTGTGGCTCCGACAGGCTCCTGGTAAAGCTGACCATCGCACGTCGCGACATTCGGGCACGAGAAATTCATCTCGATGGCGTCGGCTCCGGCATCCACTGCCCAGCGAGCACACTGAGCATAGTCGGCAGCCAGGTCATCAGTAGACCAGCCGGACTGCACCGTTCCGACGACGGAAACCGACAGCAGTTTTTCGGCTGCAAGCCGTTGCCGCGTGTCTTCAATGTCGGCGCGCCAAGTATCGGGCCGCATGGACGGCATCCCGAAACTGACAGCCCAGCTTCCGTCGTTTTCTGCTGCCGCCGGAAGTTCAATCTCCCCGCCACTCAACTGCCGTGATGAGCCGGAAATCCTGACTGGCAACAGGTTCGGCAGGACATAGCACTCACGGAATGAGCTGCGGACCGTCTTGTAGGTCAGCACGTCGAAGCCCAGCGAGGCGTAATACCGAATCCACATACCATTCAGCAGGGGACCGGCCGGCATTCCCAGAGGCGACGCAGCTCGCAGTCCGCAGAAGGTCCACTCGCCGGGTACTGCGGGCACGTCAGCCTCGACGGGATCCGGCGCATGATCGTAATTCCATTCATAAGCCCTCGCCGGTTCGTAGCGCGCGAGAGTCAGAGTGGTGGATGCTGTCATGGTCGACCTCCATCGATTCGATCCGATTCACACCGCCAATTGTCTGCGAAGGGTCAGCGACCCTGAAATGCAATCAGGACACAGACTTCGCGGATAGACACAGATTCTGGTCTGCGTCCACTGCGGAGTCCGTGCCCTGTTCACTTGCCAGTCATGATGACAGCGCGAGCAATTAAAGGCTCATGATTCCCTTGGCATCAAGCCACGCGACCACTTCCGCTGCCAGTTCTTCAATACCCTTGGTATTGGAGTCGAGTACCAGTTCGGGATTCTCGGGAGCCTCATATGGATCGTCGATGCCGGTGAAGCCCTTGATTTCTCCCGCCCGAGCCTTCTTGTAGAGGCCCTTGGGGTCACGTGCTTCACACGTTTCCAGCGACGCATCCACGAGGATCTCGACGAACTGACCGGGCTCCAGTAACTCGCGGACTTGGTCGCGGTCAGCCCGATAGGGGGAGATGAACGCCGTCGACGTAATCACACCGGCGTCTGAGAACAGCTTGGCAACCTCACCGATCCGGCGAATGTTCTCGGCTCGATCTTCGGCCGAGAAACCCAGGTTCTTGTTGAGTCCCTGCCGAACGTTGTCGCCATCCAGTACGTACGTCCGCTTGCCCTGCCCGTGCAGAATATGGTCCACCTCGTTGGCAATCGTACTCTTGCCACAGGCGCTCAACCCTGTGAACCACAGCACGGCACCTTTGTGGCCGCCGGCTTTCCAGCGTTCCGCTTGATCGACCTTATGTTCATGCCATGTGACGTTTGTTGCTTTCTGTTCGGCCATCGGTTGGGTTCTCTGTCCTGCTTTGAGTTGTTGACTGTGTTAACGCGACTCATGTCGAAGGTTCTGTATCTGAACTCAGTAGTTCCAAGTTTGAAGTAGCTGGATTCGCAAGAATTCAGCCGGACCGCGAAATTCTTGCGAATCCAGCTACGATCGACCGCGACCGCCCATCTCAAACTTGTAACTACTGGAACTCGTCAGAGCCCGGGCCGAAGTCTCGCGAATTCAGCGACCTGTTGCAGACCCTGGCAAGGCGGGCGGCATCCTAGGGCACGGTTGGAAGGGCTGCAAAGCCACCGAGTTCTCCACGGACTGCGAACAAAAAAGGCCGCCCGAAGGGGCGGCCTGTGTATTTGCGACTGGTCAAACGCTTAGCGCGACATGAAGGCGACGACTTTACCGACGTCGACCGGGACGCTCACGTCGTCCATTGTCGGCATCACCGTGACTGTCGCCTGCAACGCGTTCTGGTCGAAACTAATCCAGTCGCATGCGGGCGCTGTGTTGGCTTCGGCAAACTCTTTGTAGACGTTCCTCAGGTTTGGCCGATTCCGGACCGTCACCACATCGCCTGGTTGCAGCAACATGGACGGCTTGTCGACCGTTCGGCCGTTGACCTGAAAGTGCCGGTGCGTGATGCCCTGACGAGCCTGCGGACGGGTCAGACACATGCCCGAGCGTCGGACGACATTGTCCAGCCGGGTCTCGCAAATAACGAGCAGGTTTTCACCCGTGTTGCCCTGACGACGGCGAGCCAGATCGAAGAAGCGACGCAACTGCTCTTCCCGGAACCCGTAGTAGTATTTGATCTTCTGCTTCTCTTTGAGCGAGATGCCGTACTCCGACAGCTTGCGCCGTCGCTGCTGCGGACCCGGAGGGTAATCGCGGTTCTCAAAGGCTTTCTGCGCTCCGATGTTCTCGAAGATCACGGCGCCTAGCCGACGATTGATTCGCCCCTTCGGACCAGTGTACCGTCCCATGCAACTGCCTCTCTTAACTGCTTGATTTGACTGATGTTATGTAGCTGACCGGGGTTAGCCCGGATGGCGTCGAATTCGGGAAAGCCGAGCACTCTAAGGAGTTGCGGAGTGCGCTTCAAGTCCTGGGGTCAGGCCGGGTCGATTTCGAAATCACGTATCGACGGTCACTGATCCCACCCGTTCCTTGCCGTTACAGATTGGCGTTTGCTACTGTTAGCCGCGCGCCTTCCGAGCTGAACTGAACGGCACCCGGAAATCGCGCCGTCACGCAGGCGTTCCCGTATTTTCGGTTCAATTCTGGAACTCTGGTGACCTTGGCCATTGCGTCGTAACTCCCGCCTGGTCGAGCGACCCGTTCGCCTTCGGATCGTATCCTGTGCCCTCCCGCAGTCCTCGATTCTCTCGCCTCACAGAAGAAGAGTCCGACATGAGACCTTCCGCCCTGAGATTTACGCTCGTGCTTACTCTGTTGTCGCTCATCGCCGAGGACGGCTTTGCCAACGGTGGTGATCCGCTGGACTGGCCTTACTGGCGCGGCCCCGAGATGAACGGCATCTCTCGCGAAAAAGGACTGCCGGATTCATGGTCTCCTGAGGGCGAGAACCTGCTGTGGGCCAGCAAAGAGCTTGCTTCGCGATCCACACCGATCGTGATGAACGGAAAGATCTACCTGCTCGCTCGGTCCAATCCAGGCACCGAAACCGAGGGTGAGAAGATCATCTGTGCCGATGCGAAGACCGGCAAGATCCTCTGGCAGAACACGTTCAACGTCTATCTGTCGGACGTACCCGATACCCGAGTTGCCTGGTCCAATGTCACCGGTGACCCGGAAACCGGCAACGTGTTTGCCTTGGGCGTGTGTGGCAAGTTTCAGTGTATCGATGGAAAGACTGGCAAAACCGTCTGGCAGAAGTCTCTGCATGAACGGTTCGGTCTGCTGAGTACCTATGGCGGGCGGACGAACACACCAATCATTGCCGGTGACCTGGTCATCGTCAGTGCGATCGTGATCGGCTGGGGTGACATGGCAAAACCGGCCGACCGCTATATCGCGTTCGACAAACGCAATGGCCAGCCCGTCTGGTTCGAGGGAACACGACCACTGCCCTTCGACACGACGTACAGCTCACCCGTGCTGGCGGTCGCTAACGGCACGCCCGTGTTCGTCACCGGTTCCGGCGACGGCGGAGTTCATGCGTTTCAACCGCAGACCGGGAAACGCGTCTGGACTTATAACGTCTCACGCCGCGGAATCAACACGACGCCCGTCATCGCTGGCAACATGGTCCTGTGCGGCCACAGTGAGGAAAACCTCGACGGTAATGAAATGGGCGCGCTTTTCGCGCTCGATCTGAACGGCAAAGGTGACATCTCAAAGACCGGAGAACTCTGGCGCACCCGCGAGTGGTACGTCGGCAAGAGTTCTCCAGTGGTCGTGAATGACCGTATTTACGCCATTGAGGACAAGGGCAACCTGCTGGTCGTCGATGCGAAGACCGGCGAACGAATTCAGCGTCTGAAAGTCGGCACGATGGGACGCGCCAGCATTCTGTACGCCGATGGAAAACTCTACTGCTGCGAAGGCAACGGTCGGGAATTCATCTTCAAACTAACCGAGGATGGACTCGAAAAGATCCACTATCAGCGACTCGACGCAGACGTTGCGGCATCGCCGATCGTCTCGCACGGACGTATCTACATCACCACCGGCGAAGCGATGTACTGCATCGGTAAAACAGATCATGAAGTTCAGTCAGACCCGCGTCCGGAACTTGCGGCCGTTGCTGACGTCGCCGACGACACAACTCCAGCACACGTGCAAATCGTTCCCGTCGAATCACTATTGAAGAGTGGCCCGGCCGGACAACGGCAGCTTCATCAGGTTCGACTTTACAACAGCCGTGGCCAATACCTTCGAACCGCTAAACCTGAAGATGTGACATTCAACATTGAGGGGCCCGGGGCAATCGACGCCGAGGGTCGCTACACAACACCACAAGGTACGGAACACGGAGCGGTTGTTGTTACGGCCAAAGTCGGTGAGTTGACCGGCAATGCCCGCATCCGCGTCATCCCCGACTTCCCCTGGACTTTCAATTTCGACAACGGAGAAGTTCCGATCACGTGGGTCGGTGCCCGGTACCGCAACATCGTGATCGACTACGACCTGTTCAAGAAACTGGAAGGACAAAGCGAGACACTCTCACGACTGTATGTCTATCTGCGGTCCGAATTCGTGAACTTTTCCCCGACACGCGTGTGGGACAACACAACACCCAAACAGCGCTGGACTGTCTTCCTGCGATTTACAAAACTCCTGGAAGCCGTCCGCACAATTGACGATGCGAAGGCCACGATCGACCCAATGCTGACTGTGTTGAAGGACGAAGGCGTTGTTTCGGAATGGTCGTTTGAAGACCTGGGCGAAAAGGGACTTAAGCTGACAGTCAAACGTGGAGAAGACAAAGTCAAAGGCAACGGGGTCATGTGTAAGATCACAACGATCCCTAAGGGAGCTCGCAGTCAGGGCTGGATGGGACGGCCGAACTTCAGCAAGTATACGATTCAGGCCGATGTGTACTCCGCCCAACGCGATGGAAAGCAGGGCGATGTCGGAGTCATCGGCCAGCGATACCGCCTGGATCTGATGGGCGCGGCTCAGACTCTGAAAGTCGGCTCCTGGATCGCACACGAATCCAAATTCAATATCGCACCATTCGAGTGGAGTCCTAACACCTGGTACACACTCAAGCTGTCGACAACGATCGAAGACCGCAAAGGCACAAAAGTCGCCATCCTGAAAGGCAAAGTCTGGCCGCGTGGCGAAGACGAGCCGGAAGCATGGACTGTCACCTGGGAAGACACCCCCGGTAACGAAATCGGTAGCCCCGGTTTGTTCGGGAACGCGAAGGATGCGGAGATTTTCTTCGACAACGTCAAGCTGACCCAGAACTGAGCAATCTTGTTGCCAGGCTTCAGCCTGACAGTGCTCCCCCGCCTGAGCGGCGAACAAGTTAACCAATCAAAGATCCCACTGGCCTCACTCCTGAAGGTGAACCATGAAATCGATTCCCACCGTGACCCTGGCGACTGCAATGGTCGCTGCGCTGGCGGCATCTCCAGCGTTCGCTCAGAAGTACGACCCCACCGTCGAAGCCAGCAAAGGCATCGCCCTGTTCAAGGTCGGTCCGAAAGACTGGCCGCAGTGGGGTGGCTGGGGCGGAAAGAACAATACGCCGGACGGCAAGAACATTCCTACGACATGGGACATCGACACCGGCAAGAACATCAAGTGGTCAGCGAAGCTCGGATCACAGACTTACGGCAATCCGGTTATTGCAAACGGTAAAGTCTACGTGGGCACCAACAATGGAGCCGGACATCTAAAGCGATACCCGAGTAATGTCGATCTCGGTTGTCTGCTGTGCTTCGATGAGAAGACCGGTGATTTTCTGTGGCAACATTCCAGCCCGAAACTGCCTACCGGCCGAGTTCACGACTGGCCACTGCAGGGCGTTTGCTGTTCACCACTGATTGACGGTGAAAGGCTGTGGTTTGTCACCAGCCGCGGCGAAGTTCAGTGCTGCGACACGGAAGGTTTCGCGGACGGCGAAAACGACGGCTCCTTCACGGCTGAGCCTGTGCAGACCAAAGAAGAAGCCGACGTCATCTGGGTGTTCAATATGATGAGCCGCCTGGGTGTCTCGCAGCACAACATGTGCAGTTGCTCGGTCACACTGGCCGGGGAAGTCCTGCTGGTGAATACGTCAAACGGCCTGGACGAATCTCACATTAACCTGCCCGCTCCCGATGCTCCCAGCTTCATCGCCCTGGACCGCAATACTGGTGAGCTGCTGTGGACCGACGATTCGCCTGGCAAGAACATCCTGCACGGGCAGTGGTCTTCACCGGCTTATGCTGTTCTAGGTGGCCAGGCGCAGGTCATCTTTACTGGTGGTGACGGCTGGGTATACAGCTTCGATCCCGAAGGTGACGGCAAGGGCAACGCGAAACTGGTATGGAAGCTGGACGGCAATCCGAAGGACTCGAAGTGGATCCTTGGTGGTCGTGGCACGCGGAATAACATCATCGCCACGCCGGTGATCTATGACGGCAACGTGTACGTCGCCGTCGGTCAGGACCCGGAACATGGTGAGGGCCCCGGTCACTTGTACTGCATCGATCCGACCAAACGTGGTGACGTCAGCATCACGCTGGCCAAAGACGCCGATGGCAAACTCGTCCCGCACCGCCGCCTGCTGGCCGTTGAACTGGAAGAGGGTGAGAAGATCGAGAAGAACCCAAATTCCGCGGTGATCTGGCACTACTCGAAAGTTGACACCAACAACGACGGCAAGGTGAAGTTCGAAGAAACGATGCACCGCACGATCGGCACGGCGGCGATTAAGAATGACATTCTGTTCATCTCCGACTTCAGCGGCCTGTTCCACTGTTTGGATGCGAAGAAGATCGACACGACCCGCACGAACGAAGACGGCACACATCCGCCGGTCGTCTACTGGAAGTACGACATGTTCGCCGCGGCCTGGGGATCGCCCTTGATCGTGGATGGCAAGGTCTACATCGGCGATGAAGACGGCGACATCGCCATCTTCAATCTGTCGTCCGATCCGAAAGTGGCAATGGACGACGAGCAGCCAATCGCTGAGATCAATGTTGGTAATGCCGTCTACAGCTCGCCGGTCGTTGCCAACGACGTGCTGTACATCGCCAATAAGTCGACGATCTTCGCGATCGCTGCCGAATAGGCTGAGACGCGTTTGTGGCTGAACGATAACGAGGCCCGTCGATCCAGATCGACGGGCCTCGTTTCGTTTGTACGCACACGAATTCTGAGATCGTCGTCAAACGAGACAGATTCTGCGTTCTCCTCCGGCCTCAGCAAACTCGATCACACTTATCTGCCGACTCCCCTGAGAGGGTGCATGCCGTGACAACTCGTGAGACGCTTGCTACCACACCTATGTGCGCTACATTTACCAGCATGTCACTGCTCGTTAACCAACTTTGGCCCCACCTCAGCTATGTCCCAGATACTGGACTTCGTGCTTAGCCACGTAAACCCGATCCGACGACATTGGCACGAGCCATGGGTTCCCATTCTGCTTTCGTTTCTTTCGGCCGTAGTTGCACTTGGAGTTTGTGACTATTTTCGTTCTTCACCTTTCACGATTGCCGACGGGATCATTGCTTGCTTGCTCGCTGTGGTAGCCCTATTTGCTTGGTACGTCACGTCACGGCTACCAAAATCTAAAAAAGGCAGATTGGGATTTGGCATCGCACTCGTGTATGACGATGACGCTCAGGCGAAGCGCATTCAGTCTGATTTCATCACGACGATGAGGCAACTGGTCCACGCTTGGCACGTCGATAACGGCACTTGGTTCTTGGAGTTACCCAGTTACGTTGCGGAGTCGCTTGAGCGAGTTTCAGGGGAAGAACTGGAATACCTTGCGCAGGCGTACGCGACGAAGACCAGATGTCACTTTATGGTGTGGGGACGTGCGAAACTGCGGCATGATCTTGAGGACATTCACGTGCTTGACCTTCGGGGCTTGGTCCGCCACAAGGAAATAAAGAAAACGTCTCAAGCTCAGCTCAGCTCAGAATTCAACTCAGTGTTTCCGCGTCGCGTTCGAGTAGCCATGGCGAATGACTTTGTTGGCTTTGAAGTCTCAGCTCAATCTCTTGACCTCGTCGCCCGATATATCACTTCGCTCGCAGCGGCGCTCTCTGGTGACCTTTCGCATGCGATACGGCTCCTCGAACAGCTGTCGAATGCTCTTGAGAAAAGACCAGCTCCCGACGAAATCGCGACTCGGTTGAAGAGCCGCGTCCCAAAGCAACTGACGCGGATGCGAGATGCTCGGCTAGATCACTTGATGCATTCGTATATTCGCAGCCGTGATCCCGAAATGCTCTGTGAAGTAGCCCATCTAACGTCTGTTTACACCGGACGCGACGCCAAGCGTTATTACGTCAGCATCGCGCGGGCGATCTGTTTCTTCATGCTCGACCGCAATGTCGCGGCGGCGCGTGAGGAATTAAAGCGGCACGCCGCAATACCGGATCCGAGTTGCCAAATAAGCCTTGCCTTTCTCGACGCATACGAAGGCGATCTACAGGGGGCATATAGGCGATATATGAGCCTGAACGTGGACTCCTTGAGCAGTGAACTCGTGGTTGAAGTAGAGGAATTCATTCACATCGTCCTTGAGCAAGAACCCCATCAGAAGCAATTGCTTTTCCTGACTGGAATGATCAATGAGCGGTACAAGGGTGACTACGCTTCGGCTCGACGAGACCTGAGAGAGTTCGTGCGATGGGCCGAAAATCACTCAGAATTCGCACGTCAAGTCAAAGCCGCGGAAAAGTGGTTAAAGGAAATTCGATACAAACGATGATGTTTTCACGCGGGACCATCCGGCGCCCGGCTCCGCTCGCGCGAAGCTGTTTCCCATGCGAGCAGAGCTTTCTTTCGTGTGGTTCCCCAGCGGTAATCGGCGATCACTCCGGTCTGTCGGATGACCCGGTGACAGGGAATGAGGCCGGCCAGTGTGTTGGCAGCGACGGCCGATCCAACCGCTCGAGCGGCGGAACGATTTCCTACCGACTCGGCCAGGTCGCTGTAACTGACCAGGGCTCCACGCGGGATGTTCAACAGCGCCCGCCAGACACGAATCTGAAAATCGGTGCCACGAACGATCGCGCGAAACTCGGTTGGCCGATCGGTCGAAGGCGAGTCGAACACAGGAGCAACAACGCGCGCGGCGTGGTCGTCATTCCATTCGATGCGGGCAAGTGGCCAGTCTTTGCGTATGGCAGACGCGGCCGTTATTCGGCTGCGGGATTCGACGAACGTCAAATGGCAAATGCCTCGTGGCCCCTCGCCCACAAGGCAATAACCAAACGGGCTATCGGCGAAGCCCGCTTTGATCGTCCATCCGTCACCGCCCGATTTCAATTCCCCGGGAGACGCGGACTCCAGTGTCACACACAGATCATGCAGTCGCCCGGGCCCTGACAGACCAACATCCAGAGCAGCGTCCAGCACGCTCTCACCGCGCCGCAGTAGTTCGCGTGCATGGGCATGCGTCAGACACTGCAGAAAACTTTTGGGAGTAATCCCCGCCCAGCGGGCAAACAGCCGCTGAAAATGAAACGGACTCAACTTCGCTTCGCGGGCGAGAGTGGCCAGGTCAGGCTGTTGTGTGTACCGCCGGTCGAGGAACTCGATGACGCGGGCAATTCGTTCGTAATCAGTCATGCCCCGAGTTTAGAAGAACGCCGTCTCCGTCCCACCCGATTCTTGCGGCATTGGTGTCGCATCCAGGTTCGAGGGGAGCTACTTCTGTCGATCGTCATTCGCGTGCTCAATCCCAGTCGCCGGCAAGTTCGGCCAGGCGATCGACCTGGTGATACAGCCCGACCACGATCAGGACAGTTCCAGCCGTCATGATCTCGTCCTGTGGCGCGGGGATGAAGTCTGTTTCTCCCGGTCGTCGCAGTGCAGCAATTCGTAATCCGGTGTCACTTCGAATCTGGGCCTGACTGATGGCCTGATCGGCATACGGCGAACCCTCACGGCAGACGACTGCTTCGAAGCGATAGGCGTACGGACTCGACAGCATGCGATCCAGAAACGAGCTGACACCGGGTCGGAGCATTTCAGCGGCCATACGTGCACCGCCCGTGCCACCACGGATCTGCACACGGCAGCCGGCCTTCTTCAAACGATCGACACTGGCGTCATGGTTGGCCTGCACGACGATCCGGGGTCGTTCGTTGATCTGTCGGGCCGTTACCGCGGCGACCAGGTTGTCGCGATCAGAAGGCAGCAGTAACGCCAGTCCTCGAGCGTGTTCGATACCGGCTTCCCGCAGTTTGTGCGGGTCATCGGCATCGCCTGTGATGACGTGCAGGGCCGGGAACGCGGCCTGTAATTCTGCACTTCGCGCAGAGTCGCGTTCAATCACGGCACATGATCGGCCGCAGGCGAGTAATTCACTGATGACATGCAGACCGGTCTCACCGGGACCGCACACGATGTATCGATTCGACGATTCTGCCGTGGAATCCGCAGGGCGCGTTGCGTCAGGTGGTTCAAGCGCTGGCGCCGGACCACGGTCCTGTGGTGATGAGTCCGTAGCCGTCTCACTCAGCACTTGCTGCAACCGTTCGATCTCCGAGTGGCTTCCCATGACCCTGAGTTTGTCGCGGGAATACAGAGGTGTGTCCGCGGCAGGATTGTAGACCGTGTTGTCCCCACGACTGATGGCCAGGCATGCCAATCGCAACGCGGAGCCTCCGCACAGCACTTCGTTAAGGCGACGCACGCGCGGATTGAGTCCCACATCGACGTCGGCAGTCTGGAGTATGTCCATGCCTCCCTGTCGGAGGAAAATGTCAAGATGCTCAACAACCGTTGGCCGAGCCAGTTCGCTGGCGAGCCGCATGCCTGCGATCAGTGGAGTGCAGACGACTCCGTCCGCTCCGGCATACTTCAGTCGCTCGCCACCCGTTCGCGTCATGCATCTGCTGATAATGCGCAGATCGGGATTCAGTTGCCGGGCCGTCACGATATCGACCAGGTTTCGACGGTCGTCGGAATGTGCGGTAAACAGTCCGCGAGCCCGCGCGACGCCGGCAGTAATGATCGACTCCGGTTGAGAAGAATCCGTCCGCAGGCACGGAACTCGCGGGAAAGCCGACTGAAACTCCTGCGACAATTCGAGGGACTCTTCGATCACCGCGCACGGAACATCGGAAGACGTGAGCTGATGCACAATGCCCTCCGTCACCACGTCTCCGCCACACACAATCATGTGATCCGACAGTCGCGCGAGTCGCTTACGGACACGACGACCCTGACGCAGTACCTCATAGTCGCCTTCAACGAAAAACGACGTCAACTGGGCGATCACGTAAAGGAAAAACGCCACTCCAACGATGCTCTGAAACGCCGTCACGATGCGAACGAACGGGCTGAAGTCGACATACGGCGACGCACTCGAAACGTCAAATCCCGGGTCCTGGTGAGGATCGGTGTTGCTGACCCAGCGATACCGGCCGGCGTCGTCACGCCAGACTTCGACGAGTTCCGTGCCCAGCAGGTCTGTATAGCCAACCGTCGTGAGCGTGATCAGCGACGCATAAATACATTCGGTGACTTCCCAGCGGTCATCCTCAAGCGAGCCAAGTCGTTTGCCGAAGCCCGCGTTCATGCCGCACAGACAGCCGGTCAGGTAGTACAAAGTCGTCGAGGCCAGAATGACACAAGTGCCCATTTTGAGCACTCGCGAAGCCCTTCGGGCAAGCCGCACTTCAAACTCATTACGCATCCCACACCCCGCAGCTCTCGGCAGAACATCAATGTTCGTGTGACGGATATCCGGAAACTATAGAGAGAAAGCCCATGTGTCGCGTCACACAACTCGAACTGGATTCAACCGCGTCATGGGAAACAGAGAGACAAAACTGTCCGGAGCAAGCCATCGCTCGAATCCGCGAAGTGCGACACCCCACCGCGACCTCGCTGGAATGGGGGACGAGAAATGCAAGATGGCAATGTGCACTTTGAAATTGGGACTTTGCAACTTGCAATGTCCCCCACCTGACTGCGTCTTCCAGCCAGGCGACATCATCGGCTACCACCCTGCGCCGGCCGTCACGAAATTGCCTGTTGGATCGCAATGTGTGACACTCTGTGCAGGTCACGACCGTTGCACGACTCAAGAGTGCCACCATGCCGAGAGTGTTCGTCAGCTACAGCCACGATTCGCCCGAACACTCCCAGCGTGTGCTCGAACTGGCGTGGACTCTGCGCGACAACGGGATCACGGTCCAACTCGACCAGTTTCACCAGCACGAGATCGTTCAATGGCCGCGCTGGTGTCGACAACAGATGAAGCGTGCCAATTCCGACTTCGTTGTCTGTATCTGCACCGCTGAGTATCGGAGTCGACTGGACGGAAATGTTCCGCCCGAACAAGGTAAGGGCGTCTACTGGGAAGGCGATCTGCTGGAAAACGAAATCTACGACGCCAAAGGCAACACGCGGATCATTCCCGTGCTGCTCGGCGACGAGCCGGAAACATCACTGCCCGAAATTCTCGCTGGCTGGACACGCTGCCGTCTGCATGATTTTTCGCTGAGCGATGCGGGTTTCGAAGTCCTCATCCGCATCCTGACGAATCAGCCGAAGGTCGCGCTGAATCCCGTCGCAACCGTTCCCGATCTCTCGACGATGACGGCGCCGGAATCCATCAGCCAGACCGCCGGGGCATCCGCCGCACCGTGGCAGTCGAGCCCCATCGCGGTCTCGAAACTGCCTCGCACTGGTGACGTTCTCATCGGTCGAGCACTTGAGCTGCGCCGCCTGACACAGGCGTGGAAGAACCCCACGACGAGCATCGTGCAGATTGTCGCTCCGGGCGGAGTTGGAAAAACACAACTGGTCAAGAAGTGGCGGGAGAGGCTGCTGGACAAAGACCGTAGCCGACGTCGCCAGACTTTGGATCGGGCGGCCCACGAACCAAACGCTGGCGAGTTCGGCTACCCGGTGCGCGTGTTTGACTGGTCTTTCTACAGCCAGGGGACGCAGCAGCAGGCTTCGGCGGATGACTTCTTTGATCGGGCCTTGCGGTGGTTCGGCGAAGCACAGCCGGAGAATGTCAAAGATCCGTGGGCCAAAGGCGAGCGGTTGGCGGAACTGGTGCGGCAGCAGCGGACGTTGTTGATTCTGGATGGCATGGAGCCGCTGCAACATCCGCCGGGGCCCATGGCCGGTGAGCTGACCGATCCCTCGATCAAGGCTCTGCTGCAGGGGTTGCAGCGCGACAATCCGGGACTCTGCATCGTCACCACGCGCGAGGCCGTACCCACGCTCGATGAAATGAGCGAGCCGAAACGGGTGACCGTCGATCTGGACAGCCTGTCGCCGCAGGCCGGTGCCGAGCTGCTCACACACTACGGCGTGACGGGTGAGCCGAACGAACTGCGGCAGGCGTCGGTCGATGTCGACGGCCATGCCCTGGCACTGATTCTGCTGGGCACGTACCTCAAGGCCCGCTGCGAGGGCGATGTCCGGCGGCGATCCGAGGCGCTGCTGTTCCACGGGCATGAACGCTACGCGGCGCATGCTCACAAGGTGATGGCACAGTATGAAGCGTGGTTTTCACAACAGGACGACACGGGCCGGGCGGCGGTGGCGATCCTGCGTCTGATGGGCCTGTTCAATCGCCCGGCCGATGCCGGCTGCCTCGCTGCGCTGCGAGCTGAACCCCCGATCCCCGGTTTGACCGAAGCCCTGTTCGTGGGCGACCGCGACGAGGTGTGGCAGCGAGCGGTGGAACGTTTGCGGGAAGCTCGTCTTCTTGCTGATGATGACAAGGTGACGGGGAGACAAGGTGACAAGGTGACAGAAAAAATCACCCCCTCACCTCCTCACCTTGTCTCCCCCTCTCTCGATGCTCACCCCTTGGTCCGCGAACACTTTGCCGTTCAACTCACCGACCAACCCGACGCCGCGCGAGAGGCTCACCGCCGCCTGTATGAGCACCTCAAACAGTCCGCCCCCGAACTGCCCGACAACCTCAACGACATGATGCCGCTGTATCACGCCGTCGCGCATGGGTGTAAGGCGGGGTTGTGGGAAGAGCCACTTCACGGTCTATACATTCGACGTGTGCTCCGCGGCACCGAGAATTATAGCATTCGAAAGCTAGGTGCATTTGGTGCCGATTTGAGTGCGCTGTCCGTCTTTTTCTCGAATCCGTGGACCGACGTTCCGAAAGGAGTGAGCGAATTTGATCGCAGTATTCTCGGTAACCAATCGGCATTCTACTTGCGGGCCTTGGGGCGACTCGAAGAAGCAAGGGCACCGTTCGCCGACAGCCTCGAAGCGTGTTGCTCAGACGAAAGGTGGGACGCAGCCGCCATACGCGCCTTGAACCTGAGCGAACTGTCGCTGACGCTGGGCGACGTGTCGTCCTCGGTGCTTCAGGGCGAGCAGAGCGTGGAGCTGGCCGACCGCAGCGGCGATGCCTTTAAGCGAAAGACGACTCGTGCAAGGCTGGGCGCTGCCCTGCACGCCAATGGAAGGATGAAGGATGAAGGCGGAAGGATGAAACAGGAAGAAGATTCATCCTTTGCTTCCGCCGCTTTCCGCGAGGCCGAGGCGATGCAACAGGAGTGGCAGCCGCAATATCCCCTGCTCTACTCGGTGTCGGGCTACCAGTACTGCGATCTGCTGCTGGAGAGTCCAGACCGCCACAGGCCGGATCAAGCGCAGCGCCGCTCCGGCGAAAGCGCGGACAGCGTGGATGCCGGAACATCGCTGCGCTCGGTCCGGCCTGCAACAGAGCCGGCCGACGAGAGTCCCGAGCAAGCCATCGCTCGAATCCGCGAAGTGCGAAACCGCGCTGAGACGACGCTGAAGATTGCAGAAACGGCTCTCGTCGGCATTCTCAACCAAGCCCTTGACCACCTGACGCTGGGTCGGACGTATCTTGCCGAAGCGGAGCTGCAAACTGAGCCGATCCGCAACCGCGGACTTGATCAGGGTGTCGATGGGGAATCTGCCGAAACCGCAAAACCCGAGGCGAGCGCCTGCGGCTCACTCCAGCAGGCCGAGCAGCACCTGAACCAGAGCGTCAGCTTGCTGCGCCAGTCCGGCCAGCAGGATCACCTGCCCCGCGGCCTGCTGCACCGCGCGGCGCTGTGGCGGACGCTGCTCGCGCTGGCTCCCTCTCCCTTCCAGGGGGAGGGTTGGGGTGAGGGTTCTGCCGATACCCCCTCACCTGACCTCTCCCCCACTGGGGAGAGGGACCTGACGAGTCACCCCTCTCCTGACCTCTCCCCTCAAGGGGAGAGGGACTTTTACGCGCTTGCCGATCGCGACCTGTCCGAAGCCGAATCGATTGCCGAGCGTGGTGCGATGCTCATCTGGCAGATCGAAGCGGCGCTGGAACGCTCGCGGCTTTGCCTCGAACTGCATCAGGTTGACCGGGATGGCGAAGCTCCTGCTGAGCCGGGGTCTGAAAGCGACGACGACGCAAGCGGCTCCCAAGGAACTTCATCCACCAAAGATGGATCAACGCGGCGGATGACGTTCCTGAACCAAACACGGTGGTCGCGTCTAAACCACCTCAGTGGCTCGGCAGGAGCCTCGCCCTCCCAGGGCTGGGCTGGTACAGGCTCAGCAGAAACTCGACGCAGCCCGCGAACTGATCCGGCAGACCGAAAAGCCGTACGAGTCGCACGTCCCCGACTGGAATGACTGGGAACCGCCGGCATATGTCGACGTCTTCCAGCCGGGCGACATCGTCGGCTACCACCGCCGCAACGGAGAAATTGAAGCGCTGCAGGAGGTCATCAATACCGTCACAGAATGAAGCTGGTCAGCGCGGTGGATCGCCCGCGTCTCTGCTCCCCCTCAATCAGGCGGCCAGGGACAGGTCCGGGCACGCTCCCTGGTCTCTTATCAGTGAGATCCTGCGCAAAACGCGCAGGATTTCTGACGTAGCATGGGCCCCCGGCCCGTGTTCGGTGCAGTCCACGGGCCGGGGGCCCATGCTACTTTTGGTTCCGGCTCCGGCGGGTTAGGATCGTGCGATCAGGAGTGCTTGAAGACCGGTGGGATGTCAGATGCGGCGTCTTCCGCTCCGGCCGGTATCAACTCGGAGAGGCGTCGCACGATTTCGTCTGCGGAGACGCCTTCGGCTTCCGCGTTGAAGTTCGTCACGATTCGGTGCCGTAACACGGGAGCCGCGACCGCTCGGACGTCGTCCGTGTTCACGTAGGCTCGACCGTTGAGCATCGCTCGGGCTTTGGCGCCGAGGATCAGATACTGACTCGCGCGCGGTCCGGCGCCCCAACTGACGTACTGATTGATGAAGTCCGGGACGTCGCCTTTTTCGCGCCGTGTCAGCCGGGCGAACTGCATGGCGTAGCGGATCACGTGATCGGCCACCGGAATTCTGCGGACCGTCGCCTGCAGTGCAATGATTTCTTCGAACGAGAGAACGTTCTCAACCTTCGGCTGCTCGGTGGCTGTTGTCTGCCGCACGATGCGGAATTCCTCGTCCTCGTCCGGATAGTCGACGAAGACCTGAAACATGAATCGGTCGAGCTGAGCTTCCGGCAGCGGATAGGTACCCTCCTGCTCGATGGGGTTCTGAGTCGCCAGGACAAAGAACGGTTCGGCCAGTTGATGCCGCTTGCCACCGGCCGTTACCTGGTGCTCCTGCATGGCTTCCAGCAGAGCGGCCTGCGTCTTGGGCGGTGTGCGGTTGATTTCGTCTGCCAGCAGAACGTTGGTGAAGATCGGCCCTTCGATGAAGCGAAACTCACGGTTGCCGGTTGAGCGATCTTCCTGAATGACCTCGGTGCCAGTGATGTCGCTGGGCATCAGGTCGGGCGTGAACTGCACTCGGTTAAACGACAGGCTGAGTGTGTCGGCCAGAGTGCGGACCATCAGAGTCTTCGCCAGGCCAGGCACGCCGACCAGCAGGCAATGTCCGCCCGCGAACATCGCGATCAGCAGCTCTTCGATGACCGCTTTCTGTCCGACGATCGCCTTAGACAGTTCGCCCGTGATGCGCCGATTGGCAGCGGCCATTTTTTCGATAGCCTGCAGGTCGGTGCCGGTCTCGGTGGTGTCTGAGAATTCGTTCACGGCGTTTCCTGAATGAGTAGCTCTGGTCGTTCGACGACTTCGCGAATTCCTGTCGCCCTGCGCGCATCTCGTACGACGGACATTCCTGTCCGTCGATCTGCATCCTGCGACGGACAGGAATGTCCATCGTACGTGCTCGGTTGCGGCTTAGCTGCGTTGGTCGACGGCAGGCCGAAGGCGTACTGTTAAACGATAGCTGGCGCGGAGACGTCAGTCACCGCTGGCGTCGGGAATGTGTCGTTGCACGATTTCGAGCACCGCGTCGTGCAGTCGACCGTTCGAGGCCAGGAGCGTACTTTTCGCCAGCGGCAGCGATTCGCCGTGACAGGTCGTGACGCGGCCGCCGGCTTCCTCAACGAACAGACGACCTGCGGCGAAGTCCCATGGTGAGAGTTCGTATTCGAAGAATGCACCGAACAGACCGCATCCAACCTGCACCAGATCCAGCGATGCCGTCCCGAAGCGGCGGATCCCGTGAATCTGCTGACCAAACAGGTCGCGGATGGCAGCCAGCGTCGCTTCCATCATCGCGCCGCGGTCGTAGTAAAAGCCGACACCGACCAGCGACTCGGACAGCTCATTGTGTTTGGCCACGTGGACGCGGTCGTCTCCGGCAAATGCGCCAGCTCCTCGCACAGCGTGAAACCAGTCACCACGAGCCGGGTTAAAGATGACCCCGCAAACGGGTTCGCCGCTCTGGTAGTACGCGATCGAAACAGCGAAGTGCGGAATGTCGTGAGCGAAATTCGTCGTGCCGTCGAGCGGATCGATCACCCACAAGTGCGGCGCGTCCGGGTCCGCCGTGTGTGCTTCTTCACCGAGAACCGCATGGTCGGGGAATTCTGACCTGATGACATCGACGATCGCCTGCTCGGATTCAACGTCCGCGTCGGAGACCAGGTCGCACGAGCCTTTCTCGCGCATCTGGATCCCCTGTCGGAAGTACGCCGACAGAATGTCGCCGCCGGCCTGCGCTGCTTTGCGTGCGACGTCGAGTTCGCGCATGTGGGTTTCCGTCTGAGATGTGCGGTCTGTGGTTAGTAGGACAGCGCCATTTTGGAGTGCGGTGATGCATCACCACTTTCCCATTTTTCCGTTCGGCGTAGCCGCTTTCCGAGGGACTTTGATTGCGTGCCCGACATTCTCCCTCGCGGGTAAGAGAGAAAACACAAAGACGCTCACGTCCGTGTCGCCAACAGAGGAAAATATGAGAATGTGAAAGCGACGATGCATCGTCGCACTCCAGAAACGGCGCATTCCAGTTAACGCGTGCAGTTCAATCCGGCAGACGTTTACGCGATGGCGTTCGCGACACGACCGGCGCTTCGGGCAATGTGCTGCCTGCGTCGATGCGTACCTGACGTCCCTCCACTGTGCGCGATACCGGAGCACAATCGAGTGGCGGGCCTGGCTCCGTGAAACGCAGACTGCGCGGTACGTGCTCGGGACAATCGTTGACCCGACGGATGTCCGCACCCAGCAGGTTCAGTCGTTCTTCGAACTGCTGATACCCGCGATCCAGGTGATAGATTCGACGAATGACCGTCTCCCCATCGGCAGCCATGGCTGCGAGTACGAGTGCCGCACTCGCCCGCAGATCCGAAGCCATCACGCACGCGCCACTGAGTCGCTCGACACCATTGATGATCGCACTCGGTCCATCGTGATGCACCTGCGCACCCAGACGCACGAGTTCCGGGATGTGCATGAATCGGTCAGGGAACACTTTGTCCGTCACGACACTGATACCGTCGGCCAGACTCAGCAGCGCCATGAACTGCGCCTGCACATCGGTCGGCAGTCCCGGATAGGGCAGCGCGGAACACTCAGTGGCACGCAGCCGATCGGGTGCTGTGACTCGCAGCGAACAGCGACCGCCGTCCGGCGACTCTTTAATGATCAACGGGACGCCGACCGCTTCCAGGCGATCGAATACCGCACTGAGGTGTTCCGGACAAACGTTGTCGACGGTGATATCGCCACGCGTCATGGCCCCGGCAATCAGAAACGTGGCCGCTTCGATACGGTCTGGAATGACACTGTGCTCCGCACCTTGAAGACGCGGGACACCCTCAATTCTCAGGAATGGTGTGCCGAGGCCCTCGATTCTGGCACCCATTGCGTTGAGCAGATTGCCGACGTCAACGACTTCCGGTTCGCAGGCCGCGAACTCGATTGTGGACACGCCGTCGGCCAGTGCCGCTGCTGCCATCACATTGCAAGTGCCTGTTACCGTGCTGCCGAATGATCCACCAAGAAACACACGCGCGCCCTTCAACTGCGAGCACGACGCCATCACGTAACCGCGTTCGATGCGGACATCCGCACCCAGCGCCTGCAGACCCTTCAGGTGCAGATCAATCGGGCGATCGCCGATCGCACAACCTCCGGGCAGTGAGACGCATGCCTGACCTCGGCGAGCCAGCAACGGGCCCAGCACACAGATACTCGCCCGCATGCGACGGACGAGTTCGTAGTCAGCGACAACGGGCGAATCGTCGATCACCTCCAGCTGCATCGAGCCGTCGTCGCGTCGTTCAACAAGAACACCCAGCGAGCTGAGTAACTGCGATAGCGTCGACACATCGACCAGCTCGGGCACGTCGTGCAGCGTGACCGGCGAGTCGGCCATGATCGAGGCGGCCAGCATCGGCAACGCCGCGTTCTTTGCTCCGCCAACCCGGACACGACCTTGAAGCGGACTGCCACCACGAATGACGAACATGTCCATCCCTGGACCTCCTCGTTTGTGTTAAGGACTGGCGCAGAATTCAAACCAATGCTGGTGTAGCTGAAGTCGCCAGACTTTGGATGGCCGACGGCCAATCTCCAAAGTCTGGCGACTTCGGCTACGGTGGATCGCGGGTCAATTATTCTTTGACATTCGCCTTCCGGCTCCACACGACGCGCGATCGACCACCGAGGTCATGCGCGATTTGTGCCGGCTCGTACGTTCCAGCGACTTCGAATAGCGCGACGACAGCCTCCGCCTGTTCGGCTGCGATCTCCAGCAGCAGCGCCCCGCCATCCACTAGAAACTGATTCGCGTCCGGAATTAACCGCCGCACAACATCCAGCCCATCAGGTCCGGCCTGCAATGCCAGATGCGGCTCGTGATTCCGCACATCCGGCGGCAGTGACTCCATCTCTGAATCTGTGATGTACGGAGGATTGCTTGTGATGACATCAAACTTTGCATCCGCGGAGAGCGGCGCCAACAGATCTCCCTGCAGCAATTCGATGCGAGATTCCATTTCGTGTCGCTGGATGTTGCGACTTGCCACTTCAAACACCTGCGGGTCGAGTTCCACGGCGGTCAGCCGCGATGCCTGGCAGTTGGCGGCGATCGAGACTGGTATGCACGCAGAGCCGGTGCAGACATCAAGAATTCGCGGCGTCTCGATTTCGCTGGCAATATCGAGTGCCGTGATGACAAGTGTTTCGGTATCCGGTCGCGGTATGAAGACTCCCGGTTGCACCTCAAAATCGAGACCGAAGAACTCGCGAAACCCGACCAGGTATGCCACCGGTTCCAGTGTTGCCCGCCGCTGAACAAGTTCGCGCATCTTTGCGCGTTCTTCCAATGTCAGCGGAGCGTCGTATTCCGTATAGAGCCGAATCCGCTGACAGCCACGGGCATGTGCCAGCAGGATCTCGGCGTCGAGCCTCGGGGATTCACAGCCGTGGCTCTTCAGATGCCCGATCGTCCAGTCAAGCACTTTCTGCACCGTCCACGATTCGACGGGGGACTGGCTGGATGTGGCTTCGGTCACGATAGATTTCCGAACTGTCTAGTTGAGAGCGCCGCCCTTGAGCCGCTCGACGCGATCGAAGTCAAGCAGCGCGGCGACGAGTTCGTCAAGATTGCCTTGCATGACCTGGTCGAGCTTGTGAATCGACACACCGATGCGATGGTCGGTAATTCGGTTCTGGGGGAAGTTGTACGTGCGGATGCGCTGACTGCGATCGCCTGATCCGACAAGCGTCCTGCGATGCTCGGCCCGCTCGTCCGCCACCTCCTGCTGTTTCTTTTCGAGGATGCGACTACGGAGGATGCGCATCGCCTTTGCACGGTTCTTGTGCTGACTCTTCTCGTCCTGAATCTTGACCACGATGCCAGTCGGCAGGTGAGTCATGCGGACGGCACTTTCCGTTTTGTTGACCTTCTGGCCGCCTGGGCCGCCGGCTCGCATTGTGTCGACCTGTATGTCGTCGTCTTTCAGATCGATTTCGACCTCCGTCGCTTCCGCGAGCACGGCGACAGTTGCCGCACTTGTGTGAATGCGGCCCTGCGATTCGGTCTCGGGCACGCGCTGGACACGGTGTCCGCCACTTTCAAACTGCAGATGATGAAAACAGCCCTCACCCGAGATGGACAAAATGACTTCCTTCATCCCGCCCATTTCCGAGGCGTTGAGTTCCATCACTTCATACTTCCAGCCCTTCAGGTCGATGTAGCGGCGGTACATCTCAAACAAATCCCGAGCGAACAGACTGGCTTCATCGCCACCCGTTCCGGCTCGGACTTCCATGATGCAACTGCCACGCGTCAGCGAGTCACCGGCCAGAACCAGCTCTTCAAGTTCTTGTCGCTGTTCGTCGAACTGCTTGTGCAGGGTGTCGTATTCTTCCTTCGCGTAGGCTTTCAGCTCGGGATCGGACTCTTCGTGACTCATCAGCTTCGCGGCTTCGACATCTTCTTCGAGCTGATTAAAGTCGCGAATGCGGTGCGACATCTTCATCAGACCACCGTGCTCACGCTGGATCGCAAGCAGTCGTGAGGTGTCTGAGAGGATGTCCGGATCTTGAAGCTGCAGTTCGAGTTGTTCGAAGCGCTTCAGCTTTTCCTGCAGACTCGGAAACATCGCATCGAATCCTTGAACGGGAGCAGAGACTGCTCAGCGAGGCCGCGAGAGAATCCAGCAGCCTCGGACCCTTCCAGTGGGAATTCAGCCGATCACGAGCCACGGCGTCACAGGGACTTCACTCCGTCTATGCGCAGCAAAAGCCCGGCTGTTCGAAAAGAGCCGGGCTTCAATGCAGATTCAGGCGGAGTTATTCCTTGTTGCGGGCGGCCCAGTTGTACTTCTTCTGAAACTTCTCGACCCGTCCCGCGCTGTCAACGTATTTCATCGTTCCCGTGTAGAACGGATGGCAGCTCGAGCAAATGTCGATATTGAGTTTCTCAACGGTGCTGCGCGTGGCGAATGTATTTCCGCACGTGCACTTCACCTGAGTCTCGTTGTACTTGGGATGAATTTCCTTCTGCATGACGACACCTGATTGAGCAGACTGAGTGGGTTGGAACTCCGATTTTGACCAGCAGTTTCCATCCGAAAGCGGAATTCCAGTGGCCAGCGAAGCGAGGGAGTGTACGGCTCACCGCGTGCTGCAGCAACCCGCCATCACGGTTGCGGGGCGGCACTCGGAAGCGTGTTCTTGTCACTCCCCGGCGGCGATCCCTTCACGGTCTTCTGAATCTGAACATCCGGTTGCTCAGCCCGCAGCGACTGAACTCCCAGCATGATCGCTCCGGTCACAAGGAAGCTGTCGGCAAAGTTGAAAATCGGCCACGCGAAGTCACCGAACGTGAACAGCAGAAAGTCCCGCACGCCGTACCAGGTCGATCCGTCGAGCTTCACGCAGCCGTGCAATCCAGTGCGGTCGTAAAGATTGCCCAGCGTCCCGGCCATGATCAGGCCCATGGCGATCGTCAGCCACAGGCTGCGCGCCGCGCCGTAGGCGAACAGCCAGGTCAGAACACCCACGACAGCCACGACACTCAGCAGAGCGAACAGCCACGTATAGCCCTGCCCGATTCCCCACAGGGCGCCTTCGTTGATACTGGTCATCAGTCGAAAGGTCGACCAGCCACCAAGGATCGGAGTCACCCAGTCACTGGTTTTCCCGGGATAGCCAAGTTCTGCAAAAACCCAGGACTTGGACACCAGATCGATCGTCAGGCCGACGGATGCCAGCGAGAGAAACCAGACCCAGCGATTCCGGGGTATGTCGCTCATGAAAATTGAGTTTCGCGTTTCCGAGCACATTCGACGCAATTCCGCGCCCACGGAATGGCTTTCAGGCGAGTCTTGGGGATGCCGGCTTTGCGGTCGGTCTTGCCCTCTTCGACGCAACCTTCGCACAGGCCGAACGTCCCTTCGTCGATCTTTTTCAGGGCGGCCGAGATCTCAATCAGAGTTTCCTGTTCGTTGCGAATCAGGTCGAGAGCAAAATCCTGCTCGTAGTTCTCCGATCCGAGCTCTGCTGGATGCGTCGGCGACCGCGAGTCGCCGTCTTCGTGCCCGAACGCCCCTTCCGTGATGCCCTCAAAGTCGCCCCGCAGACGGGCTTTCAGGTTCTGAAGCTGAAACTGATAGTCAGCGATGTCTGTCTTGGTCAGCGGCATGTGTCTGCGTTTCTACTCGCGAACAGCCGGAGGGGTTCCCTGCTCCCCGAGGCGCTCTTCCCTGTCCGCAGCCATCCTGGCTGCCATTAATCGGTCGGACATTATGCACCTGTCACACCTGTCATTCAAGGAGGTCGAAACTCGTCGCAGCCATAGGTTACTATGCACATGAGATTGTATCTGTTTATTGTGATCTTTTTGCGCAATCTCATGTCACGTGGAACATCGGCGATTCCCCCTAACGAAAGTCAGAGATACGCATATGTAAACATTAATGCCGAGGCCGTCCTGGCGCAAAGAAAGCCGGCTGGACCCAAACGGTCCGGCCGGCTCTTCGTCGCTGAAATGAAACTGACGCGATGTCGCGGTTCAGTCGTCGTAATCGACTTCGACATACCCGTTCTTGACTCGCACTTCGACACGGTATTTGCCGTAGTCGTACTTCTGGTATTTGCCGTCTAAGAGGCATTTGATTCGCAGTTTGCGATGCTCGCAGCCACAGGCATGGCACTTGTCACACGTCTTCGCCTTGGGTTTGCACCAGCTGAGGTGCAGAGACGGAGCTCCGCAGGAGGGCTTCGGCGTGCAGCAGGGAGCCGGTGCTGCGTGATGGTGACACGCGGTTTCCTTCGGAACGCAGATCGCGACGTACACGCAGGGTCGCTTTTGCGGAGCACAGCAGCCGCGCTTGATCGGCTTCCAGCAGGGGTCCGGCACTTTGATGATCTTCGTCTCGGCACAGCAGGCAATGTGATGCGGGTCGCGGACCTTCACATTGTGGTACAGCTCGATCGACTCTTTGGCCATCGGCGCACGTTCTGCGTGATGATCGAATCCGACGAATGCGGGGGCCGGCAGAGGCAGCGTGGTCGACCGGAAGGTCGGATGGTACGCCGGATACGTCAGGACAGGAGCCTGATACGAAATCGCGACGGGAGCGACCGAAGTCGGAAACAACGGACTGCGATAGTCTGCGGCGGACGCTCCGCTCACCAGCGCGGCAATCGCCGCAACAGCAACGAAACTTGAAAGCCTGCTCATCAGAATCTCTCCTCTTCCAGGTGGGTAAGGCTGGTACCCGCGACGGTCATGATGCGATGCGGACCGGTGGCGAGTTGTGAACCAAACAGACAGGAAAACTCATCGACCAAGGGTAGGGCGGTCTGATCCCTGACCGGCTCTGCTTCAAAGATACCCGATTGAGCATTAGGGAATTGTAGAAGTGCTTTGATCTACGGGGAATTCAACGATGGATGTGCAGTCTGTGCTGCATACGAATGATGGGTAGACAATTGCGACATGAGTTTCGAGTCTCCGACTTTACGAAAACACCACAAACTACGCAGTACTCCCATATTTCGCGTCGCATGTACCGGCCCGACAGCGCTCAGGTCGAGAACGGAACGTGCCATAATGACACTTTCGGCAACAGAGCAAGGATTCGAATAAGTGCCAATGTGGCGGGCCATAATGGCATTAGCAACGTACGGATTATCAGATGCGAGTCACAACATACTTATAAATAACAAGTTACGTCACATGTGAGTTCGCAAGGTGTCGTCTGGCACGGCGCGTGCATTGATGTGTGGGATCACCGACGTCAACCGGTGATTTGAAGTCGACACCAAATTTCCTGCTCAAACTGGAGACTCAATCATGCTGCCAGCATCACCATTCTCACGCGTCTGGAACTTGTCACCATCCTCGCTGGAGGGCCTGCGTCGGGAGTTTGACTCAGCGCTCGGGTCTGTTGCCGGCGCTGTCCGCTGTGACGGGCGTCCTGCCCTGTCCGTCTGGGAATCAGAAAACGGAGTCACGATCGAAGTCGATGTACCAGGTGTCCCCGAGAAAGAACTCAATCTGTCGATTGAAGACGGTGTCCTGCACATCACGGGTGAACGCCACGCACCGGAAAGAGATGGTGAGCTGAAAGTCAGTCAGCATCACTACGGCGAATTCCACCGTTCGATTTCACTGCACGACACATTGGATCCGTCGTCTGTCACGGCCGAACTCGACAACGGCGTTCTGATTCTGAACATCGCCCGCAAGGCGGAATCCCAGCCGCGGAAGATTCCGATCGGCGTACGCACGAAGTCGGATGAAAGCGCCGAGTTCTGATCCGGTGACCCTTCGCTGTGATTGACCGACAACGTGATCTGACCGCAGTCGACCATTCGGGCCGACTGCGGTTTTTCGCTGCGCAGCGATATGATCGGCGGCGTTATGTGCGGACGTTCTTAAGTTGCCTGATTCCCGCCGTCCGAAAGATCACCTGATGACAATACGCTGGGGCATCATCGGCTGCGGTGACGTGGCTCGGAAACGAGTCGCTGGAGCTATCCAGCAGGAACCACGCAGCGAACTGATGGCGGTCAATCGCCGTGATCCGACGAAGCTGCGGGAATTCCGAGACGACTTCAATGTGCCGCAGGCCTTCGAGTCTGCAAGCGATCTGATTGCCTCGCCGGACATCGATGCTGTGTATATCGCGACGCCGGTGAATCTTCACCGACCGCAGACACTCGCCGCAGCCGCGGCGGGAAAACATGTGCTTGTTGAGAAGCCGATGGCGATGTCCGTTGCCGAATGCGACGAGATGATCGCGGCTTGCTCAGAACATGACGTGCGACTGGGCGTCGCATTTTATCGGCCGTTCTATCCCGTGGTTCGACGTATGCGTGAGCTGGTGGAGGCCGGGGACATTGGACAAGTGCTGTCGGTGTCCGCGGTCACGTCGACACCATTTGCGCTGAGCCCTGAAGAGGATGGTTACTGGCGAGTCATCCCAGAGCAGGGTGGCGGCGGGGCGCTGATGGATATCGGCAGTCACCGGCTGGACCTGTTCCTGCAACTCTTTGGTCCTGTCCGTGGTATCAAAGCCTTCTGCTCGACAGTGGCCGCAAGCTACGACGCGGACGACGCCGTCACGGCTGTGCTGCAGTTCGAATCGGGTGTCCTGGGATCACTGCAGTGTTATTTCGGAGCGAATACGGATCCGGATGAGTTCGCGATCCTCGGCACCACGGGCCGACTGGTCAGCCGCCCCTTGAACGCCGGCGAGCTTATCATCGAACGCGGTTCAGAACGGACAATCGAGTCGCATCCACCAGATTCGAATTTCAACGCTCCATTGATTGCGGACTTCGTGTCGGCCATTCTGGAGCAGCAGCCATCGCAGATTCCCGGTGAGCAGGGACGCGAAGTCAATCGCCTGATGGAGCTGGCATATCGAGACTCGGGCTCGTGAACCGAGTAAACCGCAATTAGTCATGATGTTTCCATTCGCGGCGTGCGCATGCTGCGGAACTCCTGATGCCCCATGAAGGAGAGTGATCGATGAATGCTCAATTGAGATTGATTTGTGCCAGTGCTGTGGTCGTCGGAGTTGGATTCGGCCTGACGACATGGGCTCAGGATGAAAAACCGGCGGAAGGAGCGGCTGTCTTCGAATCGGATCTGGATGCGGCTCTGCTGGCTCTGACGGAACAGGAAGATGATCGCGACCAGCCGCGTGAGCGTGATGGAGATCGTGAGCGCGACGGCGAAAGAGAACGCGATGGAGATCGGGAACGAGGCGAAAGAGAACGCGATGGAGATCGCGAACGTGGTGATCCTGACAGAGAGCGCGCAGGCGAACGGGAACGCGAAGGTGAACGCGACGGAGATCGGGAGCGTGGCGAGCGCGAGAGTGCTCGCCAACGTGAACGCGAGGACGACCGTCGTGATCCTGAGAAAGTCGCACAACATGAGGAATTCCGACGGCACGTCGAGCGTATGAAAGCTGAGATCGCGGAACTGTCCGAAGCGGGTCGTCGTGACGAGGCACAGCGCGTGGAGGCCGAATTACGTGAGCAGATTGCAGACTTCGAACGTGAGCAACGCGGGCGAGGTGAGGATCGAGAAGGTAACCCGCGTGAGCATCTGATCGAGGGGATTCACTTGCTGCATGCGGCTGCCGAGCACTTCCAGGCGGCCGGTCTGGAAGACGTGGCACACAGTCTGGTCCAACGGGCTCGCGAACTGGGTCAACACGCGGAACGTGAAGGAGCCGAGCATCACGAGCGCGAGGGTCGGGACGCCGAGCGGGCAGAGCGTGGCCGGCGTGAAGAAATCGAGCGGCATGAAGATGAGCGACACGAACACGGCGAGCGAGAGCGAGCCGAACATGGCGACGGTCGCGTCGACGAACTGGCAAACCGAGTCGAACAACTGACGGGTCAGATCAGTGAGCTGCGGCAGCTCCTGCGTCGAATCGCCGGCGAGCGTGGGGACAACGAAGGGCGTGAAGAACGTCGTGACCGAGACGAAGAGCGTGGGGACAACGAAGAGCGTCGTGACAGAGACGAAGAGCCTGGCGACAACGAAGATCGAGATGCGGAATAAGCCGGGTCAGTGATTCGGAACTGATGCGTCTCGGGGCGGTCGAACGTGTGTTTCGGCCGCCCCGTTTGTTTGGAATGGCGACTCGATTGTCTCACTGAAGCGGGTGGGCTATTACCCCGACTGACGAGTTGACCGCGACCAGAACGGAAACAGGACAAGCCAGAATGTTTGATCGGGACGAATTGATTCAGTTGTTTCGTGACCGGGCACTGAAGTTCGGCGACTTCACCCTGGTGTCCGGAAAGAAGTCGACTTACTACCTGGACGGAAAACAGATCACGCTGCACGCTCGTGGTTTGAAGCTGGTCAGTGAGGGATTGCTCGACATGCTTGCGGATGTTGAGTTTGACGCGATCGGCGGAATGTCGATCGGGGCCGATCCGATCATCGGGGGCGTTCTGACCGCGGCCGCCGATCGTGGTCAGTCGATTGTCGGAGTCATGGTCCGCAAAGAGTCGAAAGGCCATGGAACTCAGAAGTACATTGAAGGTCCGGTTGAACCGGGCATGCGAGTCGTCGTGATCGACGATGTGGTAACGACCGGTGGAAGCTCGCTGCTGGCCGTTGATCGCATTCAGGAGTTTGGCTGCGAAGTTGTGCACGTCGTCGGCATCGTGGACCGCATGCAGGGTGGAGCCGCGAACTTCGCCGAACGCAACCTGCCGTTCCGCTCGCTGCTGAGCATTCTGGACTTCGGCATTGAGCCGCCAGCGGATGACTCATAGGCGATCGCCCGCTGACTTGCGTTGTGTCCGGTCGCCAGGACGGGACGCATCACATGGCACTTGAATTTCGGGGCGCCGCAGTCTCAAGCCGCAGTTCGTCGCTGTCTGACATTTGCCGCACGCTGTTCCGAACGTCGAGAGCCATGGTTTCGTCTCGACAGAGTACGAAGCACGTCGGTCCCCAGGACGTCTGAGCAAAACCGATGACACCGGATGCTCGCAGTTTTTCGCTGAGTTCGTTCATCGCCGGATGCAGAAACACCCCGTTCTGCACGGGAATGAAGTACTCGCCGGCAAGTTGTCCGTATCGGTCCAGGCCGTCTGCGGCTGCGTCGAAGTCGCCGGCCTGAATCGCGGGCAGCAGCTCCATCACGGCAATCCGACACAGTTCGCCCGTCAGTTCAGTGGACATGCCCGGTAGACGCTCGAACGCAGATTTCTCATCGCCGCCGGAGAGTCCCGCGCCGCTTCGCGGCGTAATCAGCAGGAATCGCCACTGTTCGGGAAACGGCACGTGCGAGATCAGTCTTCCAACCTGATCCTGCTCGGTACGTCCGCCTTCGAGAATGCAGCCACCGTATTCGAATCCCCATGTGCCAACGGCAGAACGCAACCCTCGACCCGACAGTCTGGCGAGTTCGTCTACCGAGCGCTGTCCGTCTGAAAACAGAACGTCCAGACCGCGCGCGACGGCCAGCGAAAGTTGTGTTCCCGAGCCCAGTCCACGGTGCGACGGAATTGCGGAATCGATGGTTACCTGCACGGGGCAGCGCAGAGCCAGATTGTCCTGCTGACACGTTGCGAGGATTTGCCGCACACGTTGCTCAGCATCGCGGGACGCTGCCGCAGCATCGCCGGAAACGTTGACAGCGTTGTCGCTGTGACCAGTCCTGGCCTCGATGCGAATCGTCCAGCCGGGGGATTCAAGCATCACGCCAACGCCGCCAAACTCGCGACCCGACTTCGGTCGATGCGTCAGGAGTCCGAAGTGCAGACGCGATCCGGTCGAAACCGTGACGGCACTCATGATGGGTCAGGATCCTGTAACTGAGTCGCGATGTATTGTTCCAGCAGCGAAAACGCGGCCTGTTCACGCGGTCCCGACGTTTTCTCCACGGGACTCCGCAGCATCTCGAACTGCGAACGTATCTGATCGGCGGGCAGAATGTGAACCCGCGTGGCCAGGATCGCGGCTTCCAGAACGGCATGCTTCGCACGATTGAAGCCAAAGAAATCCCGCAAGCGGCCGGTATGCACGACGCGGGCTTCGATGCGCGTCCGTTCGTCGGAGTCGTCGAGCGATTCGATTTCAAATTCGAACCAGCGACAGGCGGATTTCAGAACGCGCCCCGGAATTCGCAATGCTGAGAACGTCGCTGGAGTTTCCTCAAGCTGGCCAACAGCCGACTGAGCTAGGAGCAATGCGTCGTCGACGACGTGAAAAACACCGAACGGGTGCAGTTTCAAATTCTGGTAAGTCGTCGATGTCTGAAACGGACGAAGGATCAGAGTTCTCATCGCGTCGTCGACGATTGGCCCCATCGGGGCGACGTTGACCTGGGCTGCAGCGTTCTGGCTCGTGACGATGCCCTCGAGAATCATCCGGCAGCCTCGGGAGTTTCAGGCTCGCGACCGACTTCTACCCAACCGTGTCGAGCACTTCCTGCGAGACGAAGATCGGCAGGATCGGGTCGTGGTGGACGGCCAGTGAAATCGCGTCGCTCGGACGGCTGTCGACGTTTAAGAGTTCGCCATCGGGCAGCCGTATCCGCAATTCGGCGTAGTACGTGTGATCCACCATGCGGGTCACAACGATGTCCTGCAGATCGCCACCCATCTGCTCGATGACCTGTTTGAGCAAATCATGCGTCAATGGTCTGGGCGGTGGCGGGGCTGTCAGTCGGCGGTTGATGCTGGTGGCTTCGAATAGACCAATCAGAATCGGGAAGGCGCGGTCGCCGTCGACTTCGCGAAGATAGACGACCTGCTGGTCATTAATCTCGCTGATGATGATCCGCGAAAGCTCCATTTCGACAAGCACGGCGACAGCTTTCCTAACGAAGTCAGCGGCTGCGGTTGAGTTGAACGGACCGAGTATACCGTGTCGAGTTAGTGTTAAACGAGTGAGTGGGTCTGGCTACTCCTCAAGCCAGTGGACTTCGCCATTCCAGCCACGGGCCTGCATCGCCCCGTGAATTCGCTCGGCTCGGTTCAGCGAGCGAATCAGCAGCATTCCCAGCATCTGCGCCAGCGTCTTCCAGCGGAACCACAGGCTTCCACGACCAAAGGACCGCGTTTTTCTGGCCAGCCGAAGACTGTCGAGTTCGTCCCACACCACAAACACGTAGCGATACATGAAGGCCAGAATCGCGACCACGATTGCCGGTACCTTGAGCCGGCGCAGAGTGACCAGCAATTGCTCGAATGGCATCACGTTGACGAGCCAGAGACTGACCAGAAAGGCGAGCGTGCCTCGAAACAGAATTGTGAGCATCAGATCCCAGCCGCGATCGAGGCCCTGCGACAACGGCAACGAGATTGCCATCGACCCGATAAACGGAAGAAACAACAGCAGTCGTTTGACGATGTAACCGAATGGGACACCCGCGATGCTGTGACCGACGAAGACCAGGCAGCCCAGCACTCCGTAAGCCGGCCAGTAACGCACTGGAATCGCGGCGCCGGCAACGATCACGCTGACTGCCAGGACGAGTTTGAGCACCGGTGGCAGGCGATGACACACGGAAACCGAGCGTCCGTAGCGGTCCCAGAAATCACTCACTGGACGCCTCGACGACCGGAGTTGGCTGTTGCGGCATCACGCGGCCCAGCAGGATGGCCGCGACAAAGACGATCAGCACGCCGCCGATCCCGGCAATGGAGACCGACAGCGTCTGCCAGCCTGGAACGGGAATGCCGTCGTAGTCACTGAAGAGCCCCGCGACCGAATCATCGGACGCATCGATACTGAATCGCTGCGCAACGCTGTCCAGCCCGTCCGGCAATCCCGAAGCCATGGGCGACAGGAACGCGGCAACCGCCAGTGAGCAGACCAGCCCGGCAGCCAGGAACCGACCGGATTCCGTGACAACCGTTGGCTGTGCGGCGGTGTGAATCAGGTCCGGTCGCTGGCGGAAAATCAGGCTCACCGTGAAACCGGTGATGAGGGCTTCTCCGATCCCGATCAATGCATGCACAGTCACCATCATCACGAAGATGTTGCCGAAGTCGAATTCACTTCCGGCGTAAGACAATCGAAATTCGAGACAGAACAAGGCCGCAGCAGCCATCACGCTGAGCCACGCAGCCATGACCGCTCCGCCGACAGTGCCCCGCAACCCGTCTCCAGTAAACCTGCGAATGGACGACATCACTGCGTAGCCGCCAATCGAACCCAGCACGGCCATATGCAGAACGTTCGCGCCCAGCGCCACCAGGCCTCCATCAGAGAACAGCGCCCATTGCGCCACAAGAACGAGCGTCACCGCCAGGCACCCGGCCCACGGGCCTAGAATGGTCGCGGCCAGTACGCCGCCCATCAGGTGGCCGGACACAGGCAGGCCGATCGGGAAGTTGATCATCTGCCCCGCGAAGACGAGCGAACCCATCATGCCGGTCAGAGGCACCGTTCGGTCCGCCAGTGAATCCTTCATTCGGTGCAGGCTGTATGCCACGGCGCCCAGGGAAACTGCCCCCGTGGCGATACAGACTTCAGTACTCAGGTAGCCGTCCTGGATGTGCATTCGCGTCAATCACTCTTCAAACAGTCGTCTGCAGTCGCTTCTCCATGCGGAGAAGCGCCGCCGTGTAGATCGTACAACAGGGTACTGCAATCAGCAGCATACTCACGGGGTCCGCCGGAGACGTAAGCATCGCGACTGCCGCGAAGGCTATGTTCCCATTCAGCCAGCTTCGCGACGTCCGCATGGCCACCCAGACCGTCACGATCGCCGTGGCAAGCACCAATGCAATTTCGAGCACGCCGATCGAGAGTGACATCGTTCTGTTCCCAGATTGCATGGACTGGAAAAAGTACCCAGGCACGACCGGCGGCTTCGGAGCCGATCAGAAATCAATCATGCGTCATGACTCGCTCTCCGACGGTTCAAACTTCGGTGGCTCGAACTTCGGAGCTGTGACTTCGCTGACTTCTTCTTCCGGCGCCGAGGGACGCGGAGCACTCGACGCACTGCTGCTGGCATAGTTCGAAGTGCTGACCTCGTCTTCAATGCCGCGTACACCCTTCTTGAATTCCACGATGCCTTTGCCAAGGCTGCGTGCGACTTCCGGCAACCGTTTGCCGAACAGCAGCAGAGCGATCGTGCCGAAGATAATCATCTCGGGCAATCCAGGGGCACCGATGCCAAACGCCAGGATCGGAGTCATTTTGCACCTCGTTTCTGATGAGTAGTTGGTCAGATTCTGAACGGCCTCACGCGTCGTCAGTCGGAGCGTCGGTGTTGTCTTCCGCGTCTTTCGTACCCTGCTTGAACTCGACCACGCTGCGGCCGAGGGAACGCATCACGGTTGGCAGCCGTTTGCCGAACAACAGCAGAATGATCACGGCGAAGATCATCAGCTCGGGCAATCCAAGACCGCCGACAAACGGGATAAAGGCGAACATGCCTGGACTCCTCACTGAATCACAAAGGTAATTAACAGCACGAAACAACGACGCGAACAATCGAGACAGCGCAGTCAGACACGCGATACGTTTTCGTTGGGAAATCGCGAGAGGCTGCGAGGAAAAGCCGTCAGCTCAAAGAAGCACTCACCTGCGAAGAGCAAACTTGAGCGAGAGACCGACGACCGGACATCCGTCCCGATGGGGGGACTCACAATGGATTTGGATGTCCACTCGGTTCGCCCGCGAAGAGCAGGTGGGATGAGCGGAGCAGAGAATCATTCTAGATATCGACCCTCTATTGTCAATGACTTCACCGTGAATGGGCCGGTTGCCGTTCGACGGAATCCCGCTTCGTCTGAAGTTTCGTCCGAATTCACATCAGCCGATGTGCATGTCAGCAGAATGGCAAATCGAAACAGGCATGTGATTATCTCAAACGACACATGTGAACTCACGACACGCGGAAATCACTTCCACAAACCGCCGTTGACCCGTTTCTCAGACTGTTCCTATAACCCGCCGCAGAGCCGGGCTGCCCGATGGATCGGGCCTCGTACCGGCCACGCACTGAGCTTACTTACGGAGTTCTGCGATGAGTGAAGGGAATCCCGTCGCCCGCAATGGGGGTCATGACAAATCACGCCCCCGCCCCCGAGCGATGATCATCATCGCGGGAACGGCTGCCCTCGTCCTGGTGGCCGGGGTGTCGATGCAGTTGTTCCGTTCCTGGAACGAAACAAGAGCAGCCGATACAGGCACACGCGACGGTGCAGGGCGAGCCACCGTCGCGAATTCGTCGGTTCCCAAAGAGTCCGCGGCCAAAGTCACGCTCGGCCAGCGCAGCATTCAGATCTCGACGGAAATGCTCGCTACGGAGTGTATGAAACGCAACGGTGACGAGGTGCTCGACAGCATCATCAACCGGGCCATCATTCAGCTCGCATGTGAAGGGGGTGGTGTCACAGTCACGCAGGTCGAGGTCGAACGGGAAATCGTCGACATAGCGACGAGTTTCAAAATCCCGGTCGAAACATGGCTCAACATGCTGACCACGGAGCGAGGCATCACGCCGGAGCAATACAGCCGCGATGTGATCTGGCCAATGCTGGCGCTTAAGAAACTGGCCGGTTCAGACGTCGAGATCACCGATGAGGACATGCACCGATCCTTCGTCCGCAACTACGGTGCGCGAGTCAAGGCTCGGATGATCATGGTTGAGAGTCCGCGACTGGCGAACACAATTGCCCTGCAGGCCCAGCAGACCCCGGACGACTTCGCTCGCCTGGCCATGAAGCATTCGATTGAGCCAGGCAGCCGAGGACTTGGCGGAAGCGTACCGCCGATCGCCAAATACTCAGGAAATCCGACAATCGAGAATGTGGCATTTCGGCTGAAGGAAGGCGAGATCTCGGAAATCGTGCAGGTTGGCACGACGTGGGTCATCCTCAAGTGTGAAGGCTTCACCGAGCCAATCGTGCAATCCATCGACGAAGTTCGGCAGCAAGTGATTCAGGACCTGACTGAAGACAAGGTCCAGGAGGCCGTCGGAAAGTTGTTCGAGCAAATCAAGAAGGACGCGCGAATCGACAACTACTGGAAGGGCACAACGACCGGCAACATTCAGCAGGTTTCCGGACAGACACGCACGCCCGGCGTCCAGCCCAGAGCCGCGACAACCACAAGGCCACGGAATTCTGTTCGAAGCCCGAGCCCCACTTCTGCCAGTCCGTTTCCGTCGAGTCCTTGAGGATTTGTGATGCCACTCGTTCCAACGTCTCACGTCGGCACGAGTCACAAGCGGACGCTCACACCCACTGAACCGGGTCCGATTCAACCGCACTCGCCTGCACCGTGAGTTCGGCGAACTGTTCTCGCAGCGTGTCGGCGAGGTTCTCCATGGCAGGGCGTTCCGTGGCGTAATGGCCCGGCAGCACCAGCGCGATGCCCAGCGTGCGAGCTTCCAGGCAGGCGTGAAATCTCGCTTCGCCGGTCAGCAGAACTTCGCAACCGGCGTCTGCTGCGTCATGCATGAACTCGGCCGCCGCGCCACAGGCGATGCCCACGCGACGCACGGAAGCCGCCGTGTCTCCGACCAGCCAGGTATGCTCGATTCCCAGAGCGGCTTTGACGTGATCGACGAACTCGGAAAGTGGGATGGGAGACAACAGGTCGCCAAACCGTCCGGCTCCGGCTGAAGACTCGTTCGTGTCGGCTTCGCCGGTGGCGGGCACACTGGGGCGCAGCGGGCGGATCTCGGTCAACTGCAATGCGTCAGCAAGCTGCCGGTTAACGCCCTCACTCGCCGAGTCGTAGCTCGTATGAGGCGAATAGACACACACGCCAGCTCGAATCAGATCGAGCAACATACGGCCTTCGCTGGTGGCGTCTGTGATCTGTTGCACGCCGCGAAAGAGGACCGGGTGATGTGTGACAACAAGCTGAACGCCCCGTTCTATTGCCTCGGCTGCGACATCTGGTGTCAGTGTCAGGCAGGTGAGCACGGACGAGACATCATCGACACCAGCACCGACCAGCAGACCGACGTTGTCCCAGTCTTCAGCCAGGTCGACGGGAGCCAACTCCCTCAGGAACGACACGACGTCTTTAACCTGCATGACGGATCGCCTTACCTGAAACCCCGTTTGAGCTGCTCAAAGTTGCGATAGTTTTCGTAGGCCAGTCCCGCAAACATCAAACCGCCAATGAACATCCCGAAATTGATGAAGAACAGCGCCGCCAGCGCGGCCGTCACCATTCCAACCTGATGAGTCCTTATGCGACCGGAAGAACTGCCGCGCGCGTTTAAGAATTCGGAACAGATCTTGCCCCCATCAAGTGGATGGACGGGAAGCAGATTGAACAATCCCCATGCCAGGTTGATCCACTCGAGCTGCAGAATTGCCCAGTCAGCCGGTGACTCGAGCGGACGGCGATTCATCAACATCGGCAGCCAGGGACCTTCGCGGACGGCATCTTGTGACACTGCGAAGTCGACGGCGACAACAATGCCGAACAGAACGAATCCGGCCAGTGGTCCGGCAAACGTGATCCAGATGGAACGCCCGCGAGTGTATCCATAACCGGGAGTAAACATCGCGACGCCACCGAAGTGGTACAGCACGACGTGCGGCGGCCAGCCAAAGTGGCGTGCCGACAGAGCGTGGCCGAACTCATGCACGAGAATCGAAACGAACATGCAGACCAGCCAGACAAAGACCAGGTCAAGCCGTCCGTCCACCCAGCCAAGCAGACAACCGATGACCCAGAACGCCGGATGCACGCGCACCGGAATCCCCAATAGCGAAAACTTGAGGTCGTAAGCCGTTTCACCAATCGGTAGCACTATGAACCTCCTGTTCGGCTGCGATTGTGTCCCGAGCGAGACTACGGACCTGCTTCGACGGTGACGGCCATCACGACAGGAGCCGATCGGTCCTGGCCTTTGATCAGCCCGATTTTCTCGATGACCACATCACGCCCCGGTCGGATGGCAAAGTACCGAACCTGCTGTGAACGCAGTGCAAACGCGAACTTTGATTTCGGCACATCGAAGCGGCCAATGTAGTCTGCGAAGTGCTGTCCGTCGTAGAGCGAATGATCCTCAGTCACTCCGTCCGCATAGGACAGGCGAACGATCATCGTGACCGGTCCCTGCTCCCGCGGACCTTTGGCACCCCAGCCGCTGACTCCGCTGAGAAAATGAATGGCCCTCGCTGACGATCCGCAGGGTATCGTCACGGACTTTGGCATCGTCGGAGGAATTCGACCTTGCGGACCGTTCAGCATGATCACATTCGGTACCTTGTCACCCTTGGGATCGACAAGCTGAAACGGCACTCCCGCGAACTTCCTGGTGGACCAGTCCTTGAAGACCAACCGCTCAACGCTGCTCTCTTCACTGAAGAACATGCCTCGCGTACTGACAATCGTCGCGTACCCCGTCAGGTCGATTGAAACGAACTTCCCGTCGGACTGTGCACTCTCCTGAGCAACCAGTGTGCTCAATAATCCCAGCAGTAAAGTCAGCACGATGGTTGCTCCGCGTTTCATGCGAACGGCCCGAAATAAGTGACTCAGATCTTGCGTCATGAGCGAACATTCTCAGGTGACCGGATCTTTGGGTTTTCTCCAGTCATCCATGAGTGAACGTGGTGATGGTCACTGATTCGGCCAAAGACCTCAACAGGTGAGAAATCACACCTCGTGATTGGCGGCCGCCACGGCGACATCCGGAGCCGCTTCGAATCGTGCGTCTACGGCCGGTCCAAGCATGTTGTTCTGCACCAGATTCCCAGCACCGCCCGTAACACGAATGCCATGTCGCATGCGCGGTTGCTTCCTCCGGTCGATGACCGTGTTATCGGAGACACGACAGTTACGACAATCGGTCAGTTCGACGCCTCGGTACATCGGGTCCAGAATCTGACAATCACTGACGCTGGATTCATTGCAACGAACCAGTGTGATGGCCCCACCGGATTCCTGACTGCCCGAGCAGAGTCGTTCTGTGACCAGGCCATGCAGTGAAACATTGTCGCAGTCTTCGAAATAGATGCCGTCTTGTTCGGGCATCTCATCAGTTGCCCGCCACACGATTGTATTGCTGCCGACGGCGACTCCCGAACAGCGCGCCGCGTGAATCGACAGGTCCGGCGAGTTGTAGATTGTGTTGCCCGTCATCGAGATGCGGTTGAGGTTGCGCAGTTCGACGGCTCGGTCCTGACTGCCGATGACATTGCCCGTGAGCGTGATCAGCGGACTCTTGTTCGGATCATCGGTTTCTTCACCGTGAATGCGCACATTGGCTCCACCCGGCGTGACCGTTGCCTGAATCGTGTTGCTGACGATCGACACTTCGCTGATGCGGCCATTCGGAGCCGTCGCTTCGAACCAGATATCGGCCGCCGGTTCTTCTGTGCCGGGCAGGTTGTTGTATTCAATGTCGTTGCCGGTGATGTGCAGGTTGTGGACGTCTCCGTTGAGCGACTTGATTCCCGCACGTTTGTTGTAGCTGATGTGATTCGCCGAAATGATCGTCTGGTGCAGGTTGCAGTTGTCGAAGAAGACGCCGTACTCGCGGTTGTCATAAATGTGCGAATGCGACAGCAGGAAGTTGCGGTTCCGCTCGATCAGATGCAGTCCGAAGCGCACGTTGCGGATCAGCATTCCGGTGACCGTACACTGCATGGTCTTTCGCAGCTCGATTCCGACGGCTTTCGGATGCGCGCCCAGGATCTCGAAGCCACTGATGGTCGGAAACCGTTCGTTCTCCCATGTTTGTGGTTTCACTGACTTCGGCGTGGCCGTCCCCTGATGATCGCCCACGATGCGGAACGCCGGGCCGGGTCCGTCCATGACGACCCGCGCTGTGCCACCTTCGCCGAGCACCGCTCCGTAACCCTGCTTTGTCAGGTCAAGCACAATCGGCTGCGTGATGTGATATGTGCCCTTGCTCAGGTGCAATGTCCCGTCGCCCGCGTCGAGGGCGTGCTGCAGTGCTTCGCCATCATCGGCACGGCCATCTCCGACGGCCCCGAATTCACGTGGGTCGCTCATCTATTTCTCCGACGACTCGGGTAGCTTCTCTGGGCTGACTTCCGACTGGATTTCCAGGTCACCAACTGGCTCGATCTCCATTGCTTCGATCTCTTCCTCGAATTCAGGTTCCAATCCGTCGGTGACTCCAGCGATGGTGAGATGTTCGATGTAGCGAACCCACTTTCCGTACTTGTCCTGGCGTCCGACACATGCGAGCAGTACGGCACGGACTTCACGCCACGGCACTTCATCGTCGGCATCAAGTTCGACGACCAGATCCCGCGTGATCGGATCGCCGGGACGGCCAATGATCTTGAGTATCTCACGATTGAGCCGCTCATAGCCTTCAGGTGCTTCGCCCAGATTCCGCATTCCCAGAAAGACACCCGCAACGGCCCCTTCATCCGTGGCCGCGAGGCGAACGCGGATATTTGGCAAAGTCATCCCCGTTATCGGGCGAGGAAACTCCAGGTCGAAGTCCTTCGCCCAATGCCATTGATCTGCCTGCGTTTCGAGGTTTTCAACCAAAACGAGACGCTTCGCGGAAGGGAATTCTGCAAGTACTCGTAACAGCGGGCGAAGCTTTCCAAAGGCCACGACACTGTCTGCATGAAAAGCAATCGCGATGCCGCCTTCGTCCTGGGGAAGTAACAGGTCGGGAGGCCATTTATCGGTCTCCGCGTTGACGGGCTCTCCGTCAATCCGAATCTGGAGCCCGCTGATGGACTCTTCGGTTGCGACTCCGATGCGAAACGCCCGGGACAGCGACGTCGTCAAATCCGCCGAACCCCTCACGGGGACAAACTCCTTCTCCTGAAATTCACATCCGGTCGAAGCGAGCAACAGCAAAGCAATCAACGGTTTGGTCCGGTGCGACATCAGATACTCCGGTTTGGCTCTTTTGAGCTTCGAATGACGAACACGTCGCGACCAGGTTCTCATCCGACGCGAATTGCAGTCGGCAACTGACATCTCAACGTGGCGGTCTGTCGGGAGCATACTCAGGAGCAGAAACGAAACGGAAGGAGACGCACACGGGCTTGAAAGGGTGCGGAGAACTACGGTGGAGTTTACGCTGATGACTGAAGCAATGTGATGGACCCGCAAATCCGATAGAGACTTTACCGAGGCAGACACACAATTGAGGCGTCCCGGACTTCGCGTTCTTTGCGACCTTCTGTCGACATGCTGTTGAACAGAAGGTCGCGAAAGCCGCGAAGGTTTAGAAATGGAAGCAGTGCTGACGTGAATCTGTTGTGCCGCAGCATGTGGTTGGTCGTGCTTGTGATGATGCCGTGCGCACGGTGCGTACAGGCGGACGACATAGACTACATCCGTGATATCAAGCCGATCCTGAAGGCGCGGTGTTATGCCTGCCATGGTGCCTTCAAGCAGGAGGCAGAACTGCGTCTGGATACCGCTGCGTCAGTTCGTAAAGGTGGCGACAATGGAACAACGGTCAATCGGGACGCCCCGGCCGAAAGCCTGCTCCTGCAACGTGTGACTTCGTCGGACAAAGATGAGCGAATGCCTCCGGAGGGCGACGCGCTGACATCCACTCAAATTACTCTGCTCCGGGGCTGGATCGCGGCGGGTTCTGGGGGACCAGCGGATGAAGTCGGGCAGGCCGATCCTCGAAAACACTGGTCGTTTCAACGGCTGGCACGCCCCGAGTTAGACGTTCCCACAGATAGTCACGTGATTGATGGACTGATTGACAAGCGACTCGCCAGAGCCGGATTGCACCGAAACCCGACCGCCGAGGCACTCACGTTGATCCGCCGCATGTTTCTGGACATGCACGGCTTGCCGCCGTCTCCTGATCAGGTCGCGGACTGGTCAACTCGACTGACAAGGGACGTTGTGGAAGGCCAGCCGCTTGATGCGGCTGCCATTCAGGGATTGATCGAGTTTCTGCTGAGCAGTCCACGATACGGGGAACGCTGGGCTCAGCATTGGCTCGACGTGGTGCGCTATGCGGACACCCATGGCTTCGAAGTCAATACGCCGCGACCGAATGCCTGGCCGTATCGTGACTATGTCATCCGCGCCTTCAATGACGACAAGCCGTACAACGAATTCGTCCTGGATCAGTTTGCCGGAGACTCGACTGGCGAGGATGCCGGTACGGGTTTCCTGGTCGCGGCAGCGGTGCTTCTACCTGGTCAGATCGGAGCGGATGCTGCATCAAAGCGTCTTGCCCGGCAAGACTCGCTTGATGAGATCATCGTCGGCACAACGGCGACGTTCCTGGGCCTGACTGTCGGATGTGCCCGGTGTCATGACCATAAGTTTGATCCGTTCACTCAGCGCGACTACTACGCGATGCAGGCATTCTTCGCGGGTGTCGATTACGGAGATCGAGAACTCAATGATGTTTCGCGAAAGGATCGCTTGGCAGAAGCAGCGACGCTCGTGCCGCAGATCGATGAGTTGACCGGACAACTGTGTCAGTTTGAACCGCTCACATTTACCGGGCGGACAATCGTGATCGACGACGAGGACGCGGATCACGTTTCGTTACTGGCGACGGAGAACGGGCACGGGACGAATCCGGACGGCTTGGACCGTGGATATGCGAAAGATCCGGGCACGGTGGATCGTGTCGCGAACCTGAGTCGTAGTCGCTACACGTGGTGGCCCAATCGACCCGGCGAAGACGTATTTACCTGGAACCCGGAAACGGCGGGGATGTTTCGCATCTGGATTTCATGGGGAGTACATGGGAGTGGCGTCCACACGCGTGACGCACGTTACGTACTCGACGTGGACGGCGATCTCGATTCACGCGACGACCAGAAGGAAATCGCGAAGATCGATCAGTACTACTTCTCAGGCGTCAGTGAAGGCACGTCGGAGAAGAAGCCACTCTGGAGCGGACTGTTCGATGCTGGCGTGCATGAACTAACCGACTCAAGCCGGTTGATTCTGCGCGGTGGTGAGACCGGGACCGGTATTACGGCGGACGTCATCGTGCTGCAGGACGTTGTCAACGGCGAGAGTCCGTCATTGCCACGGTTGCGCGGGCCCGTCAGCCCGTTGCACAACATTGAACGCTTTAAGCCGACCGATGCCCGCTTTGTCCGCTTCACAACCTTCGAGACGTCCAACGACAACCGTTACGAGCCGTGCATTGATGAACTGGAAGTCTTCACTGCGGGTGACCGGCCGACCAACGTGGCACTGGCCGAACGCGGCACGCAGGCGACATCGTCGGGTGACTATTCGAACTCTGGCAAACACCAGCTCGCGCACATCAACGACGGAAAGTACGGCAACAGTCGGAGCTGGATTTCTAACAAGCACGGTGGCGGCTGGGTCCAGTTGAAGATTGCTCAGACCGAGACGATCGATCGAATCGAATGGGCGCGCGACCGTGAGGGCAAGTTTCCGGACCGCCTGCCCGTGCGATACCGCATTGATGTCTCGCTCGACGGTGCGACCTGGGTGCCTGTCGCGCAGTCCGATGACCGGGCACGTCTGGGAACGGCGCACGACAAGCTGATGGCGATTCAACGTGCTGGTGGCGGCGAAGCGTCGGCTCAGTTGTCGAAGCTGACCGCGGAACTGGACACGTTACAAAAACAGAAAGCGAGTCTGGAGAAACCGACGCTGGTCTATGCCGGGAAGTTCAGAGTTCCGGACGTCACGCGCGTGCTGCGACGCGGGGACCCCGAGCAGCCGGAAGATGAAATCACTCCTCATGTACCTGTCGTGCTTGGATCAACCGGTACTGTTCGTGACGAGCCAGAGCAGCAGCGGCGGGTCACGCTGGCGAACTGGATTGCGAGTGATCAGAACCCTCTGACCGCTCGCGTACTTGTCAATCGCATCTGGCAGTTTCACTTTGGACGCGGCCTGGTTGATACGCCTAGTGATTTCGGTCTGCAGGGTTCGTTACCGTCACATCCCGAGCTGCTCGACTGGCTCGCCGCTGACTTCATCGAGAACGGCTGGTCGATCAAGCATCTGCACCGAGCGATCCTGAGTTCGGCGACTTATCAGCAATCGTCACGCATTAACCCGGACGCGCAATCGCTTGATGGTGACTGCCGGTTGTTATGGCGATTCCCGTCGCGGCGACTGGAGGCCGAGGCAATCCGTGACAGCATGCTGTCGGTTAACGGGCGACTGAACCTGACGATGGGAGGTCCGGGTTACAGTTTCTTCAAGACGCGCGGCGGGCTGAGTGGCTTTCCACCAATCGATGAGTTTGGGCCGAACGAGCTGCGACGCATGATCTACTCACACCGCATCCGCATGGAGCCAGTGCCGGTCTTCGGAGCGTTCGACTGCCCGGATGCGGGCCAACCGACACCCCGACGCAGCCAATCGACGACGGCGATTCAGGCGTTGAATCTCTTTAACAGCCCGTTCGTAATTGAGCAGGCAAACGCGCTTGCCGACCGTGTTCGGCAGTATGCTGGCGACACGGCTGCCTTACACGTCAAGCAAGCCTGGCGACTTGCACTGGGGCGTTCTCCCCGCCAGAACGAATTATTGATCGCTCAGAAGGTCGCTGAGGAATACGGGCTCGAAACGGTCTGTCGGGCTCTGTTCAACAGCAACGAGTTCCTGTTTCTCCCGTGAAGACAGCCGTGTTAAACAAACTCACACAATCGCACCTGCTGGATCGGCGCAACTTCCTGGGATCGACCGCGACCGGTTTAGGTTCCGTGGCGCTGGCCAGTCTGTTGGAACGCGAGGGGCTTCTGGCAGCGAAGCCACAGATTGATCCGGGGCGGCCGCATGCTCCGCGGAAACCTCAGTATGAAGCGCCGGCGAAGAACGTGCTGGTCATCTTTTGTGCCGGTGCCTGCAGCCAGCTTGAGACATGGGACTACAAGCCGGAACTCATCAAGCGCGACGGCCAGCCGCTGAAGGGCGGACCGGCGGTCACGTTTCAGGGACCGGCAGGGAATCTGGCGCGGCCACAATACAAATTCCGGCCGCGAGGCGAGTGCGGCAAGATGGTCTCCGACATGGTGCCGCATCTGGGTGGACTGGTGGATGACATCGCCTTCGTGCATACGCTGACCAGCAAATCCAACACGCACGGTCCGGCTGAGAATTTTCTTTCGACGGGGTTCGCGCTGGATGGTTTTCCTAGCATGGGAGCCTGGCTGACGTATGCCCTGGGTACCGAGAATCAAGACCTGCCGGCGTTTGTCGCAATTCCCGATCCGCGGGGAGTACCACAGGCGAGTGTGAATAACTGGGGCCCGGGTTTTCTTCCCGCTGTGTTTCAGGGCACTCCATTCAGCAGTAGTCAGCCGATCCGGAATCTGGTCGCGCCCTCGACGATTGACGCAAAGACTGACCGCGCCGCTCGGTCTCTGCTGAAAGTGATCAACGAAGAGCATCTGCGAAGGAACCCCGGCGACAGCAATCTGACTGCGAGAATCGCCAGTTACGAACTGGCCGCGCGGATGCAGCTTTCCGTGCCCGAGATCACCGATCTTTCGAGCGAGTCAGCTCACACGTTGAAGATGTACGGTGCCGACTCGCAGAACGAGACGAAGGCTTCGTTCGCAAGGAACTGCATCCTTGCGCGGCGACTGGTGGAAAGTGGCGTGCGTTTTGTGCAGTTGTTTAATGGAGCCTATGCCAGTGGCGGGCGTCTGAACTGGGACGGACATCAGAAGCTGCGGGAGCAGTACGACGTCCACGGAGAGATTCTCGATCAGCCGGCGGCAGCCCTGTTCCGCGATCTGCAGCAACGCGGACTGCTGGAAGAAACACTGGTTGTGTGGTGTACCGAATTTGGTCGCATGCCGATGTTTCAGAAGGGCGCCATGGGGCGAGATCACAACCCGCAGGGATTCACGGCCTGGCTCGGCGGCGCGGGAGTGCGAAAGGGAGTCAGCTTTGGAGCCACGGACGAACTGGGATTCAAGGCCGTTGAGAATGTGCGGTCCGTGCACGACCTGAACGCGACAATCCTGCATCTGCTCGGTCTGGACCACACGCGACTGACATTCCGGCACAACGGCATCGACCGCCGTCTGACCGACGTACACGGACACGTGATTGAGCAGGTGCTGGCTTAGGCCCTTCGATCCTGGGATCGACCAACATGTTGTCACGGCTGAAAAGCGGATTGATGATTTTCGATTGATGATTGTGGATTTTCAAAGTGGAAGCGGTGGTCGCGTTTGACGACGGAAGTGACCGCCCCTGACACATCGGCAATCAACAATCATCAATCAATCCGACTGCCGCGAAGCGGCCCTGGCTGCTGAGCCTGTCTCAGAAGCCTATGCCGCCGTCGAGCGAGTCTTCGCCTGCGTCACCGTTCAACGCATCACTACCGCTTCCCCTACTGTACCGTGCTGAAATCAGCAATCCGAGCCGGCGCGTCAGGAATCGTTCCGGCGGCGAATAGCTGCTGACCAATCGTCCGCAGGTTTGCATCGAGGTATCCGAAAACCTCGGGAGCCGCTCCATAGCTCAGCATCTCTGCGCGTACGGACTCGGCAGAATCTCCCTGTACCATCAATCGCCATGCACCCACGACGCCTCCCGTTCGCTGCGCACCCGAAGCGCAGTGAACCAGAACCGGTGCTCCGTTCTTCACCGCCTGGTCAATGGCCTGGATCGCGCCGACGTAATTGTTGACGTCTCCGGTACCGTCACCGCACAGAGGAAATCGCACGTGACGGATGCCCAATCGAACGGCGGTTGCGAGCTCGGCCTGTTGATGTTCGTCGTCGGGTTGCGGCGCCGTCAGATCGACGATGACCCTGATACCGTACTCACTGAGCGTGGGCTCGATCATCCATTTCGAGATTTGACCGCTGCGGTAGACCCGCCCATCGACGACGGTGCCAAAACGCTTCGCCGTCAGTCGGTCTTCAAGAACTTCTTCCCATGTGAGGATCGCGACCCCGAATGAGACGGTGATTGCCAGCACTGTTTTCCAGAGCCGCGAAACGTTGTTGGCGTTCTGCGGCGACGGCCCCAGCGCAGTCCCCATTTCATAGTCCTTCATACCGAGCATTGCTCCATTTCACTGAGAACGGTTGGCTCTGCTAACCATGTCGTAGTAATACTCAGCCGAACGCCGGTCGTAGAGAATCCTGCTGTCATGAGAATCGATGTCGCTCCGTGGGAGTGAAGTGCTGCGACTCAGTGTGCTAAGTTATTAGTAGTTATGCTGACGCAGAAGCTGGCATGTCGTATTCAGGAATCGTGGCGGGGGCGAGTTGAGGTTCTGTGACCTCGTGGCAGAGCACGGCACGGAAACAAGACAGACGGTGCTCGGCCGAATAGATCGCTTTTGCTGGTCGTTCGAAATCCACGTCACTTGCGAATCGGAGTCCTGCCCGGCAAATGGCGTCACACAGATAACGGAGACTGATGCGAGGGACGTCAAACGTCAGCACAATGAGTCCGCCGGGGGCGAGGACTCGTCGAAATTCGACCAGGGAATTGAAGACGTCCTCACGAACGAATGGCAGGAACGGTCGAGCGTGCATGAGGAGTGGCCACTTATTGAATCGATCCTTGAGGTGTTCCAGGACGGAGATGCAGAAGACTCGATCGAACGTCGCGTCAGGCCACGGAAGGTCCGTCAAAGAGGCCACTGAGTACCGAATCGCGGGCGCTTGTGGCTCGAAGAGTCGTCGCGCGGAAGATTCGCCGAAGCCTGCCTGGATCAACGACCTCATTTCGTGCTGATCCAGGACACTCCGGTCGATGTCACACGCGTGACAGGCCTCGCACACCCTGGCGAGATGGAACTTCAGCGGATGTTCAATGCCGCAGGCCGCATCGAGCACCGTCGCGTCACGGTCGGCAAACTCGGCCGCCCAGGCATATTCGTAAGGTCGACTCCACCAGCACTCCGGCAGGTCGAAGACGAAGTCGTTCCTGCGTGCGTCGCGCGTCGTCACAAATCGCGAGACCAGTCGATCCATCCCGTTCTCCTGGGGTCCATTCCACTCGTTGCCTTGCTGTCTGACTTCGCGTCAAGCGGCGTGCTTTTCGTGCGAACGATAGAAGACTTGTGGAGATTACGAAATACGAAGTAGTTAGTTGTATGGAAATGGGCTCAAACTCGGAGTCGCCGGATGAAAAACCGGCCATCCGTGCGTCGGATTCGTATGGATTTCGTTACGACCGGTATTGACCAGATACTAATCGGTACGTAGAACTAACGTCCGTTGAAGGGATTCCTCAGTGGAAATGGACGTTGGCTATGCAGACTGGACGCTACAGACGTCAAGTAGAACGCAGTTGGCGGGGGACCCTCCGGAGGGGCAGCGGAATACACCATCCTGATTGCGCGTTGGTACGCAGGTCGGCGTTTACCATTCTTGAACTGCTCGTCGTCGTCGGCATTATGGGAATGCTGATGGCGATCATTCTTCCGGCGGTGGGATCAGCTCGGGAGGCGGCGCGACGGACGCAGTGCATCAGCCAGATGCGGCAGATTGGGATTGCTCTGCATAGTTATCACGAGATCAGCGGATGCCTGCCGCCCGGCTGTCAGTGGGAATGGACTCGACAGTCCGCGTATGGCTGGAACGTTCCCCTGCTGCCGTTTCTCGAACAGAGCGCGACGTATCAGCGACTCGACCGTAATCGGTCTCTCTTCGATCCGGTGAACGAGGGCTCTCGTGAGGCGCCGATGGGACTGCTTGTGTGCCCTTCAGACATCGCTGACTCGACGTTTATGTTTTATCACGATGACAGCACGGCCACGCCGGGAGCTCCGCTGTTTCGAGTTTCGACGGCGAGTTACGTCGGTGTCTTTGGATCCGTCGAGCCCGACGAAGACCCCGACCCATTGAACGTTCCTGGGGATGGTGCCTTCATCGACGGTCGCTCGCTGCGGTTCGCGGACTTTCAACGCGGACTGAGTAACACGTTGTTCGTTGGCGAGCGCACGATGGAACGCGTGCCTTCAACGTGGGTCGGTTTTGATATCCGAGCCGACGACGGTCTGTGCCGGCTTGTCGGGATGGCCCAGACGACGCCCAATTGCGAACCGTGCGATGAGTGTGAATTCAGCAGCCGTCATCATGGCGGTGCAATGTTTTTATGGGGCGATGGACGCGTGCGAATGATCTCAGAGAACGTCGATTCTGCTGAGTACCAGAGATTCGCGCGACGCTCATCGAATTAGTAGTCAATCAGCAATGCTCGGAGGGGCCAGTGACCACTCACCAGCTTACACGCTGCGAACTGGAAGTGATGGACATCATCTGGGAGTCGCGGCGGGCGACTGTCCAGGACGTGGTGGATGCCGTTGAACGTGACCTCGCTTACACAACAGTCATGACGACGATGAAGATTCTGGATCGCAAGGGGGTCATTCGCCGCTGCGGCAAAGTCGGTCGAGCCTTCCTCTACGAGCCACAGGTCACGCGCGACGACGTCCAGCGTGCAATGGCTGGTGAACTGACCGAGAAACTGTTCGGCGGGTCAGTTTCGTCGGTTGTTCTGAGTCTCATCGATGGTCGTTCGATTTCGAACGCCGAGATCAAAGAGCTGAAAGCCGCCATCAAGTCTCTGGAGTCGGGCAAGTGACAACACTCCACTTTCTGGAACTCGTCACGTCGTTGTCAGTTCAGGCTGGCCTGGTCGTCGCGGCGACGCACTGGGCTGCGCGGCCTCTGCACGAGCGGACTCAGTGCCGGTTGTGGACGGCCTGCCATGTTGTGCTGCTCGGGCTGGTCATTGCTGCGCTGGCACTGCCTCATCCGCGGCTTGTACAGCCGTGGTCTCACGCGACAGAATCGCAACTGACCGACGCGGTTTCTTTTCAGACAAATGCCGGTCAGGTCGTGCTCTTTGTATGGGCAGTCGGTGCCGTCATCTCGCTGTGCCTGCTGGTCTATCGAATGTTCCAGGTCAGTCGTTTCCTGAAGACATGCACGCCTCTCAACCCAAACAGCCTCCCGGAAAATACACGCGAAAACTTCGCCGATGTTCCTTCGATCGGCGTTGCTGGCTCTCCCCCGGGCAGAGACGAACCGGCATCAGACACGTCCGATGTCAGGAAGAAACGGTTCCGTGGGAGAGCCATTCAATCCATCCGACTGCTGTGCAGCCCGGCTCTGTCGAGTCCCTTCTGCTGGCAGTTTCATAATCCGTGCATCGTCCTGCCGGACGTGCTGCTATCGCTTGATGACGAAGAACTGCAGTTCGTCATTCGGCATGAAGTCGAGCATCTGCGAACCGGGCATCCACTTCAGCAGTTTCTACAGCGAGTTGTCGAGGTGCTTTTCTGGTTCCACCCAATGGTGTGGTGGGCCTCACAGCGGACGGAAGCGACTCGCGAATTCCTCTGCGACGACGCTGCCATCCATTCTCAGTCCGAAATCGCCGCCTATCTGCGGACACTGCTGACAATCGTCGAGCAGGGCGCTGCCCGCAAAGACCCGATCCATGCGCCGCTGGCGTTTGGTCGTGGCCGAAGCCTGATCGCTGCCCGAGCGGGTCGGCTTGTCGCAAGAAACTGCACGGATCGGCCCGGTTCTAAAGGCTCAGGACTGACTGCGGCGATCGTGCTTGCAGTCGCAACAGTGATTGCCCCCACAGTGTGGCTGCCGGTGAATGCGATGGCGTCATCACAGTCGGCCTGGTCACCCTGGCCGAAATGGACAGCAGCCGTGCTGCACGACTTTGACATTCATGCTCGCGACTTCGAAGTCAACGCGTACGACGTTGACCTCAATGAACCTGCCGACGACGACTCCGACGAGCACGACTGGTCGCCCGTGACATCGCTCGACCAGCGTCGGCCGGGCGTGATCCCTTTACGTGGCGGTGGTTATGCTGACGTAAGTTGTTGTTGAGTGTGAGTTTGCCGCGTTGGCGGCTGGATGTCGCGGGGGGACTTCATTTCCTGTCCCATGTCCGGGGCAGCCCAG
>Ga0209402_10000044_pt1 | contig 140368 bp, 136 predicted proteins | sample ArcticOcean_MG_C_3_FD_187437 | JGI IMG/M metagenome (GOLD analysis project Ga0209402, IMG submission 187437) | Marine microbial communities from western Arctic Ocean - ArcticOcean_MG_CB8_126 (SPAdes) (version 2) | ecosystem: Environmental > Aquatic > Marine > Oceanic | place: Arctic Ocean...
TACTCATGCCAAGAGCCTGTATCTCAGGAAGACAAAACGTCCCCGATGTATGAAGAGGGTGTTAGTTGCCCATCATGCCATGATAATACTTCTGAAGATAGACTCATGAGGTCTCGGGAAAGGCAGAAACAGATATCCTTGTCTAAGGAACGGGGAGAAAAGCATATCGGGCGAAGATATGATTGACTTCAAGTCTACTTAAATGAAATTGCAGGTGCTTTGCAAGCAGGAGCGCATTAGACTAAATATCTTTATCTCCTCCACGATGCACAGAGATGGAACCTAATGGCTAGGAGCCCAATGCGGGATTAGATATAGACAGTCCATTCCTTGTTTATCGGTGATGAGAAACTGGATTGATTTTGCGTGTAACGCAATCGTAACGAGAATGTAACGCCACCTGAATACACTGAATTCTAAATATGTTATTGTACTATTATTGCTTTAGTAGATTTAAAAGGAAACTAATATGCATCTCTCAATGAGATACGATATATATACAGAATACGAATTAAGTTATCTGAACGGCTCGGATTTTCTAAAATTCACGCAGCTCATATCAGACATCTCAATTTTGCGGCATGTTCCTGATTCCATACTCACGTGTGAGCCGTAGCTCCTCGGCTTAATTTGAATTTACCTGCTTAGCAGGTTCTTGATTTCCTTTCAGAGTTGGCTGTATAGTCTTCAAGCTCTGACTCTGTACCTTCCATTTAACCCAACATGGCCAAATGATTATTGGCTTACTGTATCAAATGAACTTATGCGATCTCGCTATACGAGACATATAGCAAATAAAGAGTTGTTAAGGATAACAGTAGTAAATAGCTTTCGTGAGATATAAGAATGAATCCAGATAATAACATTGACTATCGTATAGAGTGCCAAAATCTTTATAAGATATTCGGCAAACAGCCAGGACAACTCATAAAATCCTTGCGCCCTGATGAATCCCGTGAAGAGTTCCTGTCGAGGACGGGATCTGTCATAGCAGTGCGGGATGTTTCTTTCAATGTGCGAGTGGGCGAGACATTTGTCATCATGGGTCTCTCAGGAAGCGGTAAGTCCACTTTGATCAGGTGTATGGATAGACTTATAGAGCCAACAAGTGGTTCCATTCTCATAGATGGCGAAGATCTCCTGGGGATGGATGTACGGCAGCTTCGTGAACTCCGAAGGCATAAGATGAGCATGGTGTTCCAGAACTTCGGTAACCTTCCCCATAAAAGAGTGATTGATAATGTCACCTATGGTCTTCAGATACAGGGAATGGACCAGGTCAGTAGAAATAAACGAGCGGCAGAGGTTATAGATCTGGTTGGACTGTCTGGATGGGAGGATAGGTATCCCAATGAATTGAGTGGTGGTATGCAGCAGCGAGTGGGGTTGGCCAGAGCCCTGGCAGTGGACCCTGAAATACTGCTCTTCGATGAGCCTTTCAGTGCCCTTGACCCCTTGATACGCCGTGAGATGCAGGACGAATTGATAAAGCTCCAACAGACGGTCAATAAGACCATAGTCTTCATAACACACGACTTTCTTGAAGCTCTGAAGTTGGGAGATAGGGTTGCCATCATGAAGGATGGTGTCTTCGTCCAGGTGGGGACGCCGGAAGAGATTGTTGCCTCTCCTGTTGACGATTACGTAAAAGACTTCACCAGAGATGTCCCGCGTTCCAAGGTGCTGACAGCTCAATACGCGATGACTCAACCTGATCTGACGACGTCGATCGAACAGATACCAAGCCAGTTGCTGACTTCTATGCAGGATATTGCATGTGAATGGGCTTTCGTTGTGGATGGAAACCGAAGGCTACAGGGGGTTGTTTACTACGGAGACCTCAGTAAGGCAGTAACCGATGGGTGTATGGAACTGTCTCGTGTCGTCCGTGACTCTTATCCTGAAGCTCATCCTGAGACTAAGGTTGAGGAGCTGATCCACTTATGTATGATCAGTGATTGCCCGATTGCAATTTTGGACCAGGGAAAACACCTCATGGGCATTGTGAATCGAGTATCTGTTATGGCTGCTCTTGTGGTGGAGGATAATGCGTGAGTGTAATTCCAGAGATGATCGTAGCAAAGCAGATACGCAGAGGTGAGCTATTAAAGCCGTTAGCCTACGGGATCCTCATCTCTGTCGGTTATCTGTTTGCTTATTTTCTTACTAAGAGCAATTTTGGTACAGACATGGGTGGCTTTCCAAAATCCCTTGAGCTACCTATTAAAGAACCCATAGATGTCTTTTGCGAATGGATAGGATACAACCTTTCCTGGCTCTTTGATCCCATTTCAGGTTTCGTGGACTTTATACTTTCGGGATTTGAAGCTTTCCTTCTGTGGGTGCCCTGGACTGCTATGGTGGCCGCAATTGGACTGTTGGCGTTGAAGATATCTGGTTGGAGGATGGCTCTCGTGGGTGCTACAGGTCTGGTGTTCATTGGGATGTTGGGGTTGTGGGACTCGACCATGATTACTCTTAGCATAATCGGGATCTCAGTGTTATTGGCCGTGGCGATTGGGATTCCTATAGGGATAGCGGCCGCTCTTAATGATCGATGTGAGTTAATAGCCCGTCCAGTGCTGGATACGATGCAGGTGATGCCGGCCTTCGTATATCTCATGCCAGCTCTATTCCTATTGGGTGTCAACGGATCTGTGAGCGTTTTCCTCACAGTGGTCTTTGCAATACCGCCAGTAATAAGGCTGACGAACCTGGGAATTCGCCACGTACCTGGAGAAGCGATTGAGACTGCTCTCTCTCACGGGTCTACGGCGTTACAGACGTTGATTCATGTCCAACTTCCACTGGCCAAACCGTCGATCATGATGGGGATCAATCAGACCACCATGATGGCTCTGGCTATGGTGATAATAACGGCCCTCGTTGGTGCTTCCGGGCTGGGGCGTGATGTGTGGAGTGCTTTGAGACGCATAAATTCTGGAAGCGGGTTTGAAGCCGGACTTGCCATCGTTCTCTTAGCGATAGTTTTGGACCGCTTGAGCTATGCTGCTGTCAGACAGGGGAGATCGAGATCAGTGTCCAATATCGAGTCAACTTCTAGTGTACCAACCGCGAATGATCAGGCAGTCACTATCATGGGTGTTTTTAAGAGGTATAGTTTCCTTGGCTCAGGAATTGGTCTGGCATTGATCTTGCTCCTGGGTATTGCAGTGACTGCCTTCAGGGATTTTCCGGAAGGGCTGAGTTTTTCTATAGCCGGGCCTATCAACGATGGGGTGGGCTGGATGAGCGTTCACCTCTACTTCATTACAAGCTGGATAAAGGATAGCCTGATACGGGAGTTTGGGTTGAACCCGATTCAAGCTCTGTTGAATTCACTCCCATGGCCGACTTTGGTGATAGGAATGGCGGCATTGGCTTATGCAATAGCGGGGAGGAAGGTGGCGGTCTTAGCCGCTATTGCAATGTTGTTCTTCGGGCTCGGTGGAGTGTGGGATCTGGCTATGCATACACTGAGCCAGGTGGTTGTTGCAGTGGTGATCTCGGTGGTTCTCGGACTGGTTATTGGCATATTAGCCTCTCAGAACGATACGGTAGAGTCAGTCCTACGGCCAGTCCTCGATACAATGCAGACTATGCCTGTGTTTGTGTACTTGATACCAGTCATCATGCTGTGGAGTGCTGGGCCTGTTACAGGCATAATAGCGACCGTGATATATGCTCTCCCTCCAGCCATTCGGATGACCAGCATGGGTGTGCGGCTGGTACCTCCACCAATGCTTGAGACGTCCTGGTCTCACGGCTCCTCCAGAATTCAGTCACTGATGCAGGTTCAGATACCACTGGCAATGCCCACCATTATGATGGGGGTTAATCAGACAGTCATCATGGCCCTGTCCATGGTAATCATCGGAGGCCTAGTTGGTGGTGGTGGGCTCGGCGAAGAGGTGTACATCGCCTCGATTTATATGGAGATGGGGGATGGTTTCGTTGCAGGCGTAGCCATAGTTTTGATGGCTATTGTCTTGGATCGTATAACGCAGGGTAGGCATAGGCAATCTCCAATGATGATGCTGGACAGGTGATGACCATCTAACTGTGCCCAATGATAATCTGAGCGATGTATAATATTTGTAATGTGTCGAAATTTAGTCGTATGAATACGGCAAATATATAAAAAGGGGAGTGAAAATGTCGAATGATCATTTGAAGAAGTATCTCATGCCACTGATGGCCTTGGTTCTTATGTTGACTCTTTTCGGGGCGGCCTGTAGCTCAGAGAAGGGTAAGGGGCCAATCATCCTTATAGAGCAGGACTGGGACGGTCAGATTGTGACTACGGCAGTGATGAAAATTCTGCTGGAGAATGAGATGGGGTACGCGGTGGAGCAGAAGTTTGCTGCTGCCGACTCTGCAGCCATGTTCATCGGAATGGAGAGCGGGGAGTTTCATATCGCTTGTTGTAACTGGCCCTCGTTCAGTGCGGGTTTCGTAGCAGACTTTGTAGATACAAAAGGGTCAGTCGAGCGAATAGGTTCCTCTGGTATTTCAGGTTCAAGCGGATGGTTTATTCCCAGGTACGTTGTAGAAGGGGATTCGGAACGCAACATTGCTCCGATAGCTCCTGATCTGGTGACATACGAAGACTTGAATCAGTACGCTGAAGTCTTTTCCACGAGCGATACCGGCGAAAAGGGACGGCTTCTTGATTTTACTCCGGCGTGGGATTATAGGAACCAAGAACGTATTACTGCCTTGGGTGTAGATTTCGAGGTGTTTTACTCAGGCTCTGAGACAGCAAGCTTTGCTGAGATAGATGGTGCATATAATCGTGGTGACCCATTCATGATGGTCATGTGGGCTCCTCACTGGTCTCATGCCAAGTACGACATGATCGAAGTTCAATTGCCGCAGTGGACTGAAGAGTGCTATCCCTCTGGCGAGAGATTCGACTGCGGATGGCCTGCTGATGATGTTGCCAAGCTGGCATGGCCGGGTCTGAAGGACGATTTCCCAAAGGCTTATGAGTTCTTGAAGAACTTCAACATCACAAACGCACAGCAGAATGGAATGGTCCTAGCTGTCACCGACGGCGGCAAGGATTATGCTGAGGCTGCGCAGGACTGGCTGGACGCAAATGAGGATATTTGGAGTGCCTGGATACCATAGGCTATAGTTTGGACGTATACACTCTATCGAAGGTGAATGCCTGAGAAAGAAGGAGCATTCACCTTCGATAGAGTGTCGCATCAAGAATTATGAAAACAATTGTAACGGTTCAACAAGGAGGCGGAATGTCTCTCAAGAATCATGTTGTTCTCGTCACTGGAGCCAGCAGGGGAATTGGAAGGGCCATTGCCAAGAGATTTGCTGAGGATGGAGCGATGGTGGCTGTCTGCGCTAGAACTCCGGAGGGTTACAAACGGGTTGTGACAGAGATTACCAACGCAGGAGGAGTTGCCAGTGGATTCCTGTTGGATGTATCCAATGATCAGCAGGTTGTGGATGCTGTTCGGCAGGTCATCGAAACTTGGGGAAAGATAGATATACTAGTCAATTGCGCAGGCATAATACTCTATGACACCCCGACATGGACGACTACTGTTGAACAGTGGGATGAGATGATGGCTGTCAACCTGCGCGGCACATTCCTGACATGCAGAGCTGTGGCTCCGCATATGGTTGAGCGCAGAGCAGGCGCGATCGTCAACATCGGGTCATCATCTGCACGGGCAGCAGACGACGATTCCGGACCATACACTGCTAGTAAGTGGGCTGTTGTTGGATATACGTCTTCCCTGGCACGTTCTCTAAGGCCCTATGGTATTCGGGTCAATGGGATGAACCCAGGATGGGTTGACTCAGACATGAGCAGGGCATTCAAGCCTGAAGGTGATTCTGAGTGGAGCACGGTGGAGGAAATTGCAGCGGTCGCACTATTCTTGGCTGCTCAATCTCCAAGGGACATGACGGGGCAGTTCGTGGATATATTTGGAAGCCAGCCTGGTCCGTAAATCAAAGCTATTATATACACTAAGGAGTAACTTGCATCAAGCATCAGATATTTTCTATCATAGTAATAGTCGGAGATATGCCGAAGTATCCAACGATTCTTTGCAGATTCCATACACCAACGTATCTCACCCTGGTTTGACAGGAGATAATGACCTGATCTTGCGAATGAAAGAACTTGTTCCTCAAAATTCCAAGGGATTAGATGCGGGATGCGGGGCCGGTGCACGAGATGTGTTTCTTTATTGGTCAGCAGGTTATGACATGTCAGGCGTAGACGCTGTGCCAGAGAACATTAAAGTTGCCCAGGAGATACATCCAGAGATTTCTGACCGAGTGTCCGTAGCGGACCTGAGTGAGCCAATGCCTCTGCCTAGTAGCAGCTATGATTTTGTGATGTGCAATGCGGTAATTCAACATATTTTCCCAGAACTGATCAAAGATGTGACTCTGCCAGAGCTGGTCAGGGTTCTTAAGGTTGGTGGAGTTCTCCAACTTTTGTTCAAGGTCGGTGATGGAATGACCACTGTCTATGACCCTGCATACGATTTGTATCGTACATTTCAGCTATATGGTGCAGACGCCATTGTCTCCATGCTGTCAGATCTTGGAATGGAAGTGATCCCTCCAGACGAGAATAAACTGTCGGGAGTCATGTACTTTACCGACCCTAAGCCAATGGAGCACTGTGTTCTCTTTGCGCACAAACTCAGGTAGAGAAAACACGGGCATAGAACCAAAGAGAATCTACCTGTGGATATCAGGCATCTAATATGAAAGGTTGGTCCGGTGGCACTATGAGTATTCCAAATAGCTTCCACGAAATCTCGTTTTCATGGCTAACTGAAGCGCTTAATAGTAAAGTGCCCTCAAACGCCGCCTTAGTGACGTACTGCGCCGTTGAAGGTATAGGCGAAGGTAAGGGGTTCATGAACCAAATCGCGCGTCTGAGGCTTACTTATGACAATGAAACGGAAGGCATGCCTAGTAGCGTCATAATCAAAATCCCTTCCACGGACCCTGCTCTGAAAGCCATCTCCGAGAAGATGGGAGACAACCAGCGTGAGGTTAGGTTTTACGAGGAAGTGGCAGCCGACGCGAACATTCATACTCCTTATAGTTACTACGGCGCAATCGATCCAATAACCGGGCATACAGTCTTGCTTTTGGAAGACTTGGGTGATGCTCGACAGGGCGATAGCGTGGTCGGGTGCTCACAAGCAGAGGCTGAGCTTGCCATGACCCTATTGGCCAGGTTCCAGGCCTCCTGGTGGGAAAGCCCCCGGTTGGAGCGGTTAGATTGGATGCCTCTGAAAAAATCCGAAAGCAGCATTTATCAGGAGGTCTATGCCGATGCATGGAAGACATTCCTCCAGAAATCCGGTGATATTATGCCGAGTGAGTTGCGTGAAATCGGAGAACAGCTGAGTCAGCATATACCGTCCATAAAATATAGGCTTACGGATCATCCACGGACCATAATCCATGGAGATTATCGCCTAGACAATTGCTTTCTTGGCTCGCCTGCTAACTCTCAGTCCATGGTTGTTTTTGATTGGGAGTTTTGTGCAATTGGCAGAGGTACATACGATGTCGCGTCCTTCATATGCGAGGCATTTCCTCCGCAACAGCGGAGTAGTGTGGAAATGGGCCTCCTACGCATGTACCATTCCATACTTTTGGAAAGCGGAATTCAGGGATACTCCTTCGAAGAATGCCTCCTGGACTACAGGCTTTCAATGCTGGAGGTATTTGTTTTCTGGGTAGTTGTGGGAGGGTATTGTGATTTTGAGGGGGATCGGGCCACTGTGTATTTACACAATACTCTAGAACGTTTCAACGCTGCGATTACAGACCTTGAATGTTCTGAATTGATTTCGATCTAGAGATGCCTGATGGATATTATTGAGATCTCCAACTAAGGCAATTACAGTAACTCGGCGCAAGAACTCACAGTCTACTATGTATGGTAAAGCCGCCTTGATAGGCGATATCTATGTGTTCACTGTGCCAGTTTCCGTACCAACTGGTAGAGTAATAATGATGCAATAGGGAAGTATGCAGGCATGATTTACAATCCTCGATAGATATTGAGAGATTGCTTGAGACGGTGCAGCATGAGTTTCAGAATCAAATTGTCGTGTATTCGATACCTATTACACGCTCCACTTATTTAGGCATAAATTGAGGGCTTGGGGAATACCAAAGGAGGCATCTCTATGAATACTACAGATTACAGGTGGAATTCTTATGACTGAGAGACAAGCGGATGAGCATCCAGATAAGCCTTGGTTAGTGTACAGTCGCGCGATGGTGGTGGTGGCACATCCAGATGATGCCGAATTTGGATTCGGTGGTACGCTTGCCAAGATGGTCAAGGAGGGAATGGATCTCGCTTATGTTCTGTGTACCAATGGTGATAAAGGAACTACTGACCCTGATATAACACAGGAGCAACTAGCAGTCGTTAGACAAAGAGAGCAGCGCAATGCATCCGCTATCATAGGCACTACAGATGTGACATTCCTCGGTTATGGAGATGGCGAGTTAGAATCTACCAGAGAAGTGATCGGTAAGATTGTCCATGAAATAAGAAGATTTAAGCCAGATATAATCTTCTGCCAAGATCCTTTTAATCGCACACGTCATAATCATCGCGACCACCGAATGGCGGGACAGTCAACATTCGACGCAGTCTTTCCTTTTGCAAGAGACCGACTGCATTTTCCTGAGCACATTGCAGAAGGACTGGAAACACACAAAGTAGCTGAGATCTACACCAGCATTGGAGAGGAACCAGATGTGGTTATAGACTCTTCAGATGTGATAGACATAAGGGTTAAGGCTAGTCAGGCTCATCGCAGTCAGATTGCCGACTCTGTAGCTATGGAAGAGCGCATTCGTGGACGAACTTCGGAGTTTGCAGAGAAGAATGGATTCAAATATGCTGACGGCTTTCGCCATCATATCTTCAACCCAGGAAGGCCTCTGCATCGAGTGCCCCTAGACTGATACTTAATAGGTTCAACCTAGCCTAATGTTGTCTTGAGATAGATATCATTCGCAGCAGTCATGGAAGGACTGGAGATGGTAGCTTTGCATGCTGCAGAGGATGAGTAGCTGTATCTTATGTTGATGTACCTCCAGATTTACACAGTACGCATTTGATTAAATTCGTAACTATTTGTAGTATAATCAGCCAATCTATCGGCGGATCAAGGCGGACAATATCATGAATCTAGCGGCAGTAGTTGCATTTGGTATAGTAGCTTATGTTTTTGGAATGACAGGGCTAGTGTCTGTCGTTGCGGCCGACAAAAAGAACACAATTGAGTCAGGATTGAGATTTACGGGATGGATTATGATGGTCTTGGCAGCCGTTATAGTGATTGGCATTCTTGCTGAGATAGGGAACAATACTTGATCAATATTCAGAACATATGAGATGCTTCGAAATCACAGATGCAGTTTTCTCTGGATGGCACTGTGAGATATTGAAGGAGTGACGGAAAATTCGGCTAGTTTGACGAGCGGCATTTCTTACTTAAATTGCTAGATAAAATGCGTATTCCACATGACGACTCTTACTGGGTAATCCCCACCCGTTTGCTTGCAGGTGCTTATCCAGGTGCGCTCGATGAAGCTGGCGCAAAGCGTAAACTCCAATCCATTCTCGATGTTGGCGTGACTGCATTCATTGACTTAACAGAAGAAGGAGAACTACAACCGTATTCAAATCTTCTACAGAGTATGCCAGCATCAGACAACACATCTATTATTCATGAGAGGTTGCCAATCCGAGACTTATCCGTACCTACGGAATCTGGTATGTCAGTCATGTTGGACCGCATAATCACACTGCTAGGCATTGGTGAAATCGTGTACGTACATTGTTGGGGTGGCATAGGTAGAACAGGAACTGTAATAGGGTGCTATATGGTGCAAGAGATGGGGATGACCGGCTCAGAAGCGATACTGAGCATAGAAGAATCAAGAAGGGGCACTCGTAATAGCGCCCGCAGATCTCCGGAAACCCAAGACCAGCGCGATATGGTAATGAAATGGTGATATCCGGAGCAGTTTGTTTAGTGATCTAGAAATACGTGAAGCACTCATTTGAGTTGGCTTTATTCGTTGTAGTTGGTATATAGCGTGCAAAGAGGAAGATAAGATGAAAGCAGTGCAGGTGTCAAAAACTGGTGGGCCCGAAGTCCTTGAATACTTGGAAGTTGCCGATCCTACACCAGGAAGAGGGCAGGCGCTGATTGAAGTGCAAGCTATCGGGGTAAATTATACTGAGGTCTATACAAGATCAGGCTCTACTCCAGCAAGCTTGCCTGTAATACCTGGAGGTGAGGCTGCTGGCATCGTGTCTCAGGTGGGGGAAGGAGTATCTGAAGTTGTGGTCGGAGATTTGGTTGCCTTCACTGGTGGGAGCGGCTCATACGCAGAGAAAGTAATCGTGCCATCTTGGCGTCTGATCAAGTTGCCAGATGGAGTGGACGCTGAAGCAGGCGCAGCGGCGATGCTTCAGGGTATGACGGCGCATTACTTAAGTCATTCTACATATTCTTTGAAGCCGGGTGACATCTGCTTGGTTCATGCAGCAGCTGGTGGTGTTGGTCATTTGTTGACACAAATGGCTAAATCCCTTGGTGCCACAGTCATAGGCACGGTCTCCACGGCTGCGAAGGCAGAACTGGCTCGTGGATCTGGAGCAGATCATATAATCATGTACACAGAAGAAGACTTTGAGGAAGAAATCAAGAAAATCACAGGCGGCTCTGGTGTCCAAGTGGTGTACGATGCGGTGGGCGCAACAACGTTCGATAAGAGCATAGCTTCGTTGGCGCCACGTGGATGTATGGCATTGTATGGTCAGGCAAGTGGTCCAGTACATGATATATCACCATCTATTCTCACTAGTAAATCCCTCTTTTTGACACGCCCTGGACTGGGCCCATACACTGCCACGCGTGAAGAACTGCTTCAGCGAGCAGGAGATGTTCTTGGATGGGTTCGTTCTGGAAAACTAAAACTTCACATCCACGGCAAGTTCCCGTTGAGAGATGCTTCGGAAGTACATCGGCAGTTAGAGGGACGCGAAACTACAGGAAAATTACTGTTGATTCCTTGAAATGATGGTTCATCCCTGTTAGACCTGGCATATTAGAACAAAAGACCAAGCTATTGCCTCCGGCGAAGCTTATTACAGCAGGCGTGTGGGGCTTTGTAAAAGCCTATTTTATATCTACGGTTAATTATCACTCGCGTTGTTGTGCTATGAGATGGAATGGAGGGTTACTGTAGAGTTGGCCTATGGCCTCCTGGACTTAGACTATATTGCTGGTGTTGCCCAATGCAGCCTACTAACCCACATAAATGAGTAAGTGATAGATTGCGCATGTTAAGAAGAGTAGCGGTTGAGTCGAAGGCATAAGAGAAATTGTATATACCAAATTGATTTAGGAGGACAGCATGGTTAAAGTGGCTGTATTGGACGATTACCAAAATGTGGCCAAGGATTTGGGCGACTGGAGCATTCTTTCCGCAGATGTGGAGTTGCATACGTTTCAGGACCACCTGATAGATGAAGACATGCTGGTTGAGCGTCTTATCGGATTTGAAATTGTAGTGGGCATGCGAGAACGAACACCATTCCCACAATCTTTACTAGAACGACTCCCTGCGCTCAGGCTACTCATCACCACAGGGATGGTGAACGCTTCCTTCGACCTGGATGCGGCTACAGACCTTGGTATTTTGGTCGAAGGTACTGGTAATCTCGGTAATATTACTGGAGAGCTAACCTGGGGTCTTATAATGACGCTCGCACGACATATTGCCGAAGAGGACAAAGCCACCCGGGCTGGCCAATGGCAGACGACGATAGGACCTAGCCTAGAGGGCAAGACGCTGGGGCTACTGGGCCTAGGGCGAATTGGTTCTCAGCTCGCTGCGTACGGGCACGCCTTTCATATGCCAATTATTGCCTGGAGCCAAAACTTAACATTAGAAAGGGCCGCAGAATGCGGCGCTACTCTGGTTAGCAAAGAAGAGCTATTTGCGCAATCTGACGTTGTATCAATCCATGTGCGACTCAGCGAAAGAACGAAGGGATTGGTAACTAGTCATGATTTGTCCCTGATGAAGCCGTCGGCTTACTTTGTAAATACGTCTCGTGGGCCTATAGTGGACGAGCCAGCACTTATTGACTTACTACGGCGCAAGGCCATCGCAGGTGCTGCTTTGGACGTTTTTGACGAGGAGCCACTTCCCCTGAATCATACCCTTAGAGATATGGAAAACACAGTCATTACGCCACACTTGGGTTACGTTACGACCGAGAGTTACAAGGTTATGTATGATGATGCAGCCGAGGATATTCAGGCTTTTTTGTCGGGACAGTTTACACGTGTATTGAATCCAACAGTGTTGGATCGTTCCAATCTACGGCATATGAAATAGCGGCCAAATACTGAGGCAGTTCCGCCGTGGACTTAGGGAGATACATAGGGCGTGAGGTAGGCAGTCTGCTAACATTGGACGATTTTGCTATGCAAACCCAGATGGAGTATCAAGGTATGATGTATCGTGGAATCGGTATATCCATAATCTTGAGCTGTACATCAGTTTCTTGAAAGCAACATTGATATAAGTTAATAGCACGTGGTTGCCGTTACGATAATGAAGGACAAGCCTGTCATTGTTGGTTACGTATTTCTTGTAGAAACCTATGTTTTTCTGTCGCTCCAGCAACGCTCTTAGAATGAAGATCGATGATGGCGTAAGGGATAGCAGTTGGCAATCATTGGCAGTTTGATAGGTTGAGTGGTTGAACTTTGTTCGCCATGCATTGACCTAATTCTTGTAGGCATTATCTGCATGTGATCTATTATTTAGCACGGTTTTCCAGAACAGAGCTTCAGCTTCGAGAAGACGTTCAATATACTTGTCGTCTCGTGCAATGTGCAGAAGCACTTCAGGTCGATTGGGTAGGTAACAATAGAAATCAATCGACTTAAGATTTGTAATGGCCAGCATATGTTGCAATTGACCAAAGTAATAATCTGGAACTGTTCCAGAAGCTGAAGACTTTCTGTAGACGCTTTCTCCGCATTTTATTTCAACGATGCTACTTCCGTCACTTGCCAATCCATCAACACTGGCGTGAAGCCATTCAAATTGCTTGCTTTGTAGACAAACAGGAGCGACGTGAATGCCAGTGCTGAGTTCGTAGCTTTTTCGTGCTTCAGGTTCAAGTTTTGTGCCTCTAATCATTGCTGCATTAGGGACTTTCGTGCTAACTCTACATTTTTCTTGTAGTAGTAGTGTTGGAGTTGTCCAAGGATTTTCACCCATTATTACGGGTGCATCAGACGCTCCGATACCTTGACTCCTCCATTCAAGCCATTTATCGGATCCTTGTTGGATGTTAACGGTCGTGTACGACATGTTTCTGTCAATCATATTGAATTATCGTAGCTCATAAACTGCTCCGAAACAATGTTCTCCTGTGCTAAAATTCATTGCACATTGAAGAATATAGTTGCGGAGTCAGAGTGTATCGCCCATTGGGCTAGATAATTGTTTAGAGTGTCAGTCCGACTACCATTTCTATTTCAACTGGGACTCCACCGGGGAGGCTACTCATGCCTGCGGCGATTCTGGAATGCCTACCTTTGTCTCCTAGCAGAGCCACTACGATATCGGAAGCCCCGTTGGCGACCGTCGGATGCTGAGTGAAGTCAGGTGTGGCATTTACCATGCAGAATAGTCTGACAATCTGATTCACTTTATTTAGGTCACCGATGGTATTCTTGAGAGACGCTAGGAGAGATAGTACGACTTGCCGCGCTGTCGCGTAACCTTGCTCCACGGAATAATCGTCTCCAAGTTTGCCGACCACCAGTGAACCATCGGGGTTTCTCGGTACGTGACCGGACAGGAATACTAGGTTGCCGCTTAGGACTGCAGGAACGTAGTTGGCAACAGGAGTTGACGGTGCTGGAAGAGACAGTCCCATCTCGTTGAGTTTATCTTCTATATCTGACAATTATTACCTCCAGATGATTCGATGCAATGTTCATTATATCCGTTTGGGGGTGGGTTGAGATAGGATAGCCATTTCTGCTTGCGCCGAGTACGTTTGTGTTATTGTTTGCGCGTAGCCGCAATCAGTTTTGCGCTCAGGTTACCTGCCTTCTTGACACTAATTCCTTCTAGCCCCAACCACTGCGACATTGTGTTTAACTGTGAGGCGAGTTCATTGGCAACTAAGCCTGAGTCTTGGTCGTCTTCCAGATGTGCGCTCTGTACAATCAAGGTTGATTCTTGCCGATTTGCCTTGAGGTCTACACGGGCTACCATCTGGTTGTTCATTAGGAAGGGCATGACATAATAGCCGAACTGACGTGCCGGTTGAGGCACGTATATCTCAATACGGTATCTAAAGCCAAACAACCGCTCCACGCGGTCACGTTTCCAAATCAACGAATCGAATGGAGACAGCAATGCTGTTGACATTGTGCTGTCGGTTATAGCCATATTGCAATCTATGTATGCGGGCTCGTTCCATCCTTCTACCGAGACTTTCAGCAGCTGGCCGTCCTCTTCAAGTTCTCTCAAGGGTTCCATGGCCACCTGTGGACGAATACGATAGTAATCAGCGATGTCCCGGGCAGTCCCAATGCCAATGGCTTTGGCGGAGATTTGAAGCAGCGTACGTATGGCGTCTTGGGGTGATGGGGTGGGGGCATTTAGGTGCTTCGAAGGTATAACGCGTTCTGCTATATCATACACACGGGCGAAATTCCTGCGATTCGCTGTTGCCAACTTACCAGTGGCAAACAGCCATTCGAGAGCGATTTTGCCACTGCTGTAGCCCCACCATGGCCCAGTTCTCTGCCCGGGGTTGCTTAGTTCCGATACAATCAGCGGGCCGCTCTCCTGTATCTCCTTGAGGATGGATTCGATATATTGGGGTGCCGAGTCAAGAAGATGGGCGACCATGCTGTTTGGACTGGAGCGTTCCTCCATCCGATGTCTGAACATTGGGTAAAGCGATGTGGGGATTAGGGATGCCTCGTGCCCCCAGTATTCGAAGAACGATCGTTGTTTATAGGCAAGGTCATTCAGTGATGACATGGAATATGGGCCCAGTCTGGAAAACAATGGCATGTACTGTGAGCGAACAACGACGTTGACAGAGTCGATCTGAATCACTCCCAATCGGTTTGCGGTTTCTCTAAGCGTGGCTGGACACTGCTGGCCTGTAAGCGATTGGTTCCCAAACCCCTGTGCGGCCAAGACAATACGACGCGCTTCACGCAACGATATTGTTGTATTTGTCATTGAATGCATTTATGTCATCCCATTGTATTTAAGGGATTTATTTTGATATTTAATTGGCAATTACTTCCAGTGTTGGACGATAGTATCTCATATAACAAAGGAGCCTGGAGGTAGGGAGCGTCTATGTTCAAGTCCATACACAATGAGGATGAGTTTTCATTGTGCAGGGTTCCTCTAGCTTCATCGGCGTGTTCTACATCCTGACAGACATACACCTGAATTCTTCTCAGTTCCATCTTCGCAATCATACTAGCCAATTGCTCTACCGTACCATCAACATTACACAAGCCTGACACCTTCTGCATGGTTTTTATCTTTCTTCTTATTAACTGGCATTTTTGCCAGTCGTTCGTTAAAAATGATAGCTGTATAGAGATATTTAGCAGAAAGGCAAATCCCATGTGGGATAATACTGTGATGTGGGTAATGTGCTGCAACTTTTACGTATTCTTGTGTTAGGATGAACTGATATGATTAATTGGACTTTTGAATGTCTCGCATCTCATTAGGTGAAGAACAGGTAAAACCTAAGCAACGCAATATCTTCTACGGGTGGTGGATAGTTGGCGGCAGCTTCTCTCTCCAGATGATTGTGGGATCGTTGATGATGCACAGTTTCACTGCCTATTTTCCTCTGTTGCAGAACCAGTTTGGTTGGAGCCGAGCCGTACTCTCTGGTGCGTTTGCTCTATCGCGGGCTGAAAGCGGTCTTTTGGGACCGTTGCAAGGTTGGCTAATAGACAGGTTTGGTCCTAGGATGATGGTTCGGGTTGGTATGCTGATATTTGGTGCTGGATTTATATTTTTCAGCCAGACTGACTCCGTTCTTGATTATTACATTACATTTGCTCTCATGGCCTTGGGTTCCAGCATCGCCGGATTTCTGACGGTAGCCACTACGGTGGTCAACTGGTTTGAGAAGCGGCGCGGCATGGCCATGGGTATTGCTATGAGCGGTTTTGGTGTTGGTGGACTGTTGGTTCCTGTGGTGGCGTGGTCGCTCACATCCCTCGGCTGGCGTCCCACCGCATTCTTTTCCGGAGTCCTGATAATAATTGTCGGGATACCAATTGCTCAGCTTATGCGTAAGAGCCCGGAGCAGTATGGGTACCTGCCTGACGGTGCAATAGCGTCTGCCACTGAATCAGATGGTGAAGAGAATGCACGGGAATCCCTTGAACCTCATGCTGAGGGTGATGTAATCGAAAGTTTTACAGCCAGAGAGGCAATGAAGACTCCTGCTTTCTGGCTTCTCAGTTTGGGGCACTCTATGGCCTTGTTTACTGTCAGTGCTGTCTCACTTCACCTCATTCCGCATATTATAGAGAGTGTTGGACTCTCACTCATATCGGCGTCCAGGGTCGTTGTGCTCATGATAATATCCATGACTATCGGACAGGTGGGCGGTGGATTTCTGGGTGATAGGGTTAGTAAACGTGGGCTGTCGGCAGTTGCGATGCTAGTCCATGCCGGTGCTTTGTTGATTCTGGCGTATGCTACCACCATCCTGCCTGTCTTAATATTTGCCGTACTACATGGTACCGCGTGGGGAGTGAGGGGACCTATGATGACGACTATACGTGCTGACTATTTTGGGCGTGGCTCCTTTGCTACAATTATGGGGTTCTCTTCTCTGATAGTTATGGTAGGAATGACAAGCGGGCCGCTTATTGCCGGTTTTCTGGCTGATATCTTTGGCGACTATCGCGTTGGATTCACGGTAATTGCGGTAATTACTGGTGCAGGATCTCTCTTTTTCATTTTGGCACGCAAGCCATCTCTCCCAGATCGCACCCCGCTCTACAAGCAGAATTCCTAACATAACGAGTCTTGGCACAAGGAATCATAGATGGATTGCTGCCAAATACAGTGTATTGAGAAAAATTAAATAAAAAACTGAATCAAAGATCCAGAATCAGACGGCGGTGACATTGATAGGGGTTTTCAAAGGACAGGAATTATGCGGTTGAGCCTGCTGGATATCGTAGGTTGAGTGGCAGCAATACTTTTATTAAAGTGGAACCTCTCACATTATAGATCATCTACAAGTAATAGTTTTCGACTTTGATGAGACTCTTACAGACACACTGCCGGGGCGCATAGTCGCTATGCGTGAGGCGGCTCAGCAGGTGCTTGATTATGACCTAAATCCTGCTCAGGCTCTTGAGGTCATACAGGGTGGTTCTAACCTAGAGAGCCAGATGGACAATCTCTCTAACGGAAACAACACAACGGCTGAGCAACTTATAAAAGTGTTCCGTCATTGCTACTATCGTTCCGATCGTGCTCCGTTGACACTTTTCTCCGGTATGGCAGAGGTGTTGTCATCCCTCCAGAATAGCGACATGCAATTGGCGGTAGTGACATCCCGTTACCGTGTGGGTGCTAATGGCGAGCCGACTTATGGAGTGTTATGGGAGTTGCAACGTATGGAATTGGAAGGGCCTATTCGAAGTTATTGTGGGATATGAGGACTCAGACAGTCACAAGCCTGCGCCAGACCCATTTCTGATTTGTCTGGAGCGACTTGGCTTAGCCAGCGACGCTACGCGATTGGAGATAGCCCGTACGATATCCAGGGTGCGCAGGCTGCAGGTATGCAGGCGGCTGCGGCTCTTTGGGGATCCACTGACCACGCTGCAATCCTCGCGACAGGCCCAGATGTTGTGCTCGCGGTCCCAAGAGATATTAAAGTCCTACTGTAGACTGATGTCTACAGTAGGACTTTAATATCTCTGCTCAAATACTACGGTTGGTGCAGAAGAAGTTCAGAGGTTTTTAGGACAGTATTACAAAGAAGGTTAGATTCTGCTATATCCGCTTCCCATACGCTCCGAGTCCACCCCTGTTCCTTTAGCATCGGTGATCCAGCCGAACTCATTTAGGATCTGCTGGCTGTATGTTACGCGGCCTGTCACTTTGTCCAATGGTTCTGTGGCAAGCAGGAGGGCGGCCTTTGCCATCGTCTCAGGGGACTCTGTAGTCGCTGGGTCTACCTCGCGTCTCTGCTGAGCGAACATTGACCCAACTGTTGGCACGAACTGAGATGGTGAGAAAGCTGTGACGGAGATGCCGTATTGGTACACCTCCTGTGCAAGTCCCTGAGTGAAACGTTCCAGGGCAGCTTTTTGCATGCCGTAAGCGGAACTGCCGCCCGTGGCGCCAGGATATGGGCCACGGCCAGGGCCAGTAGCGGCGCCTGAAGAAATGTTGACTATGCTGCCGTTCCCGCGGTCGATCATATCCTTCAGTACAAGTTGGCTGAGGATGAACGGCCCATGTACATTCACGGCCCATGTGCGCATCCATCTGTTGACCTGGTAGTCTTTTGTGGCCACAGGGTACATGAGGGCGGCGTTGTTTACGAGGACATCCACCAGTCCGTAACTGTCGTGCGCCGCTTTGACTAGGGCTTCACACTCTTCTGGCACTGATATGTTTGCTGCTACAGCGGTGGCCTCACCACCGGCGATGCGTATGGCGTCTACGGTTGTCTCAAGTGAACCTGCAAGCTGATGTTCTCCTTCTTTCAGCGTGCGTGCCGCACAGACCACCTTTCCGCCTTCTGCGGCGAACATCTTGGCGATTGATTCACCGATGCCGCGGCTGGCACCAGTTACAATGATTACCTTCCCGTCGAGTTTGCCCATTTAGTGCTCCTTTACATCTTTACATCTAGAGAATTACATAAAATCACTGAAGAGCCTAGTTTACAGTTGGAAGCGGAACGGCAACACGTGGCCTGTCGGTGCATCGTAGCGCTCGCACTATTGTAACTGGAGTCCCTTCCAGTGTCATTACTTTTACTTTGACTTTCTCACCGCGTGGCCGCCGAACTGATTGCGCATGGCTGCTAGCAGCTTTCCGCCGAATGGCTGTACCTGACGTGAACGGAATCGCGCCTGAAGAGACAATGATATGACTGGTGTTGGAACGTTGAGTTCTATTGACTCCTGAACTGTCCAGCGACCCTCACCAGAGTCGTCTACGTAAGCTTGAAGAGATTCCAGTCCAGGTTCCTCTTCCAGAGCGGCCGCGGTTAGGTCAAGGAGCCATGAGCGAACCACGCTGCCGTAGCGCCATATCTGGGAGATCTGGGCTAGGTCTAAATTCAATGCCTGTTTTGCCTGCATAAGTTCGAAGCCCTCTGCGTACGCTTGCATGAGGCCATATTCTATGCCATTGTGCACCATTTTAACGAAATGCCCCGCCCCGGCCGGACCGACGCGTCCATAGCCCTTGTCAGACGCAGGTGCCAGGGTCTGGAAGATTGGCTCCAGCCTTTGGAAGGTGGCTAGGTCGCCGCCGACCATCATGCTGTAACCTTCTTCCAGTCCCCATATACCTCCGCTGGTTCCTGCATCTAGGAAGAATAGTCCCTTTTCGGCTAGGGTTGCAGCACGGCGCATGCTGTCTTTGTAGTTAGAATTGCCGCCGTCTATGATCGCGTCGCCAGAGGAGAGAGACTCCGCTACTGTGTTAATAGTGCTCTCAGTGGGATCTCCATCTGGCACCATGACCCAGACTGCTATTGGTGAAGTGAGTTGTTCAATCAGGTTGGTTATAGAGGAAGCCATCACAGCTCCTTCGCCGACAAGGGCTTGTACAGCTTCTACCTGTGGGTCGTAGACTACCACGCGATGACCTGCACGCAGGAGACGTCTTGCCATGTTGCCACCCATGCGTCCTAGACCTATCATTCCAAGTTCCATTGTTTTTCTCCTTTTTTTTAGACTAGTTGGCCGTGCGGTTGTGTTCGTTTATGAGTTGTGCTGGATCACGCCTAGGAATTCCGATGTGTTTTGCACAACTCAGGGTTGTCAAATACATGGCTGGAGTGCAGGCTGGCAATGGTGAATGGTGGTGGCGACGGCTATGACGGTCATGACCGCGGATACTTTAGCCCAGACTTAAGTGGGGTAGTACTCAGATCCAAGTTTGCTACGTGTCGAATGCTGTCGTTGTGGACTTGCTGAGTAAATGTCAGTAACGAGTGTGATTGCTCACGCATGGAGTCGGTTACCTTTAGCCTCTCAAGGCTGGAGGTAACCTTCGTTGGGTTGAGTTTCCAGGCGGTGTCGGTACGGTTCCAGATGCGCCCCAAGATGTAGCGTCCTTGCAGATCTGATATGGCTATCTCTATCATGTGCGAATAATTTATTAAGCTGGTGTTAAGTTCTCATCGCCAGAGGCGATGAGAAGGGCTTTCTTCTCTTCAACGTTGGCAATGAGCTGATCAAAGGAGTCTGCAAATGACTTAATTCCGTCAATTAGCAGTTTGTCGGTTACTTTTTCTATGCTGATGCCGGCTGCCTTCAAAGAATCCATTGTATGCTCTGCACTCGTCATGTCTTGCTCCAGAGTGGCTTGAGCTTTGCCGTGTTCCATGAAAGCAGTGAGGGTGGTCGGTGGCATGGTATTTACTGTGTCTTGGCCGATTAAGTTGTCTACGTACAGCACATCGCTGTAGGCGGAGTTCTTGGTTCCAGTGCTGGCCCATAGCGGCCTCTGTACGTGTGCTCCCTTGGCTTTTAAAGCGGCAAAACGGCTGCTGCTGAAAATTGTCTTGAAGGATTGGTAGGCCAGCTTTGCATTGGCGATTGCGGCCTTGCCCATAAGTGCATCTGTCTCGGGTTTCCCTTGACTGGATCTCTCTCCAAGAAAGTTGTCCACTGTCGTGTCCACACGGCTGACGAAGAAAGAGGCAACTGAGGCCACTTTGCTCAGGTCTCCTCCGGACTTGGCCAGGTCTTCTAGTCCGGCGATGTACGCCTCCATTACCTGACGATGAGCTTCCAGCGAGAATATAAGGGTCACGTTTATGTTTATGCCATGGCCTATGAGGCGCCGAACGGCATGGATTCCCTCGGCCGTTGCTGGCACCTTGATTAGGGTGTTAGGGCGGTCAAGGGCTGCGAAGAGTCTCAGTGCCTCGGCGATGGTGTCCTCGGTGTCGTGTGCGAGAGTTGGACTGACCTCCAGGGAGGCGTAGCCATCGTGGCCTTTGGTGCGGTCATATGCGGGGCGTAATAGGTCGGCTGCGGAGCGGATGTCTTCCATGGCCAGTTTTTCGTAGGAATCCTTGGCGTTGAGTCCTTCACTGGCAAGGGCGCTCAGGGCTTTGTCGTAGTGGGTGCTGCCAGAGATGGCTTTCTCGAATATGGTTGGATTTGAGGTCAGACCGGTGACTCCCATATTTATCAGGTTCTCGATCTCGCCAGACAACAGTAGTTCGCGGCTTATGTTGTCGTACCAGATGGACTGTCCTAGGCGTTGTACAGCTTCTATTGATGCCATAACTATTCCCCTTTTGTTATGTTGCTGGAGGCCTGCAATGCTTGCTGTTCCAGTGCAATGACCTTATCCAGGCGGCGGCGATATTTCTCCTCAGCTGAGAACTCGGCATTGAGGAAGGATGTAATGAGATCCCTTGCCAACTCTTCGTCGATTATACGAGCCCCTAAGCAGAGTACGTTCATGTCGTCATGCTCAACTCCCTGGCCTGCGGAATAGATGTCATGGCAAGTGCCGGCTCGTGCCCCTGGGACTTTGTTTGCGGCGATGACTGCTCCAACGCCGCTGCCGCAGACGATTATACCTTTTTGGGACTTGCCCGAGGCTACTTCTTGTGCTACCGGGCCAGCGAAGTCTGGATAGTCGTCTAGGGGGTCCAAAGATGAAGCTCCCTTGTCCATAACTTCAAACCCCTGTTCTTTGAGCCAATGTATTAGCTTGGACTTCAATTCGTAACCGGCATGATCGGCTCCAAGTGCCACTGACATACTCATTACTGTGGCACTTGGATAAGTTTTAAGGCTTCATCTGCGACGTGCTGAGGAGTTAGGCCGAACTGTTCGTATAGCGCTCCTATTGGCGCTGACGCTCCGAAGTCCGATAGGCCTATGGCAACTCCTTCAGTTCCGATGTAACGTTCCCATCCCATTGTCGTTGCCGCCTCTATGGAGATCCGTTTACGTATATACGGAGGCAGAACGCTGTTACGATACTCTTTGGTCTGGGCATCGAAAATCTCCCAGGAAGGCATGGAAACGACGCGGGCGGAGATGTTTTGTTCTTGAAGCAGCCTGCCTGCCTCAAGAGCTATGTGGACCTCTGAGCCAGTGCTAATGAGGATGACATCAGGTTTGTCAGATGCCTCCCATAGCACGTATCCGCCTCTATGGACGCCTATGGAGGGATCCAGTTTGCTACGGTCCAATACTGGAAGGTTTTGGCGGCTGAACACCAATGAAGTTGGGCCGTTCTGACGTTGTATGGCTATCTTCCATGCGTCTATGGTCTCTGTGGCGTCGGCTGGACGGAGCACAACCATTTTTGGTATTGCTCGCAGTGCCAGAAGCTGCTCAATCGGTTGGTGGGTTGGGCCGTCCTCTCCAAGGCCGATGGAGTCGTGGGTGAAGACGTATATTACCCTTTGGCCCATGAGCGCGGCCAGCCGCATTGGTGGACGCATATAGTCAGAGAAGATGAGAAATGTTGCCGTGTAAGGGATGGTCCCGCCGTGTAGAGACATCCCGTTGGCGATGGCTCCCATTGCATGTTCACGCACTCCGAAGTGCATGTTGTGGTTACAGGTCCCCTCGAAACCGTAGTGGTCGTGGCTTTTGAGAAGTGTCTTGGTAGATGGAGCTAGGTCGGCAGATCCACCGATAAAGGCATGAACATTTTGGGCAATGACGTTCATTACCTGTCCGGAAGCCTCCCTAGTTGCGATTGGTTTGTCTACGTGGTCGAATAGTCCTTCAAGCCCTTTGGTCCAGTCCTTGGGAAGTTCTCCACTCAGGGATTCCTCTAGGTTTTGGGCCTGGGTTGGGAAATTCTGGTGATATGTCTGTAATCTGGCCTGCCACTCGTTTTGCCAGATTATGCCTCTCTCATTGGCCTGCCTGAAGTGGGCAAGCGCCTCCTGGGGAACTGTGAACGGCTCTTCGTATGGCCATTCCAGGAATTCTTTGGTTAAGCGTACTTCATCTGTGCCAAGGGGTTCGCCGTGGGCTGAGGCGGTACCAGCCTTGTTTGGACTGCCGTAGCCTATGATTGTCTTGCAGATAATAAGGCTTGGGCGTTCGGTTTCCTCTTGTGCCATGCGTATGGCAGAATCAACACTCTCCGGATCCATACCGTCTATTGGGCCTATGACGTGCCAGCCGTAGGCCTGGAAGCGCTGACCAACATTTTCGGTGAAGGAGATGTCCGTGTTTCCCTCTATGGAGATGTCGTTGTCGTCGTAGAGATAGATGAGCTTGCCAAGATGCAGGGTGCCGGCAAGTGAGGCCGCTTCTGAGGCAACGCCTTCCTGCAGGTCACCATCCGAGACTATAGCATAGGTGTAGTGGTCAACTACTGAGAGGTCTGGCCTGTTGTAGTGCTGTGCAAGCCATCGTTCGGTTATGGCCATGCCAATTCCGGCGGCGAATCCCTGGCCAAGAGGCCCTGTGGTCATTTCTGCGCCCGGTGTGACCCCATATTCAGGGTGGCCAGGTGTCTTGCTTCCCAATTGCCGGAAGAGTTTCAGCTCATCTAGCGGAATGTCATACCCACTGAGATGAAGCAGTGCGTATAGCATCGCCGAAGCGTGCCCTGGCGACAGTATAAATCTGTCTCGGTCTGGCCAATGTGGGTCGGCAGGGTTGTGCTTCAGGAATCTGTCCCATAGAACGTAGGCCATTGGAGCGGCTCCAAGAGGTGCTCCTGGATGGCCGGAGTTGGCCTTCTGCACCGAATCTACAGCTAGGAAACGTATGGTGTTGATGCAGAGTTTGTCTAGGGATTCGTTATTCATTTATGTTAACCTTATCTCTTGAAAGCTGTTAACTCTAGGTACTACCATATATGGCTGTCTCGTTACCGCGAGATCCTAGGTTACTGTGGCCTGCCCACCTTAGATGAGTGTAGGAAGGTTTGAATTTGCCGTCAGAGCTTAGTATGTCAGCAAATATTATGACCAGTATCTCATATGCTACTACTATAACGTACTATAACGAGATTTTCACCCTTTTCACCCTATTAAAAGTATTCAATTCACACCAGATATATTTTGGTGCATGATTTATTGGCTTAACAGAAGTGGTTGGGCTGTTATTGTGAATGCTTACAGCAATCCACCTATGGTAAGCCAGTAGAAAATTATGTATGAGCCGGCTAAAACCATGAGCCAAGAGCCGATGGGTTGTGTATACGGTATCGCCTTTCTGAGCGCTTTAGCCATAGTGCTCTTGAAGAAGGTGGTTCCAATGGTGAGGCTTAGTATCACGACTCCCATGCCGAGTGCGTAGAGTATGAACTGACCTATGGAAGTACTTATGTTTGAGACTGCAAAGCTTGTTCCTATGACCGACAGGAAAATTGGCAGTGTGCAACTGAGGGATGCCGTGCCATAGCTTAGTCCAAAAAGGAAATAGCCACGCACATTGACTTGGCCTGGGTTCCCCATGTGGGACGCGGCGCGAGCGGCAAACCCAGTGTAAATCTTTCCGCCGCCGATCATGAGCGAACCTGTGATGACCAGGCCGCCGCCGATAATCAGTCCTAGCCACGGAAGTATATCTACTACGATGGCCTTGGCTCCAAGCCCTATGATGATACCGGCCATGCCAAACAACACAATGAATCCGGCGGTTACCGATGCGCCCACTTGAATCCCCTTGGCGATGTGTTTGATGGGATGCACATTTTCGTTTGCATGTTGGTTTGTTCCTATGTACAGCCCAAGATAGGCTGGCAACATGGCAAATCCACACGGATTGACTGCTGAGACCATACCTGCGGCAAAGGCGAATCCCAGTGGAGCCAGCATCCCTAGGTTTCCCAGTACAGTGCCAGAGTTTCCAGAGAGGATTTCTACGAACTTGTTGATGCCATCTATCCCACTGTCCTTTCCCAGGATGATGGCTCCGATAACGGCTATGGAGATGGACAGGCTGGCGACAACTGTTGGCAACCCGATGGCTTGCCACATATTGGTTTCTTGTATGGATGCGTATATTGCTCTGTATATGAACATGATATTGTGCGCACGTATCGAAACTTCGGCCTGAGAGGTCAGGATTCCAGTGCCAACATCTCTCTGGATACGTCGGTTAGGATCTTTAGAGTCAGAAGCCCCCCCCACTTACGGAAGACTTCACCCTTGGAGTTGATGAATACTGTGGTTGGCACTCCAAACACCTCATACGCTTTGACCACATTTGGATCTTCGGTGAAACCGGCCGGGTATGTGAATCCCATTTCGTTCAAGAGGTTACGGGCATCGGCCTGGGAACCTAGTCCAACATACTGTCCGATGTCGATGCCTATGATGGTGACTTTGCCATTGAAGTTGTCGTGGAAGACTTGGAAGTCTGGCATTTCGGCGCGGCATGGTGGGCAGAGTCCAGCCCAGAAGTTGATGACCACGGGTTTGCCATTGAGGTCCGAGAGGTCGATGTTGGAGCCTCCAAGTTCGCTCTCGCCCTGGTAAAGAGTGAAGGGGAAAGTGTAAGCGACATTAAGTGTGCCACTGGATTTGGAGCATGCTGCCAGAGTGATTATAAGTACCAGTGCCAATAGGATAGACTTACCAATCCAACCGTAATTGAGAATATGCATTGGCTTGATTTGTTGCCTTACTCCGACCATGGGCGTGCCCTGTTTGCTCAAAATTTCATCACCTATTTACTGCTCTCTTGGGTTTCTAGATGATGCCGTAGATAGATAACAGTATCAATAGGGTTGATGAGAAGTACAACCAGGAAATTTTTAACATTTTGTTAGCAATGCTTTACTGGTGCGGGGTTCCAGTGTATTCCGCATGAATAGTTATAGGCATATTAATGTGCCATTGCAATCACTTTAGGTACAGGAAAAGGTCAGCGTGCGAGAAGGTCACTTCAAGGACGGCTCTCATGTCGTTATCGGCTGTTGTTACATAGTCAACGTGCCGAGGGTCTTGTTGGGGTAGTTTGTGAAGGCATTCCCGACCAAGTACTTCCTGAGGGCATAAGTGCATACCATCTGCCTGTTGGTCCCAGAATCCCACCAGCTTGAATGGGCTGAAGAGTGTTTCTGCCACGATGCGCAGGTCTGCGATGACCTCTGTGGCCCGGAAGCCGCCCTCTGCCTCTATGTTTATTTGTATGCGATGCATATTTGCCATGTCCTTAGCTCAGTATTTGTTCATCATACTACAGATAGGTAAATTACCCTTGACTCATGTGTGTCTCATCCGTATATTGTCTAGGTAGACTGACTAGTCAGTCTACCTAGACAATAAGTCTATAATTAATTAACAGACGCTTGAAGACTGGTTGGTTAAAGATTGGAGGAGATATGACCACTACGCTTGTTTCACCGATCATTAAGTTTCGAGACAAGACTTTGGTGCCCATTTGGGGAAAAGTGCAATTAGGCCAGAGGCTCAGCTTTGAAGACGGGGTCGCTTGTCTTCAAACCAATGATCTGATATCACTTGGGCAGATGGCAGACTACGTGAAGCGGAAAATGTGGGGAGATAAGGTCTATTTTGTTTTCAATCGCCATATTAACCCCACTAACATCTGTGTTCTCTCCTGCACCTTTTGCGATTTCGCGAAGAATAAGGGTGATGCCGATGCCTACGAGATGGAGATGGATGAGATACTTGGTAAGCTTGACCCTGAGATGCACGAAGTGCATATTGTGGGAGGGCATCACCCAGACTGGCCCTTTGAACGATACGAAGGGATTATACGGGGAATTCACGAGGCGTTCCCAAGCATACACATTAAGGCGTGGACTGCCGCTGAGATAGACTACTTCTGCAAACGGTTCAAGATGAGTGAAGAAGAGGTGATGGGGCGTATGAAGGATGCCGGTCAGGTGTCCATGCCAGGCGGCGGTGCAGAGGTATTTTCTAACAGGGTTCGCAAGGAGTTGTTTCCCGGTAAGAACACAGCCGATCGATGGTTGGAGATTCATAGACTGGCACACAACATGGGTATTCGCTCCAACGCAACGCTTTTGTACGGTCACATAGAGACATTTGAAGAACGTATACAACATATGATTCTTTTGCGTGAGTTGCAGGACGAGGCACCTGGTTTCCTGGCCTTCATTCCACTTGAGTATCAGGTGGGCACTACCAACCTTGTAGCACGCCAGGCATCGTCTGGTGAGGACCTGAGAACAATTGCGACATCGCGGCTGATGTTGGATAATTTCCCTCACATCAAGGCCTACTGGGTGATGATAGGTGAGGAGACTGCTTCCATTGCCCTCAACTTTGGAGCCAGTGATCTGGACGGTACTATCGGCGAGGAACGCATTGCACACGCGGCCAAGGCTGCCAGCCCAGTTGGACTGGCCCGGGCACGTATGCTGCGGCTTATCGGTGATGCAGGGAAGATCCCGGTGGAACGGGATGCTCTTTATAATGAGGTCCATGTCTACGACAATTAGAGTAGGGCAGATACCGTACCTTAACTGTGAGCCTTTCTTTTATGGCTTTGCGTTGCATGGCGTTGAGCTATGCCCAATGCCTCCCAGTGCAATGGGCCCGCTGGCACAGATAGGGGAACTGGACGCTGCGCCATTTTCCCTGATACAGAGTTTTGGGCTGAGGGACAAGTACGAGATTTTGGGGGACATGGGCATTAGCGTCAAGGGACCTGTAAGAAGTATCTTATTCTACTCACGTGTACCTATTGTAGAGCTTGTCGGTGGGCAGATTGGTGTAACTCAAGAATCGGCTACTGCAGTGCAGTTAATGAAGGTGCTTCTGGAGCAGCGTTACGGAGTACGCCCGAGGGAGTACGTTGGCCTTGAGTCTCCACATTTGGATGCCTTCCTGCTCATTGGCGATGATGCCCTTGTTACGCATGATCGTGTGGAGGGATTTCCATATTGTTACGATCTTTCAGATGAGTGGCTGGACTGGCAGGGCCTTCCCTTTGTCTTCGCTGTGTGGATGGTGCGGCGTGACATGGATGCGGATATGAAGAAGATCCTGGCCGACGGTTTGAGGAATAACATGGCGGAGAATATGAGTAATAACTTGAATGTCATAGCGTGCAAACGGGAACCAATGGGTATGCCCATAGGTGAGGTAATAGATTATTTGGAGGCCTTCCGATACGTTTTATCAGAAGAAGACTGGCAGGCTATTGAGAAATTTGAGGGTGCTTGGCATGCCCTTTCCAATGCAAAGGAGACGACTATATGACTACGGTAACATCGATGAAAGATGTGGCAGACAAGGTGATGGCTGGGGTGAGAATAACTCCTGAAGATGGGCTTTATCTTCTCAATGAGGCTCCTTTGATGGAGCTCGGAAACCTTGCACAGGAAGTTCGGTACAGGCATAACCCTGATCCTGTTGTCACTTTTGTGATTGACACGAACCTAAACTATACAAATATTTGCGATGCTTTTTGCACTTTCTGCGCCTTCTTTCGCATTGAGACGGACGCTGACTCTTATACGTACACTGTGGAACAGGTAATGGAGATGGTCGGGCAAGCGGCAGCCAAGGGAGTTACCACAGTTCTTTTGCAGGGTGGACTCAACTCCAAGCTTCCTATGGAGTACTATGAAGAACTGGTGCGCGAGACCAAGCGTCAATATCCCCAAGTGTTGCCACATTACTTTTCTGCGCCTGAGATACAGAAAATGTCTCAGGTATCGGAGATGCCTGTGTCGGAGGTGCTCCGCCACCTGAAAGAAGCTGGACAGGAAACTCTGCCAGGTGGTGGCTCAGAAATTCTATCTGATAAGGTGAAACGCCGTCTCAGCCGTCTGTGGCCTAAGGGTCGTGTGCAAGATTGGGAAGATGTGCATCGTGAAGCTCACCGATTGGATTATCGCACTACCGCGACCATGATGTACGGCCACTTAGAGCAGCCTGAGGATGTGATAGAGCACCTAGAGCGCACACGTGATCTTCAGGACGAAGCCCTAGCCGGCGGTCACGAGGGTTTTACGGCATTCATTCCATGGAGCTACAAACGCGGCAACACGCCTCTAGCCAAGCGAGTAAAAGAGGAGTCAGGCCCAAATCCGTATCTGCGTATGATAGCCATATCTCGGATATATCTGGACAACATCCAGCATATACAGGCGTCATGGTTCTCAGAAGGCAAGAAGACTGGTGAGGTTGCTCTCAACTTTGGTGGGGATGACTTTGGAGGTACGCTGTTTGATGAGAACGTTATGCAAGAGGCAGGCTTTTACAATCGCACCTCTATAGTGGAGATTCAAGCCATGATACGTGATGCCGGTTTTACACCAGCCCAGCGTACTACCAAGTACGAGATTCTGAACGTTTTCGACTAATTTGACAGTGACGTGGGCCTGCACACAATTAGAGACTGTCGTCACTCTCAGGCGTGCTTTTCTCGGAAAGTACGCCTGCTTGTTGAGGCTTACTTTGTTTGGACCTGAAACACAGTAGCTGTTGAGAACGTCTGTCAACTCGCTAAATGGAGTATGGATATGCCCTCGGAACTTGACGATATTTTAAGAAGTCCCAGGGACGCACCTTTTTCACGTATTCGATACGTGATGCTTCATGCCACCGAGGAACAAAAAGCAGGCTTTCTTCGCGAGCTTTATCTCGCGGCAGTGCAGGCTAAGGACACTGGCCAGTGGGATCAAGTAGTGGAGAAGCTTGAGGACTGGGAGGCTTGGGCCATGGCTGAATTTAGCAGCCATGCGATGGCTCCTACGGTGGAGGGGATTCCATGGTCGTCTGTCAGCAAGCCTCTTAACAAGAGCCGGATTGCCATAGTGACTACCGGTGGTATCTACGTGGAAGGGCAAGAGCCATACGACTTAGATAAGCAGGGTGGAGACTTCAGCTTTCGTGAAATTTCCAGAGATACTCCCATTAACCAACTTAGAGTAAAGCATCGTGGTTATGATATCGCAGGGCCGGAGGCAGATATTAACTGCGTCTTTCCACTGCAGCGGTTGCTGGAGATGGAGGCCGAAGGTGCAATTGGCGAGCTGGCATCCACCGCATATAGTTTCATGGGATTGATAAATGCTAACACCAATTTTCTGATAGAGGATAGCGCACCTGAGGTGGCGCGTCGTCTGAGGCAGGCTGATGTGGACGCTGTCTTCATTACAGCAACCTGACCGCACTGTAACCGGTCCGGAGGACTGGTAGCCAGGGCAATAGAAGAGATTGGTATACCAACGATTATAGTGATGATGTTCAAGGAAGTCGAGGAATATATCAAGCCTCCCAGGGTTGTTCACGTCCGTTTCCCATTTGGCCGTCCATTGGGAGAACCAGGCAACACCGACCAGCAAAGGGTTATCATTGAGGATTCCTTGGAAATATTGGTGAACACTACCGTAGCCGGAACGGTGGTTGAGTTGCCTTACAGATGGCGACGGGAAGATTACGCTGCTATTCGCATGAGACGTGCAGGTGAGACGAAAATTTGACATTGGACTGGTTAACTGACTACCAAATGACCATCTAATTCAGTAAGAAATTCCTTACTGAATTGATAGAAATTCAGGAACTTTTATGGCGCAGATAGATCCATCACTCTGGGGATTTGCCAGTATGTTTGCCTGGGGCGTAAGTGATATGCTGGCGAGATACGCTTCCATTCGGATAGGAAGTCATTCTACGGCAATGGCTATCCAGAGCTTTGGTATAGTTCCGCCACTGATGGTGCTGCTGTTTCGCGATTCACCTTGGAGCACCATGTTGGACGTGGACTTCGTAGTACTCGTGGTCGTTTGCAGCATGCTCTTATCGGTGGGTTATGTTGCTTTCTACCGTGGTTTGGAGCGAGGTATGATATCCATAGTTAGTCCTTTGTCGGCTGGCTATTTGGTGGTAACTACGATTCTGACTGCTATTTTTTTCGATGAAGTGGTGAGTTCGGTTGGATGGATGTTGATATTCGTGATATTAATCGGTATAGCTCTCACGTCTAGTAGTGGCAGGATAGGAGCTTCCGTCAGTGGTGTATGGTACGGACTCACAGCAATGATGATGATGGGGGTTGCCTTTGCCCTGTGGAAGCCGATTGTGGAGGACGTTGGCCCATTCTTGGCTGTGCTTTCAGTCAGGCTTCTATCGACAGTTTTTCTGGGCATATACCTGATAATTAAGAAGCCAGGTAGATTATCGTTTTCGAGAGGTACGGTATGCCTGTTGATAAGTGCTGGAATATCGGATTCTCTGGGTTTTATTTCATTCAATCTAGGCATAGAGTTGCATAAGGTGTCTCTTATCATTCCAATTGCAGCCGCGTATCCAGTGGTGACTATTGTCATGGCCTGGGTTCTCATAAGGGAACGCCTGCCTCTAGCTCAGATGCTTGGGATAGTTACTGTACTTTGTGGAGTGATTGTCTTCAGCGCAGTTATCTAGACCGCGCTTTCATAGCACAATGGCCTAGGGTATAATTTTACGGCGCCTGTTATAGCTTAATCAGTCAGTGCTTCAAGAGGTGAACTATGCCGGACACTAAAGCAGAACCAATGCCTCTTTTGCCGGAAAGGCCCCTTCTAATGCTCATGGACGGTCACGCCATGGTGCACAGGGCGTGGCATGCCATTCCATCGCCTTTGATGTTGAACAAGACTGAAGAGGACGTTCGTGGCGTATATGGATTTGCCAACGCATTTATCAAAGCCATCCAAGAGTGGCGCCCCACACACTGTGCCATCGCATTCGATATGTCTGCGCCAACTTTTAGGCATCTCAAATACGCCGATTATAAGGCACAGAGGCCAGAGACCCCTCAGGATCTGAGGGCGCAGTTCCCATGGGTACGGCGTTTGATGGAGGCATTCAGCGTTCCGATTTTCGAGATGGAGCAGTATGAAGGTGACGATGTACTTGGTACTCTCTCTCGTCAGGCCACGGAACAGGACATGGACACCATTATCCTCACAGGTGACACAGATATTCTTCAACTTGTTTCGCCCAGTGTGCGCGTGGCTTTGAACCGTAGCATGCAGGACAGGATTGTCTACGATCTGCACGCGGTGCAGGAGCGGTATGGTGGCCTAACTCCCACTCAACAGCCACATATCAAAGCCCTTCAAGGTGATACTTCTGACAACATTAAGGGGGTTCCAGGAATAGGCGCAAAGACTGCAATAAAGCTGATACAGGACTATGGCAGCATAGATGGGATTTATGACAACTTGGGCAATGTACTTCCTCCTCGTATCCGCGACTTGCTGGCAAACAATGAGGCCGCTGCGAGATTGGGACTTGATCTGACAACAATTGTTACAGAGGTGCCAATAACACTGAACTACGAGATGTGTCGCTTCTGGAGCTACGATCGTGAGAAGGTTTTGGAACTGCTCCGTGAGCTGGAATTCACCAGCATTGTTGCTCGTGTACCGCAGGTTACGGACGACACAGCGCAGCAGGCTTCCCAGGGTGTGCTCATGGTCGCTGAGCAAGAGATAGAGGGCGAATACCGGAGTATAGACAATGTTGAAGACCTAGTGGCACTGGTAATAGAGTTGAAGGCCGCTGGTAGCTTTGCCTTTGATGTGGAGACTACTGGCAAAGACCCGATGGCATGTAAACTGGTGGGCCTTTCGTTCTCAATCACTGCGGGAACTGCAAGCTATATCCCTGTTGGGCACAATGAAGGTAATCAGATTCCAATTGAGGAAGTTTTGGCCATCATCAAGCCCCTCTTGGAAGATCCAAGCGTGGCCAAATCAGCCCATAACGGCAACTACGATATGACTGTGCTTGCCAACTATGGCATTGAGGTGACCAACCTTGACTTCGATACCATGGTGGCTGCTCATCTACTTGGAGAGAAGAGCGTTGGTCTCAAGAGTCTTGCTTTCACACGTCTGAACGTTGAAATGACCCACATAGACGCCCTAATAGGCACGGGGCGCAATCAGATAACAATGGATAAGGTGTCAGTTGAAGAGGCGTCCAAGTATGCTGCTGCGGACGCCGATATGACGCAACGCTTGCGCGACCTGTTCGAGGTTGAACTCGAACGGACGAGCAGACTGAAGGACGTTTTTACCAATATTGAAGTGCCTTTGATACCGGTGTTGGTGAAGGTCCAGCGTAACGGCGTCTCACTGGACGGGGAGCGTTTTGAAGGCATGGCTGAGTCACTTGGTGAACGTTTGTTGGAAATTGAAAATATAGTGTTTAATGTGCTGGGTCACCGGTTTGCTCTCAATTCCACACAGCAGTTGGCAGATGTGCTGTTCAACGAGATGCGGCTTCCGAAGACCAAGCGCACCAAGACCGGCTACTCCACTGATGCCTCGGTCCTTGAAAACCTGAAGATGATGATAAACGATGGACATGCGGATGGAGCAGACCCAAGGGCCAATCAGATCCTAGATGGTATTTTGGAATATCGGGGACTCGCCAAGTTGAAATCTACTTACGTGGATGCTCTCCCGCAGCTTGTAAATCCCTGGACTAAACGGGTGCACACCAGCTACAACCAGACGGGGTCAGCCACTGGGCGCGTTTCCAGCAACGATCCAAATTTGCAAAATATTCCAGTGCGCACTGAGCTTGGCAGACAGGTGAGAAAGGCCTTCGTGGCTCAGGATGCTCCGCGATGGACACTGCTGGCCGCCGATTACTCTCAGATTGAACTCCGCGTCCTGGCGCACCTGTCCGAGGACAAGGGACTGGTGGACGCCTTTTTGCGTAACGAGGACATACATTCCGCGACCGCTTCGCAGGTGTATGGCGTAGCTCTTGATGCTGTGACTTTGGATATGAGGCGCATAGCCAAGATAATGAACTTTGGAGTCATTTACGGTCTCAGTGCTTATGGCATATCTCAACAGACCGACCTGCCACGCGACGAGGGAGCTAAGTTCATAGAAAGCTATTTTGCAAAATACCCCGGGATACGGGACTACCTTGAGGTCACGAAGGCGCAGGCAAGAAAGATGGGATACCTTGAGACGATGTGCGGTCGACGTCGCTACATCCCGGATGTAAATGCATCCAATTTTCAGGTGAGGCAGGCCGCTGAGCGGATGGCGGTGAATATGCCAATTCAGGGCACAGCCGCGGACATCATCAAGCTAGCGATGATAAACATAGGTCGGCGGATGCAGGAGGACTGTCTGCGTACGAGGATGATTTTGCAGGTGCACGACGAACTGATCTTTGAGGTGCCGATGGAGGAGATGGAGACCATGCGTACGATGGTACTGGAGTTGATGCCATCGGCTCTTGAGCTTATCGTGCCACTGAAGGTGGAATTGAAAATTGGTTACACCTGGGGAGATATGGAGTGATTTCCGGTGAGTTGTGTAGCTAGGACTATACAATATGGAGGCATGCTACGCTGATATGAAGAGCAATCATCCTGAGATAATGAGACGTTAATGCCGGCTTGTAGAATATGTGCCAGCCACCACTCACATGACGAAGCGCTGTATTGCCCCTCCTGTGGTACTTATGCAACTGATGTATGGCTAGTCTCGTTAGAGATGGATTCGTTGCTGTATTGTAGCTTAGCCGCGCGGATATTAAGTTATATTGGTTAAACTGATAAAGCTGAACTTCGTGCTTTGGTATGGATGAGTTCGGTTGAAGTACATTGCACTCTACAACTTAACGCACAAGTGGAAGCAGCGATACGATCATTGGATTATTAGCATGGAATTGACACATGTCTGACTCGTGGAAGTGCATTTCAATTCAAATCTCTCCATTTTAAAGGCCAAATCTAACCAATTCCGCGTGCTGCTACAATGAGATTATGAACAGTATAAAAACAACTATCTCACAAAAAATACATCTTTTGATGTGGAAACATCTTGATGTGTACCTAGGTCGGCTGGCCATTGTCATGTTCATACTTGCCATACCGACGTTTCTTGTCACATCCAACGTACGGATGGCCTTTGACAGCCTTAATCTCTATAGGTACGGCTTCGAAAGGTACGACGTTGTCAGCACCACTGGCTTTGACATGGACCAGCTCATGACGATCGCCCATGAATTTGTAGATTACTTCAATTCTTCCAAAGAATTATTGGATACGAAGGTGGTCATAGGTGGCGAACAACATGACCTGTTCAACGATGGAGAAGTTATGCACATGCGTGACGTGAAGGATATGGTGGGAGCAGTGTACCGCCTTCAAGTGGCGACTGGTGGGTATATCCTTGGTTACGCGGTTGTGTTGCTGCTAGCTAGTAGGCGAATGGGAGCTCGCGTGCTGGCTGGACGTGTTATATGTGGAAGTCTTTTTACGATGGGGTTGCTTGGCTTTGGGGGGTTGTCCTCGCTTGTCGGCTTCGACAAACTCTTCGACCAGTTTCACTCCCTTGGTTTCACTAGCGGCACCTATACCTTCGACCCGCGGTACAACTATCTGACGCGGCTGTTCACTGAGGGGTTTTTCATGGACACTACCATGTTTATCGTCGTGTCCGTGATAGTGATGGCTCTGTTGCTGGCTCTGGTGGCGTGGGGAATCAGGCGGGTTTTATTGAAGGCTTCCAGATAGAATTATAATTCAGCTTTAGCAGCCGCAATTGCCTCCACATCCACAACCTCCTCCTCCTACTCCCATTTGGGCCATATCGCCGTCGGGGCTTTTGGCGAATGCTGCGAACGCTGATAGCACCCTAGCAGAGTGACTTCCGCAGTCGTGGCAGGGCGCCCCTTCTTGATAGGTGCCCATGGGGCGCATCTTCTCAAAACGGTTCCGGCAGGGGGTGCAAACGTACTCGTATACGGGCATTTTCTACCGCTACGTCGCTTTTATATCGCTATGTGGGCCTGGTTAAGTTCTGGGTCATACGTTCACACTTCGTTGTGCTGTATAGTATGTGTGTCAACGTGTTGTACAGTCAGGGTAAAGATGTAAGGATTGCACGGTAGAGTCACTCTTTGACTCTATTGCAGGCATCGCCATCGCTCATACACCTGCCTGCCATTTGCTCTATTCGTGTATTCAGCTGACCATGGAGCGTGGTTACATCTCTATGGTTTTTTCACCGGAGAGGTAGGCTCCAGGTTCTTTTGAGAAAGATACACGGCAGCCAGGCCCACAGAAATAGTAGATCTGACCTTCGTGCTCGTGTGTGCCTCCGTTGGGGTTTTTAACGTCCACATCCATGTGGCATACCGGATCTACGGCTGTTTCAGACTTGCCTCTGCTAAGAAGTGGAATTCTCATCGTACATACCTCCTATTTGTTGATTCTTGCTCCCCTGTAACGTTGCAGTCTGAGGGAATTGCTAACCACGGTGAAAGAGCTGATGGCCATAGCCGCTGCTGCCAGCATCGGGTTGAGGAATCCGAATTCTCCCAGGAAGGGCTGAAGGACTTCCGGCACACTGCCTCCGCTGAATATGGGGTAGAGCACTCCGGCGGCAATTGGTACGAGTGCGGTGTTGTAGAAAAAGGCCCAGAAGAGGTTCTGTTTGATTGTCCTCATGGTTACTTTGCTTAGGGCAAGGGCTTCCACTATGCCACCAAGGTTTCCCCTCACCAGGGTTATGTCTGCAGCCTCCATGGCTACGTCTGTACCGGTGCCTATGGCGATGCCAACTTGGGCCTGTGCCAGGGCGGGTGCATCGTTGATGCCGTCGCCAACCATCGCTACCACTTTCCCTTCGGCTTGAAGTTTCTTGATCTCTTGCGATTTGCCCTCCGGCAGTACTTCGGCCAGTATACGGTCTATGCTGAGGTCTCTGGCGATGGCCTCCGCTGTGCGGCGGTTATCGCCTGTCATCATGATCACTTCCAGGCCCATCTCATGAAGAGACTTGAGCACCTCTTTGGCCTCTGGCTTCAGGGTGTCTGCAACGGCGATGACACCTCCCACGCGATCTCCAAGTGCGATGTACATTGGTGTCTTTCCATGTGAGGAAAGCTCAGCAGCCATAGATTCCAATCCGTTCAGTGTGTAGCTGCGTTCCTGCATGAGGGCCAGGTTACCAAGCGTGACATGGGTGCCATTCACGTTTGCCTCGATGCCGCGTCCGGGTATGGAGTTGAACTCCTTGACCTCCTGCAGGGCAAGGCCTCGGTCCATGGCGGAGGCGACTATCGCCTCACCAAGAGGGTGCTCCGACCCCTTTTCTGCCGATGCTGCCAGTATGAGCAGGTCTTCTTCAGGCACTCCATATACGATCACGTTTGTTACCTTTGGGCTACCCATTGTGAGAGTCCCGGTTTTGTCGAGGACGATGACATTTACCTTGTGTGCGGTTTCAAGGGCCTCGGCGTTGCGGATGAGGACACCCCATGCGGCCCCCTTGCCTGTGCCGACCATGATGGCTGTTGGTGTTGCCAATCCAAGGGCGCAGGGGCAGGCGATGATCAAGACCGCCACCATGTTCAGCAGGGAGTATGTGAATGCTGGAGATGGCCCTGCGAAGAGCCAGATTCCGAATGTGACAATGGCAATGCCAATTACAATGGGAACAAAGTAGCTGGAAACCAGGTCAGCTAGCCGTTGTATGGGGGCCTTGGAGCCCTGGGCTTCCTGCACCATCTTGATGATTCTGGCAAGCGCCGTATCCTTACCAATCTTGGTGGTTCGGAACTTGAAGCTGCCGGTCTTGTTGATGGTGGCTCCAAATACGGAGGAGTCTTCCTTCTTCTCAACAGGGATGCTCTCCCCAGTCAGCATGCTCTCGTCCACCGAGGATGAACCATCAATGACCACGCCGTCAACAGGGATGCTCTCCCCAGGACGCACCACTATGACGTCGCCGAGAATCACATCTTCGATTGGAACATCAATTTGCTGTCCATCACGAATGACGCTGGCCGTCTTGGGTTGCAGACCCATAAGTTTCCGTATGGCCTCTGACGTTTGTACCTTGGCCCGGGCCTCCAAGAAGCGTCCAATGAGGATGAGGGCGATGATAATGGCTGCCGTGTCGAAGTAGACCTTGGCTTCGGCCTCACCCACTCTGAAGAAGTCAGGGAAGATGGTTGCAACGGCGCTGTAGAAGTAGGCGGTGCTTGTTCCAATGGCAATGAGTGTGTTCATGTTGGTGGTTTTGTGTTTCAGCGCACCCCAGGCACCGTGGTAGAATTGTGCGCCGGCCCAGAACTGCACGGGAGTGGCTAGTACCCACAGCACGTACCAGTTCTGGAGTAAGGAGGGCATCCAGGGGAACCATTCCTTGAAGCTGCCAAGAAATATAATGGCTCCAAATCCAGAGGCGAAGAGCAGCTTTCCCCGTAGTGCCTTGATCTCCTTGGTGCGGGACAGGCGCTCCTCGTCATTATTGGGCTCATCTCCCGCCACTCCTTCAACGATGTAACCGGCGTTGTTCACGGTGGATTTCATGTCTACCAGAGTGGCAATGCCGTGGATATACTCTACCATGGCCTGCTCTGTGGCCAGGTTTACGTTGGCTGAGATCACTCCCTCGACCTCTTTCAAGGCGTGCTCTACGTGGATAATGCAGGCGGCACAGGTCATTTTACCTATGTTAAGGGTTATTTGCGCCAGACTGGTCTTGTACCCGGAGTCGTCCACTGAGTGGACTAGATCGGCGATGGCGGCAATGTCATCGTTGAATTCAATTGTGGCCTGCTCAGTAGCCAGGTTTACGGACACGCTGGTGACTCCAACTACTTTCTTCAGTGCGTTTCCAACATGTGAAACACAAGAAGCACATGTCATTCCTTCTATCAGTAGAATTATTTTCTTTGGCGTTTTGATTAACATCTTTGTGTAGTTTAAGAGCTAGCTCATGACTAGTAACGAACTTTGGGGAGAAGAAATATCTTCCTGTGTGATATGCTTGATTTCTATTTGAGCCATAGCCTTCTCAACTAGGGCAGTAATATCCAGAATTGATTCCAAACGATCCACTTCTTCCGACGTGCTACGTGTGACGGGATGTTTTGGAACAAATAGAGTACAGCAGTCCTCGTCTGGTAGTATTGATACTGGATATGTGTCTATGTTACGGGCTTCACTGATAATCTCCTGTTTGTCCATGCCGATTAGGGGGCTGAAAAATGGAAGAGTCACAGCGCTGCGGACTGTGACAAGGTTCTCCAGCGTCTGTGATCCAACTTGACCAAGGCTTTCCCCTGTCACCAATGCCTTGGCTCCATGTTCGTTGGCTAATTTCTCCGCGATACGTGCCATGAACCTTCGATATATGATGACTCTGTAGGCAGGTGGGACGGAGAGGATAATCTCTGTTTGTACGTCCGCGAATGGCACCAAAATAAGTGTGGTTCTGAACTGGTAAAGATTCAAGATTTCGGCCAACTCAATGGCCTTCTCTCTAGACGATCCATCCACTAGCGGGAAGCTGTGGAAGTGAACTAGGACGACTTGGCAGCCGCGTTTCATCATGCGCCAGGCTGCTACCGGAGAGTCTATGCCACCTGAGAGGAGTGCGGCCACTTTGCCGCTGACGCCTACTGGAAGGCCTCCTGGCCCCTGTGTCTCCTGGAAATACACCAGTGCCTCTTTCTGTAACATCTCAACAAAGATGTTTAGCTCTGGCTGTTTCAGGCTTACATTTGCACCCGTGAGCTGCTGGACGAAGGCTCCCATCTCACGGTTGATCTCTGGTGATGTCATCGGGAAATTCTTATTGCCACGTTTGGCTGTTATTCGGAATGTACTGAAGGAGAGGTCTGTTAATTTGTCCTCTAGGAATTTTTTTACGGCTTCAATGGATGGAGCGACTTTATGATAGCGGTAGAATTTGACTACGCCAAATACTTGTTTGATTCTTTTTTCTATGTCGTCCCATTCCGCTTCCGGTGCAAGAGTGATTTCTACGCCCATGTGTTTCTTCTTCACCTGGGCTACTGACATACCACTCAGAGCCTGGCTGAGGTTCTGCTCTAGCTGTTTGTAGAATAAGGGACGGTTCTTGCCCTTTAGGGCTATCTCGTGCCCGCGGATCATTACGGAATTACCAGTAGTTTTCACTTTTTGTTTTTCTTATTGTTCTGTAAATGTTATTAATTTTCGGCAAGCATAGCGCTCAGTGCCTGAACCTTAAGCTAGTTTACATCATATTAGACTCAAGCGAACTAGATTCTGCCCCACCCTATGCTTTAGTGCTGATTGGTAGGTCTATCTTGTAACTGCTGAGCATCATCTGAATTTGCTGGGCCGTCTTTTCATCCGGCTCGGTAAGTGGGAGCCGTGGCTTGCCAACGTCGAAACCAGCCTGGTTCAGGCTGTATTTTATCGGGATTGGGTTGGATACTACGAAAAGGCCCTTGAATATAGGTGTCAGCCTCAGGTGCTCAAACGCTGCCTCCGCGGTTCTTCCGGCTACTGTCAGATCCATCATGCTTTTGATCTGAAGCCCAACAATGTGAGATGCCACGCTGATTACACCATAGCCTCCCATTGTCATTATGCTGAAAGTGTCGCTGTCGTTGCCGCTCCAGACATGGAAACCAAGGGGCGCACCAGCGATTATACGGGCGATTTGTTCGAAATCGCCGCTGGCTTCCTTCACTCCTATGATGTTGTCAATTTGTGACAGTCGCAGGGTGGTCTCCCAGGCGAGGCTGGTTATGGTACGGCTGGGTACGTTGTACAGTATGCAAGGGAGATTGGTGCTCTCAGCGATTGCCTTGAAGTGTTGGTATAGACCTTCCTGGGTTGGTTTGTTGTAGTAGGGTACGACCAGCAGGACGGCGTCCGCTCCTTCTTTTTCTGCTTCCTGTGTTAGCTCAATGCTTTCCGCTGTGCTGTAGTTCCCAGTGCCAGCAACAACAGCGCCGCGGTCTCCAAGTTCCGTTTTTATCTCCCGGAAAAGGTGTATTTTTTCGTCCTTGGTGAGGGTAGGGGACTCACCTGTGGTTCCGGAGATTACAAGCCCATCGCTTCCAGAATCTATGAGTGAGGAAGCTAGGCGTTTGGCTTGGGTGTAGTCTACATGTCCATGTACATCGAAGGGAGTGACCATTGCCGTAATGAGTCTGCCTACTGTAACCATGATGCCTACCTCCTGTATTGGATTAATGCTTCCTCTTTGACCACAATTTCTGCTACCTGTACCGCATTCAGGGCAGCACCCTTGCGTAGGTTGTCGGCCACCACCCATATGGCAAGGCTGTTGGAGTGAGACACGTCCTGTCTTATACGCCCAACGAAGACATCGTCTGTGCCCTCCGATTGCACTGGCAGTGGATATATGTCCTTTTCTGGGTTGTCCATCACCTTGATCCCAGGTGCCATGGATAGGATTTCCCTGGCCTCTTTTGAGCTCATTGGACTGTCAAACTCCACGTTCACAGACTCGCCGTGGCCGATGTACACAGGTACTCTGACGCATGTGGCACATATTGGCATATCCTGTTCGTGCATTATCTTGCGGGTCTCTTGGACCATCTTCCACTCCTCTGTGGTGTAATCGTTGTCCATGAAGGCTTCTATGAATGGCAGGGCGTTGAAGGCTATTTGATGTGGGTATGCCTTCGGGGTTATTTCCACTTGTTTCCCCTCCATAATCTGTGCCGTTTGCTGGTGCAACTCTTCCATAGCGTTGGCGCCAGTTCCTGAGACCGCTTGATATGTAGATACAATGATGCGTTTGATGGGATTCACCTGGTGCAGAGGGTTTAGGGCCACCACCATTTGTATTGTGGAACAGTTGGGATTGGCTATGATTCCAGTATGTGAGTGAATATCCCCGGGATTGACCTCAGGCACTACCAGCGGCACTTGAGGGTCCATGCGGAATGCCGAACTGTTGTCTATGACCGTAGCTCCTGCTTTGGCGGCTATTGGCGAGAAGTGTCTGCTGATATCAGCGCCCGCTGAGAATAAGGCGATGTCTATCCCTTTGAATGAGTCCTCAGTTGTCTCTTCTACTTCCAATTCTTGCCCCATAAACATCAGTTTTTTGCCTGCGGAGCGGTCAGAAGCATAGAGACGCAAGGTATTTATTGGGAAATTCCTCTGTTCAAGGATCTTGAGGAATTCGCTTCCCACAAGTCCTGTAGCGCCTACTATTGCGAGGTTGAATCCCATTTTCTTACTCCATGGGCTTAGAGATCCAGTAGTTTCTCTAAGCCAACGACAAATTCCTTGGATTTTACCACTTCTCTTATCGCCAGTGTAACTCCAGGCATATAGCACTCTCTGTTGATTGTGTCATGGCTCAGGCTCAGGGTCTGTCCCTGAGTACCGAGAATCACTTCATGGTGGGCCATTCTCCCAGGCATTCGTATGCTATGTATGGAAACACCGCCAAGTTCTCCTCCGCGTGTGCCTTGCACAGGCTCTTTTTCAGGTGACGGTCTAGTGAATGAATTGTCTCTGCCCTCACGGAGGTTTCTGGCTAGGGCCAGCGCAGTCCCTGAGGGTGAGTCTATTTTAGCTTCGTGATGCATTTCAACGATGTCGGCGTAGTCGAAGAATTTTCCAATGCTGCGTGCCAAATGCATTATCAGTATCGCTCCAATGGCGAAGTTGGGGGCTAAAAATATTCCTATTCCATGTTCCTTGGCCATACGATCAAACTCATTTATGGTGGCTTCTGTAAATCCGGTGGAACCGATAACAAGATTGACTCCGTTTGCTGCCGCCATACGACATGCTGCAAGGGATGCTTCGGCGTTGGTAAAGTCAACCATGACGTCTGGCTTGTACGTGTCCAAAGCGCTCTCTATATCAGAGGAGAATGGGATGCGTCCAGAGCCGTCTGGAAGCTGTATGTAGTAGTTGTCGGCGTTTTTCGTTACGCCTGCGACAGGTTCCATGCCCGGCTCGCGATTGACCGCTGCCAGTACTTCTCTCCCCATTTTCCCCGTGACCCCATGAATAAGGACTTTTATAGATGCCATCTTCTCACCTTAAGTTGCAATGATCACGAGTATCTAGAGGCACGGCCTTTAATGAGGCCTCAGGGCTACCATGAAATTCCCGAATGTTGACTGAGTCTCCATCATGTCCTGAATGCTATAGGAGAGCGCGACGTGAGAGGTTTATGCGCCCCATAGAGTCGACTTCTCTGACAACTACCGTGATCTCGTCTCCAACTTTCACCACGTCTTCCACCGATTCAATATGTTCATTTGAGAGCTCGCTGATATGGACAAGCCCGTCCTTGCCTGGCAGAATCTCCACAAAGGCACCGAAGTTCATCAGGCGGACGACTTTCCCGGTGTAGACTGCACCTACCTCTATCTCTTTGGTCAGCCCATCTATGAGTGCAATTGCTTGCTGGGCCGCCTCCTGGCTTACTGAGCCTATGGTTACTGTGCCGTCGTTATCTACATTTATGGTGGCTTGGGTAGTTTCTATGATTGAGCGTATGGTTTTCCCACCAGGTCCGATGAGCGCTCCAATTTTGTCAACTGGGATACTTATTCTCAGCATACGGGGGGCATATTGGCTCAACTCAGGCCTTGGCTCTGGCAGCGTCTCTACTATGCGGTCCAGTACGAACAAGCGGGCCTCTTTAGCCTGTTTCAGGGCTTCCTCCATTATGGAGTAGGTTATACCTTTGATTTTGATATCCATCTGAAGGGCAGTTATTCCGTGGGCTGTGCCAGCCACTTTGAAGTCCATGTCGCCGAGTGCATCTTCAACCCCTTGGATGTCAGTCAGGATGACGTATTTGCTATCCTCTGTCATGACTAGCCCCATTGCTATACCGGCAACAGGTGCTTTGAGTGGTATGCCTGCATCCATTAGTGCCAATGTACTGCCGCATACGCTGGCCATGGATGTACTGCCATTGGAGCTGAGAGACTCCGATACCAAGCGTATGGTGTATGGAAATTCCTCTTCGGTTGGTAGAACAGGGAGTAGAGCACGCTCTGCGAGAGCACCGTGTCCTATTTCACGTCGTCCTGGTCCGCCCATTCTTCTCACTTCACCAACTGAGTATGGAGGGAAGTTATAGTGGTGTAGGTATCTTTTACTCTGATCAGGGTTTATTGTATCGAGTTTTTGAGTCTCTGCCATAGAGCCAAGGGTCGCAATGGTAAGTATTTGCGTCTGTCCGCGATTGAAGAGACCTGAGCCGTGTGTGCGTGGCAAGATTGAAGTCTCGCAGCTTATTGGCCGTATTTCTTTGGGTTGGCGTCCGTCAGGGCGCTGGTTGCCGTGGACTATTCCTGATCTTACCTGCCTCTTGACTAGGGCTTCAAATGCAGCGCGTACTTTTTGTGGTGAGTATTCTTCCCCAAGTTGAGTTGCGACATCCGTTCCCAATTCGTCTAGAGCTCCATCTTTCTCACCCTTTTCTCTGTTGGTGAATATGGTGGGTTGTAGTCTGTCTCCGAGGAGGGATGATATCTTGTCTACTAACTCAGTCTCTACCTGAGCGTCAAGTGGTAGAATCATTTTTGGCTTTGCCGCTAGATCAATTAACTCCTGTTGGAGTGTGATTATCTGCTGGTTGATCTCTTGGCCGCACTTGACTGCTTCAATGATTACATCCTCGCTCACTTCTGATGCCCCTGCCTCAATCATTGCTATAGCGTCTTTGGTGCCGGCGACTACAAGATCAAGTTTACTTTCTTCCAATTGAGCGAAAGTGGGATTGATGACAATCTCTCCGTTTATGTAGCCAAGTTTAGTGGCGCTAACGGGTCCGTCGAACGGCACATCTGATATGCTTAAGGCAGCGGATGCCCCTATTATACCAAGGATGCCGGGGTCGTTCTCTTGGTCTGCGGATAGAACGGTTACGACCACCTGTATCTCGTTGTGGAGCCCTTTCGGGAAAAGTGGTCTCAGGGGGCGGTCTGTCATGCGGGCGGCCAATGTCCCGATTTCGGTGGCTCGTCCCTCTCTCTTGAAAAAGCTACCTGGGATTTTCCCTGCAGCGTATAGTCGTTCCTCGTAATCTATTGTAAGTGGCAGGAAGTCAATTCCTTCCCTTGCAATAGGTGCAGCACAGGCGGTGACGAGTATGATTGAGTCGCCATATCTGATGGTTACGGAACCGCCAGCTTGGTTTGCTAGTTTTCCGGTTTCAATTGTGAGTTTACGACCAGCTATCTCACTACTTTTAGTGTGAATCAAAATAAAAATATCCTCCTCTAGCTAATGAACACTGGGGGAGAATAAAGAAGGAGCACCGGATTGCGGGTACTATCTCCGTATGAGAAGACTAGTTGTCAGTTCCATGTATCGGCTGCTATCTTCTCGCCTTAGATAGCGAAGTAGCCGCCGTCGCTGCCCCACCAGTTTCATAAGCCCACGGAGACAATGGAAATCTTTGCGGTGCACCCTGAGGTGGCCAGTAAGGTGATTTATTCGGTCTGTAAGGATAGCTATTTGCACACCCGTAGATCCGGTATCACCCTCTTTTGTCTGGTACTCCTTTATAAGGGCCTGCTTCCTCTCTGTCCCCTGCATCTATTTTATTACCTTTCTCTATTCTCTTCGCCGAAACTCTAGCACAAATCGCTCCAGGAGTAAACTGACAATCTGAAAAGATAACCAAGCCTAGATGTGGAGGGTATTGCCGAAGCCAAGTCGACTACATACACATGAGCATCTAGAATACAAGTATCCCTTTTTCTTTGAATGCCTTGTCCCAATTGGAAAGGTCAAGCCTGTGTGATGCTTGAGCATGGCTCAAGTGACAGTCGGAGTTGCAGATTTCGGGATGATATCATAGATAGGTCATGATTGCCCCATTGTTTGTTTGCTAAAATCTTTTCGTTGTGGGAAAATGTAGGACATGAGAATAGGTGTTTTTGACATTCTAGAACCCATTCCAGAGTTTAAGAACCTCCATGCAATTACCATCCTGCATCCGTGGGTAGACGCTGGAAATGTAGGCGCAATGGCATTGGGGCAATTGGAAAGCCACTTTGGAGCCAAGGAATTTGGGAAGCTGCACCGTCCTGGTAACTTTTTCGACTTCACCCGTTATCGTCCCACCTCACGCTTTGTTGAGGATCGGCGTGAGATAGTAATACCCAACACAAACATATACTACTCGCTTGGAACAGACGGCCCAGATTTTCTTTTCATCCATCTAATGGAGCCTCACGCTTTTGCCGAGAGATACATTGAGTCAGTGGTGGATCTTCTCAAAACGTTTAACGTAAAGCGCTACTGTCGCATAAGCGGAATGTACAACGCTGTGCCGCATACACGACCACTTCGAGTTACAAGCTCTTCTGAGTTGTCAAAAATGCCGGGCATGTCTGGACTAATAACGCCGCGTCAGGCAAACGGTGGGTACCAAGGCCCAACCAGCATTATGCACTCGTTGACAGATGAACTTGAGAAATTTGGTACGGAAATGATTAATTTCATGGTGCATTTGCCCCACTATTTGAGCCTTGAAAATGATTTTGCAGGGACGGCACGGCTTATGCAGGTTATATGTGCTCTTTATGATTTGCCTGCTGACTTGGCAGATATGAACAGAGGTGCTGAGCAGTACCAGGAAATTGGATCTCAGGTGGGGAGTAATCCACAGGTCAAGGCTCTTATTGCTCAGTTGGAAGAGTACTACGATGAGGAGCATAGCTCTGAACCAGTTCAGGATGATTTGCTGCTTGCTCCGGATGTGGAGAGCTTCTTACGCGAGGTTGGTCAGAGACTGGACGACAACAAATAGAGTCTGTTGTCAGGTTTGACTTTGTGGTGGTTGTCTGGTTGTAATCTTGACCCTTACTTGTGCTGTGTGATACTATTTTCCTCACAAAAGCAAAGATGGAGACGAGTACGTTGGATCCCATCGCTCAGCGAATCTGGTATGGTGAGAGCAGACGCGAAAGGCCCATCGGAAAATCACTCCTGAGCTGCTTGCCAAAAGCCCCAGGGATATGGGGTGAGTAGACCGAGCCGGGGTAGTACGCCGTTATCAGTTACGAGGGCATGATTGTGTCCTTAGAGAGTGCCCCAATGATTTTGGGGAAAAAGGGTGGTATCGCGGGAATCTTTATGGCTTTATAAAGGCCCCGTCCCTTGTGGACGGGGCCTTTATTTTATAGGGGGTAATTATGGAAATTCAACTGTACGACACCACATTGAGAGATGGAACACAACAGGAGGGTATATCTCTCAGTGTGGAAGATAAGATTAAGATAACACTTAAGTTAGATGAACTGGGAATCCACTACGTTGAGGGTGGATGGCCCGGTTCCAATCCAAAGGATGTCGAGTATTTTCAGAGGATCAAGTCAGTTTCTCTTTCCAACGCCCATATATCCGCATTCGGAAGTACACGTCGTGCAGGGATACGCGTGGAAGATGACGACAATATCAAAGCCTTGCTTGAGGCTGAGACTCCCGCCGTTACTCTGGTGGGGAAGAGTTCAGAACTACACGTTCTCAGTGTGCTGGAGACCACGCTGGAGGAGAACCTGGCCATGATAGCGGACTCCGTCTCTTTCATGAAGAAGCATGGGCGGACCGTTTTTTATGATGCTGAGCACTTCTTCGACGGGTACAAGGCTAATCCTGCGTATGCCCTGCAGAGTATCAAGGCGGCGGCGGAAGCAGGAGCAGATTGTCTTGTACTGTGCGATACAAACGGTGGCTTACTAACAACGGAAATAACCGATATAGTCTCACTGGTGCGCCGTGAACTGAAGACTCCTTTGGGTATACATTGCCATAGTGATGCGGACATGGCTGTTGCCAATACTCTGGCTGCGGTTGCGGTTGGAGCCACGCAGGTTCAAGGTACTGTCAATGGATATGGCGAGCGGTGCGGCAATGCCAATCTCTTATCTGTAATAGCTAATCTCAAGGTGAAGATGGGTATTGATTGCGTGACGGACGATCAGCTCGCAGGACTTACGGAAGCATCACTCTACGTCAGCGAGATTGTAAACATACCTCCAAACAGCCAGCAGCCCTATGTTGGATTCAGCTCATTCAGCCACAAGGGTGGACTACATGCTGCAGCGATGGCTAAGGTGGAAGAAAGCTATCAACACATCGATCCCGGGATAGTTGGGAACGCCAAGCGAGTCGTGATTTCCGAGTTGTCGGGGCGTGGGAACATCATGCATCGTCTCAATGAACTTGGGTTGGCCGACAAGGTGAGTAGGGAGCAGGTTGTGGGCATCTTAGACAGAATCAAAGTGCAGGAGAGCAAGGGTTTTCAGTACGAAGGGGCGGAGGCTTCCTTTGAGCTGATGGTTCGAAGGAGCCTTGACGGATATCGTCCTCCGTTTGACATGATTGATTTTATGGTTCTTGTGGAGAACCATCGTCGCTTGCCTGCCAACGGTGGAAATGAGGATATGCTGTCTGAGGCAGTCGTAAAAGTGCGTGTGGATTCTCAACTGATGCACACTGCCGCTGAGGGAAACGGCCCAGTGAATGCCCTAGACAACGCCTTGCGGAAAGCCCTACTGGAGTCTTACCCTTTACTGGGCTCTGTACGGCTGCTTGACTACAATGTGCGTGTGGTTGATCAAGGCCAGGACACAAAGGCCGTTGTGAGAGTGCTAATAGAGTCAACCGATGGTAAGGATCAGTGGCAGACTGTGGGCTCCTCAAATAACATAATTGAAGCCAGTTGGATGGCTCTTGCAGATAGTTTTGAGTATTTCTTAATACATCAGGGCTAGGAGTGACAAGACTTTTCCTGTCTCTCTACCACCAGGCCGTTTCATCTGGATGCAGCATTCTGGCTTCCATCTCTTCTCGCCAGGGGCCAGCTGTTAGGTATTTCCAGCCACCGTCTGCAAATATAACAAGGATGTTTCCGCTGTCCATTCGTTCGGCCATCCGTTGGGCGCAGCTTAGGGCTGCACCGGAAGACACTCCGGCGAATATGCCTTCCTTCTCAAGAAGGGAACGGGAACATTTAAAGGCTTCCTGGGTATCTACCAGAAACCTTCCGCTTAGCATATCTATGTCAAGCAGTGGCGGAATGTATCCTTCTTTGAGGCTTCTCAGCCCCTGCAGCTGGTCTCCCATCTTGGGTTCTACTCCGATTATTCTGATCTGAGGGTTGTGTTCCTTGAGTCTCTTCCCAACGCCCATGATTGTCCCGCCAGTGCCTATGCCTGCAACGAAAACATCAACTTGGGGGAGGTCTTGTATAATCTCAGATCCTGTAGTCTCATAGTGTGCCTGCAGATTGGCCTCGTTTTCGAATTGACAGGTATTGAACCAACCTTCCTCTAGACTTAGGCGCTTGGCCATCTCTATTGCGCCCTTCATACCTGACATTGGATCGCACCATAGTATCTCTACTCCGAAGGTGGTAAGCAGTTCCGCCACTCCTGGGGGCGACTTCCGCAGCATTACTACCTTTAGTTTGTACCCCTTTTGCTTGGCTATTAGTGCTAGCGCCAGTGCTGTGTTCCCTGTGCTTGCTTCTACAAGTGTCTGGTTCGGCTTCAGATCGCCGCTTTCCTCTGCTTGCTGCACTAGGTATTTTGCCACCCTATCTTTAATGCTCCCCGTAGGGTTATGGCCCTCTAGCTTGGCGAAGATGCGAACTCTTAGATTGGGACTCATGCGGGATATCTCCACAAGTGGAGTGTTCCCCACGTAATCCAGTATGCTTTTGGACTGTATTGTCATAGTAGTTTGCTTGAAAAGCTGTATCTGATCGAATGATACTTGATTCCTATGTTCTTCGGAAGTCACATACCTGGAATGGAGAGTTTTGTTCTTGTGTGTGTGGGGGCGATAATTTACTGATTTTCAGTATGCGTAAATCATGGTTGTTGACAAGGGCACTAGCCACCTCTACAATTCCTAATATCTATTAAAGTACGACTGATATAATCAGGTGAGTAGGGAAAATGTTAAGAATTAGACTTAGTAGAGTTGGTGCTAAGAAGAAGCCCAGCTATAGAATAGTGGTAGCTGACTCAAGAGCCCCGCGTGATGGTGCCATTGTAGAACAGGTTGGTCATTATGATCCTATGACAAATCCTCCCACCATAACCATGGATGAGGAGAAAGTAGTGAAATGGATTAGTAATGGAGCCCAGCCCTCGGAACCGGTGGAAGGAATGTTGAAGAGGATGGGAATTCTCGAGAGGCTGAAGATGGAATGAAAGAATTGGTAGAGTATATAGCCAAGTCTTTAGCCACTAAGCCCGACGAAGTAAAAATCACAGAGGTGTCCGACGACGACGGACAAATTATGCTCAAGCTGGAAGTTTCCGAAGATGACAAGGGCAAGATTATCGGTAGGCAGGGTCGGGTCGCTCAGGCGATGCGGGTTCTGTTGCGAGTGCGAGCGGTGAAAGAGGATGTTAGAGCTAGCCTTGAAATAGTCTAGCTCTTCTGTAAATTTCCTTGGTACTTTCCTATTTATTTGTGATGGATTCTGCGTCTTGAACCAGGAAGCTCCCCCCCCAAATTCCGCGTATAACGTCCCAACGGTTGCCATTGTTGGTGTGATAGCTGGTGCATGGGGATATGATGGTGAGGTAAAAGTCCAATCGCATACAGATAACTCTCAGCGATTTTCTGTAGGCAACCTACTCCTGGCACGCGGGCAGGCTCTTCAGATTGAAGCGTGCCGATGGCATCAGGGGCTGGCTCTCATAAAATTCCGCGGTATTGAAACACATGAGGATGCTGATCGTCTTCATGGCGTTCAGCTTGAGGTATTGTTGGATGATGTCCCGCAGGTCTCTCAACACACTTATTATCACTTTCAGATATTGGATATGGAGGTCTGGACCCAATCTGGGGAGTTCCTCGGCAAGGTGTATGACATTCTCAGCACCGGAAGTAACGATGTGTATGTGGTGAACCATGGAAAGGATGAAGTGCTGGTGCCGGCCATGCAGGACGTTGTTTTGGAAGTTGACTTGGAAAAAGGTCGTATTACAGTAGATCTGCCGGATGGTTTGCGCTAGCATTCGCTTTTGCAACTCTCTTTATAACCTTATAACCTTGTAAAAACTTCGTGAAGATTTGACAAGACTCTGTAATCCTTTGCCATTTATGGATGCTGTACTTGTCATCTTGCTTTGACCTAGATGCCTGACAATGATAATATGCCAATGAAGAATTATCTTAACCTAACATAAGGAATAATCAGATGTCTGGTCATTCTAAATGGTCTACTATAAAGCATCAGAAGGGTGTCACAGACGCCCGCAGGGGTCAGCTGTTTACTAAGTTGGCTCGTGAGATAACGGTGGCGGCCAGAGAAGGTGGAGATAGTCCTGACATGAACTTCCGCCTTCGCATGGTTGTTCAGAAGGCTAAAGAGAACAATATGCCGTTGGATAACGTTGACCGCGCCATCAAACGTGGTGCCGGCGGCGGTGCCGGTGGTGATGCCCTGGAGGAGGCCGTATACGAAGGTTACGGCCCCGGTGGAGTTGCAATTTTGCTCCATGCACTTACCGACAATCGCCAGCGTACGGTCTCGGATGTACGCGCTTCTTTTTCACGGTCTGGCGGCAGCCTTGGGGCGGCCGGGTGCGTATCTTGGATGTTTGAGCCGCGCGGAGTAGTAGGGTCAGAAGTGAACCCTGATGAGGGAGATGACATAGCACTGGTTGCCATAGATGCAGGTGCTGAGGACTTCAAGCTGGAGGGCTCATACTTGGAGCTTTACGTCAGTCCTGAGAATCTTGAATCTCTCCGTAGTACACTGGAGCAACAGGGAGTGAAGGTGAACTCCGCTGAGTTGTCTATGGTCCCAAGCAACACCGTACTCTTGGACGCCAAGGTTGCAGACCAAACATTGCGCCTTCTTGATAACCTTGATGGATTGGACGACATCCAGAAGGTGTATACAAACGCAGACTTTCCAGACGAGGCTTTGGAACAGTACTCGGCCTGATTTTCTGTAAGGGCCGATTGTTCTGTTCTAACCCACGCTCCAATTAGGAATAAGACTATACCTTAGATGGAGACTACCTATGACACCCTTTGATGAATGGTCTGATCTGTACGACTGGGTTTATGCCTGGAAGCGGGATGATATCCCTTTCTATGTGGAGCAAGCCATTAAATCAGGTGGTCCAGTCTTGGAACTGGGTTGTGGCACAGGGAGGATCGCGATCCCAATTGCTAAAACAGGAGTTGAGGTTGTAGGGCTGGATAGCTCTACAAAGATGCTACAGGTGGCACGCCGCAAAGCGAAGACGTCAGGGCCGATTAGCGGAAAGCTCACTTGGGTACGTGGCGATATGCGAAGTCTTTCCATGTCAGAGAAGTTCGCCCTAGTTATTATCCCATACAGGGGTTTCCTCTCTCTGCTCAGCGTTGAGGAACAGCGCCGCTGTCTCGATGGCATAAAGGCACATCTACTGCCAGATGGCAAGCTGATTTTCGATATCTTTGTTCCTGACTTGGATACCATGACAGAAGATTCTACCTCAGCTGTCCACTCTTGGGATGTATCTCACCCGGAAACGGGGAATCGATTGGTTGTTTGGGATCAGAGCCGTTTCGACAACTACAACCAGGTTATAGATGTCCGTATGATTATCGAGGAACTTGACAGAACTGGACAGGTGGTACGGAAGCTATACAGGGACTTCCAGCTACGGTATATACACCGTTTTGAGGCACAACATCTGCTTGAGATATGCGATTTCCATGTCATTGACCTCTTTGGCGACTTCGATGGAGAATCTCTGGACGAAGTAAGCATGGACATGATATGGGTGGCTTCTCCGAGGACATAACTGGCGAATCACAGCATGGAAAACCAACAGAGGTTTGTTGAAATATGGCGCACGAAGTTTCAAGCTCACTCATAAAATATTATGCCTGATTTTCAAATAGTTTCAGATTACGAACCAAAGGGAGACCAGCCGCTGGCTGTGGGTATGCTTGCGGATGGTGTGAACAATGGGTTGCGCCATCAGACGCTTTTAGGCGTTACTGGTAGCGGCAAAACTTTCACGATGGCTAACGTCATCGAAAAGGTACAGCGGCCCACTCTGGTTATTGCACACAACAAGACCCTGGCAGCACAGCTTGCCACGGAATTCAGGGAGTTTTTCCCTAACAACGCTGTTGAATATTTTGTCTCCTATTACGATTACTACCAACCGGAGGCATATCTTCCTCAGACGGATACATATATAGAGAAAGAATCAGATATAAATGACGAGATTGATAAGCTCCGACACTCCGCCACACGTTCCCTTCTCACACGACGTGACGTGCTTATAGTGGCTTCGGTGTCTTGCATCTACGGCCTTGGCGCTCCGGAGGAATATCAGAGCTTTGTTGTATCTCTGAGCAAGGGGCAACAGAGTAATCGCACCAAACTTGTACGCCGTCTGATAGACCAGCAGTACGAACGCAACGATATGGATTTCTCGCGTGGAAAGTTCCGTGTCCGTGGTGATACTCTCGAAATCCTGCCAGCGTACGAGGATGTGGCCATACAGGTCCAGTTCTGGGGCGATGAGATTGAACGTATCGTAGAGTTGGATCCCCTCACTGGTGAGATATTCGGTGAGCTGGACTCTGTGGAGATATATCCAGCCAAACACTTCGTTACCTCTGAGGATAAACTGGTACTGGCTATCAAGGACCTTGAAGTGGAGTTGGAGGAGCGGACGACCTGGTTTCGTGATCATGGCAAACTTTTGGAAGCGCAACGCCTTGAGAACCGGACTCGGTATGACCTTGAGATGCTGCGAGAAGCGGGCTATTGTTCCGGGATAGAGAACTACTCGGGACCTCTGGGCAGGCGTGAAAATGGGAGTACACCTTGGTGTCTTCTGGACTACTTTCCTGACGATTACCTGCTGTTCATAGACGAAAGTCACATGACAATTCCACAAATGCATGGAATGTACCACGGGGATAAATCAAGGAAACAGACGTTAGTGGACTACGGCTTTCGGTTGCCATCAGCCATGGACAATAGGCCTCTAAGCTTTGAGGAGATAGAGGAACATATAAATCAGGCAATATACGTCTCTGCAACGCCAAGCACTTACGAACATAAATACACTCAGCAGGTGGTTGAACAGGTCATTCGCCCCACCGGCTTGCTTGACCCAACTATCGAGGTGAAACCAACTAAGGGTCAGATTGATGACTTGTTGGACCAGATTCGTACGCGGGTTAGTAGGGGGGAACGGTGTTTGGTTACAACCCTGACCAAACGTATGGCCGAAGAGTTGGCGGATTATCTACAGGAGATGAACGTCAAAACTCACTACCTACACTCTGAGATTGACACGCTGGAACGTAGCGAGATACTGCGTGACCTGCGCCTTGGAGTGTATGACGTGGTGGTCGGTATCAACCTTCTTAGGGAAGGGCTTGACCTTCCTGAGGTTAGCCTTGTGGCCATTTTGGACGCCGATAAAGAGGGCTATCTACGGTCCGTGTCATCCCTTGTCCAGACCATTGGCCGTGCAGCCCGTCATTCCGAGGGGCATGCCATCATGTACGCCGATAACAACACGGATTCCATGAAGAAGGCCATAAGAGATACATATCGGCGGCGAGAAATCCAGGAAGCATATAACAGAGAGCACAACATTATACCAGAAGGCATTCACAAGGCCGTAAGGGATATTACAGAACGTGTTAAGTCAGTATCAGAGAAACATCCAGCTTATGAGTTTGATAGGGATATGCCAAAGGACGATTTGCTGAGAGTAATCAAAGACCTGGAGTCTCAGATGAAGTTGGTGTCCAAATCGCTTGAGTTTGAGAAAGCTGCTCTGTTAAGGGACGAGATTATGGAGTTGCGCAAGGTCATGGCCTCCAGTAAAGAACCGGAGCATGATTCTAAGAAGTTATAGATCTGCCTGTTGGCGTCCCTGATATTTTCGTTCGTTTAATTCCTTTGGTATTTTATAAGTCCGTAATATTTTCAGGTAGAAAAATTTCGTACCATATAACTGTTTGGTCGCTGATGGGAATGTTGCAATTCATTATTAGCTACGCTTAGATCACTGACTGCTCCCAGTAGGTACTTGATGCCTTTCCGAATCTCTATGTGAGAATGCAGATAGCAAAATGGAAGTGGCCTGACATATTTATAGTCAAACAGCACCTTGTTAGATTTGACCCGCGGATACTGTCAGATTAGGAGCTACGATAAGTAAGCTATACGCTTATATGTTGTCAGTTGTGCAAGGACTCCATCGGATTTGTAGGTGACGTTAGATACCCATGATATGGTATCCGCCATCCACGGGAATAATAGTTCCAGTAATTCCGCTTGACAGGTCACTGCATAGGAACAGCGCAGTCTTGGCGACTTCTTCGTGGGTGATGTTACGCTTCAGAGGTGCTCTCTCCGCATGAATCCTCCTCATGTCTGGAAAGCCGTGGATACCTCTGGATGCCAGAGTCTCCAGCGGCCCAGCTGAGACAGCATTTACTCGTATGTTACGCTCTCCGAACTCTTGAGATAGCTGGCGCACCTCGTTCTCAAGGGCTGCTTTGGCAGTACCCATGACGTTGTAACCTGGGAACACCTTCTCGGATGCCTGGAACGTCATGGCCACTACGCTCCCACCGTCTTCCATAAGGGGTGTTGCGTACCGCATTATCGGGATGAGTGAATAAGCGCTAATGTCTATGGACATTAGGAAGCTGTCACGTGATGTCTTTGAGAAGTCTCCTTTTAGGTCGTCCCTGTTGGCGAAGGCGATGCTGTGCACCACGAAATCAAGGTTGCCGAAATCCTGCTTCATCCTATCGAAGGCCGTTATGATGGACTCGTCTTTGCTCACATCGCATTCCAGCAACATAACATCTTCCATGGATTCAGTCATGCGCGAGACACGTTCTCCGAAGCGTTCATTCTGATAAGTGATCGCTAATTTTGTCCCAGCTTGATGGAGTATCTGGGCAATTGGCCAAGCAATGCTGTGTTCATTTGCGACACCGAATACCACTCCCTTTTTGCCATTCAGGTCTATTGGATACATAGATACACCACCCTTTGATAATTAACTCGTTTGTTTTAAGGTACCTCAGAATACCAGATTCAGCTCTAATTGGAAAACGCTGTGGCATCTCACTCTGTTTGATGTTCAAGTCTTACAGCTTCGTGTATCCTTAGGCTCTAATGGAGACGCTAGATTTCCTCTGGATATTCGCCGCCGCCATGACACCTATTGGTGAGCTTCGCTGGGCTATCCCCCTTGCTATATATAACTACAATATGGTCTGGTATTTGGCATTGCCAATAGCTGTGGTTGGTAATGTAATCCCAGTGCTTGTACTGGTGCCTGGCATGAGCCGTCTTTCCAAGATGCTGTCTAGCTTTCCGAATCCCCTGGGCAGACTGCTCACCTGGCAGGAAAATCGATTACTGAGAGCACAATCGGCCAGGTTCGACAAATACGGTGCCTTGGCCCTTGTTATCCTGGTTGCCATCCCATTGCCTATGACCGGTGCTTGGACAGGCTCTCTGGCAGCTTGGACTTTTCGCATACCTCCACGTCGAGCTATCCCGTTGATAGCACTTGGTGTCCTGATTGCAGGGATTATCGTCACAGTTGTTACTATGAGCGGAATAGAGCTGGGCAAGATAATCCTGTCAGATTAGGAACGATTGCCAGTTGTGTGTCTACGCCTTTGCGGACTAACTCAAATGTACATACGGGTTCTGGGAATGGTATCATTGAGATAAGTCGTCTGCCATTACTGGGAACATATTGAATGGATTTTCTGAATAAGATACGCAAAAATCACGCTCTGGAACATGCCACTATAACCATTGCGCAATCCAAATTGAACGAGCACGGTATTCTGGGGGGTAATTCTGGGCAGTGGGGCTTCTTTGTATACGGTGATGTGCCGACTAACGTACTTGCTCGTGCCGCTGATGAGGCTCTGGAACGCCTGAAAGCAGGAGAAGAAGAGCTAGCCATATCACCATACTGCGGGACAAACCTAGTGGTTACGGCGACATTGACCGGGCTGGCCTGTGCCTTGGCCCTTGGAACTGAACAACGATGGAGAAATATCCCAAGGGCGGTATCAATTACTTTGATCGCGCTTGTGGCCTCGAAGCCAATTGGCAACTGGGTGCAGAAATATTTCACTACCAACGGAGCGGTGGGCCAACTCATCATTGAGGACATCAATCACATTGGTTCTGGAAACTTGACTGTGCACAGTGTTAACACAGCTTCTGAGGATTAAGGGGCATCCAAAAGCCAGCCCTTGGCGACTCGGGCAACAGTTGCTAGAATGTATACGCTATTATTGTATGCCCCAGTAGCTCAAAGGATAGAGCGACGGCCTTCTAAGCCGTAGGTTACGGGTTCGAGTCCTGTCTGGGGTACCATTCCGATACACTAGCGATGCTAACAGACGTGGTTATATCTGCTTTCTGCTGTCTATTTTGAGTAAGCATTTGCTTCATATGTATTAGATGAAGTATTGAATGCAACTATGTGACATCTATTTTGCAACCCTTTATCAATCTTATCAATAAAGATTGTTGTCATAACGCACACTAGATCTTATCTGTTTAGCCAATCTTTTAAACGCTGTTGTTGTTTAGCTTGGAGAAGCATGATTTGGAAGACCGGGAGATTGTGGGAAAGCTGACAATCGCTACAAACCTAATTCCAGAAGAGTTTGCAGCGGCACACTCGTTTTAGGGTATGATCGATTGCCGGCAGTAGATGATGTGGGCTTGGATATTGGTTGCCAGATTATTCTAAGAAGTCCTTGAGTTTCCTGGATCGTGAGGGGTGGCGGAGCTTGCGTAATGCCTTGGCCTCAATCTGACGTATACGCTCGCGGGTAACGCCGAACTCTTTGCCGACCTCTTCCAATGTGCGGCTGCGGCCGTCTTCGAGGCCGAAGCGCAATTGGAGTACTCTGCGTTCCCGTGGGTTGAGAGTGTCCAGGACATCCTCAACCAATTCTTTCAGAAGCTGGTATGACGCCGCGTCCGCTGGTGCAATGGCACTTCTGTCCTCAATGAAGTCTCCCAGATGGTTGTCTTCTTCCTCACCTATGGGAGTCTCAAGGGACACAGGTTCCTGAGAAATCTTGAGGATTTCCCTTACTTTTTCCGGGTTGATTTCCATATCAAGGCCAATCTCTTCGCTGGTTGGTTCTCGTCCAAACTCCTGCACCAGTCGTCTACTGGTCCGCATGAGCTTATTTATGGTCTCCACCATGTGAACTGGGATACGGATGGTCCTAGCCTGATCAGCGATGGCTCTAGTTATGGCTTGGCGTATCCACCATGTGGCGTACGTGCTGAACTTGTATCCCTTGCGGTAGTCGAATTTTTCAACTGCGCGAATTAGGCCGATGTTTCCCTCTTGAACCAGGTCCAACAAAGACATGCCACGGCCTATGTATTTCTTGGCAACGCTTACAACTAGGCGCAGGTTAGCCTCTGCTAGGTGAGTCTGTGCCTTTGCACCTTCTTCTAGGATATTGTCTAGGTTGTCTCTCAGGCTGGATTCCCGCAGTCTAATGTCCCTGATAAACTCCTGGTCAGCCAGAATTTGAGGCAGTTTACCGAGTGTGGTTTCTTCTTCTATGATTCCGAACACGTCAGGAGGTACGATGCGACTGTTGACGTTCAACAGAAGAAGGTCCTTTCGCAGGTCATCTGCAGGGTACTCCAGCTTCATTGCCAACTCGTCAACCATCTCCAGGTTTATCTCGCTATCAATGGCAGCTAGTATTTTCGGGTCTGAGTGCAGCTGTAAAAGGTTCGGCGCTGCTGGAAGTCCTATATTCTTACCTAGGACATCTGCTAGAGATGAGGCCTGAGCCAGACGCTTTAGTAAGAGGAGGACTATTTCGTATGCTTTTGGGGGCCAACCGTCTTGAACTGTGAGTTCTTTTGCCAGGTTCTTGATTTGGATACTGCGCTCCATGCTCCGTGCGAGGGTTCGCTCATCTTTGGCGGTCAGCAGGTGCACTCGGCCTATTTCCCGAAGGTACATTCGGACTGGGTCGTCTATCATGTCCGGGACTTCAAGATCCGGCGCCGCTTCAACCTCAGCATCTCCCTCGGCGGCAATACCTTCTACATCTTCTTTCACCAGGGAGCTAGCCATTGTAGGTCCATCAGAGTCGCCATCGCTCTGGGGAGTGGTGTCTGAGGAGGAAGAGGATGTGTCAATCCCTAGTTCCTTAGCACCCTCACTCATGTTAGAACCCACAGCCGCCATCATGTTGTCTGAGGAGCTGCCGTCCCCTCCGGAGAGTTCGTCTATCAGTTCGTCTAGTTCTTTTTTTCTGTTTCTAGCCATTTCATCATCTCATGTATTAGTGGGATTTGAACCGGAGAATAGTTCTTTCAGGTGCTGATTAATTTCTTTGGCTTGATTAGCAGAAGATTCCAGATTGGAGATGTCATTCCAGTCTGCATCCTCAAGCTGGTCCATCAAGGCTTGTTCCTGAATCTTGAAGTAGCGCTCCTTTAACCGATTCACTACCTTTTGAAGATCTTTTTCTCTCTCTCTTATGTCCAGAGGAGGGTTTTCAACATTCAGCAGGAACTGAAAGTGTTCAGTTAAATCTACGGGCAGACTTTGACCAATCTCCTCTATTGTAGAGTAAACAGACCATTTTGTGAAGATATCTCTATTTTCCGATAGATCGAAGTAGTCTGTAGATATCTCAAGTCCCTTTTCTCGCAGATCAGGATGTTGCAGAAGAAGAGAGAGACAGTACTCCTCCAGTGCATCACGTGTTGTGGCAGCTTGAGGTGAAGAGTTGGCCGCAGTATTGGAATTTGTCTTTCGCCTGGTGGCAACGGTGCGACTTTTGGCACGCCATATGTATCTTTCAAGGTCTGTTTCGCGGAATGAAACGATGTTACCTAGGTCGCGCATGTACCTGCGCTGCGTGAATGGATTTTTCTCGCCGCGTATGAAAGGACTCAGGGCATCGACCAATTGGAGTTTGCCCTCATCCGCCGTGAGGTCAAATCTATGAGGGAGCACTTCAAAGAGGTAGTCGAGTAGTAGTTTTGACTCCGCTATAAGTTTCTTCCATTCCTGGCTGTCCTCCCTGACCAGTACATCTGGGTCTTTGCCCTCGGGAAGGGCCGCTATTTTGAGGGATGCGCTCAGTTGGCGCTGGCTGAACACTACACCGCTTTTCCCTCCAGCCCGTAGAAAATTTATCTGCAGTGCCTGCCAGGACGATTCCAGGCTGCGCAGGGTGGCTTCTTTGCCTGCGTTGTCTGGGTCTAGTGCTAGTACAAATGTGGAGGCCACAGACCTCAGTGATGAGACTTGCTGCTCAGTCAGTGCAGTGCCCATGGAGGCCACAACGTTCTGGTAACCGTGCTGATGTGCTGCAATGACGTCCATGTAGCCCTCCACTATGACTGCTGTGCCGGTGGTGGTTATGGATTCCTTTGCCAGTGACAATCCGTAGAGTATGCTGCTCTTATCGAATAGAGTTGTGCGGGGCGTATTGAGGTATTTGGGATTGGAGTCGTCCAAGGCTCTACCTCCAAATCCAACCACTTGTCCGGAAGAATTTAGGATTGGGAAGATGAGTCGTCTGTGAAAGAGGTCTCTTATTTCTCCTCTTTCACTCCTGGTGGCCAGTCCTGCTGAGAGAATCTCTTCTTCTGAGTACTCTCTCCCCAGCAGGTGTCTGGTAAGTGCCTCTCGTCCACCGGGACTTAGCCCAAGCTGGAATGTGTCTGTCGCAGACTTGTCTATGCCCCTTTGTTGGATGTATTCCCTGGCCTTGGTTCCCTCTGTGGATTCCAGTACCTTCTGAAAGTAGTCAACTGCTTCATCGTTCACACGGTACAGGGACTCTTGCTTTCCTCTGTCCTGTCTGGTTGGTAGAGTTACTCCTGTGCGCTGTGCCAGGTTGCTAAGGGCTTCGCTGAAGTCCTTGTTCTCGGCTTTCATTATAAACGATATTACGTCGCCGCCTGTTGCACAGGCCCCGAAACAACGCCATGTTTGACGCTCAGGGAATACGATGAAAGACGGTGTTTTTTCTGTGTGGAATGGGCAGTTGGCTTTGAAGTTACGCCCAGCCTTCTGTAGGGCAGCATAATCAGAGATTATTTCTACTATTTCAGCTCGGCTTTTGACGTCCTGGACCACGGTCATGATACGACCTCACGTGAACGGAGGGAAGGCTTGTAGGATATCTTGCTTCTGAGCCTATTCTAGCAGGTTTCCTTTTTGTAACCTACAAGAGATAGGTAGGGGAGTTATTCAAATCCTGATATTTAATCCGCACAATCGCTATGTGTGTCTACGCACCCGGTTCGGAGATTGGGAGCACTTGAGCCGATGGAGTATGTGTTTTGCTAGACTCCAGATGCATGCGCTGGTCATCGAAGTAGATGTGCGGGCTCAATGCATTCAATATGGGTCCCTTTTCAATGCCGCCGAGGAAGAAGCACTCGTCCAGTTTGATGCCCCATGCTCTCATGGTCTTGATCGGACGTTTGTGCGCTGGGGCATTGCGGGAGGTTACAAGGACTGTTCGAATTGGATTTTTCGACTCTGGAAAGGCTTGTTGAATCTTGCTGATTGCTTCCAAGAAGTTTTTAAATGGGCCTGGATTTAGGGGAGTTTCTTCTAGTTCAGTTTCATGTCTTTTGAATGCGTCTAGGCCATGCTCCTGGAATATGCGCTCAGATTCGTCGTCGAACAGCACGGCATCTCCATCGAATGCAATGATGACCTGCTTTGTCTCCTCCATCATATGGTTAGGAGGTGAATAGACCAATGCAGCAGGGAAACCGGCGGCAAGGGCATTGTGGACATCCTCTGCTTGGGCTGAAAGGAATAAATTGCAATCGAATGGCTTCAGATAACGGTGTGAGGTAGGCCCGTCCGTGAATGCAAATCGCGTAATGTCTAGGCCATGGGCTTCAACAGAGTTAATGATTCGCATGCCTGAGTCCGCGTCATTGCGTGAGATCAGGATTACTTCAACCAGGCGATTTTCCCCGAGGTCGTTTATGGCAAGTAAGGACTTGACCAGAGGCAAGCCTGTTCCCTGATCAAGGGGCTCATTTTCTCGTTCAATCTGATAGGAGCGGTATGCCTGAAGCCCGTGTTCAGAAAATACACGGTGGGCTTCGTCAAGATCAAATAGTGCACGTGATGTAATTCCTATGACCAGTTTTTCACTCAGATTGTATGCCATTTGGACTTCCTTGTTCTTTTCTCTCAATCCGAAGTCACCCTCACTCAACTGTGACAGTTTTCGCCAGGTTTCTAGGCTGGTCAACGTCGCATCCACGCCGCACGGCTATGTAGTAAGCCAGCAGTTGCATGGGGACAGATGCCAATATTGGTGTCAGAAGGCGAGATGTCTGGGGTATGTATAGGACGTGGTCTACTAGGTTTGCTATTTCTTTATCACCCTCTGTGGCCAGTGCTATGATTGTGCCGCCACGTGTTTTTACCTCGGATATGTTGTTTAGCATCTTGTCACGCAGTTCGTCCATAGGCACGATTGCTACCACTGGCATGTTCCCGTCAATGAGGGCTATTGGGCCGTGTTTCATCTCGCCGGCGGGAGTTCCTTCAGCGTGTATGTAGGAGATTTCCTTGAGCTTGAGCGCTCCTTCAAGTGCCACCGGGTAGTTCACTCCGCGACCTATATAGAGGAAGTTGGACTTCTCGTGATATAACTCGGCTAGATGCAGATATGGTTCATGGTTGGCAATTATCCTGCCAAGGAGATCTGGCATCCGCGCCAATTCTTTTATCGCTTCTCTAAGGTCTGACCTGGACAGAAACCCGCGGTGGAGTCCTATGTACGCCGACAGCATGTACAGTGCTTCAAGGGAACATACAAATGTCTTGGTGGAGGCTACCCCTATTTCCGGCCCAGCCTTTAGGTAGATATGTCCCTCTGCCAGCCTGACTGCTTGGCTTTCCTCAACATTGCATATGGCTATCAGCCTAGCGTCTTTTTGGGCTGCCTCTTCCATCGCCGATAGAGTATCTACGGTCTCACCTGATTGGCTTACGGATACAACTAGGGTATGTGAGTCTATTATTGGGTCTCTATATCTGAATTCGGAGGCGTTTTCCGCTTCAGATGGAACGCCGCTTAATTGTTCCATCATGTGTCTGGCCACACGGGCGGCGTTAAGACTTGTGCCCATGGCCGTGAAAATCACACGGTTTATGCTGCGGATCTCCGAATCTGTGAATTTAACGTCCTCCAGTGAGATGTCCCATGTGTCAAAGGAGATTCTATCTCGGATGGTGGAGATGATTGCCTCTGGCTGTTCCGATATCTCCTTTAGCATGAAGTGTTTGTATCCACCTTTAGCAACGGAAACCATGTCGTATGGGGCAACATGAGGTTTTTTCTCTATGGTTGTGCCTTGTAGGGATGAGTAGGAAGCTGTGTTGTGAGTTAACGATACCATTTCATTGGCGGATAGAAAGGCGATTCGTTTAGTGATGGAGATTATGGCCGGCAAGTCGCTGCCTAGCAGCATTTCGCCGTCTCCATAGCCTACAACTATGCCTCCAGCGTTGCCGTTTCTGAAGGCCAGGAGTTTTTCGGGGTCGTTGTTGAATATGACTACTACTGCATGGGCGCCAACTAGCCTAAGAGCTGTTTGGCGTGTTGCTTCTTCGGCACTCATGCCATCGGTCATCAGGCTCTCTATTAGGTGTGGGATTACCTCGCTATCGGTCATAGAGCTAAAGGTGTGACCATGGTTCAAGAGTTCCTGTTTAAGCTCCAGATAGTTTTCTACTATACCGTTGTGAACCACTACCACATTTCCATGACAGTCTTGGTGTGGGTGAGAGTTGGCTTCATTGGCGATGCCGTGAGTGGCCCATCTGGTATGACCTATTCCTATGGTTCCTACAGGGTGGTTACCATTCAGGGATAGTATAAGGCTGTTAAGCTTGCCTGCAGCTTTTTTGATGGTTATGGAGTTGTTGGCATCCATAACGGCGATGCCGGCACTATCGTATCCGCGATACTCAAGTTGGCGCAGTCCGTCAAGCAGTATTGGTGTGGCTTCTCTGTTTCCTGTGTAGCCTATTATGCCGCACAAGGCTATGTTCTTCCGTTTCCGATATCTTCCTGTGTAGCTTCCGAGAGGGTACCGTTTGGCTGTGGGTCGTACACTCCGCGATAGCTTTTTGGCAGCATGGCTGCTACACGTTCCATAATCATGGTGGTGATGGATTCCAGGTGGTCTCTAACTACGGCGCCCTCCAGGTGAGGTACAGTGAATGGTTGACCTATTCTTACTCTGAACTGACCCTTTGGTATGACTATCTGCCAGGGCGGACCTATGACCTCTGTGCCGGTAATACCCACTGGTAGAATGGGTGCGCCCGATCTAAGAGCAATTAAGGCGATTCCTGGAATAGCTCTTTTCATTGCACCTGGGCTCCTGGTGCCTTCTGGGAAAATGGTAAGGGCCCCGTCTTGACTGAGCATACGTATACTCCGCTGGATTGCCGCCAGATCGCTTCCGCTTTGATTAAGAGGGAATGCGCCATAAGCCTTCAAGAAGGTGGATGCCACTGGGTCGTGGAATAGGCCGCGCTTTGCCATGAAGTTAAGGCGCCTAGGTATGCTGACTGCAAGCAATGGTGGGTCCATGTTGCTCTGATGGTTGGCTACGATAATAAGGGGGCCCTTTGGAGGAACGCACTCTTGGCCCTCTACTTTCCAGTCTCCAAAGATACCCAATAAACCTTTTAGTAGTACGTTGGATGTTCCGTATATTATCCCCATCAGTCATCCTCAGTCAGAGTCATAATCTGTTCTACAACCTGTGCCAGATCGATGCTCTCGGTGTTGAGGATGTGTGCGCCGTCTGCTGGGCGCAGTGGAGAATTGGTGCGTTCGGTGTCTAGTTTATCGCGGTTGAGGAGTTCATCCATTACCTGCTCTAATGCGGGTGCTTGGCTTGCATCTTTCATGTCGTTATGGCGCCTGCGGGCCCGTTCTTCTGAGGATGCAGTGAGGAATATCTTGAGGTCAGCATCTGGGAGGACAACGGTGCCAATGTCTCTGCCGGCCATTATTAGCATGCCATCTTTGGCCAATATCCTTTGGAGTGCCACCATAGCTTGGCGCACACCTGTGAAGCGGGAAATCTGGGAGACTCCGCGTTCAATTTCGCTTGTTCTGAGCATTTTGGTGACATCTTGGTCGTCGACACTGATGAGTTGGTCTTCTTTGCCGTCGTTGCCGGAAATATAGATTTTGGTATGTTGTGCCAACGCTGTTACCGCTGCCTCATTATCTGTGTCAATTCCATCTCTGATGACAGCCCATGTAAGGGCACGGTACATTATTCCAGTATCAATGAAGCGATATCCAAGACGGCTTGCCAACATAGTACCAACTGCTGACTTGCCTGCAGCTACTGGTCCGTCTATTGCTATGGTCGATGATTTAGGCAATTAACACCTTTGATTCTGGATTTGTGAGGATCAGAAACAGTTAGACCTGAGGGCAATTATATGTTTCCTTGTTTACTTGCACAAGGGTTTCATTTAGGATTGCTTTCAACTAACCTGCGAGACAGTCTTGGCTCGCTTTTCCAATGTCCTACGCTCCATGAGTAAACTGCGCTCGCATACGGTGCATTTAATTCCTATGTCAGCTCCGATACTGCATACTTTCCACTCATAGCTACCGCAGGGGTGTACTTTCCGCAGGGTTACCAGGTCTCCTATGTTCCATTCCATGATCACTTGGATACTTATCCTCTGGCGATGTTTATGTTCTGGCGCAATGCTTGGGTCGCTGACCTGGCTTCGCTGGCGAAGTCGTCCTTGTTGCGTGAGGCAAATATGATGCCGCGAGACGAGTTTATAATGAGACCTTCGCCATCGGTATTCACGCCGTATTTAACAGTGTTTTCCAAGTCTCCACCTTGGGCGCCTACCCCGGGGGCTAGTATGATCATGTCAGGGCAGAGCTGGCGCACTGTTTGCATCTGTTCAGGGTATGTGGCTCCCATTACTAGTCCGATGTTCTTGTTGTTGTTCCATTCACTGGCTTTGAGGGCTACTTGCTCATAGAGGGGCCGTTGATTGCTGATTTGCCCCACGGCAAGCTCTTGAAAATCGCTAGCACCTGGGTTGGAAGTGTGGCACAGTACCAGAACTCCTTTGTCTGAGTACTCTAGGAAAGGCTCTACGGAATCTTTTCCTAGATATGGGTTGGAGGTCACGGCGTCGAATCCCCACTGCTCAAACATGGCTTTGGCATATGCTTTGGCGGTGGAGCCGATGTCGCCACGTTTGGCGTCGCCGATAACGGGAATGTTGGCGGGTATGTATTCGAGTGTTCGTTGAAGAGCCTCAAGGCCAGGGATGCCAAGGGCCTCATAAAATGCTAGGTTGGGTTTGTAGCAGCACACCAAGTCTGCCGTGGCCTCTATGATGGCTTTGTTGAATGCTAACACGTCTTCCACAGGCATGAGTGCAGGGTCTGGGTCAAGTCCAACGCACAAGAGGGAGTTATTCTTCTTGGAAGCTAAAGTAAGTTTCTCATGAAATGTGGTCATTGGTTTTCTCCTGTTCCTGTTTTATTTGACCTTCCGTTGGTTTGAAATCTGGCGAGGTAGTGGTGTGTTCATAGACACCTTCCTCAGCAACAAATTTCTTCACATCCACTTCAGTTCGATCATACTCTGGTTGCGTTTGTACAGTTGTAATTTCATTACTTCGTAACAAATATGGATGTATCGCAACCGCATTCGTTGGGTTCTAAGATCCTTGAGCACTTCCCACATTAAAACCCGTTATGTGAACCCATCGTTACAGAGATTTTTTGAAACTGGTCAAATCCTGTCCATGCCCTTGGTAGTGCTGCCATGTTTCTTGCTTGATCGAATCTCCCGTGAAGGAATCAACTGGAAACACATGTTCATCACAGGCAGAAAGGAATTCTACAAGTGCTTTATGCGTCTCTTTGAAATGTTCCCAAATTGATGCCGGTTCCGAATCCCGCCTTTCAGCAACCTGCTGCTTATTCAGCTCATCAATCGCATCCCCTGATAAATCAAGCCATTCAGGCTTCTCCCCGCTCTCTTCGAATCTCTTAACAAGTATCATCGCTTCGTTATCCCAGGCTGCAACATGGAGAAGAGCTTCATAAACGTTCCAGTGTCCTACTGCTCCCGGCCGAAGGCGATCTCTCTCACTGAAACTCTCTGCTAAATCTGCAAAGGTATTCCATTCGCGCTCAATCGTATTCATAACATCCTGCTTTGTCATATACATCACTCCTCTAAGGATTTCCATGCAATCCAGATAACACTGGGCTTTCCATGCCTAAAATAGTTGAGCGTGTGATTAGGATAGAACCCTCCAGCTCTACGAAAGATATCTTACCAGATTTGTAAACACTATAGATGTGCATCTCTTAGATATATGCAAAGGCGATATTGCTACTTTCCTCAGTTCTCTGGATTGTAATGCTGGTGGTAAGCATGCCTATTTCAGGGTACTGAGAGCATTCTATCGTTTGGCATATCAAGAAGAGTTGCTTGTGAACAGTCCAATGGTCAATATGAAGGCTCCTAAAGTTCCTGCTCCTCTACGCCACGCTGTTGCCCTAGATGCAATACCTGTCCTTCTATCGGCGTGTGGGAACCTACTACAGAAATACTTTGAGCGCACGAAAATATTCACACATTTCCGAACGGCCGCGGCGATTGGAGAATTGTGAGTCAAGGCCCAGTTGCGGGAGTGGCTATTGATAAAGTGGGTTTAGTCCCCTTGCTCACATTCACTCCCACAACTGAAGTATTGCGACCTAGTGCCCTGCCTCTTCATCCCACTTGGTCGGCTCCTCAGAATCAACCACTTGCTTCTGGTACAATTCTTCTATTTGTGCTTCAGAGTAGCCTATCTCTTTGAGAAGACTTCGTGTGTGTTGGCCTCGCAGTGGGCCTGAACCCACCCTGGCAGGCGTACGTGACAAATTAACCACTGGCCCGTATCTCCAATACTTACCAATACGCAGTCCCTCAGCCGGTTGTATGAAGTCGTTCTCTGCCACATGGGAATCCTGTGAGTAGAAGTTGAACATTCCACTTTCCTCCACCTCAACGCAGGCCACATCCACGGCTACCAGTATCTGTTCCCATTCTCCTGGTTCTCTTGCGTTAAATACCTTCTCCAACTCTTCGACTAGTGCATCATCATTCACGAGACGGGCAGCAGAGTTCTCAAAACGGGGGTCATTCAGCAAATCGTCTCTATTTATGGCTCCACAGAGTGCACGCCACTCCTCTTCAAAGAGACATCCCAGGAATACCCATCCACGCCCTGCCTCATAGAGACGGTAGAGAGCGTGAGGGCCGTGGCCGTCGGCGTCTGATATCAAACGCTCTGGCTTTCCTTCGTAAGAAAAGAAGTCATCCACGTTAGCGTAAGCGTTGGCCCCGATCATGGTGGAAAGGACGTACTGAGAAACTCCAAACCTTTCCCTGGCGCAGAGGCCAAGCAACGCCCCGGTAGATATAACCATTGACGAATTGGGGTCTGGGTTTGTCTCGTTGGCCCGGGCCAAACGACGTGCCATTTCCTTGATTTCATCTATGCTCATAGGCTGCTCTGGGGGCGGCATTATCCCTCTACCCAGCTGGTTCATGACCCCGCCTAGGACCGCACCGCCGATTGGATGCATCGCTGGCCTGTGTGAGTGAGGCCCTGAATCACCATATCCAGCTGCGTAAACGTAGACAATGCCGGGATTGAATTTCCTGACTTGTTCGTAGCCAATCCCAAGACGCTCCGGTGCTCCCGGGCGCATGTTATGCACCAGGATGTCAGCCTTAGCTGCCAGACCGTCGAATATCTCCTTACCCTCAGGGGTTTGCAGGTTAATGGATATATTTTCTGCGCCTGCCTGGGTACGGTTGGCACCAAGACCATCGAAGTTGCGGCGCATCGTGTCCCCATCCAGGGTCTCTATCCGGATTACCCTTGCCCCCAACTCGTAGTTGAGAGAAGTGGAAAGTGGACCAGCTATAACGGTCGACAGGTCCAGCACCGTGTAACCCGTAAGCGGATGAGTGGGCAAAGCCATCGTGGCCTCCCCAGCCCCCCCCCTTACGGGAACGGTCTCCAACAAACGCAGCACAGCTTCATTATGCTCGCCAAGCCTGGGGGCCGGCCCCTTAATACTGCCTGGAGTCTCGCTCAGGCGCACCAGCGTACCCACCTGACGCATCATACCAACTGTTGGATCGTCCACCTCTTCTACGTGGTCATTGTGCAGTATCTGAGGATGGCTCATTCCTTCCTGTGTGGTCATAAACGGCTCAGCGGCCACGTTGGACGTCTGATTAACAAATATGTCCATCCACTCATCAAGGGTCTTTTCCTGCGCCCTCTTTAGAACCATTTCACGTAACTCTTCACGCTCTTCCGGCATGAGTGTTGGAGCGCGCTCAAACCGCGACTCTTTCAGAACGTCTCCAAGCCCCATCACATCAATTGCTTCTCGGAAGAGCCGCACTATGAGATTCGCCATTTGAATCCATTGGCCGTCTTTTGTGCGAATGGGCTGGTAGCCCACTCCTGGTTGCCGGTTTGGGTCTGATTGGGGATCATCTTGGAATCTGTCAGGAAAATTGATCATCATCTGCCATACAAGCCAATTGTTGACGTCAAAGGGGCTGATTCCCTGCATAAGGCTGGTCTCAACTCTTTGACCTTGGCCCGTTTTCTCGCGCACTATGATAGCCGACAGAATACCTCGCACGGCAGCCATGGCCGTACCATGGTTGGCAACCTCAACCGCTGCATAATGAGGGCCAGGACGCCCTGACTGGCCTGTAAATACCGAGAACCGTCCGACTTTCGCGGCTACTACGGCATCGTACGGCTTGTACTGAGCGTAAGGTCCTTTTGGTCCAAATGCGGTGATTGAGCAGTAAATTATATCAGGCCGTTGAGCGCTCACATCGTTGTATCCTATACCCAGCGCGTCAGCCTCACCTGGCCTGAAACTCTCCACAACCACATCGGCATGCATCATCAGCCGGCGCACGCTTTCCTTACCCTCAGCGGTCTTAAGGTCCAGGATTACGCTTTTCTTGCCACGGTTCCACAGCAGGGATTGTGTAAAAGACCTATACGGGTCCCCCTCAGGTGGCTCTACCTTGATAACCTCGGCCCCAAAATCAGACAGAACCATGGTGGCAACAGAGCCAGCATGCCCTGATGAAAAATCCAACACAATTAAATTATCCAGTGGCTGTGTCATCGGTTCCCTCCTAAAAGACTATGTCGGGACTCAGCGATGACGGTAATCATCAGCCTATCCCGAGTTCATTGATAAACCTGGCTAGAAAGACGACCCATTGGCTTCGTCATTCATCCACGGCTCGTCAGTTGTGGTATCTACTTCAACTTCCCCCCCGTTGTATCTAATCCCCCATGGGGTTCCTAGCGAATAGCCTATCGCATTTTCACATAAATAGGAGAGTGAGTTCGTTAGCCAGTTCAATCTGTGTAAACTATCGTAACTGCCTTGCTTGCACTGTCTGCCTTCGCCCTTGCGTCTTCCAGTGTATTAGCTCGTGCTAGGCACACTGCCATTCTACGATACGGCCGCGCCGTAGGTTTGCCAAACACTCGTATGTCAACCCCTGGAATCTTAAGCGCCTCCTCTATCCCCTCGTAGGCTACTTGCCTTGCATGGCGATTCGCTAGAACCACGTGGCTCGCTGATGGACCGTAGACTTCTAGTTGAGGAATTGGTAGGCCAAGGACAGCCCTAGCATGGAGATCGAACTCGCTGAGATTTTGTGATATGAGAGTTACCATGCCTGTGTCGTGAGGACGCGGCGACAACTCTGAGAAGATCACCTCATCACCCTTAATAAACATCTCCACTCCGAAAAGCCCAGCTCCTCCAAGGTTGGACGTGACCTTTGCGGCGATTTTTTGTGCCTGCATGAGCGCCTCTCCTGTCATGTACATAGGCTGCCAAGACTCTTGGTAATCACCTCGTTCTTGCCTATGGCCTATTGGTGCACAAAACAGAACCTCGCCATCCTTCTGACATACCGTCAATAATGTAATCTCGTATTCGAAATCTATGAATTCTTCTATGATGACACGTTGTCTATCACCTCGCATACCAGAGCACGCGTATTCCCAATCTTTAGCAATTTCTGATTGGCCATGCACCACGCTTTGTCCCTTACCGGAGCTACTCATCACTGGCTTCATTACCACCGGATAACCTATGAGCGAGGCTGTGTCAACACACTCTGCCAGTGACTCAGCGTATCCGAAACTGGCGGTACGTATACCGAGCTCGACGCTCACTAAATCGCGAATCTTGTCTCGGTTCATAGTGTAGTTCACTGCACGGGCTGAAGGAACTACCTGAATCCCATTATCTTCAAACTCATTGAGTATCTCAGTGCGTATTGCCTCAATTTCCGGGACTATGATGTCCGGCCTGTGCTTGGATACAACATGTCTCAACGAGTTTTCATCAAGCATATCCAATGTTTCATGTTCATCGGCCATCTGCTGAGCAGGAGCTCCACTATAGCTATCACAGGCAATCACGTAGCACCCTAGCCGCTTCGCGCTGATTACAAATTCTTTACCAAGTTCTCCGGAACCCAACAGCAATATTCTGGCTGGCAGTTTCATTTCGCACCTACACAATTACAGGCTTGGGGCAACTTCAGCATGCTCGTAGAAAGATTTAGTCTACCTGGAACTTGTAAACACTTTTGTAAATATCCCAGAGGCCAATACCTAGATAACCAATGCCACTATAAGGAATTTGTATCTGGAAAATGGTGCCCAGGGAGGGAGTCGAACCCACACCCCCTTGCGGGGAGCGGATTTTAAGTCCGCCGCGTCTACCCTTTCGCCACCTGGGCCGGGACCCCGTTCTGAAGAAGAAGGGCAGAAGGATGAGGGGTACTCACTTTCTGCCCTTGGTTTTATAGTTGGAGGCGACGGGCGGATTCGAACCGCCGAATAGAGCTTTTGCAGAGCTCCGCCTTAACCACTTGGCTACGTCGCCTTAGCATGGGCATTATAACACTTTTGGTGCCGAGGAGGAGATTTGAACTCCTACGGGTTTGCACCCACTGCCCCCTCAAGACAGCGTGTCTACCATTCCACCACCTCGGCAAGGTACTTTATTATGGCAGGAGTGGGAGGATTCGAACCTCCGGCCTGCGGTTTTGGAGACCGCTGCTCTTCCAGCTGAGCTACACTCCTATCTGATTGATACTTGAACCTCATCAATAGTGCCCCTGCCCGGACTCGAACCGGGGCCTGCGGTTTAGGAAACCGCTGCTCTATCCGCCTGAGCTACAGGGGCTTTGGATCAATCCAAAGCCTATGTTAAATTATCATGAGGCACGAGTCCAGCTTTTAACGTATGTGACTCACAATGACCTGAGGATTATACTTAACTGCGAGCAAATGTAGAAGGGGCGCTTACTAGTAACTGAGAGGCGCTACTCACTGTTTTTCTTGTCTTCCTCTTCCAGAGAGATGTCGCCGTTCAGCAATCCTTCCCATCTTTCTTTCATCAAATCCATGAGGGTGAAATCGTACCCGCCACGTCGTTCTTCTTTAACGGGCATAAAACCGCATTTTTTAAAGGACTTTTGAGCCCTGAAGTTCCATGTCAGGGTGTGCAAGTAGATTCGACCTAAGGATGTGGTGTTGAAAAGGTGGCTGGTTAACGTGGTCACGGCATCCGTGCCGTAGCCCTTGCTCCAGTAGTTTCTGTCTCCAATCAGAATGCCAAGCTCTGCCTGTTTCTTTACGGTATCTATGTCGTAGTACATGCAGTTGCCTATGAGCTTGCCGTCGTTGGTCTCAATAGCGAATCGCTTTGACCATGAGGCTGGGTGTCTGATCTCGTCTTCGATTAGATGTAGGTAGCTGGAATAGGACATTCGTAGAGGCGTTGTCGCATCCAGAGTAGAAAGCTCTTCATCGAGGCGCCATTCGTAGTCTGTTGCTGCATCCTCTATGCGTTTTTCCCTGAGGACTGTCATGTTGCCTTTAATCACTGTTTCTCGCTTTTCCGATAATCTGCGTAACCATCTCGATAGCCTTATCCAGAATGTTAATCTCATCTTGGTGGGTCAAGTTACGGCGGGATTCTTCGGCGCTAGACCAGCGTACCTCGTCGAACTCGTGGTCGTGGTCGCCAAAGGAGCCTCCCGTGGGACTCATAATGTAGAAGTGAACAGTTTTATGGTACATCACTTCAGTGTTTTGGTCTGCAAACCAGTACTGAATGCTGCCTATGGGCGCTTCTAGTGTTACCGTCAATCCAGTTTCTTCTGTAACTTCACGCAGTGCTGTTTCTTCTAGGGTTTCCCCTGGGTCCGGGGTGCCTTTTGGTAGTCCCCAGATCCAACCATTTGGAGAGTGCATTCCACAGATGACGACATCTACCTCTCCGTCCTGAACTCTATATACGACCCCTCCAGCGGAAACTGGGTACTCTATTCTGTCTTTTGTCACCATAGTTTTTTAAAATACCAGATTGCCAATCCATACTATTCTATTTCTATTTTTGGTTGAGATCAAATGCGTGTAGGATTTGAGATAGTGGTCAGTCTGTGGTTACTATAAAAATTCCTAGATTACACCCTAAAGATGTACTCGCCGTGAGGGTATTCGGCACTTCTCAGCTGTTACGATGGCGTCTATGCGTTTTACGGCTGATTCAAGATCATCATTTACTACTACGTAGTCGAAAAGAGGAAGCTGGGATAGCTCATCCAGGGCCGTGCGTATGCGTAGTTCAAGGTCAGGTGTGGTCTCAGTCTTGCGCTCCCGCAGACGACGCTCCAACTCTTCTGGTGAAGGTGGCATGAGAAATATGAATATGGCATCCGGCACGGCTTCCTTTATTGTGGCTGCGCCTTGGACGTCGGCCTTGATTATCACATTCATTCCCTTGTTTAAGGCATCGGTGACTTGTTTACGAGGGACACCGTACCAGTTGCCGTAGACTTCGGCGCATTCAAGGAAATCTCCTTCAAGTACCATTTGATTAAAGGAGTCTCTATCTAGGAATAGATAGTCTACACCGTCTTTTTCCACAGGCCTTTGAGAGCGTGTGGTGGCTGTAACCGTGAAATGCCAATTGTGGCCTATATCCATCAGCTGCCGCAGGACGGAGTCTTTTCCAACTCCTGAGGGGCCTGATAGTACCAGCAGCAGTGGTCCTTCTTCAGATTGGTCGTAAACTGATTTCTGTGTAGGTCTCAATGTGGTCCTTACTTATGCAGTCGTTAGAGCATTCAGGTTTTCCCAGAAATTTGGATATGTAATGCTTGCAATCTCTGCTCCATTTATGACAACCTCTTCATCTGCCAGCAGACCTGCTATTCCGAGTGTCATGGCGATGCGATGGTCTCCGTAGCTACGGCATATGCCGCCTTTTAGTGAGCCGGTGCCCTCTATGATAAGACCGTCAGGAAGTTCCTTCACATTGCCTCCCAAACGGGATAACTCTTTGGCAGTGGTTTGCAGCCTGTCAGACTCCTTGATTCGAAGTTCCTGGGCATCTCGAATTACCGTTGTGCCCTTTGCAAAGCAGGCGGCCAGAGCAATCACCGGTATCTCATCCTGTACTATTGGGATCTGGTCTCCAGCAATCTCTACCCCATGGAGGTCGCTGGATTCGATGAGTATGTCGGCTACCAGCTCGCCGCCTTCTAGGTGCTGGTTCTCTACCTTTATCCGTCCACCCATTGCCTTCAGTATGTCCAGCACAGCGGCGCGTGTTGGATTTACCCCAACGTTGGTCAATTTAACACTGGCATTCGGATGAGCGGCGGCTGCGACCATCCAGAAGGCTGCTGAGCTTATGTCTCCGGACACATTTACGTTTAGTGGCTTTAGATCTGAACCAGGTTTTATCACAAGAACCAGTCCGTCTTCTACTATGTTGGCTCCCATAGCTCCGAGCATTCTCTCAGTGTGGTCTCTGGAAAGCGCCGGTTGATGCAGAATGGTATCGCCCTTGGCAAACAGAGCGGCCATGATCAGTGATGATTTCACCTGAGCGCTGGCGACAGGAAGCGTGTACTCTATGCCGTTTAGTTCTCCACCTCTTATGGTCAAAGGAGCTAGGGAATCGCCATTGCGCCCCATGATATGCGCACCCATAAAGCGAAGGGGTTGTACTATCCGAGCCATTGGCCTTGAGCGCAGGGAGCCGTCTCCTGTTACGACCGATGTAAAGGGCGTGGATCCTAACAACCCAAGTATGAAGCGCATGGTTGTGCCGCTGTTTCCAGCATTGAGAATGTCGTTTGGCTCGTGAAAATGTTCCAGCCCCGGTGATGAGAGCCTCAATGTTGGCGTTTCTGACGAGCCCGCTTCTGGAGTTATTTTCTCCGCGGTTACTCCAAGAAGGTTGAGGCACTGAAGAGTGGAGCGGCAATCGCCACCATCGGAGAAGTTATTGATCATAGCTTCTCCGGGAGCTAAGCTATTGAGTATAGCTGCCCTGTGGGAAACGGACTTATCAGCCGGAGGAGTCAGTGTGCCGGCCAGCTTTTTCGCTGGTTTGACAGACTTTTTCATGAGCTATCCTAATCTTTATCTTTATCTTTATCTTTGTGCCATTCAATCATTTGAGAGATTTTTATGGCTGATCTGTCGCCCATGAGCATTCCTCCCATGGCCTCAGCGGTTGTTGGAATGTCCACCATCGGGGTTGACGACGGCGAGTCTATCTTGTTTTGGAGCCATCTGTCCCTAGCCTCCCAAGCACTGTCGAAGGCTTTTCCAAGAGTTCTTTCTCCGCCTTCCTGTATAAGGCCTTTGAAAGCAGTTAGTTCCGAGATGAATTGGTCTATCCAGTGTACAATCCCTTCCTGGTTTGTCAGACATATATCACGGCTCATTTCAGGGTTTCCTGAAGCCAGACGACTGACATCTCTGAAACCGTTGGATGCTAGCTTGGATATTTCAGGCCATGAAGGATTATCTGCGTTGAGTTTAACAAGTACGGTTGATAGAATCAATGGCAGGTGGCTCACAGCTGCTACATAGCTGTCATGCTCAAACGGGTCTATGAAATAAGGTTTGGCGCCGATGGTCTCTGCCATTTTGGTTACAACGGCGACGGCATTTGAGCCAGTATTTTTACCGGGAACTATACAGTAGGTAGCACCCTCGAAAAGATCGGCCTGGGCTGCTTCTGGCCCAGATAGCTCTTTCCCGGCCATGGGATGCCCTCCCACAAAACTGACGTTGCTTGGCAGATACTCCTCTGCCCACCGGAGCACATCAGATTTGGTGCTTCCTGTGTCAGTCACAATTGTTCCTTCTTCCAGTTCTGGGCCAAATAGTCTCAGCATCTCTCGTATTGCGCCTACGGGAGTCGCTAGGATTATGAGATTGGCATCCTTAATGGCCTTGATTGGATTGTTCTCAGTGGAGTCCAATGCTCCTATTTTCCTGGCACGTTCCGAGACCTGCCTGTCCATATCTGTGCCAACTATCTCTCCATCTATCTGGGCCTTCTTTAAGGCTAGGCCAATCGAACTTCCTATCAGCCCCATGCCTACGATGGTTATTTTGTTCATTACGAAGCCTCCTTGCACCGTCTATATATTATATGGCGTACGGTGAATCTATGCATAAGGAATTGCACTTCTTTACAGGGAGTGCCCCAGCACAATGAAGCCTACCATATTCACCAAGGGGCGTAGAACCCCCCAAAGCAAATCCATATCTGTGAACCAATCTACCATGATTATTCCGAGTAGGATGGCGGGGCCTGAGGCCTCCAAGCGGGCAATTATGTTGGCCAGTTTGGTCGGCAAGACTCCTATTGCTACCTTGGAGCCATCGAGTGGAAACAATGGGATCAGGTTGAAGATCGCCAGTATGATATTGAAGAATATTATGAAACCCAGAAGGTCGGCAAGCAAATTGCCGATATTCTGGTCTTGCAGTCCTCCAAAATAGAAGGGCGATTGCCAAGGTACAAGTCCGATTCTTATGGGTATGGCGAAGATGTAGGCGGTTATTAGGTTTGCTACTGGTCCGGCAGCGGATACGATTGCCATGCCTTTCCTGCTACCGTTCCTCAGGTTGTGTGGGTTCACCGGCACTGGCTTTCCCCAGCCGAACCCCATCAAAATAAACATGATTGAGCCAACTGGATCTAGGTGCCTGATCGGGTTCAACGAAAAACGCCCTAAGCGCTTGGCCGTTAGGTCTCCAAGGCTGTATGCCACCGCGGCGTGGCTGAATTCATGGACTGTGATGGCAACAATCAGGGCTAATCCTACAGTTACGAGGAACGTCGAGAACACGGTGGCAAATGCTCCAGGATTGTCGAGGAGAAGGTCTAAAGAACGTAAAAGCATAGATGTATGGAGTGCATGGGAAAGTGAAATTTATTATACATAGTTTTCGAATCGAGTGGAATCGCAGCAGGTTATTTGGGAAAGATACATACCAACCGTTGATAACAACTCAACGGTTGGTATGTATCTTTAGTTTGGCTCTTTGGAGATTAAAGCACTACTACTGCTTAGATCATGTCCAGTGGTGGTGAGTCGTTGATTATTCCCTTGTCCTTGGCTTTGCCAAAAAGGGTTTCCAGAGCCTTTTGTCCCTCATCGCCAAGGTCCATGGTGTCTTCGTTCACGTACATCCGTACAAACCGGCGGCAGGTCTCCTTGTCGGTGCCACGACTGAACTTCATGGCGTACTCTAGGGCCTCGTCTTCGTGCTCAAAGGCGTAGAGTATGCTTTCTCTTAGACCATCTACCATCTGGGTTGCGAAGGTTTCCCCCAGATCGCGGCGCACCATATCCAGTCCGAGCGGGATGGGCAGTCCTGTGTCTTCTCCCCAGGCTTCTCCAAGGTCGAGCACTTTTGACAGTCCAAGACTCTCATAGGTTATCTGACCTTCATGTATGAGAAGCCCTGCGTCTACCTGTTTTTCCTGAACGGCTGCGACAATGCTGTCGAACGCCATAGGTACAGCCTCGAAGCCTTCCGCATACAGTCTTAGAAGCAAGTACGCCGTGGTGTGCTCTCCGGGAATGGCGATCCTGGACCCGCTCAGCTGCAGTCCTGCGCGCTCGTTAAGTGCAACCACCATAGGCCCGTAGTTACGACCTATGGATGAACCAACACGCATGATGCGGTACTTGTCCGCAACCGTGTGGTAGGCTCCTGTGGATATGGCCGTGCCTTCCAATTCACCCAGAAGAGCCCGTTGATTGAGAGTTTGGATATCCTCCAGTACGTGTTCCACTTGGTAGTCGCCTACCTGCACTTTCCCGTGTGCGATGGCATAGTACATGAAGGCGTCATCGGCGTCAGGGGTATGACCAATGCGGATTACTGACATGATTCCTCCGTAGCTAATGTTCTTTAATTGAGCAGTCCCTATATTAGGTGAAACATAGAGTTGGCACAACCCCAGTGCACCGCAGGTTGAGCTATTTTGCTGTGATGTTATTGAGTGATGCTGCGCTTTGAATCGGGAAATTGCAAGGCGAAGGTGAGCGTGTTATGTGTTGTCTTGACCTTGTCTGAAATTAGATTGTTTATATATGGTCGATTTTCGACGTATGGATTTTCACATTTGTTTTTGCTGTACAAGCGCGATGGTCAAAGCTGACAGATGTGGCGTTGATAGCGAGAACGGGCACAGTGGCGGTCAGAGCCGAAAAACGCGGCGGATATCCCGGGTGAGCTCTCTGATTTCCTTGGAAGCCGGGCTGGAGGTGAGGTCAGTATGAAGCTGTGTTATGGATATACGGCGTTGGCGAACAGCCCATATATCCAGGCCTTTTTCCAATACCCACCCAGATCTTTCACGTGTGATCCAGTAGTATTTGCGCCGTCCGTCGTCTCCTTCTTTTATTACATCCATGTAGGTGCGCCGTCCCAGATGTGTCAGTGAGACGCCTTTTATCTTTTCCATAGGTACGTTTGGGAGATTCACGTTGAGAAGAAGGGGAGGGGCGAGTTTGCCATAGGCTACTGCCTGCGCTAGAGATCGCACCGTCTGCGCTGCTGGGCTGAAGTTTACATTTTTTAACGCGGCTACGGAGACGGCTATGGAAGGTATGCCGCGGAAATACCCTTGAAGTGCGGCTCCCATTGTTCCTGAAATAAAGACATCGTTTCCCATGTTGGAACCCTGGTTTATTCCTGACACTACTAAATCCACAGGTCCTTTAATTAGGGATTCAAGGGCGACTATAGTGCTGTCTGCTGGAGTTCCTTCTACGGCGTATGCCTCTATCCCCTTCACCACGGGCACAGCTTCGGTAACTCTTATGGGTTGGTTAAGAGATATGGCGGTGCCAATGCCGCTTTGTTCTCTGTCTGGTGCCACCACCACCACTTCTGCTATGTCGTGGAGCGCTTCTACGACGGCCCATAGGCCGGGCGAGCGAATACCGTCGTCATTTACGGCTAGTATTTTCAATGGAGGAATCTCTCCAATGGAGATATGTCGAGAACAATGTTGTCTATCAGGTGTGTTGTGCCTATTCGTACTGCCAGGGATACTAGGGCTGTTTCCAGAATGGCATCAAGTTCGTTCAGGGTGTCTGGATCGGCGATGCTGACGTACTCCAGTTTGGCCGTAGGCTCTGCGCCTATGATGTATTGCATGGCCTCTCTTATACTCGAAGCCTGCCGCACACCGTTGTTATACATCTGATGCGCCTGGTATAGGGCGGTCCACAGTACTCTGGCTGCTAGGCGTTCCGTGGGGCTCAGGTAGGCATTCCGACTGCTCATGGCGAGACCGTCGTTTTCACGTACCGTGGGGAGCGCAATTAGCTCAACTCCAAGGTTTAGGTCGGTGTTCAACTTGCGGATTACTTGTATCTGCTGGGCGTCCTTTTGGCCGAAGTAAGCTCTGTCAGGCCTGACGATGTTGAACAGCTTTGTAACCACTGTGGCGACGCCTCTGAAGTGGTCAGGCCTTGATTCTCCCTCCAGACGGCTGGCGACCTGTCCCACGTTTACCCATGTATCGAATCCCGCTGGGTATATATCATCTGGCTGTGGGAGGAAAGCCAGGTCCACTCCCAACTCATCAAGCATAGTTAAGTCTTGATCCTGGTTTCGAGGATAGGCAGTGAGGTCTTCTTTTGGGCCGAACTGAGTGGGGTTTACGAATATGCTCACGGCAACGGTGGAGTTGTCTTCCTTCGCCCGCCTCACTAGGGAAAGATGGCCTTGGTGGAGTGCACCCATGGTTGGCACAAGGCCAAGTGGCCGATGCAGTCCTCTCATGGCCGATGCCATCTCAGCGACAGTATGGACAATCTTCATGTGTTAGCGCACTTGTGCCTGGAGCTCGGCCAGGACGTCCTCTTTAATGTGGTAGCTGTGCTGCCTGCTTGGGAATCGCTCATCCTTTACCTCGTTTATGTATTCAGTGACGGCGCTGCTTATGGTATCTCCCAGGTTTGCGTATTTCTTGGCGTGTTTGGGGACGAAATCAGTGAAGAGACCGAGCATGTCGTGGAAGACCTGCACTTGACCGTCGCATGCTTTACCAGAGCCTATGCCGATGGTCGGTATGGAAACGCTCTCTGTTATGAGTTTAGCAAGGGAAGCGGGCACGCATTCCAACACAATTGAGAAGGCTCCCGCCTGCTCAAGTGCTCTAGCATCCTCCATAAGCTGCACCGCCGCCTTCAGCGATTTGCCCTGCACTTTGTAACCACCAATTTGGTTGACGGACTGTGGTGTAAGGCCGATGTGTCCCATTACCGGGATGCCGGATGAGACTATGCGATCCACTGTGGGAGCCATTGAGACTCCCCCTTCCAGCTTTACCGTCTGGGCGCCTCCTTCTTGTAGAAAGCGTCCTGCGTTGTGCATTGCCTCGGATATGCTGGCCTGGTATGACATGAACGGCATGTCACCCACAATCAGCGCATGATTGGCGCCTCTGGCAACAGCTTTGGTGTGATGGATCATCTCGTCCATTGTGACTGGAATGGTTGAATCGTATCCCAGGACCACCGGACCAAGAGTGTCTCCAACCAGTATTGCCGGCATGCCAGTCGCATCGACTATCCTCGCTGAGGTGTAGTCGTAGGATGTTATTACGGGGATTTTTTCTCCCCTGAATTTCATATCCTTGATGTCGCTAATAGTTACCCGCATGTCGCACCTCCTGCGCGCCCTCGAAAAGGTCGCGTGAACTCAACTTACGAATAGTGTCCCTGCTTCGGCAAGCCGTTCTTTTAGTAATATATTAAGCTCATGTTCCTTGATTTGGTTAATACCCCCATTTTCCCGTGCCATTTTTACTGCTCCAAGTGCGATATTGCAATAGATGGGCACAAGAGAAGAGGCATATGTATCAAGGGCATCTAGGTGTTTTCGTACAGTCCCCAGATCTCCGCGGGATATTGGACCTGTGAGGGCCGCTGGGATTCCCTGGGCTTCTAAGCTGTCGACTGTACCGCGAAGGATGGGAAGCAACACTTCAAGACCCTGCTCTCTTGTGTATCCCATTGCCCTCCATAATTCCGCTGCTTGGCCTATCTGGGCGGTCACAAGTCCGCAGGCTAGGAAGCCTGATAGATGATATAGCGCTTTGTGCTCAGGACGGATTTCAACTGGCCAACCTCCTAGGGCCTTGGCCATTTCCTTCAAGGTGTCCATGAGAGGTGATAGGCCCTCAACGGCAAATGCTACACCTGGAAAGGTTGAAGCCCCTACGCTGGCAGCGGTGAAGGTCTGCATTGGATGGAAGGAGCCTATGCAGGCCCCCTGTTTCCGTGCGGCCTCAAGGATAGAGGCGGATTCAGCTCCGGAGCAGTGTACAACCCAGGCATCGTCATTCCATTGCACCTCCTCGGCTATTGTCCCAATGGTGTCGTCTGGTGTTGTGATGAATACCATGTCGCAATCATCGGCTACTTCCTGGATGGTTGAATAGGCAACGCATCCTTCTGTGCGTCCGGCTAGAGTTTCCGCGGATACCAGCGTACGACTGGCCACCGCTGCCACTCGATACCCTTTCTCGTGGAGCGCTGAGGCCAGTGCATTGGCGGCCCTGCCAGCACCTATGAATCCCACACGGATAGAATTATTGGTCACTGTGCCTGCTTCTTGTCAGGTAATAGGAGGCGGTAAATGAAGCCCCTATACCGAAGATAATTGAACCCCATAGTCCCATTACTGGAGTGTTTTCTCCAACGAAGGCTGTTACTATCAGCCCAAGGCCCAGCCCGAGGGAGGTCATTCCCAAAGCTAGCAGACGCTGCGATATAGAATCAATATTCATTGAAAGGCCTCCTGGGTCGAGGGTGTTATCCCAAGGTCTGTGTCTTCTTTAGTCGTCCAGGTCACAGTCTGTGTTATGGGCCTGGTTACGGTGTAGCACAGGTGTCTCATGTTTAGCTCATCGTTACTTTTGAAGTAAAAGGCCATATCCGTGTCTGGCATGGAGTAACAGGGGCGTACGGTCAGCGCAAGGTCATCCTGTCCAGCTTGGGTGAGCTTGTCATATCCCTTATAAGGATGTCCCGCTGTGCAGAAGAACACAGGGTTCTTCTCGTCTCTGTGGCCTGATATGCCATGCCATGTGTTGGGATTTACGATGTCGCCGAAGGCATTGACCACGGCCAACTGGATGCCATCTACATTTGTGATGTGGTTAGGCAATGACCAGCCTCGAAACAAAAAAGACCTTTCCCCACCTTGGAGAAGGCCTTTTAGTTTCCCTTGTAGCTCTGTTCTGCCGTCGTGGTCTCACGATCCCCGCGGCTCCTTATCAAAGGCGTTTATAGGCTCACCGCTTCCTGTAAGTCGATGGCGTGAAAATTGTACTCAGGCATGTAAATTTTGTCAATTCGGCATATCTGTTGTTCTTGACACCTTTGGAGCGCAACGCTAAAATTGCCGTCGTTAGATTAACTAAGAATTGCTACTAAGTTTAGGCTTATATTGGATATAATTGTGCCAGCGTAAAGGGGTGTGGAAACGTGGCTGTGCAAAGAAAGCGGCAGACCCTGAATGAGTTCGTGGCCTCAGCCTTTAGCGGTGATGCTCAGTACGACGGTCTTGATGCTGTCATCGCAGCCATTGCCGAAGGTGCTCGTCAAATCCACATGCAAGTCCAAGCAGCTACACTCGCTGACGCCATAGGCGTTACTGGTGAGACCAATGTTCAGGGTGAGATTGTACAGCGCCTAGATACTGCCAGTTCGGACATCTTTGTGGATGTTCTAAGTAAGAGCGGCCGAGTTGCTATAATAGGTTGCGAGGAAATTGAAAAGCCTGTTATTGCTGGGGATGATGAGCAGCATGCTTACATGGTTCTCATGGATCCATTGGACGGTTCATCCAACATAGATGTTGCAGTGAGCATAGGGTCAATATTTGGTATCTGGCGAAGGGATATCAGTGACCCAGTTATGGAAAACTCCCTGCTTCGGCCAGGGAATGAGCAAGTTGCTGCGGCCTATGTTGTTTACGGTTCCAGCACCGTTATGATAATGGCTACCGAGAATAACGTGCAGGGATTCACGCTTGACCCTGAGACAGGGTTCTTTGCCATCACCCATCCAAACCTCCGTATTCCGGAGCAATGTCCTTACTACAGCACCAACGAGGGCAACTTCAAGACTCTTGATGAGTCTACACAGCAAGCTGTGACCAGACTGAGGGACACCTGCTCACTACGCTACGTTGGTTCACTTGTTGCAGATTTCCACCGTAACCTTCTAAAGGGCGGCATATTTCTATACCCGGCAGACGTTAACCGTCCCAAAGGCAGGCTGCGGCTGATGTATGAAGCTAACCCCCTTGGCTACGTTGCCGAACAAGCCGGAGGTGCTGCTTCAACTGGCTGGCAGCGTATTATGGACATAATGCCTGAACAGTTGCACCAGCGGACGCCCTTGATACTTGGGAATAAAGATGTTGTGGAGAAAACCGTAGAGATAATAAGCGGCTGAACTAGCTGAAATCTGTGATCTAAATCTAGTGTGATAGGTTTCTGGAAATTGCACTTGCAATGTCAATAAGGAGAAAATGTGGACGTAAAGAAATTGATTGATACCGCACAAGCTTTGATTGCGCCCGGCAAAGGCATACTGGCCGCTGACGAAAGCGGTGGGACCATCAAGCGGCGCTTTGATTCCATCAACGTGGAGTCAACTGAGGATAACCGTCGCGACTACAGAGAATTACTTTTTCGCACCGACGGCGCATCAGAGTTCATAAGCGGTATCATCTTGTTTGATGAGACAATAAGGCAGAATGGTGCCGACGGCACTCCGCTTGTAAAGGTGTTGGTAGACCAGGGCATTATTCCTGGTATCAAAGTTGACAAGGGAACACAGCCAATTCCTGGCTCGCCCACAGAACTGATGACCGAGGGGCTGGATGGACTGTTGGCCAGATTGCAGGAATACGCTGAATTAGGCGCCCGTTTTGCCAAATGGAGAGCAGTTATAACCATCGGTGACGGTATTCCAACTGATCGCTGTATAGAAATCAACGCTCATGCGCTGGCACGTTATGCCGCGTTGAGTCAGGAAGCGGGGCTGGTTCCAATTGTGGAACCAGAAGTGCTTCTGGATGGCGACCACACCATAGACCGTTGTTTTGAGGCCAGCGAAGCTACCTTGAAGGAGACTTTTGCACAGCTTGCCAGGCAGGGAGTGGCCATTGAAGGCATACTGCTGAAGCCGAGCATGGTGCTCTCCGGTAACAAGGCTGTCAATCGCGCAAGCTCTGACGAGGTCGCTGAGAGGACCGTTGAGTGCTTCAAACGGGCGATACCGGCGTCACTTCCCGGGGTGGTCTTCCTGTCAGGAGGACAGGGCGACGAAGAGGCTACTATCAACTTGAACGCCATCAATCAGCGTGCTGCCGTTGTCGGTGCATCCTGGGAGTACAGCTTCTCATTTGGACGTGGGCTACAGGCAGCGCCTCTGAAGGCATGGAGCGGCCAGGTCGCCAACGTGGAGTTAGCCAAACAGGCATTCTATCATCGGGCCAAACTCACAAGCGCTGCACGGAAGGGCGTCTACGACCCGGCTATGGAGAAGGAATCCTCTGCCTTTTAAGTGGCATTCGATATCCGCACAAATGACTGAGACTAAGCTACTTCTGGGCACAAACAACTCTGGGAAGGTCCGTGAGTTGGTTGTGCTTTTGAAAGGTGTGCCATTCACTGTAACAACACCCCAGATAGAGGGCATTACTTTGGAAGTGGATGAGACGGGCACTACATTTGATGAGAACGCAACCATCAAGGCAAGGGCCTTCGCCGCAGCTAGTGGCTTGCCCGTTTTGGCTGACGATTCCGGCCTTGAAGTGTATGCCCTTGGTTGCGAACCGGGAGTTCTGTCTGCACGTTACGCTGGGCCAGGCGCCTCTGACAATGACAGAGTGCATTATTTACTGTCAAAACTTGAAGGTGTAGAATGGGGCAGACGTGGAGCGCGTTTTCGTTCTGTTATAGCACTGGCTGAACCTTCTGGAACAATCAAACTCTTTGAAGGTACGTGTGAAGGGATAATAGCCTTAAAGCCAGAAGGTGACAGTGGTTTTGGCTACGACCCCGTATTCTACATACCATCTCTTGGAAAGCTCATGGCAGAATTGAGTATTGATGAGAAGAACAGCATGAGCCACCGAGGCGTTGCGGCTAGGAAAGCGGTTCAGTATCTGAATGGCATGTCTGGGTAATATTAACTATTGTGGCGGAAAAAAGCTAGCGAGGGCAAACAGGTGAACAGTAATGGATCTAAGATAATTAAAGACGTTTTCGGCAGACTGCTGAAAGACCTTCGTATATCTGTCACGGACCGCTGCAACTTCCGCTGCCCGTATTGCATGCCATCTGAGGTATACGGAGAGAGATATCAGTTTCTGTCGCGGCAAGAGACATTGACCTTCGAGGAAATAGCGCGTCTCGTTCGTATCTTCGCTGGTCTTGGCACAGAAAAAGTACGTCTAACGGGCGGAGAGCCTTTGGTGCGTACAGGTGTGGATGAGCTGATAGCTATGCTGTCTACAATCGATGGTATAAGTGACCTGACCCTTACAACCAACGGGTACCTGTTGGAACAAAATGCTAAAGCTCTTAAGGATGCCGGTCTTCAGCGCGTGACTGTTAGCCTGGATAGTCTGGATGACGAGATATTCGGCAAGATGAACGGGCGCGGCTACGGTGTTAAAAAGGTGCTTGATGCCATCGCTAAGGCACAGGAAGTTGGATTGCATCCAATAAAGGTGAACACAGTAGTACAAAAAGGCGTGAATGACCACACCATTATTGACCTTCTCAGATACTTCAAAGGCACGGATGTTATAGTGCGTTTCATAGAGTTCATGGATGTGGGAAACATTAACGGTTGGAAACTGGACGAAGTTGTGCCATCCTCAGAACTTTTGAGCCGAATCAATGCAGAGATGCCGGTTGAGCCTGTGGATAAGAACTACCGCGGTGAGGTTGCCGATAGATACAGATATCTGGATGGCAGCGGTGAGATTGGGTTCATTTCATCGGTTACCGAGGCCTTTTGCAGCGATTGTACACGTGCACGGCTCTCCACGGACGGGAAGCTGTTCACCTGTCTCTTTGCTGGCGACGGACGCGATCTTCGCGGTCCAATGAGGGATGGTGCCAGTGATGCCGATTTGGAATCTTTGATAACCGACGTGTGGGCCAAACGTACAGATCGGTACTCGGAGATACGTACCTCATCAACCGAACATTCTAAAAGAAAAGTTGAAATGTATCAGATCGGTGGATAGCCTGAGGATTTTAGGAATTGATATGACTGAGGAAATCCAAATCTACACCGACGGCTCATGTCTAGGAAACCCTGGTCCGGGAGGATGGGGGGCTATAGTACGGCGTAATGGTGAAGATACAGAACTAGCCGGTCATGAGGACGGCACTACAAACAATCGTATGGAAGTTTTGGCTGCCATCAAGGGGTTGGAGACCGTTCCGGAGAGTTCAAAAATCACTTTGTATAGCGATAGTAAGTACCTTGTTAATACGATGACCAAGGGTTGGAAACGAAATGTTAACGCTGATCTGTGGAGCCGTTTGGACTCCTTGGTGAGTCGGCGAGATGTGGATTGGCAATGGGTGCGCGGTCATGTGGGGCATCCTGAAAATGAACGGGCCGACAAATTGGCTACAGGTATGGCAGATGTATTCGGGAATGACCCTGTTCTCACGCACGTGGACGAACATGGAAAGGTGAGAATGGTGGATGTTGGAGGGAAAGACGAGACTACTAGAGAAGCCGTTGCAAAATGCTCAGTGGTCATGCAGCGGCAGACCCTGGAGCTTATCAAAAAGGGTGAGATTGAGAAGGGGGACGTGCTCTCTGTGGCCCGTATCGCGGGGATAATGGGAGCTAAGCGCACTTCGGATTTGATTCCACTTTGTCACCAGCTACCTCTTGACCAGGTGAAGGTTGAGTTGGATCTGAATGACATTAGTAACCAGGTGCATATTACTGCCACGGCTAAGACTACGGCCAAGACCGGGGTTGAGATGGAAGCCCTCACCGCTGTGAGCATAGCGGCTCTCACCATCTACGATATGTGTAAGGCCGTAGACCGTGGCATACATATAGAGAGCATACGGCTTGTGCGGAAACAGGGAGGAAAGAGTGGAGATATCGTTCTTGAGTGATCTGTATTATAGTTCTGGAGAGTGAGCGGTTTTTCGAGACTGGCCTAAATAGTGAAAACTCTCTTGGTTATAGCGTTGACCAGACAAAAAGTATGTGATAGTATGCACAAAATTTGGTGCCTCCTTGAATAAGAGGACGCTGACTATAGTCCTGCAATTGTTGGGTGTTGGATGGTACGTAGTAGTATGTATTATCGGTGGGCTGTTTGGGGGGCTGTGGCTAGATAAGGCGTTTGAGACACTGCCTGTTTTCACTATTGCAGGGATGATATTTGGTGCAGTGATGGCCTTCTACGGTATATATAAAATGCTTTTGCCATTGCTAGACAATAACCAGGGAACGAAACAGAACTGGCAGTAATAGATTAACTATGAAACTCAAGCCCAAACAAATAATAGCGCTGAGCTCTATCGTGATATTGGCGTTGACATTTACGGGTCTCATGAGTGGGGCCATAGGAGCATCATTCACTGTGGCTGAGGGTGAGGAACCAAGGCCGCTATTATCAGAGCCAAGGCCACACATACCGCCACAGAAAGTGTTCGTTTCAGCCAGTCATGGCGTAGATGGTGAAGAAGGTCACCATGGGGGTGGCGGAGTTATTGAAGCTGGTGATGGCTTTGTGGTAACAAACACACTTCTCTCGTCTTGGATTGTGACGTTGATTCTTGTTGCATTGTTTTACGGTGCCACACGGCGCATGTCTGTGGTTCCGCATGGACTACAGAACATAATGGAAGCGGCCATAGAGGCTCTGTATAACTTTGTTCAAAGTGTGGCTGGGGTAGAGAATGCCCGGCGCTTCCTTCCTCTCATAGCAACCATCTTTTTGTTTGTGATGTTCAATGCATGGATAGGGCTTCTTCCAATATATCCAAGCCTAGGCTTTATGGACTCTCATGGTGAGATGGAAAGGCATCTATTGCGCCCCGCAGGAACAGATTTAAACATGCCACTTGCCTTGGCCCTGGTGTCCTTTGTGTTCGTTGAGTTTTGGGGCTTCAGGCTCCTGAAGCTGAGTTATGCAAGTAAATTCATTCGACTTGAGAACCTCAGGAAGGGCAACTTTGCTCAGGTGCCGATTGACTTGTTCGTCGGAGCGCTTGAATTACTCAGTGAATTTGTGCGGATAATAAGCTTCACTTTCAGACTTTTTGGAAACATGACGGCAGGCGAAATACTTCTCTTGGTTATAACGTATCTGGTACCATTTGTACTGGTGCTGCCTTTCTATGGACTGGAATTACTGGTTGGTCTTGTTCAGGCCCTCATATTTGCAGGTTTAACGTTGGTGTTTGTGGTAGTAGCGGTAACACCGCACTCGGAGGAAGAGCATTCTTAATCGGAGGTTGAATACATGGAGGTAATGATTTTCACCTTTGGGGTTGTGGGCGTGGGCCTGCTGGCGGCCATTTTGGCCGGTGTGATGGCGGTGTACTCGAAAATAGAGTAATGGCATCGAGTAAGACCGTTTTTGTTTGACGTAAAAACTTTGTCGATCCGAATCAAGGAGGAGAAATGCCTGGAGTAGACACCGTAGGTATGATGTTGTCATCGGTATTGGGCCAAGATGCAGGAGCCGTTACTGCAGAGACAATGAAGTTTCTGGCGGCGGCACTCGCCATTGGGCTTGGAGCGTTAGGTCCTGGATTGGGCATTGGTATCTTGGGTGCATCAGCAATGAGTGCTATTGGTCGTAATCCTGAGGCGAGAGGCGCTATTCTCACCAACATGATTTTGGCCATTGCCTTCGCAGAAGCCATCGCTATATACGCGCTTATCGTGGCCTTCTTGTTGCTGTTCGTAGTGTAAAAACACAAAAGACACGCGTTAAAAGTCGTAGCGCAAGAATTCACGGGAGGAACGTATGGCAGATCTGGGTTTTCATTTACCCAGCTTGTTTGTCTATCTGGTCAACTTCGTCATATTGCTTGGCATTTTATATGCCGTGGGCTATAAGCCCATACTAAAAATGCTGGACCAGAGGTCCGATGGCATTAGAGAGAGCGTAGAAACGGTTGAACGGGTGAGGCAGGAAGCTGCGGCCCAGCAACAGGATATGGAGAAGCGCTTGGGTGAAGGTCGCCAGGAAGGCCAGGCGCTATTGGCTCAGGCTCGTGAGATGGCGGACAAATATCGTGATGAGGAGAAGGAGAAGGCACGCCAGGCGGCGGAGGCTTTCGTTGTCCGTGCTAAGGATGACATACAGCGGGAACGTGATGAAGCGATAAATCTGGTTCGACGTCAATTCTCCGAGCTGGCGATCTTGGCTGCGGAACGGGTTATAGAGCGCTCTTTGGACGAAAGTGCTCATAGAGATATTATTGAAAAGGTGCTTGAGGAAAGTTCAAGCGCCGGTGGAAAATAGAGAGTAACAATGCCTGGAAAACCTTCAGTAAAACGGTATGCTTTGGCACTCTACCAATTGGCTCAAGAGAAGTCTGTGGTTGAGGAATGGCAGGCTGATCTGCAAACGCTGGACGAAGCGTTGCAGGAAAAAGAGTTTGTTGCCTTTTTGGGCATGCCTAAGATAAGACTGGCTCAGAAGATGAATGTTGTTCGTGAGGTCCTTCCTAGTATTGACCCCATGATCCACAATTTTTTGGGCGTACTGGTTTCCAGGAACATGGTGGATACAGTTTCCTCTGTTATGGAGGAATACGGTAAGATGCTTGACCAGTCTCAGGGTCGCGAGCGAGCACATGTGGTGAGTGCCGTGACTTTGGAGGCAGTACACATGGAGCGTTTGGCCAGCTATCTTGGGGAACTGGTTGGTAAGGAAATAGAGTTGACCGCTTCAGTAGATCCGAGCATTGTGGCTGGGTTTGTGGCACGTGTGGGCGATAGGCTCATAGACGGCAGTACTCGGACTCGGCTTCAAGCTCTTAAGAAATCTTTGGCTGAAGTAACTTATTCAGAGTAATCTCTTAATCTCTCGCTAGAGGTATAAATATGGCAGTTAGTGGACAGGATATTACATCGGTAATCAAGCGCCAAATTCAGGAATTCGGTGGCGAAGTCACCATGGTAGACGTTGGCACTGTTATGGAGGTTGGAGACGGCATTGCCAGAGTTCAAGGTCTGAGTGGTGCTAGATTGACCGAACTTCTGGAGTTTCCGGGTGATATAATGGGCATTGCCCTTAACCTGGAAGAAGATAGTGTAGGTGTTGTTATTGTGGGGGAGGACTCGGGAATTAAAGAGGGGGATGAGGTGCGGTCCACAGGCCGCGTTGTCGAAGTGCCGGTTGGCGAGGGTCTTCTAGGCCGTGTGGTGGATGCTTTGGGGCGTCCAATAGATGGTAAGGGCCCAATTAAATCCGAAAAAACAAGAGCTGTGGAACGTGTGGCTCCCAATGTGGTTATGAGGAAGTCTGTTAACGTCCCCGTGCAGACGGGCATCAAGGCAATTGACGCCATGATTCCCATAGGCAGAGGCCAGAGGGAACTCATTATCGGTGACCGTTCTACTGGTAAGACGGCTATTGCCCTTGACGCGATTGTTAATCAACGTGGAGGCGACCTTGTATGTATATACGTGGCCGTTGGGCAGAAGGCGAGCAAAGTGGCGCAAACGGTAGCCATACTTGAAGAACACGGTGCTATGGAACATACCATTGTGGTCGCTGCCAACGCTGCTGACCCTGCCGCTATGCAATACCTTGCCCCCTACGCTGGTTGTGCCATGGGCGAGGAATTTATGGAACAGGGTAAGGATGCTCTTATTATTTACGACGACCTTTCTAAGCATGCCTGGGCTTACAGGCAGCTTTCTCTGCTGCTCAGGCGTCCTCCAGGACGTGAAGCGTATCCTGGAGACGTGTTCTACCTGCACAGCCGCCTCCTTGAGCGTGCGGCCAAATTGGATGACGAATTCGGCGGAGGTTCACTCACCGCTCTGCCTATAATCGAAACACAGGCTGGTGACGTGTCGGGTTACATACCAACCAACGTTATCTCTATCACGGACGGTCAGATATATCTGGAGGCCGACCTGTTCAATGCTGGTATACGGCCGGCGGTGAACGTGGGCCTTTCGGTTTCTCGTGTGGGAGGTGCAGGACAGACTAGAGCTATGCGGCAGGTGGCAGGACGCCTTCGCCTTGATCTTGCCCAATATAGAGAGTTGGTGACATTTGCTCAGTTCGGCACTGACGATTTGGATGCTGCCACAAAAGCTCAGTTGGAGCGTGGACAGCGTATTACCGAGATCCTAAAACAGTTGCAGTACAAGCCGATAACACTGGAAAAACAGGTCGCCATAATGTATACCGTGGTAAACGGATACTTGGATGATGTGGCGCCCGATAAGATCAAGGAGTTCGAAGAATCCTTCTATCGTTACATGGATGCTGCTCATGCTGACCTCCTGAAATCCATCCTTGATAAGAAAGAATTGGATGGAGAGATAACTGAAGCTCTGATAAGTGCGATCACGGAATTCAAGAAGACAGTACCATACTAGACTAGCGCATTGTTTTATCCTGGTATGGCAAGATAACCTTTTAAAGGTAATAACATGGCAAATGTAAGAGTAATAAAGCGTCGTATCCGCAGCGTGCAGAGCACTGCCAAGGTCACGCGAGCTATGGAAATGATTGCTGCCTCCAAGATGCGGCGATCTCACCAACGTCTTTTGGCTGGACGTCCATACTCTGAGACTATGTTGGATGTTATGGGACATTTGGCTGCTCAGCTTGGAGATTCAGGTGACGACGTTCACCCTCTACTGCGCAGTCGTGAGGTCAAGCGTATACAGGTAATCCACATTACTCCAGATCGGGGTTTCTGTGGTGGGCTTAATTCAAGCTTGAATCGGTTTGTTTGGCAGTTCATGCAGAGTCATGATGTGCCCGTGAGCGTGATTCCCGTGGGTAAAAAAGGTCGTGATTTCATGATGCGCATAAGAAGAGAAGATGTGCGAGAAGTTTTTGTTGACCAGGGAGACCGTCCCACTCTGTTGGATACGCTGCCAATTTCACGTCTGGCTATGGATGACTACGAAAGCGGCTATGCGGACGAGGTCTACATTGCATATGGCCGTTTTGTATCAACCGCAGTGCAAAAACCTACCATTCAGAAACTTCTTCCGGTGGAACCCGCGGAATTGGAATCTGACATGATGAGTGGCTATATCTATGAACCGGATTCTAATCAGGTTTTCGGATCCCTTTTACCGAAGTTCGTGGAAATGCAGATATACCATGCTATCCTGGAGTCCATAGGCAGCGAACAATCGGCTCGTATGGTAGCCATGCGTAATGCAACTGATAGTGCAAACGAAATGATACGAGCACTGACTTTGCTGATGAACAAAGTACGACAGGAGTCCATTACCACGGAGCTTCTGGATATAGTCGGAGGAGCAGCGGCATTGGAGGGGTAATTCATTCCTGAAGGCCGAGAGGAGCGATAGAAGATAATGGCAGTAGGAACTAAAGGAAAAGTTGTTCAGGTAATAGGCACGGTGGTGGACGTAGAGTTTCCTCCGGGCGAACTTCCGGAAGTGAACAATGGGCTGGAGATAAACAATGACGGAGAGCGTCTTGTTTTGGAAGTGGAACAGCACATTGGGAACAACTGGGTGAGATGTTTGGCTTTGGGCCCAACCGAGGGTTTGAGGCGGGGTGAAGAGGCCGTGGATTCTGGCATGGCAATTGCTGTGCCTGTTGGTCCAGAGACTCTGGGTAGGCTATTCAACGTAATTGGAGAGCCTCTGGACAATTTGGGAGAAATTAATGCTGCGCAGGAAAGATGGCCAATTCACCGAGCACCGCCAGCCTTCGATGAACAAGAGAGCCATGTAGACATATTGGAAACCGGCATCAAAGTTGTTGACCTGATAGCTCCCTTTACAAAAGGTGGTAAGGTCGGGGCCTATGGTGGCGCTGGAGTGGGCAAGACAGTCATTATTCAGGAACTTATTAGAAACATCGCCACGGTTCATAAAGGCTATTCCGTGTTCGCTGGCGTGGGAGAACGTTCCAGAGAAGGAAACGACCTCTGGCATGAGATGCAGGATTCTGGCGTTATGAAAAACACGGTGCTTGTTTTCGGTCAGATGAACGAGCCTCCCGGCGTGCGTCTCCGCATCGCTCTCACAGGCCTTACCATGGCCGAATATTTCCGAGATAGAGAGGGTCAGGATGTGCTCCTGTTCATTGATAATATATACCGCTATATTTTGGCTGGTATGGAAGTATCAGCTCTGCTTGGTCGTATGCCATCTGCAGTTGGATACCAGCCAACCCTGGCCACGGAAATGGGGGAGTTGGAAGAGCGAATTACTACCACCAAAACTGGTTCCATAACCTCGTTCCAGGCCATCTACGTTCCTGCGGATGACTATACCGACCCAGGCATTGTGACCACTTTCGGTCACCTGGACGCTTCAATTTCTCTGGAACGATCTATAGCAGAACAGGGTCTCTATCCAGCTGTGGACCCTCTTACGTCCAACTCCAGAATCCTTGACCCACTAATAGTTGGAGATGAGCATTATCGGGTGGCCCGTGGTGTTCAACAGGTATTGCAGAGGTACAAGGATCTCCAGGATATAATTGCTATTCTTGGCATGGAGGAACTGTCAGAGGACGACAAGATCACCGTGGCACGAGCACGCAAAATACAGCGTTTTCTTTCACAACCATTCTTCGTTGCCGAGACATTCACAGGGCGAGAAGGCCGTTATGTCTCAACTAAGGACACGGTAAGAGGGTTCAGTGAAATTTTGGAAGGCAAACACGACGATCTTCCTGAACAGGCCTTCTACATGGTTGGTGGTATTGAAGAGGCTATGGAGGCGGCGGAGAACATGAAGGCCGAGGGTAGCTAGGGGAAGGAAACTATAAAGAAATTCATGGTACAGACACCTCAGAACAAACCTAACGTTGTTTTAGGTTTGTTCTGAATGTGATTGTGGATGTGAACTAAGGACCAGATATCAAAGGGCTGGTAAAAGAGGACGATATGGCACCGATGAAACTGGAGATTATTACTGCGGAACAGGTTATCTACTCCGATGATGTGGATGCATTGGTAGCTCCCGGTGTGGAGGGAGAGTTGGGCATTTTGCCGTACCATGCATCTTTGATAACCGCTCTGATGCCAGGGGAAATAATGGTGCGCAAGGACGGGACGGAGACGTATCTGGCGGTGAGCGGAGGCTTTCTTGAGATGATTGCCAACAAAGTTACTATACTGGCGGACGCTGCTGAACGCTCTGAAGAGATAGATGAAGCCAGAGTTCAAGAAGCAATGAAGAGGGCTCAGGAACGAATGGATACTCGTTCTTCAGATATGGATCTTGCAAGGGCCGTAGCTTCGCTGCGCCGATCTGAGGCCAGGCTCAAGGTTGTGCAGCGCCGTCGGTTTAGGCCATCGGCTCTTACGAGTCAGTCACAGCCATAGTAGAATACTACTTGCGCAGTCTTTTGTAGAGCTTTGGGTGAGGTCTGGAAATTTTATTAAAACATGGTCACTGGTGTAGTGATCACGTTTATTGGTATAGCCAAGACGAATCTGTCTTAGTTAGTTTTCAGATAGTAGGTCATGGACTGAAGGGCTAGGATTGGGTCTACATTACTTATTCTCACACCTTCCGGAACCTGTGGGCCTATCGGAGCGTAGTTGAGGATTGCTTTAACCCCACACATCACAAGCTGATTTATGACATCTTGGGCTTTTGTGGCTGGAACGGCAACGATGCCAATGCGGATGCTCCTAGCTTTGATTGTGTTCTCTAGGTCTCCGATCGGCTGAACCACGAGTGAATCGATGCTTTCTCCAACTTCGTCTGGGGCCGTATCAAAGGCGGCCACTATGTTAAATCCCTCAGGTGTAAACCCAGGGTAGTTTATGATGGCCCTTCCAAGTCGTCCAACACCCACCAGGCAGCTGTTCCATTGCCTTTCAAGCCCTAGAACTTGACGCAACTCTCGCATGAGGTATTTAACTGGATAGCCACGGCCCTGTTTGCCGAACCGTCCGAAATAGCTCAGATCTTTACGGATTTGTGCGGGTGTCATTTGGAGCTGGATTCCCAGTTGCTGGGAATTAACCACCGCTACCTTACGGTTGAGTAGATCTCCCAGCGCGCGCACGTACTGTGGGAGGCGTAGTATCACCACTTCAGGTACTTCATCTGTTGTGTCAGTGGATTTGCTTGCCAAGCTGGGACTTCTCCCTGGCCATTTGGGCCACTTCTGTGTGCAGAGTATTTGAGTGGTATGGAATACTGGTTCTGTTTGCCGCAATCCGTACCATTCTTCAGAAGTTTATATCTGTTTAGAGCAGCGTCACCTCTTGCAACAGGCACTTTACTAGTGTAATTTTACCACTAGTAAAGATATTCATCAAGTCAGTGGATATGCTGAGCCTGGATTGAAGTTACATGGCAGAAAGATAAGCAGGCCATGACTATTGAAATGGGAATATACTCTGCTAACGCTTCAACTTCATCTCGGTATCTATGTCGGAGCGGAGTTGCGAAACCCAGACTGGGCTTCCTGCTACAGCGTCGTATCCTCAGGCAGCAGTTGAGGGGAATCCCTGTCCTCCGTCGAAGGCTGCATCCGCTTCATATAGTATATTGAGCAACCAGCGAGCCATCTCTTTTATGGTTATCATAACAATTCTACCTCAGGCCTTGAAATCCTGGTTTCGACGTCTTGCGTCACGATGAAGGGTCGTAACAAAACAACTCTCGTAGCAGTTATATCTTCTTTCTCTGACATAGCAGCGATTGTCTGAGGAGAGAACGATTTTTCTCGGTCGGTCCACGTTAAGATCCGCCATGAGTATCCACCTTTGCGATTAGTGCCATTCAGCAGCTTGCAGTCAGGGCAACGCCAAGCGGTTAGCTGTGTACAGGCCCATACCAGGCTCTGTGCTGTAAATGCATGCGGTAGAAATAATCTGCTCATATTGAGCTTGTTGAACCAATAATAGCAACTGGTATGTTGATAGCGTTGCTTTACGAAAAGCTACATTTTTTCTGGAGCTTCCATGCCCATGAGGCTGAGGCACCGTCCAAGGACAATTGCTGATGCTTTCACCAACTTTAGGCGTGCTTTTGTGATTGCGTGATCTCCATCGACACTGGAGATCACGCGGCACTGCTGGTAGAACCAGTGGAATGCGGTGGCTAGGTCCTGAGCGTAGTGTGGCAGATGGTGAGGTTCGAGATTGATGGCCATTGATTCTATAAGCTCAGGGAGCGTGACCATTTTGCGTATCAGACTCAGCTCTGCCGGATCTGTGAGCAGTGAAACGTCGCCGTCGCTGTAATCTATCTGGTTTTCCATGGCTAGGTTCAGGATGCTGGCTATTCTGGCGTGGGCGTACTGAATGTAGTACACCGGGTTCTCAGCGGACTCCTTTTTGGCCAGCTCAAGGTCGAAGTCCATCTGGCTGTCAGGAGAACGGGATAGGAAGAAGTAACGGCATGGGTCTGTTCCAACTTCATCCAGAAGTTCTTCCAGTGTTATTATGTCACCTGTGCGCTTGGAGGCCCGCAGTATCTGCTCCCCGCTCTTCAGTGTGACAATTTGCGTGATGAGAATTGTGAGGCGTTGTGGATCGATCCCCAACGCAGCCACAGCAGCTTTCATACGTGAGACATGCCCTTGATGGTCGGCACCCCATACATCGATTACCTTTGAGAAATCCCGCTCGACAAACTTGTTGTAGTGGTATGCAACGTCCGCTGCAAAGTATGTGGGAACGCCGCTGCTTCTGATCAAGACGTTGTCTTTGTCTTCTCCCATGGCTGTGGAGGCAAGCCATGTGGCTCCATCTCTTACCACAAGGTGATTGCCCTGACTCAACCCGGCCATTGCTTTTTCGTACTGGCCTTCCTCATAGAGGGTATGCTCCTTGAACCATATATCGAAGCGTATTCTCAGTCGTTTCAGGTTGTGCTGGATGTCTTCGAGCATCCTCCCAAGGCCTATTTGACCTAGTTCTGCGACGGCCTGCTGTTCTGGCATGTTTAGAAAGCGATCACCCTCCTCGGCTGCTATTGTCTTGGCAGCTTCCACCATGTAATCGCCCATGTATCCGCTCTGCGGCATTTCTATCTGGCGGTCGAATGCCTGTTGGTAACGGACGTACAGGGAATTATAGAAGTTCTCCATTTGGTTTCCGGCGTCGTTAAAGTAATATTCCCTTGTCACCTGATAGCCTGCGGCTGACAGCACGTTTGCTAGGGCGTCTCCGAGTACTGCACCACGGGCGTGACCTACGTGGATCGGCCCAGTTGGGTTGACGCTGACAAATTCCACCTGGATGGTTTCTCCTTCGCCAAGTGGCACATCCCCGTAGGATTCCTGCTCCTCTAAGATGCCCTCGACGCGAGCGGTTAGCCAGCTTGATTTGAGGGAGAAATTTATGAATCCTGGTGGCTCCACCCATACCCTGTCAACCGCTTCTGTTAGACGTACGAGAGGGGCTAGCCTTTGGGCTATATCTAGGGGGGGCATGCGCATTGAACGGGCGAGTTTCAATGGGAGGCTGGTGGCAAAATCTCCATGTTCCGGACTCTGAGGGTGCTCCACTGAGAGCTCTACTGATGTGCCGCCAGGCAATATGTCTTGTTGCTGGGCTTCCTCTAGTGCCTGTTCCAGCATTTCGATTATCAAATGTCTGACTATCATATTATACTATGTTAGCGTCCTTACAGCTGTTTGACTAGATGTTTCCTCTGGGTAGACTAGTTACAGCATTCCTTGACACTGTTGTGAGGCTCATGATAGATTCGCCACGAATCCTAGCTTAGATATCTTACATGGTGTGTGTTTGAAACTTCTTGTCTTTGTGCAACAGATACCAGGCTCGGAAATACCTCCAGGACTATTAAGGATTGACGTGGTTATCCGCCCTTCTGGTTCCATTCCTGTGATGAGCCTGTTGGACGAGCATGGTGGCGAGATTACGGTTGTCAGCCTGTGTACCGGCCATGTGATGAACGTGCTTAAGAAGCTGATGCATATGTCTTCAAGGAAACTGAGTTTGTGTTGATGTGGCAGAGGCAGGACATTTCCCTAGATTTTCATAGCAAGGTTAAGGAAATTCTAGCAGAATAATCAAAGAGTTGTCGTATCAGCCTGGACTTCTTTGTACATGTCATGCGATACGATTTGGGAGTTAAATTATCTGACAGCGAGGGATAAGTTGGTAAGTAAAGATAGTTTGGGAGGTGATATCTAATATGGATGGCGATTTCCGCATAGACATTGATGAAATAATCAGGAATATAGATAGTGCGGAAGTTATATCCATTTACTTCCCCATCCTGCGCAAGACGATTCTCATTGATACACGTTTCACTGAGGAAGACCATCCAATGGTGAAAGTCGTGTCAATGGCATCTACTGTAGACGAGAGGTACCGCTCTTTGAAGAGATTACGGCCCAGTTTCCCAAGACCAAGCGCAATTACGGTTGTACCGTGGTACAAATACGTGGAGAGCCTACTGCAACTTGGAATCTGGCGAAAAGTGCTTGAGAGGTTCGTCTACTCCGGACATAAAGATGCAGTACAGGCGTGTGAGAGAGCCTTTGAGGAAATTTCCGTACTGGAAATTGAAGAGATATCCTCTGCAATTACTGGTGAGAATTATCGTACAATGTGGACTAGATCGAGATAACGCCGCCTGATTATACTGGCAATGGAATACTGACACTGCCTTGACACTACCTGGCTGTAGTCTATATAATTGGCATTCTTGTAAGGTGCTGGCATAGCTAGCGTTTGGTAAATGGGCCTGTTTTTTGGTTCATTTGTTTGAGAGAAAGAGGTGAGAGTTTGTCCCAGGTGGTCGTGAGAGAAGGGGAACCATTCGACAGCCTCTTGAGGCGCTTTAATAAAAAGGTGCAGATGGACGGGATTCTTGCGGAAGCACGACGGCGCTCACACTTCGAGAAACCCAGTATAGAGCGTAAGCGGAAGGCAGCAGCCAAGAGGCGCAAGAGCACCCGCAGCACAAGCACTATCGGTACCACACCCACGCGGCGGTAACGGAGCTCTGTTCAGATAATGGGACTAAAAGAGCGTCTTGATAAAGATTTGGAGAATGCTGTCAGAGAACAGAATACGTTGCGGCGTACTGTACTTCGCTCGATACGATCAGAAGTGCATAACGAGGAGATAGCTCTTCAAAAACCTCTGGAGAATGACGAAAGCATAATCTCCGTCATCTCCAAACAGGTGAAGCAACACAGGGAAAGTATCTACGAGTTCCGAAAAGGGCAACGTGAGGATCTGATAGAACGTGAGGAAGCAGAGCTTGATGTTCTTCTGGACTATTTACCCACACAGTTGACTTCTGAGGAAATTACTATCTTGGTTCAGGGAGTACTCCAGGAAGTGGGAGCTAGTGGGCTTGGTGACAAAGGTAAGGTAATGGGTAAGCTGATGCCCCAGGTAAAGGGAAAGGCGGATGGGTTGGTGGTCAACGAGATTGTATCCAATCTCCTGGAAGCGCTATAACGATTGTCATATTTTCACTGGCTGGATATGTGGATAATAAGCACCTTGCAATGTAAGAGGTGCTTTTCTTTTTCTAATGGGGGGGGTAGCGTATGAAGTTCGGCATCGTTGTTTTTCCCGGAACATGGAGTGACGGCGACTGTTATCACGTGGCCAAGACAGTGCTTGGGCAGGATGCACGGTACGTATGGCACAAAGACAGAGATGTGTCAGGACTAGACTGCCTAGTACTACCCGGCGGGTTTTCATACGGTGATTACCTTAGGACAGGTGCGATTGCCCGCTTCTCTCCAGTTATGGAGGAGATTGACAGTTTTGCTAATAGGGGAGGCCTTGTTATTGGCATCTGTAACGGCTTCCAGATATTGTGCGAGGCTGGTCTTCTGCCGGGCGTGCTGACACGGAACCATAATGTTCAATTTCGTTGTCAGTGGGTTGACCTGCGGGTGGAAAATCCTAACACATCGTTTACATCAGGATGTAGTCAAGGACAGGTGCTTCGTATACCTATCTCACACGGAGAGGGCAATTACTATGCCGACCCGGATACACTGGCATCTCTCATTGCAAAAGATCAGATAGCGTTCCGGTACTCCACTCCACAAGGTGAGATAACTGCCGATGCTAACCCAAACGGCTCATTGGAGAACATAGCAGGGATTGTCAACGACCGCGGCAACGTGCTGGGTATGATGCCACATCCAGAGCGGTGCTGTGAGGATGCCCTTGGTGGTACGGATGGACGGATTATTTTCGAATCCATGATGCAAGTGGTTGCATGATACATCTTATGTTTTTCAACCGAATTCCCAGATAAGAGCAAAAATGTCAGTATCTAAAGAAACCCTTGATGAAATAGCTCTCTCGCAAATGGAGTATGAGGCAATAGTAGAGCGGCTTGGCCGTGAACCAACCTCTGTTGAGCTCGGTATGTTCGGTTCAATGTGGAGCGAGCATTGTGGCTACAAGCACTCCAAGTTGCTCCTGAGGCAGCTTCCTTCCAGTAGCCCGCGTATGCTTGTGCTTCCTGGTGAGGAGAATGCGGGAGTGGTTGACATTGGCGACGGGCTGGCAGTTGTGATGAAAATCGAGTCTCATAACCATCCATCTGCTGTCGAGCCGTTTCAAGGAGCGGCCACGGGAGTCGGAGGGATAGTACGTGACATATTTGCAATGGGGGCAAGGCCAATAGCTCTTCTCAACTCCCTTCGCTTCGGCCCATTGGATGAGGTGCAAAACCGCAACCTTTTTCGTGGTGTGGTGGCCGGTATATCCTGGTATGGCAATTGCATTGGTGTCCCGGACGTAGGAGGAGAAGTGTCTTTTTCTTCCTCTTATTCCGGAAATCCACTGGTTAATGCCATGTGTGTTGGGCTTGTTGAAAAAGGCGGCATGGTTCGAGCCAAGGCCTCCGGCCGTGGCAACCTACTGATTTTGGTTGGCGCTGATACGGGACGCGACGGTATACACGGCGCTTCAGGTCTGGCATCACGAACCTTTGAGGATGAGAGAGAAATGAGACCAACCGTGCAAGTTGGCAATCCATTTCTTGAGAAAGTGCTGATAGAGGCGTGCTTGGAGGCTGTGGCAACCGGATACATACTTGCCATGCAGGACCTAGGGGCTGCCGGACTTACAAGCACTGTTGTTGAGTCAGTCGCACGGAGCGGTTCTGGAGCGAGAATAGATATTGGGAAGGTGCTGAGACGTGAGGATGGTATGACTGCCTATGAGATTATGCTCTCAGAATCGCAGGAGAGAATGTTGGTTGTGGTGAGCGCCGAGCACGAAAAAGCTGTGAGGCATGTGTTCGATAAATGGGATGTGGAGAGCATAATTCTTGGCGAAATTACTGAGGATGGTATGGTGAGTGTCTATGATGGAGACACTATGGAAGCGTGTCTACCAGTGGATGTTCTCACAGACCCGCCTCTCTATCGCGTACATGGAGTGCCGCCGGCATACTTGGAAGAAACGCAAAGCATTGACCTGGCTGCGTTGCCAATTCCGACAGAAACACCGGAATCCATATTGTTACGACTACTCTCATTCCCAGACATTGCTGGCAAAGAGTGGATATTCCGCCAATACGACCATCAGGTGCAGACAAATACTCTGCAAGCTCCGGGTGGAGATGCAGCTGTTCTTAGGATCAAGGGTACTGGTAAGAGCATAGCGCTCACAACAGACGGTAACGGCCGTTACTGCTATCTTGACCCGTTCGTCGGTGGAATCATCGCAGTGGCCGAGGCCTGTCGTAACTTGGCCTGTGTAGGCGCCGAACCAATTGCTTTGACTGACTGTCTAAACTTCGGGAACCCAGAGCGTCCAGAAGTGTATTACCAGCTGGAACAGTGCGTAGATGGGATGACGAAGGCGTGTCAGGAGATGGACCTGCCTGTGATAAGTGGTAACGTAAGCCTCTACAACGAGACTAGGGGAGTGGCTATATGGCCTACCCCGGTTATTGGAGCGCTGGGATTGATTGAAGACTCTGGAAAGCAATGCACCATCGCCTTCAAGGACGAAGGTGATGTGGTTGTGCTACTGGGTGCATCTGATGTATCGGACGATGTACAGTCACTTTCTGGAAGCGTTTACCTAGAAATTGTGCACGGAAAGGTGGCTGGTGTTCCATATATAGACCTTGCTCTGGAGGTCAGCGTTCAACGTTTATGCCGCAGGGCAATCTATGACGGCTTGCTACACTCGGCCCATGATTGTGCCGATGGCGGGCTGGCAGTTTGTCTCACGGAGTCTTGTGTCACTGGTGCTGTAGGCTTTATTGCTGGACTAACAATAAATGGACGATGGGACGCGGCACTATTTGGTGAGGCACAGTCTCGTATTGTGGTGTCACTGTCAGCCGATGCTCTCCCAGCGTTGGAGAAACTGGCTGCGGAACATGGGGTACCATTGGTTCAGATTGGCTCGGTTGGGGGAGCGACGTTCTCATTGCCAGGATTGCTGGATGTGGCACTGGATGACTTGGAAGTAGCTTGGAAGGGTGCCTTGGAGAAGGCACTGGGATAGCATTCTTTGTCTCCATATTATATTTAAGCTATGGTACCAGGAGATAGGCTGTAGTGCTGTGTCTCAAGCAGCAGCGATGAAATACCAAGCTAGATGATTTGGATTAGACGATTCTTTGTTATGCTTTTGGGGCTGGTATTCTTTGTGTTTCTTCTTCTTGCGCTGGTGATATTCAGGATGAATGAGACATTCCTTGAACCTGGCTTTTATAAAAACCAAATGGCAGAAGCGGGTGTGTATAATTTCGCACTGGTCGATTTGCCTACGTCCGGTATAGAAGAGGTTAGTAGCAAAGCCACTGGCTTCTTTTCTGATACGCTGACTGAAAACTTTCTGGTGTCTACCGGCCTGACTACTGTCGACATTGTTTCATCTATCGGGGTAATTGTGCCGTCGGCCTGGCTTCAGGAACAGGTGGAGCAGTCTATAGACCAGGCATTGAGCTATATTATCGGCAAACAGGACAGTTTCGAGATAATTGTAATGGCCGAGGAACGTGTGATTGTTGCCACCGATGTAGTCAAGATACTGATGCGAAAAGCCCTGCTGTATGACCTTTTATTTGGCGCAATGGTAAGACAAAGGATAGACGAAACATTGGGCAAGGAAAGTGCGTTGCCATTCAACGTGTCCCTTACTGCAGAGGACGTGGTAGATGCGGTGCAGAGAGTTGCGACAGAGGACTGGATCAAGTATCAGGTGGATCAGTCCCTTGATGGAATTATGGCCTATATGCTGGGTCAGCAGGAGACATTCGAAGTGCATGTCCAAGTGAGAGAGCGTGCTGACGTAGCCATTGATGAGATAAAAGCGCTTCTCATGAAAGCAAACTTCTTTGAGATTTTACTCGACGAAGTGTTTGATTCAATGCTGGAAGGAATGATGCCACAGCTCACTGATTTGCCTTTCGGAGTGAATATAACCGAGGAGGAACTTTCCTCAGTCATACGGGAACTGTTTCCACAATCCTGGGTGGAAGAACAAGCGCTTGGCATTATCGATGAGGCAGGGCCTTATTTGATAGGCAAGACGGACAACTTCAGTGTCTCTATTCCACTTGGTGAACGCAGAGATGTTGCTCTGGATAGTATAGAGAACATGGCCACTGCCAAACTAAACGCACTTGTAGATGTGCTCCCAGAATGTACTATAGGGCAACTGACGTTTTCAGGAATTCCCCACTCTTTGCAGGATTTGCCAAAGTGCATTCCTGCAGTTTTTGATGCCAGAGTATTTATTGACCTACTGGGTATAGATATTACAGGCGAAATCGGTGAGATGATTGGAGTCCAGATTCCAGATGAGATTGTTTATACCGAGGTCGAATTGCATCAATCTATTGGTGGAGACTTAGACTCAAGCAAACTGGATATACTGGATAATGTAAGGGAGATTATCACTCAAGGCTGGACATATACCGAGCTTGATCTGCGTCAAGACCTTGGGAAGGACTACTCCAATGTGCTAGACGATGTGCGCTCAGCCCTGAGTGATGGTTGGACATATACGGATGCCGATTTGCGTGAGAATTTGGCTGACGTCGCTGGTGGAGCAGCCATAGTCAATTTGGACACATTTAGAGAACAGCTTAATAGAGCCAGATACATGCGATTCCTAGTCTATATTCTATGTGCTGTGCTTCTGGTGCTGATTGGTTTCCTTGGAGGGAGACAGTGGTTTGGCAGAATTGCCTGGTCTGCGGGAACCCTTAGCATTTCTGCTGTCATACTGTTTGTTGTCTCAGTCCCTATATATAACTCAATTATTCAGAGTCGAATCTATGAATTTCGGATAGATCTGGTGGATGGCATTGATAGTCCCACTCTGTTGCTGGCGTTGGATAAGGGCTTGAATATTGTGCAGTCAGGGCTGGACGATTTTCTGGGCGGAATCGGACATTATAGTCTGCTATTGTTTGCAATTTCTGGATTGTTCTGGGTTGCGGTGCTTGCATGGACCAAGTTCATAAGACGGACAAGCTCGGCTTAGGAAACAGAAGTGGTGGATGGTGTTTTCCGGCTTTATATGCAGTGGTACGAGTCCACTTAGCTCCACCAATTTTTAGATCAACCAGTATTGCGCGTCTTGGCGCGCCATCTTCTTAGGGTATTCCAGTTTTTGAGGGCAATACGCCATGTTGGTAGGTCATATGGACGGTCTGTGAGACCGCGTATTTTATTCATAACGTTCTCAGTTAGGGGAGGGCCGTGGCCAAAACAGGCCAAATCTGCCTCTAAGTCTCTCAGTGCGCGAAGTGAAGTGTCCAAACGTCTGCGCTTGGAGCGGTCCCACATCAAAGGGCGGCTCAATCGGTCGATATTGTTGAGAACGGAATCTCCAAGAAAGAGCACGTTAGGGCCTGTCAGCAGAGGTGATATGCTTCCTGGAGTGTGGCCCGGGGAGTGGATGATTCGCAGTCCAGACAGGCATGGGATTTCATCTCCATCTTCCACGGTTTCATGTACCTGGGTATCTGAGAATTGTCTCACCACCTGTGGTTGCCGCGGCCTCGCTCCCCCGCCTCCTGCATATCGCTGTGCCCAACGGTACCAGAGTGGTGGCGGTTCGCTTTCGTCTCCCTTGCGTAACATCAGCTTGCCATCCGGCTCAGTAAGAGTTTCGTCCTTGTGGGCTACAATCTGTGCCCCTGTTAGCGCGTGAAGCTCGGCTGCGCTGCCGGAATGGTCGAAATGGAAATGTGTAAGTAGTATCCAGCGAAGGTCGCTTGGGCTACGACCAATCTTCTTGATGTATGATACTATTGCCTCCCCGTTCCCTGAGAGACCAGTGTCAACCACAGCCATCTGCTCGTCTGCCAGAAGGACTACGTTGCTGCCCTTGATGTTCTCTACGTTGTAAACTTTTGGAGCTATTTCCATTATAAGGTTTTCCCTCCTTCAGCGCGGTGAGCGTCGTGCAACGATGATACGGGATTGTATCCCAGGATGACTTATATGTCCAGAGATGTGATGTTGGATATTTTAGTACGCTAATAGGCACGCTGGTGCCTAATTATATACTCAATGTAAGAGGTAGCTAACCACGGACAGGATTATAGCCGTTGTCGGTATGTTTTAGATACTGAACGCAACCATAACTACCTCGATCCGGGTTATGAGAGATGAGCAGTGATACAGGATAATCCCTGTTAACCCAGCTGTGAGCGAAGCTTTGGAGATCGGGTTGTAAGGAAGGCTCAGAGTAGGCCGGTGTGTTTGCACCAAGAACGTCCTCAATCAAGGAACAGCGCCATTTTAACATTTTTCTGGTATACCAACTTTGTTAAGGGGCCAGTAGTTTGGTCAACTCGGCGATGTCTGTGACTTCTTCCAGTGTCCTTACCAGTTCTATGACGCGTTCCGTTGCTGGTTTGTCTATTGATGCTACGACGTAGCGTTGGAACTTATCACACAGGTCTTCGAAGTTATATGGGTTATTAGGAGAGCCTTTGTAATCGGAGGCATCTATGTGGTGGGTTTCACCATCTATATGCAGTACAAGGGTTGGTTTATTGGACAGGGAAGCTTCCTGTAGAGAGTGAAGTTCGATTGCCTGGGCTGTTCTACGGATATCTTCATGGTTTTCCACTCCGTCACCGAAGGCTCTAGGGTCGCTCAGGTCTCGCCATATAGCAACTGCGACGGAGTATGGGATGCTGTATTGAGCTGCCAAGAGAGTGCCGGGATCCTGCTGGCCGTGTCTACCGGCATCGTGAGGAGTCAGGAAAATCTGGATTTTTTGTATATGCCTCGGGTCTATGTTGTGATGTGATTTGAACTGTACCAGGGCATCCACGAACGGATGGGCTCTGATGTGGCATGGATACGATTTTATCTGCAAGACTGATGCCATGACGTAGTTTTCGCCCAGTGCGTCTAGGAGCCGTTCTGGATGCGGGTCTGGTGAAAATACATTCAGAAATCCGCGGGATCCCTCCAATATGGTATGGGGCCCAGTGAAACCCTTCTGTGCAAGTAGTGCGCTCTCAAGCCCCATTTGGCTGGCCCTGCCCATGTGTAGTCGTTTAATCATGGAGCCGTCCAGTGAAAACTCTAGTAGGCCGCTGGCGTTTGACCCGGCTATGCCAAGAGCACTGGCGGTTTGTTCAGGGTTTAGCGTAAGGGCTTTGGATACTGCGGTGGCTGCTCCGAATGGGCCGTTTGTAGCAGGTCCGTGAAATCCTGCCACGTCTTCAACTGCGCGGGTTGCTGCCTGCCCAATTCTGCATACTGCCTCATATCCGGCAACCAGAGCCGTCAGGAAATGGCGTCCAGATAGGTGTTCCCTCTCAGACACTGCCATCAGCGCTGGGAAAACTGACGCACCTGGATGACAGGAAGCCGGTGAGTAGACATGGTCTGTTTCGAATCCGCCTATCATTGTGCCGTTAACCAGGGTTGCGTACGAGGCAGAGGTGCGCCACGGCAAGCCAAAAACGGTGCAAGGGCCTGATGCACCGGACTCCTGGGCCAGTTCGGCCACCATGCGGCTCCATGGTAGATCAGTGGCAGATAGTCCGCAGGCAAGGCAATCCAGTATGTAACCCTTGGCTGCTTGCACAGCTTGTGGCGGAATGTTGTCGTAGTCCAACTCAGAAGCGAAGCGTGCTAGAGTGCGGGTTTCGTTCATGGAGTCATCTCCTACTGCTCATAAATGGTGTGTTTACAAGGATTTAATACGACTTAGCCAAGTTCCTTGGCCTTACGAATGTCACTCTCTGACTCTACATCTTTACCTAGTTTGCTGTATGCAAGTCCCCTGTTGTTGTATGTAGCGGCATTCTGTGGGTTAAGCCGTATGGCTTCGTCGTAGTCCTGTATGGCTCGCTCGAACTGGTCAAGGTAGCTGTATGCAAGCCCCCTGTTGTTGTATGTAGCGGCATTCTGTGGGTTAAGCCGTATGGCTTCGTCGTAGTCCTGTATCGCTCGCTCGAACTGGTCAAGGTATCTGTATGCAAGCCCCCTGTTGTTGTATGCATCGGCTTGAGGGTTGAGCCGTATGGCTTCGTCGTAGTCCTGTATGGCTCGCTCATGCTGACTTGTGGAGTAGTACGCAACACCCCTGTTGTAGTACTCATCGGCTTGAGGGTTGAGTCGTATGGCCTCGTTGTAGTCCTGTATGGCTAGCTCGAACTGACCTATGGAGTAGTACACATTACCTCTGTTGGTGTAGGTATCGGCTTGAGGGTTGAGTCGTATGGCCTCGTTGTAGTCCTGTATGGCTTGATCATTCTGACCAAGGCTTCTGTACGCAACACCCCTGTTGCTGTAGGCATATGGGGCTTGAGGGTTGAGTCGTATGGACTCTGTGTAGTCCTGTATGGCCTGCTCATGCTGACCTATGGAGTAGTACGCAACTCCCCTGTTGATGTAGGTATCGGCGTGTGGTTTTAGTAGTATGGCTTCTGTGTGGTCCTGTATGGCCTGCTCATGCTGCCCTATGGAGTAGTACGAAATACCCCTGTTGGTGTAGGCATCGGCATTCTGTGGGTTAAGCCGTATGGCTTCGTCATAGTCCTGTATCGCTCGCTCGAACTGGTCAAGGTATCTGTATGCAAGCCCCCTGTTGTTGTATGCATCGGCATTCTGTGGGTCCAGTCGTATGGCCTCGTTGTATTGTTCTAGCGCTTTCTGGTAATCACCCTGATAAAGGTAATCATTTCCTTTTTCGAAATAAGTAGAGGATGAACTATTATTATATGTAGGCAGTGGCTCACCACCACCACCACTGCAAGCTATTAGCAACATAAGTGTTGGCAGTAGTAGGAGTAGCAGGATAGACTTTATATTCATATTTCAGAATCCTTAGCAAAATCGAAATAGAGAAGGCCACTTGGGCATCCCTGGGGACCAGTGTTGTATTCTGAAAGTGGTGCGCCCGGAGGGATTCGAACCCACGACCCTCGGTTCCGAAGACCGATGCTCTATCCACTGAGCTACGGGCGCACTATGCAGACAAATAGATTATCTCACGTTTTGCTATCCTTTTTCCAATCCCCTGATAACTCCAAGGCGCGTACGCTATACTTACCTATGTAAAATGTGGTCTGATGCAATAGGCCATAGAGGCACAGTATGCGCTGGATTACTTATCAGTAATCTGTCCAAATTTATAATCTACCACTGAGCACAGGAGGCGTCATGGCTGATCAGAAAATACGTGTAGGAATAATTGGAGCTAATGTTAGCAACGGATGGGGACCTAGGGCACACCTTCCAGCCGTTTTGGCCCTGCCTGAGTTTGAATTGACCGCCGTGTGTACCTCTCGTCCGGAGACAGCGGCAGCTTCCAAGGAGAAATTTGGAGCGCGAATGGCCTTTCACGACTACCGCGAAATGGTGGAGCACCCAGACATCGACGTCGTGTCTGTGGTGATACGTGTGCCTTTCCATCACGAGATGACCATAGCTGCCATCAACGCTGGGAAGCACGTCTTCACCGAGTGGCCATTGGGTGCCAATTTAGCTGAAGCAGAAGAGATGGCGGACCTAGCCAAGGCCAAGGGTGTTCGTACTCTTGTTGGACTTCAGAGGCGATGTTCTCCCCTTTATTTGAAGCTCAAGGAGTTGATAGAGGAGGGTTACATAGGAGATGTAGTGTCATGCAATTTGAGCCAGATAGGCACTGGAGGCTTGACTCGCACCTCTGATAGAACGTGGATGGGAGATGTCATCAATGGGGCCAATACAATGACAATCTCATTCGGTCACATCATAGATGCCTTGAGCATGTGCGTTGGCGAGCTCACAGATATATCCGGCGTGGTCAGCACTCAGGTGCCTAGTTGGTTTGAAAGTGATACCAATCGTAACGTGGACGTGACTTCACCAGATAATATTCTTGTCAGCGGTAAGTTGGCAAACGGAGCTGTTGTATCTGCTCACGTTGCTTCCCAACCGGTACACGGCAGCGGACAGCGCCTCGAGATTTACGGACGAGATGGCACGCTGGTGGTAGATGGCAGTGATAACCGTCTGCTTGGGGCCAAGACTGGTGACTCTGCTCTTGAGGAGATCCCGATACCGGAGCGACTCACATGGGTACCGGATAATGTGCCTCAAGGCCCGCCATTTAACGTGGCTCAGATGTATCGACGATTTGGAGAGGCGATTCGCACAGGAAAACGGTTTGAGCCGGACTTCGACACCGCAGTGGTGAGGCATAGATTGATTGATGCTATCCAGAAGGCTTCAGATCTGGGAACTGTTAGCCATCTGGAGTAAAGTTCCTTGTGAATATATATAAACATTAAGATATGCCTGGGCTTAATCACACGGAGATTGCTTGCGGGTGGTACGTGATGTGCGGGATTACTTCGCAGTGTTGAATGTCTATGGTTTTCGGTATTGGCTGAAAATGCCACTACTCTGATGGTATGTTCCTTTGGGGCGATTTCTGCACACTCGGCGTGGCCTGTATTCGGGATAAACCACAAACCCTCTTGGTATGCTATGGCGGCAGCGTATATGGCGTCGACATCTTCACGGCCATTTAGGAACTTCACAGCGCCATTAACGTCGTCACGTTCATGGTGAGAACCCATTGTAACGGCGCCGCCTTCGCTCTCTCCGCGGCTACGGAAGTCGAAGATGAGTAGGGAGTATCCTGCGTCGTGGAGGAAAGAGGCGTGTGGAAGCATCTTGCTTCTTATGTCTGTGAACCAGAGGAGAAGGGTTACTGTCTTTGAAATCTCTCCCGGGATGAACTAGCCTGCCAGAATGGTACCGTCTGTGCTCTGGAAGGTAACATCTTCAAGGGCTGATTTCAGTTTATGATAGTTCTTCAGTATAGGCAGTTCGTCGTTCAGGGATGGGTGTATATCGCGCTCGGAATATATCCAGCCAAAACGCCAGCGAGTACCAGTACGCTGATGACAGTGGATACGGCCAGATACCAATTTGATAGTGAGCGGTAATTGGTCCAGGGCCGCCACATACGGCCAAGGAAGATTAGTGGAGGCAGAGTAAAGAGCCAGAGGACGCTGAGGAATATCATGGATGACGCTGCGGTTGCTGTGACGCCGTGAACTGCGGCTACAGCAGCGAAGAACAGTGTGCCTGCTATGGTAGTCAGGGCTTTCGTGGTGTTGGCCTTCGAAGTCATTGACTGATATTTCACTGCAGAGTCGTACTGTGAGCCCACTGTTTTGGCCCGGTGTTTCAAGATTATCCACGCTGTTGCTTCGAAGCCTCCGATCGCTGCTCCGGCGATAATCCACGCGAGCAACGATGATATGTTGAATATATCGATTGCTTTCGCGATCGTGAAACCGACGATGCATCCGCCGGTGATACCTGTAAGTGCTGTCCTGATAGAATTATTCACATCACCTATTATAATGGGATTGCCCTGCGGAGGAAACCAGCTATAATCGAGTTATGCGGGAAATTCCTCTTTTTGTTATAATGGTTGTGCTATGTGCTTTTGCAATTTCTGCCTGCTCACAAATCAATCCAACTCCAACCAGCGTTTCAACTTCAGCCATGAATAGAGCATCTATGGACGGAGACAATGTTTCTGTACACTATACGGGGACTCTGGATAATGGAGATGAGTTCGATTCTTCCAGGGATCGTGGCACAATGAGTTTTATAATTGGTGCCGGTCAGATGATCCTAGGGTTTGATGCAGCGGTTAATGGTATGAAAGTGGGCGAGTCCAAAACTGTGCGCTTGGAGCCTGCGGATGCCTATGGTGAATGGAGCGATGATTATATCATAGAGCTTCCAATAGACCAGTTGCCGGCTGGTTATGCAGTTGATAGCGTAGTGCTGTTCCAGAGCGGTTCCGAAGGGGTTATCTTGGAAATAAACGCGGAAAATTTCCGGATAGACGCCAACCACAAATTTGCAGGACGGGCCCTGACATTTGAAATTGAGCTAGTCTCTATTAATAAATAGGTGTCAGCGAGCGAATCCATGTGCCTGTGATTGCGCCAGGCGATAGGAGTTGATAATGATAGACAACGGAGGACCGAGCACCGAGCGTCAAGTAGCAGTCCTTATTGACCTTGAGAACGTGGGCCTGAATTCGATTCAATGGTTGTTTGACCAAATATCGGATATCGGTCGGATCACCATTAAGAGGGCATATGCCGACTGGTCTGTTGCCCGTAATGCACGGGAACAGGTGCTCCAGCTTGGTATTGAACCAATTCACCTCTTTCATATGACGGGATCAGGTAAAAACTCCAGCGATATACGGCTTGTAATTGATGCCGTTGACCTCCTTTATCAATCTCCGATAGATACCTTTGTGATAGCTTCTTCTGATAGCGACTTCGTTCCGCTGGTGAGCAAACTCAGAGCTGGAGGGAAATCTGTGATCGGAGCAGGCAGGAAGGCCACGGCCTCCCGCGCGTTGGTAATATCTTGCGATAGATATTTTTACCTTGACCAGGATAACCGGCCGCGACAGGAGATTCCTGTAGCGGCGGAAATGCACTCGGATGCCCTCCTTATTCGTGCTATGAGAGCTGCAATGGACGAGGAAGGAAGGGTAGTGGGGAGTAAGCTACGCCAGAATCTTCAACGTCTGGATCCCAGCTTCGATTTTCGTGCTCTAGGCCACCCAACTTTCACGAAATATCTAGAATCGTCTTCTGAGGTAAGAGTGATCAGGCCGCGTGGTCGAGGCGATATTTCTGTGGAACTGGCAGACACGAGTGTTCCTGTGCCAGATTTGATGGCGGAACCTTCTGATCCTGATCTGTGGGGGCCTAAAATTGATGAGGCATGGTCCCAGAGAGCGCCAAACATTGGACAGTACATTCCGGGTCCATCCGCTGCTGCGATTGCTGCAGCGGCTCTTGGCGTTTCTAAGCTGAGCGCCTCGCATTATAAGACTCTTCAGAAACTTCTTGACGCCAGTGAAAAACTCGATAGCAAATGGCACAGAGAGGGTAACTCCATTATTCGGCAGTAGCAGATATCTTCTGTTGGAAGCGTCTCAGAGGTGCATTCATGCAGGTCACATCACATGTGTATTCGGTGCATATTGCGGATACTGCGGTGTCTCATCCCGGCGGATCCAACGTATTCTTCGTCGGTGACCCATCTGAAGGCATGGTTCTCGTAGATACAGGTGAACATGACAGGGATTGGACAAAACAAATACTGAATGCCTACGAAGAACTTGGTCGTCCGCTTATCACGGCAATAGCCATCACTCATTCTCATAGCGACCATATCGGAGGACTTGACCGTATATTCGAAGTGGTGCAGGCTCCGGTACGCTGTCATCCCAAATTGGTTAGGCGACTGGCAGCGGTTGTAGGAGAAGAGAATGTAGTGAAGCTGCGGGCTGGGGAGCGCATGCGGACCGGTGGCGGTGTTTTTCTGAACGCCATATTTACTCCAGGACATGAAGAGGCCCACGTCTGTTACTATCTTGCCAGAGACAGAGTGATGCTTACGGGAGATACCGTGCTTGGCGGATCGTCTACTACAGTGCAGAACCTGGCCGACTATATGAAATCGCTAGAGAGGTTATCTCGCTATAGAATCGAGGTCATCTGTCCAGGACATGGCCCAGTTGTGGTATCGCCCAGAGGTTCACGTCTCATCTCCTGGTATATAGGACACCGTAACGAACGTGAGAAGCAGGTGCTGGCGACTTTGGAGAAGGGTATTGGAGATGTGCAGGGAATTGTGAGGGACATTTATCCCAAAAACCTGAATAAGGGACTGCGTGGAGCAGCGGAAAGGAACGTCTCGGCGCATCTTGCCAAGTTGGTCAAGGAGAAGAGGGTGGATGTGAATGTTAGTCTTACTATATACAGTATTAGACCGCAATAGTAATTGATTGGCGGTTTCTTAATCTGATAAGTAAAATGCCAGTCGGCTCTGTAACAGAGCCGACTGGCATTTTTGAGTTCCTGTTTCAGGGCAGTGAGCAGCCTATTTCTTGGAGTCCCTTTGCTTAATTGCCTCAAGGATTGAGCCAGGAGTAATCGGTAAAGTGGCCATGCGTGTGCCAATAGCATTACCAACGGCGTTTGCCATCGCTGGTAGTGGTGCGATGATGGGGTGTTCCCCTGCACCTCTCAGTCCGTAAGGATGCCTCGGGTTAGGGTACTCGATAATAACCGCGTCGATCATAGGCAGGTCAAGTGAGGTTGGCATTCGGTAGTCCAGTAAGCTTGAGTTGGCCATTATGCCCTCATTTGTGAAGAAGTACTCTTCGTTCAATGCCCAGCCGATGCCCTGGAGAGTGCCTCCCTGCATTTGTCCCTCTACATAAGCTGGGTGGGCTGCCTGTCCAATATCGAGGAAGACGGTGGAACGTAGTATGTCTACCTTGCCAGTCTCAGGGTCTACTTCAACATCGAAGATGTTTCCAGCGAGCGCTCCGCCTACTCCTCCTTGGGAGTCCATGGCAGAGCAAGTAATAGGTCCACCTGTGGTCATGAGCTTTCCAGCAAGCTCCTTGAAGCTGAACTTGTCATTTGTGTTTTTTGTGCATATGAATGTACCGTCTGTGAATTCCACATCCTCTGGCTGTACCTCCCAGAGTCGTGCGGCCCGTGCGCCCATTTGCTCAATTACGAGTTGTGCTGCGGCTATGGCAGCGCGTCCAGTGTCGAATGTTATTCGGCTTCCGCCTGAGCCTCCCGTCCATCCGACGGAGTCTGTGTCAACTACCTGAGGAGTGACATCCTCCGCTGAGACACCTAGAGCCTCTGCCACCTGCATAGCTATGGCGACACGGGTGCCGGAAAGGTCTATTGAACCAGTTGTCAGGTTGACTGTACCATTGGCAATTACGTTGATGGTGGCTGATGAGCCGCTGCCCCCGCCGTTTAGACGGTATCCGGTGGCGACTCCACGGCCGCGGTTTGGACCACCAAGAGGAGCAGTGTAATGGGGATGGGCCTTCATTACCTCCATCACTTCTTTTAGTCCAACGTGGGCGTGTGGTACGCCTGTGACGGCGCGGTCACCTTCCATTGCCACGTTCTTTAAACGGAGGTCCATAGGATCCATACCAAGCATGGCTGCCAGTTCATCTATTGCACTCTCAGCGGCGAAAGCTGCCTGTGGATGGCCAGGTGCCCTGTAGGCTGCCGTCTTAGGCTTGTTGCAGACAACGTCGTAGCCGTCTATCAGTACGTTGTCTATTTTGTATGTGCTCACAGCGGATGTGACTCCACCGACCATAGGTGATCCTGGGTATGCTCCTGCTTCGTAGATCATGTTCAACTTGGCAGCTGTGATCGTGCCGTCCTTCTTGGCGCCGATTTTGACTGTTATGGACGTCGCAGAGGAAGGGCCGGTGCCTTCGAATACTTCTTTACGGTTCATAACCATCTTTACAGGACGGCCTGTTTTCTTTGATAGAATGGCTGCGACCGGTTCCAGGTAGCCTGTTCCCTTGCCGCCGAAGCCCCCACCGATTTCCATGGGAACGATTTTGATCATGGATTCCGATATGTTCAGGATGGCCGCGACGTTGCCTCGTACCCCGAAGATACCTTGTGTGCTTGTCCAGATGGTCAAGCGGCCTTCAGGAATCCATTGTGCTGTGCATGCGAAAGGCTCTATGTAGCCTTGGTGAACAGTTTGTGTGTTGTACTCCCGCTCGAGTATTGTGTCGGCTTCCTTGAATCCCTGTTCTACGTCACCTATCTTGAGCTGTAGATGGCTGGCTATGTTGCTCTTGGTACCGGTATCCTCGCCAGCCGCTCCGCGTGCAGCGGAGAATTTTTCTGTGAGGTTGTCATGAAGCAGGGTCGCACCTTCCTTCATTGCCTCCCTCCAACCTAGGACAGTTGGGAGCACTTCATAATCCACCTCGATGAGAGCTAGTGCTTCCTCAGCTATGTGAGGGCTGATTGCGGCCACTGCCACCACAGCATGACCCTTGTAGAGTACCTTCTCGTCGGCAAGGTCGTTTTCTGCAAACAGTCTTGGTCCACCTGCAAGATTGAGTTTTTGGTTTTGAATAATCGGCAGGTCTTTAGATGTAGTCACTGCCATTACACCCGGTAGCGATTCAGCCTTGCTGGTGTCTATGGAACGGATGCGGGCGTGTGCATGGGGGCTTCTGAGGATTTTGCCATGGAGAGTTCCAGGCAGAGTCATGTCCGCACCGTATCTGGCGGCTCCGGTCACTTTTTCTATTCCATCGTGCCGAACAGGCCTTGTGCCAAGTACCTTGTATTTACCTGGCGTTGCGGTGTCTTTGTCAGATGTTATTGTCATTTGGGTATCTCCTTATAATCTAGGTGAAACCAACACATCCCAGGCAAAAACCTGGGATGTGTTGAGGAAGCAGAAGTATGTCGTCAGAGCTTAGTCGTTGTAGACGTCGCGCTGATCCGTGGCTTCAGCTCCTCCAGAAGTTATTTTCCTTGAGGCCCCGCCTTGTTTCATAACTTCACCGGCCTTCAGCACTGCTCGGATAATCTTGTCGTATCCGGTGCAGCGGCAGAGGTTTCCGGCCAGCCAGTGGCGAATGCGAGCCTCGTCGGCATCTGGCTCCCGTTCCAGTAGTGATTTGGCAGCTACTATGAAGCCTGGCGTGCAAATACCGCACTGAAGGGCAGCCTCTTCCAAGAAGGCCTGCTGTATTGGGTGCAACCCATCTGGTGTAGCAACGCCTTCTATGGTGAGGATAGTCGAACCTTGAGCTTCTACTCCAAGGACGCAACAGGAGTCTACAATCCTACCGTCCATGTTAACGGTGCATGCTCCGCAGTTGCCGTCGTTACATCCTTCCTTGGTACCGGTCATGCCAAGGACATCCCTAAGAACCTCCAAAAGGCTCTGGCGGTTTTCGCATAGGAAGTCTACCTCGGTATCGTTGATAGTAGTGTTTACGTGAATCTTACTTGCCATTGTTGTTATACCTCTCTGGCTCTTGATATAGCAGCACGAAGTGCTCTCTTTGTCAGCACTCCCACTAGGTGTATACGCTGTTCAACTGTGCCGCGCATGTCGTTGATTGGGCTTGCGACTTTTTGGGTGGCCTCAGCGGCTTCCTCTATGGTTGCTTCGTTGGCCTCTTTGCCAGCTAGTAGGTTACTGGCATCTTTGGCAAAGATGACGGTTGGGCCCACTGACCCGATTGCTATTCTACCAGAGACGATACGCTGTTTTGAGTCGTCCAAAAGGACAGAAACTGCTGAATTTGCCACGGCGATATCCATTTCATTTCTGGGAATAAATCTCAGGAAGTGAGAGCCGGAGTTGGATTTTGGCGCCGGTATATGTATAGACACCAGTATCTCGCCGTCTTGAAGCACGTTTCGCCCTGGACCGCTACAGAAGTCCTCAACAGGTATGTTTCGTCGTCCATTAGGTCCGGCTACAATGGCAACCGCCTCTTGGGCTATGAGAGATGGGATACTGTCACCGCTGGGGGCTGCGTTACAGAGGTTACCACCTATGGTGGCACGACCCTGTATCTGTATGCCTCCAATGAGAGATGCAGCATCAATCAAGCCAGGATATAGTTTTTGGATTATTGGATCCTCGTAGACTTCACAGCATGGAACAGCTGATCCTAGCGTAAGTCCATCTGTGGCTGAGCAGGAAACCTGGTTGAGTTCTGGTATGTTCTTGACATTTACTAAGCGGTCTATGTTAAAGCGACCACCACGCAATTGCACAAGTACATCCGTTCCTCCGGCCAGAATTTTGGCCCGTGGACCACTCTCTGCCATCAACTTTATAGCGTCTTCAAGATTATTGGGTGCGACATATTCAAATTCTTGCATAGTCCATCCTCGATTAGATTATTCGGTATTATAGCATGGCAGCGTTAAAGGTCAACTGCAATATGGCTTATGCTGGATCACACATCCATGTTGGCGAACCAATCCGTAAGCCCCTGGCGGTTGTTTTCCAACCACTTTGCGTTTAGACGTATGCGCTCCAGAGACTGCTGAATGGTACGTTGAGCAGAGGGTGCGGGGTGTTCCTCAAAAAAGCTTTCTACTTCCTGTGCTTTCTCCAGAGTGGTAAATGCCCCCGTCATGCTTACTAGTCTCATTATGGCAAAGCCTCCTCGGCCGTACCGGCGGTCTAGTTCATCCCAGTTGGCCTTTATGAACTCCCATGCCATCTCTTTTCCGTGTTTGTTGCCTGCCACTGACATCATCACAAGTACCGAGTCCTGAGAACGAACCTCTGAGGTTATGGAACGCTCAAGGGCATCTTGGAGGAGCTCCTTCTGTTGGAATCTGGTCAAAGCCCCTAGTAAACGCATGCTCTCTTCGTGGAGTTCGGCCTTTTTCTCAAGCTGCCACAGAATGTCATATGTGGATTTGTCGCCTTCCTGGGCTGTCAGGCCATATACCACGCCGCGAAGGTCAGGGTGCAGGGAAGACGGCTCATCGAGGAAGCGAGTAAATCGGTTTCGTGCCTCTGTGAGGACATCCGTGTCGCCGTATGACCCTATTTGTCCGAGGACTACTGTACGCAGAATGGAGTCCAGATGTCCCTCGTTTGGTCTGGCGTCCCATCCAACTTGTCCTACAATCTGCTTGAAGAGAGTGCCAGCGAAGCTGCGGAACTGAGGAAAGAAAGGCTGATCCTGTAAGAGGTTTTCCATGCCACGCAAGTTTGTGGCTAGGTCGCTCCATACGGAAGCGTCCGTTTCGCCCTTATAGGACTCTGCTAGGGACAGGAACTGAGTTGCTGGTAGATGCCCCGCTTTCACTAAAGCGTAAGCATCGTTTTGGACGCCAAGGCGGTCTATGGCGGGTAGTTGCCGTTTTTCTACCGCTCTTCTCAACCTCTCCCAGTCCTCAGCCTGGTAGTTGACTCGGTAGAATCCTGTCTGTCCGGTGTTCACCTTTACCCAGTCGTTTGGTTCACGTGCTGTGCCTTTACCCAGCAGGACTTCAACTTCCTGTTTATCCATTAGTACGGAGACATTATTGTCATTTCCTGACTGAGCAATGCTCACAGGCACCTGCCACAGGGTCTTGTCATCTGTGTTCTGTTCCATCAGATTGTCATAGAGAAAACGGTGCTGAGAGAGGCCTATACTCAGGCCTGAGTCGTGCTGCTCAGCCTTTACTTGAAGGAACGGATATCCCATCTGCTTGACCCATGAATCCATTATGGTGGTTACCGGTTGCCCCGAGGACTCTTCTAGGGCTGACCACAGGTCTTCTGTCCTAGCGTTGCCGTACTGATGTGCAGAGAGATAGCCATGAAGTCCCTGCTGGAATGCCTCTTCTCCCAGGAAATTCTCCAGCATGCGTAGAACGGCACCGCCCTTGCTGTAGCTGATGGCATCGAAGAGTTCCCTTATCTGTGCGGGGTCCTCCACTTTGGCCTCTATTGGGTGAGAGTTGCGAAGCCCGTCCAGGCTTAACCCTGAGTTTGTGTCCTGGAAAACAAACTGTGTCCACATATTCCATTCAGGGTATTGATGGTCGACTGCTTTATCGCCCATCCAGGACGCGAAGCTTTCGTTTAGCCATAGGTCGTTCCACCACTCCATCGTCACTAGGTCTCCGAACCACATGTGGGCCATCTCGTGTGATACAACTTCCATGATGCGTTGCTTTGTATTGGCGGAGGAGTTCTCTGGGTCGTAAAGAAGAGCTGTTTCTCTATATGTTATGGCGCCCCAGTTCTCCATTGCTCCGGCAGCGAAGTCTGGAACGGCAATATGGTCCAGTTTTTTAAGTGGATATGGAATGCCAAAGTAGTCGTTGAGATATGTTAGTAGCCCGACTGCGTTTTCCACAGCGAACTGTCCTTGTTTCTCCTTGCCCTTTGTGGCCCATACCCTCACCAGGGTCCCGTTTGGCGCCATCTGCTCTACGGAAGCAAAGTCACCAACGAGGAAGGCCAGTAGGTAAGTGGACATTTTCGGAGTGTCTTCAAATTTGACTGCTTTGGTATTGTCCTCTCTGGGCGTTTCGCTTTCGATCATCGTGTTGGAAATTGCTATCAGGTTAGAGGGAATCACAAGAGTCACCTGGAATATGGCTTTGACAGCTGGGTCGTCCCAGCAAGGAAAGGCGCGTCTGGCGTCTGTTGCCTCAAACTGAGTGGTCGCCAGGTATTGCTCTTGTCCATCTGTGGTGGTGTACTGGCTACGGTAGAAGCCTCGGAGCTGGTCGTTCAACGTGCCGATGAAATTTATGTTGAGGGCTGCAGTGCCGGCTGGAATGCTTTGTCCGAAGATGAACGTGGCTGTCTCCATCTTTTCATCTAACTCTATGTTCTGGGCTATTAGAGAAGTGCCGTTCTCCATGGTAACACTGGCATCTGCGATCTCCAGGTCTATGGAATTGATGGAGACGCGGTCAGTCGGCTCTGTGGTCAGGATATCTATGATCTCATTTCCGCTGAATGTGAAGTCCGTCAGGTTTGGTGTAATGGTAAGGTTGTACTTGGTTGGAAGTACGTTGCCCGACAACCTATATGGATTGGCTGTTGTCATGTATTTTGTCCTTCCTGTTTAGGCCTTGTAGGATTTGGATTGGATTATACTCTACCGTGCGCACATCTGGGAACGCCTGCTATATGTATTGATAGCAGGGTGGATTTAGGTCAATCTTGTGTGCTGTAGATGGTGTTAGAATGTTGGGCGAATGATTGCAAATTCTCAAGGTGGGGGGTTGCCGTGATATTACGACAAGACTTGATGTTGGATAGCGACAATATTTCTCTTGCTACATCCTTCTTCTTACCCAGCAGCTTGGGCCCGCATCCAGGGCTGGTTATCTGTCATGGTATGCCGGTAGGGCAGCAAACTGATGCCGGATCGCCTGTTGTCTTAGAAAACGGTATGGACTATCCAACCTTGGCTGAATGGTGTGCTTTGGAGGGATTTGCCACCGTCATATTCAACTTCCGTGGAACAGGACAGAGCGGTGGAAACTTTCATCAGTTGGGGTGGGCGCAAGACCTAGACGCGGTGGTGTCCTGGTTACAAGGGAAAACCGAGATTGACTCGACCCGTATTGTTTTGTTTGGTTCCAGTCTTGGGGCTGCCGTGGCCATCTACGTTGCGGCACACAGACAGGACGTTGCCGGCCTTGTGTCCTTTGCAAGCCCCGCGATCATGAATTCGCGTGCTGAGCCCGCTAAAGCTGTTGAGCGTATGCGTGAGATGGGAATCATTCGCGACCGTGATTTCCCTCCATCTCTTGATGAATGGGCTAGAGAAGGTGAGATATTGAGTCCTGTGGAGTGGATCGCTGACGTAGCTCCAAGACCCCTGCTTATACTTCATGGTGATGCGGACGATACTGTAAACCCGGATGATGCACGCATACTGTTTGAACGTGCTGGCGAGGGCAAAGAACTACAGATGCTGGTTGGCGTAGGGCATCGCTTTCGCCAAGAGAGAACCGCTGCAGCTATGGCTTTGGAGTGGCTGAAAGAGAATTTTTTGTATCTGGACTGAGTGAGTACAGTCCATTGATATTTCGTCACTGAGCCAATACCATATAATAACAAGGTGGGAATCTATGGCATATGATAAAGGTGATATTAAAGAGTACGTACGCCAGCATTATGGAGAGCGTGCGCGACAGGTGGGGCTGCTGTCGGTTGTTGCCATTGATGAGTCTGCTTGCTGTGCGGACGGTATGTGTGCAACTGGCATGGATGATTCACTAGTGGCCTTTTCTAATCTCTATGTTCAAAGCGAACTGGACGACCTTCCTGTGGCCGCAGTAGCCGCGTCCGCCGGATGCGGCAATCCAACGGCATTGGCTGAACTTAAGGTGGGGGAGCGAGTGCTAGACCTTGGTTCTGGGGGCGGTATAGATTGTTTCTTAGCCGCCCGGCAAGTTGGACCGCAGGGCAACGTAATAGGATTGGACATGACCATAGATATGCTCTCACTTGCACGTCGCAATGCAGAGGCACTGGGGGTCTCCAACGTGGAGTTTATTGAAGGATATATAGAGTATATCCCAGTGTCGAACGCCAGCGTGGATGTCGTTATATCCAACTGTGTGATGTGTCTATCGCCTGACAAGAACGCTGTTACCAGTGAGTCTTTCCGAGTGCTGTCGCCTGGCGGCAGGCTGCACCTATCGGACATGATGGCACTTGGTCATATGCCGGAGGAGATACGTGATGACCCACAGAAATGGGCAAGCTGCGTATCCGGGGCAGAGGAACGGGATGTATATCTGGATCGCTTAACTGAAGCAGGATTTGTGAACATATCCATCACAGAAGAAGGGAAACTCCGTTCCCAGGAGGATGGGCTCCCGGATATGATAAGTGTGAAGGTGGTAGCCTACAAACCAGCTTAGCCCACCATGTCCGCTTCGTGTGGTATCCTCAGCTTTGGATCAGAACCTGTACGAGTATTTATTTTATCCTGATTTGGTATCTTGATGAGAATCGTTTTAACGCTGATATGAAAATAACAGACAGAATATATGAACTAAAAAAGGTTTTGGAAGAGAGAATCCTGGTTGTTGATGGAGCGATGGGAACTTCCATCCAGGATATGAACCTTTCTGCTGATGATTTTGGTGGCGCTCAGTATGAAGGCTGCAATGAATATCTCAACCTGACAAAGCCGGATGCTATCCGCCTCATCCATCGGCAGTATATGGAGGCGGGGGCGGATATTCTTGAGACCAACTCGTTTGGCAGTACGCCGCTCGTATTGGCTGAGTACGAACTTGGCGAAAAAGCCTATGAAATAAGCAAAATCGCTGCTCAACTGGCGCGTGAGGTTGCTGGCGAATATAAATCCTCCAAGAAGACTGTCTTTGTTGCCGGTTCAATGGGTCCAACCACAAAGGCCATATCTGTCACAGGTGGCGTGAGTTGGGACGAATTGGCAGAGCATTACTATATACAGGCCAAGGGTCTCATAGACGGCGGTGCGGATATCCTGTTGTTGGAGACGTCACAGGATACATTAAACGTCAAGGCCGGACTTGCTGGAATCGACAAATTGAGCGAGGAAATGGGGTATGAGGTCCCGGTTGCGATCCAGTGCACCATTGAGGCGATGGGCACCATGCTGGGTGGGCAGGATATAGAGGCATTCTACAGTTCCTTAGCCCATCGCAATCTGCTATGGATTGGTATGAACTGTGCCACTGGTCCAGGCTTCATGAGGGATCATCTGCGGACTCTTTCCAGTTTGTCACGGTTCCCAATTGCGGTGATACCAAACGCCGGTTTGCCGGACGAAGATGGGAACTACAATGAGATTCCCTCGGCTTTTTCTGTTACCGTCGGGGAGTTCTGTGAAACAGGTTGGGCAAATGTGATAGGTGGATGTTGTGGCACTACTCCAGAGCACATTCGACGGTTGGTAGATGCTGTCAATGGTATTGAGCCTAGAAAAGCTGTGAGCAGGAATGAGACATTTGTATCAGGGCTTGAGGCATTCGTGATTGATGACGATACCAAGCCTGTATTGGTCGGTGAACGCACAAATGTCTTGGGAAGCCGTCAGTTTAAACGTCTGGTGGCAGAATCTAAATGGGAAGAAATGGCTGAAATCGGCAGGCATCAGGTTCGTGGAGGGGCTCAAATACTGGACGTGTGTCTCCAAGATCCAGATAGGGATGAGTTGTCCGATGTGGTCAACTTTTTGAGCGCTTTGACTAAAAAAATTAAGGTTAGCATCATGTTGGACACCACGGATGCAAACGTTCTTGCAGAAGCACTGAAATTAACTCCCGGCAAATGCGTAATCAACTCGATTAACTTGGAGGATGGTGAGGAGAAATTTCGAGCCGTCGTTCCGCTAGCAAAGCGCTTCGGAGCTGCGTTGGTCGTTGGATGTATAGACGAAGATAAGACTCAGGCGCAGGCTGTGACACGAGAACGTAAGCTGGAGATAGCTCAACGTTCCTATAAGCTGCTCACTGAAAAATATGGAGTCCTTCCGGAGGACATTATTTTTGATACGCTGGTCTTTCCAATAGCTACGGGAGATAAGAACTACATAGGGGCCGGCATCGAGACGATAGAAGGAATACGTCTAATCAAGGAGCACCTACCACTGGCCAAAACGGTTCTTGGTATCTCCAATGTCTCGTTCGGGCTGCCACAGTCTGGCCGCGAAGTTCTTAACTCTGTGTTCCTATACCACTGCGTGCAGGCCGGTTTGGATATGGCCATAGTGAATTCACAGATTGTACGGCGATACGCTTCTACATCGCAAGAAGAGAGAGACTTAGCTGAGGACCTTATATGGTGGCGTGGAGACGATCCAATAGGTGCATTTGCCGATCACTTCAGAGGAAAGAAAGTCGAACGCACACAGGAAGATAGGGCGGCGTTGCCACTGGATCAGAGGATATCGAGCTGTGTGATAGAGGGTACCAAGGAGGGTCTTCTTGATGATTTGGACGAAGCGCTAAAAAATAGGACTCCCATGGAGATAATCAACGGCCCGCTTCTCAATGGTATGGACGAAGTGGGGAGGCTATTTGCAGGCAATGAATTGATTGTTGCTGAAGTGCTGAGTTCTGCAGAATCCATGAAGGCTGCCGTGTCACATCTTGAGCAGTATATGGATAGCAGTGACAATGTTACCAGAGGAACAATAATCTTGGCTACAGTCAAGGGTGATGTACACGATATTGGTAAAAATTTGGTCGACATAATATTGTCCAACAACGGATACAAAGTGGTGAATCTTGGTATAAAAGTACCGCCACAGGACCTGATAACTGCTTTCAAGGAAAACAAACCGGATATTATTGGTCTATCTGGGTTGTTGGTGAAATCTGCACAGATGATGCTAGAGACTGCTAGGGATTTGAAGAGCGCTGGTATAGATGCTCCAATCTTGGTTGGAGGTGCTGCACTGAGTAATAAATTTACGCGTACTCGTATAGCGCCTGAGTACGACGGTCTTGTTGCATATGCTCCGGATGCTATGGAGGGTCTACGTCTGGCTCATCAGATATGCGATCCAGAACTTCGCGAGGCTCTTGTGTCTAAAGTGAATGCGGAACGTCTGGCTATTGTGGTGGAAGATGCAACCAGTAAGGCATCTGCCTCAGGGATTGTGGCAGAGCAGGCCATCGTATCGACTGTGACATCAGTTGATAAGCCGCCAACCCCACCTGACTTGAAGCACCACATCGTTGCAGATTACGACCTGTCTGAAGTATTCGCCAAAATAAACCCGGTTATGCTTTACACTAGGCATCTGGGGTACAGGGGTAGGTTTGAGGAATCTCTATTGTCTGGAGAGCCGAAAGCGATTGAGTTGCGGGCTCGTGTGCAAGAGGTTGAGGATATCATGATTGAACGGGACGATATAAGCGCAAGAGCCGTTTACAGTTTCTTTCGGGCCGCATCAGATGGGGACGATATAATACTGCTTTCCCCAGAGGGCAAGCAAGTCATGGAACGGTTCAGATTCGGTCGACAGCGGTCCGGTGAAGGGCTGTGCCTTTCGGACTACGTTCTGGATGCGTCTAGCTCAAATCCAGATTATATATGCTGTTTTGTGACCAGCGTAGGGCCTGGGGTACGTAAGCTTGCAGATGAGTGGATGGCTAGCGGTGATTACCTCAATTCTCACATACTGCAGGTGCTGGCTCTTGAGGGCGCTGAAGCCATGGCCGAGATTATGCACCAGAGAATCAGGTCCATGTGGGGGTTGCGGGACTCGGCCGATATAACAAATCAGGATTTGTTTAGAGCAAACTATAGAGGCCGCCGATATTCCTTTGGATATCCTGCCTGTCCTAGGCTGGAGGATCAGGAGCAGTTATGGAGACTCCTTGAGCCTGATAACAGACTGAACGTATCGTTAACTGAAGGGTTTATGATGGATCCGGAGGCGTCCGTTAGTGCGATTGTCTTTCACCATGACCAAGCGAAGTATTTTAACCTGAGCAGTTCAGATATACAGGTATTGGAAGACAAATTGGCATATAAAACGCCAACTGATTGACATGAGCTAGATGCCAGATTTGATGCCATCAACGTTGGAATTGGAGAGGCCAACGTTGAAGTTTTGCTGAGGCATCAGATCTCTTGTTCCTGTCAGAGTGTTAGATAAGCGCTAGGCATTGAAAAGTGGCTCTGATGGCCTTTTGAGTGGTTCACATGGAGGTTCATAATGATCGGATATACCTACTTACCTATTTGCTTACAGGTCTAGTGCCAGCACCAACTCCTCCCGTACACTCTCGTCATTCTCCGTGTCCAATGCCTGCTTTAAAGCGTTTTTCGCATTCGGCCCGCCAATTTTACCTAGTCCCCAGGCAGCGTGACCTCGCACGAGAGGCTCATCGTGATGCAGTGCATCCGTTAAAGCTGGCACAGCCTCCGGATCGCCTATGTTGCCGAGTGCCACGCACACGTTACGCAGCATACCTACTCGTTTGGCACGTCGGATTGGGCTATTGCGGAACGTTTCCATGAACTCATCCTCAGTCATTGTAAGCAGCGGCAGAAGCTCCAGTGAATTGAAGCCGTGCTCTCCAGTTTGAAAAGCTGGCTCACTGCTGGGCTGTGCTTTGCGGTTCACCGGGCATACATCCTGGCAGATGTCGCATCCGAAGACCCAATCGCCTACAAGTGGGCGTAAGTTTCTGGGAATTGGGCCTCGGCACTCGATGGTCAGATAGGAGATGCACTTCGTGTTATCGATGACGTAGGGAGCGACGATGGCCCCGGTGGGACACTGCTCTATGCATAGTGTGCACTGGCCACAGGTTTTTTTAATCGGCTTGTCTGGCTCCAGTTCAAGGTCAGTTATAATTTGGCCCAAGAATACCCAGGAGCCGTGGCTGCTGGTGAGGATATTGGTGTTCTTACCGTACCAGCCGATGCCTGCCCTTTCGGCAACTGCGCGGTCTAGCATGGGACCTGTGTCAACGTAGATTTTGGTTTGTATTGTCTGGCTCAACCGTTCTGACAGTCCTCGGACAAAAATTCTCAAGCGATTCTCCATGACTTTGTGGTAGTCGTGGCCCCAGGCGTAGCGGCCCACCTTGCCCCTCAGGGCGTCATCCTGGTCTGTGTCATCAGTCATGTAGCTCATTGCAACGGCGATTATGGAACGAGCACCGGGCAATATCTCCTGTGGTCGGCATCCACGTATTACACGTGCTTCGTGATACCAGGGCAGACCGTCCATAAGACCGTCACGGACGCGTTGTAGGGCTATCTCCTCTGTTTCCGTAAATGGCTTTGCTGAGGTTATGCCGACAAGGTCAAATCCCATCTCGAGGGCATAGGCCTTGACCACATCTCTGGTCGTGATTGATTCAGGCTTGATTTTGGGCAACATGATTGTGCCATTATGCCACATGGGAACAACTGGGAAATGTTCGAGTATTATTCACGGCTAACGCCGCCTTCACGTGCTCTCTGAAGAATGTTGGTACAGGGCGAGCCCTGCCTAGTATTGCTGGAAAAGCTGGCCCCATCCTGTCTTCATGGCTGCCTTTACCCTGCGGTTGCCTACGAAGCGGAGCCAGTAGGCGTTGTGATACAAGTTAGAGGCCATAAATGACCAAGGAGCGATAGGGCTTCTGAGCAGAATATTCTCCAGGGGTTTGAGCGGGCCCCAGTAAATTAGTTTCTGACCGCGGCTTGCAAGGGTATTTTGGGCCCCATTAAAGTGCCAGTTAACCCCGGATATATCTTCTCCGACTAATTCTATTTGTGATGGGTCGCCACAGCCAAGTCCCATCTCGTGAGCCAGTCGTATGAATTTTATAGACATTGGGTCAAAGCCCATCAGTTTGGCGGCCACGGCGTCGATGGCTACCTGGTCGGCGCTGGCAAGGAAGACGTTTTTCTCATGCCAGCGCATGGCACGTGGTCCCGGGCCATCGCCGGCGAATGTTCCGTCCATTACGGCGAAGATGCCGGGGTGAATCTCTTTCTGTATGGTGAGCAGGTCAACCAGAGTCTCGTGAATCACAGAATGAGTCCAGTGGCGATTGCGGTTTAGCAGGCCGCCAAAGGCGTTTTTCATGGCTCCTGTCATGGTGGTGAAAACGTGGGTCTTCATTGTGGGCAAGTGGACCACGTTCTTGCCAGGGAATGTCTCAGGGATTGTTAGGCCTTCAGGAAAAATCTTATCCAGAACCAACATCTTGCCCTTGGGCTGGAATGGAATCCACTTGTTTGGAGGTACATCAAGGTGGATGTTGGGGAGGTTGTACTTGTCCTGCACTGGTTTCTGTTTGTTTCTTACCTCGCCTTCGAATGAGTCAACGACTACGGTGCCGTTGTGTGCGGCGATCAGGTCGTTGTAGCCATCTTCCTGCAATGTCTTGATTACACCCTCAAGTTGCCATGGAGAAGTGGAGCAGGCAGGGTAGTAGTACTGCCACGATATGTTTATTTTTAGAAGTGTGGTGATGTCTGGTGGAAGGTGGGTTTGGTAGTCGGCAAGCCGCATAGCTCTGCCAATGTCCTCAAACACAGTCTCAGGGCGCGTGTATACAACGGCTACCTTGGACTTGGCATTGCCGTTGCTTCCGGCGCTTTTTGAGGGACTGTTTGGTTGTGCCATATTTGTTAGGCTACCACAATCTTAGGAGGAAGGTATGTCGTTGCTAAAGGTGGCTGGGCTTGTGTCCAACGGCCTTCTGCGTTGGCTCTGTTACATTTTTTTGGCAATGCTCGCAGAGTATATCACAGCCGACGCATTGGCTGCCCATGATTGCTTGTGAATATCATAGGGCTAGCGCTCTTGTGTTGGTGGGATTGTCGTGGCCGCTCTACATTTGCTTTAGAAGTCCGGAAACAGAGATGCAATCTCTTCTGTGGTGCCTCTGGATGGTGATAATACCCACAGTACGCGGTCTCCACTAATCCTCCAGATCACATTTTCAGGGACACTGAGTCGCCATATTATGGCGTCGAAGAACTGCTGTGCGTCCCTTTCGCTGTCCCACGCCAGCAGTGCAACCATGGCCTGCTCACCATTTGGGCCCGCCATAATGTTGAATAAGTCGCCTCCCCAGCCTTCGACAGCTCTTGAAGGCACTGGATCTACGGTACGTGTCTCAAGGTATATCTTTAAGAAAAATTCACCTAGCACGTCCTCGTGCACCATTTCCCAGTCCTGTCCAAGGGCTGTCGACACATCCGGAAGGGAAATTGTTGTGGGGTTCTCGCCATCTTGGTACTTCGAAAAGTGAAGCACCTGCTCAGTTGAGGCAGGGGGCCTCCTATAGGCATCGTTGACACTCTCCCACTGTCCTACAAGAAGCAGGTTGTTGACCAGCATAAGCCCGTCCCTGTATGGGAAGTTAAGACTCTCCTGGAGGACGTATGGCGAAGCATTAAAGATTTGACTGTCTACACTGTTGCTGAAGATTTTCTCCTGTTGCTCCGACGTGAGATACCTTCGCATGTACTCTATTTGCACTGCTGTGGCGTCTCCCTCTATTAAAGCGCTTAATGCCGATCCTGCCTCGGAGTCGTCCGCCACTGCTTCGCTCATGGCATGGATGTCGAAGTGCTGCTGTTGAAGGGCGTGGGTATATTCGTGTGCCAGGGTAAGTTCATCAAGCGGTGTTAGTTCTGTCATACCTTTGATTACGTAAAGTTCCTCGGTTTCTGTGTCGTATAACCCCAGAACCTGTTCACTGTACAGGGAAAGGAGGAGTTCATGCAGGTTTGAATTTTGCGGTATTAGTTCCATAATCTTCATTACATTTTGGCTGTTCCATATGTCCTCACTGTTTTCATACAGGTCTTCTCTGAGGGTATTTGCCAGTTCTTCTCTTGTCATGAACTTGGGTGTAACTGCTCTCAAAGGATCCAGTCCTCTTATATCGGAGACCCTCTCCAGTATCCGGTCAAAAAGAGGAGTGAGGTCTGATGGCATTGGTGTTGAAGAAGTTGCGGTTGGCTGGGATTGGGTACAGCCAGCCAACAAGAACAACAGTGTTAACAGGACAATGATCGGTCGCAAATGCTTACTCCAAGCAGTATGGTCTATTGAGAACTTGGCAATTATTGAACTAACGGTTTGCTAAAGTCAACATGGTTGGAATCAAGGAACATCCATGCCTAAATTGTCGTTGACATGTCTGTTGGCATGGTCGTAGAATTGCGGTTGAGTATCGTTGGTATTCAAGGAGTTTTCTTAGATGCAAGAAGTGGTGGTAGATAGCATTCGTGTCAGCCTGATGAACTACCAGAGGGTGGTTATCTTGAAGGAGAAATCAGAAGATATGTACCTCCCAATTTGGATAGGACCAGCGGAAGCCGATTCCATCGCTGTCAAACTACAGGATCTCTCTGTTCCGCGACCTCTAACCCACGATTTACTGAACTCGATTATCACCAGCCTTGGGGCTGAAGTATCTCATGTTGTGGTGTCAGACCTTCTTAATGACACTTTCTATGCAAAGATATCCATACGTTTCAATGGTATCAGTTTTGAGGTGGACTCACGACCCAGCGATGCCATTGCCCTGGCGGTCAGGGTAATGGTTCCAATGTATGTCGAAGACGCAGTGATGAATAAGGCCGGAGTTGCGCTAGATCCGGAGACAGGCAATCCAATAATAGGGGGGGAACCTGAAGAGAAGGCTGTGGTTAAGATGAGCGAGGACGAGTTGAATCGTCTCTCCGCGTTTAAGGAGTTCATTGGAGGGCTAGATCTGGAAGACTTTGAGAAAAAACAGACTTAATTCTTTTACTATGGCTATTGCAAAAGAAATCGAAGAACCCCGCTTACTACGGGGTTCTTCGATTTCTACTCTGAATGACCTCAGTTGCCATTGACCGACTGTGAACTGGATGCGAAATGGACTGGCAATTGACATTATGCGGCATTTGAGTCATCTGATACCGATATATATGCAAAATAGAGGAGATGGGAATGACTATTGACAAGGAACCTCTGGTCAAACTGTATACGACGGAAGAGGAATCTGCCTATGATATGGCTCTTCAACAGTTCGATGAGGCAGCGGATGTGCTTGGCCTTAATAAAGGTATTGCAGAGTATCTCAGGCGTCCGCAGAGAGAACTTACGGTGAACTTTCCCGTGCGTATGGACAGTGGAGATATCCGTATGTTCACTGGATATAGGGTTCAGCATAACTTGTCGCGTGGCCCAGCTAAGGGAGGCATACGGTACCATCCCTGGGTATCTTTGGATGAGGTTAAGGCTCTGGCTATGTGGATGACTTGGAAATGCGCCGTCACTGACATTCCATATGGTGGTGCTAAGGGTGGGGTAACTTTTGACCCAAAGCAGATGTCCTTAAACGAATTGGAGCGTCTGACTCGCCGTTATGCTTCGGAAATTTCCGTGCTCATTGGCCCTGAGAAAGATATTCCGGCCCCGGATGTGAATACAAACCCACAGGTAATGGCCTGGATAATGGATACATACAGCATGCATGAGGGGTACTCCGTTCCTGGAGTTGTCACTGGCAAACCGTTGGAAATTGGCGGCAGTCTTGGCCGCTTGGATGCCACTGGTAGGGGATGTATGATTGTGGCTGGAATGGAGATGGCACGCATCGGAAAAAACTTGGAAGGAGCTACAGTGGCGGTGCAGGGCCTTGGCAATGTTGGATACCACGCTGCCCGTCTGCTTGAGGCTCATGGATGCCGTATTGTGGCGATTACCGATAGCAGCGGAGGGTGTTACTCGGACAGTGGATCCTTGAAGTCGTTGGACATAGAGAAACTGAAGGATTGGAAATCTAGTGGAGGAGCCTTAATAGAGTATCCAGGCGTGGATTTCATTACCAACGACCAGCTCCTGGCGATGCCATGTGATATCCTCGTTCTGGCTGCACTAGAAGGTCAGATAACACCTAAAAACGCCGCTGCCGTTAGAGCTGGAATCATTATTGAGGGAGCCAATGGCCCAATCACACCCGCCGCTGATTCCATTCTGGAAGACATGGGTGTTCAGGTTGTGCCGGACATCTTGGCAAACGCGGGAGGCGTCGTGGCCTCATACTTCGAGTGGGTGCAAAATCTTCAACACGACTTTTGGGAACAACAGAAAGTGGAGCAGAGACTGGAGAAGGTCATGGTCAAAGCCTTTGAACAGGTGGTGTCTATCTCCCAGGACAAGAAAACCACCATGAGAAAAGCAGCACTGCTCCTTGGCATAAGCAGAGTGGTCAAGGCCATAGAAGTGAGGGGAATTTACCCGTAACTGACCAACGCTAATGGTATGGCTCTTTCTTAGAAGACCGCTATAGCTAGCGGCATCGCAAAGCAATGGCTATGCTAATAAAAAGTGTATGTGTCAGATCGGCCATGCAGACATAGTGTGCGTGCCTCCCAAAGAGTTAATGAGATGCCGTTCATCTCTATTCATATGTCCAAATAGTCGCTTACAAATGACTTGGTGGTAGACTTGAGCATGATGTTTGCTGCGGTAACTCTGGTTACAGAGTAGATCTTGACTATTGACAATACCTTTGCATGGTGATTATACTGTCGCTTCAAATTCGCATTTGGTATTTGGATGGAGAAGGGGAAAAGGTGATAACTGTGAATAACACGAATGTGCAACCTTTACCAGAGATTGATGAACAAGAGGACAACGGGTGCGTTCATTACTGGTTAATAGATGTTCCATCTGGTCCTGTGAGTGATGGCAAATGCCGTGTGTGCGGTCAAAAAAAAGAATTCAGAAACTCTTTGGAATCAGGTTTTTCATAAAGCGACGAACGTATTGTCTCACAGACCTTTGTCATTGAATCAGGCTAAACTGGTAGAAGGAATACCCGAGGTTGCGGAGTAGGCACTGTTGCTGGGTATATGTGCGAAACTAACCATGGAGTCCGTAATATGCGGGCTCCATGGTTTTTGTGTTGCTGGCGGGCAGGAAATTCGTGTATTCCAAAGGTGATATACTGGCGTGGTCGCAAATTAATGATTTACCTGTGATGCTGTTTGATACGTGAGGTGTTTAATGGAGCTCCTGAGAAGCCTGATGTTTGTTCCCGGCAACCGTAGAGATATGCTGGAAAAAGCGGCGTCAGCCCCAGCAGATTTCTTGGTGCCAGACATGGAAGACTCTGTTCCAATGGCTGAGAAATCCGCGGCTAGAAATGTCATTGCTGATATGCTCCCAATACTGTATAAGGCCGGAAAGCGGTCTGTTGTACGTGTAAACACGTTGACAACCGGATTATTGGAAGAGGATATGAACGCGGCTGTGACTCCACACACATATGGTATCAACGTTGGCAAGGTGGATACATCCTGGGACGTGCATGAAATAGACAAAATGCTCACGTCACTTGAGATCAAGAAGGGCTTGGAACGTGGGAAGACAAGGCTAATCTTGTACATAGAGTCAGCTATGGCGATTATCAATGCTTATTCCATCTGTTCTGCCTCCCCCAGAATTATGGCCGTAGCCTTTGGGGCAGAGGACTTTACAGTAGACATGGGGACTGAGCGTACCGATGAAAGCACAGAGATCTTCCTTCCGAGATCCATGCTGCCAATAGCGGCTAGGGCTGCAAATATTGCGCCGCTTGACATTGTATATGCCAACTTTCGTGACGAAGAGGGTTTGCGCCGCGATATTCAGGTAGGCAAGAGTATGGGGTACAAGGGCAAATTCGCCATCCATCCGGCGCAGATACAGGTCATCAACGAGATGTTTAGTCCAATGCCGGAGGAGATCGAGTACGCCAAGCGTGTCGTGATTGCCTTTGAGGAAGCAGAAGCTCATGGGAAAGGCGCCACCTCTCTGGATGGTAAGATGATAGACATACCCGTCGTTAAGCGTGCTCGAAATCTCTTGTCAATTGAGGAAGCTATTGCCGATGTCAGCTCTTAATATCAGCGTTGGAGCACTTGAGAAGTGAGTGATAGCATATTCCTGAATGGGATGGTCTTTTATGGCTACCACGGTGCGACTTCCCAGGAGAAGGAGCTTGGTCAGTCCTTTATTGTGGATGTTGAATTGGACACTGACCTTACCAAACCTGGTGAGTCAGACGACTTGAAAGATACGGTGGACTACTCCAAAGTTTATCGTGTGGTTAAGGAAATACTGGAAGGGCCTGGGCGCAATTTATTGGAGAACGTTGCTGAGGGTTTGGCTCGGAAACTCCTTGGAACCTTTCCATTGGATGGCGTCACGGTTCGTGTGACCAAACCACACGTACCAATCAAAGGAGCAGTACTGGCTGGCGCTGCCGTGGAAATACACCGGCGACGCGGCGTTTAATTTTCGTTTCTTATAATATGTAGGCCGAGCACTGGTAACTGACAATTATGCCAGTATGGCTTAGTGAGTAGCGGGAAAATACAGGGTTCCGCTGTGATAAACTCGATTAAAATTAGATCATATCCACTTGATCCATTTATGCTGGGTTTATGCTATCCTGTGTTTAGGTTAACGGGATTGGAAGTTATGTATCCAAGACCCTTCTCAAAGGGCTGGCTACTCACTATAGTAGAATAAATACTCTAGAATAAAGGTGGTTCCAATGCGAGTAATTTTTTTGGATGATATCCCACACGTAGCTCGTGCAGGTGATATCAAAGATGTCAAGAACGGATATGCTAGGAACTATCTGCTTCCCAAGCAGATAGCTGTGGCGGCCACTGCTCAGGAGATGACGCGGCTAGAGTCAATTAGGAAAGCAGGCCTTGAACGTCAGTCCAAGTTGAAGGGCGGCGCACAAGCACTCGCAGAGCGGTTGGAGAGTAAGGAAGTAATATTGAAGATGCGTTCTGGGCGAAACGGCAGGCTCTATGGAGCCGTCACAAACCTTATGATTGCTCAAGAGCTGGCAGTATTGATGGAAATGGAATTTGATCGCAAGGACATCACTCTGGATGTTGCCATTCACGAACTGGGTAACTTTAAGGCAAAGGTTAGGCTGCACCCGGAGCTTTCAGCCACCGTTCATTTGGTTGTAGAATCGCTCGAAGAACAAGAATAGGATGTATGTAGAGAAACTTCCTCCTCACGACGAAAGAGCAGAGGAGTCGGTCATTGGTTCTCTCCTTATAGATGGCGATGCCATCAACATCGTGTCAAGCTTCTTGAGTCCCGATGATTTTTATAGTGAGCGAGCCAGATGGTGCTACGAGGCCTGTTTATATTTGTGGGAGGGGAACGCGGCCATAAACTCGGTGACTGTGAGCCATCGCCTTGCCTTGCTGGAGAAACTTGAGCAGATTGGAGGCCCATCCTATTTGGGTCATCTTATTAGTTCAGTACCAACCTCGGCACATATTGAGCACTACGCCAGAATCGTTAGCAGAACTCACACCTTGCGTCGACTGATTGGGGCTGCAGGTGAGATTGCTTCCCTTGGATACGATGGTGAAGAGGATGTGGACAGAGCACTGTCCCAGGCTGAAGACCTGCTGTTTGGGATTCGTAGTGGTCAGGAGACAAGTGATTTCGTTGCCATACGCGATGTTCTTGACCACTACCTAGAGGAAAGTGCTCGTCTGGAAAATCCCCTGGAATTGGCTGAGACTCCCGTATATACGGCGTTTGTGGATCTCGATCAACTTTTAGGAGGTCTTCAGCGTTCCGATATGATAATCTTGGCAGCTGGAACAGGCGTTGGTAAGAGTGCGCTGGCACTCAATATAGGACGTCATGCAGCGAACCAGGGGGCGGGGGTGGCTATTTTCAGTCTTGAGATGAGCCGTGAGCAGATAGGGCATCGTTATCTGTCTAGTGAGGCCACCGTAGATCTTCGCGTCGTGAGGCAGAGACTTTATAGTGATATTGATGAACGCCGTATTGTGAACGCGGCTGGCACTCTATCTGATTTGCCAATTTTCATAGATGATACTCCACTACAAGGAATCGTCGAGATACGCAGCAAATCCCGTCGTCTCCATATGGAGCGTAAACTTGACCTGGTCATTGTGGACTATCTTCAGCTGATACAGGGCACTGGGAGAAGAGAGAATAGGGTTCAGGAAATAGGTGAGATAACACGCGCCTTGAAGGGGATTGCCAGAGACCTTAACGTACCGGTCCTAGCGCTCTCCCAGTTGAGCAGGGCCGTTGAATCCCGTCCTTCACATAGGCCTCAGCTTTCAGACCTGAGGGAGAGCGGAAGCATTGAACAGGATGCCGATGTCGTGATGTTCATACATAGAGAAGACCAGAGGTTCACGTTGGATGAATGGGAACGCCAGTATCCTGACCGAGATTATCCTGCTGGCCTTGCCGAGCTCATTGTAGCTAAGCACCGTCATGGCCCATTGGGCAACATAAGCCTACGGTTTAATGGTGCCATGGCTAGATTTGAAGACCTTCCGACCTCACGGGGCATGTGATGATCTCATCCACGGGATTTCCTGATAACACCAAGTTCACGCCTGTGCCAAACCTTCTCTTTGGGTCGCTGCTAGAAGAGATCGAAGACCTGTCGGTGCTGAAATGCGTATTGCGGATACTCTGGCTCCATGCGCAGAAGAAGGGCTTTCCACGGTTTCTGACATGGGAGGAACTGATAGCAGATAGGACAATCTCCAGAGTTATATTTGCAAGCGATGCTTCATTTAACGTAGGTGACATAGATAATGCGGCCATAGCCGATACCCTTGGTGGCACACTGGAGAAGGCTCAAAGCCTTGGAGTACTAATCCACCTGCAGGTGGAAGTTGAACACGGCATTGTAGATGTGTACCTTCCCAATAGCCAAGAGGGGCGCAGCGCTGCACTTCACATGGAGTCTCAAAGATTGGATAGATCGGATGTCTTTCAAGGAAAATCTCAGACCGTCGCTGCTGCAAAGCTCAATATCTTTTCGCTATACGAAGAGAACATTGGCATCATTGGCCATATCATGGCAGAAGAGCTGAAGGAGGCTGAGAGGACCTATCCTCAGGAGTGGGTGGGAGAGGCTTTTCGTGAGGCGGTTCTGCAAAACAAGCGAAGCTGGCGTTATATAGAGGCCATACTGAAGGGATGGATGACGGAAGGAAAAGAACATGGAGAGTCTGGGAGACATTCTAAAAAAGTTGACGCCAGAGAGTGGATCAGAAGGCATGGCCTACCAAGACCATCAAAATAGCGAAGAAGAGGATTCTACGGCTCCTTTGTGTGAGGTATGTGGCGACTTTGGTTGGGTTCGGGTAGAGGTTCAAATAACCGATCCTTATTTTGGCAAGGTGATTCCATGTAGGTGTCAGCAGAAGGAAGACGACCCGTCTAAGTTGGCTCGTCTGCAGCGATACAGTAACATGGGGGCCCTCACACGATCGACATTTCAGTCCACTAAGCAAGAGGGTCGTAGTGCGGATCAGGAGAGCCAAAATCTGTTTCGTCATGGTTATGAGAGGGCAGCTGCTTTTGCCGAAAATCCGTGTGGTTGGCTTGTTCTAAGTGGTCCCAGCGGATGCGGAAAGACACATCTGGCAGCGGCCATAGCCAACCGGATGGTCGAGCGGGGTCAGCCCGTTTTCTTCGTTTTTGTGCCAGACTTGTTGGACCACCTTCGTTCTACCTTTACACCTACAAGTGAGATTTCCTACGATCAGTTTTTTGAACAGGTGCGTAATACTCCATTTCTTGTTCTGGATGACCTTGGAGGCCACAGCAGCACTCCATGGGCACAGGAAAAACTGTATCAAATTCTGAATCATCGCTATACCACACAATTGCCGACTGTGATTACGCTTGGCCTTACCGTGGAAGAGATGGACTCTCGCTGGCAGACACGGCTTGGAGACGCGGATATGGTTGTTGCTTGCACTCTCGGCACAACAGGAGCCGGTGGGCATTTGAGTCAGTGGGGAATGGTTGAGCCTGAGCTGCGCCGCCGCATGACTTTTGAGAGCTTCGATGTGAGTGGCAACAGGGCCAGCCATTCGCAGAGGCAAAATCTGGAAGCAGCGTTACAGATGGCGGTAAACTTTGCCAGAGACCCAGATGGATGGCTGGTCTTCATAGGCCCGAGGGGCTGCGGCAAGACCCACCTTTCTGTTGCCATTGCCAACGAGCGTCTTAAACTGAGTCAAGATGTACGCTACTTCTTGGTAGCTGACCTGTTGGACCGTTTGCGGGACGCCTTTAGTCCTGACAGTACTGTGAGCTATTACAGGCTCTTTGAACAAGTACGTAATGCCGACTTATTGGTTTTGCGAGGTTTCGATTTCGACATGCAACACGCTTCCATTTGGGCTAGGGAGAAATTGCATCAGTTGCTTGTCCATCGCCACGATGCTCGTCTGCCAACTCTCATAACTGCAACGGACCTCGGAGAAGAAAAGAGGGCAGATCCAATATATTCGCGCCTGCAGGATGTCACGCTTGTAAATATAATGCCAATAGACGCACCGGATTTCCGGTATCAGGGTAGGTGAGAGATCTTAGGAAACCCACAAACCTTAGCGATGGATCGTAGGCAGAATTTGGTAATATGAATAATCCCTGGGAACATCAAACTTATCCTCAAATGGCTGTCGGTGATGCATGCGAGTTCTGTAGGATAGTAGCCAACGAAGTCACGTCCCGGGTTGCTTACCAGGACGATGTTGTCATGGTCATATACAACAGGTTGCAGTGGGTCCCTGTAATGCTCCTTGTCATACCCAAAAAGCATATGACGCAGGAAGAGATGTGGCAGAGTTCAATTATTGCACGGTTGTCTGAAGTGGCCGTCAAGATTGGGATTGAGTACTGTCCGGGAGGATTTCGGATACTCTCCAATTTTGGGGGTGAAGGCATGCAAAGCCAACCTCATGGTCATTTGCACGTTGTGGGCGGCACGCAACTTGGCCGATACGTTTAGTGGGATACCCAACAAGCAGTGGAAGCAGACTTACGCCCGCGGCTCACGGCTAAAAATCAGAATGCCAGCTCAGGCCACACTCGAGGAGAATTGGCTTTCTTACTGGGATTCTATAAGTACCATATATTTATAGTAGCAAATCAGGCCCTGCAAGTCAGTCACTTAAGATGATTGTACCAGATGAAATTTCGCAGTAATGCAGGCTGATTTCGAGGCAGTGAGTTGACCAAATCATCTGGGACAGGTCAAAATCTTTTCTGAAGTGACTCTGTCCCAATCTAGTATGCAAAAGGAGCGTAAGTATATGCGAGGAATTGGTGTATTTGAATTTGGCCCCCCAAATGTCCTTCAGGTATTTAATTTGCCTGAAGTTCATGCCGGACCAGGTGAACTCAGAGTCCGCGTGCATGCAGCTACAGTCAATCCAACTGACCTCTCGCTTAGGAATGGGGCCAGAGCCGAAATGCTACGCCTAGTCCCGCCTCCATATGTGCCTGGCATGGACGTCGCCGGAGTGATTGACGAGATCGGACCTGGGACTGAGACAGATCTCGTTGTTGGAATGTCAGTAATGGCCATGGTTGTTCCAAGTGGGAACCACGGAGCGTACCGTGAGAGTATCGTATTGAGTGCAGATTCAATTGCGAGATCTCCAGACGGCTTCTCTCATGCCGAAGTTGCTACACTCCCAATGAATGGATTAACAGCTCGGCAATCCCTAGATCAGTTGGGGCTTCTGTCGGGCCAAACAATTGCTGTGACAGGCGCGGCTGGTGCATACGGAGGCTACATCATTCAGATCGCGAAGCATGAGGGACTGAGAGTGATTGCAGATTCGTCTTCAACCGATGAGTCGTTGGTGCGCTCTCTTGGTGCAGATGTCATAGTTCCAAGGGGTGATGACATCTCTGAACAAGTTCGGAGGATCGTTCCTGATGGAGTCGACGGCCTCGCAGATGGTGCTGTCCTCTCTCAATTGGCTGTGGGCGCTGTCCGTGACGGTGGAGGGTTCGTGTCAGTCCGAGGCTGGACTGGTACTGGAGAACGTGGGATCACATTCCACCGCACGTCGGTACGAGATTATGACCATCGAAGCGATCTGCTTGATCAATTGCGGCAATTTTCTGAGACGAGTGTTGTGACATTGCGTGTCTCTGGGACATATGAGCCAGAGCAAGCGAGTGATGCCCATCAGCGTCTTGAGGCACGTGGAACTCGTGGGCGTTGTGTCATAGTGTTCTAGTGGTTGCCGGTAGTGTTTGTGCTCGGTGATTTCCAGTAGTGGTTTTACGCTTGGAATAGTTCTTTTGTGTCAGGTCGATATGAAGATTTAGCCGTAGTTGTAGAGGGGAGAGTTGAGGCATATGGTGGCGCATACGGGGTTCGAACCCGTGATCTCCGCCTTGAGAGGGCG
>Ga0209402_10000045_pt1 | contig 140332 bp, 129 predicted proteins | sample ArcticOcean_MG_C_3_FD_187437 | JGI IMG/M metagenome (GOLD analysis project Ga0209402, IMG submission 187437) | Marine microbial communities from western Arctic Ocean - ArcticOcean_MG_CB8_126 (SPAdes) (version 2) | ecosystem: Environmental > Aquatic > Marine > Oceanic | place: Arctic Ocean...
TTCAATGCCTTCCGGTCGCTCCTTGGGATGGCCGGGGACACGACCGCGCCGACAAGGGCGGGGTTATATTCGGGAGAGTGGCAGCATCCTACATGTTGTGGGTATGGGCGTTAAGCGGATAGGCACGATTTAGTCGTGCGAGCATGTCGGCGAGAGCGGGCAGGCTGAAGCCTAGTTCGTGCGTGTGGAACAAAAGATCATGGCAACCACTCAAAGAATAGAAATCCTCAATTCTTATGACGGCACTCTCAGAAGCAGATAGAGGACGGGTGAGAATGTCGCGTCTGTGGGCACGAATCTGGTTGGCTATTTGTTCGGGAGCAGCGGCGCTCAAGATTGAATTTCGCAGCGTTTTAAATGATTTTCTGGCCATTTCGCTGTAAAGGCCAATTCGCATCAGCGCCTTCGGTTTCAACAATCCAATGAGGACCCGCCAGCCGGCTAAAGGGTCCGCCATATGATGCAGGACACCTGAGCACTCGATTAAATCGAATCGCTCGTCCAGACCTCCCATCTCCAGGATATCTGCCTGAGAAAATTCGATATTTGGGACGCGTAGTTCCTCGGCGCGACGAATGGCGAAGCTAAGAGACGCTCGGCTGACATCCACTGCCAGTACGGAACTCCCCGGACGCCGGATCGCGGTGTGTATCGCTTGGCGCCCGGTCCCGCATCCCGCAACGAGGATACGTGAGTGATCCAGGTCGAGGGTATCGGTTAAAATTGACGGGAACCGCTGCCGCGCCCAATGGGAAAATGATGTGGGGGGAGCGGGTGGAACGAATGACAGCCAAACCGGGTACGGATATTCCTCATATTGCCCCCGTACGGCGGACGACGTCGGGTCCTGAATCGGCGTCAGGGTTTTGATGCCGGCTTGGAGCCGCCGTTCGACCTGCCGGTCTCCAATTCCGCGCCGCATCAAGATAGACATTGGTGAACCAAAGCTTTGGTTGTCACAGGCTATGTCCTTGGTGTCCCAGACAGCCACGGCGACGGGAATAGTTTGCAGCGGTCTAAACATCGCAGCGATCGCCACGGCAGTGCCATTAAACTGGTCCATTTCGGCGATGACGGCATCGACTTTCTTGAGTTCACCCGGCGTGGCGGCTGAAGCATGTTGGGTCGCGTGGCATTGCGCTGCTATCGACCACAGCAATGATTGGTCGGTTTCGATATGGACACCGGCGGCGAGGCGCTCGAGTAATTGAACACGGACAAGGGTGATCCATTTTTCAACATCCGGAATAGCCACAATGGTCCAAAGCAAGATTGCGTTGAGCAATGGGCTAGCGATTTCCAAGGGAGCCAAAAATGCACACGATTCTCGGTTCGGATAGGCATTCTCAGCTATTTTCATAATGCCAGAAAAACTAGGATCAGAAAACAAAAGGCGGGCCGCTGGCGCGAAAAGAGGTCGCAGATCTCGCGAGGGATTGTTGAACAGCAAGGTCAATGCCGCGTGGGCGCATTTCGAAGGTAGCGGAAACGCCATCGCAAATAGATTGAGTTCCATCTCGGAATATATATCGTTAAGAGTCGCGCCGGCATCCGAGGTCTGTAGAAGAATTTGGAGCGCCTTGTCATGTTGAGCCAGCTGTCTCAACGCCCGAGCTAGGTTCAGCCGCGCCGCCACGAAAGTGGAATCCAAGGTTAAGGCGACCTCGTATTCCGTCATCGCCTCTTCAATCAGACCGACTGATTTCAAGGCGACCGCGAGATTGTTATGAACGTCCGGGACCTCGGCGTAAGCCTGGGCTATCGATCGGAACAATTTTATCGCCTCTTCCACTTGGCCACACGACAGAAGCGTTGCAGCATCGCGGGAAAGACGATCCCAATTTGGTTTCGCCAATATGGTTATCTCCTCGACTCTGCGCGACCATAGTCGCGGCCGTGCGTTTGGCCTGCTTCGCGATAAAAACCGAATATGCTACCCGATTCGATGGTGGCGTCGTTATCGAAACGCACCAAAATCATCGGACGTACGATCGCAACCATCGAAGCGGCTATTGGTTACGCAGCCGTGGCAAAACATCGGATGTCAGGCCCTGCATCAGCGCATCCGGTCGCGACCAGGTGGCCTCGTCCCGCCACCAGATAGCGTCGATATCCAAGACGGCTAGGGCCCGTACGCGCTCGGCCACCTCAGCGCCCGAGCCGAGCGCGATACAGGCCTCGACAGCGGCGTCGGGCACATAGGATGCGGCGCGCTTGGCCGCTTCCCAGTCGACCGCATGGCCAAGGTCCGGATAGGGTTCCCGGTAATCGGCTGGAATGGCCGGCGCTTGCAGACCGGCACGACCGAACAACACATCGGCATGGCGGTGGCGGCACAGTCCCGCCGCGCAGGGCCGCATCTGCTCGATGGCCCGATCACGGTCGTCGTCGATGCAGGCGGTCAGCACCACAATGCGCTGAACATCGCCCGGCGCCCGCCCAGCCTCAGCTATGCCCGCCTCAAGGTGCTCCAACGCCCAGGCCACCGCCCCGGGGGCGGCGCCGACATGGATCAGCACCCCATCGGCGATCCTGCCGGCCAGTGCCAGCATTTTAGGCCCGGTGGCGGCGATGATGATCGGCAGCCCGGGGTATGCCGGATCCAGGGTGACCTGCAGCCCACCAAGCTCGGTTGGCGCGCCACAATAGAGGCTCCGCCAGAGGACCACGGAATCACTCATGTCGACCAAGGTCGCCGCCTTGCGGTCGATGATATAGGCCGAGCTGTAGCCGGTACCGACCACCAGATCCGCCCGACCCTCGGAGGCATCGTCGAGGGTCGCGATCGTGCTGGCCGTGGTCAGCGGGTGACGGGTCAGCGGGTTGGTCACCCCCGGCCCAAGGCGGACCTTCGATGTCGCCAACGCGGCGGCGCCCAGATGCATATAGACATCGCGCCAGCGTCCGGCGAGCAACGGCGTGTCTGGCATCCACATGAAATCAAACCCCGCCGCTTCGACCTCGCTGGCATAGGCTGCGGTATCCTGAGGCGATCCCACGGTCGGGACACGAAGACCAAATCGGAGTGTCATCGGGTTTTTCCTGCTCTCATCGAGAGTGATTTTCATCGCCGCGTTGTTGTCAGGTTAGAATGGAACCGCCGGCCCTAACAAGCCATGCTCAAACAACAAGGTTCCAATGAGCCTCTTAACAGCACCCGAAACCAGAGCTCATGTCGCTTAACCGCGGCGGATCCGATCATGAAGGTTGGCTTTAGCATTCCCAACAATCAGAGCGTCGAGGATCCGAATAATCTCGTCGCGCTGGTTGTCACGGCGGGGCGGTCCGTACGCCCAAGGGTCTCCAGAATTGGTTAAAACAATCACAATTTAGTGACCGGAATGCGAGCATCGCCAAGGAATAGTACCTATTTACTATAGGGGTCAAATGATCACCTTTACTATAGGGGTCAAATGATCACCGGCTCTACAACGCCATGACGAATACCCCGGAGGTAATCTTGATCTCAGCGAAACCGCCGCCAGCCTTAAAGGGCACCGGGCCGCAAAGCGAGGTCCCGGGTTTCCTTGGCCAACCCAACAGCTATGGCGACGACATTAGCCGTGTCCCCAAGACCGCCCCCTGGGACTGGTGTTGCTTGGACCCCTTATATGTCGTCACGACCAGTAACAATTCAATCGTCAGAAAATCCCTCATCCTGATCATCGCCCTTGCGCGCCCCATCCCCTCTCGGCTTACACTCGCCGGGGTGCGGAAGCGCCTCGATGATCATCGGCGCGGAGACCTCGGACCATGTGCGGCATCGTTGGCCTGTATCTGAAGAACCCAGACCTGCGGCCCAGCCTTGGCGCCCGGTTCGCGCCAATGCTGATCGAGATGACCGAGCGTGGCCCAGATAGCGCCGGCCTGGCGGTCTACCGGGAGCAGGTCGGCGACGGCGGCGAGGCCAAGGTGACGGTGCATAACGCTGATCCCAATTTTGATTGGGATGCTCTGGCGGCGGCGGCAAGCGCCGGGCTTGGCCAACCCGTCGGCATCGAGCGCGCCTCGACCCATGCGATCCTGCGGACCCGCCTGGAGGCGACGACTCTGCGCGGCTGGATCGAGGCGAACCGGCCCAACATTCGGATCATGAGCTCCGGCTCGACCCTCGAGATCTATAAGGAAATTGGCCTGCCCTCGGACGTTCTGGAGCGCTTTAGCGTTGGGCAAATGGCCGGCACCCACATGATCGGCCATACCCGCATGGCGACCGAGAGCGCGGTGACCACCCAGGGCGCGCATCCGTTCAATACCGGCGATGATCTTTGTCTGGTTCACAACGGCTCGCTCTCCAACCATCACCGGTTGCGCGATTGGCTGCGCGACAAGCAGGGGGTGCGCTTCCAGACAGACAATGACAGCGAGGTGGCGGCGGGCTACCTAACCTGGCGGCTCAGCCAGGGGGCTACGATCACCGAAGCCCTAGAGGCGAGCATCAAGGACCTGGACGGGTTCTACACTTTTGCCGTCGGCACCCGCGATGGCTTCTCGGTGCTGCGCGATCCGATTGCCTGCAAACCGGCGGTGATGGCCGAGACCGATGATTGGGTGGCCATGGCCTCGGAGTTTCGGGCGCTGGCGCAGCTCAGTGGTGTCGATGACGCGGTGGTCTGGGAGCCCAAGCCAGGCACGGTCTATTCCTGGGGTAGCGCCTGATGGCGGCCGAGAGGATCGATCTGGACCAAACCGATGTGCGGGCGCTGAACCAACGACTACAGGGCCGCCAGGGGACGGTCTCGGGCACACGTTTCGAGATTTTTAATGCCAAGGGGCGGCACAATCTGGCAGTCGGGCTGACCGAACTGATCGAGGTGACGATCCACGGTCATGCCGGCTATTACTGCGCCGGAATGAATCAGCAGGCGCAGGTCACATTGCACGGCAATGCCGGCACCGGGGTGGCGGAAAACATGATGTCCGGATTGGTCCGGGTCAGCGGCGACGCCAGCCAGTCGGCCGGCGCCACCGGCCATGGCGGCCTGCTGGTAATTGAGGGTGACGCCAGCGCCCGCTGCGGAATTTCGATGAAGGGGGTTGACATCGTCGTCGGCGGCTCGATCGGCCACATGTCCGCCTTCATGGCCCAAGCCGGCAGGCTGGTGGTCTGTGGCGATGCCGGGGCGTTTCTCGGCGATTCCATCTACGAGGCCGACCTGTTCGTGCGCGGCGCGGTTGAGAGCCTCGGCGCCGACTGCATCGAGAAGGAAATGACGCCGGCGCATCGACAAACCGTGGGGGAGCTGCTGGAGCGCGCCCGTATGGAGGCAGACCCCGCGTCTTTCCGGCGCTACGGCTCGTCGCGGGAACTGTATCATTTCAAGATCGACAATGCGGCGGCGTATTAAGGTGGGCCGCGACCAATATTTTCTTTCTCCACCCCACAAGTCCACATCCCTGGTCTTGATCCGAGGATGTGTTGAATTTACATTCGGATTTGGTGCGCGAACATGACCGACCAACGTCACGACCAGACCTCCGCGACGTTTCCGCCGCATGTGATCGCCGAGATCCAGCGCTCGGCCGATCAGGGACTGTATTACATCCGCGGCGGCGGTGGCCGCCGGGCGGTGCCAAATTTCGATGATCTGGTTTTCCTGGGCGCTTCGGTCTCGCGCTATCCGTTGGAAGGCTACCGGGAGCGCTGCGACACCAACGTGACCATCGGCGCGCGCTTTGCCTCCAAGCCGGTGGAACTGAAAATCCCGATCACCATCGCCGGCATGAGTTTTGGGGCGATCGGCGCCAATGCCAAGAGGGCGCTGGGGCTCGCGGCAACCGCCATGGGCACCAGCACGACGACCGGCGACGGCGGTATGACGGCAGAGGAGCGCGAGGCCTCCGCGACCTTGATCTATCAGTATTTGCCGTCGCGCTATGGCATGGAGCCGAACCAGCTGCGCGCCGCCGATGCGATCGAGGTGGTGATCGGTCAGGGTGCCAAGCCTGGCGGCGGCGGTATGCTGCTGGGCCAGAAGATCACCGAGCGAGTGGCTATGATGCGCACGCTTCCCGCCGGTATCGACCAGCGCAGCGCCAGCCGGCACCCGGACTGGACCGGCCCGGATGACCTAGCGATCAAGATCAACGAGCTGCGCGAGATCACCAATTGGGAAAAGCCGATCTACGTCAAGGTCGGCGCCACCCGGACCCAGTACGACGTCGCCTTGGCAGTAAAATCCGGGGCCGACGCGGTGGTGGTCGACGGGATGCAGGGCGGCACCGCCGCGACCCAGCACGTGTTCATCGAGGATGTCGGCATCCCGACCCTGCCGGCGGTGCGCATGGCAGTTGACGCGCTGAAGGAACTCGACATGCATCGCAAGGTGCAGCTCATCGTCTCCGGAGGCATCCGCACCGGCGCCGACGTGGCCAAGGCCCTAGCCCTGGGCGCCGATGCGGTGTCAATCGGCATGGCCGGCCTGATGGCACTGAACTGCAACGCGCCGCTTTATCTGGAAGACTATGAGGCGCTCGGTACCCGGCCCGGCGCTTGTCACATGTGCCAGACTGGCCGCTGTCCGGTTGGCATCGCCACCCAGGACCCGGTGCTCGAGGCCCGGCTGGATCCACAGGAAGGCGCGCGGCGGGTGCAGAACTATTTGTCGACCCTTACCATGGAATGCCAGACCCTGGCCCGGGCTTGCGGCAAGAGCCATGTGCATAATCTGGAACCTGAGGACCTGGTGGCCTTGACCTTGGAAGCGGCAGCGATGGCGCGGGTGCCGCTGGCGGGGACGAACTGGATACCCGGTTGGGCCGGACCAACGGGCTGATGACCGAAGGGGAACGTTATGGCGAGTAAGCTAGAAGCCTTCGCGAAGAAAAATGGGGTGAAATATTTCCTGTTCAACTTCACCGATTTGCGCGGTATGCAGCGTTCCAAGCTGGTGCCGGCGGCGGCGGCGGCGGGGATGGAGACCGATGGTGCCGGTTTCGCCGGGTTCGCCACCTATCTCGACATGACCCCAGCCTATCCCGACATGTTCGCCGTACCTGACACCGACAGCGTCATTCAACTTCCATGGAAGCCCGAGGTTGCCTGGGTCGCCGGCGATCTGGTGATGCAGGGTCAGCCGGTCGAACAGGCCCCGCGCGGGGTGTTGAAGAAGCTGCTGGGCGAGGCAACGGCCAAGGGCCTACGAATGAAATCCGGGGTTGAGGCCGAATATCACCTGATCGACGCCGCCGGCGCCGACATCTCCGACCCCAAGGATATCGACCCCAAGCCCTGTTATGACCAACAGGCGCTGATGCGCCGCTATGACGTGATTTCGGAGATCTGCGACGCCATGCTGGCGCTCGGCTGGGCGCCGTATCAGAACGATCACGAGGATGCCAACGGTCAATTCGAGATGAACTGGGAGTATGACGACGCGCTGGTCACCGCCGACCGCCATGCCTTCTTCAAGTTCATGGTGAAATCGATCGCCGAGAAACACAGCCTGCGCGCCACCTTCATGCCCAAACCGTTCACCCATCTGACCGGTAATGGCTGCCACGTGCATATTTCGGTTTGGGACAAGGCCGGCAAGAAAAACCTATTCCACGACCCGACGAATGAGCTTGGCCTCTCGCAATTGGCGATGCATTTCCTCGGTGGCTGCCTCAGTCATGCCGAGGGGTTGTGCGCGATTACCAACCCGATCGTCAATTCCTATAAGCGGATTAACGCGCCGGTGACCGCCTCGGGGGCCACCTGGGCGCCGAACACGGTGACCTGGTCGGGTAACAACCGCACCCACATGGTCCGGGTTCCCGATGCGGGCCGGATTGAGTTCCGGCTGGCTGATGGCGCGGTCAATCCGTATCTGCTTCAGGCTGGCCATCTGGCGGCTGGTCTGGCCGGCATCGCCAATAAGCGGGATCCCGGCAAGCGGATCGATCTGGATATGTATGCCGAAGGTCACAAGGTGCGCGGCGCCCGAAAATTACCGCTCTATCTACTCGACGCGGTCCGCCTGTTCGACCGTGACAAGGTATTAAAGGCGGCACTCGGTGAGGCCTTCTCCAGCGCCTATGTGAAATTAAAGATGCAGGAGTGGAACCTCCACGCCCAGCATCTCAGCGAATGGGAAAGGCGGGCATCCCTCGACGTTTAAATCCACATTTCCCAGATGATTGATTGATTTAGCGACGCTATCTGGAGTCGCTTAAGCGGCACAGGTCATATTGTCAATCAGTCCCCTGCCACGGCGCCGTCGAGCACCCGGACCAACCGCTGCGCCCGGGCCCGCTTGGCCGGGTTGTGATCTCTTTGGACGATCCGCAACAGCGCATCACGGGCCCCGGTGTCCCCCTGCTCGGCCATTTCAAAAGCCATGCGGTCTCGCCGCTCATAGTGGCTGGTGTCGAAGTCGACGACCTTGGGATTGAGGGCGCCCCAGTAGTATTGCTGATCGGTTGACTGCCAGCCGGCATAGACCTCGTCCCAGGTCCCGCAGCCGGAATAGGGCAGCATATTGGTCTCGGCGATCCCCTGGCTGACCGGCTGATACCGCGCATCGAAGGATTGGCGGATTTGGCCGGTCCGGTTCGGCAACGCCCGGTGCACCGTGGTGTCCGAGAAAATCAGCGCGTCGCCGGCCTTGAAGGCTCCGGTAACCCACTGCCCCGGAATATCGACACAGATATCCATGCCGCCAGCGCCATTGCCGACCTTGGTCTCCAGGATCCCGGCTCGATGCGACGTCGCCGCGACCGCGAGCGGTCCCTTGTCACGCGGGCAGTCGCCAAGCGGCGCCCAAAGCGCATGGTTAGTCGCGCCGCCGATATGCACTTTGTCCTGATGGATACTGGTAGTGAAATCAAACCCCGCACGCTGAGGAAAGATGTTGCGTTGAACGAACATCGGGTGGGCCAGCGCCGGTTCACCGAAAATTCTCTCAAAAAACTCAAGCACGCGCGGATGGGTGCGCAGGCGGTGTAATGCCTCATCCGCCCAGAGGGTGCGGAAAACCTGCATGTAGCGGTCTTCCGGGTCTTTGCAGGCGGCGGTTGGATCGGCGATGCCTTCTTCCATCGCGCGCTCGGCATCCAGCCAGCCGCCTTGCGCCGCCTTTTGCAGCAATCTTTGGCGCACCGTGAGCACCGCTTCGGCAGGCAGAAGGCCGCGAATGAACAGATAGCCGTCGTCCTCCAGGCGCTGTTTCAGCGCCGGCCCATCGTCGAAGATATCCGTCGAATCGAGAAAATCCGGCAATTCCAACATGGCAGTATCCCTGTGTTGCGCCTGATGACCGTCAAGCAGTGAGTGATCCGGCATTGCAAATGCAATTAAAAACCGGCCAACCCCGGCGTTTACCCAGCCTTTGCGCCCTGATAATAGACCTTACGTTGTTCGGCATCGGCTTTTTGATGAAAGGCGACGGCCGCCGGATCGAAATCTCGGATCGGCTCCGGTTCCAGCTCGAAATTGCCGTATCGATCGACGCCTCTTACCAGCGACGCAGAGTCCCAATCGGCCAATACCTGACGCGCCGATGGAGGGACATAGCGGAGGCCGATGCCGATCCGACGATCATTACTGACATTGGCATTCGAGGCATGGGCGAGGCGATAGTCGAACAATGCCACTTCGCCGGCGTCGAGCTCCAAGTTCACCGCTTTGGACTCGTTGACCTTCGGTATCGACTGACCGCGCGTCAGCATATTGTCCTTGGCCCAAGTATCAACATGCTCCATCGCCGCGGCCTTGTGCGATCCCGGCAAAATCCGCAGACAACCGCTCTCTATCGTCGAAGGCGAGACCGCCAGCCAGACCGAGACCAGATCATCGGTCTCAACGCCCCAATAGTTATTGTCCTGGTGCCAGGAGACGTATTGCGGGGAGTTGGCCTCCTTGATGAACCAATGGGTAGTCCAGCAGAGGATATCCGGTCCGATCAGGTCCTCGACCATATCGAGGATCCGGGGTTGGCGCACAACGTCGGACAACCATTTGAAGAGCAGATGGCTCTTGAACCGATAGGAGCCCTGGATCAGGTCGCCGGGCCGTGGGCGGTTTTCGGTAAAGATTGGACCGCGCTCGCGCTCAAGCGCCTCAATCGACCCACGCAGCGCCGCCGCCTCCGCATGGTCAAAAATTCGCAACGGTGAGTGCGCGCCGGAGCGGTGATAGTCGGCGATGTTGGAACGGCTAAGTACCTTGCCCGAGGTCAGACCCATGACCGACTCCCTGTCACTAGTGCGTGCAAGCAGTGTATGCGCCACTCTTGGCGCGGGCAACACTCAGCTGTATCTGTGATGGGACGGTAAAAAATGGTGGGCGCGGCTGGGATTGAACCAGCGACCCCTCGCGTGTGAGGCGAGTGCTCTCCCGCTGAGCTACGCGCCCATCCCGGTGGAGGCCGGGAGATAGCGGCAGTGACGCCATTCTGTCAAGCAGCCTGTGGCGGCGGCGAAGGTTTCCCCCTCGTGATATTCGCTGGCGCGGTGCAATCTGCGGGTATTCGACCTATCCCGTGATTAGCGAGCGCGATAGGATCGGGGCCTTCACCATCGCCTTGCAACCGGAGTGCCTCATGCCCCTTGAAATCGGTGTCATGTTACGTGGCCAATATGAATTTGGCGTTGATATGGCGGCGGCGGCCGAGGAGTTGATCGAGCAGGCCCGGATGGCTGACCGGCTGGGCTATGCCTCGATCACCAAGGGCTCGCACTATTCCACGCCGGACTATCAGGCCCTGCAGCAACTGCCGGTGCTGGCTCGGCTCTCCGGCGAGGTGAAGAACGCTCGGCTGAACGCCGGGATCGTACTGTTGCCTCTGCACAAGCCATTGGATATCGCCGAGCAATTGGCAACCATCGACATCCTCTCGAACGGCCGGCTTATTTTCGGCGTCGGGATCGGCTATCGAGAGGTCGAATTCAAGGCCTTCGGCACCACCCAGAAGGAGCGCGGTAGGCGGGCGACGGAGAGCCTGATCGCTATCAAGCGCCTGTGGAGCGAAGACAAGGTGACCATGAAGGGCACACATTTTGAGCTCGAGGATGCGGTGTGCTGGCCGAAACCAATCCAAAAACCCAATCCGCCGATCTGGATTGGCGCCAATGCCAACGCCGCGTTGCAGCGAGCCGTCGATTATGGCGACTGCTGGTACATCAATCCGCATACCACGATCAACACGCTGGTCGATCAGGTCGACTATTACAAAGGCCTGCTGGATAAGGCGAGCAAGCCGTTTCCGACCGAGTTCCCGATGCGCCGAGAAGCCTTCGTCGCGCCAACCCGGGCCGACGCGATCAAACTGGCCGGGCCGTTCGTCTCCAAGAAGTTCGCCTCTTATCATGCAACCGGACAAAGCGACCAGCTGCCCGACGGCGAGTCGCTGGCCGGCGATTTTGATGAACTGGTCGATGGCCGCTTCCTGATCGGCTCACCCGACGAGGTCGCCGAGCAGATGATCGACATCAACCGGCGCCTCGGCGTCAACCACTTGATCGTCTCGATGGAATGGGCGGGGATGGAAAAACCCGTGGCCATGGATTGCATGCAGCTGATGGCCGAAGAAGTGATGCCGAAGGTGCGCAACGCTACTTGAGCGGCCGGAGGTTGATGGGCTGGCGTAGGAACGGATGGAAACCGCAAACTTTCCCGTCTGTCAGTCTAAAAGTCCACCCGTCTGACAATCTGCCAGCCCTCTCTACCTAGGGCCCGCCTATCCGTGCATCTTGGCGCCCTTAGTGATCTTGTCGACCAGCTTGCGCTCATCGCGCAGCGCCAGGCCGACAATCGACATCTCGTCGGGTTGGCGGGCCTTCACGGTTGCACGATTGTCGGCGTCGTGGCCGGTCGAGAACATCTCCTCGATATAGAGCGAGAGCCGCGCCCCTCGTTCCATCCCGCGCCGATAAATTGTCCGCAACTTCTCGCCATCGCAAGAGAGCACGATCACCGGCTGGATCAGCAGAGGCGCATAGCTGTTTCCCGCCGCATCCTGGTAATCCTCGCCCAGCAACGACACATCTGCCCCAATCACGCCGGAAGTCAAAAAGGCTGTCACGTTAAGCTTTTGCCAGGTGGCAAGATCCTCGCGCACGACGATGGCAATCTTGGTATCAAATTGCATGCAGCGATCAAATGCCAAAGATCGACGACAGGCCCGTGCGATCGCTATGCGCCGCCATCACCACGTCATCGGGCAGCTCGATCCGCTCCGCCGCCGCCCGCAATACCGATGGCAGCAGGCCAACGTCCCCCACCGAGTTCAGGAAGATGCCCGGACGCGACAACACGTAATGCACGGCGGTGCGGATATCCTCTTCCGCCTCCAACGGCTCGTACCAAGTCGACCGGCGCTTCGAGACTCCCGCCGCCCAGGGGCCCCGCGCCAAAGCCTTGATGGTCTGTACCGCCACGTTCTTGTCGCGGCAAATCTCCAGCGTCTTCTCGAAATCGTCGGCATAGGTCGGGTGATGCGCGGTTACCCAATTATAGGGCATCAACACCGAGTCGAAGTCGAAATGGGCCAGCGAGCGGCGGTGCATCGCGGCAACATTCCAGCCGTGGCCGGTCACCCCGATGAAGCGGACCAGTCCGGCGTCGCGCGCCTCCACGGCGGCCCTGAGCGCGCCCTCTTCGCTCATAGCCAGGTCCCATTCATCGGGATGGATCAACGCATGAAGTTGCAACAGGTCGAGCTTGTCGGTGCGCAGCCGCTCAAGCGAGCGGTGAATGCTGTCACGGGCCTCGCTATAACTCCGGCCCCGGATCTTGGTCGCCAGGAAAAAGTCGTCGCGATGCCGGTCCATCCATGGCCCCATCCGGAGCTCGGCATCACCATAGCCGGGCGCGGTATCAAGATGATTGACACCGAATTCCAGCAGAAGATCCAGGGTCCGGTCGGCGGTCGCCTGATTAACCTTCCCCAAGGCGGCCGCACCAAAGATGATCGCCGAGCTTAAATGTCCGGTGCGCCCAAAGGGCCGTTTCTCGATCGCCATGCCGACGCTCCTTATCAATACAGGCGGTAAGCATAATGCGGATGCTTGCGGAAGCCCAAGCCCATCGCTCGTGGATTTGGATTACCTATGTTATCCAGGCTCGAAATGCTGTTGCATCTAACGCCGTTGATCTAAACTGAGGAAGCTCGCATGGCCCCGAAAATTGGATATCTGCTGCCAACCCGCGAGGCGGTCATGGAAGGTCAGCCGGCGGTCTTGCCGCTACTCACCCTAGCGGAAAAAGCCGAGGATCTCGGCTATGATTCGATCTGGGTCGGCGACTCGATCACCGCCAAGCCAAGGCATGAGCCGATCACCCTGCTCGCCGCCGCCGCCGGGCGCACCAGACGGGTCGCGCTTGGCACCGCCGTGCTGCTGCCGGCGCTGCGCAACCCCGTGGTCCTGGCGCATCAACTCGCGACCCTGGATCAGGCCAGCGAAGGCCGGGTCATTCTCGGTGTCGGCATCGCCGCCAATATTCCGGCCATTCATGACGAGTTCCGGGCCGTTGGCACTCCCTTCGAAAAACGCGTCGGGACCATGCTCGAAGGCCTCAGGCTCTGTCAGGCGCTGTGGACCGGAGAACCGGTGGATTGGGACGGACGCTGGACGCTCAAGGGCCAATCCATCGGCCCAACCCCGCACCGCAAAGGCGGTCCGCCGATCTGGGGCGGCGGCTCCAAGCCGGCCAGCCTGACGCGCGCTGCCAAGAATTTCGACGGGTGGTTCCCGACCGGCCCCAGCGATTCCGCTAAATGGGGCACGCAATGGCGCGACGTGCAAGGTCAGGTCGCCGCCGCCGGTCGCGATCCCAAAGCCTTCACCGGCGCCCTTTACTTGAGCTTGGCGATCGATGATAGCGCCGAGAAAGCCAACGCGACGCTCGATAAATTCCTGGAGGCCTATTATATGCAACCAGCCGCAAAATTACGGTCCTGGCAGGCTTGTTATGGCGGTCCAGCCGAAGGCGCCGCGGAATGGCTGAAGGGTTATGTCGACCAGGGCGCTAGTCACCTGATGCTACGTTTCGCCGGCGATCACGATCGGCACTTGAAGGCTTTCGCCAAGATCCGCGCCACCTTGGGTTGGTAACCGGAGAGCTGCGGCCGATGAAAAACCCGCTGTTCAATGACAACCGGATAAAGCTTGGCGTCATGGCCTTCAACTGCTCGCACGGTTCAACCGTGACGACGGCGGGCGGGGCTTGGTCGATTACCTGAAAGGATAACGCAGCGCCGGCCCGGATGGTTGACGCCGTTGGCATGGAAGTACTGTTGCCGGTCGGGCGCTGGAAGGACTATGGCGGCGAGACCAATTTCAATAACCGAACGTTCGAGAGCTTCACATAGGCGTCGGACATCGGTGCGGTGACCAAGCATTGTAACGTTTTCGCTACCGTGCATGCGCCACTGGTGCACCCGGTGGCGGCGGGCTATTCCAGTTTCTGCGATGGATCCAGCCTCGTCTCGCCAGGAGCGGCATGGCTGGCGGATGAGCCGGGCGCCGGCGACTGAAACCGCCAAGGCCGGCTCCCGACGGGAATACCGGGCGACGCATCGCCTACGTGCTTCCGTTTCCATGGCGCCATCGTTGCTTTGAGAACTCGGTACGCGTCGATTACCTTGTCGGTAAGATTAGTCAATTTCATGACGAGGAGGCTCCGATGGCCAGTGACCGCATGCGCTTTGGCATCTTTCTGGCACCGTTTCATCCGGTGGAGGAAAATCCGACCAACGCTTTAGACCGCGACTTCGAACTGGTCGAGCATCTGGACCACCTCGGCTATGACGAGGCCTGGATTGGCGAGCATCATTCCGGCGGTTTCGAGATCATCGCCTCACCGGAAGTGTTCATTGCCGCGGCGGTCGAGCGGACCAAACACATCCGACTTGGCACCGGCGTTGTCTCGCTGCCCTATCATCACCCCTTCATGACGGTCGACCGGATGGTGCAACTGGATCACCAGTCCAAGGGCCGGGTGATGTTTGGCGTCGGCCCGGGCGCCCTAGTCGGTGACGCTTTCCGCATTGGCATTGATCCGGCCGATCAGCGCCGCCGGATGAACGAGGCACTGGACGCGATCATGCCCATGCTGAATGGCGAGCAGGTCACGGTGAAGACCGACTGGTTCGAGATGCGCGAGGCGCGGATGCAACTGCCCTGTTATACCCGCCCGCATATTGAGATGGCCGTCGCCTGCGCCCGCTCGCCCGCCGGCGCGCTGGCGGCAGGTAAGCATGGACTTGGTATGCTATCGATCGGGGGCACCTCAGACGAGGCGCTGAAGCACCACGCCAGCAACTGGAAGCTCTGCGAGAAGACGGCGGTGGAGAATGGCAAGACCGTCAGCCGCGAAAACTGGCGCGTCGTCAGCCTCGCTCATATCGCCGATACCCGTGAGCAGGCGCTTGAGAACGTTAAGTTCGGCCTCGACAAATGGGCGCAATATTTCCGCGAGATCGCAACCTTTCCGATCGTCCCGCCGGAGATCGACAACGCGGTCGAATATCTGATGGAAAACAACATGGCCTGCATCGGCACACCAGATGACGCGATCCGCTATATCGAGAAACTGCAGAAGGGCACCGGTGGCTTTGGAGCCTATCTCGAATTAGCCCATAACTGGGCGGATTTTGGCGCCACTAAACGGCATTTCGAGTTGATGTCACGCCATGTCGTGCCGCATTTCCAAGGCCTGAACGACCTACGTCGCGAAAGCTACGACTACAGCTTCAAGAACCGCGACGTCTTCGTCGGTGAAGCCGCGGCGGCGATTCAAGTTGAAATCGACAAGCATCAGACGCGCGAAGCAACCAAGGGCGAAGCCGCCGAGTAAGGTCGAACGGCGGCCTAAATTGGTCGAGAGCCTTTAAGCAAGATGCGCTGATGTCTTCGTTCCTGTCCTACCGGGTAGTCGACGTTCACCGAATGCACTAGACAACGATTATCCCAAAGCAGGATATCGCCGACGCACCAATGGTGGTGGTACTGGAAATCAGGCTTGGTGATCCAAGCGTGCAGTTCATCAAGCAGCCCGTCACTCTCATCCCGGTCCATCCCAACCACCCGGTCGGTCCGGTTGGGATTGAAATAAATCGCCCGCTTACCGCTATCCTCGTGGGTGCGAACCAGTGGATGTTCGACATCCCTGGTTTCCTGTTGTTCCCGATCGTTCAAAGTTTTCGCCCGGGCCGTCGCGCGGGTAGTGTCATACCCATGAATAGTTCGCCGCGCATCGATCCTGCCCCGAACCGTCTGTGGTAATTCGTCATAGGCCCGCCGGGTGTTCGAAAACCGGGTCTGGCCGCCAGAATCGGGGATCGCCAAACCCTGCAGCATTGTCGCCTTGGCCGGAGCCTCGAAATAGGAATCATCGGTATGCCAACCGGATAACCGCACCATGGTCAGATCATCTGGCTTTGATTCCGGCGTCTTATAGGTGCTCTCCAGCACCGACACTTCCGGCGCATCGCCGGTCCGCTGATCACGCAACAACTGCAATTGCGGCTCACCGAAATGCCGCGCCAGCCGAGCGAAGGCGGCCGGCGAAAGCGGGACTGAACGGATGCAAAGCAGGTGGTGCGCCAGGAAGGCTTCTTCCAACCGCTGGACCCCTGCCTCGGGTATCTCCAAGCTCACGTCGAGCCCGGTAACCTCTGCCCCCAGGGCGTCTGACAATGGACTAATGGTAAGCGCCATAACATCCTCCGATCGGCAAATCAGCCACGATTTCTAACAGATACAACCCAGCACTTCACTTGATATCTACCGGCGTTTCGCCCTGTTCGCGTCGCAGCAACCGCTCTCGCATTGCTTGGTGACGTCGGGTAACGAAACGAAGGCTCCACAAATAACCGAGCCATCCGCAGAGCGCTGCCCAAGGTACGCAACCGAGGAACATGGGCAAGCCCCACAACTCAACCATGGCAAACGTGATTTCCCTAACCGCCGCCAGGCCGCCGCCATCGATCGAAAGAATTTTGTCGAGCTTACCCGCGAAGGCGCTAAAACCAAGCGACTCCTCCCAATGACCAAGCATGATCCGGCCGGTGACCAGGAACAGGTAATAGAGTGGCGGCAGGGTGAAAACATTGGTGACCCAGGTCATTGCCATCGCCACGACAACGCTAAAACGCCAATCCGGCGCCACCACCCGCTGCACCACCCAGACCGAGGCGACCATCGCCATCTGGATACCCACCAAGGGTGTCATCGCGCAGATCATTCCGACAAGAACGCCGCGCGCGGTAACGACCGGCAGGTTTTGGCCGCGTTGGATCGGTATCAGCAACCGGTAACGCAGCATCCGGATTAACGACCGGTACATCAGGCAGCCGCCTTACCCGGCGCGCCTAACATCACCGATAGCGCTTTCGACCGGAGGAACATCGCCGATAGCAATACCAAAGGTCGCATTGGCGTCATTAGCTCGCCGGTCATGGGATCCCCACATCTCGCCGCCCGTACTGCAACAACGGGCCTTAGCAAGCTAAGCGGTGAGACCACGATGTCAATGCGTCGATTGGCTCTCGGCACCGACATCAGGCTATGATAATGAAATCAGCTGCTCCATCGGACCTGTTACGCAGCATAAGGCGCGTTAGGTAAGACCTGAGAATATCCAACCTGTCGACCGGTGAAACGCCCTGAACCGCTGCCATCCGTTGGGATTATCCATGGCTTTTGATTTCGACCAGACTAACGATCGCGCCGGAACCAGTTCAATCAAGTGGGAGTACCGCTCGGAGCATGGAACGGTCCGGCACTGGGATGAGACAAGCGCCCGCCATGGCGACAACAGAATTCTGCCGATGTGGGTCGCCGACATGGATTTTCGGTGTCCCGAGCCGGTCGTCGAGGCCCTAGTAAAACGCGCCCGACATGGGGTCTACGGCTATACCGGCAGGCCCGAGAGCTATACCGACGCGGTGGTCGGCTGGATGCGCCAGCGGCACGGCTGGACCGTCGACCCGGCGACCATCCTGACGGTTCCCGGCATCGTGCCGACCTTGAACATGGCGGTGCGGAGTTTTATCAACTCCGGCGACAAGGTATTGATCCAACCGCCGGTCTATCATCCGTTCTACCGATCGATCACCAACAATGGCGGCGAGATCGTCACCAATCCGTTGCGCGTGCGCGAGGGTCGCTATGACATGGACTTTGAGGATCTAGAGCGCAAGGCCGCCGACCCCGCGGTCAAGCTCGCGATCCTGTGCTCACCGCACAATCCGGTCGGCCGGGTATGGGCGGCGGACGAGCTTCGTCGCTTCGGCGAGATCTGCCAGCGCAACGGGGTGATCGTCATCGCCGACGAAATCCACGGCGACCTCATCCTGCCGGGCAATACATTCACCGCCTATGGCACCCTGGGCAAAGTGTTCGAGCAACAGGCGATCATCTGTACCGCCGCCAGCAAGACCTTCAACCTCGCCGGTCTGCATTGCTCGAATATCATGATCGCCGACGAAGCCTTGCGCGAGGGTCTGGCTGGCACGATACGCACCAATGGCCTGTCGGGAATGAACCCGTTCAGCCTGTTGGCAACCGAAACCGCGTATCGCGAGGCTGAAGGTTGGTTGGATGCGGTCCTCGACTATATAGCCGGCAATGCCGCACGGGTGGCCGAGGTCATGGCAGAGCGGGCGCCGATGATCACCGTGAGCCCGCTTCAAGGCACTTACCTGCAATGGTTCGATTGCCGGGCGCTTGGCCTCGACGCCGCCGAGTTAGAGGATCTGATGCTCAAAAAGGCACGCGTCTATCTCGACGAGGGCTATATCTTTGGCCCTGAAGGGGTGGGCTTTGAGCGGATCAACCTGGCTTGCCCAAGACAGATCGTCGATTTGGCTCTTGAACGGATTACTGAAGCGGTGGCGGGTCTGCAGGGCTGACCCTGTCCCGAAGCGCCAGGGCCCGCAACGCGATACAGGCCGCGCCATAGCCATTGTCGATATTGCTGACCGCGACACCGGGGGCGCAGCTCGCCAGCGCCGAGCCGAGCGCTACCTTGCCGCCTTCGGCCACGCCATAGCCATTCGAGGTCGGCACCGCGATAACGACGCCCCGCGCCAGGCCGCCGACCACGCTGAACAACGCCCCCTCCATACCAGCGCAGACGATGACCACCGGCATTGTCTCGATCAATTCGCGATGCTCCATCACCCGCCAGAGACCGGCAACGCCAACATCGGCGACTTCTTGGCTCGCGACCCCGTGAAAGGCCAGGGTCCGCGCCGCTTCCCGCGCCACCGGCACATCCGCGGTACCGCCGGTGATGATCGCTATGTCCGCATCCAATCCGAGCACTTGTTGATCGCACCCAGCAAGCGCCGCCGTCATCGCGGTCCGCGAAACCGGATCATAATCAAGCAGCGCCCGCTGCGTCTTGGGCAACGCCGCGAACCGCTCCGGCAGCAACCGTGTTACCAGGACAGAGCCTCCCCCGGCGCCCGCCTGATTGATCGCCTCAGCGATTTGTTCCGTCGACTTAACGTCCGCCAGCACCGCCTCGGCCAAGCCGATGCGCAGGCGACGGCCAACATCAAACCGCACCATCGGCGCACCATCACCAGCATTCATGCCGGGTCTCGCAAAAAAGCACTGCCCTGGCGATAAGCCTCGAAGGTGGCATCGCCGGCATGGTCATGGTTCCGCAAAACCGCCTCGATCCGTCGTCGCTCCAGCGCGCTGAGCTTGCCGAGCAGATCGGCACCCATTTCGACAACCACACCGCTGCCTCGCACCCGGCAACGGATGACGCCCTGCCCCAAAGCATCACGCAGAGCCGTTTCCACCGCTTCCACCAGCGCCAAACGTTCGGTGGTCACCCGCAACCCAGTCTCAATCCGGCTCGACAGGCAAGGCGCGGCCGGCAATTCGGACAAATCATCAAGTCCAAGCCGGCGGGCGAGGCCGCGAATATCGTCCTTAACCAGACCCGCCTCGACATAGGGATGGCGTACCCGATGGTCGCGCGCCGCCTCCAGGCCTGGGCGAAAATCGCCGAGGTCATCAACATTGGTGCCCGACACGATGGTCTGCTCCGTCAGTCCCGCGATCCGGCCATACAAATTAGTCTTACAGAAAAAACAGCGATTGACCGGGTTATCGAGATAGCGCGGGTCCCCCATCTCGCCGGCGTTGATCACCTCAAGACGCCAGCCACCGGCCTCGGCATGACGGCGCACCCGCGCGCTCGCCTCGGCTGGAACTGCCGGCGAAAGTGCGTGGTACATGACCGCACGATTCCCGAGCCTGGCCTGGGCCATATGGGCCAGGGTCATGCTGTCCACGCCGCCGCTCAACGCCAGCGCCAGCGGCCCGATCGCCTCGATCACCGCTCCTAGCTGAGCCTCACGGTCAGTTAGCATCATCGTCATGTCCCTCGACGGCTCGTCTTAGCCTGGCCCGCTCGGCCTGGGTCCCGGTTTGCCGCGCCACTGCATCCATGTCCACCTTAGTAGTCATGTTAGCACCCGGCCGGACCACAGTCTTGGCGCCGAGCCGCAATCCAGTGACCTCGATCTCGACATCCTCGCGGGCCAACTCCACCCGTTGCTCGACCCGCCACCGGAGGCCAATGGTCGTGGTTTGCACAAAACAGGCTTCGATTACCGGATCAATTTCTTCGACCCTGCAAAGCACCTGGAGCGAAAGCGCGATCCGGCCTTTCTTGCCCGTGACCGTGCGCTGCACCACATCCAGCACGCCGTGGCTGGCGCGCAAATGCTCGATCCCTGCTGCCAGATCCTCCGGCGTTTGATCGTCAACCTCGAACGAGACCACCCCGACCTCCGTGACCCGACGCCAATCGCCAGCCGATCGAGGGGCCGCCTCGTCAAAAGCTAGAAGCCGCAACATGTTGGGCGCGCCCTTCAGCTCCCGGGTGCCAAGACCATGGCCCGTTCGTACCAGATTCCCGCCGGGACGCCGCTCGACCTGGGTGACCTCAAGATGGGCCAGGATCGCGGCGCCCGTAGGTGTCACCCGCTCCCCCGGCAGGCCGTCATCCACCAGCCTATAGCCACGCAGCAACAAGGCTGTCGCAGGCGCCGGAACCGGGAGACGCCCATGCGCGGTCATCACCGTGCCGGCCCCCATCGGCAGGTCGCCAATGCTCCAACCGGTCGCGCCAATTGCCTCGATAGCGGCGGCCGCCCCAACGATATCCGCGATGGAATCCCAATCGGCGATTTCGTGGAAGTGAACCTGGTCGATCGACTTGCCGTGAATTTCACCCTCAGCCTCGGCCAGCAACTGAAAGATGGCAATCGCCCGCGCAAGCACTCCGGGGGCCAACCTGGACGCCTGCAGGCGTTCCTTGATTTGCCGAAAAGAGCCAGTTGCATGATGGTGATGGCCGGCGTCACCGCTGATCTTGACCCGCATGCCGGTAATACCGGAAGAACTCCCGGCGACTGCCTCCGCCGACCAGTCTCGTGGCAGGCCCGCCGTTCGCATCGCCGAAAAAACAGGCTCTGCCAATTCCGGCCAGGCATGCAGCACCGCCGCCAGAAACATATCGCCGGCCAGACCGCCGACAGGATCAAGATGGATATGCATTTCCAGCGGCTCAAGCAGCCGGTCGGAGCACGGGAATGACGTACGGCCCCTCCGGGATCACCGCGAGGCCGCCATCGCCGGCCCGCGCCACGCTCTCGGCGATACAGCGATCCAAATCCGTCACCCGGTTAACCCCGGTCAATCCCCAGTCGGCTTCGCCCAACGCCTTGGAATAGAGATGGATGGCGCCTATCCGCATCGGCTTTAGCTGCATCTCGGTCTGCCATTCATCGATATCGGCGTGGCTCTTGCCGGTGATCGCTTTCAGGAAACCTTCCGGCCCCAGTTCGACCAAGCGACGCTGTGCTTCGACGAATTCGGCTGATCCCATGCCCTCGGCACAGTCGGAAACGACAATCAGATCGCCCCCCGGCTCAAGAATATCGATCGGCCCGACCATGCCCTTGACGGTCTGGTAATAGGTCAGGTCGAGAGGGTAGCCGGCGCAGCTGGTGATCACGGTCTTGAAGCGGCGCGGCACCGCGACCTCGGCATAACCACGAATGAATTCCACCGCCTCCAGATGGCTGGCGACGATCTCACCAAAATTCAGGAATGACGGGCGCCGATGCTCGTCAATCGCCACGTTGATTGCCAAGGCGCCGCCAAGCATTTCGACGATCTCCAGCTGATCCTCATGCAAGGGGTTGCCGTCGAGCACGCAATTAGCGGCTAACGGGTGCTCCATATAGCGAGATGAGTGAAAGGTAGTGATGGTTTCGGCATGGGCGATGCCAGGCGCGATCACCTTGCGTCCACCGGAATAGCCGGCCATGAAATGCGGCTCCACCAGACCGGTAGCGATCTTGAGGTCGGCGTCGACAAACCGACGATCAAGCCGGACGACATTGCCCTTGGTAGTGGTGCCGACATGGACATGGTCGGCGTCGTTACGGGCGAAGTGGTTCTCGACCCGGACCGTCTTCAACACCCACGGATCACCCACCAGTTCCTCAAGCTCCGCCCCATCGTTCGGCCTGTGGAGGCCGGTGGCAACCAGCACGGTAATATTCTCAGCCGCCATACCTGCGCCGATCAACCGGCGGATCAGCGGGCCAAGGATTACCCCGTTGGGAACCGGGCGGGTAATGTCGCAAATAAGGATACTGGCGGTCTTGGCGTCCCGCGCCAGCTTATCGAGCGGCGGCACCCCCACCGGGACGCCAAACGCGGCCTCCAAGCCGCTTGTCGGATCCGCGATCACCGGCATATCCGGCTTGCGGATCACCGTCACCTCCCAATCCGGCGAGAGTTCGATCGGGAGCGTTCCCTTGCCATAGTTCATCTCAACACGCATCGGCCCGCACGCTCCCATGCCTTAGGGTTGCCGCCCCGCGATTGCGGGCCGAGCGTCCCATTTAAGCATAGGCGCGACCAAGAGTGATGCTTCCTAATTTCAGCACGCCATATAAGCCAGAATAAGGCGCCTCAATCGGCATGAAAATCCAAAATTAGCACCCTATCGACGGCACTTCGGGAGTTGATCATAGATCGTATATTTACCGCAAATTTTATCGAAAAACTCCACGACATATTCCAGCGGTTGGGTGCCATAGACGTATTCCGTCGCCACCCAGGCCGCGCTTCCGATAACAACACGGTCGTAGTTGTGGATCCAGCGAGGAAATTTCGGTCAAGCCGTTCATTGGTTTTCATGTGCCGGATGTGGCCTCGATGGCCGATCTTCGCTTCAGCTCACGCCGCATTTTCGGGCTCATGCCGCGTTTGTGTCCCGATAGCATGACCGAGGCCGCGCCATCATAGTCATGGCCGCGATAGCCCTTGTCGGCATAGATTCGCTCGGGTTCTCTGCCGGTCATGCGCTCCGCCTGGGCCAGGGTGTGGCCATCATAGGGATTGCCGCGAAGCTCTTAGCCGCAAGCACGAGGCCTTCACGGTTGGTGTTGGCGATACCAATCTTGGCGCCGAACTCGTTCGGGGTGCGTGCCTTTCCCTTGGCTACTTTCGGTGACTGGGCGCGCAATAACGGGCTGCCTGACCAAGCCCCAATGCACCCCGGCCGCTGCTATTGCCGGGCCAGTAAATGCTCGATCACCTGATCGACCAACACGTCGACATCGTGCTCATCGCTCTTAAGAACAATCTCAGCGTCCAGCGGCGCTTCGTAGTTGGAATCGATGCCGGTGAAATTCTTTAACTCGCCGGCCCGCGCTTTTTTGTAGAGGCCCTTGGGATCGCGGGCCTCGCAGATCTCCAGCGGAGTATCGACGAAGATCTCGATGAACTCGCCATCCTCCATCAAGGCCCTGGCCATTTGCCGCTCCGAGCGGAACGGCGAGATGAAGGATACCAAGGTGACCAACCCCGCATCAACCATCAGCTTGGCGACCTCGGCGACACGGCGAATATTTTCTACTCGGTCCTGATCGGTGAAACCCAGGTCCTTGTTCAGACCGTGCCGGACATTGTCGCCATCCAGCAGATAGGTCCGCTTGCCCATGCCAAGGAGCTTTTGTTCCACCTGATCGGCGACGGTGGATTTTCCCGCCCCGGATAGCCCCGTAAACCAAAGGACACAGGGTTTCTGGCCATTAATTCTAGCGCGCGCAGCCTTATCAATCTTCATGTCATGCCAGGCGATATTGCTTGCCCGGCGCAGTGCGAAATCGATGACACCGGCGCCGACGGTCGCGTTGGTAAAGGTATCAATCAACACGAAAGCGCCAGTTCCCGGATTGTCAGCATGCACATCGAAAGCGATTGCTCTGTCCAGAGCAATCTTGCAATAGCCGACATCATTCAGTTCCAGCGTTTTGGCCGCAAGAAAATCTAGCGTATTGACGTCGATACGATGCACCAGATCGGTTATCTGGGCCGTCGCGGTCGTGCTGGCCAAGCGAATGACATAGGGTCGTTCCGGCAGCATCGCTTCGTTATCCATCCAAATCAGATGCGCGGCGAATTGATCCGCAACCTCCGGAGGGTCACCGCGTTCGACAATGATATCACCGCGGCTGATATCGATTTCGTTATCCAGAACCAAGGTCACTGACTGGCCGGCTTGAGCCCGATCCAAATCGCCAGACGGGCCGACGATCCGGGAAACCGTGGCGCTCCGGCCCGAGGTTGCGGCAATGATGGACATGCCGCAGGCCACCGTGCCCGATGCGATCAACCCACTGAAACCACGAAACTCCGAGTTTGGACGGTTCACCCACTGTACTGGAAGCCGGAATCTCCCGGCCCCGTTATCGCGGTGCGTCTCGATGGTCTCCAAGATTTCCATCAGCGTCGGGCCAGTATACCAAGGCATCGACGCACTGGAGGCAAACACATTATCTCCGTGCAGCGCCGACAACGGAACGCAGCGCACGTCCTCGATACCCAATTCCGCCGCAAAGGCGCTATATTCCGCCACGATCTGGTCGAACACCTGTTGATTATAGCCCATCAGATCCAGCTTATTGACCGCCAGAACCGCCTGGCGCATGCCCAACATAGAAACGATGTAACTGTGGCGCCGGGTCTGCGTCAGGATACCCTTACGGGCGTCCACCAGGATCACCGCGAGATCGGCGTTCGAGGCGCCGGTGGCCATGTTGCGGGTATATTGCTCATGCCCTGGCGTATCGGCGGCAATGAACTTGCGCTTGTCGGTCTCAAAGTACCGATAGGCGACGTCGATGGTGATGCCCTGCTCGCGCTCGGCCTGCAATCCGTCAACCAGCAGCGCCAGATCGACAGTATCGCCTTGGGTGCCGTACTTGTGGCTCTCGACCACGGTGGCGGAAAGCTGATCCTCGAAGACGGTTTTAGAATCGTAAAGCAACCGGCCAAGCAAGGTCGACTTGCCGTCATCCACCGATCCGCAGGTTATGAAGCGCAACTGATCCTTACGATCCTGCGCGGCGAGAAAGAGGTCGATATCGATCTTAACCGAGGCGGTATCGTCGGCATGCGACATCAGAAATACCCCTCCTGCTTCTTCTTTTCCATCGACCCAATCTGGTCGTTATCGATCAACCGGCCCTGGCGCTCAGAGCCACGCCTTTGCAGCAGCTCCAGAATGATGTTGGCAACCGTGGTGGCCGAGGACGGAACAGCTCCAGTTAAAGGATAGCAACCGAGGGTGCGAAAACGGACCCGCATGCTCTCTGGTTGCTCACCCGGTTCCAGCGGCAAACGGTCGTCATCGACCATCACCAATACCCCGTCGCGCCGAACCACGGGCCGGGGAGCCGCTAAATACAGCGGTACGATGGGGATACCCTCGCGATGAATGTATTGCCAGATGTCGAGCTCGGTCCAATTAGACAGCGGAAAGACCCGGACGCTCTCACCCGGCGCGATACGCGTATTGTAGAGATTCCACAGTTCCGGTCGCTGGTTCTTCGGATCCCAGCGATGGGCCGCGGTGCGGAACGAGAACACCCGCTCCTTGGCCCGTGACTTCTCCTCATCCCGGCGCGCGCCGCCAAAGGCCGCGTCGAACCCATGCGCGTCTAAGGCCTGCTTGAGTGCATCGGTTTTCATCACATCGGTATGGATCTTCGAGCCATGGCTGAACGGACCGACGCCGCGCGCCACGCCATCGGCGTTGATATGCACGATCAAGTCGAGACCGTAACGGGCCGCGATCTCGTCGCGAAACCGGATCATCTCCTGAAACTTCCAGGTCGTGTCCACATGCAGCAGCGGAAATGGCAGCTTACCCGGCGCGAAGGCCTTCATCGCCAAATGCAGCATCACAGCGGAGTCTTTACCGATCGAATAAAGCATCACCGGGTTACGAAACTCAGCCGCCACCTCGCGGATAATGTGAATGCTTTCGGATTCGAGCCGGTCCAAATGCGATAGCCGCGCTGCGGTCGCCGACGGGTCGGTCGTGGCGACGGCTTGCAGTGGTCGATCCAGGGTTTCATTCGGCTTGACCAACAAAATGCTCCTTTGCCGTATGCAGCCCGCGTAACAGCTGGCCGAACAGTGGATATACGGGCGGCGGAGCAGTTTCAATCCATCGGGTCGAAAGTACCCCCAATTTTATGCGCAACCACCCGCTCTTGCGGTACAATGCGACCCATGCGTGAACTTGATACCATATTCTCACCGCCCGCCTCGCTCGCCGCCATGCTGGACGAAAGCAAGCGTGCGGTGGTGTTCACCGGGGCCGGCATGTCGACGGAGTCGGGCATTCCCGATTTCCGCAGCCCCGGCGGTATCTGGACCAAGATGGCGCCGATCCAATTCCAGGATTTCCTTGCCAGCGACGAGATGCGCCGGGAGTCCTGGCGCCGAAAATTCGCCATGGAGGAAACCTTTGCCCAGGCAGAACCCAACCTTGGGCACCATGCGGTCGCCGAACTGGTCCGACGCGGTACGGTTGCCGCGATCATTACCCAGAACATCGACAATCTGCATCAGGTTTCCGGTATTCCAGCAGACAAGGTCATAGAGCTGCACGGCAACAGCACCTACGCCAGCTGTCTTGACTGCGGCGCCCGGCACGAGCTTGACGTCATCAAACAAAGCTTTATCGGTCGCGAGGTATTGCCAGAATGCCAGTCTTGCGGCGGCATGGTGAAGACGGCGACGATTTCGTTCGGCCAATCAATGCCGATTGAGCCGATGCAACGGGCCGAGGAAGAAACCCTGGCTTGTGACCTGTTCATCGTTATCGGATCTTCACTCGTGGTTCACCCCGCGGCTTCGTTTCCTCTGATCGCCAAACGCAACGGCGCTCGATTGGTGATTCTTAACCGGGAACCGACACCCTTGGATGACCATGCCGATTTAGTCCTTCACGAAGAAATCGGCCCAATACTTTCAACCATGGTTCCAGTAACCTGATCTCCACCGCTAAATAGATAAACCTGAAACAAGAGAATGCTCATGTCTATGGAACTTATCCTTCTGCTTTGGGCTACCGGATTAACCGTCGTGCAAGCCTTGATCGCGGTCCTCGGGTCAATTTTTCAAGTCGGTTTACCAGCGCTTGCCGGCAATCGCGAATCGTTACCGGAAATTCAAGGCTGGGCGGGCCGCGCCGGTCGGGCGCATCGTAACATGCTGGAAAGCTTGGTGTTCTTCGCGATCTTGGTTCTGGTCGCCCAAGAAATGGGAACAACCAATGCGATGACCGTGCTCGGCGCACAATTATTCTTCTGGGGACGCCTTGCCTACGCCGGTGTCTACCTCGTCGGTATTCCCTGGGTGCGGACCGGTACTTGGGGGGTCTCACTGGCTGGGCTGGTGCTAATTTTCCTCCAGCTGATCTAACCAACACCCTGCGGCGCAGGGCTATCACGTGGAATCTCACCCATCATCCTAGCGGACGGCGGGATGACGGGTGAGCACGTTCACTGTAACTAACGGGCGGGAAATAGGAGCAATATATTCCCATTTTTCGCCTTTATCGGCCATTCACACAAACCAGCGGCCTCGGGTTACGGCCCTGCCGTCCGGCCGGGCCGACGGGTATTTTTCACCCGACACCAGTGAGGGAAGGCTCGGATGACTGTTTCGTGCATTCTATTTGATTCGGATACCACGATCGGCCGCGAGGATTTCCGTGAGAAATGGGTCCAAGCCATCCTCAAAGATAAATGAGACGCGGGCGATGGCAAACAACGATCGACGTTTAATGTCCCGGGCGCCGCCGCGCATCCGCGAGGACGCCGCGAACCGAGAGCCAACAGCCGCCCCTCATTCCCTCAACAGCCCGAGTTATCCTCACCCGTCGGCAGCTTGGTGCGGCACATCCTCGCGCCGCTCAGTTCCACATCGGGCATACTAGCACCGGTGAAATCGACGTCAGTGAGGTTGGCATTAGTGAATTTCGCTGCCCAAAGCGAGGCGTTGGAAAATTTGGATCCCGCGAGGTCAGCGCCAGTAAAATTGACATTCGGCAGTTGAGCACCGCTGAAATCCACTCCTTTAGCGTCACTATCAGTGAAATTTGTCTCACTAAGATTCGCACCCACGAAATTCGCGCTGGTCAGCTTGGCACCAACCATATTCGCACGCGTGACGCTCGCGTTGGCCAGATTGGCACGGGTGAGGTTAAGTCCGGGCGCCTCGGCATGGTGGAAAATCGCCCGCTCGAGGTTTACGTCGGTCATATTCGCGTCGGTCAGAATCGCCTGCAAGAAGCTGGCCCCCTCGAGATTGGCGGTCGTGAAATTCGCATTGACGAGGGTAGTGCCGCTAAAGTCGACATTGGTCATGTCAGCGCCAATGAACGTGGCGTCCCTGGCGATAGCCCTGCCGAGTACAGTCCAGACAAACGTTCCGCCGTCGAGCTTGGCGCCAACCAGATCCGACCACCAAAAATTCGCGTGGGACATGTTGGCGCCGGAAAGGTCGGCCCCAGATAGATCGGTCCACCAAACATTGGCGGTTGTCAACTGGGCTCCACTTAAATCCCGCCCAACAAAATCCTCGGACCAAAGCGACGCACCAGTCAGGTTACAGTCTGGGCAGTCTCGCTCGGTCTTCAGACGTTCAAGGTCGCGTGGGTCATAGCCACCGGGGCCGGAGAGGATAGCGATAAATACGCCGACCAACATCAGCACAAAGGCGGCTACCGCCGACGCAGCATAGACAAAGCGGCGCTTTCGCCGATTACGGGGTAGGAATGGGAGTGTCATGATCTATCCGGCGGGTCTTAAGTTACCGCACGGTAATACAATATATCGAACGGAAATGATTGGACCTTGAAATTCGAGCAGGAGCCGGATCAGCCAAGCCAACGCTTACGGCGCCTGTAGTGTTTAACGTCACGGAAGCTGCGTTTTTCGTCACCGGCCATCCCCAAATAGAATTCCTTGATGTCGGCGTTATCCCGCAACTCCTCGGCCGGCCCTTGCAGAACGATGGCGCCATTTTCCATGACATAGCCGAAATCGGCGAATTCAAGCGCCAAGGTCGCGTTCTGTTCCACGATCAGGAAGGTCACGTTTTCCTGCTTACGCAAATTTGTCACGATACCAAATATTTCCTCGACGATCATTGGTGCCAACCCAAGCGACGGTTCGTCGAGAAGGATCATGTTTGGATCGGACATCAACGCCCGACCGACCGCCAGCATTTGCTGCTCGCCGCCGGATAAATACCCCGCAACAGCATGCCGTCGTTCCGCGATCTTCGGGAAATAGTCGTAAACCTTCTCCATGTTCGTCCGCATTTTCACGGTACTGGAGACGATATGTGCCCCGGCGATCAGATTTTCCTCGGCGGTGAGATTGGTGAAAACCCGTCGCCCCTCGAAAACCTGTACAATACCGAGTTTGACCACATCGTGGGGACGCATTCGATCAATCCGTTTGCCCTTGAATTCGATCGAGCCCCTAGTCACATCACCACGCTCGGTACGCAGCACCCCGGAGATCGCTTTCAGGGTCGTGGTCTTGCCCGCCCCGTTAGCGCCTAGAACAGTAGTAATGCGGCCCTCGGTGGCCTCTATAGACACGCCCTTGAGGACCAGGATGACGCCATCGTAGATGACTTCGATGTTGTTCAGGACCAGCACGGCACCACTCGCTTTGTTCAGAGGAAGGAATGGCCGGCCCGGAATTTCTCCAGGCCGGCCTCTCGCTTAAGGATCAGTGGGCTAACACCATTTCCATCACGACGTCGCGATAGCCCTGGAACCACTCGGTTACCGGGACGAAACCCTCGCCTTTGACCTCGAAGATCTGGACCCATCCACCGCCCTCGTGGTCTTCCGCGGTGATTTTCATCGGAGGCAGAAGGCCGCCCACGGTGAAGTTCTCGATCTGCTCAAAGCCCAACTTTACATCGGCACCGACAATGTCGCCGCTGCCCTTGGCTTTGATGGCATTATCTATCGCCTTCAAATGTAGAGCCCCGGTCAGCACGCCCCGATTGTAATACACCGAGGTGTTCATTTCCCGGGGCGTTTTCTTACCTTCAGACTTGTAGAGCGCCTTGATCTCGTCAAGTATCGAAAACTTCTGTCCGGCACCAGCGAACTGCATAACGTAGAAACCCTGAGCCTTGTGCCAGCCGCCTGCTCCCATAATATTTGACTCAGCGCCCGCCCAAACTAAACCGACCATCCTGTTGAGCGGAAAGCCGTTACGGGTCATTTCGTTCAACGACACCGATGGCGCCTTGCCAAAAGTATGGTTGATCACAAAATCAGCCTTATAACGGCGCGCGATGTCCTGCACTTGGACCTTCATCTCCACGCCTGGCGGGGGAACCGCGAACTCGCGCAGATCAAAGCCTTCCAGCTCCGCCAACTTATGTATAACGGGAAGTGGTTCACGGCCAGCTGGGTTATCATAGAAGAGGTAGGCGATCTTCTTACCTTTGAGGCCGCCCATCTTTTCCTTGGCGAACGCAACCGCCGCTGCACCCTGCGACCAATAGGTGGCCGCGACAGGGAACACGTACGGAAATTTAAGGCCATTGGCTGCGGCTGCTGACCCAAATCCCGGGCTGGTGCCTGGAATCTTGTCTGCATTAAGCAATGGGGTCAGAGCCTGGGTATGCGGCGTGCCGTAAATCATAACGCTAACCGCACCCTCGGCCTTGAAGCGCTGATAGGCTTCCATTCCCGGCGGGACCTTATACTCATGGTCGATTTCCAGGATCTTGACGGTATGGCCTCCCGTAAGACCGCCCTTGGAATTCATTAGTTTTACATAATCATGAACGCCGGGGCATAGGAATGTCCCAACGGTTTGCGTTGGACCGGTGCGATCACACATAAGACCAACAATAATTTCTTTGGATTGTGCCGCCGATACTTGCAACGTAGCCGCCGCTACTACACCTGCCGCTAGCAGGCTCGATCTCACGTATTTCATGCCTAACCTCCCTGTTTTTTTCTTGATTTACACCACCGGTGCTCGGTTTAGGCCAGCCCCGTTAGTGCGAGAACGGCCAAACGCGGAAGTAGTTTCTTATATTAAGCCAGAGTTTGCTCAACCCCTCCGGCTCAACCACTAGGAAGACAATGATCAATCCCCCAAACAAAATCAGCCGCATCTGGGCGATTACCTGGGCCAGATACACGCCGTCGACGAAATAAACGCCGACCACCTCCATGAAGATCCGCACCGCCACCGGCAGCAGGGTGATGAAAATCGCCCCGAATATCGAACCGAGAACCGACCCCAGGCCACCAATGATGATCATCGCCAGATAGTCGATTGAGATCGGCAGTGTGAACATTTCGTAATTCGCGATGCCGAGGTAGTAGGTGTACATCACCCCCGCGACCCCGGCGTAGAACGACGAAATTCCAAAAGCCAAAAGCTTGTAGCGATACACGTTGATGCCGATGATCTCGGCCGCAATCTCTTGGTCTCGGATCGCGATAAATGCGCGCCCGATCCGGCTGCGCACCAGATTAAGCGCTCCGACGACCGCCAGAGCCAAGACGACCATCAGGAAAAAATACATCTCCCGCTGGGTATCCATTTCCCAACCGAAAAGGTTCGGGCGTGGCACCGCGATCGAGGCCTGGACACCACCGGAAATCGCCGGCGTATGATTGATGATCCATTCGATGATGAACTGCGCCGCCAGGGTCGCGATAGCCAGATACAGCCCCTTGACCCGAAGCGACGGCAATCCAACCAGTATACCGACAAACATCGCCATGAACCCGCCAGCTGGCAAGGTTATCCAAAACGGCAGATCCAATTTGGTAGCCAGATTGGCGGCGGTGTAGGCACCGACCGACATGAAGGCCGCGTGGCCGACCGATATCTGCCCAGTATAACCGACCAGGATGTTAAGCCCCAGCGCGCCGACGGAGGCGATCGCGCAAAGATTGATGATCGACAGGTAGTAGTCGGACATGATCAACGGAAACAGACCGAAGAACAGCAATATGAACACGGTTATGGCAATCTTGGCGTTCGGAAGCGGAAAAAGCTCCATATCGGCCGCGTAGGTCGTCTTGTAGTAGCCGCTCTCTCGATGCAACATTAACTGACTCCGCCGCCGCTTAGATACGCTCGATAATCGGTTTGCCAAAGATGCCGTACGGTCTGATCATTAAGACAAGAATCATCAACACATAGGGCGTGAAATCCTTGGTGCCGCCGCCAACGTAAGGGTCGATGTAACCCGCCGCCAACGCCTCCACCACGCCGACGATGATACCCCCGACGATGACACCAATGATCGAATCCAGACCGCCCAGGATCACCACCGGGAACACTTTCAGGCCCAGCTGGGCAAGCTGAGTGTCGACCCCGATCGCGCTACCCCAGACGACACCGCCTAGAAGAGCGACCACCCCAGCCAACATCCAGGCCAGCGCGAAGTAGCGTTCCACGTTGATGCCCATCGCCATCGAGACCTGATGACTGTCGGCCACCGCGCGCATCGCCACGCCCTTGCGGCTTTTCATGAAAAACCACCCGAACAACGCCAAGAACCCCAGACTGATACCAGCTCCCAACAAATCGATCGGGATCAGGAAAAATGGCCCCCAAATTATTGGGTCATCGGGAATCGGCAGGTTAATCGGCTGGGTCTCGGCGCCAAAGATCAGCGGCCCCAAGCCGCGGAACAAGAATGCCAACCCGATTGTAGCCATGATAATCGCGACAATCGGTCGACCAATCATCGGGCGAAGCACAAATCGTTCCAACCCCATGTTGAACAACAACATGAAGATAAGACCGCCGGCCAGGGCCACGATCAACGGCACCCCGTACATTTGCAGCAAACCCGCTGTGACGATCGCCGCGATCATGCAGAATTCACCCTGGGCGAAGTTAATCGCGTCGGTGGATTTGTAGATCAGCACGAAGCCGACAGCAACCAGGGAGTACATCAACCCGGTCAGGATGCCGTTGGTAAACAGCTCGAAGAAAAATTGCCATTCCATTATCCGGCCTCCTACGCCGCGTCCTGGATTATCAAATGCGAGTCGACCTGCGAACGCGTGCCATCCTCGAACGTGACATCGAGCTTCAATTCAATATTATCCGCGCCGCCGTAGAAAGCTTCCACGACGGGCCCATATTTCTCGGCGATATAGGAGCGACGCAACTTGCGGGTCCGAGTAACCTCGTTATCGTCGGCGTCCAGGTCCTTGGTCAGCAACAGGAAGCGCTTGACCCTGGAGACCTCGGGGATCCCTATGTTTATCTTGCGGATTTCCTCGGCGATCAACGTGCGAACCTCATTTTTACTGCTGAGATCGACATAGTTGGTATAGGGAAGATTATCCTTATCCGCCCAGTTCCCGACCGAGTCGAAATCAATCGCTACCATCGCGGTAACAAAAGGATGGCCGTCACCGAAGGCCACGACTTCATTGATATAGGGACTGTACTTCAGTTTCAGTTCGATGAACTGCGGCGCGAATGGTGTGCCGTCGGCGAGCTTGCCAACATCCTTGGCACGATCGATCACCACGAGATGGCCGCGCTCGTTGATCAGACCGGCATCGCCTGTGCGGTACCAGCCATCGTCGGTCAGGACCTCGTTGGTCTTTGCGTCTTCCTTGAAATATCCCTTGAAAACCCCGGGCGAGCGCACCATCAGCTCGCTATTCGCCTCGTCGACCTTGATTTCGATCCCCTCGCTGGCCGGCCCCACGGTGTCGGAATTAGCCTGACCATTCGGTTGCAAGGAAACAAGTCCAGTCATTTCGGTCATGCCATAGACCTGCTTGAGGTTGATCCCGATACCCCGGAAAAACCGGAAAACATCCGGCCCCAACGGCGCCCCGCCCGTCAAACACCAGCGCGCGCGGCGCAAGCCGAGCTGATCTCGCAGTGGCCCATAGACCAGAAACTCGCCAATCGCATGCTTCAAGGAAAGGCCGGCCGATATGTCTTGCCCCTCGGCCTTCCGGTTCTCGACTTCAAGCGCGACATTCTGAAAATACTGGAAAACATTGCGCTTCAAAGGCGAGGCATCCGACGCCCGGACCTGGAGCTTCGTCAACATGCCCTCCCAGACACGTGGCGCGCCTATTATGCCGGTGGGACCGATCTCACGCATGTCCCGTTCCAACGTATCCGGCGTTTCCGGGCAGTTCGTCGCGCACCCCGAAAGCAAGCTGACACAAGTTCCGTAAAGCGTTTCTCCAACCCAGGCTAATGGCAAATACGCCAGGAAATCGTCGGTGATCCGAACATCCTCGGCCGCAAGGTAGGACTGCGTCGTCTTTATAAAATTATCATGGCTCAGCAGCACACCCTTAGGCTGACCGGTGGTCCCGGATGTGTAGTTGATTAGCGCCACGTCATCGGGCTTCACTTTTGCGACCTCGGCCTCGAAATAGCCTTGGTTTTTCGCGCCGAAGTCGCGGCCGAGCGCCTGAACATCCTCGAAGGATTTCAAGATATCCACATCGTAACCACGCAGGCCACGAGGGTAGTCGTAAATTAAACATTTCAAATTTGGCAACTGGTCACGGATCTCCAGAACCTTGTCGACCTGCTCCTGATCCACGGCAACGATTACCGATGCCGCACAATGCGCCAGAACGAAACTCATCTCCGTCGCAATGGCCTCGTGATAGACCGGAACCGCCTGACCACCGAGACACATGGCGGAAAACTGAGCCCAATACAGTCTCGGGCGGTTGTTCCCAATTAACGCAACCTTGTCATCCTTGCCGAAGCCAAGGCTGGCCAGCCCAAGCGAGAAATCCTGAACGTTCTCCAAGTATTCCGACCACGTAAACGTAAGCCAAATCCCGAGATTCTTCTCGCGAATGGCCGGAGCCTTGGCGTATTTGCCGTCCGTGCCGTTACGCTGCAAATAGGCTGGAATGGTGGCCAGCTCCGCCATGGCAAACTACTCCTTATTACCGGTGCCGAGATAGGCATCAATCACGCCCTGATCCGCCCGCACGTGATCGGGCGAGCCCTCAGCGATTTTCGAACCCTGGTCGAGCACCACGACGTGGTCGGAAATATCCATCACCACGCCCATGTCATGCTCAATCAGCACCATTGTCGTGCCCCACTCGTCATTCACGTCGAGGACATAGCGGACCATGTCCTCTTTTTCTTCCTGGTTCATACCGGCCATCGGCTCGTCCAGCAGCAGCAAGGTCGGATCGACCGCCAGCGCGCGCCCAAGCTCAACCCGTTTCTGCAAACCGTAAGCGAGCGCTCCAGTCGGTTGCTTGCGCAAATCGGACAATTTAAGGAAGTCGATGATCTCCTCGACCCGGCCCCGGTGCTCGACCTCTTCCTTTTGCGCCGCGCCCCAATAAAGCATCGATGACATCACACCGGATTTCATGTGGACATGCCGGCCGAGCATGAGGTTCTCGAGAACCGTCAGCCCTTTAAACAGCGCAATATTCTGAAAGGTACGCGCAATACCCAAGGACGCACGATTGGCCGGGGTCATTACGGTGATATCGGTATCCTCGAAATAGATCGAGCCTTCGTCGGGATGATAGAAACCACTGATCATATTGAGCAGCGTGGTCTTGCCGGCACCATTCGGGCCGATGATCGAAAAGATCATCCCCCTGGGCACATCGACGCTGATGCCTCTAACTGCCCGGACGCCGCCGAAGCTCTTGGAAACATCCGTAACGGACAGCTTGACGGATCCCTCCACCGCGTCGATTTCCGACATTGCCACGCCTTAGCCTCCCCGTCTCGTGAGCTCGGATCCAGACAATGCCAACGGCACCATCATCGCCAAGCCTCATAATTTTGCGAGATCTTGTAGTACCGCGAAGCTTTCGGCAAGCCATTGATTACAACTACGTACGAAAGGTATCACAGCGCCATCAAGATCAGCCTTGTGCTGCGATTCCAATATATTGAACATAAGGAGAAATTCGTCCCCCGTAGGATAACGCCAATTAACGACGCAAACTCATGGAGAGCATCAAGGAGAGTACAAAGACCCCGGCTCCCACCATATAAGCCGGCGTATAGGATCCGACGGCATCGAAAATCAACCCGCTGAGCAAAGGCCCGCCCGCGCCGACGATACCAATCAACGCGAGTATCGCGCCCATCAGCGCCCCGACCGATCGTACCCCGAACAGGGCAACGCTGATGGTCGTGAGTTGGGTCGCTGCGCCGCCGAAGCCGAAGCCGAAAATTGCCGTCATCACCAGCAACATCTGTGCGTCCACCGAAAACGCCAGAGCAAACATCGACGTCGCCGAGATGACGATCGAAATCTGGTAGGCGCACAGCTCACCGAATCGGTCGCTGGTCATGCCCATGGCAATTTTGCCGAGGCCATTGCCGGCGCCAAACGCGACCACCGCGAGCGCCGCGAACTGAAGATTGAAACCTTTCTCAAGAATATAAGGGGCTAATTGCACGTAGACGATGGCGCCGCCGAACCACCAGAACCCAAAAGTTAGGGTCATCCGCCAAAATAGCCAGGTTCGAACGATTGCCCCGATGTCATCCGACCCGACCTCAATCGAGTGGCGCGATGCCGAAGCATCACCGGTGCCGGTGCCGGCGCTTTGGTGGCCACGTTCCCCATCGCTTGGTTCATTCGGGCGGTCCGCTGCCCCATAGGCCGCCGTCCCCTTCGAGTTTGGGTCGCGGTCCAGAAACAAAGCCGCCACGACAATCAATCCACCGGAGATCAAACCAAGCCAGAGATAGGCCTCTCGCCAGCCGACCTGTTGAATGAGGCTATCGGCAAGCGGGGCGACAAAGAATGTACCGGTGCCGCCTCCCAGCGACCCGATCCCCACCGCCAGCCCCCGACGAGTCACGAACCACCGGGAGATCGTCGACACCAATGGGGCCCAGGCGGCTCCCATGCCAATCGCCGTCAATCCGCCATACAGCGCGTAAAGATGCCAGATCTCGGTGATAAACGCCCCAAGGCTGGTGCCACATCCGAAGATCGCCCCGCCGACCGCGATGGTCCGCCGCGGCCCGAAGCGATCAACACACCAGCCCACGGGCAGCGCGAAAAGCCCGTAGGCGATCAACCCCGCCGACATGGCGCCGGAGATCGCGGCGCGGCTCCAACCAAACTCCTCGACCAAAAGGGGATAAAACAAGGTGAATGAGAAATACGTGCCGTAACCACAAACCCCAACCACCAAACAGGCGCCAACGATGACCCAGCCGTAATGCATAAAAACCCTCATGAAAATAGCCGAGGCGTGGGCGGCGTGACACCTTTCGTCCAAACTGTATACACAAACACGGGGTTGGGTCATGGCCGCGCAAGACCATGCCGCAAGAACGCTCCATCAGGCGGTGCGTGACTATCTGCCCAGCAAGAATGATCCAATCATACAGCGGTTAAGCCGCAAATTCCCGACCACACCAGCCGCGCGCGCTAAATCTGGGCGGCCTCGATAAACGCCACCCATTCCTCTTCGCTTAGGATCTCGACGCCGAGCGCCTCTGCCTTGGCGGCCTTCGAGCCCGCGTCGGCCCCGGCCACCACGTAATCGGTTTTTTTCGAAACCGACCCGGCGACCTTGGCACCCATGCTCTCGGCCCGGGCTTTGGCCTCGGCGCGACTCATGGTGGTCAGCGTGCCGGTGAACACCACGGTCTTGCCGACCACCGGACCTTCGCTGGTCACCGGCGCGGCGAAGGCTTGGATATCGAGTTCATTCTCCAGATCAGCGACGATGTCGCAGTTCGGTTTCTCGGTGAAAAAGCTGATCAAGTCATTGGCAACCGAGGCGCCGATCTGGTCGATGTTGAGCAGGTCGGTCAGCGCATCGTTAGTTTCGCCGCCACCCTCTTCGACCTTTTCCCCGGCCGCCAACATCGCCGTGCGCCAAGCGTCCAGGGTGCCGTAATTGATCGCCAGCAGTCGCGCGGTGGCTTGCCCAACCTGGCGGATACCGAGCGCATAGATAAATTTATCCAATCCGATCGCCCGCCGACTTTCGATCCCCGCCGACAGGTTGTCCACCGATTTATCACCCCAACCCTCGCGTTTTCGAAGGTCCGCCGCATGGTTTTTCAGGCGAAAGATGTCGCCGGGATGGGCGATCAGTTTGTCGTCCCAGAATGCCTGGATCTGTTTCTCGCCCAGCCCATCGATGTCGAAGGCGTCACGAGAGACGAAATGCTTCAAGCGTTCCACCGCCTGGAACGGGCAGGCCAGACCGCCGGTGCAACGCCGGATCGCCTCGCCTTCCGGACGCACCGCCTCGGCCGCGACCGGGCACGGGCAAATCGTTGGAAAATCATAGGGCACACTATCCGCCGGGCGTTTGGCTTTGATCGCCCGGACCACCTGTGGGATCACATCGCCGGCCCGTTGGATGACCACGGTATCGCCGATCCGCACGCCCTTGCGAGCGATCTCGTCCTCGTTGTGCAAGGTCGCGTTGGAGACCACGACGCCGCCGACCGTCACCGGCTCAAGCCGGGCCACCGGGGTCAATGCACCGGTGCGGCCTACTTGGGTATCGATCGCCCGGAGGATGGTTTCCGCCTGCTCGGCCGGGAATTTATGAGCGATCGCCCAGCGCGGCGCCCGGCTGACCATACCCAGGCGATCCTGCCAATCCAGGCGGTTCACCTTGTAGACCACCCCGTCGATGTCATAGGGCAAGCTCGCTCTCTGCTCGCCGATGCCCCCACGGCAGGCCAGGGCGTCCTCGACCGTAGCGCAAAGCCGGGTCAGTTGATTGGTCTCAAAGCCCCAATCCCCCAGTTTGTTGAGAAACCCCATCTGGGTATCAGCCGGTCGTTCCGACACCTCACCCCAGCTGTAGGCGAAGAACTGGAGCTTGCGTTTGGCAGTGATCGAGTGGTCCAATTGCCGTAAGGACCCGGCCGCCGCGTTGCGTGGATTGGCGAAAACCTTGGCGCCGACCGCCGTCTGCGCCGCATTCAACTCCTGGAAGGCGTCCTTCCGCATATAGACCTCGCCGCGCACCTCCAGCACGCCCGGAGCCGCGCCGGCGAGGCGCTCAGGAATGCCGCCGATCGTGCGCAGGTTGCGAGTAATATCCTCGCCAACCGCCCCATCGCCACGCGTCGCACCCAGGATGAACCGACCGTTCTCATAGCGCAGCGAGGCGGAAAGCCCGTCGATCTTTGGCTCGGCAACCAGTTCGACAACCGTATGCTCGCTCAGCGAGAGGAAGCGCCGGACCCGAACAGCAAATTCGCGCACCTCATCACCATCGAAGGCATTGGCCAGCGACAGCATTGGGCGACGGTGGGTTATCTTGGAAAACCCGGCAACCGGCGCCGCCCCGACGCTGATCGTCGGGGCGAGGGTTTTGACAAGGCTAGGAAAGCGCACGGCGAGCATCTCGAAACGCCGACGCAGGGCATCGTAATCAGCATCCGAGATCTCCGGATCGTCCTGGCCATGATAGCGCGCATCATGATGCGCGATCTCGGCGGCCAACTCTCTCAAGACGGGCTCGGCGTCAAAGATCGTCAGATCCTTGGAGGGGGGTGATTCGGTGCTGGTGCCCATCTCAAGCTCCGGAGGATCGCTGCAAAAGGCTCGCAGCGGCGGCTCGGGCCTCGTTGGTGATCACTTCGCCGGAGAGCATCCGGGCGATCTCCTCTTGACGCTCGGCCTGGTCAAGGGTCGTCGCGGTGGTGACCAGTCGATCACCGGTGCCCGACTTGGCGATACGCCAATGCTCGCCCCCCTTGGCGGCGACTTGCGGAGAGTGAGTCACTACCAGAACCTGTAATCGCGCGCCGAGTTTCTGCAACCGCTCGCCCACCGCCGCCGCAACTGCCCCACCGACCCCAGCGTCAACTTCGTCGAAGATCAGGGTCGGCAATGGGTTCGCCGCAGCCAGCGCCACCCTCAATGCCAGCAGGAGACGCGACAGCTCGCCGCCGGAAGCAATCCGGTTGAGTTGCCCCAGCGGCGTTCCGGGGTTGGTCGAAACCTGAAAGACGGCCCGGTCCAGCCCATGCTCGGCCCAATGGTTTTCCGCTAAGGCCTCCAGCGCGGTCTTGAAACGAGCCTTCTCCAGACGGAGCGGCGGAAGTTCGTCCATGACCGCGCCATCCAAGCGAGCAGCGGCCTCGGCACGGCTGGCGGAGAGCTGTTTAGCGACCTTGAAATAGATCTTGCGCGCCGTTTTCGTCGCCTGTTCCAGCGCCGCGAGCACACCACCTTCGGCGTCCATCGCCTCAAGCTCGACCACCAGTTCGGCGTGCAACTCGGACAGGGTCGCCGGCTCAACGCCATGCTTGCGGGCCAAGGCTCTCAAGGCGTGCAGGCGGTCGTCGACTTCCTCCAAACGTACGGTATCGGCCTCGATACCCTGGGCGATACCCACCAAGGCGGTTTCCGCCTCCTGCAACTCGACCGACGCCCGATCCAGAGCGGCCAACGCTGTCCCCAGGCGATTACCGGCTCGCTCCTCTATCCGCTCAAGCGCCCGCTGGGCCGCCGCGACCATTGCTTCGGCGCCACTGCCGTCCCCGGCCACCATCTCTAACGCCTGTCCCATGCCCTCGATAACCTGATCGGCATTGGTGAGCATAGTGCGCATTTCGCTAAGCGCGCGCTCTTCGCCCGGCCGTAGAGCCAATTGATCAAGCTCCGCCACTGCATCACGCAAATACTCTTCGCGAGCCCGGACTTTCTCGATATCGACGCTGGCCTTCGCATGAGTCGACCGAGCCTCGACCCAGGCCCCAAAGGCGGCGGTGGTTTCGCGCAGAAGTCCGCCATGGTCGGCAAAATCGTCAAGAAACTGGCGGTGAGTACCCGGGTCGAGCAAGCCATGGGCATCGAACTGCCCCTGGATTTCCACCAAGGCGTCACCAAGCCGACGCAGGGTTCCGACGCTGACGGGTTGATCATCGACGAAAGCGCGGCTGCGACCGTCGAGCGACACCACACGGCGCAGCTGTAGGGCGCCATCGCGCACCGCATCAGCCGTTAAGCCAACCTGATCAAGCACGTCATCCACCGGTTTAGTGTCGGAAAACTCAAAGCTGGCGGTAACACTGGCCTGGGTCGCGCCATGGCGCACCAAACCGCTATCGGCCCGCGCGCCCAACGCCAGGCCCAACGCATCAAGCAAAATTGATTTCCCGGCCCCGGTCTCGCCGGTCAGAACCGACAAACCGGCGTTGAAGATCAGGTCGAGCCGGTCGACCAGAACAATGTCACGAATCGATAGCCCGCTGAGCATGGCCTGGTCAGAAGACCCACAGCCCGAGGCCGAGCAAGCCTTTGTCGTCCTCGCCTGCCCGATACGGCTGACCGGTGATCATCAATGCGTAACTGTCCTGGTACCACTGACTGCCCGGATAGTTGTGGCCGAGAACGGCGGCCGTCTTAGCGGCTTCCTCGGACAGACCCAAGGCCAGATAGGCTTCGGTCAACCGATGCAAGGCCTCGGGAACCTGTTCGGTTGTATCGAAATCGTGGATAACCGAGCGGAACCGGTTGACCGCCGCCAAATACTGCCCGCGGGTCAGATAAAAGCGACCGATCTCCATTTCCTTACCGGCGAGATGATTTCGCGCCAGATCTATTTTTAACCGCGCGTCGCGGGCGAATTTACTGCGCGGGAACCGTTTGATCACCTCGTTAAAGGTATCCAACGCATCACGGGTCAGCTTCTGGTCGCGACCGACATCGACGATCTGCTCATAAAAGGCCAAGCCTTTGAGATAATAGGCATAGTCGACGTTCGCGTTACTCGGGTTGAGTTGAATAAACCGATCCAAGGCGTTAACCGCATCATCGTATTGATTACTCTGATAGAGCGCGTAGGCCGCCATCAATTGCGCCTGGGTCGCCCACACCGAATATGGGTGCTGCCGCTCCACCTCGTCAAACAACGGGGCGGCGTCGCGGAAATTTCCGCCAAGGGCAGCATCGACGGCGGTGTTGTAAAGCTCCTCGACCGGCCGGTCCACATACTCAGCCTCTTTGGACTTCTCGCTTATGCCACCGCAACCGGCGCTGGCCAACAGGGCGGTGACGGCAAAAATCGCGATCAGCGGCCTAGAGAAAGTCTTGGGGGCGAATACCGAATACTGGCGCATGGTCACCGAATCAAGGGTTGCTGGACATCGGGCCTAGGATACGGCGTCACCGGGTTCGCGCCAAGCCCGACGCGCGCACTTTCTCAAGGGGCTTTTTGCCGAACCTTTCTCTACCAGGATCAGGGCCGCCGCCAGACAATACTCTCAATTCAAGGTTTCTTCCAAAAATCGAATGATCTTTTCCCAAGCGTCTTTTGACTGCGCCTCGCGATAACGATCGGGATTGCTGTCGTCCTGGAAACCATGACCAGCCCCGTCATAGCGATGGAAAACATGCGGGATACCGGCGCGGCTTAGGGCCGCATCAAGCTCATCAACATCCCCCGGAGAGGGATTTTGATCGTCACTTCCAAAGAGACCGAGCACCGAACAAGCCATTTGGTCGACCAGCCTGATCGGCGGTATCGCACCGTCCGCCAAGGGTATTTTTATGCGCCCGCCATAGAGCGTGACCAGGGCCTTCAATTTGGGATTGTGGCAAGCGCCGAGCCATGAGACCCGTCCACCCCAGCAATGACCGATAATACCTATACGTTCACCATCAACAGCCCGGTGGGATTGCAGCAGATCAAAACTCGCCGCGAGATCAGCAATCGCCCAATCATCGCGAAAGCCCTCGCGCTTGATAGTAATGCTGGCGTCAGCCGGCCACCAATGAAAGATCCAGGGCATGACAACCACATAACCGGCGGCCGCCAAACGTTCGCCAACACCAATCTGCCATGGGTCACCCTCAAACCCGGCATGGGCGACCGGGATGTGTTGGCAAACGATCAATCCGGGATGAGGCCCCTTACCTTCGGGCTCGAAGACCAGCACCTCCATCTCGCTGCCGAGAACCTTCACGGTTTGCTTGGCGTACATCGTCTCACTCCCAGCTTGGCGAGGATCAGGCTCGGATGACGCCAGCCCGCTTTAGCGCCGACACGTCATCGGCATCCAGGCCCAGCCAATCCGCAAGAACCGCGTCGGTATCACCGCCCACATCGGGCTCGAACCTGATCGAAGGATCGGGGCTGCCGTGAAAGCGTAACGGGCTGGTCGGCAGCACCACATCGCCCATGGTCGGATGGTGAACATCCTGCAGCATACCCCGCTCGTGCATATGCGCATCCGACGTCACCTCGACTAGGTCGCGGACCGGGGCGGCAGGCACCCGATTGGATCGCAGCATTTCAGCCGCTTCAGACTTGCTCAACCCCGACGTCCAAGCCTCGACAATCTCATCGATCGCCGCCTCGTGCTCGGCCCGCAGCGCTTGCGAGGAAAACCGTGGGTCGTCCTTGAGATCGCCCCGGGCAATGACTTCAAGCAGGTTTTGCCAATGCGCTTCCTGGACGCAAATGATCGCGATATGGCCGTCCGTCGTCGGATAAACATTGTACGGGGCCGAGGCACGGGTGGGATGCTGATTGCCGCGCCTGGGCGGTTGCTGCCAGCCATTGCGGTGCAAACTTGCGATATTGGAGGTGAGCACCGGATAGATCGCCTCCTGCATCGCCACCTCGACTACTCGGCCGCGGCCGGTCACCGAACGCTCGAACAGTGCGGTCATGATTCCCCCATAAAGATGCACGCCGCCAACGAAGTCACAGATCGCTAGCCCGGTCTTCAACGGCGGGCCGTCGGCCGGGCCATTGACGCTCATCACCCCACCGACCGCCTGCACGGTCAGATCCATCGCCAGATTGTCCCGGGCCGGGCCGGAAAGGCCATAACCGGTGCCCGACGCGTAGACCAGTCGAGGGTTGGCCGCCATTAACGTTTCGGCGCCCAGACCCAGGCGTTCCATGGCGCCGGGGGCAAAATTTTCCAACAACACATCAGCCTGACGAACCAGGCCCAGCAGCAATGCCTTGCCGTCAGCATGCTTCAGATCGATGGCCAGGCCGCGTTTGTTGGTGTTCAACATCGAAAATGACAACGGAATGCTACCGCCGCCGCGTTGGCGCAGCACCTCACCTTGGAGAGGCTCGACCTTAACCACATCGGCTCCGGCATGGGCGAGCAAAAATCCGGCATAAGGCCCGTTATAAATCTGCCCCAGGTCGAGGACTTTAACGCCCTCCAGCGGCCAACGCGGTTCGGGGTTGGTCATCCGATAGTCCTAGCCCTTAATGGATGCAATCTAACGCTTGGCACCGGTGAGACAAGCACTCGCAACATTTTATGTTTCGCCCGAGATTGACCCCAGGCTGACATATGCTCCCGGATATCGTTTTATGCATGCGGCGAACTCGCATACCCGATCACAAAAGAGAATCGTCCCAAGCTGCTTTGATGTGATCAATCCACCAGCCTCTCATCTCTCCACTGGGCTAAGATCATTTCCCCAGTATACCGACCTTTTCCGCCTTGGCGCGTAACCTCGCAGCCGATTTTGAGGCATCAGTGATAAACCGGTCGTGGGTACCGAAGCCGACCTCGTCGAGATCATCCTTTACAGATATTTCGAAAACGACGCGACGGCGATCGAGCGTCTTGACGGTGGCGGCGATTTCTACCGACATGCCCCTCAAGGTCGCGCCGACATGGGAAATATTAACCTGTGTACCGACCGAATCCTCGCCCTCATCCGCAAATTCCAGAATGTATTGCTTGCAGGTCTGTTCAATGTCTCGGATCATCTCCGGCGTGGCGTAGACATTGAATTCACCCCCGGCGACCGCAATAGTGCGTGGCTGGTCCACGGTGACACGCCGGGTGGTCGTATTACCTTCCTTCAACTTGTTCTGCATACCCAGTGTCCTCCATGTGTGGCGCGCGGTTTGATACTAAGGCTTTGATACGGTCCGACCTAAAGGATGGAAAAGCATTGTTGGATAATATTTCCTGGCGTCCGTTCCTGGCGCGACAGCGACGTTGCGCCGCTGGAGCGGAACGTTTGACTCTCTGCCGATAATGGACGCGGCGAGAAGTGACATCGGCGTTCCATACGCCGATTCACATGCTGAACGACATTGGGTCCGGGACAGATGCCCCGGACCCAATGTCGTCAACCCATGGAGACCGGACCCATAAAGTCCGGCTTACTGAGCGGTACGCCACGATGGCGCAGAATGTCGTAGGCTGTCGTGACGAAGAAGAAGAAGTTCGGCAAGCCGAACTGCTGCAAATAGGCAGCGCCTTTCATCTTCCGATTTTTGCCGCCGGCCGTCCAGACGATGTCCTTGTCCTCGGTACCCTCAATCTGCACCCGTGTCAGGGTCTTGACGAAGGCGACCGAGTCCTCAACACGCTTCTTGGCCTGGGCGAAGCTTGCGGCATCGACAGCCGCGAATTCCGGGCCCGCGACGCCGGCAAGACGGCCCGGCGTATTGCGACCAAAATCCGCCGCCTGACGGATCTGACGGGCCAGGCAGAACATATCCGGATACAGCCGATCGGACAAAAGTGCCGCTTCCTCGATCTTGTTGGCAGCGCAATGGGCGGCGGCCTTATCGATGATGGCCGCGAGAGCGCTAAGCTGTTGCGCGCAGATTGGAACGGACGCGTCGTACATGGAGAACGCCATGGGGTTTCCCTTTCTCGTTGAGATCAATCGGAAGGTTTTAGGCCGCCGTGGCTCGATTAACCATGGCGTTTGAGCCCCCTACCAGGGTGGCGAGGCCATCGACTTCACCGCGCATCACAGCATGACTTAATGAGCCTACCATCGGCAAGCGGGCGACATTAGTACATAGGTGAGTTCTGACGTGAAGCCACCCCAGCATTTGAACTTGGACCCTACCTAATTCTTAATATCCTAACATTCATTCATGTCGCGTAGCCGGCTCCCATACCAATGTTCCTTCCGATCTTGTCCCAGTGCCAATTATTAGATTTAGACCACCACCCCTAACGCAGCGAGGCGCCAATGATATCGCGAGCGATGACATGCTTCTGCACCTCGCTCGGTCCCTCACCGATGCGCCGGATTCGCATCTCGCGGAACCAGCGTTCCAATGGAAGGTCCTTGGCGACACCAAGCCCGCCATGGATCTGCATCGATCGATCAACCACCTTGAAACCATTCTCTGAGCAAACCAGCTTGGCGATCGCCGACTCGGTGCGAAACGGCTCCCCCCTATCAGCCTTGGAGGCCGCGTCGAGCACCAGCAACCGCGCCGTGCGAATATCGATCTCGTTTTCGACCAGCATCCACTGGATGCCCTGGCGCGACGAGAGCGGGGCGCCGAAAGTCTCGCGGATCTTCGAATATTCAATCGCCATCTCATGCGCCTTGATAGCGGCCCCCAGACATTCGGCGGCGTAAGGCACGCGCTGACGGGCCAATCGGTCATTGGCGATGGCGAAGCCGCCACCTTCCTCGCCAAGGATGTTTTCATGCGGCACCCTAAGATCCTCCATCTGGATCTCGGTCGCATATTTGGCCGAACGCAGGGTGTGCACCACACGGGCGACCTTAAAGCCGGGCCAATTAGTCTCGACGATGAAGGCGGTAACACCGGCACGCCCCGGCCCGCCAGTCCGCGCAAAGACCAACCCGTAATCCGCCCGATCGGCGCCGCTAATCCACAGCTTGGTGCCGTTCAGGACCCAATGGTCATTGCCATCACGGACCGCCCGGGTCTGGATGGCCCGGGCCGGGTCACTGCCGCCCGAGGGTTCTGACAGTCCAAAAAACACTCGCTTTTCGCCGCGCAACATCGGATAGAGATACTTTGCCTTTTGCGCTTCGGTCGCCTCGAACAACTGCGCCTGTCGGGCGCCCCCGAACGCATAGTAGCAAGGCGCATAGAGCCCGGCCCGATGCTGCCCGCACTCGATCGCGATAAGCACCCGGGTCACCATGTTGATGTCTGGGCCGCCATATTCTGGCGGCGTATCAAGGCCGTAGAGGCCCATTTCTTTGGTCTTAGCAACCAGGTCTGCAAGGACTTCCGGCGCTACCTCGTCGGCATCGGGATCAAGATTACCCTCAAGCGGCAGGATCTCCTGGCGCACGAAACGGCGCACCATGTCGACGATCATCGCCTGTTCTTCGCTGAGCGCGAAATCCATTGTCTAATTTCCCTCTTCAAACGGACGGTCGTCCTTCGGCAGGCTCAGGATCAAGAGCGCCAGCGGCGCTTTGGACACAAAAGTGCTCCTCATCCCAGGCCCGTCGACGGATACACGATACATCAGCCCGGGCCGCCACCGGGCCGTAAGCGGCCCAGCATGCGCGGATCGATATCCGTGTTCGCCTCCGGCAACCGGCCATAATCATGCTGAAAGGCCTGCAGCAACTCGGCGTGGCGGGTTCGGTAGGACATGTTGACCTCGACCCGGAACCGGGTGGCGCCGGCCAGCGGAGCGTCCATGGCCTTGGCCAATTCGCCCTTCAGACCAAATCTGGTGCGGGCATCGGCGACCCCGATATAGAGAATTTCACCCGCATCATTCGCCAGCTGATAGACACCGAGATGGCCGGCGATGAGCGCCAAATTCTCAGGCGTCAGCGCCTGCCAGGGTTTATCGAGACGTACCGCCATGCCAATCTCCCATGCCTGTCTCCGCTCAACTGCCGGTGAAAACCGGTGGGCGTTTTTCCAGTCGCGCGGCAATCCCGTCCTTGGCATCGTTGCTGCCCCGGGCGGCGCGGACCATCGTGTCGATATCCGCGTGATCAATGCCGTCACGGAACGCCAGCTCGCGCACGATCAGCGCTTTCATCGCCCGCAGCGACAGCGGTGCATTGGCGGCCAGCCGGTCAATGATCTTTTGCGCCTCGGCGTTGAGCTGATCCTCCGGCACGGCGCGGCAGATCACCCCATGGTCAGCCATCCAACGTGCCGGCATCGGCTCGCCAAGCAGCAGGATTTCCCGGGTCCCCACTGGCCCGGCGACCTCCATCAGTTTCTTGGTCAGGAACCAGGTCGGGGCCAGGCCAATCTGTGCAAGTGACATGCCGAAGCGCGCAGTCTCGGCAGCAACCACGAATTCGCAATGCAGCGCCATCTCGCACCCCCCGGCAATGGCCGCGCCTTGAACAATGGCGACGATAGGCAGCGGGTTCATCTCCATCGCATAGAACACCCGCTCGACCGGGCTTTCGCTACCGGTCGAGGGATTACGCTGCCGCTCCGCCAAGTCGATGCCGGCGCAGAACGACGGCCCTTCGCCGCGCACCACGATCACCCGGTCGTTTTTATCCGGCATCGCGGTGAACACGTCATACAGCGCGTCGAGCATCTCGACGTCCATCGCATTGCGCTTTTCCGGACGGTTCAGGATGACCGTTTTTACCGGCCCATCGGTTTCAACGCGCACTCGACCCATGGATGATTTCTCCCAGAGAATTCGACTCAAGCGAAGTTTACCGGAGTTTAACCCACGTGTTCGTCCACGTCTTCGCCTGCAGTGGCCATCGCCCCGAAACAGCGGTAGATATCACGATGCGGGACGAGCTTTTTCGGTGACCCAGATTCCGCCCAATACCAACGCCGTGGAAGACGGCGAAATGTTCGCCCAATAACAGCACACTGAAACCGGAGGCGAAGATCGGCACAAGATTGATGAAAACGCCGGCTCGTCCCGGGCCGATCAACTGGACCCCCCGCATGAAGAACAACTGCGAGGTGAAGGACGGAAACAACACCACGAAGCCGACGATCGCCCAGCCGTTCCGGGTCGGCCAGATCATCCCGCCGGACATCGCCTCCCAAATGGCGAAAGGCAGCGTCGCCAGCAGCGCCGCCGTCGCCATGACCGCGAACATCGCCAGGCCAGAAACCTCCGGGCGCTTGCGCAACAGCACCGCATAAATTGCGTAAACCAAGCAGGCGGCCACCATCAGCAAATCGCCGGTGTTGAAAACCAGCCCGAGCAGGTTGCGGGGATCTCCCTTGACGGTGACGACGGCAACGCCGAGGACGGTCACCAAAATGCCAGCACATTGCACCGGTGTTATCGCCGTGCGATAGGCCGCATAGCTACCAAGCAGCACAAATATCGGCAGCGCTCCCTGCAAAATGCCGAGATTGATCGCCGTCGTCGAATGGGCGGCGATGTAATAGAGGATGTTGAAGCCGGCAAAACCAATCCCGCCCATCATCATGAAATAACCTAGATGGGCGCGCAGCACCGGCGCTTCGGCAATGACACGCGGGCGGGCCACGATCCAAATCAGGATGACCACGCCCAGCCAGCGGAACAAGGTCAACAACATCGGCGAAATCTCGCCAACCGAGAGCCGTCCGGCGATCGCGTTACCGCCCCAACAGATGGCGCAGATCGTCAGCAGCAGATAGGCGTTGCCATAGGCGCCTCGAAAGACTCCGCTGATCCGCATGCTCGGCTCTATCGCTTTGTCTTAGGGGAGACGGGGAAACCGGCGGCGGGTTGAACAATACCAGGGCTAATTCAGGACGACATTCACCCCTTATCGATCACGCACAGGCGATAGCGTCAAGCTTGGTTCACGAGCCGGGTAACGAATTAACCGACCGTCAGGCCGTCGCGGCAAGCGGCTCGTTCGCGTGCCAGGCCGCGACTTGTCCCTCGGTCAGGCTCACCCACTCCCAAGCACCCGGCTGGGCAAACAGCGCGCGCAGAAGCTTGTTATTGAAGGCATGACCGGATTTATGGGCAACCACCCGCCCCAGCATCGGCCCGCCCGCGAGATACAGATCGCCGACACAATCGAGAATCTTGTGACGAACAAACTCATCGTCGAACCGCAGGCCGCCCTCGTTCACGATCTGCGCGCCGTCAACCACGACCACGTTATCCAGCGATCCGCCCAAACCAAGTCCGGCGGCCCGCATGCGGTCAACATCCTCGAGGAAGCCAAAGGTCCGAGCGCGACTGATCGATTCATTGAAGGTCCCATTCACCAAGCGAATGTCCAGCGAGCGTTCGGTGATCGCGGGGGAATTGAAATCGATTTCGAACTCCACCGAGAAGTCCGGACCCGGCAGCACCGTAATGCCGCAATCGCCGTCGCTGGCAGTAACCGGCTGGAGAATTTTCAGCGCCCGCCGCGGGGCTTCCTGGCTCACCACTCCGGCGCATTCGAACAGCATCACGAACGGGGCCGCGCTGCCATCCATGATCGGTACCTCGGGACCATTGATCTCGACCAAGGCATTATCGATCTCACAGCCGGCGAACGCTGCCATCAAGTGTTCGATGGTGGCAACCTGGACGCCGTCGGCGTTTCTGATCGTCGTGGAAAGGACCGTGTTCGAAACCCAATTCCACCGCGCCAACACCAGTGGATTCTTGCCCATGACATCGGTGCTGGCGACATCAGTCCGGTTGAAAACAATTCCGTGATTCGGGCCGGCCGGCTTCAAGGTCATCGCGCATTCGACGCCGCTATGCAGCGTCACACCCCGGCACGGTATAGCGTTCTTGAGGGTGCGCTGACGCACCATTCCGCCCATAGCCTCAGCCTTGATTAAATTCATGCGCCACTTGCCCCACGACCCCTGCCCAAACACCACGCGTTTTACACTTATTATCTTGCGTATTTGAAAGCCCCGCTAGGTTAGCAATACCAGCGGGGCCTCTCAAATCACCTTTTGTTACCGAGTGTTACGCCTTAACTCTCTACGATATCTCGATATTTTCAACAACCCTAGTTCGCCTGCCGACGCAGGAAAGCCGGAATGTCGAGTAGGTCGTCATCGGCCCGGCTCGGCGCCACTCGATCAGCACGATCAAGCAGCCCAAGTTTCGCGGAATCGTCTGCCGATTGCGCCACCGGCACCGTGGGCCGCGCCAGTTCCGACGTTGCCGGCACCAGCAAATCCGACTGCGGTTCGACTTCCTCACGGACTTTACGGCCCATGCCGGTCACCCTTTGGAACAGCGACGGCGCGCGTGCGCTGGTGCTACCCGCATTCGCCATCGCCGCGGCATTGAACGGATCCGCCGACGCCCACGATGCGGCCTGAGGTTGCTTATTTAGGACCACCGCAGGCGGCGCGACAAATGGGTCGTCCGCCGGTCGTGCAACCACCGACTTGATCGCAACCTCAGCCGGAGCCGGCATAGCATCGGCCACGATATCCTCGGCTGACATGCCGTAGGCCTCGTTACTTTTCTCAAACCTGCTAGCGGTATCGATTGGCGTCGCAATCTCACCCATTTGACCCGCAATCGAGGCGGTCGCGGCCAATTTAGCTTCTGCCGTAGCGATTGAGTTGGCCACGGCATCAGAGATCACCGGCGCGTCGTCGGTGCCGGTGCGCAACTCAGGTTCCGAGTCGGACGCCGGGGTAACGGCGGTGATAACAATCTCGGTCTCCGGTTCCGGGGCCAATGTCTGCTTTGCCCGGCTCGAAACCAAGGTCATCTGAGGGCGCGGTTTTGCCGCCAGACCTTCAGCCGCGATCCCCGTGGCGACCACCGATACCCGCATCATCCCATCAAGCTTCTCATCAAAAGTCGAACCAAAGATAATGTTCGCATCAGCATCGACTTCCTCACGCATCCGATTGGCCGCCTCGTCGACCTCGAACAGCGTCATATCCATGCCACCGGTGATGTTAATCAACACCCCGCGTGCGCCCTTCATCGACATGTCGTCGAGCAGGGGGTTGCTGATCGCCGATTCCGCCGCCTCAAGCGCTCGCTTTTCGCCGCTCGCTTCGCCGGTTCCCATCATTGCCTTACCCATTTCGCTCATCACAGTGCGAATGTCGGCAAAGTCGAGATTGATCAGGCCGGGCATTACCATAAGATCTGTTACTCCGCGCACCCCTTGATGCAGAACGTTGTCCGCCATGTGGAAGGCATCGGCGAATGTGGTTTTCTCATTGGCAATCCGGAACAAGTTCTGGTTCGGAATTATGATCAGCGTGTCGACATATTGCGACAGTTCCTCAATGCCTTGTTCGGCGGTACGCATTCGATGCGCACCCTCGAAGTGAAACGGCTTGGTGATCACGCCAACCGTCAGGATCCCCCGCTCGCGGGCGGCCTGAGCGATCACCGGCGCGGCGCCGGTCCCGGTACCACCGCCCATACCCGCGGTGATGAAGACCATGTTGCTGTCACCGAGCTCCGTGATCAGATCCTCCATCGCCTCCTCGGCGGCTGCCTTGCCTACATCCGGACGCGAGCCTGCTCCCAAGCCCTGGGTCACCGTCGGGCCGAGTTGCAGGCGACGATCCGCCAAGGACAGGTTAAGGGATTGGCTGTCCGTATTGGTGACGATGAATTCGACCCCCTCGAGATTGGATCGAATCATATTGTTTACGGCATTGCCGCCGGCGCCGCCAACCCCGATCACGGTAATCCGCGGCTTCAGCTCGTTGTCGTCATGCGGAACGGAAAAATTAATGGTCATTTGCGCTCTCCGGGTTTTGGGGTTGCGGGTCGGATCGGATCGAACTCGCGAACAAGTTTCACGAGACGATCCTCATTGAAATGGGTACGGGTGACGGTCGACAGGATCACCGGTCGTCTGCGACAGGCGCCATTCGAGGCAACCACCGCATGCAGGGTTTGTTTGCTTGCCATTAGAAATTCTCCCTCAGCCATGAACCGACCCGACCCAGCATGCCGGCCGGTTCTAACTTTTCGGCGCCCCCTATCGTGGGAACATCGAAGCCAGGATCGACGGCATAGGCCAATAGCCCGGCGCAGGTCGAAAACGCCGGTCCGGACGCCGCGTCCGCCAATCCGCTTATCCTGATCGGCCGGCCCAAACGGACCTGCTTATCCAGGGTCTTTTGGGCTAGGTCGCAAAGACCCGGCATTTGGCTGGCCCCGCCGGTAAGAACCGCACGGCGGCCAGCGATCTTGTCAAAGCCGGATTGCTCCAGACGCGACTTGACCATTTCGAAAATTTCTTCCAGTCGAGGTTGAATAATGCGAATCAACATCGATTTCTGGACCTGGTTGGGTTGTGCGCCGGCCTCTTCGCCGACTTGTGGAACCTCCAGCGTCTCGCGGTCGTCCAACGGAGACAGTGTGGCGCAGCCATGCAGGGTCTTTAGGCGCTCCGCCTCGGCGATCGGCGTCGACAGGCCGCGGGCGATATCGTTGGTCACATGCGTGCCGCCAACTGGCACCACATCGGTGAACACCACACTTCCGTCGAAGAACACCGCAACCGTGGTCGTGCCGCCGCCCATGTCGACCACGGTGACACCGAGATCCATCTCGTCCTCGACCAGACACGCCAACCCTGACGCGTAAGGCGAGGCGACGTAGCCGTCGATGTCCAGATGGCAGCGCTGCACAACCATTGAAAGATTGCGAACTGGGCCCGAAGCCGCGGTTACCAGATGGATATGCGCGCCGAGCTTTTGCCCGGCCATGCCGCGGGGATCTCGAATACCGCGATTACCATCGATCGAAAACCCAACGGGAATGGAATGGATCAAATCCCGGTCCGCCTCGATTTCCACCGACCGACCATAACCAAGAATACGCCTCAGGTCGGTGTCTCCTACCTCATGACCATCAATCGCGACCTCCACCCCGAAAGTCCGCGACATCGGATATCCACCAGACAGATTGACGAAGACCCGGTTCACCCTTTCCTTGGCCATCGTCTCAGCCGCATGGACCGAGCGGCGGATGGCGATCTCGGCGGCTTCCATGTCGACAACCGCGCCGTTGCGCACCCCTTTGGCGACCTGATGGCCAACACCAAGGATGCGAACCCCCGATAGGGTCGCATTGGTCTCGGTCGGATTCGCCTCACCGACCCGCGCGACGAAGCAGCACGTCTTAGTCGAGCCGACGTCGAGCGCCGCGACCAAATCACCCTTCGATTTCGCCAAGGTTCTTTTCACCACGTTGGCCCCTTTTTCATCTTATCCTCACGTGTCGCGGCCACGGCGGCGCAATCGGGCGGCCGTTTCGGGGGCCACGCGGACGACAAGTTGGTCGCGCAGACGCATGTCGATGGCGATCACGTCGCGCCGGAGCACACCGTGCTCGCGTTCCATTCGGGCCAGCTCCGCCCAAGCTTCAAATGGCGCCAACTCGGGGAGCTGCACATTAATTCTATCGTCCACCCGCACATCCCAGCGCCGCTCTCCCACCCAGGTTACCGCACGTACCCGTTGACGCAGATCCGGCTCACGGGACAGCATCGCCAGGACATCCCGTGCACGTGGCGGTGCGTCCTGGCCGATGACGATCGGCAGATCGGAGAATTTTTCAACCTCTGCACTGGGGATCACCCCACCATCGCGGTCGATCAGATGAAGCTTGCCGTTTCGTTGCCAGAGCGCCATCGGTTCACGCTCAACCAGGCTGACGAAAACCGTATCCGGTAGCCGGCGTTCGACGCGGACCTGCTTCACCCAGGCAAGCGCTGCAATCCGGGAGTGGGCCCCCTCCAGATCGATTGTCAGAATCGGGTCGCCAGCTTTTATACCAACCGCCTGCAAGAGCTCAGACCGCGCCGTGCGAGCCCGGCCTGAGACCATGACATCGCGCACCGCCAGACCGGTCCGGATGGATATTTCCCGAAAACCGGCCTCACCGGCGAACAGGAGACGGTTGACCGCGTCATTATTCGCCGCATGCCATCCTAGCCCGGCCAATATGCCGGCCGTGGCCAGGGAAAACCCGGCGAATAACATGGCGCGAGTCGACAATTGGCGGATCCAGCGCTGCGCTCGGCGCGGCGCCCGGTTGGCCGGAGGCTTGGACGATTTGGCTGTCTTTACAGATCGCATCTAGCGTCCTCCACCATCCGCGACACCAACTCAGGGAACCCTATGCCCCGGAACGCTGCTTGCTCGGGAACCGTCGAAGTCGCGGTCATTCCGGGTTGGGTATTGATCTCCAACAGATACAGATCGCCCAACCGCTCTCTGGTGTCGTCGAAGCGGAAATCCGAACGAGCCACGCCGCGACACCCCAAAACTTCATACGAACGGATCGCCATCGAGACCGCTTCATTGGTGATCTCGTCCGGCAAGGCCGCCGGCACGAGATGCACCGAACCGCCCTCCTCGTATTTGGCGTCGTAGTCGTAGAAGCCTCGCTTCGAGGTAATTTCGGTAACGCAAAAGGCCTCACCGTCAAGAATCCCAACGGTCAGCTCGCGACCGGGAATATATTTTTCGACCAACACCTGATCACCAAAGGGCCAGTCATCGGCCAGCTGCGGATGATTGTCGCCCTGGCGGATAATCTGCACGCCGACGCTGGAGCCTTGATTGAGCGGCTTCATCACATAAGGGGGCTCGTAGGTGTTGCCAGCCATGGTGTCGTGGCGTGAGCACACCTTTCCGTCGGGACAACGCAGGCCAGCTTGGGCGAAGAGGCGCTTGGCCCTCGGCTTGTCCATCGCCAATGCCGATGCCTGAACGCCGGAGTGGGTATAGGGAACGCCCGCGATGTTGAGCAGGCCCTGAATGTTGCCATCCTCGCCGAACGGCCCATGCAGCGCGTTGAAGCAAACATCCGGGCCAAGCGCCGCCAGCTTTTGCGCGACCCGACGGTCAACGTCGACCTCACTCACCCGATAGCCGGCGGTTCGCAGCGCCTGGGCGCAAGCGCGGCCGGACGACAACGAAACCTCACGCTCAGCGGACCAACCGCCCATCAGGACCGCCACATGCTTACTCATCGGAGCGCCTCCTGCTGCTCGATGGGTATCCCAATTCGGCGAATTTCCCAGCGCAGGTCGACACCGCTTGTCTCCAACACCCGGCGACGCACCTCCTCGCCCAGGGCTTCCAACTCGGCCGCGGTCGCGGTTCCGGTGTTGATCAGGAAATTGCAGTGCAGCTCTGACACCATAGCACCGCCGAGGCGCAGCCCACGGCACCCGGCAGCATCAATCAGCTCCCAGGATTTAGCGCCTTCGGGATTGGCCGCGGGGTTAGCAAACGTGCTACCGCCGGTGCGCGCGCGGATTGGTTGACTGGCCTCCCGCGCGGCCCGGATTTCAGCCATGCTCCGCTCAATATCGTCAGCATCACCAGGCTCGGCCACAAGCAAACCGGACACGAAGATCCAGTTTTTGGCAACGCCACAGCATCGGTAGCCCATGGCCATCTCGTCGACCACCAATCGATGCAGTCGGCCCAGCGGGTCGACGGCTTCGGCCTCGATCAGCAGATCCTTGAACTCACGACCATAGGCGCCGGCATTCATCCGCAGCCCGCCACCGATACTGCCGGGAATGCCGCTGAGGAATTCGAGACCACCGCGGCCGGCGCGCAGGGCCGCTAGGGCGACGTTCGCATCCAGCATCGCGGCGCCGACCCGGACTTGCCGGGCCGAAAAATGAATCGCCGCGAATTCCTTGCCCAAACGAACCACTACCCCGGCGATCCCGCCATCACGCACCAGCAGGTTCGAGGTCACGCCGATGACGGTGACCGGAACATCATCCGGTTTGGCCACCAGGAACGCCGCCAGATCAGTCGGGTCGGCAGGACGGAACACCACCTCGGCCGGGCCGCCGACGCGGAACCAGGTGAACGGCGCCATCTGGACATTTTCAGCGTATCGACCGCGGACCGCCGGCAAGCGCTCAAGTAAACCACCGGCGTCGGGTTGATCATATCGTTGGGCGGCCATCATCGCTCGCCCTCCGCCGTATCGGTATCGGTGGGCTCGTTTGATTGCTCCAAAACCGGCGAAAGTTCATTCTGGTTCAGCGCGCCGGGCTTATCGGTCGCCGACACCGGGTCTTTTAATGCCGGGTTGTTCGATGTGGCTCCGAGGATATGCTCAAGCTCTTCGGGCAGTACCTGCGCCCAGTTGGTGATGTTGCCGGCGCCCAGACAGACGACGAAATCACCCGCCCTGGCGATATCGGCGACCCGGGCTGCAAGCTCCACCGGATCGTTCAGCGAAGATACGTGACGGTGACCGCGGGCTCGCAGGCCGGCCACCAAACTATCCCGGTCCGCCCCCTCGATCGGCTCCTCCCCGGCGGCATAGACATCGGCGACGATGACATGGTCGGCATCGTTGAAACAACCGCAGAAATCCTCGAACAAGTCGGCCAAGCGTGAATAGCGATGCGGTTGCACGACCGCGATGGTACGGCCCTCGGGACAGGCCGAGCGGGCAGCGCTCAGAACCGCAGTGATCTCGACCGGGTGATGTCCATAGTCGTCGATCACCGTGATTCCGTGCGATTCGCCGATTTTGGTGAAGCGCCGCTTAACACCCTGGAAGTTCGCCAAACCGGCGCGGATCAGCGCCTCGGTCATGCCTATCTCATGGGCAACCCCGACGGCGGCTAGCGCGTTCAACACGTTGTGAGCCCCGTACATTGGCAGGGCGAGATCCCGGATCACCGTCTCGATGTCGCGCCCGCGATCCTTCAGCGTCACGGTGAACCGCGAGCCCGCCGGGGTAATCGACATCTCCGAACCCCGGACATCCGCCTGCGGCGACATCCCATAGGTCACAATACGCCGGTCGGAGAGTCTGGGAATCAGGGCCTGAACGACGGGGTGATCGATGCACATGATGGCAAAACCATAGAACGGGATATTGGCGACAAAGGCCCGGAACGCCTCTTGTAGATTTTCAAAGGAGCCGTGGAAATCGAGATGCTCGGGATCGATATTGGTCACCACGGCGATGGTCGCAGGCAACCGATTGAAGCTGCCATCGGACTCGTCCGCCTCAACCACCATCCACTCGCCATCGCCGATCCTGGCGTTGGTTCCGTATGAGTTAATTATGCCACCGTTAATAACCGTCGGGTCGAGACCCGCCGCGTCGAGCATTGCGGCAACCAACGACGTGGTCGTCGTCTTGCCATGCGTTCCGGCACAGGCGATCGCCCATTTGAGCCGCATTAGCTCGCCCAGCATCTCGGCCCGATGCACCACCGGAAGCAGTCTTTCGCGCGCCGCCATCAGCTCTGGATTATCCGGCTTGATCGCGGTAGAAACGACGATGATCGCCGCCTCCTCGACATTCTCGGTGACCTGGCCAACAAACACCTTGATGCCGAGATTCATCAGCCGGCGCACATTGGGGTTTTCGGTAAGGTCGCTGCCCTGGACTTGATAGCCGAGATTGTACAGTACTTCGGCAATACCGCTCATCCCGATCCCGCCGATGCCGACGAAATGCAAAACCCCGATGCTGAGGGGAAGCTGCCTCATGCTAAGGCCTTCCGCTCGTTCGCTGGCGCGTGGGTGTCGTGATGCCGACCTGCTTCGGGGCCAGCCAATTTTCCACTATGCGCAGTGAGAGTCCGCAAGACCAAATCCGCCAGGCGATCAGCCGCGTCGACAACCCCGAAGTCGTGGGCCGCCCGCGCCGCGCTCGCCAAGGTCTCGGGATCGCCGAGGAGGGCTTCCAGCCGTTCCGCCAATCGCTGGGCGGTCAGGGTTGCTTCCGGCAGACACCAACCACCGCCGGCAGCCTCCATCGCCGCAGCGTTTAGACTCTGATGATCGTCCATAGCATGGGGATAGGGCACCAGGATCGACGGCCGGCCGATCACCGCAAGTTCGCTGAGGGTCGAGGCGCCAGCCCGGGCGATCACCAATTGCGCCGCGGCGAGGCGGGCCGGAATATCATCGAAAAAAGCGCCGACCTCAGCCTGCAATCCTAGCGCGTCATAGGCCCCCTGAACCTTCTTCAGATCTTCCGGGCGGCATTGCTGAGTCAGCCGCAGCCGGGCGCGCAACCGCTCCGGCAAAAGCGCCAAGGCTGCCGGCAGAAGATTCGAGAACACCCGAGCGCCGAGACTACCGCCGAACACGCAAAGCTGGATCGGTGCGTCGTCCACCGGGGCGCGGTACAGCTCCGAGTGGCGGGCCAGGACGCTCGCGCGAACCGGGTTGCCAGTCCGTTCCATCGGCTGGTCGGCGCCATCGACGCCGATCGTCGCGTCGAACGACGTAGCGACGACATCAGCGCGCGCCACTAACCATCGATTGGCGCGGCCCAACACGGCATTTTGCTCGTGCAGCACCGCTGGCTTGTTCAACCACGATCCGGCGATCACCGCCGGCACCGATGGATATCCGCCGAAGCCGACAACGGCTTCGATCCGAAATGTCTTAAGCACGAGGCGAGCGTCCAGAACACCCAAACCCAGTTTGGTCACCGCGGCCAGTTTCGCAAACAACCCCGGTTTACTTGGACTGGCGGCGCGAATCAGATGCACCGACCATGGCGTATCCGGCGTATCTAAGGCGCCTCCACGGGCATCGGTGAGAACGAAAACCTTATGGCCACGCACGCTCAGGGCGTCAGCGAGGCTCAGCGCCGGAAAGACATGGCCGCCGGTTCCGCCGGCCGCAAGGGCTATCCGCCTGGGAATCATGACATCCCTCCACGGCCCGGCCGTTTGCGAGTCAAGGCCAACATCATTCCCATGCCGAGGGACAATGCCAGGAGCGACGAACCGCCATAGCTGATAAACGGCAGGGTCATACCCTTGGTCGGGATCATTTGTAACGAGGACGCCATATGGACAAAGGACTGCAGACCAAGCTGCGCCAGTAGCCCGGCAGCAGCGATCAAAACGAAGAGATCCGACTCCGAGATCAACCGGAGGTAACCGCGCAACACCAAAAACCCGAAAACCGTGATGATGACCAGACCGACCAGGGCGCCAAACTCCTCGCCCGCCACCGCGAAAACGAAGTCGGCATGGGCGTCCGGTAGGAAGGTCTTGATCTCGCCTTCGCCCGGCCCGGTTCCCATCAGTCCGCCATTGGCAAAAGCTTCGAGCGAGCGATCGACCTGGTAGGTATCGCTTCCGGCGGGATCAAGAAAACGATCGACCCGGTCCCTGACATGGCCAAAGGTAAAGTAAGCACCAACCAACGCGACGGCCCCGATCCCGACCAGGGAAAAGACCAAAATCACTGGTAATCCGGCAAGAAAGAACTGACCAAACCAGACCGCCGAGACGATCACGGTCTGCCCGAGATCCGGCTGCAACAGCAACAAGCCAGCGACCAGTGCATGTAAACCGATGGCGATCCAATGACCTGGAAAGCCGGGGGATCGCCGCCACTCGGCGAACATCCAAGCCGTGACCACCGCAAAGCAAGGTTTGACGAATTCCGATGCCTGCAACGAGAACCCGGCAATCGATAGCCAGCGCTGGGCGCCTTTTATCTCGGCGGCGAATACCAGGGTCAGGATCAACAGAACGATACAGCCAGCGAACCCGAGGCAGGCCAAGCGTCGGATGGCGAGGGGGTCGGGTAACGAAATGGCCAGCATCAAAACCACCGCCACCGGCAGCAGCATCAACTGGCGCTGCACAAAGTGATAGCTACCGAGATGCAGCCGTTCGGCGACCGCCGGGCTGGCCGCGAATACCATCATGGCGCCGAACATCACCAACAGCGCCAGCGCGCCCAGAGACCACCGGTCGACGGTCCACCACCAGTTGCCGATGACGCTGGTGTCGGTGCGGTCAACGGTACTCATTACGCCTTCCGCCCCTGCGAATGCGGATACCCTTGCGATTGCGGGTTCTTTTGGGCCAAAAGGTCACTCACCAGACCGCGGAAACAGTCGCCACGGGCTTCATAGCTGGCAAACTGATCGAAGGACGCTGCTGCCGGAGAAAGCAATACGGTCGCCCCATCGCCGGCCTGGCCATGCGCCAAGGCGCTGGCCACAGCAAGCGCAGAGCTAAGCGTATTGCAAACCGTATAGGCGACACGGCCTTCCAAGGTCGCGGCGAACTGCTCCATCGACTCGCCGATCAAAAACGCCCACGCGATTCGCGAAAAATAGGGCGCCAAAGGGTCAATTCCGCCTTCCTTGGCGATGCCGCCGGCGATCCAATAGATCGGCGTGTAACAGGCCAAGGCGCGCGCTGCCGCGTCGGCGTTGGTCGCTTTGGAGTCGTTGACATAGACGACGCCATCGCACTCGCCCACCCGCTCCTGGCGATGCGGTAGGCCGGGGAAACTCAGGATCGCCGAACCAATAACCTCGGGCGCAACACCAAGCGAAAGGGCGACCGCCGTAGCCGCGGCGGCATTTTGCGCGTTGTGGCTTCCAGGCAGCGCCCGCGCCATTGTCAGATCCGCAATCACCTGGCGCTTAGCGTCCAGATCGGCGATCACATGGCCATCCTCGATCCCGACCCCCCCGCTGGGTAGTTGCAGGCCGGAAACCCGGACCACGGAAACATCCTCGCGTCCGGCAAGACCGTCGCCCAAATCACGGGTGGTTTGGTCGTCAATGCCAAGCACGGCGGTCCCGTCCCTGGCCATCACCGCGAAGACCCGTTCCTTGGCTACGATATAACCGGGCAGACCACCATGACGATCGAGATGGTCGGACGAGATGTTCAACAACACCGCTACGTCGCAGGCCAGAGACGGCGTCAATTCGAGCTGGTAGGAGCTGAGCTCAAGGACATAGATCCCATCCGTTCCCATCGGCTCGAACTCCAACGCCGGACGGCCGATATTGCCGCCGACCTCCGCCGCCATCTCAACTATCGCCAGGATGTGACCGATCAATGCCGTGGTGGTCGACTTTCCATTGGTTCCGGTAATGCCGACGATCCGGGCCTGAGGACAGGAGCGGATCAGCAATTCGATATCGCCGATGATCGCCGTTTCATGCGCGCGCGCTCGCTCCGCAACCGGATGCGGCGCCGGATGGGTGTGAGGAATGCCCGGGCTCAACACCAGACTGGCGATCTCGGAAAAATCGAATTGCGCTAGATCGGTGATTTCGGCCCCAAGCGCCGCCGCAGCGTCGCACCGTTGAACATTATCGTCCCAAGCCAGTACCCGCGCGCCGCCGGCAACGAGCGCGCGAACCGAGGCGAGACCGGACCGGGCCAAGCCCATCACCGCTACCGTCTCGTCCTGGAATGTGCGTACCGGGATCACCGCCTCACCTCAACTTCAAGGTGGAGAGGCCGATCAACGCCAGGATGACCGCGATGATCCAAAACCGGATGACGATGGTGGGCTCGGCCCACCCCTTCTGCTCAAAATGGTGGTGCAACGGGGCCATGCGAAACACCCGCTTACCAGTCAGCTTGAACGAGAAAACCTGAACGATGACCGAGGCAGTCTCCAGCACGAACAACCCACCGATGATCGCCAGCACCAGTTCATGCTTGGTCACGACGCTGATCGCACCTAACGCACCGCCCATCGCCAGCGAGCCAGTATCCCCCATGAACACCATCGCCGGCGGTGCGTTGAACCACAGAAAGCCCAATCCCGCGCCGATCAGCGCTCCACAGAATACGGCGAGTTCGCCCGCACCAACCACATGATGGATCTGCAAATACTGCGCGAACACCAGATTGCCGGCCAAATAGGCGATCAGCGCGAAACAGGCGCCGGCAATCATCACCGGCACGATCGCCAGTCCATCAAGTCCGTCGGTCAGATTGACCGCATTCGAGGCACCCACCATCACGAAAATGGCAAAGGGAAAGAAAAACCAACCCAAATCGAACAGAAAATCCTTTAGGAACGGAATGCTGAGACTAAGACTGAGTGGCGAGGCCGAGAGTTCCGTGATCCCGTAGGCGGCAAGCGCACCAATCAGGACTTGCAAAGATAGCTTCACCCGACCGGGCAATCCATTCGAGCTGCGCCGGCTTAACTTTAAGAAGTCATCGGCAAAACCAACCATCCCAAAGCCCGCGGTGACCAGCAGAACCGACCAGACATAGCCGTTCTCCAGATCCGCCCAAAGCAATGTCGAGATCGATAGCGCGATCAGAATCAATAGGCCGCCCATTGTCGGGGTGCCCTTCTTCGTCAGATGCGTCACCGGCCCATCGTCGCGGATCGGTTGGCCCTCGCCTTGCTGGACACGTAGCCAATTGATCACCGTCGACCCCAGTACGAAGCTGATCACCAGGGCAGTCATCACCGCCCCACCGGTACGGAAGGTCAGGTACCGGAATAGATTAAAAACCTGATATTCGTCAGCCAGTGGAACCAGGAGGTTGTAAAGCATCGCCCCCCCTATCGCCCGTTGGCCACGCGGCAGTGCGGCTCACCCAGCGCCTCGATCGCGGCAATGATCGGCGCCATGTTGGTGCCGAGCGACCCCTTGACCAGCACGACATCCCCGGCCCTAAGTTCAGCCGCAATCTGTTCGGCGATATCGGTGCTGCGTTCGCCATGTCCAACGCACATTGCGTCGGGAAGACGGATGCGCAATTCATCCATCAAGGGTCCGACGGTGAACACCGCGTCTGGCGCGGCGGCCAGTAAGTCCTCAGCCAGGGCGGCATGGAGGTCCGGGCCGCGATCGCCAAGCTCACGCATATCGCCGAGCACCGCGACGCGCCTTCCCTTGTGTGATCCCTTGCCGCCTCTCTGACCGGTCCCATGGTTGGCGGGAACTGAAAATCCTAGTACGGAAAATGCGGCGCGCATTGCCGCCGGGTTTGCATTGTAGCTTTCATCGATAAGCCGAATTGCCCCACCCCCGGCCAGATTGATCGTCACCTGACCGCCTCGACCGCGGCCGGCCGAAACCCGCCGGATCGCCGCAGCGCTGGCCTCGACATCCAGGCCCAACGCATGGACACAAGCCAGCACACCAGTCGAATTCAACGCCCAGTGAGCGCCGATCGCATCAAGCTGATAGCGCAGCGCCCGGCCCTCGATTTCAACATCGACTCGACTGCCATCGGGTCCGGACCGGGTATCGACCAGCCGTATATCGCTATTTTTAGCACGCCCGAAGGTCACCACCCGCACAGCGCCGGCTTCATGCGCCTGCTCGGCCAATACCCGGTACCAGGGATTGTCGAGGTTGAGGACCGCCACCCCACCGGGTTCCAACCCCTGAAAGATTTCCGCCTTGGCCAAGGCGATATCCCGTTCGCTCTCGAAATAACCAATATGGACCGGCTCGATATTGGTGACGATGGCCACATGCGGTCTCACCATGCGCGATAACGGCGCGATCTCGCCGGCATGGCTCATCCCCAACTCGAGCACCGCATAAGCGGCGCTTCCCGGAAGTCGCGTAAGGCTTAGCGGCGCGCCTATATGATTATTCAGGTTACCAGCGCTGACATAGGTCTCGCCGGCGACCGATAGTGCCGGGAGCAGCGCCTCCTTGGTGCCGGTCTTGCCGACGCTGCCGGTAACCGCGACCACTTCAGCGGTCGAGCCGGCCCGCGCCTGGGTGCCGAGATAGGTCAATGCCTTGAGCGTATCTTCGACGATCAACAGCGGCGCGTGCTCGGACAGATTGGCCGGCCGGCGCTCGACCATCGCCGCCGCTGCACCGGACGCCAACGCCGCTCCGACGAAATCGTGCCCATCGACCCGCTCGCCGTCAAGCGCGACGAACAACTCGCCGCCGGTCAATCTACGGCTGTCAATAATCACGCCAGAGGCCCGCCAAGGCGTGCCGGATACGGCTCCACCGGTAGCCCGGGCCGCAGTGACATCGCTCCACAGCGCGGCCGTCATGATGTCGTCCCCGCAAGGTCCGACAAGGCGCGCCGGACCACCTCGGCATCATCAAACGGCAAAACAATATCGCCGACAATCTGGCCCGGCTCGTGTCCCTTCCCGGCAATCACGAGGGCGTCACCGTTTTCCAGCCCCTCAAGGCCGGCAAGAATCGCCGCCTGGCGATCCCCAATCTCCAGAGCCTCGGGACATCCATCCCTGATGGCACGGCGGATCAGCGCCGGGTCTTCGCTACGCGGATTATCGTCGGTGACGATGGTTCGGTCGGCGCCCTCAGCGACGGCCAATCCCATCAACGCTCGCTTGCCGGAATCCCGGTTGCCGCCAGCGCCAAAAACACAGACCAGACGGCCGGAGACATACGGACGTAGGGCCTGGAGCAAGGTGGCAAGCGCGTCCGGGGTATGGGCATAGTCGACATAAACCGGCGCACCCGACGGATGCCGGCCGACGTTTTGCAATCGGCCTGGCACTCCGACAAGGCTGGCCAACCCTTCGAGATAATCGACGCCATCACGATCGTCGGCGCGGGCCACCAAAGCCAATGCCGCGATCGCGTTCATCGCCTGAAAATCACCCACCAATGGCAGCAGCACCCGATGCTCGCGCCCATCGATCCGCAGCAGCAATTCTTGACCGATCCGGGTTGGCCGACGCTGGATAATCCGAAGGTCGGCTGCCTCGGCCTCGCCATAGGTGGTAACAACAACGCCGCGCTTGCGACAAATCGCCATAATTTCGGCGCATTCCGGCGCGTCCAGATTCAAGACCGCCGCCCCACCCTCGACCAGAAGTTCCGAGAACAACCGCAATTTAGCCGCCAGATAGGCGCGCATCGTGCGGTGATAGTTCAGATGATCCTGGAAAAAATTGGTGAACGCGGCGGCCCGCACCCGGACCCCGTCGAGGCGGCGTTGATCCAGGCCGTGGCTGGAGGCTTCGAGCGCTACATGACCGATCCCCTGGGCCACCAGATCACGCAGACAGGCGTGCAGGATCACCGGGTCGGGTGTGGTCAGGCCTGGGCCAGAGCGACCAGCCGAGGTGACCAGACCAAGGGTGCCAAGACTGGCGCTGTCCGCGCCGATCGCGCGCCAAAGCTGGCGGGCGAACTCGGCGACCGAGGTTTTGCCGTTGGTCCCGGTGACCGCAACGACGGTTCTGGGCTGCTCGCCATAGAAGCGCGCGGCGATGCAGGCCAGACGATGACGGGGGTTTTCGTCGGCGATAAGGCAGACGCCGGTTTCAGCGCCCAGCGTGTCGAGACCGACGTTATCGGTGCCGCACGGCGCCAACACCGCCACCGCGCCCCTGGCCACCGCCTCGGAGATGAAACGACGGCCATCGGTCGCGCTACCAGGCAGCGCGGCAAACAAAAACCCTGGGCGAACCGCCCGGCTGTCACTGGTCACCCCCTGAATATCAAGGTCATGCGCTCCCGCCGCGGCCAATTCCTTCAGGGCCGTGTTGGAGGAGGCGCAATCGCCATTGATAAGTTCAGAAAGACGCAAGACGTTTTCGACCTTTCTCAGCCAGTAATTCAATCTCCAAAACTTGACGAATTTCAGGCGATTGTTCGTCCATTGGAAGGAGGCCCAACAACGGGGCGCTCCGCGAGACGATCCGGCGCACAGCCGGTGCGGCGACCCAGCCGCCGGTGGCGTATCCGTGCGATTCCTTGTTTCCCTTCGGCTCGTCGATCATCACCAACACCACATAACGCGGGTCATGCATCGGAAACGCCGCGACGAAAGACGACAACAGCGCCTTGCGAGCATAGGCGCCGCTCTCGCCAGGCTTCTCGGCGGTGCCGGTCTTGCCGCCAACCAGATAGCCCTCGGCGGCCGCCTTACGCCCGGTGCCGTTTTCAACCACCAAACGCAGCAACTGGCGCATTTGCTTGGAGGTGCGTTTCGAGATCACCTGCTTCCCGACAGTGCGGGCCGACGAGTCACGCTTCAGCACGGTCACCGGCCAGCGAATCCCGCCATTCACCATGCTCGCGACGCCGCTGGCTAGATGCAGCGGGCTGACCGCGATACCATGCCCGAAGGCAATGGTCATGGTATTGATCCGACGCCATGGCGAGGGCGTTATCGGCGTGCCGCGTTCCGGCAATTCGACCGATAACGGCGCCAGGAATCCCAACTTGCCCATGAAGCCGCGCTGGGCGGCCAAACCAAAGTCGAGCGCCATCTTCACGGAGCCTATATTCGAAGAGTACATGAAGATTTCCGGCACTGAGAGCCAGCGCCGTTTGGCATGATAGTCGTTGATGGTGAACCGAGCGATGCGGATCGGGTTGGTCGCGTCGTAACCGCTGTTCATCGTCGCTGAGCCGGAGTCCAGAGCCAGAGCCGTGTTGAAAATCTTGAAGGTCGAGCCCATCTCGTAGACACCGAGCGTGGCCCGATTGAACCGCGCGTCCTCGGCAGCCGCACCAGTCAAATTCGGATCGAAATCCGGCAACGAAACCATGGCGATCACCTCGCCGGTATTCGCGTCGAGCACCACACCCGCACCGCCAATACCGTCGAACTTGACCATCTGACGGCCGATTTCCTCGCGCAGGATGTGCTGGATGCGCACATCCAAGGACAGCTTCAGCGGCTGGGCGCCATCCCGAAGCATGCCGTCGAATTGCTTTTCCAGCCCGCCCAGACCGACCGAGTCAGTCCCGGCGTAGCCAACGATATGGGAGGTCAGGCTCCCCTGGGGATAGACTCGGCGCTCCTCGCGTTGGAAATGCAGGCCGGGGATGCCCAAGGCGTTGATCCGATATTGCTGGCGCGGGGTGAGCCCCCGTTGGATCCAGACGAAACGTTTGGTGGCTTTGAGCTTGGCCGCCACTTTGGCAGCGGACAAGTGATCGAGCACGGTGATTAGCCGCTGGGCGGCTGCCTCGACGTCTATCACCTCCTTTGGATCGGCGTAGAGCGACGGCACCGATAAACTGGTAGCCAGCAGCAACCCGTTGCGATCGACGATGTCGGCGCGCCCGGTTTTCAGAACCGTCGCCGAGGACTCCCGCACCACCGACGGTTCGCCGCCGCCTCGGAACGCCGCGATATCGACCAGCCGCACCGCGACCAACGTAAAGGCGACCGCGAAGAACATGCCGGCCACCAACAAGCGGTTTCGCCCGACCTCGATCGCCTGCTTGGCATTGCCCTCGATGCGTACAGTGGGGATTGCGTCAATACTGTCGCCTTGAGGTGGAACCCGCGGGCTCATTGCGCCACCTCAGCCCGGGCATCTGCATTCCTCAAACGCACCGGCAGGGCGTCGATGCCGCCTATTTGCGCCGTATTGGTCGGTCGTAGATCCATGTGCCGACGGATCAAAGCCTCGATACGCACGGGTTGGTTCAAATAGCTCCACTCGGCGCGTAGAACCTGGATCGCTTCCTGGCTGGCGAGAATTTCCCGATGCAACGTGTCCAACCACGCCTCGCGGACCTGCACTTCATGCTTAATTAGAAACATCGCAGCCCCGAACAACGAGGCCAGAATCACCCAAAGCACCATGGAGCGTCGGATCATCGCCGTGTCTCCCTTTGCCATACCGCCGCCTCGGTCCGCTCGGCCACGCGAAGACGGGCCGAACGGGATCGTGGATTAGCGGCAACTTCCGCCGCGCCAGGGCGCAGCGGCTTTCTTGCGACGACCGCGAAAGACGGCTCTTGGCTAGATGTCGGTATCGGCGGAGCGTGCCGGGATTGACCAGTCTCTCGGCCTTGCCGAGCCCGCAGGAACCCTTTGACCCGACGGTCCTCCAGAGAATGAAACGAGATCACTGCCAGGCGGCCACCGGGCGCCAGCGACCGTTCCGCCGCCACCAAACCGCGATCCAACTCGCCAAGCTCGTCATTCACGTGAATGCGCAGCGCCTGGAACGTTCGGGTGGCAGGATCGATCACCTCGCGTCGTTTGGCCGTCGGCACCACCCGACGCACGATCTCAGCAAGCCGGGTGGTGGTCAGGATGGCAGCGTCGGTCCGTGCCAAAACAATCGCCTTGGCGACCCGGCGGGAAAACCGCTCCTCGCCATATTCATAGATGATGTCGGCCAGATCAGCCTCGTCCATCGAGTTCACCACATCGGCGGCGCTCGGCCCATCACCGCCCATGCGCATGTCGAGTGGGCCATCGAAACGGAAGGAGAAACCACGCTTAGGCTCATCGATCTGCGGCGAGGACACGCCAAGATCGAGCACCACCCCATCGACCTGTTCGGCGCCATTGGCGCGAACCAACACGTCCAAGTCGCCAAACAGCCCCTCGATTAGGGTCAGATGGTCACCATGACGATCCCGCAACGCCTCGCCTCGGACGATTGCGGCGGGGTCACGATCAATGGCGTAGACATGGCAATCGGTGCATTCAAGGATCGAAGCGGTATGCCCGCCGGCGCCGAAAGTGCCATCGACATAGCGACCGCCGTCACGGACATTCAACGCCTCAACGGTCTCGCGCCCCATTACCGAAACATGGACGCTTTCACGCATCGCCGGCTGGGCTGGGGCGGTCATAACGCACCGCCAGCGTCACGAGACACGATCCGCAAGGTGGCACCTTGTTCACGAGCCCGCACCCGATTGCGTTCGCGATGCGCGTCGAAAGCGGCCGGCGCCCAGATCTGAAAACTCTTGCCGAGACCAACGAAAGTCGCGGAATCCCTTAGCCCAGCATAGTCCAATAACTCCGGCGGCATAACGATGCGGCCATCGGTATCGATACTCAAATGGCGCGCGTCGGCGAGAATGGTTTGGAGGTTTTCCGCCTCGTCCGAGAACACATCAAGCGCGTCGATAGAGTCGACGATTTCTTGGATGCGCTCGTCACCGCTGCCCTCGATACAGGGATGCTTGAACGAAGGATAAAGAATAATGCCGGTTGAATTCTGACGATCGAGCACGCCACGGAACGGCGCGGGCACGGAGACCCTACCTTTACGATCAACCTTATTCGCGAATGTGGACAGAAAAACCGCCACCTCGACCTCCACAGATTACCCGGCGAGCCACCTCGCCGTGCTCACCAACCCAGGCGCCAATCTGGGCACCAACCAAACCTCCAACCCGGACACCACACCATTTTCCCCTGAAATATCAGCGCCCTATGACGTGACGCCGCTCGATCTCGGCAGAGGTAAACAGCACGATCCACTTATGGAACTTTATGGAGATTATATGGAATAATATGGGTCTGCAATGGGATTTTATGTATTCGCCTGGAGTTTTTAACGCAAAATGATGGCGGGGAGCCTCGTCGCATCGTCCAGGCAAGACGAGCCCGACCGGATGCAAGACGACCAACACCAACCCATCTTAAAATGGCTCAGTTTTATTTGTTCTTTTTTTGTTCTCATCAATAAAAGGCAGTGGGTCAGACGGTCTGTAAGCCGGGTTCTGTCCCCCCACCCGTCCGAGGACGAGCGGGATGGATGACCATTCCTCTGGGACGGTCGTTACCGACCGCCTCACGCGACCTACCCGGACGACGGCGCGAAAGCCCACCTGCCACCATCCGTGAAGACGTGGCCGGCCGTCCCTATTCGGTCTTGCTCCCGGTGGGGTTTACCATGCCGGTCCCATCGCTGGGCCCGCGGTGCGCTCTTACCGCACCCTTTCACCCTTACCCGAAGTCTCCAGAGCACGAAGCCTAGAAGCGTTCGGGCGGTTTTCTTTCTGTGGCACTTTCCCTAGGATCGCCCCCGCCGGGCGTTACCCGGCACCGTGCTTCCGTGGAGCCCGGACTTTCCTCCAGCAACCTTCCCACGAGGAGAGAGGGCCACCAGCGGTCATCCAACCGTCTGACCCGCGCCTGACTTAGGCCGAAGCAGCGGCGGCGTCAATATGAGCTGGTGAATGGCGGCTTTGCCTTTCACAGTGGCAAGCAGCCTTGGGGCGTCGCACGATATCAACCTCCGTCACCCCCCACCAAATCGTCATCTCGGCGCAGGCCGGGGCCCATTCCTCCGGCGGTGGCTTTGGGATAGGTGAGACGCATATTTGCCAAACCATCGATTGGACTGGGGGTGGCCGAATGGGCTGCTTAAATCCACGGATCAAGAGCGACACCAGTTTTGGCTGGTTTTGCGATGGGAAAATATTATGCGCAGCTGCGAGCTTGTGAGCGATTCGCCGGTGCGCGCCGAGCATAATCTTACGTGAGTTGAAGCGTAACAGCAGGTCTAACTGATCTGGCGTGGAGGCTATGATTAGCCCGCGCGCACCGGCTGCCTATCGCTTTATCTACCATCAGGAGGCTCAGAAGATCTGGTTGCATAGTCTCCTACCGCGTGCCAAGTCGCGAGGCAGCAGGCTCCCCAAGCGTGGCGGGAACCCTGCCACCTTAATAAAACAGCGAAGATCCTTGATCGACCGCCCGGCGGCCGCGGGTTTTCGCGTGGCCGAGCTGGCCCGCTAGAGGCAAACACTCTCCAACGGCACAAAACCGTTGAAGCCGACCGAGGAGTAGGTCGTGGTATAGGCGCCAGTGCTCATGATCCAGACCTTGTCGCCTTCTTTCAATCCGAGCGGAAGATAATAGCCGGAGGTCTCGTACAGCACGTCGGCGCTGTCGCAGGTCGGGCCGGCCAAGATCACCGGTCCACTGTCTTGGCCATCATTTAAGCTTAGCAGGCGGTAGCGGATCGATTCGCCCATAGTTTCGGCAAGACCAGAAAACTTGCCTATATCGAGATAGACCCAGCGCGTGGCGTCACCGATTTCCTTTACGGAAATCAGCACAACCTCCGCCTGGATGACACCGGCGTTTCCGACTAGGCCGCGCCCGGGCTCGACGATCAACTGCAAGGAACGGTCACCGAAGGCGCTATGCACCGCGGCCATGATCGCCGCGCCGTAGCCGGATACCGCGACCACCGGTTTGTCGTAATGAGCCGGCATGCCGCCGCCGAGATTGAGCAGGCGCAGCGACAATCCGCGAGCTTCGAGCCGTTCGAACAACCCCGCGATCGCGTCCAGCACAGGTCGCCATTGCGACAGATCGGTTTGCTGAGAGCCGACATGGAAAGATATGCCGGCGGCATCGAGCCCCTGGTCGCGCGCCTGTAGCATCAACTCCTCGGCCATGGCGAAGCTGCAGCCAAACTTGCGGGAAAGAGGCCATTCGGCACCTTCACCGTCGGAAAGCACACGGCAGAAAACTGACGCGCCCGGCGCTGAGCGAGCAATCTTGTGCAGTTCCGCCTCACTATCAAAGGCAAAAAGCGAGATGCCCAACGCATGGGCCACCGCGATATCACGCTCTTTCTTGATCGTGTTGCCATAGCTGATCGCATTAGGCGTCACCCCGTGATCGAGGCAGAGTTGGATCTCAGGGATACTGGCGCAGTCAAAGGCCGAGCCCAGGGCTACCAATCGGGCAATGACCGCATCGGTTGGATTGGCCTTCACGGCAAAATGAACCCGGGCGCCGTCAAAGGCGTCGTGCAGGTCCAGATAAGCCGCCTCGACGAGATCGAGATCCATCGCCAGACACGGGCCATCGAGGTCCGTCGTGGCGAAAAAATCGGCGATTTTTGGAGACATGCTTTCCAGCATATTCGGCACGGGGAGATCCGTGTCATTGACCAAACGCAGATAGGGTTCCGAAGGTATAAGCGGGTATAAGAAGCGGGTTCGGCCGCCCTCCTGGGGATCAGACATTAGCAACGTTCCCTCTCGATCGGGCCCGGCAGAGCTATTACTGTCGGGTCCCAGCCACCAAAAAGGACGCCTCGTCGTAGCGTGGCCAAATGCGAGCCAGGGGCACGTGCGCATGCGTCAAAGACGCTCGGCTTCTACACCCTTTTTCAATCCCGCCGCAAGTGACTATTATTCCAGGGTCAGTGCGACTTTCAGCACCTCCTGGAGCCGCCAGGCGGTAGCCGGATCACCGGCGCCAGTTAGTCGGTCCGCCAGCCAGTGCCGTTGAAAGGCAAGCAGGGCCGAACGGGCCTGATAATCCATCTGCCCGCTGACCTCGACCGCATAGCCGAGACGGGAGAGGTCGTGCTGGATTTCAGCCATTGAGCCCGCCGTGTAGCGGTCTGGCATGGGGTGTCTCTCGGGCCAAATGCCGATACCCGCGCGCGCCAGACGGGGCCAGTCGAATAGCTCGCCTGGGTCTTCCTTGCGACCGGGCGCCACGTCAGAATGACCGAGCACCCGATGCGCCGGGATTGAATGGCGCGCGAGAATTTCTAGACAAACAACCTCAAGCGCCCGCATCTGCGTCTCGGGGAAGGGTCGATAGCCGAACGTGTGGCCTGGATTGACCAGTTCAATGCCGATCGAACAACTGTTGATATCGCTCTCGCCGGCCCAACTCCCCTGGCCGGCGTGCCAGGCCCGGCAGTCCTCGTCGACCAGTTGCAGAACCGTGCCGTCCTCATCGATCAGATAATGGGCGCTGACCTCGGCCTGGGGCTCGCACAGCCGCCGCAGCGCCTCCTCGGTGGTGCGCATGCCGGTGTAGTGCAGAACCAGCATGTCGATCGGGCAACCGTCCGGCCTGGGGCCATGGTTCGGCGATGGTCGCTGGACAGGTTCCTGCCCCCCCGGCCCCGTCATCCTGCCCGAGCCTCTTCCTGGGCCTCGCGGCGGGCTTCCAGATCAAACCAGCTCTCCTCGGCCCGCTCCAACTCCGCCGCCGCCGCCGCCAACCGGTCGCTGGTGCGGACAAAAGCTTTGGGGTCTCGGGAATAGAGGCCGGAATCGGCGAATTTCTCGCGCAGGGTTTCGATCTCCGCCTCAAGCCCGGCGATGGTGTCCGGCAAAGCATCGAGCGCCCGCTGTTCCTTGTAACCAAGCTTGACCAATGGGAGCTTTTTTTGTGTTTTACCCGCCGGAGTGCCTGATTTGCGTCCGCTATCGTGCGCCGAAGTCCCGGCACCCGGCTCCGGCCGCTGCCGCAGATAGTCGGAATAGCCGCCGACATATTCCTCGATCTCGCCATTGCCCTCGACCACGATGGTCGAAGTCGCCACCCGGTCCAGAAAGTCGCGATCATGACTAACCAGCAGGATCGTCCCGTCATAGTCCGCCAGCACTTCCTCCAGCAGTTCCAGAGTCTCAACATCCAAATCGTTGGTCGGCTCATCAAGCACCACCAGATTGTGCTTTTGAGCGAATAGACGCGCCAGCAACAGCCGATTGCGTTCGCCGCCCGACAGCGTGCGGACCGGGCTGGTCGCCTGGCGATCCTCGAACAGAAAATCCCGCAGGTACGAGACCACATGGCGCGGCCGGCCACCGACCTCGACTGTATCACCGCCGCCGGGGCACAGCGTCGCCCAGGGGGTCGTATCGGGGTTCAGGCTTTCGCGCTTCTGATCGAAATAGACAATCTCGACCCCGAACCCGACGCGAACCCGGCCGCTATCCGGCGCCTCGGTACCGATCAGCATCCGCAGCAACGTGGTTTTACCCGCCCCATTGCGGCCAATCAGGCCGATCCGATCACGACGGCGCACCACGGTAGAGAACCGGTCGGCGATCATCGTCTCGGACCCATCATCAGCGGTATAGCGCTTGCAAACGTCCAGTGCCTCTAACACCAACTGGCCGCTACGATCGGTCTCCTTCAGGGTGAACTGAACATTGCCCTGACGCTGCAGCTTCTCAACCTTTTCACGCCGCAGCCCCTGCAGAGCCCGGACCCGACCCATGTTACGCTTGCGCCGGGCCGTCAGCCCCTCGCGCAGCCAGCGGGTTTCCTCGACCAGCTTTTTGTCCAGGCGACGACCCTCGGTCTCCTCGTCGTCCATCACCTTGTCGGCCCAGTCGGCAAACTCGGAGAAGCCAGCGCCGTGGCGGCGCACCAGGGTCCGATCGATCCAATAGGTCCGGTTCGAAAGTTTTCTCAAGAAAGCGCGGTCATGACTGATCAGCAACAGCCCGCCGCGAAACCGTTGTAATTCACCCTCCAGCCACTCGATAGTCGGCAAATCCAGATGGTTGGTCGGCTCGTCCAGCAACAACACCTCGGGCCGTGCTACCAGCGCTCGGGCGATCGCCACCCGGCGGGACTCGCCGCCTGAAAGCGTGTCGACCAATCGGTTCGGGTCAAGATTGAGATGTACAAGAACCGCGTCGACCTCATGCTCGCGCGGGCGGCCCTGATCCTCTTCAGGTAAGGCATCGGCGACATGCGCCCAGACAGTCACGCCAGGCGGCATCGCCGGATTCTGCGGCAGATAACCGACCCGGGCGCCGGGTTGCACAAAGCGGTCACCGCCATCGATCTCGATCTCGCCGGCCAAGGCGCGCATCAAGGTCGACTTACCACTGCCGTTGCGCCCGATTAGACAAATCCTGTCCCCTGGCGTTACCGAGATATCGGCGTCACGAAACAACACCTTGTCGCCATAGGCCAATGCTGCGCCGCGCAGGGCGATGATCGGGGGGCTCTTGGAGGACGGTCGTTCAGCCATGCGCAGTGAATATCGGGGCGCGCGGGTGAGATCAAGGGGAAGCAGGTGGTGGGAGCCTTGGTGGCGCCCGATTTGTCTCACCCCGGCTCTCGCCTATACAACGGCGTCGCGAACACCGAGGGAACTTTGGTCGCCGCCGCGCGGACGATTTCGTTCAACAGTGCGCAGATGCCGATATGGGCCGGCTCGCGCATACCGTCGGTGACCGGAATCGGGGTGCAGCCGAAACCGTCGACACCGCCGGCATCGATACAGCGGTGCAGCATCCGGGACTCGGTATCGGTGTCATGCATGACCTCCGGCCGCTCCAGCATCGCGGCAAGCGACGCGGCGATGGCGCTGGCGCCCCAGTTGGAGACCGCCGCCGTCACCAGCACATCGACGACGGTGCTATCGGTCGCCTGCTCGCCAAAGGGCAGCACCCGACGCGGCACCTCGGCGATGGCGCCGAAGCCGATCTCGTTGCCCCGGTCGCCGATACCGATAGTCAGCACGCCGCGCCGCGCGGCCTCATAAAAGAACTCGGCGGCCTTGATCACGCAGTCGGAATTATCCTCGCCGCCGACCATGCAATACAGACCCTCAGCGTTCGGGCCATTTTTCTCGACCGAGAGAATTGCCTTGGGGTCATAGGTATCGAACAATCGCTTGGCCTCGGATCGGGCGGCCTCCAGCGGGATCGGGATCGGCACGATGATGCACATCGGGATGTTCGGATGCGGCGGCCGGGGCGCCCTGGCGATATCATCCTCGCTCAGCACATTAAGCCCCGCCGCCCGGCAGGCCGCCGTCGTACAGAGCACCATTTCCACCTCGGTCAACACGATCATCCGGGCGCCCAGCCCAAGCGCCAGCGCGCGGCCCAGGATCCCCGCGCCGATCGGCCCATCGGTCTCGCCATAGGGATAGCAACCGGGCATCAACCAGCCCGACGTGACGAGAAAATACCCACCCTCTCCAAGTGCCGCCCGCAACCGCTCCGCAGCCAGCCAGGCAAGCGGAGCGCCATGATGAACCCGGGCCGCGTCGTGGATCGCGGCAATCACGCCATAACCGCTGATATCGAGATTGACCAACCGGTCGATATTCTCGGCGATCAACCCGTGCAACGGATCATTGCTAGCCATGGCGACCCCAATCCTGAGTGTTATCCGACGTTCGGGCTGTAAGTCCCCCGACCGACCGCGCAGAGCTTGCCGTTATCGTCATGCACATCGATATCTACCACCGCGACCGTGCGGCCCAACCGTCGTGTGGTGGCGGTGGCGGTCAGCGCGGTATTAGAGGCGGGGCGTAGAAAATCAACCCGGAAATTAATCGTCGGCACGCCGCCGCCAACCTTCATGACCAAAGCGTAGTCACCGGCAATGTCGATCAACGCGGCTATCGCACCGCCATGATACTGGCCGGTGCCGGCCCGGCGCTCGAACTCCGGGCGCATCGGCATGCGGATGACAATCTCGTCCTTGTCCAGATCCATCGAGACGACCTCGAGTTTCATGAAGGCGATATAGGGTGAATCGTCCAGAAGCGTCTGGACCTGCTCCTGATTTAAAGGGTCTGCCATGTTTTATCTTCCAATCACGGGTTAATCACGACCTTGCCGAAGACCTCTCTGTCCTCCAGCAGGCGAATGCCCTCGGCCGCCTCGGTCAACGGCAGGCTCTTGTCGATCACCGGATTCATCTTGCCGGCCTGGATATAGTCCATCAGGTGAACCAGATCCTCGCGCTCCCAGGAATTTGAGCCCTGGACCTGCAGTTCAAAGGTCCAGATGAAACGGATGTCGGTTTTCGGATCAAACCCGGCGGTGGCGCCGCAGGTCAGCATTCGACCACCGCGTTTCAACGACCGAAGCGACGGCACCCAGGTGTCGCCGCCGGTGAAATTGACCACCATATTGACGCCGCCTTCAAAGCCGCGGCGACCCGGTTTGCCATAGAGACCAAAGACCCCCTTGTGGAACTCGTTGTCCATGTAGGTCATCGCGTGGTCGGCGCCAAGTTCCTTCAGCTTGTTCATCTTGTCGTCGGAGCTGGCACAAATCACCACCTCGGCGCCAGCCATCTTGGCCAGCAGCAGCGCACCGGTTCCCACGCCGCCGGAAGCGCCGAGGATCAAGACTTTCTCGCCAGCCTGAACCTTGCCGATCGTCATCATCATCCGGTGCGCGGTGCCATAGGCCACCGGCAGGCTGGACGCCTGATCATGGGTGACGCCATCGGGAATGCGCACGAGTTGGTGGGTTGGCGCGCGGCAATACTCCGCGAGACCACCATGGATGGTCTCGCCGACCAAGCCGCCCTCGACCCGGTTCCGCGGGTCGATTAGTACCCGGTCACCAACCTTCCAGTCGGTAACCTCCGAGCCGGTCTCCGCGATGTCACCGGCGACATCGAGGCCGCAGATCATCGGCATCTCAATCTTGATCCCAGGCATGCCATTGCGAGTGAAGATGTCGTGATAATTGAGGGAGGTCGACCTGACCCGGACGATCACGTCGTTGGGGCCGCATTCGGGATTCGGAAAATTCACTTCCAGGGTCAAGGCGTCGGGGCCGCCATGTCCATGCAGGACCATCGCTCGCATGGGTATTCCTTCCTAGTCGGTGTACACAATTAAGCTTGAATAAAGGATAACACGACCCCAAGCCCCGCATCGGGCTTAAGCCAGATCGCCGGATAGGGGTGTTTGTTGATCTCGAAACCCTGGCCTTCGAGATACGCCTGCGTCGCCGGTAAATCCTTTACCCGGACGCCAAATCCGGCCACCCAAGGCAAGGTCGGCGGCGTCACGCCGGGCGCCCATTTGCCTAACCCAGCCTCGTTCAGAACGTAAATTTTGGTATTCCCGAGATCATAGACCGCGATATCAGCGCCATGCAGCGTCGGCTCGACCCCAAACATTGCGGTATACCGCTCGCAAGTCGCGTCACGATCAGGCACACAGACCGCCGTCTCGGCCATCGCCACCGCGCCATTGGGATGGTTCAGCAAATGCGGCTGCCAAAGCACGTCGCGGGTAAGGTGCTGGATATAGATCATCCGACCCTCGGGTACCTTCTCGCGGATCGTGTGGACATTGCGGAACTGGGCTAGGCGCTGTTCGGAATTATTCGGACCGAACGGCGCCATGCGTTCCAGTTTGGCCGCTGGTTGAACCAAGCCGGAGCGGGCGTTGATCACCTCGAAAGCCTGCTCGGAATCGGCGACCCCAAGGGCGATGATATGGGTGCCCTGGTACATGTCGAGCAAACCGCTCACCGATGTGTACAGATCCGGGTCGGTGATCCCGATCAGTTCCAGATACCCCTGCTCGAACATGGCGCAGTGATTGCCGGAACCCCAGGGCACCACGAGCCCACCAGGCTCACGCGAGCCGGAATGGATGCTGCGTGCGGTCAGGGTAAAACCCAGTTTTCGGTAGGTGTCATGCGCCAGTTCAAGCGTCGACACCGCGACGCCAACATGATCGAGAGCCAGATCAAGCTCGGTCATCGGCTCAAATTCCCTTCTGCTCGTGCGGTCAACATCTTGCGATCTACTTTGTTGGTGCCGGTCAACGGCAATGTATCCAGGAAGGTGATCGAGCGGGGATGCTGATAGGCTGGTCCATTAGCCAACGCGTAGCTCTTGATCAGATCTTCGGTCACTATGGCGGCGGCCTTGGCCACCACGAAGGCGACCGGCTTGAAACCCTTGATGTCATCCGGCACCGGCACCACGCAAGCTTGTTCCACCGCCTCGTGCCGCTCCAGGAGTTTTTCGACTTCGGAGGGATAAATATTCTCGCCGCCGCAATTGAACATATCGTCGACCCGGCCGACGAAATAGTGGAAGCCATCGCCGTCCCGGCGCATCACATCACCGGTCCGGTACCAGCCGTCCTCGGTCATCGCCTCGGCGGTCTTTTCCTGTAGGTTGTGATAACCGGGCGTAACCGCCGGGTTCTTGCAATGCAACTCGCCATAATCCGCATCAAGGTTGTCATCATCGACCAAACGCGCAATCCCGGAGATCGGGTAACCAACCGAAATATCCGGCTGGGTAACACCACCGGGATGGGGGCCGTAGACCACCGGGCCGGCCTCGGTGGTCCCATAACCGTTGGAAATCTCGGCATTGGGCAGATAGCCGCGAATATCCGCCACCAGCTTGGCGCTTACCGGGGCCGACCCCATGCGGACGATGCGAACCGAGGAGAGGTCCGTCTCCTCCAAGGCTGCCTCCTCGCGCACCACCATCGCCATCATCGCCGCCACCGAAGTGAGCCACGTCACCCGATACGCGCCAATCGCCTGGATATACTCAACGGCATTGAATTGCGGCATCAGCACAATCGTCAGATGCGCCGCCATCGCGACCTTGCAGATGGCCAGACCGTTCATGTGATACAGCGGCGCCGCCACCAGCATCCGGTGATCTGGATCCGGCCGGCGCTGGATCCGCATCTCGATCACCCAAAGATGACCGGCATGGGTCAGCGGCACGCCCTTCGGTCGACCGGTCGAGCCCGAAGTATAGAGAAACATCGCCACCTCGCCAGCATCCGGTTTCACCGTCTCGAAGGATCCAGGATTGAGCAATAACTCAAAACCACCGGGTCCTTCGTCGCGAAAAACCACAACATCGTAGCCTTCCGGAACCACCGGCGCGCGCTCGGCATCGGTGAATACCACCTTGCAATCGGCATCGCGTAAGATGAACTCGATGGTCTCGGGAGGGAACTTGTGATTGATCGGAATAGAGACCATCCCGGCGCGCATCGTGCCAAGATAGGCGATCAGAAAATCCGCGCTATTCGCTGCAAGAATTGCAATATGGTCACCGCGTCCGTACCCCCGCGCGACCAAGCCACGGGCCACGGCCTGGGTCGCCGCATCCAAATCGCCGTGACTGTATTCACGCGGCCCCCCAATGGCACCGAGATCTATCAAGACAATGGAATCGGGGGCAGCCGAACGGTCAAGCAGATCGCCCAAGTTGAAAAGATCGTTCATTATGCGGCGGACTCCATGTCGGCGGGCGGAAACGCAAGCGAGTATAACGTCTCGAACGGCGGCTCCAAATCGGTGGTTTGCTTGGGCTGCGGATGATCGCATATTCGTTGGGTTTAGGCCCGGCTCTCGGCGGAGGTTGCGCCGTTTTCATCTCGGGTACCGGGTTACGTAGCCGGGTGTCATACAAGCCACAGGAGTGAGCATGGCAACACGACGCACCCAAGTCGGCATCGTCGGCGCCGGCCCAGCGGGACTGCTGCTTGCGCAACTGCTGATGCAACGTGGCATCGCGACGATCGTTTTGGAGCAGCGTGACCGGCGCTATGTCGAGAACCGAATCCGCGCCGGCGTCCTGGAGCAAGGCACTGTCGATCTATTGGGCGAGGCTGGCGTCGGTCATCGAGTTGCGGTGGAAGGCCAAGTGCATGGTGGTATCGAGATCAGCTTGAACGGTCAACGCTCACGGATCGATTTGGCGCGCCTCACCGGCGGTAAGGCGGTCACGGTTTATGGCCAAACCGAGGTCATCCGGGATCTCATAAACGCTCGGCTGAAAGCGGGCGGCGAGATCATTTTCGAGGCCGAGGAAGTGACTCCGCTCGACCTGACCGGCGACCAACCACGCCTCTCCTATCGCCACAACGGCGAAGTTTGCGAGCTTACCTGTGATTTTATCGCCGGTTGTGACGGGTTTCATGGCGTCTGCCGCTCGCAGATCCCCAAGTCGGTGCTCCGAACCTATGAGCGGGTTTATCCCTACGCCTGGCTTGGGATCCTTGCCGAGGCGCCGTCACCGAGCCACGAGTTGATCTATGCTAGCCATCCGCGCGGCTTTGCGCTGTTCAGCATGCGGCCGCCGACGCGCTCGCGGCTGTATCTACAATGCACACCGGACACCGATCTGGCGGCCTGGCCGGATAACCGGGTCTGGGACGAGCTTCGCCTGCGCCTTGGACCCGATGACGCCGGCATGCTCAACGAAGGGCCGGTGCTAGAAAAATCAATCACGCCGATGCGCAGTTTCGTTGCCGAGCCGCTGCGCCATGGCCGGATGTTCCTGGCCGGCGACGCGGCCCATATCGTGCCGCCAACCGGAGCCAAGGGCCTTAACCTCGCGGCGTCGGACGTGCGCTATCTCTCCTGGGCCTTTTTCCAACACTATGAAACCGGCGACAGCACCCGACTTGATTCCTATTCCAAGACCGCATTGTCCCGGGTTTGGAAGGCTGAGCGGTTCTCCTGGTGGATGACATTAGTGCTGCATAAAGCCAGTGAAGAGGATGGTTTCGAGGCCCGCATCCGGATGGCGGAACTGGAATATCTACTCTCCTCGCAAGCCGCGATGACCGCACTGGCGGAGAATTACGTCGGGTTACCGTTCTAATTTCCGGAAATTCCGAACCTAGGCGGTAGGAACCTCGATACCCGCCGTTCAAACTTGTGTGTTGTTGAATGCCTCGGACCAATTCGGATGCCACCTTGAGAGCGCCGGGCGGTTCTCCGTGATGTCTTGGGCAGCCCAGCGGATACGATCGTGATCCATGGCCGTACTGACCTCGTTATCAGGGCAGAGGATATAGAAGTCTCCCCGCTCCAGGCGCTTTACCATGAAGTCCACGACTTGCTCCGGCAACCAGGCTTCGGGCCGGTGCTCGCGGTTACCCGGCAGTCCGCCGTGCCGCGCAATTCATGCTGGAGGGATTCGGTGAAGGATTTCAGCGCCGCCTTGGTCATGTTGTAGGCCGCGTTGCCCGGTGGATTGGTAATCCCTTGCTTGGAGCCGGCATTGACGATGATCGACGGGCTCTTTTGAGCGTGAAGGACCGGCAGGAAAACCTGGACACCATGAAACACGCCCCAGAAATTTACCTCCATCGCCCGTCGCCAATCCTCTAACGACGCCGAAGTGGGCCCGCCAATTCTGGTGACCGCATTGTTCATCAGCAAAGCAACCGAACCAAACCGCTCGAGGACCGCATCCCGCAAGGCGTGCATCGCTGATGGGTCCGATACGTCCGCCGCCATGGCCAGCACATCATTGGCCCCATCGTCAGCGATCTCAGCGACCGCGGCACCGGCGGCGGTAAGCGCGCCACCGGCGGTATCGGCGAGGCAAATCTTCATGCCACGCCCGGCCAATGTCTTGGCGGCGGCCAATCCGATGCCACTGGCTCCCCCGGTGATGACGGCGACGCTGCCATGTTCAAGTGCCGGATGCCTCATCGAACTCTCCTCCTACCCACTTGCCGGTGAACTGCGGTTACTCCCGGTGTAGCGAAATTAAAAGAGCTTTAGACGGTACCGACCGTCAGGATCCAGACCGCATCGCCCGCAGCACCGGCGAGCCTGATGACCGAGAGGCCGATCACCAACCGTCTGATGAAACGACGACGCGTCACGGCGCGGTCATCACGCTCCCGTTCGCACCGCCACTTTCCCTCGACAGTGGTGAGCATACCGAGCAACTGGTCGATCTGCTTGCCATCCATCGGCTCGAAGGCGACGCCGACCAACTCATACACGGGTTCGACACGGACCACGCGCGCCTTAAAATCAATAGTGCTGTGCCAGCCTCCATCGGGCCAGACGATCGAGCCATTGAAAATTCCGCCGTGTTTTACCGTACTTTTGTCGCCCCACAGTTGAAAGTCGCCCATGGAAATGTCCGCCAACGGGAAGCGGGCGTCGGGAATCTCGACATACGCCCCGACGATCTTCCATCGACCATGCTGACGACGTTCCCGACCATCCGTTTGCAACAACGGGGCCCACGGGTTTCCGCGCGGCAGCGCCCGAAGTCTCTGGTTCGAACACGCTCATGCTTGTCGATCGAATGGGCTCAGCTACATCCGGCCATGTTAACAGATTCATGTCGGGGTATGGGAGGTTTTGCAAAGCCGCCTTGCATTGGCGTTCGGTCAGGCCGCTGACCGCGCAGCAAAAATTGGTGCCGGAGACACTTTCATCGGTGAATGATTGGTGGTTGAAAGCGGTATTGCTGGATGGAAGATACCGCGCTCCGCCTCCCAAATAATCTTGGCTTCGCCAGAGCGCCCATTGCGGGCGCGGAGCAACTTCACTTGCCAGCAAGGCCGCCAGTCCAGCTCTTCAGGCGAGGAACGCGCGGTCACCTGCCAGCGGCTTTCTGATGTCCCGATGGCCGTTGCTCCTGCGTCGGAACGCAGCAGGACACCCGTCACCCCACTGGCCTCGGCAGCGAGTTGCAGACGCCGACAACTCACCGAATCCCGTGCTCCTCTGCCAGGGTGAGCCGGCCCCAATTCGGCAACCACCGCGGCTAGCCCTGAGCACCTGAGACCTTCTTCCATCACCCAGAGCCGATCCGCCTCATCATGCGCGTCGACCAGGATAATCCGCCCGGGATCTAACCCCAGTTCAGCCAGACCGCGGGCAGAAGGCATGCCGCCGAACGGATTGGCGCTGCGCGGGCACCAAAGCACATCCCCACCGCATTCCCGCTCCCTCAACAGCCGGACCAGCATCGTAGCAGCGAAACCAATAGCCGCCGCGTCACGCACTTCCGAACGAGCCTCGCCAACGACCTCATGGACCCGTCCCAATGCCAGTCCACCGCCGGCGAGACAGCGATCCAACACAGCCACGCCAAACGGAACCACCGGCGCCAGCCCGACGATACCGCCGCACTCGATCGCCCGCACTTGAGTCCGTAATTCATCTCGCACTTCAGCAAGCTCAACAGCCTGTTGCAAGACGGGCGCGTATGTGGGGCCAGGCACGTCGAAGTGCTCCTTTAAAATTAATGTTCTTTTTTTGTTCTATTAAATAATTACCCATAGGTCAATCTATGCGGACTATGGTTTTGTACGGTGCGCCGTGTCTTGTCGCATCTCTAGGTCGACTCAGAAAATCACTCCGCATCGTCGATAGACGAGCTCTGCTCCCTCTGATTTTGTGTCAATGGAAGCGAGATAGTAACCCAGCTCCCCTCGCCATCTCCGCCGAACAAACCGCCCCCTCGGAAAAATTCACGAAACAATTCGGCTTTCGACCTCGTGATGGTCGGCGATCCGACCATCGCCCAGCACATAGCACACTGCCGACCCGCACGCTGCACTATGGCGGAAAACCGGGACAGTTATGTTGGCCTTGACGTTCAGACCCGATACGCCTCCAACGCCGACCAGTCAAAACTGATGCCATGGCCAGGCATTTCGCCGGCGGTGGCATATCCTTCGACGATCTTCAGCGGCTCGGCGATGAAACGCTCCAGGCCAAAACCGTGTACTTCCAGATAGGACGCGTTTGGAATCGCCCCCAAGAGATGAACATGAATATCATGCACCCCATGTGAGGTAACCGGCATGTTCCGGGCCTCGGCCAGACGAGCAACTTTCATCCATGTGGTGATGCCGCCACAATTCGAGACATCCGGCTCTATAAAGCTCACCCCATTGGCGACCAACATGTGCTGGAAATCGTATAGCGTGTGCAGGTTCTCGCCTGCCGAGATTGGCACACCGCCCTCGGCCAGTATCCGTCCGTGGCCAGAGAAATCCTCCGGGATCGTGGGTTCTTCCAACCAGACCAACCCAAACTCTTGAAAGGCCCGTGCGGCGCGAATCGCCTCGTCGACCGTCCAGCGCATATTGGCGTCGACCATCAACGGAAAGTCGACCCCGAGATGCTTACGCATTGCCCCAATCCGCTCGACATCCTCCCGCAGATTGTCGCGGCCAACTTTCATCTTGATCGCCCGAAACCCCTTAGCCAAATTGGCATCGGTCTGAGCTAACAGGTCGTCGAGGGTGAACATCAGATCGATGCCGCCGGCATAGGCCTTGACCTTCGGATCAGCCCCACCCAGCAAACGCCAGAGCGGCAGAGCGGTGCGCTTTCCCAAGAGGTCCCAGAGCGCAATGTCGACCGCTGATAGCGCGTGCATCGCCAACCCGCCGCGCCCAGCATAGTGCAGTCGCCACCACAGATCCTTCCAGATCTCCTCGATTCGGTCAGCCTCCCGGCCAATCAGCACCGGCAGAATGTCGGTCGCGATTACCGAGTGTATGCCCCGTGCACCACCGCTCAGCGTGTATGTGTAACCCAGCCCCTCATTGCCATCAGCATCGGTGATGCGTGCCGTCATCATCTCGAAACTGGCCATATCACCATGCATGCTGTCGGACAGCACCACTGGTAGCGGGATGCTGTAATGGTCGGCGCTAACATATTTGATGGTCATCAATTCCCCCGGGGTAGCTGGTGGCGGTGACGGATCGCCGACAAAGCGGCGGTTGAACCACGATCGCACCGACAGGTGGGTGTTTGCAATTGCGTGAGCGGACCGGAACAATGCAGTCTGTGAATTCGCCCAATCAGGAGACCCACCATGGCCCGCATATCCTACGCCAGCAGAGAAACCGTTCCAGCCCGGCTGCAACATCTGTACGATGGAATGGCGACCTACGGCCCCTTCGCCAGCCTGGTTGGCGCGATGGCGCACCGGCCGCCAATCTTCGAGCATATTTTTGGCATGCTGACCGATTTGCGCGACGAGGGCGTGTTGCCGCGGCGGTATCTGGAGTTGGGGTTAGTCGCGGTCTCCAAGGTCAACGCCTGCGACTATTGCGTTGCCCACCACTCTCCATTCCTGACCATCGAAGGCGTTTCGCCTGCCGGTGTAGAAGCGATCCTCGACTACCAGGAGCATCCGGAATTCGACGCGGTCGACAAGTTGGTGGTGGAATACGCAATCAAGGTGTCAAACGATTTCAACCGGGTACGCGATAGCATGTTCGAGCGGTTGTCCGAACATTTCAGCGAGAAACAAATCGTCGAGCTGACCTGGCGTATCGCGCTCTGCGGGGCTTTCAATCGGTTCAACGATGTCCTGCAGCTCGACATCGAACAAGAGGCGTTGGCGAAAATCGCCTGAACGGCCCGTAGAAATCAGGAGACTTCCATGTCCGCATCCACGGATGAAACCGTCACCCTCACGATCGCCGAGGTCGAGACACTGACCCAGGCGGTCCTAATAGCCAGCAATACAGCCGAGGCGAATGCGCGCTCGGTCACCCGTTCGGTGGTCGCCGCCGAGCTCGACGGGATCCACAGTCACGGGCTCTCCCGGCTGCCAACCTATTGCGAACACGCACTTTGTGGCAAGATTAACGGGCAGGCAAACCCCACAGTGGAACAGGTGGCACCGGCGGCGCTCAGAGCCGATGCCAGGGACGGTTTTGCCCATCCTGCCATCGATCTAGGCTTCGGGAAACTTGCAGCCCTGGCAAAATCCACTGGGATCGCCGGCCTATCGGTCACCAACTCGTACAATTGCGGGGTGCTGGGGTATCACGTCGAGGCGCTCGCCTCGGTCGGCTTAGTCGCCTTGGCCTATACCAACGCACCGGCGTCGATCGCACCGGCAGGTGGTAAGAAAGCCGTGTTTGGCACCAATCCCGTGGCCTGCGCCGCGCCCGACGGCAAGGGCGGCGCCTCCTTCGTCATCGACCAATCTTCCAGCGTCGTGGCGCGCAGCGAGATCAACGTGCATGCCGCCAATGGCGAACCGATTCCCGAGGGATGGGCCTATGACGCCGATGGCAATCCGACCACTGACCCGGCGGCTGCGCTGCAAGGGACGATGGTGCCAGCCGGCGGTTACAAGGGCGCTGGAATGGCCTTGATGGTTGAACTGATGGCCGCGGCTCTGTCCGGCGCGACCCTAAGCGCCCGGGCCAGTTCCTTTGGCGGCAACGAGGGTGGGTCGCCACGCACCGGTCACTTTTTTATCGCAATAAATCCCGGACCGTTCTCAGGCGGTGATTTCGAGGCGCGGATGGCGGATCTATTGATCGAGATCACAGGACAAAACGGCGCCCGGCTACCCGGCGCTCGTCGCCAGGATGCGCGCGCGAGGATCAGCCGTGACGGCGTCACCTTCGCCAAGGCGCTCCATGACAAATTGCTCGGCTATCGTGGTTGAAATTCTCGCAGTAGATGGCCTAATCAAGATTGGGCGCAGTTCACGCAAGTGGTCACCGAGGGATCGAACTCCAGGCGTTTAATCGGGATTTCCTCGTCGCATAGCAGGCAATAACCATAGGCGCCCTCGTCGAGTCGCTTCAAGGCGGACGCCACCCGCGTTAGCCCGATTTGACGCCGGCGTTCGGTTTCCTGAGCCATCGCCTGATCACGCATCGCATCCATCCGCGACAGCCGGCCAACCCGGCTTTGATCCAGCTCAACCGGCTTGCCCTGATCGCGGGCACCAGCAATCAAGGCGCTCAGTTCGCTTCTCTGTTCCTCCAAGAGGGTGCGAAAGTGATCGAGCTTCAAGTTATTGCCCACAGACCGATCATGACAACCTCGCCAGGAAAGTCATGCAAGCGAAATGCACCGGGCATCGCGATTGGCCAGCAAACGGTGGTCGGAAAAGTCGTTCAAAGCAAAGCAACGACAGCCCCGTTTTCATGGCACATAACGCCAACATATTGACGAACTACCTTCTTATTGCTTGGTCTATGGTAACCAATTGCTGAAATCAGCTATCCTGCATGTCTTGCGAGCGAGTGAATGAGCGACACTCAATCAACCGAACCGGGTGGTCCATCGTCCTCTATGCGGATTGCCGCGACCTGTTCGTCGATGGGGTCGGCGGCACCATGGTACGCGATGTCGTGGTCCGACTCAATCTGCTCAACACACGCTATGATTTTCCCGGCGCTGCAGCCGAGCACGCGGTGGTGGCCCGGTTGATCATGTCGCGCTCCGGCACGCAACCTACAAATCTCGCTCTCGCAACTTGCCTCCAGGATGCCTCAGGACGACGGCACGGCGACCGCCGCCGCCTCGGTGACGCCGGTTCCTGAATTGCCAGCGCCCGTCCGCGCCGCCGCTGGCCGTGCCCGGAGCCGAACCGAGAAATAGGCCAAGCGCCCGGCTGATAAGGCAGGCCAACGACCCTCACAGTGCAGCGTGCCCGAGCACCACGGCACTGGTGTGCCGGTTGCTTATTATTGGGCGCGATCATTCTGCAGCGCAGGCGGTATCAGATACGGCGCACCGGTGTGATGACGATAGCCGCCAGGACCATGCAGGCGGCAACCAATTGCGGTGCGCCGACGCTTTCGCCGAAACAGAGCCAACCAATCAAAAACATCGTCGGCAGTTCCACACTCCCGGCCATCGCGGTTCGCGCGGCGCCAATCCTCGGCGCATGGATGGTGTAAAGCAGCTGCGGGACCAACGCGGTGGCCAGTGCTATCCCGACAATCAGCCCCCAATGCGCAACCGCTGGCGCTACGGCCCGCTCGATCTCCAGGCCGACAATGAAGGGCATCAATCCCAATGCCGCCCCCAGAGACACACAGGCGATACGCGAGAGAGAAGGCACATGGATCAGCTTGTTGGTCAGGATATTGATCGCGAAACCAAAGCTGAGCGGCGCCCCTAGTGCGACCAACATCACTGGAATCACAGCGGCGTCAACACTCGCCGGGGACATGGCGATGAAGGCGGCGAACAGAATGAGAGCAGCGGCGGCAATCGCCCCGCCCGCTGGCCGGTCGCGAAACCATGCCCAGGCAATGACCAGGGTAAAAACCGGATAGGTCATGTAGAGAACACCGATCACCGCCACCGGCACCGTCTTCAGCGCCTCGACGTAGCCCATCCAGCCAATCGATATGGCCGCGCCAGCAAGCATCCCCCATCCCGTGGTTGTCCGGCCCTGCGGCCCAAGTTTGAGGAATGGCGCCAGGGCCAACGCCGTCACCACATATCGCGAGAACGCCACCGCTGGGGCTGGCATCCCAGCATCCAAGAGCGATTTAGCGAAATACGGCACCAGCCCGAACCCGAAAGCCGCCAGTGCGACCATCGCTGTGGCCAAGGCCATTCTGTGGTTGGCGCGAGAGGGATTGGTAGGGGCGGTCATTCTCCACGACTATCAGTTGCCGGCGGCAATCACCATCAGGGCTCGCTCCACACCGCCGCCTTATAACCATCGGGGATCACGGAATGACCGGAATAAACCGCACCAATAGCCGCTAGGCCCAATGTCGCGGGCCCTGGACTTCCCATCAATGGGAGCGCGCCCAGCCAGAGCAACATGACGGCACCAAGTATGGTCTTTCCCACTGAGACCGAATCAGCGGGCAGAATTCTCTCCACCAGATCGTTTACCGGTCGGCCCCAGAGGATTTTCTATGGCTAAATCCCCTCGGTTAGCTTGCGCATCCCCTCGCCTACGCTCGTCAACCCCGCTTGCAGGATGAACCGGTCCCAGCCGATGCAGAAGTGACGCACGCCGAGATCTATATAGCGTTTGGCTTGCTCCACCTCTCTAATTTCGATCCGTGGCGGCACGCCGTATTCAAGGCATTTGGCGATCACCTTCTCTTCGGTGGGGCGAATTTCGTCGCTGAACATCATCCCCGGATTGCCGAGCGAGATACCATAATCGGCTGGGCCCCATTGCGCCATGTCGACGCCCTTCGCGCGCGCCGCCGTCAGCACCACGTCGAGGTTTTCCACCGCCGCATTCTTCTCCAGCATAATCGTGAAAACGACAGCCGCCAGGTCATCGAGATAGCCCTCAGGTTGATAGCCAGAAAGCGCCGGGCGGCGGATCTTCAACCCCATCGAGCCGCCGACTTCAGGCGTATCGGCGCGGATCAACCGGTGGCACTCAACCACGTCCTCAGGCGTTCGGATATCGGTGAACAACACCGATTTAAAGCCCGCCCCCAATGCCGCCTGCGCCCAAAAACCCTGACCTTCCTGGTCCAGTTTGATCATTAGCGGCAGATTAGCGCACTGGCCGGCACGGGCCATGTGATAGAGCAGTTGCATGTCCAGCACCGAATACTCGGCGGCGAACTCAGCATAATCAAACAGCCCAGTATCGCCGATAAGCTCGGCGATGTCGGGATCGGCGAACATAAAATGTGTGCCGAGGGTCGGTTTGCCGGCGGCCAGCGTCTGGCGAAAGGTGTTAGGCATGATCATCGGATAAGTCCGGTTGTTGATGGGAAATGCCTTAGGGTGTCGCACCTACACGGCGCGTGCACGCGTCTCCATTCCATGGCCATTGACCGGGCCCCGTCAACCCGCTTTGTTGGTGGCCTTCGCAGACTTGCCTGGAATACCCCGCCATGTCTCTTTCTGGTCCCGTCCGTATCGCCGTCGATGTTGGTGGCACTTTCACCGATCTGCAGATTCTGGACGAGCAAAGCGGCGCGACACATGCGGTCAAGACGCCGACAACGCCGGATGACCCATCAAAGGGCCTGGCCGAAGGCTTGAAGATCGCCTCCGAAAGCCTCGGCTTCCAGCTGTCACAGGTGACCGCGCTGATGCATGGCACCACGATCGCCACCAACGCAGTTCTGCAACGCCGGCTCGCCTGCGCAGCCTTGGTCACCACAGCCGGGTTCGAGGATGTTCTGGAAATCGGCAGGCATGTGCGCAAGGAGATTTACGCAAACCGGGCCGAGGAACGGGTGCTCCTGATCCCGCGCCGTTATCGCTTCGGCCTCAAAGAGCGGATGTGCGCCGATGGTTCGGTGGAAACCCCGCTCAAACCAGCGGCGGTCCAGGCGGTGATCGACTGCTTGGTCGCGACGAAGCCCGAGGCCATCGCCGTTTGCCTGCTGCATGCCTACGCCAATTCGGCGCACGAGGAACAGATCGCCGAAGCCATCGCGCTGGCCCTGCCGGGCGTACCGCTTTCGCTCTCGCATCGGATCTGCCCGGAAGTTCGGGAGTTCGAGCGCACATCGACAACCGTTCTCAACGCCATGCTGGTTCCGACCGTCCAAGGATACCTAAACAACCTGCGCCATTCGATGAGCACCCTTGGCCTGACGGCGCCGGTCTATCTGGTACAATCCAATGGCGGCGCAGCGACGCCGGAGACGGCGGCGGAACAGCCCGCGCGCCTGCTGCTGTCGGGACCGAGCGGCGGCGCCCTGGCCGGCGAGGTCTTGTCCAAGGCACTGGGCGAGCCGAACCTGATCGGGGTCGATATGGGCGGCACCAGCTATGACGTCTCCCTGGTGGTCGATGGCACGGTTCGTCAGATCGCCGAGGGAGAAGTCGATGGCTGTCCTGTGCGGCTGCCGATGGTCGAGATCCGTACGATCGGCGCTGGCGGTGGATCGATTGCCCGGGTTGAAGCGGGAGGTCGCCTGCGGGTCGGACCGGATAGCGCCGGCGCAGTTCCCGGCCCAGTCTGCTATGGACGTGGCGGGACCGAGCCAACTGTGACCGACGCCAATCTGGTGCTCGGTCGGATAGACCCCGGCTTCTTTCTCGGTGGCGGCATGCGGCTGGATCTCCAAAGCGCTGAAAAAGCCATCAACGACCGCATTGCCGACCCACTCGGCCTGTCGATCGACGAGGCCGCCGACGGCATCATACGGGTCGCGGTTTCAGCCATGGCGGCGGCGATCCGGCTCAGCCTTTTCGAGAAGGGTCTTGATCCCCGCGATTTCGCCTTGGTCTCGTTCGGCGGCGCCGGCGGCCTCCATGCCTGCGATACCGCCGAGGCGCTTGGCGCCACCCGAGTTATCTTTCCGCGCGATCCAGGCACGCTCAGCGCCTGGGGCATGTTGTCATCCGATCTGGTCCACGATTTGGCCCGCTCAAGCCTGATGCCGGCAATCGCGTCGTCGAGCGCGGCGCTCGACGAGATTGTTAATATACTGCTCGACCAGGGAGCGGCAGCTCTCGACGTCGACGGGGTGGCGGCAGAGCGCCGGGTTCTGCCGCTCAGTCTTGATTTGCGTTATCCCGGCCAGGGCTATGAGATCGCCGCGCCGCTGGCCGATGCCAACTCGATCGCCGAGGCCGCGGCAAACTTTCACCGTCTTCACGACGCGCAATACGCCCATTGCGAGCCGCATGTGACGCCCGAGATCGTCACCGTGCGTTGCGCCGCGACCGGGCGTCTGGCGAAACCAAAACCACGGCCCTTCGACGCCCCGGAACAGGCCCGCCCCAAGGCAACCCGTCCGGTCGCCAGCGCAGGCACCCGGACCGACATTCCCGTCCACGACCGCGCCGCGATCGGGCCGGCCGGGTCCTTGAGTGGCCCAGCGATCATCGAAGAGGCCCATTCGACCCTCTATCTGCCAGCGGACTGGATCTTGCGGGCCGCACCAACTGGCGATTTAATTAGCACACGCCGCGAAGGAGAAGCCTGATGAGCGCGATCAACGCGGTCGAGCTTGAGATCATCCGCAACGCCTTGGTCGCTGCCGCCGAGGAGATGAGCGTCACCGTCTGGCGCACCAGCCGCTCGCCAGTGGTCCGCGATATTCTCGACTATTCCACCGCCGTGTTCGACGCCGAGGGAGGCAGCACCGCCCAAGCCGCCCGGATGCCGGTGCATCTGAACTCGATGGCGCGCTGTTTGCTCGACATCCTCGCCGACCACATTGCGATCGAGGAGTGGCACGAGGGCGACATCATTATCACCAATGATCCCTATAGCGGCGGCCAGCACCTACCCGATATCCTGACCTTCAAGCCGGTCTTTCTCAATGGTCGGCGGATCGCTATCGCCGGTGTATTGGTGCATCACCTGGATGTCGGAGGCGGCGCTCCTGGCAGTTATCACGCCGAGGCGACGGAAATTTTCCAAGAAGGCTTTCGCATTCCACCGCTGAAGATCGACGAGGCCGGGATACGCAACCAGGCGATCGTCAAACTGTTACTGCGCAACTCCCGCGAGCCCGAAAAGGTCGGCGGCGATTTCGCCTCACAGCTCGCCGCCTTGGACATTGGGGTGGAAAGCCTGAAGGTGATCGGCCGGCGTTACGGCGCCGATCAATTGGCCGAGGCCAGCCGGCGGATCCAGGACCAGTCCGAGCGTGCCATGCGCGCCGCCATCAAAGCGATGCCCGACGGCACCCATGAATTCGAGGATTTCGTCGATGATGACGGCATCGAACGCGATAAACCTCTGCGCATCCATGCCCGAATTACCGTATCCGGGGATGAAATCGAGATTGATCTGTCCAAATCCAGTCCCCAGGCCAAGGGGCCAGTAAACTGTACCTACAACATGACAGACTCAGCGGTGGTTTGCGGGGTCATGATGTCGGTCGGCTCGGATATTCCCGCCAACGCCGGGTGCTATCGACCAATCCGAATCACCGCGCCCGAGGGATTGTGCGTCAACGCCCGCTCGCCGGCGCCGGTGGCCAATCGAATGGCGGTTGGCCATCGCATCGTCAACACCGTCATGGGCGCCTTCGCAGTGGCATTACCGGGCCAGATCCCCGCCGCTTATTACGGCGTCAGTTATGTCTATGCCTTCAACGCCTTCAAGGAGGATGGCAGCCGCGCGGTCTATTTCGATCTGGAATGCGGCGGTTGGGGCGCACACCCAGAACAAGACGGCGCCAGCGGGTTCTCCTGTGGGTTCCACAATATTGCCAATGCCCCGATGGAACTGATCGAGAACGACTACCCCATCACCTTCCAACGTTATGGATTGGTTCCGGATTCCGGCGGGGCCGGGAAAACCAGGGGTGGTCTTGGGCTTGAGCGGTCGTTTCGGGTCGATTCTCCCGAAGGCACCTTCACCTGCAATTTCGACCGCTTCCGGACACCGCCCTACGGTTTAGACGGCGGCGCACCAGGCGCCCTAGGCCGGATGACCCTGACCCGGGTCGACGCCAACGCTGTGACCGATCTCGGCTCAAAAGTGTCCGGACTGCCGGTGAGCAAGGGCGATGTGTTGAGCCTGCGCACCTCCGGCGGCGGCGGATACGGCGATCCCGGCGCGAGGGACACCAACGCGCGGCAGGCCGATCTGCAGGACGGATATGTCAGTGGCGGCGATTGAAGCGCGACTCAACCGAGAACGTTACTGAAGCCGTAATACGTTTGAAGTCGCCACTTTCTGCGGATCGGCGTGCCAGATCGCCGGATCGCCATCGACGAAAACCTCGATCTGATGGCCATCGGGGTCGCGAAAATACACCGATTGACTTACCACATGGTCGCGTAGGCGCTCCGGCTGGACACCATGTTCAACGAGCCAGTCCTTAGCTTCCTGCAACTCCGCAAGACTATCTCCAACCTTGAAGGCCACATGGGCCAGGCCGGGAGAGGTCTTGGGCGCATCCGGGGCGTCCTCGCCTACCTCCAACAAAGCCACATCGTGGTGATTGTCGACCACCGAGAAGAACACCATCTTGTCCTCAAGCTCGCCGACCTTTTTGAGGCCGAGCACATCGCGATAGAACGGCACCGAACGGGCCAGACTGCGAACCTTTAGCACCACATGTCCCAGGCCATGTACACGCATCTCTCGTCCCTCCACCCAACCGACGCCAGCTTATAGCCGCACGATATTTGGTATATTTACACCAATACACTGCCCAGGCGACTGGAATCCCCGATCTGGGTCTAAATCACGTCAGGAGCCGCGCTCCTCGACTTTGGTCATGCGAGTTTCTTAAACGAAACTTTCGCCCGAACTCATAACGCAGGTGCGTCCACCAGGTATCGTAACCGTCAAGGTAGATGAACCGACCTCAAGGTTGCTGAACACCTCGAACAGATTGCGTCGAACATCATGTCATTCCGCTGCTCACCAACTTTTCTCGAGAGGAGCTATCAGATCCGTTCGCAAGCCACAACTAGGCGGACCACTTTGGGCATTGCTCGGCATCAGTGTGAAAATAAGATCGCAACCGCTGTCATAAATCCAGACAACCCGGTCAGCATTTTGTTGACCGGGCTGCGTTTCATCGGTTCCTCCTTTCCGGCGGCGTACGTGGTCGCCAAGGCAAATCGCTCGGCTAACCTCCATGTGAGTTCGACCATAGGAACGACAGGTAAAGAAAGTGTGAACAACCACACACTCCAATATAATAAATTGCACGGTTTTCGCCGATTTAAAACATCTAGAAAGATCAGAATTGAAATTTTTTATTATTTTAAAAAAAATAACCGCATTTAGAATAAACTGAAGGAGTTCCCTCTGTAATTTCGGAACACTCTGCCCATTAACACTTTGTATTATGAATTTTCTGACAGATATCAATCCAAGTTACCGTGACGATACCCCTCCCGTAGCGCCAGCGCGATCGCCTCCGCCAATCCGGTGTATGGACGGCGCCGTCCATGGCCAATCCAAAGCGCTGCGGCAGATCAGAGCTGACGGTCTCCTCACGCGGCAAGCCCAGGGCAGCCATGAATAAAGGGCGCAGGTTAAGCGTGCGGCCCGCCGCGATCGGCATTACCACACCACGCCAACAGCAGTTTTCGTTGAGGCAGCTAGTGCCGTCACTATTGGCGGCGACGATTTTCGCTGCCCCACGAAACCCGCAAAACCCCCAATTACTCCTGCGAGCGGTTCGCCGCCAGACGCCAAATCAGCATTGGTGACCCCGGTCAACTTGGTGAAATAGTCGGACAGTACGGGATTAAATACCGGCAGCGCCAATCGCTCGAAACTGGCGATTACGGGATACCCTTGCCAGTTCGCAAGCCTGGCCGGGCCAATCTGCACGAGCTCGCGATATTCCCCATCGCCACCCCAAATTCGCGCCAGAGAGCCCTCCCAGGCAGTATAACCAGATCGTATATAACGATCTCGTCCACCGTGCCCAACGCTGCGAGACGGCCGCGTATATCCTCAGCTTCTCGAGCGGTAGCAGGCGTCGTCATGAGGTAACCCCGGGACATATTTACCTGGGTAGGTGATTTCCCGAAGCGGGACCAGCACTCGCTCGCCAAAGCCACATAGATGATGCCAACTCCGTCATCCTGCTGTGTCCTGGCAGGCGGCGTCGCGACGGGGTAAGCTGCGGGTAGATAACCGGCAAGAAAATAGAGGCTGCGCCATGACTAATAAAATCGTGCATATCGGCTGTGGCGCTGGGTTCTCGGGCGACCGGGTGGATGCCTCGATCCCAGTGGTGGCGACCTTGGCAAAGCGTCAAGGCCCGCGCTATCTGATTTTCGAAACCTTGGCCGAACGCACCCTGGCCCTGGCCCAGAAACATCGGCGCAAGGACCCCAGCCATGGGTACTCGCCGTTCCTGGAGGCCTATATACGCCCAATCCTGAAAACTTGCCATGAGTCAGGCATCGGCATCGTCTCCAACTTCGGCGCAGCCAATCCGATGGGCGGTGCGGCGAAGATCGCCGAGATCGCCCGCGAGCTTAGCTGCACCGGGTTAAAGATCGCGGTTGTCGAGGGCGATGATCTTTTCCAATTCCTCTCAGAAGAGGAAATTAGCAACTATCCGACCATCGAAGGCCTGGAGATCGGCGACAACGAGGTCGTCGCCGCCAACGCCTATCTCGGCGCCCGGCCGATCGCCGACGCCCTGGCGCAGGGTGCCGACGTGGTGGTGGTTGGCCGCTGCACGGACCCGGCACTGGTGCTCGGCCCCTTGGTGCATGAACTTGGCTGGCCCGAGGATGATTGGGAGCGTCTGGCCGCCGGCACCATGGCCGGGCATTTGCTGGAATGCGGGGGACAAGTCACCGGCGCCTATTTCGCCGACCCCGGCTACAAAGATGTGCCGGATCTGGCCAGGGTCGGATTCCCTATCGCCGAAGTAGGGTCGGACGGCTCGCTGATCATCACCAAGGCGGATGATACCGGCGGTCTAGTGTCAGCCCAGACAGTGAAAGAGCAATTACTTTACGAAATCCACGACCCGGCGAACTATTTCACCGCCGACGTGATCCTCGACATTTCCCAGGTCAAGGTCGAGGAAGTTGGGCCGGACCGGGTCCGGGTCAGCGGCGCCCGTGGCAAACCGCGCCCGGATACGCTGAAAGCAACCGTCAGTATCGATGGCGGCTGGATGGGCGAGGCGGAGATGAGTTACGCCGGCCCAAACGCTCTTAAGCGGGCGCAACTGGCGGTCGACGTCCTAAAGCAGCGATGCCGTGAGATTGGCACCAACTGTCCAGTGCGTTTCGACATCCTCGGAACCGTCAGCGTGCATGACGGCGATGGTGGCGGCGGCGGCGCTGCCGGCGATTGGCCCGATGATGGCGACTATCGTGTCCGCGTTGCCTCACGCGGCCATGACAAGGAAGGCATCGAGCGGATCAATCAGGAAATGCTGAGCCTCTATTGCAGCGGGCCGGCGGCAGGCGGTGGATTTCGCCAGCACCTGACCGACCAGGTTCAGACCGCTTCAATCCTCGTCGACCGCACCTTGCTTGCAACCAGGATTCGGATGATGGAGGTTGCGGCGTGAGCGGTATGAGCGATATCCAAGAAACCCGCTTGCACGAGGTGGCACATGCCAGGGCTGGGGATAAGGGCAATCGTTCAAACATCAGCCTAATCCCCTATAAACCGGAAACCTATGCCTTGCTGCTGGAGCAAGTAACCGAGGTGCGGGTGCTAGAGCTGTTCGCGCATAAGGGGGCGACCAAGGTCACTCGGTACGAATTACCAAATCTGCCGGCGCTGAATTTCGTGATTGACGATGCGCTTGAGGGTGGGGTGAACGCCGCCCTGAATCTTGACCAGCACGGCAAGACCCTATCCTACCTGCTACTTGGGCTTTCGGTTTCAATGCCCCGCGCCTTAATCCTTCATCCAGCACCAGAATAGAGTTAGGCCATGACCATGCCCAGGCGCGAAGATCCTCGACTGCTGACCGGTCGGGGATGTTTTATTGATGATCTACTGCCAGTCGGTACAGCCCATAGCGTGGTATATCGGTCGCCGATTGCCCATGGACGGATCCAGACCCTGGGTCTAGAGGCCGCACGATCGGTCCCGGGGGTGCTCGCCGTCTATACCCAATCCCACCTTGACGCCAACAGCGGCGGCCCGCTTCGCGCCCGTACTTCGGTAACCAGTTCCGATGGCCAAGCGATGATTGAGCCAGAACGCTCGGTGCTCGCGCGGGATATGGTGAAGTATGTCGGGCACCCGGTGGCATTCATTGTCGGGGAAACCCTGCAAGCCACACTCGACGGAGTCGATGCCATCGATGCCGTCTATGGAGATCTACCGACAGTCATCGGCTGCGAAGCCGCGCTCGCCAAAGCATCGCCAGCGATCTGGCCGCAAGCGCCCGATAATGTGAGTTTTCGCTGGGAACTCGGCAATGGCGATGCGGCCGAAACGGCGATAGCCAACGCAGATCATGTGGTGCGGTTGACCGTGCATCATCCTCGACTGGTGGTTGCACCGGTTGAGCCGCGCGGCGCCCTGGGCCAGCATGATGCCGAGACCGGACGCTTTACCCTAACCACGCCAAGCCAGGGCACTGTCGCGCTGCGTGCTGCGATGGCCGAGTCTCTTGGCTGCGCGGAGGAACAGGTCCGCGTGCTCACCCAAGATGTCGGCGGCAGTTTCGCAGTCAAGATCTGGCCCTATCCCGAACAGGTTTTGTGTCTATTCGCGGCGCGCGATCTCGACCGGCCGGTGAAGTGGATTGCTACCCGCTCGGAGACCACATTGTGCGACGCGCAGGGTCGCGGGCGCGTTGATCACGCAACCCTAGCGCTGGATGATAGCGGCCGCATTTTAGCCTTTCGGGTCGATGCCGTCGGTGATCTCGGGGCTTATCTGAATAGCGTAGCACCGTCGACCTTCACCGGCGGCGCCTGCCGCACCTTCGGTCACAACTACCGGATTCCAGCGCTGCATTATCGTGTCCGCGCCGTCTTCACCAACGCGCCGCCAACCGACGCTTATCGCGGCGCCGGTAAGCCGGAGAGCGTCGGAACCCTGGAGCGGCTGCTGGACCATGCCGCACGGAAATTGGGCTTGGACCGGATCGCGCTCCGGCAGCGCAATATGATCCGCCCCGACGAAATTCCCTACAGCACGGCGATGGGGGAGGAATTCGACGCCGGTGATTTTTCCGGCATCTTTGATAAGGCCTTACTTGCAGCCGATTGGGACGGGTTCGAGGCCCGCAAGAAAGCCTCCGAGGCGAAGGGCCGGTTGCTCGGGCGTGCCGCGGGTATCCACATGCACGCCAGCGGCGGCTCGGTCGCCGAACGCACCCAAGTGCGCGCCCTGCCGGATGGTACAATTCGGGTTCGCACCAGTAGCCAAGACAGTGGCCAGGCGCATGGCGAGACGCTAGCCCAGGTAGTTGCGGAATCACTTGGGATCTCCCCCGAGCGGGTAAAGGTCGAGCAAGGTGACAGCGATGTGTTGCTGGTCGGCGGCTCTACCGGCGGCTCGAATTTACTGCCGGTCAGCGCCAACACCGCCCATCGCTCGGCCCTTGTGATGATCGAGCGGGCCCGAGAAATGGCCTCGGGCGTCTTGGAAGCCGCGGTGCAGGACATCGAATATCAGAGCGGATCGCTGCGGATCAGCGGCACCGATCGATCGATCTCGCTGGCCGAACTGGTAGCCCGGTTGCCGGACAGTCCAGACACGCCGGTGGGTCACGAGCAACCCGCGGGCTGTGTTGGTGAGGTGACTTTCAAGGGTAAACACACGACGTTCCCAAACGGCGCCTATGTCATCGAGGCCGAGGTTGATCCGGAAACCGGCGGCATCACCATCGCGCGCATTACCGGGGTGGATGACCTCGGCCGGATCATTCACCCGCAAAGCGCCACCGGCCAAATCATGGGCGGGCTGGCCCAGGCAGCGGGAGAGGTGTTGATGGAAGGCATGGTGTTCGACGGTAGTGGACAACCGCTTTCGGGCTCGATGATGGACTACGCAGTCCCCAGGGCCGATGATCTTCCGATGTTCAATCTCGACTGGGCGCCGACCGACAGCCCGAACAGCCTACTCGGCGTCAAAGGCGTTGGCGAACTTTCGTCAATCGGCGGCCCCGGACCGATCTCAAACGCCGTGCATGACGCATTGGCGCCGCTGGGTGTGACACACCTGGATATTCCCTTAACGCCGGAGAAAATCTGGCGAGCAATCCACACACAAATAGCCGAGAGACGAGGAGAGACGTAATGGCGCGAGGCGCGACGGAAAAACTAACCGGTGGCGAAGCACTGGTCCGCTCGCTGATCGCAGAGGGCATTCAGACGGTGTTCGGCCTACCGGGCATTCAGCTCGACCCAATGTTCAATGCCCTGCATGACGCCGGAAACGCGATCTCAGTGATCAACGCCCGGCATGAGCAAGGCACCGCCTACATGGCCTATGGCTATGCCCAGTCGACCGGCGAGATCGGCGTCTATGCCGTGGTCCCCGGCCCCGGCCTGCTGAACACCACTGCGGCGCTCTCGACTGCATTTAGCAACAACAGCCGGGTTCTGGCGCTGACCGGGCAGATCCCTTCGGGCTCAATCGGGCGCGGCCATGGCATGCTGCATGAAATCCCGCATCAGCTTGAGGTGATGAAGGGACTGACGAAATATGCCGCGCGAATCGAACATCCCTCGCAGGCGCCGTCGATCGTCAGCGAGGCCTTTCGCCAACTTCGCTCGGGCCGGCCGCGCCCGGCCGGACTGGAAATGGCGATGGACGTGATGTGGAAGAAAGCCATGGTGGAGTTGCGCGGCAAGACGCCAGGTGACGCTCCTCCCGCCCCCGATCCCGACGCCATCGAGAAAGCCGCCAAACTTATCGGCAACGCCAAGAAACCGATGATCTTCGTCGGCGGCGGCGCCTATGATGCCTGCGAGGAGGTCAAGGCCCTAGCCGAGATGCTGCAGGCGCCCGTGGTAGCCTACCAAAACGGTCGCGGCATCCTTGATGAACGGCACTATCTTTCCCATACGGCGACCGCCGGCGCGATCCTTTGGCGCACTTGCGACGTGGCCATCGCCATCGGCTCGCGATTGCAGGGCGAACGCATGACCTGGGGCATGGACGACAATATCAAGGTCGTCCATATCGACATCGACCCAACCGAGATCAATCGGGTGATGAAACCTGAGATCGGCATCGTCGCCGATGCAGCCGAGGCGACCGGCCTGTTGGTCAACGCGCTTTCCAAGCACAACATCAAGCGGTCCTCGCGCGAGGAAGAGATGTTGGGCGTCAAGGGTCAGGCCGCCGAGATCATGGAAACCAAGGCGGGCCCGCAGATGGGCTGGATCAGGGCGATGCGCGACGTCCTCCCAGAGGATGGCCTGTTCGTCGACGAGTTTACCCAGGTGGGTTACGTTTCGCGGGTCGGGTTTCCTATCTACAAGCCCCGCTACAACGTCACCCCAGGTTACCAAGGCACCCTTGGCTATGGCTACGCGACGGCCCTGGGCGTCAAGGTGGCCCATCCCGAAAAGTCGGTGCTCTCGATCAATGGGGACGGTGGGTTCATGTTCACCATGTCCGAGATCGCAACCGCCGTGCATCACGGCATCAACCTGGTGGCCATCGTCTTCGCCGACGGGGCCTATGGTAACGTACTCAGGATGCAGCGTGATCTCCATGGCAACCGGGTGATCGGCTCGCAATTCACCAATCCCGACTTCGTCAAACTGGCGGAAAGTTTCGGGGCATTAGGACTTCGCGCGGAAACCCCGGATATCCTTAAGGGCGCCCTGGAAACCGGGTTCTCCGCCAATCGGCCAACCATCATCGAAGTCCCTGTTGGCGTGTTTCCAGAACCCTTCGACGTGATCCGCCCACCGCCAACCCGTGGCCTGAAAGGATAAATTATGACAGAATCAGCATTGATCGTCGGTGCCGGTCCGGGGCTTAGCGCCTCGCTGGCCAGGCTTTGTGCAAAGGACGGCATGCAGGTAGCGATCGCCGCCCGCGACATCGGAAAATTGGCTGGTCTGGCGTCCGAGACCGGGGCCGAACTGCACCAATGCGACGCCGGTGACATCGACAGCGTCGCGGCCCTGTTCAAAGCCACCGATAAGACCATCGGGACCCCAAACCTGGTCGTCTACAACCCCTCGGCACGGGTCCGTGGTGGCATCGCCGAGCTCGACCCGGTCGAGACCAGGGCCGCCATCAACATCACCTGCTTCGGAGCCTTCCTGGTGGCCCAGCAGGCGGCGACACGGATGTTGGAGCGCGGCAACGGTAGCCTGTTCTTCACCGGCGCGTCGGCGGGCGTGAAGGGCTATCCAAACTCTTCGGTTTTCGCCATGGGCAAATTCGGGCTGCGCGGTCTTTGTCAATCTCTAGCTCGCGAGCTGCACCCCCAGGGCATCCATATCGGCCATTTCGTCATCGACGGCGGCATCAAGGCCGAACATCGCCTAGAACGCCGCGACCCTGGCGACGACAGCATGCTCGCCCCGGACTCGATCGCCGAGAGCTACATGCACCTGCATCACCAGCATCGCAGTGCCTGGGCCTGGGAGATCGAGCTCAGGCCTTGGCTCGAGAAGTTCTAGCAGTCAGTCGGATTAGATAAAATTCGATTGAGGAGACGGAGGAACGGGTGGCGGCGTTGGCCCCTGCCAGCCATCATCCTAGCTTTGTCAGCTCGCCCCACCTCCCCGCCCTATCAGCGCGCCCAAAAATAGTTCTGCGAGCACCTTGTCAGTCGTTCTTTTCGATCTTATATATCGGACCAGCATATATAGGACTGAGATAGATCGCGCCCCGACGACAAAGGTTGATCATGGACGTCAAGACACTGTGCCTCGCCGTGCTGTCGAAGGGGCAAGCAACCGGTTACGAGATCAAGAAGGCCTTCGAAGAAGGCCCGTTCTCGCATTTCCAAACCGCGTCCTTCGGCGCCATCTATCCGGCGTTGGCCCGCCTGACCGCAGAAGGCATGGTCACCGTCACCGTCCAAGCGCAGGACGGCAAGCCAGACAAGAAAATCTATGAGTTAACAGCGCAAGGCCGTAACGCGTTTTTGGCGACCTTGGATATCCAGCCGGCCCCTAATCAGATTCGTTCCGATCTGCTATTCCTACTGTTTTTTGCCGAGCATTTGCCGCCGACCCGGATCCTGACGCTGATTGATGCCCGGGTTGCGGCCTACACCGCCATGATCTCCCAAATGGACGACCTGAATGCCCAGGGCAATTGTGACCCCGGACACCAATTCGTTCGGGGGTTCGGGCGGTCGGTTTATCAAGCCGCCGCCGACTATCTCGCCACGCACCGCGACACATTGGTCGCCCAAGTTTCCGAACAACACCACGAAGCGGCCGAATAATATCGCGTGTATCGACACCACCCATGACATGCAAGGGCATGGATAAGCCATGAAGATCAAAGGCTCTATTATCACGGCAACAGTTCTGGCCCTCACGGTTGGGGGTTGGGTTTTATCCGGCCAATTTGGCGATTCGCCAACTCAGCAGTCAAACGAACAGTTAACACAAAGCGGGCCGTCCGAAACCAAAAGTGAGCATAAACTCACAACGGTGCGCACCCGCCGGATAACGGCCGAGGATTATGCCTCGGTCATCCTGGTGACTGGCCAAACCGAAGCATCCCGGCAAATCAAAATCCGCAACCAGATCCCTGGCCGGGTGGTCGAAATCGGCGCTCGTGAAGGTCAGGCGGTGACGCGCGGCCAGGTGTTAGTGATCTTCGACCAGGAAGATTGGCCGGCTCGGGTCGAGGAAGCCAAAGCCCGGGTCATTCAACGTGAAATGGAACACGAGGCGGCCAAGAAATTGGCACGCAAGGGGTTTCAGGCGGAAACCAAGCTCGCCGCGGCCTTTGCCGATCTGCAAGCCGCCAAGGCGACGCTGAAACGCATGCAAACGGATCTGGCTAATATGACGATCCGGTTTCCCTTCGATGGGGTGCTGAATCATCGGAACGTCGAATTAGGCGATGTCCTGCAGAAAGGCGATCCGGTCGCCGAACTGATAGATCTTGATCCAGTTCTGGTCACCGCCTACGTGTCGGAACGTGACTATCTCAGTTTGCATCGTGGCCAAGTCGCCCGGGCGCGCCTCGCCGATGGGTCCGAGTTCGAAGGTGTCATCCGCTATGTCTCATCCGCCGCCCAACGAGACACGCGTACCTTCAAAGTCGAACTGGAATTGCCGAATCCGGATGCGATCCTGGTCCAAGGGGTAACGGCGGAGCTTGCCCTACCGCTGCCGCCGATCCCGGCTCACCGGGTTTCGGCCGCGCTCTTCACCCTGGATTCCAGTGGTAAGCTTGGGCTGAAAACCGTGGATGCGTCAAACACCGTGGTATTCGTGCCAATTCGTATCGTCGGCGGCACCGATCGTGAGGTCTTTATTACCGGCCTTCCTGCCGTCGCCAATATTATCACCGTCGGCCAGGACTTCGTCGTACCGGGCCAGAAGGTTACCGCCGTTCCTGAGAAAAATTTACCGGGGGCATCCTCGTGAGGACAATCATCGATGCTGCCCTGTCACGATCACGCACCACGCTCTCGGCGCTATTGTTGATCCTGATCGCCGGAACCGTCGCCTATATCGATATCCCCAAAGAATCCGACCCGGACGTCAATATTCCGATCATCTATGTCCGCATGCACCACGACGGGATCTCGCCGGAGGACGCCGAGCGTCTACTGCTCCGCCCGATGGAGACGGAACTGCGTGGTATCGAGGGCATCAAGGAGATGCGCGCCACTGGCTATGAAGGGGGCGGCAGCGTGGTGCTAGAGTTCGACGCCGGTTTCGATGCCGACAAGGCATTGACCGATGTGCGCGAGAAAGTTGACCTCGCCCAACCGGACCTGCCTGATGATACCGACGAACCGACGGTGCATGAGGTCAATTTCAGCCTCTTCCCGATATTGATAGTGACGCTATCGGGCGATCTACCAGAACGAAAACTGCTACAGCTTGCCCGTAGTCTGCGTGACGAGATCGAGGGCATCAGCAGCGTCCTGGAAGCCAAACTGACCGGCAACCGCGAAGAGCTCATTGAGATCGTCGTCGATCCGTTGCGGATGGATAGCTACGGCATCGATTCCATCGAGGTGCTGCAGACGATCGCCCGGTCGAATATATTGGTGGCTGCTGGAACGCTCGATACCGGCAATGGCCGGTTCCCAATCAAGGTACCCGGCCTATACGAAAACCTACAGGATATCCTGACGCAACCCCTGAAGGTTGATGGCGACGCAGTGGTCTCCGTCGCCGATATTGGCTATGTCCAGCGTACTTTCAAGGATCACAATTCCTACGCCCGGCTGTCTGGAGAGCCCTCGATCGGTCTGGAGGTCTCCAAACGGGCAGGCGAAAACATCATCAACACCATCGAACGGATCCGCAAAGTCGTGAACAAAGAAGCCGCGGATTGGCCCGAAGGAGTTCAGGTCAGCTTCTCCCAGGATCGCTCGACTAACATCCGCCGAATGCTGACGGACCTACAGAACAATGTGCTAAGCGCGGTCATTCTAGTGATGGTGGTGATCGTCGGGGCGTTGGGTTGGCGCTCTGGATTTCTGGTTGGCGTCGCTATTCCCGGCTCATTCTTGCTTGGCATCCTCGTCCTCTCGATGCTTGGGTTAACCATCAACATCGTTGTCCTGTTCAGTCTGATCCTGGCGGTCGGCATGCTAGTCGACGGGGCCATCGTAGTCACGGAATTTGCCGACCGAAAAATGGCCGAGGGCGCGCCGCGGATGCAGGCCTATGGCGATGCGGCTAAACGCATGGCATGGCCCATCACCGCGTCGACGGCGACAACCCTTGCCGCCTTCATGCCACTGATTTTCTGGCCCGGCGTGGTTGGCGAGTTTATGAAGTTCCTACCCATTACCCTGGTCGCGACGTTGAGCGCCTCGCTGTTGATGGCGTTGTTGTTCGTGCCGGCATTGGGCGCGCGGATGGGCAAACCTGGCTCCAGTGATCCTACCGCCATGCGTGCCCTGGCCGCGGCGGAAAATGGCGATTTGTCTAACATTGGTGGCATGTCAGGCTTGTATATCAGCGTCCTTCGCTGTGCCTTGCATCATCCGGGCAAGGTACTGGCCACCGCGTTCGCGACCTTGATCGGCGTCCAGTTTCTCTATGCCACGACCGGCAATGGCGTCGAGTTTTTCCCCGAGGTCGAACCCGACAGCGCCAAAATCTACATTCACGCGCGCGGTAACCTTTCGACCAACGAGAAAGCGGCGCTGGTTTATGATGTCGAGCGCGAAGTGCTATCGCTCAATGAATTCAAATCGGTTTATACCTTCGTGGGCAAACCCGACGGCGGAGGCCAAAGCGTCGCCGAGGATGTGATCGGGGCAATCCAGCTGGAGTTGAAGGACTGGCAGGAACGCAGACCGGCTCAGGAGATTTTGGACGAGATCGTCGAGCGCGCCTCGACCTATGCTGGCATCGTCGCCGAACCCGTAAAACAAAAAGCCGGACCGCCAACCGGCAAACCCTTGCAGCTCCAAGTTCGCTCGGACAACCCCGACGACCTGGTGGCGACAGTCACGATGATCCGCGATCATCTCGACAACATGGCGGGTCTCGCCAATATCGAGGATGATCGTGATATCCCCGGAATCGAGTGGCGCCTTAAAGTCGACCGCGCCCAGGCTGCCAAATTCGGCACCGATGTGGCCTTGGTCGGCAATTATGTTCAATTGGTCACCAAAGGCCTGAAGCTTACCGGCTATCGCCCCGACGACAGCGACGAGGAGATCGACGTCGTCGTGCGATACCCTGAGGCTTACCGCAAGCTCGACCAGTTGCAGCGCATCCGCATCAAAACCCCCAAGGGCATGGTGCCGATCGATGGCTTCATCAGCTGGACGCCAGAGCCCAAGGTCGGGACGATAAAACGGGTCGATGCACGCCGGGTGATAACGGTCAAAGCCGATGTGCTTCCCGGTGTTCTGGCAGACAACAAGGCGCGGGAACTTCGCCAATGGATCGCCGCTACCCCGCTGCCGGAGACCGTCGAGGTCGTCTTCAAGGGTGAGGACGAGGAACAGGCCAAGGCTCAAGCGTTTTTGGTGAAAGCGTTTGGTGTCGCGCTGTTCGTGATGGCGATTATCCTGGTGACTCAGTTCAACAGCTTTTACAGCGCCTTCCTGATTCTCTCGGCAGTGATCATGTCGACCATCGGTGTGATGCTTGGCCTGATGATCACCGGCAAGCCGTTCGGCATCGTCATGACCGGAGTCGGCGTCATCGCGCTCGCCGGCATTGTGGTCAATAACAACATCGTGCTGATCGATACATTCGATCACATCAAAAAGCGCTCCTCCGATGTGCTCGACGCCATCCTGCGCACCGGAGCACAGCGCCTCAGGCCGGTGCTTTTGACGACGGTGACGACGATCCTCGGGCTTTTGCCGATGGTGTTCCAGCTCAGCATCGACTTCGTCAGCCGAGAGGTAACCGTTGGCGCGCCCTCGACCCAGTGGTGGGTATCGCTGGCTACCGCGATCGTCTTCGGACTGGGATTCGCCAGCGTCCTAACCTTGGTGGTTACGCCTTGCGCGCTAATGGTCCGGGAGAATGTCGTCCAATGGCGCAGAAGCCAGCGTTCCGGCAGAAGAATACTGGAGGCCGCCCCGACGGAATAACACTCGCGGCGCCGTAGGCCTTGCGCGTCTCTTTGGGCTTAGGTTTACAGATCGGTTGCGGCGACGCTTTCCTGTTCGCTTTTAGCGGCCGTCGCGGCATGCATCGCCGTCAGCCGGCGATAGGATCGGTAGCTCAACGGCATCGTCACCAAATAGAGAATGATAATGCCAGCCAAGGTCATCCAGGGTTCACTCAGAGAACCGGCGATAACCAATCCCGCCACCACAAGCAACGGTAACACCAGTTTTTGCGGTAACCTCGTTCCCTTGAATGAATAGGTTGGGATGCTACTGACCATCATCAACCCTACCACCACCAACCATACCGCCACCAAATACGGCGACCAGATCGGCTCCGGACCGATCACGAAACTCAGGATCAGCGGCAGACACCCGAGGCCCGCCGCCGCCGGAGCCGGCACGCCGGCAAAAAAGCGACTGGCGAATACCGGTGGATCCACATCGTCGAGCTTGGTGTTGAACCGGGCCAGCCGCAAAGCCATACAAGTGGCAAAAAACAACGCGCTCATCCAACCAAAGCCGCCCACGTCCTGGGTCGTCCATAGAAACAGGATAATCGCCGGAGACACGCCGAAACTGATGAAATCCGCCAGCGAGTCGAGCTCGGCGCCAAATTTGCTCTGCCCCTTCAACAGGCGAGCCATCCGACCATCGAGCGTGTCCAGCACCGCCGCGACAGCGATCGCGCCAACGGCGAATTCCCAACGCTCCTGCAACGCGAAACGGATACCGGTCAAGCCCGAGCACAGCGCCATGACCGTGATCAAATTTGGGATCAAGGTACTGAGCGATATCACCCGAAACCGGCGCTTGCCACCTGCCCGAAGCATGCGTTCCCCTTCGCCCCGTTGCTAACGTTAGCGCACTTCGCCGGCGCGCGACGACTCGCCCGACAACAAATCCGCCAGCACGGTCTCTCCGGCGATGCACCGTTGCCCCACCGCGACCAGCGGCGAGACTCCGGCCGGCAAGTACACGTCGACCCGGCTACCGAACCGGATCAAGCCAAACCGCTCACCGGCCAACACCGCCTGGTCATCCTGCAGATAGCAGACGATGCGGCGCGCGACGAGGCCTGCGATCTGCACCGTGGCGATCTGCCGTCCATCGTGCAGGTCGATGCGCACCATCTGCCGCTCGTTCTCGTCGCTCGCCTTGTCCAGAGCGGCGTTCACGAACCGGCCGGGAATATAGGAGAGTTTGCCGACCCTTCCGTCACAGGGCAACCGGTTCACATGGCAGTCGAAGACGTTCATGAAAACGCTGACCCGAGTGACCGGTTCGCTGCCCATCTCCAATTGCTCCGGCGGCGCCTTGTCGACGATCATCTGCACGACGCCATCGGCCGGAGTGATCACCAAATTATCACGGCTCGGCGTCACCCGGTCGGGGTTACGGAAGAAATACACACACCAAAGGGTCAAGATCAGCCCAACATACCCCAGCGGTTCTGCAACCAGGAATAGCAACCCACTAATCACGACGAACAGCCCTATAAAGGGCCATCCCTCACGCGCCACGGGAACCAAAATTCCGCTAAGGAGGCCGTCATCATCATTGGGTTTGGATAACATCGTTCACTTTGTCAGTTGGTTCGAGGCAATCCGAAGACCTGCCCGGGGTAGATCAAATTCGGGTTCCGTATCTGGGCTGCATTAGCCTGAAAAATATCTGTATAGCGCAGTCCATCACCATAAACACGCGCTGCAATGCGCCACAAATTATTGCCGGGTTGGATGATCACGACAGACTGGTTAGGCAAGCTGGTGAACGGTTGAGCGCGCACGAAAGGGAGTTCGATTCGGGCCAGCACGGCACCCTTCTCGGCAACCTGATCGACACGGATCTGATGCGTCCCCGGTTGCAAGTCGGTCGTCGGCTGAATAGTCCACCGGCCCTCGGCGTCGGTGGTCGCCGTCCCCGCGAGCCGGTTATCAACATAGACCTGAACCGAACCACCGGGCTTGGCCTTGCCGCTGAACACAACCCCGCCCTTGTCATCATAATCGATCGTATCAAGTGATACCGGCGGATGGGTATCGGCAACGGCGTTACTTAGGCTGCCAGAATTTCCGGCCCGCTCGGTCGCCGGTTCCGGGAAAGCCCGCACGGCGCCACGGTTAGTTTGCGTTTCGGTTGGGGGTTCGACGGAAGCCGTGACAGTCTTTTCAGCCGGAACGCTCGACGTTTCCGCTGGAGCGCTGGCCGCGGCCAACGGCGCTTGTAGCACACGCGATGGCACGTCCGACGCCTGATCGCGAGGCACCACCATGGCCAGAGGCGTGCGATCTCCGCTTCCTTTCATGCCGGCAATATCTTTTCCCGGCTCCGGAATGACCAGGACCACCGCGTTCTTGGAATTGGATGCTTTTCCGCCATCCTTTCCCGTCGACAACGTCAGCACTCGACTGCCGGGTGCCAGACGCGCTTCCGGCACGAACACCCAGTCGCCACGTCCATCGGAGATCACCTCGCCAATCACTTTGTCGCCATCGCTAATTTGGACCTTGGTATTCGACTGAGCGCGGCCGGCGATTACCGTGTTGCCCTCGGGGTCGACACGAACCACGTCGAAAACCGGACCAGTGGTCTCCGGCTGCACGGCTTTTTCATCAGCGCTGGGGCTATCGGCGTCCGGTTTTCCGCCCGTCGCCAGCGGTTTCGACACCGTCGCTTCCGGTATGGCCGCCACACGTTCGGACGGCACTTCCTCGGACATAAAGTAATTCAATAAGATCGCCGCTATGACCACGATGGTGCCGATAATGCCAATAATGGTGGTTCGCGAAATCATCAACATGTGGCTCCGTCAGTGTTGCCTGACAATAAACCCACGGCCCGGCGTGACGCAACGTTCCACACCACCGCCCGAACCGGGTTGACCGACGCGAATGCTAATGGAATAGATTGAGCCATGATCAAACGCCCCACTGTTTGCGTTTTCTGCGGTTCATCGACGAATGTCGCGGAAGTTTACCAACAATCCGCAGCCCTTCTCGGCACCGCCCTCGGCCAGGCCGGAATGGATCTGGTCTATGGTGGTGGCCATGTTGGCCTGATGGGTATCGTCGCCGATGCGGCGCTCGCGGCCGGCAGCCGGGTGACGGGCATCATTCCCCGTTTTCTCGAGGAGTTTGAGGTCGGCCATGAAGGGCTGGACGAATTAGTCATCACCGAGACGATGCATAACCGCAAGCAACTGATGTACGAGCGGGCCGATGCCTTCGTGACTCTTCCCGGCGGCTTGGGTACCTTCGACGAGACCATTGAGGTAATCACCTGGACGCAGCTTGGCCTCTCCTCGAAACCGGTGATCCTGGTGAATGTGGATGGCTACTGGGACCCCTTCCTCGCGCTGATCCGCCATAGCATTGCCAAGGGTTTCGCCAAGCCCGAACACGAAGCCATCCTAAGCATCGTCGCCACCCCAGAAGAGGCAATTCCTCTGGTCGGGCAAGCGCCCCGAACGTCCTCTCCCGAGGGCAAGTGGATTTAAGAACCGATGACCGGATACACCAATAACCTGGAGAAACCCAACGGCATCGCCTACGGCAAGGCGCTGCGCGGTTTTGGTGTCAATCTTCTGGTCCGCAACATTCTGGCGTCGGTACAATTCGAGGTCGAGGTCTTGGGAGTTGAGCAGGTCTATTCAAACCCCGACTTCGCGATCATGCGCTATCAGGATACTGAATGGATGTTGCATGGCGACCACACTTATCACGACAACCCGCTGCTCGGACTGACCGGAGACGGCGCGGTACGGGGCGTCGGCTGTGAGCTTCGACTGTATGGCATCGACCCGGACGCGGCGGCCGATCGCGCCCGCGCGCGTGGCTATACCATTTTAGCAGAGGCTGCCGACAAGCCCCATGGCTTGCGAGAAAGTTATCTTATCGACCCGGACGGCTATGTCTGGGTGCCAGGGGTTCCACGTGCGGACTAGGCGTCTCCCGATTAGCTCCATTTCAAATGCCGTCAGTCCGCCCCCCGTTTTCATGAACGCAAGCCCAAGGTAGGAACCCAATCGCCGAAATTGGTCGCCGCATCAGCGGGGCGATTAATTACCGCACTGTCGACTGGAACGGCGACAGCGGAATGGATCCCGCTCTGCGACGGGATGACGGGAACAGGAGGATGAGGACTGTATAGCATCGACAAAACCTCATGCTGGACGTGATTTGAGCGTCATCACCAGGCGGCGCCTATCTATACGGACTTTACAGACGCGCCCGTTCGCAGCATAGAAAGGCCCTGCACACAGATTTCCCGGACTGGGCCAACGCGGTTCCGACCTAACATCGTGAGCGCGGACGAACCTTGATAGCGAAGAGGCAAAAATGATCGATCTGATGTCAATCGCACGAACCGAAGCCGATGGTGGGGACCTGCTTGGGCTGATGCACAAGCTCTACGAGCCGACCGACGTCCGTCCCGACGGCCACCCGGATGCGGTGGTGTGGCAGGGTGGTAATTTTGACGGCAAGGTCAATCCCGTCGCCCATTCGCTGACCGACGCCTTTGCGCTGCTTGGCACAATTGCCGCGGCGGACATTCTGGGTTTACCGTTTTACGGCATTCCGATGTGGTCGCAATTCCGCCACGACACCAAGCTCGCCTGTCTCGGCTGGTTCGGCAACATGCCCTGCATCTCAATCAAATGGTCGACCGCCGGCGACGCCTATGTCAATGACGGCAAGGGTGGCCGGGTGGTGGTGATGGGCAAGTCCGGCAATGCGCCGCTGCGCACCCAGGCCGGCGTCTATTGCAACGTCCGCCCCTATGGCCCGATCACCGCCGTACGCAGCATGCCCTGTCTGCCCTACTCCCAGGACCGGGCTAAATTTAATGTCGATCCGAAGACCGGCATCGTTCACTCCGAAATGAATTCCCCGGGCGTGCAGATGGCTTATGCCAATCGCCTGTTCCTGAAGATGGTGCACGAGTCCGGCAAGCTCGGCCGTGTCGCCATGAAGCCGACCCAGGCGATGGAAGACGGCATCAATGCCGGCCTGCATGCCTGGCTTTTGAAGGGCACCAAATTCGAGGTGGGCCGTAAATACGCCGTTGACCCCTATGAGGAGCACAAGGAGAGCATCGAGAAGATCATCGCTCTGCTCCCCTCCGACTTCAAGGCGGGCATGGAGAACTGGGGCGGTCGGATCGAGCAGCATATCGCCGATACCAACTACGGCCTGTTGCTGTGGGACTTGATCGAACAGCGCGACTGCATCGTGCTGGCGACCGACCTTGACGGCGATCGCTTGACCGATCTGATGGCCGATGTGTCCGACCCTCTTAGGGCCTTCGGTAATCGCGTCGCTGCCCATCTGGGTCAGGATATTGACATCGGCAAGGTTTGGTCCGACATGGGCTACACCACCGGCAATGGACGGGACATGACATCGGTCATGCACCGCACGTCGGGCCAAGCGATCCACGAGCAGACCTTGGGTTCGGCCGACGCGATGCTGCTGCGCCTTCTGGATGGCGACGAATCGATGGGCGGCACCAAACAACCCTATGACCCGCGCATCCATTTTGTGTTGATCCGCGATGCCTATCTTGACGCCAATCCCGGCAATGAAACCGTCCGCGCCTGGCTTGACGATGCCCTGACCAAGTTCGACACGATCTATGGGACCAAGCGCCCGGGCTTTGTCGAAGGCTACAAGGCGTTGAAAGAGGCCATCACCCCCTGGGGGAAATGACCCAAGTAAGGCATACCCGCCGGTCGACCTCAATTCACCGGCGCTTAGCGGCCGGATTGGGTTGAACGGTCGTGGCGCGGCGACTTTGGTCACCAGGATCCAGAATCGCCTTGCCGAGGATTATTTTCTTCGTCCTTCTCCTCACCGTCGCCGGCATCACGGCACTCTGGCGCAGCGAAGGCGTCAGCGGCTGTATTCCGGAACGGTTTCCGGACCGGTGGTTGGAAGCGCAGGAGACGGCGGGCGGTCATACGATCTCACGGCATGTCGGGAAGCCCGACCAATGGTTAATCGCCCGCCTAGATAATTATCGAACGATCCCGGCGGCCAGCAGCTTTACCGATCTTTCCGAGGCGCGCCTGAGCATTCGTGCGGCGCTGACCCAACACCGCGCCAAAATAAATAACTGGGTGGCGAACGCCCGTGGGCCGAAAAACCAGGCATGGAGCTATGACGGCAACGGCTTTTTGGGCCGGATCGCGGAACGTCCGGCCAGCCTAGGATCGATCAAGACAACCACGGATTTGAAAGTCGTGATCAAGACCGACGGCAAAGACGGATGCACATTGTTGACCGCCTATCCGACACCGGATTAAAAGCTGATCAAATGGACCATTATTACGTTTGGTGCGGACCGAAGAATGGCGTAAAGGATACCGAATTCGCCGACGCCCCCATGCTTATCTTTCCCATCTAAAGGCCGAGGGGCTTATCGCGGGGTGCAAGATCACGCACCGCAAACCTGGCCTCGATCCGATCGAATCGATTCAACACACGGTCAATTCCCTGGTCAAGGGACCGTTTTCGCGCTCTACCGAGATTTCCCGGATCTCGACCATGAGCGCGGTGAGGAGCATTTTTAATCCCCTGCGCGCCAAGCGAGAGGGTTCGTCTGGCGGTTATTCGATCTTAAACTGGCGCGAAATACTAACGCCATCACTGATCGTCAGTTGATTGAAACCAAGCATCTTGCAAAGGTCGAGAAAGGTGAACACTGTTTCGATACAATATTTCTAAAATATGTCGGTGGCTCTCGCCATCGCGGTCAGCATTGCAAGAGTGACGCGGGCTCGGTAGGGCGCATTCATTCGTGTATCGGTCAAGCCGATGATGATCAGCTTACTTGCCTCAGTGCACTTGGCGAAAATCGCGATCTGTGCCGGATAAGGTAGCTCGGATTGTTGCGCGGTCAGACCCGTGACAAACCCGACCCTCGTGGTCCGGCTTACGCCCGGCAAAGGTTGAGCCCGCGAGACATAAGCCTCAGTGCTGACCAGTACAGGGAAATAGTAGGGGCATGACGATCAGCCGCCGCCGCCGCAACCTGGAGCCGCATGGACATCCTAACCAAGGCAAACACCATCGCCGCACTACATAGCCTCTTTATTGTTAGTTCCTTTTCAGGCCACTTAAGAGGTTTCCGGGTGCCTCGACCAACGTTCGAATGCTATACGTCGCACACCTCCGCCGGCTAGTGCGGATCAACATCGAACCCGCCAAGATGGCTGGTTCAGGATCTGGCCAGGGAACATCTGGATGTCTGAACCGAAAGTCGCTTTCCTAGCTTCATCGACGGACCAAGCGTCCGCCGCCAAGGCCACTCTCGAGAAACGTTACGGTGCGGTCGACGAGGCCGAGGCCGATATCATCGTCGCCCTCGGCGGTGACGGCATGATGCTGGAGACATTGCGTAAGCACATCGACAAGCCGGTCAAAGTCTTCGGCATGAACCGAGGGACCGTTGGTTTCTTGATGAATGAATTTGCCGAAATCGGGTTATTAGAGCGAATCCAAGCTGCCACCCTGGTCACCTTGCATCCACTGCGGATGAAAGTGGAAACCATTACCGGAACCATTGAAGACGCCTTGGCGATCAACGAGGTCTCGCTACTGCGGCAAACCGCCCAGACCGCAAAACTGCGGATCACCATCGACGATACGGTGCGGATGGAGGAACTGCTTTGCGATGGCATCCTAGTCTCCACCCCCGCCGGTAGCACAGCCTATAACCTATCGGCCCACGGACCGATCATTCCGCTTGGCGCCGGCATTCTGGCGATGACACCCCTAAGTGCTTTTCGGCCACGACGCTGGCGAGGCGCGCTGCTGGATAATCGAGCGAAGATCCGATTCGATATTCTGGAAGCTGAGAAGCGTCCGATCAGCGCCACCGCCGACGCAACGGAAGTACGGGACGTGCGCTCGGTGACAGTTACCGAAGACCGAACTGTTGCGCTCCACCTGCTATATGATCCGGATCGCAACTTGGACGAACGGGTCCTGAAGGAACAGTTCACACCCTAACCGCAGCCGCGGTTTTAGTATTGGAATCAGCTTGACTTCGCCATAAAATTAACGGGATTAAACCATAAGAATTTTGGAGGTAAAGAGTTTGCCCTGAAAACTCCCAATCCATTGACGAATGGTGATCTCCCCGGCTGATCAAATATCGGAAAATACCAAAAAGCTGCCATGGTAGCGTCGTTTTCTGGTAATTTCTCACGAAGCTAAAATCGCACAACCGTCGTAACGCCAGCAGCAACATCAGGAACACCTAAAAGCCGCCAAGGGCACGCAGCAAGAGATCGAGACGCTCCGGCAGATTGAAGAACGGCTGAAAAAGGCTGAAATTCAAGGAAAAGACCGCACGTTTGTGTCTTTACACCGCCGCCTTTGAAATATTTTCGGTTTTTAAATCAACGTACCGACCGGTCTTGATCCTTGCTTGTGAGTTCAAAACATTCGCCTCGTGCGTCAGTCAGAAGCTTGTTCCACGAATGCCACCATTTCCGCCGACAGCGTCGTCAGATCCCCGCGCAACACCTCGAAATCGATAGATTTCTCATAAGTTTTCTCATCCAGATAGAGCGCCCGGTTAATTTCGATTTGGATCGAATGGCGATTGCCCGAAGGATCCCCGAAGCGATTTATCAATTCAGCGCCGCGGAACGGATAGTTGACCGACACCTCATAACCCTTGGTCCGCAAGCTTTCGGCGGTGAATTCGAGAAATGCCGGGCCGGAGGTCTTGCCGTCAAGATCGCTGACGACGAAGTCCGGGCGCCGCTTGCCCTCGTCAATATTCATCGACGTGCCGGCGGATTTCATTGAGTGGCAGTTGACGTGCCAGACCGCGCCATGAAGGGCATGAGCGCGGTCCAACATATCACTCAGCAATTGGTGATAGGGGGCGTGATAGGTGTCGATCCGTGATCGCACCTCATCGACCGCGAGGGGGCGATCGTACATCAACACTCCCGGGACGATGTGACGTCGAATCAACCCCATACCGACTTTGGTTTTTCTGGATTCGACCATCGGACCCGGCCATGGTTCCTCCAGCATGCTCGGATCAATCTCGCGCACCGATCGGTTCGCATCGATGAAAGTGCGAGGAAACAGGGCCCGAAGCAGTCCCGCCCCCTGCCGCACCACATGGCTGAACAACTCATCCACATGGACATCGACATTGACCCGTAACTGCCATGGCGTTGCATTGCAGGTGAAGCCATCTGGAAAGGTCGTCCCGGAATGCGGCGAATCGAAAATCAAGGGCACGCCGCCATCTGGCTCCAGCGCATGGAGCACATCGGGGATCCGATGTTCGATCGTGTCACCCATCGTCGTTGAGGTGGCAAGCCGCGAACCGATCAGGTGCGATCTCACGCAACACCGGACGTTCGGCCTGACAGCGCTCCATCGCGTGCGGACAGCGGGGATGAAAATGACAGCCGGATGGCGGATCGATCGGTGACGGGATCTCGCCCTTGACCGGCTCGAACCGGCGCTTCCGGGTTTCCAGCCGCGGCACCTCGGCCAACAGCGCTTTAGTATAGGGATGGTTCGGTTCAGTGAATAAGGCGTCGGTTCCGGCGATCTCGACGATCCGGCCAAGATACATGATCACCACCCGGTCGCTCAAATGCTCAACCACCCCCAGATCATGGCTGATGAACAGATAGGTAAGGTCCAGATCCTCGCGCAACCGCATGAACAAATTCAGTACCTGCGCCTGGATCGACACATCCAGCGCCGCGACGGACTCATCGCAAACCAGAAATTCCGGCCGCACCGCCAAGGCCCGAGCGATGCCGATCCGTTGCCGCTGACCGCCTGAAAATTGATGCGGATAGCGCCGGGCGTAGCTGGGATCGAGGCCGACCCGATGCATCATGTCCTCGACATAATCGGTAATCTCGGCTTGCTTAACCACGCCGTGGACGACCGGTGCCTCGCCGATGATGTCCTGGACACGCATTCGCGGATTGAGAGAGCTCATCGGGTCCTGAAAGATCATCTGGACTTTCAGCGCAACGTCCCGCGCCTCGGCGCCGGCAAGCTTGGTGATATCACGGCCGCGAAACCGCACACTCCCATCGCTCGGCTGATGCACGCCGGCGACAATCCGGCCGAGCGTCGACTTGCCGCAACCGGACTCGCCAACCAAGCCGACAACCTCCCCGCTGGCGACTTCCAACGAAACACCATCGACCGCGTGGACAACCTCCTCGCGGACATTGGCGCCAAACCTCTGAGCAATGCGCGCCGCTAGGTCCAACGATTTCACGAAACGCTTGGAGACGTCCCTCAATTCAAGAATCGGGGCCGCTGTTTCGCCCGTGCTCATGACGGCGCTCCCAGCGCGATCGATGCCGCGCCATCGAAGATCGGGTGATGGCAGCGCAACTGCCGACCGGCCTCCGGCGCACTAACCTCGGGAATCATAGAACACGCAGCATCGACGCGGGGACAGCGGCTGGCGAAAGCACAGCCCACCGGCAGATTGAGCAGCGACGGTGTCATCCCAGGAATTTGCGACAGCGGCGCGCCCCGACGGTTACGGCTTGGCACGGAGCCAATCAGTCCATGGGTATACGGATGCATCGGGCGATCCAGCACGTCATCAACCGTGCCCTGCTCAACCACCTGCCCAGCATACATCACACAGATATCGTCGGCGAGCCCGGCCACGACCGACAGATCATGGGTGATCCAGATCAACGAGGTTCCAGTTTCGGCGCAAAGTTTCTGGACCTCAAACAGGATCTGCCCCTGGATGGTAACATCCAGCGCCGTCGTCGGCTCATCGGCGACGATCAGGTCAGGTTTGTTCAAAAGCGCAATAGCAATCGCCACCCGCTGGCGCATGCCGCCGGAAAATTGATGGGGATAAGAGCGCAAACGCTCATCCGGCGCGGGGATGCCCACTTGCCCGAGCGCATCGCGAGCACGCTGGAAGGCGTCAACGGTGGAGATTTTTTCATGAGCCTGAATGGCTTCGATCATCTGCGTGTCGATGCGCAGCACCGGGTTCAAGGTCATCATCGGGTCTTGAAATATCATCGCGATATTGGCGCCGCGCAGCGCCCGCATGCGGTCCGCCGAGGCCGTGACCAAGTTTTCCCCATGATAGAGAATTTCGCCGCCGACCACACGGCCCGGCTCATCGACCAGACCCAGCACCGAGAACCCGGTCACGGTCTTACCGGACCCTGATTCCCCGACCAAGCCCAATACCTTGCCGCGTTCGACGCTGAAGCTGATCCCGTCGACCGCCTTAGCGATTCCACCCTTGGTGAAAAAGTAGGTCTGGAGGTTCCTGACCTCAAGCGTCGGGCCTTGCGGGTTTCTCACGGACTAATCCTACTTCTGCAAACGCGGGTTCAGCACGTCACGCAGACGGTCCCCGACCAGATTGATGCTGACAATTGTTACGAGCAGCGCGATTCCCGGATAAATACTAATCCAGTATTTACCGCTCATGATGTACTCGAACCCATTGGCGATCAGCCGGCCAAGCGACGGCTCGGTCTGCGGCATGCCGAGGCCAAGAAAGGAAAGCGTCGCTTCCAGGGATATGGCGTGCGCCACCTGCATGGTGGCAACGACGATCATCGGCGCCAGACAGTTCGGCAACAGGTGCCGAAAAATGATTCTTGGTTGCGACAACCCGAGACAGACAGCGGACTCGATATATTCCCGCCGGCGCTCAACCAGCGCCGTGCCCCTTATGGTCCGGGCGTAATAGGCCCATTGCACGGCCACCAGGGCGATGATCGTCTTGTCCACGCCCTTACCCAGGGTGACCAGCAAGACCAGCGCCACCAGGATCGCCGGAAAACTAAGCTGGATATCGACGATACGCATGATCACGCTATCGACGCGGCCACCGGCATAGGCCGAGAACAGTCCCAGTGAGATACCTATAACCATTGCGATCACACCGCTGCCGATACCGACGCCGAGACTGATGCGCAGGCCGTAAATCATCGCGCTGACCATGTCGCGACCAGCCCCATCGGTCCCGAGATGGGCGACAGTCCCGCTCATCATCGCCTCACCCGGCGCCAATCGGCTGTCGAGAATGCTGACGGTCGCCAGATCATAGGGATCGGTCGGCGCCAATACCGGCGCCAGGATTGCGACAATCGTGATCGCCGCGATAACGAAGAATCCCGCCAAAGCCAGCTTCGCCTCGCAAAAATCTACGATAAAACGGCGCAGCGGCGTATCGACTCCTTCGTATTTTTGGCTTTCCGACGCGCCAACGGGTGCCGTGGCGCCTTCCAGGTTCTCTTGTAGTGCCGTCATGCCTTCATATCCTGCAACCGGACCCTCGGGTCGAGAAGCGAATAGAGAATGTCGACGAACAGATTGATGAACACGAACAGGAACACGATGATCATCAGGTAGGCGACGATGATCGGGCGGTCCAGTTGCCCGATTGAATCGATCAACAACTTACCCATCCCTGGCCAGGCAAACACCGTCTCGGTCACCACCGAGAAGGCGACTAAGCCGCCGAATTCCAGCCCCAATACGGTGACCACCGGAATCATGATGTTCTTCATCACATGGACCATGATGATCCGCGTGTCACTCAATCCCTTGGCCCGGGCGAATTTGATATAGTCCTGTTGTAGCACTTCGCGGGTCCCGGCCCGCGCCAACCGAATCACCAGGGATAGCTTAAACAGCGCCAGGTTGACCGCCGGCATCAGCACATGACTGAACCCATCCCAGCTAAACACGCTGACCGGCATGCCCAACAGGACCTGAACCTCGCCGCGCCCGGTGGATGGCAGCCAGCCGAGATACACCGCGAAGAGCAGGATCATCATGATACCGACCCAAAATGTCGGTAGGCTAAACCCCAGGATCGAGCCGGTCATAATGCTTTTCGAGGCCAGCGAATCCGGTCGGAGCCCCGCCCACATGCCCAGCGGTATTCCAAAGACTACCGCAATCACCAACGCCACTACCGCCAGTTCCATAGTCGCCGGCATTCGGTCCAGAATCAACAATAGAGCCGGCTCGTTGAAAACGAAGGATTCGCCCAAATCGCCTTGTACAGCCTTCGAGATGAACAGCCCGTATTGAACGATAAATGGCTTATCCAGCCCCATCGACTTAATCATCCGGTCGCGTTCTTCCTGGTCAGCATCGTCGCTGACCAGAATTTCGACCGGATCACCGACCAAGAAGACGCCGGAAAATACGATGAACGACATCACCAACACGACAAGCGCTGCCTGCAGCAAACGTCTGATGATAAAGACCGACATCGTCTCTCCGGTTTGGTTTGTTCTACACCGCAGCCGTGCCTTAACGCGCGGCGGCGGCAATAGCAGCAACGAGAGCGGACGGTCCGAAGACCATCCGCTCGCTTTTACCGCCTATTTGACCGGCACCAAATCGATGCCGGTCGTGCGCTCATCGGCACGCGGGTGATATTCAAGGCCCTTGCGGGTCGCCCAGGTGTTGACCTGATAGTGCAAGGGGATAATGCCCTGGTTCTCACCGATGGCGACTTCCGTCGCCTTGGCCAACAGCGCCGCCCGCTTTGGATCGTCCACCGTCGCCAACGCCTGATCCAAAAGCTTATTCACCACCGGATCCGAGTGGCGTCCACGGTTGGAGGCGCCCCTGCCCTTGGATTTGTCATAAGTGGCCAGCAGCGACTTCAGCGGCGAGGAAGATTCGCCGGTGCCGGAGCCCCAACCCACCAAGACAAAACTGAACTCGGGCAGGCCGCCCTCAGCGCCCTTGGAAGCACGCTTGAAGTAGACGTTCTTCGGCATGCTCTCGACCTTGGTTGGAATCCCTTGGGCCGACAGCATCTGTCCGATCGCCTCGACGATCTTGGCGTCGTTGATATAACGATCGTTCGGGCCATGGATTGTCAGGCCAAAACCGTCGCCCCACCCCGCCGCAGCGAGCAGCTTCTTGGCGCCCTTGGGGTCGTACTTCTCAGGTGACATTTTCTCGGAACGACCAAAAAAGCCCTCCGGCAGCAACTGGCCAGCCGGAATCGCAACGCCTTCCATGACCCGCGCGACGATCGCGTCACGGTTGATCATCATCGAAATCGCCTTGCGCACCCGCGCGTCACGCAACGGGTTCTTGTTCATCGGCTTTCCGTCCTTCGTAGTCACGAAGGGTGAGTTGTCGCGGAACTGATCCATATGCAAGTAGATCACCCGATTCGACACCCCGGAGCTGAGCGACACATTGGGTTCTTTCTTCAACCGCTCAATATCCGAGGTCGGAACATTGTCGATCATATCAACATCGCCAGCCAGAAGGGCCGCGACACGGGCCGGTTCGGCTTTGATGAACTTGAAGGTGATCTTGTCCCAGGGTTGGGCCAAGGGACCTTTATAGGCGTCGAATTTCTGCAGAACAATGCGGTCGCCCTTTTTCCACTCGACGAACTTATACGGCCCGGTGCCAACGGTGGCGGTGCCGTCGTTGAAGTCCTTAGCGCTAATTCCTTTGTTCTTACCGTCAGCCCCGGTGCCCTTGGCCTCGCTCGACATGATCATAACTGTGGTCGTGTCGTTCGGCATCAAGGGGTATGGACTCTCAGTGATGATATGCAGCGTGTGATCATCGATCTTTTTGAGGGTCTTCCCCTTGGTATAGGTGCGGAAACTAGAGTTACCCCCTTCATAGGCATCAGCCCGCTCAAACGAGAAAATCACGTCATCGACAGTCAAAGCCGAGCCGTCATGGAAGGTGACGCCTTGGCGAAGCTTGTATTCCCAAGTGGTATCGTTGATCGCCTTCCACGACGCGGCCGCGCGACCGATCAACTGCATTTTCGGCGTCCAGTCGGTCAGTCGATCAAAAATCTGTCCGTTCATTGCGTTGTTGGGGCCGAGATTGTGGAAATACGGATCGATCGAGGATGGTTCCGAGCGCATCCCGATCACCACGTCGGCCGCCTGAACGGGTGCCGACAAAGCCGTGACCGCGAGCGCGGCCAATCCAAACTTACGCAAAATTTTCATCATCTTCCTCCGCGGAGCATTAGTTGATTTGTGTCGGCGATGGCTTGATGCCAACGCGCCCTATAACGATCTTTAAATTAATTTGAAACATGGCCGAAACGGACCAGCGTAGCAATCCCTCCACGCGCCAGCTCACTACCCGCAGGGTCTATGCCTGAGAAAACCAGCCCCGCTCGTCGCGACAATCCCCCACAGTCCTGCTGGCTTAAGCCAAGGATATTCTCTAGCATGCCCTGCCTCCGCGCAGGTTCCCGACGCGCTGCATTTCGCACCGACATTTTCCAGGCTTTCGATGACTTCGCCCCACATACCGACCGACCTCAAACCCTATCCCCTCGAGATCGCACCACCCGACATTTCGCTTTATCGCTCCGGCAATACAGATGTGGAGTATTTCACCACCTATACCGGCCCGGTGGCAGGCCCCCACATCATGATTACCGCACTCACCCATGGCAATGAACTGTGTGGCGCGGTGGTACTGGACGCGTTGTTCAAAAGTGAGTTTCGCCCGTTGCGCGGGCGTCTGACGTTAGGGTTTTGCAATGTTGAAGCTTTTCATAGCTTCAATCGGGATTATCCGACTTTGTCGCGCTTCGTCGACGAGGACATGAACCGACTTTGGGAAATCCCGGTCCTGAATAGCGCCAGGGACACCGTTGAAGCGCGGCGCTGCCGGGAGATCCGACCGCTGCTTGACCAGGTCGACTTCCTGCTCGACATCCATTCCATGCAGCACCCGACACCGGCACTGATGCTGGCCGGTCCGATGCCGAAAGGCCGGGCGCTGGCCGAAGCCGTGGGAGTCCCCGAGAGCGTCGTTATCGACCATGGTCATGCCGCCGGTCGCCGGATGCGGGACTATGATCGGTTTTCCGACCCAATGACCCATCACGCGGCGCTGTTGGTGGAGTGCGGGCAACACTGGTCCAAGATCAGCGTCGAGGTCGCTCGCCAGACCATGATCCGTTTCCTAGTGGCGACCGGGTGCGCCGATCAAGGGTTGATCGAAGATTGGCTTGAACCAGAGCCTCCGCCGACCCAACAGGTGATCGAGGTGATCGACCCGATCACCGTCAAGAACGATATCTTCACATTCGTCGCGCCCTATATCGGCATGGAAGTCATTGCCAAGGCCGGCACGCTGTTGGCGATGGACGGCGATACGGCGATTCATACAGCGCATGACAATTGTGTCCTGATTATGCCATCGCACCGCCTTAGCAGGGGACAGACAGCCGTACGCCTGGGCCGTTTCGTTGACTGAGGCCCCAAATCCCGAAGACCCGCATAATCCAAGTCAGCCCGAGATCCGCAAGCCGGCCAGCATGGCCGACAACGCCGTGCCGGACGAAGAACGACAGGGTGGCGAGAAACTGACCGTTGGGCATAAGCACGGCTCGGTATTTCTAGCGATCGCCATCGGCTTCGTCGGCGGCGGTGTGTTCGCGGCGCTGAAGCTTCCGCTGCCCTGGATGCTCGGCGCCATGGTCTTCGTCACCGTGGCGGCAGTTTCCGGCACGCCTGTGCGCCTACCCTACATGTTCCGGCAAAGCATGGTTGTCTTCATCGGCGTCATGCTCGGCAGTCAGTTCACGCCCGACCTCATCGATCGGGTTGGGCAATGGGTCGTGACGATCAGCGGCCTGTTGGTTTACGGCGCGCTGGCGGTAGCTCTGGTGCTGTACTACCTGAAGATGGTTGGAAGCTACGACCCGGTTACCGCTTATTTCGCGGCGGCGCCGGGCGGTCTGAATGACATGACGCTTATTGGCCGGGACATGGGAGGCGATGACCGAGTGATCGCCCTGACCCATGCCTCGCGGGTCTTGCTGGTGGTGATGACCATCCCGATCATGTTTCGAATCTTCGGTGGTTATGAATCCCCCCCCGGCTTGTTGCCGCGTGGCCCCGGCTTCGATCTGCCCTTGCGGGAATGGGTGGCGCTGGCCGGGTGCGCCCTCGTCGGCCCGTTCATCGCGCGGCGGTTGAAACTTCCCGCAGCCTTCCTGCTGGGCCCCCTCGCACTCAGCGCCATCATTCATATCGCCGGATGGAGCAGCGCCTCGCCACCCGGCGCCCTGGTCGCGGCGGCGCAGATCGTACTGGGCACTGGCGTTGGCTGTCGTTTCGCCGGCACCCACTACACCGAAGTCATACGGATCATTCGGGTTTCCCTAGGCTCGGCGGTCATCTGGATGACCAGCGCTGTCGGTTTTGGTCTATTGATCGGTGAGATAACCGGGTTACCCTGGTACGTGGTGACCCTCGCCTATGCGCCGGGCGGCTTAGCCGAGATGAGCCTAGTTGCCTTTGGTATTGGCCAGGACGTCGCCTTCGTCGCCACCCACCACCTCTGTCGCATTGGCATGGTGGTGCTGCTGGCGCCGCTCGCCTTCAAGATGATCCGGAAATACTTCACACCAGTGTGAAGCGAATTGGCAAGCTTGCGCGCCAAGATCAAGCGGGAGCACATTCCAGCCATGCGGGTTCAAACGCTGGTAGTGATATTCCTCCGGCGGGCCGCTCGGACGCTCCCTACAGCGAGACACCGCGGCGCCGGATTTCTTCGCGTCACCTCGTCTATTGCTTGGCGCGACGGGCACGGCGCCTCGCACGGTTCAGGCCCGTCGGTCGCACTTCGTTGGAATACGGCGGCAGGGGTTGATGGCGCGGCTACATTCAAGATGGTTGATGATATCACCCGTTCCGGATCACCATCGGCAACTTGGCTGACTACGTGATCCCCGGCAACGACCGCTCCGTCACCGATGGTGGGCTCCGCCGGCGCGATATCCTGCGAGCGCTGCCGCTTCGATTTAGCCATCCGGCGGCGGATTGGTGCTGCGAACCCGATCTGGCGTTGCCGCCTACTACGACCGAGGCAATAGCCCGCTTGGCTATCGCCGGGTTATCCAACCTTTGCGGTTCAGCGTGTCCCTTTTTGCAAGCCTTCCACCGCAATTGCGGTGCAGGCCGTGCCGGTCCGTCGTCAATGCCGCCGACCTTTCTATTCGGATCGAGTGAAAGAAAGATCCACGCGATCGCCGGCCGAGTGTCGCGGGTACTCGCCCGTGCCGATTCTCGCAGAATTCAGTGTTTTATTAAGAAGTTGGCGAGGTACGAAACCAGCCAGTTATCAGCGATAGAACGGCGCTCCGGTCAACGAAGCCGGTGTACGGCCTGAACCTCCCGCGATTGCAAAATAGGCTCACGTGGGCGCATGTCGCGTTCTCGGGCCAACGCGACATTCCTCGAATCGGTTGCCAGACCCCGGCAGACAAACACGGTCAGACAGGCGAAAACGCGTTCGATCCACAGCATGGCAATCCCCCGAAGCAGATTTTGGCATTTTCGCCTGCAACGCCGGTCAGTGTAAATTCTCCATCACGGTTCTTGCTCATTCGCCGAGAAATATGTCGGCTTCATGCCAGAACGCGGCGCGGGTCTTGTCGGTTTCATTGAGAATTTCATGCTTGGCGTCGACAAGATCAACCAATCTGGCATTCGACAGCTGGCGGTGAAGCCATTCCAGTGCCGGGTTTGAGACGATCGCCTCTCGCCCCGCCCGAAAGATCAGCACCGGCTGCTGGATACGCGCCAGCATCGATGGCTCGGCGAGACGCTTGATCGACCGGAACGCGGCATCAATCCAACCGAATGTCGGGTTTCCCAACGCCAGACGTGGATCTCGGGAAATCTGATCATGGGTCCGCTTAAATCGCACGGGGTCATGCGTGAGTAGGTTGCCCTCGAACATCCGGGCCTTGGCGTCGTAGCCGCCGGCGCCGGGTGGATACCAAGCGGCCATACCTAACAGAACCGCCCCTCGCGCCAGGATTGGGCTGAGACGACGGGGGAAATGGCCGGTCTGAATATCGATCATCGGCGCGATAATGATCATTTTATTGAAAGGCAGACGCAGCTCCGCCGCCGCCCGCAATGCAAGGTGCCCGCCCATGGAATGGCCGATGACGTAGAATGGAGCGGCGGCTTGGCGTGGGGCGAATTCGGTGGCCTCTAGAATTTCGCGAAGATCGGACAGGAACAACTCCATTGAGACGACATAGCCGCGGTGGTGGTCGCTCAGCGCACGGTCCGACAGGCCCTGACCGCGCCAATCCACGATCAACACCTCATGGCCGCGCTCCAGCAGTTCCGCAACAGTCTCCAGATGTTTTTCGATAAACTCGGTAAAGCCAGGCAACAGAAGCGTCCGGGCAACCGGCTCCTCCGCGGAAAACCGGGCATAACGGACGCGGGTGCCATCGCCGGCAGTCACGTATTCCGCCCGTCCCTCAAGGCCTTCGATCGTCGCAAGCGCGCTCATGCTCATGAGTCGAGCACCACGCCGGAATTTGGATTCCACCTCAGGATCACACGATCCTCCCATATGAACGGGCGTAGCGTTGCCCGGTCGAAATTGGGCACCGCCACCTTGACCAGGCCCTCCGGGCGGTCGGCGATACGCACGTGATAGATCGAAAAATCACCAAGATAAGTAATCTCCTCGACGATGCCCTCGACTTGATTGTTGTCATCTAGTCGCAATGTGGGGCCCGTTTCCAGCTTGGTCATGTTGATTTTTTCCGGGCGGATAGCAACCCAGACCTTGGTACCAGGCACAAAGCGCTTATCCTGGACAATGCGCAGCGGCGCCGCCAAGAGCGCTGCCTGTACCGTCATCTCAGCACCGTCGACCGCGCTTACTATTCCTTCGAGCAGATTGACCGAGCCAATGAAATCGGCGACGAAGCGATTCGTCGGAAATTCGTATAATTGTGCCGGCGGCGCAACCTGGCGCACGCATCCCCGATCCATCACCGCTATCCGGTCGGCCATGGAGAGCGCTTCCTCCTGGTCATGGGTCACAATGATGAAGGTTATCCCCACGGTCTCTTGCAGGTTGACCAGCTCGTGCCGCATCGCCTCGCGCAGTTTGGCATCGAGCGCCGAAAGCGGCTCATCGAGCAACAAAACCTTCGGGCGTTTTATCAGGGCGCGCGCCAAGGCCACCCGTTGACGTTGGCCGCCGGAGAGCTGGTCTGGCATGCGCGCGCCATATCCTTCGAGCTTCACCAGATCCAACGCCGCCTCGGCCCGGTCGCGCACTTCCACCGCCCGGATGCCCGTCACCTTCAACCCGTATCCAACATTGTCCAGCACCGACAGGTGAGGAAAAACGGCATAGGACTGGAAAACCGTGTTGACCGGCCGCCGGTTGGCCGGCACCCGGCTCATGTCCTCACCATCGATGATGATCGACCCGGCGCTCGGTGTTTCGAGACCCGCCAGCATGCGCAACAGCGTTGTCTTGCCGCAACCGGACGGGCCAAGTAGGGCGAAAAACTCACCAGCCTGGATTTCAAGGCTAACGCCATCGACCGCCTGGATCGTGCCAAAATTCTTCGACAAAGAATTGATCCGGATGATCGCCTTATCTGCGGGAGTCCGATTTTCGGAACCCAGATCGCCGGTCATCCGCGTGCCTCCGAGCTTTGCTTATTCTGGATCCACAGAGCCAATGCCGTCACGGTGACGGTGATCACGACCAGTACCGTTGACGCCGCGTTGACCTCCGGCGTCACCGAGAACCGGACCATCGAGTAGACCTTGACCGGAAAGGTCACGGATTCCGGGCCTGAGGTAAAGAAGGTGATGACGAAATCATCGAGAGACAATGTGAACGCGAGCAGCCCTCCAGCCAGCAACCCCGGCCGCATATGCGGTATCACCGCGTCGCGCATCACCGCCCACTCACCGGCGCCAAGATCACGGGCTGCCTCCGCGATTTCCGGATTGAAACTGGCCAGCCGGGCCCGCACCACGACCGCGACGAAGGGAAAGCTGAACGACACATGAGCGATGGCGATCTGGCCAAGGTTGAGCGGCCATGGCAGGCCCGTCGGCCAGCCGATCCGCGCGAAAAACACCAGCATCGCAACGCCCATGCAGATCTCCGGAATGACGATCGGCAGCGTGACCGCTCCCTCATAAAGTGGCTTCAGCGGAAACCGGAACCGCCAGAGCATGAAGGCCGTCATGGCGCCAAGAATAATGCTGATGAACGTGCTGACGAACGCGATCGAGAGTGAGTTCACGAAGGCCTCGATAAGACCGTCATTGGCCAGCGCCTTTTCATAGTATTTTGTCGTGAAGCCACGCCAGACAATGTTGCGGCGGCTGTCATTGAAAGAGAACGCGACCAGCGTCGCGATTGGCGTATAGAGAAAAACGAAGGTAGCTAGCAGAATCATCCGCATCCAGGCTTGGCGGGTGTACTCCAAGGGTCCCGGCTGGATCCGGCGAGCGTTGTCCCGGACCTTCATTTCGCCTCCAAGCCGCCATCTCCCTTGGCCAATACCGACCGGATTGCCAGCGCTCCAAACGTAAGGTACATCAGCAAAAAGGAAAGGGCTGCGCCGAACGGCCAGTCATTGGCCCGCTTGAATTGCCGCTCAATCACGTTGGCTATCATCTGGCTATCGGTGCCGCCAAGCAGATCCGGTATCAGATAAGAACCGAGCGCCGGAATGAACACCAGGATCACTCCCGATATAATTCCTGGCACCGCCAAGGGCACGACGATCGTCACAAAGGCCCGCAACTGGCTAGCGCCCAAATCCAGCGCCGCCTCGATCAATAATTTATCCATCCGGTCTAGCGCCGCATAGAGCGGCAACACCATGAACGGCAGATGCACATAGACCAAGCCGATGACCACGGCGGCGTTGTTGTACAACAATGCCAACGGCTCAAACGGCAGACCAAGCGTATCGGCCCCCCACTCCAACGTGAAATTCACGTAACCCCGGGTGCGTAAAACCGCGATCAGTGCATAGGTGCGGATCAGTAGGTTGGTCCAAAACGGCAGGATCACCAGGAACAAGAGAATCGGTTTCCAACGCCCGGGCGCAAAGACAATACCCAGCGCCACCGGAAGCCCAATCATCAGACAAAGCACCGTGGTGACGCCTGAGATCCAGAGGCTCTTGGCCACCACCCCGAGATAAAGCGGATCAAGGGCGCGGACATAGTTGGCCAGGGTCCAGGTGATCTCAACATCGATCAGCCCGCGCTTCTCACCAAAGCTCAACACCCAGACGATCGCCAATGGCGCCAGAAAGAACCCGAACAGCCACAGGCTCGGCGGCAGGGCGCTAACCCAAAAGACGAGCGGATGTTTGCGCTGGCGCGCCACTGCCCCCCCCCCCGCAAGACCGACCTCCGGCGGCTCAGGCCGACTGAATACGCGTCCAGGCGTCATTGTAGAGCCGGACCACATCCGACCCCTGATAGACTAACGCTTCACAGGCCGCTAAGGTTTCGTCCGAGGGATATATCGCCGGATTCTTCGAATAACTGTCCGGCATCAGCGCCTTGGCCGCAGCGTTCGGCGTGGCGTACTGGATAACCTTAGCGACGCCGGCGCCAACCTCCGCCCCAAGCAGAAAATCGATGAACTTGTGCGCGTTTTCCGGATGCGGAGCCCCACTCGCGATTGCCAAGGTGTCCTGCCAGACCACCGACCCTTCCTTGGGCACCACATAGGAGAGGTCGTTATCCTCCTCCATCACCTGAAGGATATCACCGTTCCATTCCATGGTCAGGTCGACCTCACCCGACAGCAATAGATCCTGACCGTTATCCGGCGCGAAAAGCTTGATGTTCGGCTTTTGCCGGATTAGCAATTCCTCGGCTGCTTTGATAATTTTAGGGTCGCTGGCGTTCAGCCCATGGCCCATATATTTGAAGACAATGCCAAGCACGCTGGTGGTTTCGCTCAACAGCGCACATTTGCCTTTGTAGCGGTCGGAATCCAACAACCATTTCCAGCTGTCCGGCACGCCATCGGTCTTCGATATCCGATATCCAATCCCAATCGTGCCCCACATATAGGGCATCGAGAATTTGCGGCCCGGATCGAAGGCGGCATCTAGGAAGGCGCTTTGCAGGTTGGCCTTATTCGGGATCATCTTATGATCAAGCGGCATCAACATATTGGCCTTGATCATACGCTCGACGAAATCATTGGACGGCACGATGACATCGTAGCCGGGATTGCCTTCCTTCAGCTTGGCGAACAACTCGTCATTGTCGGCGAACAGGTCCATCTTGACGTCAACACCGCTTGCCGCCTTGAAATCCTCGAGCGTCGTCTCGCCAATATAGGTGTCCCAGTTATAGAAGTTCAGCTTGGCTTCCTCAGCCGCCCACCCTTGACGAGGCAGGATCGAAATTCCGGCGGCCACCGCGCCGGTGCCAGCTAAAAAACGGCGACGTGACAGCCGCCCATTGGGGAACAAGGGCATCTTAGCCTCCTTGCGTCGTCACGAGATTGTCGGTGCCGGCAATCATTTCGACGAACTGCGAAAATGAATCGTTAACGTTCGGCGACGGGCGGCGCGAAGTCAATAGGTCTCGGGAAGACGAGGCCAACGGCTCCGTTGCCTTAAGCCCATCCCGACGACCCATTCGATCGATGGGGCTTGACGGGGTTCAGCCGGGATTGACAGGGTGCGGTAATTGCTCGTTATCGCCTTGGCCCGGAGACCGATCATGTCCAGCCCCCGCGACCCCGATCTCGCTGCTGTTCTCGACGCCCATAAAGCCATTGCCGCGGCTCTGCCCTCAATCACAGTGAAACCGCTTTTCGAGCGCTGCCACACGGCACTCGAAGCGCCGGGCACGCCGAATTTCCGGCACCAACCCCAGAAAATTCCGGTGTGCAACCATATAACTGAGGGATTGCGGGTTACCACCGCCGCCTCACCCGGACTTGCCCGGCTGGCCGACGCCTTCGGACGCCTCGCCCCGAAGCTGGCCTGGCAACGCCGCGAGGGACTGCAGGCGAAGGACCCGCGCTTCGTGGACAGCCATGCCAACGCGACACTGATTGGCCACGATGGTCTGGAACGTCACAATTCGGTCCGCCTAGGTGTCAGTTTGCTGGCGCCGGGTGTGGAATATCCAGATCACCAACACCCGCCCGAGGAAGGTTATCTGGTGATGAGCGGCGGTGACTGGCGCCAGGATCATGGCGAATGGTTCCGCCGAGACCCTGGCGGCACCGTTCACAACGTCCCCGATATCTGGCATGCCATGCGCGGCGGCGAGGCGCCGTTGCTCGCGCTTTGGATGCTGTGGATGGGCGACTAATCCGGGCTTAGTACGGACGGTAGCCTAGCTCAGACTTCTTCCTTGGTCTCCAAGCTCACGGGATCGAACGGCGTCGGCAACACCCCGCGCGGCTTGATGTAATCATAGGGCGGACGGGCGATAAACTTGCCCCAACCGGGTTCGCAATGCACGTCACCGTCGTTCCAAACGACCTTGCCGCGGCTGATCGTAACCGCCGGCCAACCCACGACATCCAACCCCTCATAGGGCGTGTAGTCGGTATCGTGGTGCAGGATGTCCTGGCTGATAGTGACCTCGCGCTCGGCATCCCAAATGCAGATATCGGCATCGGCGCCGACCGCGATGGTGCCCTTCTTCGGATAAAGACCGAACAGCTTCGCCGCGTTGGTCGAGGTCAGCGCCACAAAGGTCTGCATGTCGATCCGGCCCTTGGCCACCCCCTCGGAGAAGGTGATCGGCATCCGGGTTTCAAGGCCCGGCACCCCATTGGCAATCTGGCTGAACGGCGCGTTGTCGCCAGCCCAAAACTTACCTTCCAACTCGTCGATATTATACGGCGCGTGGTCGGAAGTGACATTACCGATGGTGCCGATCCGCACATGATCCCACAGCGCCTCCTGATCCCCCTCAGTACGCGGCGCCGGCGAGCAGACGAACTTCGCCCCCTCGCGCTGGTCACGATCAAGATCACGGGCGGTAAGCACGAAATATTGCGGGCAGGTCTCTGAAAACACCTTCAAACCACGGCGCTGCGCCCGGCGCACCTCCTCCGCCGCTTCCTCGCAGCTAACGTGAAAAATCTGGATCGGCGTATCCAGCAACTCGGCCAGCATGATCACCCTGTGCACCGCCTCGCGCTCGACCAGTGGCGGCTTGCACCAAGCGTGGTGCTTGGTGCTGTTCTTCTCGGCCTGCAACAGCTTCGCGGTCATATACATGATCGCGTCGTGATTTTCAGCATGGACGCAGACCAGCGCCTGCTTACGTTTAGCGACCTCTAAAACCCGCAGGATCTCCGCGTCGTTCAGTTTGTTGCGCGGGTAGGTCATGAACAGTTTGAGAGAACGGTGGCCCTCGTCGATCAACGCCGGCACATCCTCGTAAATCACCTTGTCGGTCGGATCGCTGATGATCAGGTGAAAGGAGTAATCGATGCAGGATTGCTTGGCCCGTTCATGGTAAGCCCTGACGATCGGCATCAGGTCTTCATCCTTTTCCTGGGCGGCAAAACAGATGACCGTCGTGGTCCCTCCACAGGCCGCCGAGCGGGTACCGCTCTCAAAGCTCTCGGCATTACGCCCGCCGGTGCTGGACTGCTGATCGATATGACAATGGCTATCGACCCCACCGGGCATGACGAACCGGCCAGTGGCATCGATCTCGCGCTCACCGGCCCCCAATGCCTCGCCAAGCGCCACGATGCGCCCCTCGCGAACCCCTACATCGCATTGCGAAATTTCCGCCGCGTTCACCACCGTGCCGCCACGAATGACCAAATCGTAATCGCTCACCACAAAACTCCCTTGTCACTGGCGCCGGTCGACTCGCCGAGAGAACCGGCTTTCACTCATTCAAGCGTCGTAACCTGGGTTTTCCCGATCCAGCTTGCGCAGCAATGCCATCCAAGCGAGTTTATCCAGGCTCCCAGCAGCGTCGACATCGACCTCTTTTTGGAATTGCGTCGCCGCGTGTCGGCAAACTTCTTCGGATGGCAGAACCAGTTCACCGCCCGCCTGTGCAGCGATTTGCAACGCACAGGATTTTTCCAGAGAATGCATGGTAGTGAAGGCTGCGGCGATGCTGCGCCCACAGGTCAGCAGACCATGATTACGCAGGATCATCGCCGTGTTATCGCCAAGGCTGGCCACCAGCCGTTCACGCTCTCCAAGGTCGAACGCGATCCCCTCATAGTCGTGATAGGACAACGCGTCATGAAACTGGAGCGCGGTCTGAGCGAGCGGCAGCAACCCACATTTCTGCGCCGATATCGCCATGCCGGCGACGGTATGGGTGTGCATCACACAGAAAATGTCGTGCTTGGCCTGATGCACGGCGCTGTGAATCGTGAACCCTGCGGCGTTCACCGAATATTCGGAGTCCATGACGATCTCGCCATCGGTATCGAGCTTAACCAGGCTCGACGCGGTGATCTCCTCAAACATCAGCCCGTATGGATTAAGCAAGAAGTGATTATCGGTACCCGGCACCCGCGCCGAAATATGAGTAAAGATCAAATCCGTCCAACCATATAGCGCGGTCAGGCGGTAACACGCTGCAAGATCAACTCGAGTCTGCCATTCCTCCGCGCTAACGAGATCTCGAATGGACGACGAGGAAATAGGGGTGACGACGGACATCGCGTACTCCGCAAGCAATAAATTTTCTACGATCGCGCAGCTGAATCGGCGCAGATGGTAGTGTGGGGCGGGCCTCGCCGCACTGTCAACGTGATGAATAAGGGGCCGAAAGAGCCGCTACCCTCCATCCGCAGTAATTCAGCCCGAATATAGCGTTTGGATTGACCATTCACACAATATATTGGACCTTTAGTCGTTGAAAATTGGTCGTGCAGACGATCATGTCCGGGTTTCGGGGAAACATCGATGAAGGCCTGTCGGCGCATTGCCAAGGTGGTCGTAGCGGTTCTGGTGCTCGCCGGCTGCTCGATGGATGATTCGAGCTTCTCCAAAATCGCCGAGCGGATCAGGCTAACTGATTCGTCGAAGGAGAAAATAAACGCCGCCAGCGCTCTCGAGTTGCCGCCCGCACCTCGGCCACTCCATGCCACCGGCGACACGTTCCTGTATTCCGATGACGGCATTCTAGTCCAAGAGCAAGTGGTCAGCGCCACCCCGGGCCGGGTCACCTGGAGCAATGACCAGGGGATGATCTGGACAACCTCGAACGATTTGATCACGCCGCAGCTTTCCTGGTCCTCGCATCCGGAGCTTGGGCGCGGCCGGCAAAACATCATCGGCAATCCGCAAGCCCTGTTCCCGCTCCAAGGAGGCAACGCCGTGGCCTATGAGGTACGCGGCAACAGCGAGGTCGTGCCGACCGGGTGGCGCGACGAGCATCTTTGCGCGGTGCTTGGTCAGATGGATATCGACGTGTCGGCGGGCCGCTACACCACGTTCCACATATCCTGCCAACGCAAGGATCACGTTGAGGAACTTTTCTACTCCCCGGCCGCACAGAATTACGTGCTGCGGGTGCGCGATTTCGGCACCTCCAAATCGCGGAAGGAACTGGTGTCGGTGGCCTTGAGCGATGACCGCATCAAGAACATCCAAGTCGCCGTACAGCTCCCGGTCGCACCTAAGACGCATGATGAAATAGCGAAAAAAGACGGCGCCATGATGAAGGAACCCGACGACAAGACGGGCCATTCGGAGGAGGATGTAGCGGGCCGAAACTTTGGCGCGCATCTCGCGTCCTATCGAACCGTCCTTGTTGCCCGCAACGGGTGGCAGTCGCTATCGCGGAAATTCCCTAAAGAACTTGGTGATCTGGAATTCTCCACAACCGAGTTTGATGCAGGAAACGGCAAGGGAACCTATATCCGACTGGTTGCAGTCTCATTTAACTCCCTCGCCGCCGCCGACAAGTTCTGCGATAAATTGAAATCGAAACGGCAGTTCTGCGAGGGGACGCGGGCGCGCCCCTAACACCTTCTGCTCGTAGCGCCTCGGGCTTCATTCCGTTTCGAAAGCCGCCAGCTCGTCTTGGGGTAATTGAACTGTCAGCGCCGGACACCGCGAATGATGATGATCAGCGCGAGGACCGCGGCGATCGCCACAAGCAATACCATCATCCCATGCGGCATCCAAAGCCTGAAAGCCAGCCCTGCCACCGGCGGCCCGATCGCGTTAGCAATTTCGAAAGTCATCACGAAAGCGGCGTTGGCGGCAGCTAGTTCATCGGCTTGAAAGCGCTGACCGAGCATTGTAATACCAACGGTATAGAATGCGAAAACCGCCCCGCCCCACAGTGCCATAAAGACCACCAGAGCCACCGGAGCATCAATTGCCCAGGCCATCAAAAATGGCGCTGTAATTGCGACCGCGGCGCACGCCAGTAAAAGAAACCGAAGGTTTATCCGGTCAGCGAGCCAACCGATAGGCACCTGAAACAATAAATTGCCAGCGAGAAACGCTGTGAGCAGAAATACCGCGTCAGCTTCCCCCATGCCGCTGCGTAGTCCGTAGATCGGCAGAAAAACAAAGCAGACGCCACTATACAGCCCCACCGCAACCACCGCGGCGAACACTGTCGGCGCATCGCGCACCAACAATGCCGGCGTCCCATGACCACTGATCTGCGATTGCGGCGCATGGCGAGCAACCAGCGCCAATGGCAATGCCGCCAGCAGGATAGCCGCGCCAAACACCGCGAAGGGCATGTATCCCTCGGTCCCAGTCATGCCTAGGATGGCCGGCCCCGCCGCCATGCCGGCAGCGATTGTAGTCACGTAGATCGCCATGATCCTCCCCCGATTGCGGTTGGAAGCTACGGTGTTCATCCATGTCTCGCTGACGATCCAATGAATGCCAAGGCCACTGGCATAAAGGGGGCGCAGCACGAACCAGGCGGACAACGAGTCGAAAATTGCCATCGCCAGAAACGACACCACGGACAGCACAATCCCGGCGATCACCGAAGGCGCGAGCCCAAATCGTCGCACGATCATCGGCACGAAGGGCGCGATGCAGATGATTCCTATCGACCCCATGGCGGTGTTGGCACCAATCAAGGTCTCTGAAACACCCCGCCGCTCCATGATCAGGGAGAGCAATGGAATGGAGCCACCAACGGCCAGCCCGACCGCAAAACAGCTCGAATAATTCGCTATCAGGACTGCTATTTGCCCACCACGGCTTTCGGGCGCTAGCGTTTGGTGTTGGGCATCATTGCCCTCGATCGACATAACACGCATTCCTTTGCATCGATCAGCTTCGGTCCGTGATAGAAGCCCCCTGGGTCCGTGATAGAAACATGGGGCCGTTCCCACACTTGCCCGATCGTCGGAGCCAGACACTGACAGATGACCACGGCAACGGCACGGTTGATTCCCATGCAGAGACCGCCAGAAAAGAGATTCCAGTAGGGATTGGGTTGGCGGTCTTGGCCGGGTTCCTATTCGTAACCTCCGACTCGGTGGTCAAGATGGCCACTCACGACCTACCGGTGCCAGTGGTGGTTTGGGGTCGTTTTGCCGCCCATATGCTGTTGATGCTATTCCTGTTTCCGGGTCGCCGTTTTACAAAGCTCTTCAACGTGAAACAGCCGGTTAAGGTGATCGGTCGGGGCGTGCTTCTGTTGATTTGTACTTCGCTGTTTTTCACTGCCATTGGCCATATAGGACTGGCCGAAGCGAACGCTATCATGTTCGTCTCGCCGTTCTTCGTCGTAGCTTTGTCGATCCCACTTTTAAAAGAACAAGTCGGTATCCGGCGTTGGTCCGCCGTGATCGTTGGGTTTGCCGGAATTCTGATCATTTTGCGTCCGGGTTTCCAAGAGGTACATTGGGCGTATCTGTTGATCCTGGGCGTTGCCTTTTTCTATGGGTTATTTACCATTCTCACCCGGACCCTCAGCTTGACCGAAACCGCCACATCAATGTGGTTTTACACCGCCCTGGTCGGCTTCGTTGGATCCTCGCCGGTCGCCTGGTATTTCTGGGAAACCCCAACACCAGAGCAATGGGCAATGCTGCTGGCCATCGGCTGCATCGGCGGCGGCTCTCACTATGTGGTGATCCAGGCCTATCGCCGGGCCGCGGCGTCGCTGCTGGCGCCCTTCCAGTATGTGCAAATCGTCTGGGCGACAATTTATGGCTATTTGTTGTTCGGCCACTTTCCCGACGGCTGGACCTTAGGTGGGGCGGCGGTGATCATCGCCAGCGGCCTGTATGTTTGGCTCCGCGAGCGTTCGCTGGGGGAAACCCTGCGCAGTACTAGCTGGCGGGGCGGCGGCCCGAAGTGAATACCGTCGCCATGGAGCAGAGCATGATCAAGGCGACGCCGTAAAACACCCATTCCGGGTGCGATTGATCAAGAATCCAGCCGAAGGCCGTGGGCGCAATACTGCCCCCGATACTAAACCCGGTGGTCACGAACCCGAACACCTTGCCGAACGCGCCCTCGGGGGTCACCGATCTGACGATCATGTCCCGCGACGGCATGATCGCACCGTGCATCAATCCCTGCGCCACCATCAGCACCACCACCAAGGCGCCTGGTAACAAAAAGGCGCCGATCGCGGCGATCAATATAGCGGTCGAGAAAAAGCAGACGGCAGCGACGAGATTGTGCCGGGTGGTCCGGTCGGCAATGAAACCGCCAAGCAGAACACCGACGCTGCTGGCGACCAGATAAGCCGTCAGGGCAAAGGTCGCGACCTTCTCCTCCATCCCATGCAGTTGCCCGAGGGCCACAATAAGGAAGCTGGTAAGCCCCGATGATCCAAGCGAGAGCAGGGTGAAAAATAGCAAACACATCAGGATCGGGGGCGTGAACAGCAACGACACCCCATTACCCCTACCGCCTTGCGCGGCATCAGTGCCCGAAGATGACGATGGTTTCGGCGCATCGCGAAAATGCCGGGAATAAAAGACCAGAAGCGCTGCGGTCGCAATGCCGGCGGCGCCGCAGATCGCCAAGCCGTTGCGCCAGCCGACCAACGCACTCAGAAACACAATGGTGATTGGCGCCAGGGCGAACCCGGCATTCCCGGCGAAGGTATGCAAACTGAACGCCTGCCCCATGCGCCGATTGGATACCGAAGCCGAGAGAATCGAATAGTCTGCCGGATGATAAACACCATTGGCGCATCCCGCGATCATCATCAGCGCCATCAGGGTCGTATAGCCGCTGGCGAATCCCATCGATAGAAAGGCGACCCCTTCGACGGCCAGCCCGGCAATCAGAATTTTGCGTGCTCCTAACCTGTCAACAATGAAGCCGAACGGCGTCTGTGTCAGGCCAGTTGTGGCGCTGAAAACCGTTAAAAGCAATCCAAGCTCAGTATACGAAACATCAAACTCAGCCTTCAGCTCGATGAACAGCGGCAACAGCAGATAAATGTAATAGTGGCTGAAAAAATGCGCGACGCCGATGAGGCCAATCACCTTGAAATCGGTGCGACCTTCCTCGGCGGGACCCACGCCTCCCGGTTCCTGAGCTGCAGCATCCATAAATCGTGAATTTTAGTAGGTTTCAGCGAAACAAACCTCCCTCTTTCATGGCACCGGGTCAAGCACTCCTCATCGAATGCAACGGCTGGTCATCTTGTGTTGCGGCGATAACGCGCCTAAAACCGCGCGACCGAATGGAGCCGTGTATACGGTTGATGAAGACTCTTGCTTTCATGATCTGGGCCGGCGTTCCACCCTATGGATCGTGGTCTGGCTCACCATCGTGATTTCAAGTTGGGATAAAGCGATGGTCGGGATCAATGCGTTCCATACTCTGCGGGTGCAGAGATGCGTATCGAATTACGCCGACATGGCGGTTGGAGAGCGCTGTCTCATACTGATAAATCTGGAAGAATTCCAAGGCCGCAGCGTCAGTCCTTTCAATTCCGCTCTGGGAATTGGGGAGCCACCGCTGATTGGTCTGATGGTCATGGTCTATCTGGGCCGTCGCTCTACATCCCCGCCGGGACGGAGACGCTGATGCCGCGCGGTTCCAAAGCCACTCCACCACGCGCTTGGCAACGCATGCTGAGCGGCCGCAGGCTCGACCTGCTCGACCCGTCTCCCTTGGATGTAGAGATCGAGGACATCGCGCATGGACTATCTCGAGTTGCGCGGTGGAATGGCCAGACCCAAGGCGATCAATCCTACTCGGTTGCCGAGCATTCACTGCTGGTCGACCATCTGGTGATTGAACTGAAGGAATCCACGCCGATAAAATGGCGCCTCGCCGCGCTTCTGCACGATGCGTCAGAATATGTCATTGGCGATATGATCAGCCCATTCAAAGCGGTGATCGGCGTTGAATACAAGTCGGTCGAAAGCCGGTTGCAAGGCGCCATTCACCTGCGTTTCGGTTTACCAGCGGAACTGCCAGTGGATATTAAGCGCCTGATCAAGCGCGCCGACCAAATCTCGGCCTACCTTGAGGCCACCCAACTCGCCGGATTCTCCGAAGCAGAAGCGCGCCGCATATTCGGGTACTCTAAGATCGGGACCGGCATCCGACTTGCACCCTGCTCTCCAGACGAGGCGAAGCACCGGTATCTTAAAAGATTTTCCCAGCTTTTCAGTTGAACATCCCCACAATTTCTGACCACCACCGTAGTCACCCGCTGGCTGACCTTCATGTCCACCGAGGGATTGCGAGCAGGGCCCCATCATCATGGGTATGAACATCGATGAGCCCCGGCGCGACGATGCGGTTGGAAGCATCGATGACGCGGCAGGCGGAAACTGCGCCGAGACCTCCTAGCTCAATGATGCGGCCACCCATGAGGCGGTATCGGCGCGAACACGGTTGGCGCCTTTTCAGAAGTGAAAACCTGGAACGACAAAGGTTCCGCGGCCATTCGTCAACCCGGCGGTACCTCGAGGCGGAAAACCCCGTCGGCGACCTCGGAAACAATCGGATCCAGCGTGG